>Ga0256841_1000043_pt1 | contig 139427 bp, 128 predicted proteins | sample 356308metaG_FD_185971 | JGI IMG/M metagenome (GOLD analysis project Ga0256841, IMG submission 185971) | Hydrothermal vent microbial communities from Mid Atlantic Ridge, Atlantic Ocean - 356-308 | ecosystem: Environmental > Aquatic > Marine > Hydrothermal vents | place: Atlantic Ocean: Mid...
CAGAGGTGTTGAGGGAATGCCCACGGTCCGCGCCACCCGGCGGGCCCGGACCACCCTCTGCCCCTCTGTCCGCTGACCTGAGAGATTGGCCCGCTGATGCGGACTTGCCCCCTTCGGTGGGCCGGTCGCCCGGCCGCTCTCCAGAGATGCGGCGGCAGGCCGCAGCCTGCACGCCCCACGGGTCCTTTTGCCTGAGCGTTTCCGGGCAGGACGTTGCGCCTTCGGCGCCCCGACACGGGAGGCAGTGAGACCCGCAGCCCGGATCCCGCCCGGCCTCCCCGTGCAGGGCCTCTCCCCGCAGGGTATCCGCATGTGCCGCGTACTATACCCAGCCCCCGGTGATGCGTCACCTCCAGGCCGTTTTGGGCTTCGTGCGTGCTCGTGCAGGTCAAAGCGGCACTCGCAAAGCGCTTTGGCAAATGATAGATTCGCGCCAGTCAAGACGATTTCTCAATCGAGGGCATCCCGCCCCGGAGGAATCCGGCTCATGTCAGCCTTCGCGGCGGCCGCGGCAGCCGTAACCTGCAGGCCAGACGAACCATTCATGACCGTTCGATTCACGCTCTGCATCCTCTCGCTCACGGTTCTGGCCGGCTGCTCCATGCAGCGCCTGGCCGTGCGCGGTGCGCTCCCCCTGATGCAGGGCGGCATCGAGGCCATGAACCGCGAGACGGACGTGGAGCTGGCCAAGGCCGCCATGCCGGCCAGCCTCAAGATGGTCGAGGGCATGGTGTACGCCGACCCGGACAATGCCCGGCTCCGGCTCTATGCCGCCGAAGGCTTCCACGGCTATGCCTTCGCCTTCGTGGAACCCGAGGATGCAAAACGCGCCGCGGGGCTCTATACGCGCTGCCGGGATCACGCCCGCGCGGCGCTCCAGCCCACGGCCCTGCGCGAGGGGCTCGACACGCTGCCCCTCGACGAGCTGCGCGAGCGGGTGGCGCATACCGGTCCCGAGGCGGTGCCTGCCCTGTTCTGGACTGCCTCGTGCTGGGCCAAGTGGGCGCAGATGAACCTGGAGGACGTCACCGTCCTGCCCCAGGTGGAACGGGCCGCGGTGCTCATGCGCCGGGTACTGGAGCTGGACGAAGGTTATTACTACGCCGGCCCTCACCTGTTCTTCGCGGTGCTCTACGCCGTGCGGGGTCCCGTGCTGGGCGGCGATTTCACCCAGTCCGAGAAACATTTCGCTCGGGCCCGTGAGCTCACGGGGGGCAAGGTGCTGATGGTGGACGTGCTCCAGGCCGAGTTCCTGGACCGCCAGCGCCTGGACCGGGCGGCCTTCCACGCCCGGTTGGTGCGCGTGATCGAGGCCCCGGACGACCTGCTGCCCGAGGCCACGTTCATCAATCGGGTGGCGAAGATGCAGGCGCGCCGCTTGCTGGCCAGGGAGGACGAATGGTTCTGAACCCGCCGACCCGTCGGATACCGCCGCGAGGGGCCGTTGGGTTCGGCCTCGGGGTGCTGGCGCTGGTCCTCTTGATCCTTGGGGCGACGCCCGCCCAGGCCGCCTCGCATCATCTACTGAAATTCGCCACCCTCATCCCCAAGGGCACCGGCCCCATGAAGGTGCTCGAACAATGGGGCCGCACCGTGGAACAACGCAGTGGGGGGCGCCTCAAGATCCGCTTCTATCCCGGGGGCATCCAGGGCGATGAGCCGCAGGTGCTGAAAAAGATCCGTTTCGGCCAGCTCCAGGGAGGCACCTTCACCGGCTACGGCATCGGGCGCATCTACTCGCCGGCACGCATCCTCGAGTTTCCGTTCCTGTTCGACAGCTATGCCGAGATCGATGCGGTGCGCGACCGGCTCATGCCGGAGTTCGAGGCGGGCTTCCGGAAGAAGGGTTACGAACTGCTGGGCTGGGCGGAGTTGGGTTTCATTCATTTCTTCTCCCGCAAACCCATCGACTCCCTGGAAGACCTGCGCCGCCAGCGGGTCTGGATCTGGGAGGGCGACCGCCTGAGCGAGGTCTGGTTCCGCGTGGCCCACATCTCGCCCATCCCGCTTTCCATCGCCGACGTCTACACCAGCCTGTCCACGGGGCTGATCGACACGGTCTACGCCACGCCGCTGGCCGCCGCCGCCCTGCAGTGGGCGAGCAAGGCGCCCTACATGACCAACGTCCCCATGGCCGACGGCATCGGCGCGGTGGTGGTTTCGGAACGATTCTTCCGCCGCCTGCCCGAGGACCTGCAACGGCTCCTGCGCGAGACCGGCGCCCGGGTGGGACGAGAGCTCACTCGCATCTCGCGGGAGGACAACGAAAAGATCCTGCGGGTGCTGGAGAAGAACGGACTGAAGCGGACGATGGACCTGGAAGATCTGGATCCCGCGGAGATCCGGCGCCTGAGTGATCGGGCCGCCCGGGAGCTCGCGGCCGAGGGCTACATCCCTGGGCCGCTGTTCGAGCGCACACGCACCCTGCTCACCCGGCTGCGTAGCGAGACCGCAGCCGCGCACACGACGCCCTGATCCCCGGCCCATGCTCGCGCGGCTGCAGGCCGGGTTGGTTCGGATGGAAACCTGGGTCGCGGGCCTCGCCCTGGTCTTGCTCATCGGACTCACGCTGCTGCAGATCATCGCCCGCAACTTCTTCGAGACCGGTTTCCCCGCCCTGGAAAGTCTGGCTCGCGTGCTGCTCCTGTACGTGACCTTTCTCGGCGCGGCCATCGCCATCTCCGCCGATCATCACATCAAGGTGGACCTCGTCGCCCACTGGCTGCCCTGCGCATGGCGGGCCCGGCTGCACCGGCCGCTGCACGCCATCGGGGCGCTGACCAGCGCGGCCCTGTGCTGGGCGGCGGCTCGGTATTGGGTGGACGAGTGGACGTTCGCCGCGCCGTCGGAACGCTGGCTGGCGCTGGCCGGGCTGATCCTGCCGGTGGGTTTCGGTCTGCTCGCGACCCATTTCACGTTGTGCGTGCTGCAGGGACCGGCGGGACGGCGTCCGGTCCTCTGAACCCCCGTGGCCTGGATCGCCGTCCCTCTACTCGTGATCCTGGCCGCCCTCGGCCTGCCCCTGTTCGTGGTGCTGGGTGCGGCGGGACTGATCGCATCCTGGCGGGTGGAGCTGGATCCGGCGATCCTGATCGTGGAACTGGACCGGATCGCCTCATCGCCCAACCTGATCGCCATTCCGCTGTTCACCTTCGCGGGGGTCGTGTTGGCGCGTGGTGGATCGGCCCAGCGCCTCATCCGTTTTTTCGATACCGCCATGGGCTGGCTACCCGGCGGGCTGTGCACGGTCACCCTCACCGTATGCGCCTTCTTCACCGCCTTTTCCGGTGCCTCCGGGGTCACCATCCTGGCATTGGGCGGCATGCTCTGTCCCATGCTGAGCCAGGCCGGCTACCGGGAACGGTTCGTCTGCGGTTTGCTCACCTCCTCGGGTTCGCTCGGCATCCTGTTCCCCCCGAGTCTGGCGGTCCTGGTCTACGGGATCGTGGCCGGCGTGAGCATCGATCAGCTCTATCTGGCCGGCATCGTCCCGGGCATGGTCCTGCTGCTCATGCTGATCGGCTTCAGCTCCAATGCCGGGCTGCGCATCCACGCCACCCACCCGGCGTTCGACTGGCGTGCCATCGCGCAGGCCACGCGACTGGCCCTGTGGGATCTGCTGCTGCCTTTCGGCATCGCCCTGGGGATCTTCGGCGGCTTCGTGACGGTGGGCGAGGTGGCCGCTTGCACCGCGGCCTACGTGCTCATCCTGGAGACGGTGATCCACCGCTCCATCGATCTGCGCCGTCAGTTTCTGCCCCTCGTTCAGGAGGCCAGCCTGCTGGTGGGCAGTCTACTGATCATTCTGGGCGCGGCCATCGGGCTGACGAACCTGCTCATCGACGCCGAAGTGCCCACGAGGCTCCTGGGTTGGGTGGAGGGTCACGTGCACAGTCCACTGCACTTCCTGCTCCTGCTCAACGCCTTTCTCATCCTGGTGGGGGCGGTCATGGACATCTTTTCGGCCCTCATGGTGGTGGTCCCCCTGCTGCTGCCCCTGGCCAAGCATTTCGGCATCGACCCGGTGCATCTGGGGATCATCATCCTGGCCAACCTGGAAATCGGCTACAACACCCCGCCGGTGGGCATCAACCTGTTCATCGCCAGCCAGCGATTCCAGAAACCGGTGCTGCATCTGTTTCTGTACTCGCTGCCCTTCGTGGCCATCATGTTCGTGTGGCTGGCGCTGGTGACCTATGTGCCGATGCTGTCGCTGTGGTGGCGATAACCCGAATCGGGTGCCGAGGCGCTCCCCGGAGAAGACATCGACTTGCGCCTCGGCGGGTCCGCAAGGATCCCGCCGTGCTCGAATACCCCATCCAGGGGGCCACGGTCACCCCGCCTTCCAGCAGGCCACCCGCCACCCCCGGCCCGCTTCGATCATGGCCGGCGCCTGGCGCGCGCATCGGGGCTCGCGCACCGGGCAGCGCGCGTAGAAGGGACAGCCGGCCGGCGGCTCGCCGAGCGATGCGGGGTCGCCGGTGGATTCCGGTAGGCGGCGACGGGTCGGATCGGGCACGGGAACGGCCTCCAAGAGCAGCCGCGTGTAGGGATGCAAGGGCTTGCGGAGCAGCGCCTCGGCGGGTCCCTCCTCCACCAGCCGGCCAAGGTACATGACCCCCACCCGGTCGGCCAGGTATTCCACCACGGCGAGGTCGTGGGTGATGAACAAGTAGGCCAGGCCGTGTTCGGCCTGCAGGTGCCTGAGCAGGTCCAGGATCTGGGCCTGCACGGAGACATCCAGCGCGCTGGTGGGCTCGTCGCAGACCAGCAGCTCGGGCTTCACGGCCAGCGCCCGGGCGATCCCGATGCGCTGGCGCTGGCCACCGGAGAACTCATGGGGATAGCGGTCCAAGGCTCGGGCTTCCAACCCCACCTGCTCCAACAGCTCGGCCAGTCGCGCCCGATCCGGCCGCTGGCCACGCAGGGCCTCGAGTCCCTCGGCCAGGATCTGGCTCACGCGCATGCGCGGGTTCAGCGAGGCATAAGGGTCCTGAAAGACCATCTGGACACGCTCGCGCAGGCGACGCAGCCCCCCGTCCTCCACGACCTCGCCATGCAAACGCACGCGCCCGCCGGTCGGGGGCACCAAGTGCAGAATGCCCTTGCCCAGCGTCGTCTTTCCGCAACCCGACTCTCCCACCAGCGCATAGGTGGTGGCCGCGGCGATCTGCAGACTCACCCCGTCCACGGCCCGCACGGCCCCCACCACGCGCCGGAACACGCCCTTGCGGATGGGAAAGTGCACCCGCAGGTCCTCCACCGCCAGCAGGGGAGTGTCTCCGCTTCCAACGGTCCGGGGCCGCGCATCGGCGGCCACCCGCGACGCACCCGACCAGGCAGGCAACTCTGCGATCCGGTGGCAGCGGACTCCGTGATCCGGGCCCACCCGAGTCCAGCCCGGAGACTCCCGAAGACATCGGTCGCGCACCCAGCGGCAGCGCGGCGCCCAGGGACAGCCCGCCTCGTCCGCCCCATGCCCGGTGCCGGCCGCCTCCGCCCCGCTGCCCAGAGGGGCGCCACGCCGCGCCAGGGAAGGCAGCACCTCGAACAACATGCGGCTGTAGGGATGGGCGGGATGGCGGTAGAACGCCGCCACCGGCGCCCGCTCCAGGATCTCCCCGCGATACATCACCACCACGTCGTGGGCCACCTGCGCCACCACGCCCAGATCGTGCGTGATGAGCAGGACCGAAAGCGCGCGCTCGGCCTGCAGCCGACCCAGCAGACGCAACACCTGGGCCTGGATGGTCACGTCCAGTGCCGTGGTGGGCTCGTCGGCGATGACCAGCTCTGGACCCGCGGCCAGGGCCATGGCGATGACCACCCGCTGCTTGAGCCCGCCGGAAAGCTGGTGCGGCCAGGCATCCAGCCGCTGGCCGGCATCCGGCATCCCCACCTCCTCCAGGAGGCGGCGGGCATGGGCGCGCGGATCGACGCGCAGACCGTGGGCGCGGGCCGCCTCGATGATCTGGTCTCCCACGGTCATCACTGGATCGAGGGCGGTCATGGGCTCCTGGAAGATCATGCCCACCCTTCCCCCGCGCACCACGCGCATGCGCCGCTCCTGCACGCGCAGGAGGTCCGTGCCGCCCAGCGCCACGCGACCTCGTTCCAGGCGCACCGCCGCGGGCAGCAGACGCATGATGGAGAGCGCCGTGAGCGACTTGCCGCTGCCCGATTCTCCAACCAGGGCCACGGTGCGAGCGCGCGGGACCTCGAAATCCACGCCGCGCAACACGCGCCGCCGGCCGACGCGCGCCGTGAGTCCCTCCACCCGCAACAAGGGCGGTCCCGTCACCAGGCGCCCCCACGGCGGCGCGGATCGAAGGCCGCCTGCACCGCATCGGAGAACAGATTGGCGCACAGCACGAGGAGAAACATGAACACCATCGCCGCCAGGAGGGTCCACCACACGGGCGGCTCGCGGGCCAGCTCCAGCCGGGCGCTGTTGATCATGTTGCCCCAGGAATAAGTGGTGGGATCCACGCCGATCTGGATATAGCTCAGCACGGCCTCGGCCAGCACCAGGGCGCTGAAGTCGAGCACCACCGAGATCACCACGATGTGCATCACATTGGGCAGGACGTGCCGGCGCAGGATGCGCGGCGCCGAAGCGCCCAGGGCCACCGCCGCCTCCACGTAGGCCAGCTCGCGCAGCTTGAGTGTCTCGGCCCGCAGCAAGCGGCACAGGCTGGTCCAGCTCGTGATGCCCAGGATCAGACACAGGAACAAGAGCCGCGCGTCGGCCCGCTCGGTGACGCTGGCGAAGGCCTCGGGATGGTTGGCCATGTAGACATCCATCATGAGCGCCGCGGCGGCGATGAGCAGCACCGCCGGCACCGAGCTCAGGGTGGTGTAGAGGTACTGGACCACGTCGTCCACCCAGCCCCGGAAGTAGCCCGCCGCCAAGCCCAGCACCACGGCGAAGGGCAGCATCACCAGGGTGGTGAGCGTGCCGATGAGCAGGCCGGTGCGAATGGACTTGATCGTCTGATAGAGCACGTCCTCACCCACCTTGTCGGTGCCGAAGACGTGGTAGTTGAGGCTGAGCGCGCCCAGCACCCCGACCGTCACGCAGACCAGGGCGCCGGTGATCAGCACCGTGCGCCACGGCATCACCGTCCGCCCCCGGGCCACGCGTCGCGCCACCTCGGCCAGGGGACGACCGGCGCTTCGCGCCCGCCACCCCAGTGCGCTCAGCGCCAGCGGCAGCCAGGCGGCCAGACCGAGCACCGTGCCCAAGGCCGCGCGCCGGGCGATGTCACCCCCTCGCTCACCCGGATCGGCGAGACCGCCTCCTCCGTGACGCAGCCGCGGGTAGACGCGCACCACCCGCCCGCCATCCAGCGCCACGGTCTCCTTCACGAACCCATGCGTGGCGAACGGGGCCGAGTAGGTCTTCTCCGTGCCATTGCGCAGGGGAGCCAGTAGGCGGTCCAGCACGCTCACCACCTCGCCCGAATAGGCCGCCCCCGAATCCCCTCCCGGCGCCCCGCTGCGCCAGTGCAGGGAATCCAGCACCGCCACCAGCACGAAGGCGGCCAACACCACCGCCGAGGCCGCCGCGGTGGGCCGCCGGAACACCGCCCGCCACGGCGTGCGCTGCACCGGGTCGCGCGCCACCCGCAGGCCGTAGACCAGCGCCAGCGCCAGCAGGCCGAAGAACAAGGCATCGGTGGGAAGCAGCACCCAGTCCATGCGGGCGCTACGCGGCGCGCGGCCCCATCATTCCGGCTCGGCGCCCCAACGTGGAACCAGATCGTTGTGGATGCCGAGCTGGTCCAGGATGCGCGCCACCACGAAATCCACCAGGTCCTGAACCCGCCGCGCCCCATGGTAGAAACCTGGACAGGCGGGCAGCACCACCACGCCGAGGCGCGCCAACTTGAGCATGTGTTCCAGGTGGATCGCCGAAAGCGGCGTCTCGCGCACGACGAGCACCAGCTTGCGCCCCTCCTTGATCACCACGTCGGCGGCCCGCTCCAGAAGCGACCGGCTCACCCCCGTGGCCACGGCCGCCAGCGTGCCCGTGGTGCAGGGGCAGATCACCATGGCATCCGGCGCCGCGGAGCCGCTGGCCGGCGGCGCCGTCCACTGCTGCGGACCGAAGACCTCGATCTGGCCCGGGCGCGCACCGAAATGCCCGGTGAGGCGGCGGGCCATCTCGGCGGGACGGCCCGGCAGCTCCAGCTCGGTCTCCATGGAAAGCACGATCTGGCCTGGCCGAGAGACCAACATCCACACCCGGGAGTCAGCCCGCAGCAAACACTCCAACAGCCGCAGGGCATAAGGCGCTCCCGAGGCACCGGTAACCGCCAGTGCGATGGTGCGTGGAAACCGCGCCATAGCCCCCATCCCCCAAGCCCATGTCCTCCAGGACGTATTCGCCCCAGTAGTGTAGCGCAGGGGGCGATGCGCGGGATGCAATCCATCCCATGCACCTGGACAGGCATCCTCCTGCGGGCCGTACGCGATCGACTGCCGTCGGGCACACCGGGACAAACGCCAGACCACCAACACGCCCGGTGGAATGTTCTCGTTACGGCCAAGCCACGGCCGCACCCCCCTGGAGGATCTTGAGAGACCCCCTCACCGCGCTTGGGGTCAAGCGCGAACTCGGTGTGAAAGACGAGCGCGGCACCCCCTCGTCGGGATCTGTCGGATCACTGCATCCCGGTCGGGCCGTGGCACGCTTTAGCGGCCCAGCCCGAGAATGGTTTGCGTGGCTCCCAGCGCGGGGGACTGAATGACGCTATACAGGGCCATGCCGTTGCCATCCCCCCCGGTCTCGAAATAATCCCCAACTCCGTCGTCCGGGGCCTGCCAATACACCGTGCCATTGGTGAAACCGGCGGGCAGCCCCAGAATACTTGCGGGAATCACGTTCAGGTGGGCGTTTTCCATTTCCACGAAGAACTGATCCACTTGCCCGTCGTAATTGGTGGCCACCGCATAGAGGAGCAGCCCTTGGATATCCTCGGCCGACCACAACATAAAGTACGTGGTATCCCCACCCCCGACGGAATACCGGAAAAAAAGCGTGGGAGAACCCACGCCGGGCGGATCGACGACCCCGCTGTGCAGCGTGGACAAGGCGTCAGGACTCATCAGATCGAGGCTTGAAATCCCGGGGGGCGTCCCTGCCAAGTCATTCATGTCGAACGGCCATGCGGGCAGAAACACTGCATCGTTCAACGCCGCCTCGGCATGAAAGGCTTCCACCGCCAGGCATGGAGGATCGGCGACGGTCAACGCACCATCGCGGTTCACGTCACCGGCCAAGATGAGTGTCCCGAACTCGCCGACATAGAACACGGAAGGCAAGGGCAACTCACTCGCCAAAATGAAGGGATAGGTCTGATGGGGTTGTACGGTGAAGCGCCCCCTTCCAGCCTCCGTGTCGTCCTCCTTGGTGATGGCCCAGTAGACATCCACGGTAGCCGTACAGATGTTCGTCACGCCGACCGCCGACGTGCTGTGCGCGGCGATATAGGTCACGCCGGGGACGACATAGCCGGATCCCATCATGCCGAGCCTACTCTCATCCCCCGCCTGAGCGACGCCCGACCAGGCAAATCCCGCCCCGAACGCAGCAGCCGCCAGCATGCCCATGATCGCTCTTTTCATCGATATCCACCTCCTGTCATCGACATGACAATCTCCAGGGACTGGCCCCCCATCACTCGTCACAGAAGATAGAAAAAACGGATGCCTAGAAATATTCACGACTGGATGGCTGTGTAAAGGAAGGTGACGAAAGGCCACCCTCGCGCGGAGCAGCACATGTGTCGCCACGGGAAACGAACCAGATACGTCTTGCGCGACGCCGGAGCGGTGGGCGCGGAGAATTCCGCCAAAACCACGCACGCTCCACCGAACTCCCGCACGTCGGCCAGCTACAGGACCACCGCAGCCCCACCACCATGGCGGCGATGGACGCAGCCGCGCGGCCATCCAAAGATCCATCAGAACCGTAGGAGTCGACGGGCCGGGCCCGAACCGCATTCCCGCCAAACCGCTCGCAGCGTGACCACGGGGCATGAACCGGTTCCGGAACGGGCCGCCGCAGCCTTGGAGATGCCATTCGAGCTAGCCGGCGTGCGTCACCTGCAGGGCCTCGGCGAGCCGGCGGTGCAGGCCGCCGAACGAGCCGTTACTCATGACCACCACCCGGTCGCCGGGCCGCAAGTCGTCCTGCAGACGGGTGACCAGGCTTTGCACCGAGTCCTCGATCACCGCCCCCAGCGGTCGCGCCACGGTGCCGAGATCCCAGTCCAGGTCCGCCGGGCGGAAAAGGTAGACGGCATCGGCCGGGCGCAGCGCCTCGGCCAGGCGGTCGCGGTGAACCCCCATGCGCATGGTGTTGGAGCGGGGCTCCAGAACGGCGACGATGCGCCCCCGGCCGTGGCGGCGCAGGCCCTCCAGGGTGGCGCGGATGGCGGTGGGATGATGGGCGAAATCGTCATAGAGCGTGATTCCGGCGACCTCGCCGAACACCTCGAGCCGCCGTTTCACGCCCCGGAACGTCTCCAGTGCCCGGGCGGCCTGGGCGGGGGCCACGCCCGCATGGGCCGCCGCAGCCAGCGCGGCGGCGCCGTTGAGCGTGTTGTGCCGCCCGAGCAGCCTCCAGCGGATCGTCTCCACCCCGCCGGGGTGATGGATCCGGAAGGCCGACCCATCCGCAGCCACCGGCTCCACGCGCCAGTCGGCCTGCTCGGCCTCGCCGAAACGCTCCACCGGCGTCCAGCAACCCTGCTCCAACACTTCGGCCAGGGCCCGATCCTCGGCTTGGACCAGGATTCGACCCCGCCCCGGCACCGTGCGCACCAGGTGGTGGAACTGGCGCTGGATGTCGGCCAGGGAGTCGAAGATGTCGGCGTGGTCGAACTCCAGATTGTTGAGGACCAGCGTGCGCGGACGATAGTGGACGAACTTGGAGCGCTTGTCGAAGAAGGCGGTGTCGTACTCGTCGGCCTCCACCACGAAGTGTCGCCCCCGTCCCAGACGTGCCGACACCCCGAAGTCCTGCGGCACCCCGCCGATGAGAAATCCGGGCGCGTGCCCCGCCCGTTCCAGGATCCAGGCGAGCATGCTCGCGGTGGTGGTCTTGCCGTGGGTGCCGGCCACCGCCAGCACGTGCCGTCCCGCCAGGATGTGCTCACCCAGCCACTGCGGCCCGGACGTGTAGGGAAGCCCGGCGTCCAGCATGTACTCCACCGCCGGATTGCCCCGGCGCATGACGTTGCCCACCACCACCTGGTCGGGCGGCGGCTGCAGGTGCTCGGGGGCATAGCCCTCCCGCAGGCCGATGCCGGCCTGTTCGAGCTGGGTACTCATGGGTGGATAGACGTGCCGATCGGAACCCGAGACTTCGTGCCCCCGGGCCTTGGCGAGTTGGGCGATGCCCCCCATGAAGGTCCCGCAGATGCCCAGGATGTGGATCTTCATCCGGGCACCTCCACGGGCGGCAACGCCATCTGCACGATCATCGTGGAAAAGAGCAGATAGCCGAAGGCCGCCGCCAGCCCCACCGGCCTCCCTCGGTCCAAGGCGTTGCGAAAGACGTGGCCGTAGACCACCAGGAGCCAGACCAGCAGCACCAGATACAACACCGAGGAAAACCCGCCCGCCCCCGTCTCGAGCCGCTGTGGGTCCAGGTCGGCCAACGACTGGACGAGCGGCAGGGCCAGCAGATTGAACACCGTGCCGGCGCCGGCCAGCGCGCTCACCGTCTGCAAGGTGCGCGCCCGCAGCCCGACGGCGCTCAGCAGCGCCAGAGTGTACAGCCACATGAAACCGCCATCCAGCGCCGCCCCCAGCAGGGAAGGGACGATCCCGTACAGCGGGGTCGTGAGCAGGGCCCCCGTGGCCACGTAGAGGCCCAGGACCAGCGTCAGGAGGGTTTGCGAGGCGGGCAGATCCTGCGGGCCCGCCCGCATCAGGCACAGATCGAGGAAGCGGCGGAACAGGACGCCCATGGCGTTCAGGATACCAGCCGGTAGCAGGGCACGTATTCCTCGGCGGCGAGCTTCATCCGTCCCTCGGCCACGAAGCTACGCAGGAGCGCGTCCAGGGGTTCCAGAATGTCGCGGTCGCCCCGGATCTCGAAGGGACCGCGCTGCTCGATGGCGCGCACCCCCTCGGCCTTGACGTTGCCGGCCACGATCCCGGAGAAGGCCCGGCGCAGGTTCACGGCCAGTTCGTGGCGGTCCATGTCCGCGTGCAGCCGCAGGCCGGCCATGTTCTCGTGGGTGGGCTCGAAGGGCGTCTGGAAACTGTGCTCGACGTGGAGCAGCCAGTTGAAATACCAGGCGTCGTGTCGGGCCCGCCGATGACGCTCCACTTCCTGGATGCCCTGGCGCACCGCGCGCGCGACGCCGGCCGGATCACCCACCAGGATGCGATAGCGCTGCTGGGCCTCGTAACCCAGGGTGGCGCCGATGAAGCGGTGGATGCGCGCGAAATAGTCCTGGCTGGACGACGGGCCGGTGAAGATCACGGGGAACGGCAGCTCGGCATTGGCCGGATGCAGGAGAATGCCGAGCAGGTACAGTATCTCCTCCATGGTCCCCACTCCGCCCGGAAACACCACGATGGCGTGGCCCGTGCGCACGAAGGCCTCCAGGCGCTTCTCGATGTCGGGCATGATGACCAGCTGGCTGACGATGGGGTTGGGCGCCTCGGCGGCGATGATGCCCGGCTCGGTGATCCCCAGATACCGTCCGAAGGGAATCCGCTGCTTGGCGTGGCCGATGGTGGCCCCCTTCATGGGCCCCTTCATGGCGCCGGGCCCACAGCCCGTGCACACGTGCAGGCCGCGCAGTCCCAGCTCGTAGCCCACCTCCTTGGTGTATTCATACTCCTGGCGCGGGATGGCATGCCCGCCCCAGCACACCACGAGGTCCGGGTGCCGGTCCGGACGGAAGACCCGCGCGTTGCGCAGGATGTGGAAGACGGCGTCCGTGATCCCCTGGCTGGTGCCGAGATCCAGCAGCGGGTTGTTGCGCACCTCGTGGAACAGGTACACCGTGTCGCGCAGCACGGCGAACAGATGCTCGCGGATGCCCTGGATCATGCGTCCATCGACGAACGCCTCGGGCGGGGCATTGTCCAGCTCCAGCTTGATGCCGCGCTCCTCCGGGATCACACGGATCCCGAAGTCGCGATACTGCTCCAGCACCCGCTTGGCATCGTCCACGGGCGAGCCCGAATTGAGCACCGCCAGCGCGCACTGCCGGAACAAGGCGTAGACCTCCTCGCCGGCGGCGTCGCAGAACCGCTCCACTTCACGGCGGGAGAGCACGTCCAGGCTGCCCGCCGGCCGGACCGTGGCATGCACGCGCGCTGGCCCGTTCATCCGGCCCAGCCCTGCCGTTCCAGGGTTTCACGCACGGCCAGCCCAAGACGCCGGTGGGCCTCGGCATCCATGTGCACGCCGTCCCCGGCGCCCGGCGCCACCAGCTCGGTCACGTCGAGAAATGCCACCCCCCAACGTCGGGCCACCGCCTCGTAGGCCGGCGCCAGGGCGCGGGCCACTTGGCCCCGGCCCCGGAACCATCGCCCGGCGCGCCGTTCGTCGATGGGCGGCGGCGCCATCAGGAGGACCTCGGGGGACCCTCCCCGCGGTCCCATGCCGGAATGCAGCGCGCAGCGCACCAGCGCCTCCATGCCGTCGGCGATTTGCCGCGCCGAGCGCTGGAACCAGGCGTGCAGGTCATTGGTGCCCAGCATGAAGAGGACCACGTGCAATGGCGCGGCCCGCCGCAACGCGCCCGGCAGGGAAGCCAGGCCGTTGCGTCCCGGGATCTCCGGGTCAGAGAGCGCGGTGGTCCGGCCCGGCACGCCGTCTTCGATCACTTCCGCGCGACCGGCCAGCGCCCGCCCCAGCACGCCGGTCCAGCGCAACGAGCGCGGGAGCCGCCGGCCGTCGGGACCGGTCCCCCAGGTGTGGGAATCGCCGAAGCAAAGGATCCGCCTCACTTGCCGCGCCGCGCCCCCAGCCGCAGCCGCAGCGCATTGAGCCGGATGAAACCCTCGGCATCCTTCTGATCGTAGGCGCCGCGGTCGTCCTCGAAGGTGGCGATGGAGGCGTCGAACAGGCTGTCGGCGGGCGAGCGCCTTCCCACCACCTGCACGGCGCCCTTGTAGAGTTTGAGGCGGACGGTGCCGCTGACGTGACGCTGGGTGGCGTCGATGGCCCGTTGCAGCATCTCCCGCTCGGGGCTGAACCAGTAGCCGTTGTAGACGAGCGTGGCGTAGCGAGGCATGAGCTCGTCCTTGAGATGGGCCGCCTCGCGGTCCAGGGTGAGCGATTCCATGGCCCGGCGGGCCTTGAGCAAGAGGGTGCCACCCGGGGTCTCGTAACAGCCGCGCGACTTCATGCCCACGTAGCGGTTCTCCACGATATCGGCCCGGCCGATGCCGTGGCGGCCGCCGAGCGCATTGAGCCGGGCGAGCAGCGCCGCGGGCGTGAGCCGCTCGCCGTCCACCGCCACCGGGTCCCCGCCCTCGAAATCGATCTCCACGTATTGCGCCGTGTCGGGGGCCCGCTCCGGGGCCACGGTCCAGCGCCACATGGCTTCCTCGGGCTCGGTCCAGGGATCCTCCAGGGGACCGCCCTCGTAGGAAATGTGCAGGAGGTTGGCGTCCATGGAATAGGGTGACTTCTTGCCCCGCTTCTGTTCCACCGGAATGCCGTGGGCCTGCGCATAGGCCAGCAGCGTCTCGCGTGAGCCGAGGTCCCATTCCCGCCAAGGCGCGATCACCCGGATGTCGGGGTCCAGCGCGTAGGCGCCCAGCTCGAAGCGCACCTGGTCGTTGCCCTTGCCCGTGGCGCCGTGGGCGATGGCATCGGCCCCGGTCTCGTGGGCGATCTCCACCAGGCGCTTGGCGATGAGCGGACGGGCGATGGACGTGCCCAGCAGGTACTCCCCCTCGTAGACGGCGTTGGCCCGAAACATGGGGAAGACATAGTCCCGCACGAAGGTCTCGCGCAGGTCCTCGATATAGATCTCGCGCACCCCCAGGGCCTCGGCCTTGGCGCGGGCGGGCTCCACCTCCTCGCCCTGTCCGAGATCGGCGGTGAAGGTGACCACCTCGCAGCCATAGGCCTCCTGCAGCCATTTGAGGATCACCGAGGTGTCCAGTCCGCCCGAATAGGCGAGCACGACTTTGTTCACAGGCATCGTCTGTTCCCGTCTTTCATTCACCACGCTTGGGCACGTACAGATCGGTGATGCTGCCATCGACGATCTCGGCGGCGAAGGCCACCGTCTCGGACAGCGTGGGGTGTGGGTGGATGGTCAGGGCCAGGTCCTCCGGATCCACGTCCATCTCGATGCCCAGGGTCACCTCGGCGACGAGTTCGCCGGCGTTGGGACCGACGATGCCCGCGCCCACCAGGCGCCGGCGTTCGTCGAACAGGAGCTTGGTCATGCCCTCGGCGCGGCCCAGACTGAGGCTCCGACCGCTGGCCGCCCAGGGGAAGACACCCTTTTCGTAGGCGCGCCCCGCGGCCTTGAGCTCGGCCTCCGTCACACCCACCCAGGCCACTTCCGGGTCGGTGTAGGCCACCGAGGGAATGACCCGGGCGTCGAAATGCGACTTGCGCCCCGCGATGACCTCGGCGGCCACCTTGGCCTCGTGGGTGGCCTTGTGAGCCAGCATGGGCTGGCCGCGCACGTCGCCGATGGAGAAGATGTGGGCCACGTTGGTGCGCATCTGGTCGTCGGAGGGAATGAAGCCCCGCTCGTCCACCTGCAATCCGGCCGCTTCGGCACCGATGTCCTTGCCGTTGGGGGCGCGGCCCGTGGCCACCAGCACCTTGTCGTAGATACCGGACCGCGGTGCCTTGGGGCCCTCGAAGGAGACCTTCAAGCCCTCGGCCGTGGCCTCGCAGGCCGTCACCCGCGTGCCGGTGAGGATGGCCTCGTAACGAGACCGGACGATCTTCATCAGGGGCCGGATCAGATCGGCGTCGCAGCCGGGAATGAGCTGATCGGTGAGTTCCACCACGGTCACGCGGCTGCCCAGCGCATGATAGACGGTGGCCATCTCCAGCCCGATGATGCCCCCGCCGACCACCAGCAACCGTTCGGGCACCTCATCCAGCGCCAGGGCGGCCGTGGAATCCATCACCCTAGGGTCATCCCAGGGGAACAGCGACAGGCGCACCGGCCGCGATCCCACTGCCACGACGGCGTGTTCGAAGGAGACCAGGCGGGTGTCGCCCTGGCTGCCCGCCACTTCCAGGGCGGTGGGCGAGACGAACCGGCCCGTGCCGCGCACGATCTCGACCTTACGCTGCTTGGCGAGCTGGCGCAGCCCGCCCGTCAGACGGTGTACGACCCCATCCTTCCAGGCGCGCAGGCGCTCCAAGTCGATCTCCGGCTCGCCGAAGCGGATGCCGTGCTCGGCGAAGGCACGGGCCTCGTTGAGGATCTGCGCCGCGTGCAGCAAGGCCTTGGAGGGGATGCAGCCCACGTTGAGGCACACGCCGCCGATCTCGGCGTGCCGCTCCACCAGCACCACGCGCTTGCCGAGATCCGCGGCCCGAAACGCCGCCGTGTAACCCCCCGGACCGGACCCCAGCACCAGCACCTCGGTGTGCAGGTCCGCCCCCGCCGCCGCCCGCGGCCGGGCCGCGGGGGTCGCTGTGGGAGACTCGGCCTGCGGCGGCTGCGGAACATCCCCGGCCGGGGGGGTCTCGTCCCGCTCCGCTCTGGTCTCCAACACCAGGATGGGCGAACCCTGCGAAACCCGGTCACCGACCTTAACCAGGAGCTCCCGGACCGTGCCGGCCGCCGGCGACGGAATCTCCATGGAGGCCTTGTCCGACTCCAAGGTGATCAAGGACTGCTCGGGTTCGACCCCATCTCCGGGGGCCACCAGCACCTCGATGACCTCCACGTCCTTGAAATCGCCGATGTCCGGCACTTCCACCGTGATCGTCTCGGCCATGGGTTCAGGTCCTTGGTTGGTTGTTCACGAAGCAAGCCGCAGGTCACAGGTAGAACACGGCGCGTGCGTCCTCGTCCCGGTCGACTAGAGCAACATGCGGCGCGTGTCGGAGAGCAGTTTGTTGAGCGCACTGGTGAAACGCGCCCCGTCGGCCCCATCGATCACCCGGTGATCGTAGGACAAAGACAGCGGCAAGATGAGCCGCGGGATGAATTCGCCGTCCTTGTACACGGGCTTCCATTGTGCGCGCGACACGCCCAGGATGGCCACTTCCGGCGCGTTGACGATGGGCGTGAAGGCGGTGCCCCCGATCCCGCCCAGGCTGGAGATGCTGAAGGTACCCCCCTGCAGGTCCCTGGGCGAGAGCTTGCCCTCCCGCGCCCGAGTGCTCGTTTCCACCAGCTCGCGGGCGATCTCCACCAGACTCTTGCGGTCGGCGTCGCGGATCACCGGCACCACCAGACCCTGCGGCGTGTCCACCGCCACGCCGATGTGATAGTAGCGCTTGACGATGAGGTTCTCGCCCGCCGGGTCCAGCGAGGAATTGAACCGCGGGTACTGGCGCAGCGCCGAGACCACCGCCTTGATGAGAAAGGACAGGATGGTGATCTTGACCCCCTGGCCCTGATACTCGGCGTTGAGCGCTTTGCGAAAGCTTTCCAGGTCGGTGATGTCGGCCTCGTCGAACTGGGTCACGTGCGGAACGTGCACCCAGTTACGGTGCAGCACCTTGCCTGTGAGCCGGTTGATCCGGGTCAGCGGCTGGATCTCGATCTCGCCGAACTCGGAGAAGTCGATCTCCGGCATCGCCTCCACCGCCAGACCGCCGGCGCCGCCCCGCGCCAGGGCCTTCTTGACGAAGGCCCGCACGTCCTCCTTGCGGATCCGGCCCTTGGGCCCGGTGCCCTCCACCTGGGTGAGGTCCACACCCAGCTCGCGAGCGAAGCGACGCACGGCGGGGCTCGCGTGCGCCTTGCGGAAGGACTCCGCCGGGATGTGGGCGGTGGGCGAGGGACGCGGCTGGGGCGGCGGCGGAGCCGGGGCCGGCGGTTCGGACTCGGACTGCGGGGGCGGCCGGTCCGGTGGCTCGGGTGCGGCCGCCTCGGCCGTCTGGGCCGCGGGGGCCTCGGACGTCTCCGCCTCCACCTCCGCCACGGCGATCAGATCCCCTTGCGAGACGCGGTCGCCCACCGCGACCTTGACCTCCCGGATCACTCCTGAGACCGGGGAAGGGATCTCCATGGAGGCCTTGTCCGATTCCAAGGTGATCAGCGAGTCCTCGGCCTGCACGCGATCGCCGGGCTGTACCAGGACCTCGATGACCTCCACCTGATCGAAGTCCCCGATGTCGGGGACGCGGATCTCCTGCAGCTCGCTCATCTGGCGTCCCTCAGGCGTACAGCGGGTTGATCTTCTCGGCGTCGATGCCATAGCGGGCGATGGCCTCGGCCACCCGCTCACGCCCGATGGCCCCGTCGCGCGCCAGGGCGTGCAGGGCGGCCACGGCGACGTAATACCGGTTCACCTCGAAGTGGCGGCGCAGATTGGCGCGGGTATCCGAGCGGCCGAACCCGTCGGTGCCCAGCACCACATAGGTGCCCGGGATCCAGGCCCGCACCTGGTCGGCATAGTTCTTCATGTAATCGGTCGCCGCCACGAACGGCCCCCGCACCCCTTCCAGCACCGTCTCCAGGTACCCCTTGCGCGGCTCGGCTTCGGGATGCAGCAGGTTCCAGCGCTCCGCGTCCAGGGCGTCGCGCTTGAGCTCGTTGAAGCTGGTCACGCTCCAGATGTCGGCATCCACGTTCCAGTCCTCGCGCAGGAGATCCGCCGCGGCGATCACCTCGCGCAGGATGGCGCCACTGCCCATGAGTTGCACGCGCAGCTTGCGCCGCCCCCCTTTCCGGAAGCGGTAGATCCCCCGCAGGATGCCTTCCTCCACGCCCTTGGGCATGGGCGGCTGGGGGTAGTTCTCGTTCATGGCGGTGACGTAGTAGAAGACGTTTTCCTGGTCCACGTACATGCGTCGCATGCCGTCGTGGACGATCACCGCCAGCTCGTAGGCGAAGCCGGGGTCGTAACTCACACAGTTGGGCACGGAGGCGGCGGTGATCAGGTTGTGCCCATCCTGGTGCTGCAGCCCCTCGCCGGCCAGGGTGGTGCGCCCGGCGGTACCGCCGATGAGAAAGCCACGGGCCTGCATGTCACCGGCGGCCCAGATCAGGTCCCCCACCCGCTGGAAGCCGAACATGGAATAGAAGATGTAGAAGGGGATCATGTTGACCCCGTGGGTGCTGTAGGCGGTCGCCGCCGCGATCCAGGACGACATGGCGCCGGCCTCGGTGATGCCCTCTTCCAGGATCTGACCCCGCTTGTCCTCGCGATAGTACATGACCTGGTCGCGGTCCTGAGGCTCGTAGAGCTGGCCCACCGAGGAATAGATACCCAGTTGGCGGAACAGCCCCTCCATGCCGAAGGTGCGCGCCTCGTCGGGCACGATGGGCACCACGTGCCGCCCGATGTTCTTGTCGCGGGTGAGCAGGGTGAGCAGGCGCACGAAGGCCATGGTGGTGGACATCTCGCGCTCCCCGCTGCCCTCGAGCAAGGGCCGGAACGTCTCCAGGGGTGGGATCTCCAGCGGGGTGCCGAGCACCTGACGCACCGGCAAGAAGCCCCCCAGCTTCTCGCGCCGGGACTTGAGGTAGCGGATCTCCTCGCTGTCTTCGGGCGGGCGGTAGTATTTGGCCTCGGCCACCTCCTCGTCGCTGAGCGGCAGGTTGTAGCGATCCCGGAAGCGCTTCATGTCTTCCAGATCCATCTTCTTCTGGCTGTGCGTGCCCATGCGCGCCTCCCCGCTGGCGCCCATGCCGTAGCCCTTGACCGTCTTGGCCAGGATCACCGTCGGCTGGCCCTGGTGTTTGAGGGCCGCCGCATAGGCGGCATACACCTTGTGTGGGTCGTGGCCGCCGCGGTTGAGCCGCCAGATGTCCTCGTCGGACATGGTGGCCACCATGTCCAGCAGCTCCGGGTATTTACCGAAGAAGTGCTTGCGCACGTAGGCGCCGTCCTTGGCCTTGTAGTTCTGGTAGTCGCCGTCGACCGCCTCCTCCATGCGCCGGCGCAGCAGGCCCTTGGTGTCACGGGCCAGCAGCGGATCCCAGTACCCGCCCCAGATGACCTTGATCACGTTCCAGCCGGCGCCACGGAAGATGGCCTCCAGCTCCTGGATGATCTTGCCGTTGCCGCGCACGGGCCCGTCCAGGCGCTGCAGATTGCAGTTGATCACCCAGGTGAGGTTGTCCAGGCGCTCGCGGGCAGCCAGCGAGATGGAGCCCAGGGTCTCCGGCTCGTCCACCTCGCCGTCGCCGATGATGGCCCACACGTGGCGGTCGCGTGTGTTGGCCAGGCCGCGGTCGTGCATGTAGCGCAGGAAACGGGCCTGGTAGATGCTCATGATGGGCCCGAGCCCCATGGACACCGTGGGAAACTGCCAGAAATGGGGCATGAGCCACGGGTGCGGGTAGGAGGACAACCCCTTGCCGTCCACCTCCTGGCGGAAATGATCGAGCTGCTCCTCGCTCAGGCGCCCCTCCAGAAAGGCGCGGGCATAGATGCCCGGCGAGGAGTGGCCCTGGAAATAGACCAGATCCCCCCCGTGCTCGTGGGACGGCGCCCGCCAGAAGTGGTTGAAACCCACGTCGTAGAGGGTGGCCGAAGAGGCGAAGGTGGCGATGTGCCCGCCGAGCTCCGAAGACTCGCGATTGGCCCGCACCACCATGGCCATGGCGTTCCAGCGGATGTAGGACCGGATGCGCCGCTCCATGGCGGGATCGGCATCGGGCGGCATCTTCTCCTGCAGGTGCGGGGGGATGGTGTTCACGTAGGCCGTGGTGGCCTTGTAGGGGAGATTGACGCCGGAGCGGCGCGCCTGGTCGATGAGCTGCTCGAGCAGATAGTGGGCCCGTCGCCCCCCTTCCTGCTCGATGACGGCCTCCAGGGCCTCGATCCATTCCCGGGTCTCCTCGGGATCGGGGTCGTGTTGCAGCAGGTCCGCTTCAGTATTCATAGCCACCTCGAAACCGTCCTCCCGCACCGGGTGGAGGCGGGTTCGTCGCGAAATCGCTCTAGCGCACCGCGCCCGCCGCTCCGGGCGCCGGCGCGATTCCAGGCCCGCACGCCGGTGCGCGGGGCGGCCGCAGCGCCCCCATGGGCCCCAGAAGAAAGCGACGAAGAATACCATCCCTTCTACCGCCGTGCAGACGCGCAAGGACCGGCGGATCGATTTCCCACGGCCATTCCGGTAAGCTGCCGGCATGAGCGAGCACCGCGTCGAACACCCCATCGGGAAACGGTTCCGGGGCTTCCTGCCGGTGGTGGTGGACGTGGAGACCGGCGGCTTCGACCCGAAGCGGGACGCGCTCCTGGAGATCGCCGCGGTACTGCTCCAGATGAATGAAAAGGGCTTTCTGGAGCCGGCCGAGACCATCGCCACCCAGGTGGTGCCCTTCGAGGGGGCGAATCTCGACGAGGCCTCCCTCAACGTCAACAAGATCGACCCGTTCCACCCCCTGCGCATCGCCGTGCCCGAACAGCAGGCCCTGGGTCACGTCTTCTCCAAGGTGCGCAAGGCGGTCAAGGCCAATCAGTGCACACGGGCCATCCTGGTGGGACACAACGCTGCCTTCGATCTGGCCTTCCTGAACGCGGCCGTGGAACGCACCGGCATCAAGCGTAACCCCTTTCACCCCTTCAGTGCGCTGGACACGGTCACCCTGGGTGCGGTCTGCTACGGGCAGACCGTGTTGTCACGCATCCTCGAGGCCGCCGGCATTCCTTTCGACAGCAGGGAGGCGCACTCGGCCGTGTACGACGCCCAGAAGACCGCGGAGCTGTTCTGCACCGTCGTCAACCGCTGGCATACGCTGTGCGACGCACCCGCCTGGCCGGAAGCCGGGGAGCAGGCCCAAGGTGCGGGCTGAGTCACAGCCTGGCCCCCCCCATGCTCTACAATCCGGGAATATGTCACTGACATGGGGAAGGGCCGGTGGTCCTGGTGGATGATCTTTCCGTCCTGGTGGTGGACGACATGCAGTTCAGCCGCACGGTGGTGGCTACGGCCCTTCAGGGCGCCGGTTGCAGCGACGTGAGGCTGGCGGAGAACGCCGCCGAGGCGCTGGAAATGCTCGGCGAGCGCACCGCGGACGTGGTGCTGGTCGACTGGGTGATGCCCGGCATGGATGGAATGGAGCTGCTGGAGGCGATCCGCCAGATGGACGATCGGACCCAGCGCTATACCGCCGTGATCATGTTCACCGGCAAGGAGGGCGACGAGGCCATGATGGAGGCCTTCGCCCACGGCGTGGACGACTATCTGCGCAAGCCGTTCAACGACACCGAGCTGGTCGCTCGCGTCTACGCCGCCGGGCGCATGGCCGCACTTCAGAACACCCTGCTCGAAACCGCCAATGCCATGGAGGCGGAAAACGAGCAGTTACGCCGGATCAACGCCATCGACCCCATCACCCAGATGGGCAACCGCCGCTACGCGGTCGAGCGACTGGAGGTCCTCCTGCGCCAGGTCTCCACCCGCAACGGCGCCCTGAGCTTTTCCCTGGTGGACGTCGACGGGCTCAGGCAGATCAACGAGCGTTACGGTTACGAGGCCGGTGACGAAGTGCTCCGCGCCGTGGGCCGGCGGCTGCGCCGCTCGGTACGTCCGCTGGACGACGTGGCCCGCTGGGGCGGTGGATGTTTCGCTGTGTTGATGTACTACACCAGCGCACAACGCTCGCCCTCGGCGGCGGTGGCGCGCCTGCTCAACGTCGTCAACCGTCGCGGCATCGAGACCTCCAAGACCCGTTTGCCGGTAACCGTCTCCATCGGCTCGGTGAGCCTGGTCCACGGTGAGGCCCCGATCAGTGCCACGGTCCTCCTGGGCAAGGCCGAGGAGAACCTGATGCTGGCCAAGTCCCAGGGCCGCAACCGCATGATCCTCAACTGACCTTGCGGGATTTAGCAGGCCGTTGAAAAACGGCTGCGAAACCCGCCTGCGGCGTTGCGCGCTGCTCGCTCCCTCGCCTATCTCCTTGATATGTCTCGGTCGCTGCGCTGCGCGCGCCTTGCATCCGGGCTTCTCGCGACGTTTTTCAACACCCTGTTAGGTCGCCGGCCCGGACTCCAGCCTGCGCCACACACACGCACCGCCGCTGGCCGTATCGATCTCGTCGAGTCGCGCCGCATGCGCCCGACGTTCGTCGTCGTCCGCCCGCACCACCCGCAGGCGCGGGCGGTCAGGCGGCAGCGGCCGGATCTGCTCCGAACCCGCCCCCAGCGGGTCACCCGCCAGGCTGAGCGCCACCTGTCCGCCGGTCATGGCGAGATAGACTTCGGCCAGGATGCGGGCGTCGAGTAGCGCGCCGTGCAGGTCCCGTTGGGAGTTGTCGACCCCGTAGCGCTTGCACAGGGCGTCCAGCGAGTTGCGCTGGCCCGGGTGCCGGCGCCGAGCCAGCGCCAGGGTGTCCACGATGGGACACAAGCGGTCGATGGGGGGGAGATCCCGTTCGAGTCGCGACAGCTCGGCGTTGATGAATCCCACGTCGAAGGGGGCGTTGTGAATGATCAGCTCGGCCCCGTCCACGTAGTCCAGGAACTCGTCGACGATGTCGGCGAAACGCGGCTTGTCGGCCAGGAACGCATTGCTGATCCCATGCACCGCCTCGGCGCCTTCTTCGATCTCCCGGTCGGGCCGCAAATAGTGGTGGAAATCACGACCGGTGACCCGCCGGTCCAACAGTTCCACACAGCCGATCTCGATGATTTGATGGCCTTGCTCCACTTCCAGGCCCGTGGTCTCGGTGTCCAGCACGATCTGTCTACGCATGCCTGCGTGCTCCTCCACGGCGCTGCATCTGCTCGATGGCCTCGTTGGCCAGGCGGTCGGCCAGCTCGTTCTCCGGGTGACCGGTGTGCCCCCGCACCCAGTGCCAGTGTACGTCGTGGCGGCGTACGGCCTCGTCCAGCCGCTCCCAGAGGTCCCGGTTCTTCACAGCCCCGCCGGAGGCCGTACGCCAGCCCCGCCGGCGCCAGCCTTCCAGCCAGTTCGTGATCCCGTTGCGCAGGTACTGGGAGTCGGTGGTCAACTCCACACGGCAGGGTCGCTTCAAGGCCTCCAGGGCTCGAATCGCGGCCATCAGTTCCATACGGTTGTTGGTGGTATGCGGCTCGGCGCCCTTGAGGTGTCGCTCGTGCCCGCCATAGCGCAACACGGCACCCCATCCACCCGGCCCCGGATTGCCCTTGCAGGCTCCGTCGGTCCAGATCTCGACCACCGGACGGGCGCCGCTCACCGTGGTCTCGGGACGGATCGGCCCGCAGCACCGGGCGCCGGGGCCACGCGCGCCGCCTTGGGCTCACTCAACGTGGGTTCGGCCGCCTTGCCGGGCAACAGGGCCGCGCGCGCGCGCCACGCGGGGCGCAGCGGTGTGAGCGTGGCCACCCGCTTGATGGCATGGTGGACGTGGATCGGCCCGCCGCCCAGGCGGGTGAACGGGCGCTCCGGGTGACGAACTCCATGCCCACGTGCGGCCACCACGTGGACCGCCTTCAATTCGAAGCCGAGCAAGGCGATCCAGTCACGCACCCGACTTCCCGAATAGAAGCTGCCGCACCAGGGCGGCCGCCGGCGCTGCAGCAGCCCCCACAGTCCAAACCGGCTCCAGGGATTGAACCCGATGATGACCAGATGGCCCTCCGGAATCAGAATCCGATCCACCTCCCGCAATACCGCATGGGGATCGCGCGAATATTCGAGTGCGTGGTGCAGAACCACCAGATCCACGCTGTCGGTTTGCACGGGCAGCGTATCGGCGCGCGCCAGTGCATCGCAATCACCGCGTATGCCGCCCAGGATGAAACGGCGTTTGATGGGGCTGGCGCGCAACAGCTTGCGGCTCGCGGCGCCGACGGTCACCACCACGCCGTAGTAACCGAACACATCCTCGAGCAAGGGATCGAGCACCCCCTGAAGCTGGCCGCCCACGGCCCGACCCGCCGGGGTCCGATACCAGGCGGACAGACCCGTGGCCACTTCCTGCGCCGATGCCCCTGCACAGGGCACGCTCTGCTTCACCTGCCAGTCCCCGCGACACTGTGTATCCGCTACGCGCGGCGCCACACCGCCCGCGTCCGGGTCATTATCCAGCCTGTGCCCAACGGATACCAGAATGCCGATAAATCGTGGAAACGGGCCCATCCGTCCGACCGGCTCTGGCACCCCCGCCCGCAGGATTACACTCTGTGCCCCGTGGGGCGGCGCCGAGCCCCCTGCGCCGCCGTGACCACCGGTGCCGGAACGTACCGGTCGGACTCCGCCGACCGGCTCATGAACGCAAAACGGCCATGCAGGTTCAGTCCAAACGGGATTGTGTTGGAACCGTGAGGAGTGGGTAGGCTATGCTCCTGGCGGACCGCGTAGAGGGATTTGCACGATGAGCGCAGCGGGCGCATTGACGGTCGCCGGCCGGACACATGCGGGGCAGGTACGGACACAGAACGAGGACTACATCGGTTACGACACCCGTATCGGCGCGGTGGTGCTGGCCGACGGCATGGGCGGGTACCGCGGGGGCGAGATCGCCAGTGCCATTGCGGTCAACACCATTCTGGACCACCTGCGACGAACGCTGCCCGGCGTGCGTCCCGGCGAGATCGATCCCGACACCGGCGTGACCCGACAGGCACTGGCGGCCCGCGAGGCCATCATCCGCGCCAACGAGACCATCTACAAGACATCCCGGAGCCAGGCCCAGTACCAGGGCATGGGCACCACCGTGGTGTTGGCCGTCTTTCACGGCAATCGCATCACCATCGGACACGTGGGCGATTCCCGAATCTACCGGCTGCGCGACAACGAGCTCGACCAGGTGACCATCGATCACACCTTGCTCCAGGAGCTGGTGGACCGGGGTTTCTACAGTCCGGGCGAGGCGAAGGCTTCGCTGAACAAAAACCTGGTCACGCGGGCGCTGGGCATCGAACCCACGGTGGCCGTGGACATCATCGAAGACGTGGTCTTTCCCGACGACATCTTCCTGCTCTGCTCGGACGGCCTCAACGACATGGTCGACGACGAGGACATCCGCCTCGTGCTCCGCTCCTACGAGGAAGACCTGGACAAGGCCGCCGACGAGCTCATCAACCTGGCCAACGAGGCCGGGGGGCGGGACAACATCTCCGCCATCCTGGTGAAGGCGACGGGCGTACCCGCACAACCCAGCCGTTCCTGGGTGCGCCGTCTGGCCGACTGGTTCAACTGAAGGAAATCAGAACACGACACACGATACAAGGTCATGGCCAAACTCATCGTAGGGAAAAACGGGGACATCCTGAGCGAACACGCCATCGGCAAGGAATGCATCACCATCGGGCGCAGGCCCGACAACGACATCGTGCTGGAGCATCCCGCCGTCTCCAGCCACCACGCCCAGGTCATCACCCTGCTCAACGACTCCTTCGTCGAGGACCTGGAAAGCACCAACGGTACGTTCGTCAATGGCCGGCTCGTGCGCAAACACGCCCTGCGCGATGGTGACACCATCACCCTGGGCGAATACTGCATCCTGTATCGCAACGAGCTCGCACCCCGTTCCGGGGAGGAGATGGAACGCACGACGGTGCTCAAGCGCCCTTCCACGCCGGCAAGGCAGTCCGGCGCATCGCCCGCCACGCTACGCATCCTGAGCGGCGGCAACACGGGACGGGAGGTTCAGCTGACCAAGTCCGTGACCACGCTCGGCAAGCCCAGTGAGGCGGTGGCCGCCATCAGCCGCAAGACACACGGATACTTCATCATCGGCGTGGAGGGCGCCGGTGATCCCGAGCGGATGTCGGTCAACGGACGGGTCCTGGGTACGCAGGCCGTCCCCCTCGGTGACAACGACATCATCGAGATCGCAGGCGTGAAAATGCAGTTCAACCTCGGCTGAGGCAGCCGCTCCGCTCACAACCCGGCCACCAGTTCCCGCAGCCGGGCGGCGCCGGGGCGCTCCACCGCGCCCCGTTCCGTCACCAGCACGTCCACCAACTCCGCGGGCGTCACGTCGAACACTGGATTCCGCGCGCCGGCGCCTTCGGCGGCCACCGGCCGCCCAGCGCAGCGCAGCACCTCCTCGGCCGGCCGCTCCTCCACGGGGATGTCCGCCCCGCGCGGGGTGGCCAGATCCACGGTGCTGGTAGGCGCCACCACCATGAAACGGACCCCGTGGTGGCGGGCCAGCACCGCGAGCCCATAGGTGCCGATCTTGTTGGCGACGTCACCGTTGGCCGCGATCCGGTCGGCACCGACGACCACCCATTGCACGACGCCCCGGTGCAGGAGGCTGGCCGCCGCGCCCTCGCAGATCAGCTCCACGGGGATGCCCTCGGCCACCAGCTCCCAGGCCGTCAGACGCGCGCCCTGCAACCAGGGGCGCGTCTCGCCGGCGAATACGGCCCCGACGCGGCCCTGGGCCCAGCCGCTACGGATCACCCCGAGGGCCGTCCCGTAGCCGCCGGTGGCCAGCGCCCCCGTATTGCAATGGGTGAGCACGCCGCCTCCGTCCAGGTAGGCGGCGCCCAGATCCCCCATGCGGTGATTGGCCTCCACGTCCTCCCGGTGGATCCGACCGGCCTCCGCGAGCAGGGCCTCGCGCGGGTCGCCCCAGATCTCCTCCAGCACGCGGCGCATCCGGCGCACCGCCCAGGCGAGATTGACCGCCGTGGGCCGCGCCGCCTCCAGGCGTTCCAGCTCTCGGTCCACACGCCCCCGCCACGCGCTGCCCGGGGCGTAATGGCGGATCACGGAAAGGGCCACCCCATAGGCCGCCGCGATGCCGATGGCCGGCGCACCGCGGACCACCATGTCACCGATGGCGGTGGCCACCGCGTCACAGGATGTGCAGCGGATCCATTGCTCGGTCCGGGGCAGCAGGCGTTGGTCCAACAACTCCAGCGCTCCACCGCTCCAGCGCAGCGCTCGAATGGTGTCGTGTGGGCGTGTGTCCATGGTCCCTTCCCGCCGTCGTCGCACTGCAGGTCCTTCTAGCACAATCCCCTGGGAGGCGCAGTTCGGCACACACGCCCGAGCGGGTACACTTGCCTCTCATGGAGCCGTGCGACCTCGTCATCGAGCCCCGCTGGATCGTGCCGGTGGAACCAGTCGGCCAAGTCCTGGAAGGACATGCGCTGGCCCTGCGGGGCACGCGCATCCAGGCCATCGCACCCGTTGCCACGCTCAGGGCGCGGTTCCCCCGCGCGGCGCGCCTGCGCCTGGATCACCATGCCCTGCTGCCGGGGCTGGTCGACGCCCACACGCACTTGGCCATGGACCTGCTGCGCGGCTACGCCGACGACCTCCCCTTGGCCGCCTGGCTCTCCGAACGCATCTGGCCGGCGGAATCGCGCTGGGTGAACGAGGACTTCGTCTACGACGGCACGCGCCTGGCCCTGGCCGAGTGCATCCGGGGCGGTGTCACTTGTTTCAACGACATGTATTTCTTCCCCGAGATCACGGGACGCGCCGCCCGTGAGGCGGGGCTGCGCGGGCGGGTGGGCCTCATCGTCCTGGACTTCCCCACGGTGTACGCCAACGACGCCGCCGAATACCTGGACAAGGCGGTGGCGGTGCACGACACGTTTCGCGACGATCCCCTGCTCGGCACGGCGTTCGCGCCGCACGCGCCCTATACGGTCTCCGACGAACCCCTCCGGCGCCTGGCCACCTGGCAGGCCGAACTGGACATTCCGATCCACATGCATGTCAACGAGACCGAGCAAGAGGTGCGCGAACACATCGCCAGGCACGGCGAGCGTCCGCTGCAGCGTCTCGATCGGCTGGGGTTGCTGGGGCCCCACTTCCAGGCCGTGCACATGGTGGTGGCCGCGCCCGAGGACCGCGCCCTCTTGGCCGAGCGGGCGGCACACGCCATCCATTGCCCCGAATCGAACCTGAAACTGGCCTCCGGAATATCGCCGGTGAGCGCGCTGCTGGAAGCCGGCGTGAACTTGGCCCTGGGCACCGACGGGGCGGCCAGCAACAACGACCTCGATCTGTTCGGCGAGATGCGTACCGCCGCCCTGCTGGCGAAGGGGATCACGGGTGACGCCACCGCCCTGCCCGCGGCCCGGATTCTGGAGGCGGCCACCCTGGGTGGCGCCCGGGCCCTGGGCCTGGAGGCGGAGATCGGCTCCCTGGCGCCGGGCAAGGCGGCCGACCTGATCGCCGTGGATCTGGACGCCGCCGAGACCCTACCCTGTTACGATGTGGTCGGTCAGCTCGTCTATGCCGCGGGCCGCCATCAGGTCACCGACGTGTGGGTGGCCGGACGGCGGCTGCTCGAAGACCGCCGCACGACCACCCTCGACCTGCCGGAGATCCTGGCGCGCGCGCGGGACTGGCAAGACCGCATCGCAGAGGAACGCAGCCCATGAACGAGACACCATCACGACCGCAGGCCGACGCAGCGCCCCCACACGTCAACGTCGACCCCGCCGAGATCCGCAAGTTCGAGGAGATCGCCCACCGCTGGTGGGACCCGGAAAGCGAGTTCCGCCCGCTGCACGAGATCAACCCCCTGCGTGTGGAATGGATCGACCGCCACGCGCAACTGGCGGACAAGACCGTCTGCGACGTGGGCTGCGGCGGCGGCATCCTGGCCGAGGCCATGGCCGCACGCGGCGCCGAGGTCACGGGCATCGACCTGGGTGAGACGCCCATCACCGTGGCCCGGCTGCACCTGCTCGAGTCCGGACTGAACGTGGAATACCTGCAGACCTCGCCCGAGCACCTCGCCGAGGAGCGCCCCGGAGCCTACGACGTGGTCACTTGCATGGAGATGCTCGAACACGTCCCGGATCCCGCCTCCGTGGTCCAGGCCTGCAGCCGGCTCGCGCGACCCGGCGGCTGGGTGTTCTTCTCCACCATCAACCGCAACCCCAAGTCCTTCCTGTTCGCCATCGTGGGGGCCGAGTACGTGCTGCGCCTGCTCCCCCGGGGCACCCACGAGTACGCCCGCTTCATCCGCCCGGCGGAACTGGAGACCTGGGCGCGGAGCGCGGGCCTGGTGCCCAAGGATATGACCGGACTCACCTATAACCCGCTCACCCGCCGCTACCGCCTGGAAGACGACGTGAGCGTCAACTACATGATGGCCTTGCGGCGCGAACACGCATGACCGGGGCCGTGTTCTTCGACCTGGACGGGACCCTGGCCGACACGGCCCCGGACCTGGCCCGGGCACTGAACCGGGTGCTCGCCGAGGAGGGCCGTCCCGCCCTGCCCTACCCACGGATCCGAGCCGAGGTCTCGCGGGGCGGCACGGCGCTGATCCGGCTCGCCTTCGGCGGGACCCCGGAAGACCCGGACTTTCAGCGCCGCCGGCGCCGGTTCCTGGATCTCTACGCCGAGGGGCTGTGCGTGGAGACTCGCCTGTTTCCCGGCATCGAGACGCTGCTCGGCCGATTGGAGGCCGCGGGCTTGCGCTGGGGCATCGTCACCAACAAACCCGCCTGGCTCACCGATCCCCTGGTGCGGCGGCTCGGCCTGGCTGGACGGGCCGCGGCGGTGGTCAGCGGCGACACCACCGATGAGCGCAAGCCCCACCCGCAACCGCTGCTCCATGCCGCGCGGGTGGCCGGCGCGGACCCAGAGGCCAGCCTTTACGTGGGCGACGACCCACGCGACGTCCAAGCCGGCCGCGCCGCGGGCATGCGCACGCTGGGCGCCCTGTACGGCTATGTCCATCCCGACGAGGACCCGGCGCGCTGGGGCGCCGACGGACTGGTGCACGCACCTGCGGAGATTCTGAAATGGGTGCTTCGCGACGGTGTGCAGGCCGGGGGCCGCAAGGCGTTCGGCTGAGGGGCTCCCTATCAGGGTGTTGAAAAACGTCGCGAGAAGCCCGGATGCAAGGCGCGCGCAGCGCAGCGACCGAGACATATCAAGGAGATAGGCGAGGGAGCGAGCAGCGCGCAACGCCGCAGGCGGGTTTCGCAGCAGTTTTTCAACGGCCTGCTATACCGTGCGTGCCGGTGTGGCCCCATATCCGGCGTCGCCGGCCGGTGCGCGGTGGTCCGTCCCGAACGCGCTTTCCGGACGAGCCCGCTCCCTCGTCGTGCCCGCGAACGCGAGCGTCCGGTAGGGTACCTCCGGGGTGAGAGATGGGGCCCAACGCCGCCGGCTCACCGTGTCTGCCCCCCCACAGGCAGCGAAGAGCCAACTCCCCACGCCGCCAGACGTGCCTCGTCCGCCGACCAGATCTCCTGATGCAGCCGCTGCACACTCTCGGGATCGCGCAACAGGCGCATGCGTTCCGCGACCGAAAGGCATCCGGGCCCCCCGGCCAACACCCGCGCGCGCAGCTCGGCCAGCGCGGCACGCGTCGCCTCGGGCCGCCTCGTATGGGGTCGCAGCAAGGACAGGTGCAGCGCGTTGAGCGCGGGATCCGCGAGCGCCTGCGCGAAACCAGGCGCTGCCCCGCGGCGCATGCCGGCGGCGGGGGAAGCGGCCTCCTGCAACCGGCGCAAAACCGGATCCGGTGCGGTCTCGGCCGGGATCAGGAACAGCCCCAGCCGCCGGGCGGCGGCGCCTGGACCGATGCGACTGCTCACGACCGATACGGGGACGGCGAGAATCAGCGCCACGACGATGGGTGCGATCCAGGGTAGAAACGCGGGATCGATGGAATAGACGGCCGCAGACCAAGCCAGGGCGAGCAACGATCCAGGACCATGGTGCCACAAGGCCTCGCGCCAGCCCGTTCCGGCCTCGGCGCGCCGCTGGGTGCCCCAGCCGGCCTCGCGCCCCACCAGGGTGAGGATCACATAGCGCGCATGAAACAACATTCGTACGGGCGCCAGCAAGGCGGAGAACAGGGCCTCTAGCAGCACGCTGAGAGACGCCCGCGACCAGCCCCCGTAGTCCGCCACCGCCCCACCCCTGGCGAGACTCAGCAACCCGAGCAGCTTCGGTCCGAAGAGCACCACTGCGGTGGTGCCGACCAGCCCCAGGGCCCACTCGGGTTTCCAAGACTCCGGCCAGTTGGGAAACAGCACGAAGTGATCCGGGAAATACTGCGGGTCCGCGGTGCCGTGCTGCACGGCCGCCAACACCGTGCCCAGCACGAGCAACACGAGCCACAGCAGGGAAGACCCATAGGCCATGATCCCGTAAAGGAACATGACCCGGTGGGTGAGCTTGAGACCGCCCTCAGAGAGCAAACGCAGATGCTGGAGGTTGCCCTGGGACCAGCGCCGGTCCCGTTTGAGTTCGTCGAGCAGTGTCGGCGGCGGCTCCTCGTAGCTGCCGGGAAGGTCGTGCGCCAGCCACACCTCCCAACCGGCGCGGCGCATGTATGCGGCTTCCACGAAGTCGTGACTCAGGATCTCGCCCCCCATCGCCGTGCGCCCGGGCAGCCGTCCCAGGGCGCAGTGGCGCATGAACGGAGCGAGGCGGATGATGGCGTTGTGTCCCCAGTAGTAGCCATCGCCCATCTGCCAATAGCTCAATCCGGCGGCGAACAGGTTGCCATAGACGTGATTGGCGAACTGCTGGATCCGGGCATAGAGCGACTTCCGGTTCACGATCCGGGGTGCCGTCTGCAGGATGCCGATCTGACGGCGCTGCTCCATGATGCGCACCATCGCCACCAGCGTCTCCCCGGCCATCACGCTGTCGGCGTCCAGGACTACCATGTACCGGAAACCAGCCCCCCAGCGACGGCAGAAGTCCGCGATGTTGCCCGTCTTGCGTTTGATGCGTGTGCGTCGGATGCGGTAATGGATACGCTCGAAGTCGTCCTCGTCCCGGCACCAGTCGGCCCAAGCCTTTTCCTCGGCGATCCAGGTGTCGGGATCGGACGAATCGCTCAGCACGAAGAACTCGAACGCACCGAGCTGACCGGTCTCCCGCAACGAACGGTAGGTCGCGCGCAGCCCAGCGAACACGCGCGCCACGTCCTCGTTACAGATGGGCATCACGATCGCGGTGCGCGGCAAGGGGGCGGTGTCCCGCCGGAGCGTATCCAGCACGCCGCAGACCGAGTACCGCCGCGAGGGCATCCACCCGACCACGAAACCCGCCACCGCCGTCCAGAAGCCCAGGGAGATCCAGAAGAACAGGACCGCGAACAGCCCGACCAGCGCGAATTCCACCGGCCCGGCCCCGTGTTGTGGAAGCAGCTCGACGAAATATCGCGTGGCGATCCCGCTCTGGGTCATCGCCAGACCGAAGAGCATGAACCGGCGCCGATACGCGGTCCACGGCCAATGCTGCAACGGGTCGGCCATGAGTGGGGCCCGGCCTCAACCCTCCCGGCTGCGCACCACGCGCAGCGCCCGCAGCAGGCGTGACGGGGCGCGGGACCCCTGCCGGCGCGGGGCCATGCTCACGCGCAGCACGAGCGGGTGGGCACTGACGCGCAGCGCATCCGGCTCACGCCCGAGGTGGAGGCGCGTCCAGAGACTTGCATGTCCGCTGCCGGGGGTAGCCCCGTTCTCGTCGGCCAGCACCTCGTGCAACGCCTCGATCAGGGCTGGAACGGTCACTGGACCCTGGACACGCGCACGCGCCCTCTGGATGAGCCGCGAACGCGCCGCCGCGCGGATGCCGAGCGCCGCCAGATACGTGTCGGCCCGCACGAAGGCTGCCTCCGGGCATCTCTCGCGGGAAGGTCGCTGAACCCGACTCGCTTTCATTCTTTCCCGGCCTCCAGGTAATAAGACCAGGTCTCGGAAACCGCCTCGTCGTCGTGCCGCAGATAGGCGCGCAGTTCGACGGGCCCCCGCTCCCGCGGGCGGATCGTGAACGAGACCCTCCACCCTCCAGCCACGTCGTTGCGCGTGGCGGCGACATCCAGGACTTGGGCATTGGCGCTGCTCGAAACGACGGGGACGGGACGCGCCTCCGCGCCCAGTGCGTCCAGCGCCGGACCCTGGAAGTCCAGCACGAAATGGGTGGCGCCCTTCGGCAGCCCTTCGCCCACCCAGGTGTGCACCACGCGCGCATTGGCATCGGGGCTGACGGGACCCCCGTGCCACTCGATCCGATACGCATAATCCAGGCTCTCACCGGGCTTCACCGGCTTGCCCGTGGTCCAATACAGGACGACGTTGTCGTTGTATTCGTTGCGGGTCGGTATTTCCACGAGCTTCAGGTGCCCCTGCCCCCACGGCCCTTCCGGAATGACCCATGCCGAAGGCCGGAGTTCCATACGGGTCTCCAGATCCTGGTAACTCCCGAAGTCTCGATCGCGCTGCAACAGCCCGAATCCCCGTGGATCCGTGGTATCGAACAGGGCCACGCGCAGCCGCTTCCCGTTGACCAGCGGCCGCCAGAGCCGCTCACCGGCCCCGTCGACGAACAGGAAACCGTCGGAGTCGTGCACTTCGGGCCGCCACTGGCCCGGCGGGCGGGCCGTGTTTTCGCCGTAGAAAAACATGCTGGTCAAGGGCGCGATGCCGAGCTCGCGAATCTCCTTGCGCGGGCACAGACGGAGTTTCACGTCCACCCGTGTCGGATCCCCGGGCACCACCGTGAACCGATAGGCCCCGGTCACGCTGGGGCTGTCCAGCAGCGCGAATATGCGGATGTGCCGGGCGTCCTGCGGTGGGCGCTCGATCCAGAACTCACGGAAAAACGGGAATTCCTCGCCGCTGTCCAGCGCCGTATCGATGGCCAGACCCCGGGCCGAGAGCCCGTAGCGTCCCCCTTTGGGCACGGCGCGGAAGTAACTGGCCCCCAGGAAGGAGATCACCTCGTCCTGGACCTGAGACCCGTTCAATGGGTAGTAGACGCGGAATCCGGCGTAGCCGAGGTCCGGGGGAATGCGGCTGCGCAGATGGCCCGCCCGTGGACCGTAATCGAAGCAGTCGGCGGAGAACGGAACGTCACGTACCTTCCCGCCGTCCAGGGCATGTATCCGCACCGTGGTCTCGTACATCATGCCCGGATGGAAGAATTGCACGCCGAACCGGAAACCGGGGGCCCGCCACAGCGTGCATTCGGGACGGTAGCGGATGTCCCGTAACGTGTCGTAGTCGATCTCGCGCAGGAATTTCGGTACCTTCGGCGGCGGCCGATACGGTTCCGCAGCGAGCACCGCGGCCTGGGTGGCCAGTTCCTCGAATCCGAAGGCCCATACGGGGCCGCCCCCGGCCGCCAGGCAGAAAATGCCCAGCGCAATGCCGGCAGAAAACTGAACGCGCATGCAAGACCCGCTTTCCGAACGAAGCAGCAGATGGTTTTTTAGTATCTCAAAATACGCTGATCAATGGAAAACCGACCGTTCGTCGGAACACGCGCCGCCTGTCCGGGTCACCCGGCGCAGCAGGACAACTGGCCGACATCCTTGCGGAAGGTCTGCGCGCAGAGCTTGAGCCCCTCGACCAGGGTCAGGTAGGGAAAGAGCCGTCCGGCCAGCTCGTCCACGGTCATGCCGGCACCGATGGCCAGGGCCGCGCTCTGGATCACCTCCCCCGCACCGGCTGCCAGCACCTGAGCGCCGAGCAGCCGCCCGTGGCGCGCGTCGGCCACCAGCTTGATGAACCCGCGGGTGTCGAAGTTGGCCAGGGCCCGGGGAACCTGCCCCAGGTCCAGGATCCGGGCCTCCGCCTCCAGGCCCCGCTGGCGCGCCTGCGTCTCGGTCAGCCCCACGCTGGCCACCGCCGGGTCCGTGAACGTCACGGTGGGCAGCACGGAGAGGTCCAGGCGCGCATCGCCGCCCGTGAGATTGACGGCGGCCCGCGTGCCCGCCGCGGCGGCCACGTAGACGTATTGGGGCAGCTCGGTGCAGTCGCCGGCGGCGTAGATGTGAGAAACCGAGGTGCGCAGATGGTCATCGACGAGGATCGCACCCTGGACATCGGTCTCGACACCGATGCGTTCCAGACCCAGCCCGGCGGTGTTGGGCGTGCGCCCGGTGGCCACCAGCAGCCGGTCGCCTTCGATCACACCGTGCCGGGTCTCCAGGACAAAACCGCCGACCCCGTGCCTGACGGCGGTGGGTACGGTGTCGCAAAGCACGCGGATCCCCTCGGCCTCGAAGGCGGCGCGCAGCCCCGCCCCCAGGGCTGGATCCTCTCGCGAGAGCAGGCGGCTGCGCGCGAGGATCGTCACCGCCGCGCCGAGCCGCCGGAAGGCCTGGCCCAGCTCCACGGCCACCACCGAGCCGCCCAGAATCACCAAATGCTCCGGGACCGTCTCCGCCGCCAAGGCCTCGGTGGAGGTCCAGAACGGCGTGTCGGCGAGTCCCGGAATCTCAGGAACGGCCGGCCGCGCGCCGGTGGCGATCAGCACGCCCTCGGCTCGAACCTCGGTCTCGGTCCCGTCCGCGTGGCGCACGAGCAGCCTGTGGGGGGTCGCGAAACGAGCCCGGCCCCGCAGCAGCCGGATGGTCTCCCGACCCTCCAGGAGGGCCTCGTACTTGACGTGGCGCAGCTCGGCGACCCGCGCCTGCTGCTGGCGCAGCTGGGCGGCCCGGTCGACGGCGGGCACGCAATGGGCCAACCCTTCGAACGGATGCCGAGCCTGCAGATGGGCGATCTCCGCCAGGCGGATGAGAATCTTCGAGGGCACACAACCCACGTTCACGCAGGTCCCGCCCAGCACCGGGGCGGCCTCCACGAGCGTTACCTGCGCGCCACGCGAGGCGGCCTCCAGCGCCGCCGCGAAGGCCGCCGAGCCACCGCCCACGATGGCGATCCGGGTCGCGGGGCCGCCGGCCATCGACTCGGACCGCGGGCGTTCCTCCAGCAGTCGCGCTCGGTAGCCGCTCTCCGCCACGGCTCGTACCAGGGCCTCCGGCGACACCCCCTGATCCACCTCCACCCGCGCCGTGGCGCTGGCGAAATCCACATGCGCCCGCACCCCCGGCACGGCGTTCAGGGCCGCCTCGACGCTGCGCGCGCAGTGCTCGCAGGTCATGCCCGTGATCCGCAGCGACCTGCGGTTCATGGCAGGAACAACGTGCCGTAGTAAGGGAAGGCCACCAGCATCACAGCCACCAGCGCCACGCCCCAGAACACCCGACGCGCCCGGCGCCGGGCCGGCGAGACGGCGCATGCACCCTGCGTCCCGCAAACGGCCGGCACCCGGTACAACCGCCAGCCGGCCAGCCCGAGCAGCGCCGCGGTGAGGCCGATGAACACCGGCCGGTACGGCGCCAGTGCCGTGACCGCGCTCATCCAGGCCCCGCCAAGCCCGAGCGTTGCAAGTACGAACGGCCCGAGGCAGCAGGCCGAGGCGCCCAAGGCGGTGAGCAGGGCGGCGGCCAGGCCAGGCGCGTTGCCAGGTTCTACATCCGGCATGAAGACAGCTCCGCACGCAAGTGCATGATCGAACCACACCGGATTGTGCGGTCCGTACCGAGGTACGGAGTCAAGGCCCGCGCCGTCGCACGGACGGGCGGGCGACGCCCCCCTGGCGCACCCCCACGGCGGGGCTCAAAACGACAGGAACAGCCCGTAGCCCATGGTGAGCACGCCCAGCAGGACCAGACCGAGGAAGGCCGTGCGCTGGACGCGCCAACCACCGATGGTGACCGCGTAGATCGCCTTGAGGAAGTTGTTGCTGCCGGCGGCGATGAACAGGGCACCGGCCAGGCTGTGCATGCCCGCGGCGCGGTAGTGCCCGTTGAGCAGGGACAGCACGAAGGGGTCGATGTCCGTGAACCCCACCACGAAGGACAGGGCCTGGAGGCCGGCGTTGCCGAACCGGTGCAGCACCGCGTCGGTGAGCACCAGCATCACGATGAACAGCACTGCGAACAGGGCGGCGGTACCCAATTCCAGGGGGTTGTGCCCGGCGGCCTCGTCGCGCGTCTCCCGGGACGCCTGCCCCGCGCGGGCGCGTAACACGCCGTAACCGATGGCCGCCAGGCCGAACATCGTGAACGGCACCGCCGTGGCGGGAAAGAAGTCGCGGTTCAACAGGAGCACCAGGGCGAGCAGGCGCAGATACATCATCCCCGAGGCCGCGATGGTGGCGGCGGCCAGGGGAGCCCGCGCGCCGGGCTCCACGCGGCTGCGCCGGGCCAGCACGATGGTGGTGGCGGTGCTCGAATACAGGCCGCCCAACAGACCCGTGACCAAGTAACCCTGCCGGGGAAACAGATAGCGCTGGAGGATGTATCCGAGATAGGAAATGCCCGAGATGGCCACCACCGCCACCCAGATCTTGTAGGGCGTGGCGGGCAGCCATTCGGCCACCGGCCGGTCGGGCATCAGGGGGAGGATCACCGCGGCCAGCAGGAGGAACTTGGCCAGGGTGACCAGCTCCCCCGGCGCGATGCGTTCGCTCAACCGATGCGTGAACGGCCGGGCGTTGAGCACGAACACCACCGCCACGAACAGCAACACGAGAAACCACGGGGGCAGCAAGGTGGCGCTGGGACCGTAGGTATACACCACCAGAGCGATCAAAGGCTGCAGGATGCCCGTCTGCCCCGCACGGAGCTTCTGGTGATAGAACAGCAAATAGAAGAGCACCACCGCGGCCATGCCCCCCAGATACAGCCGCCAGGCGGGGTCCAGGGCGTGGAGGACGAAGCCCAACAGGGCGATGAAGGTCAAGGTGCGTGCACTGCCGGCCTTGACGTGCGAGCCCTCGGCGTGATCGGCGTTCTTCGACAGCAGGTACTCGCGCATCTCCAGCCCGGTGAGAAAGCCGAACAGCCCCACCAGGAGGAAGCGCGCCCAGAGCGCGGAGAGCAATGGTGCGAACTGGGCGCCCTCAGCCATGTGCGAAACTCACCCCCCGGGCCTCGGTGGATCAACGGTTGGCCGAAACGGGTTCATGCCCGCGACTATGCAGAGACCGCTCCCGCAAGGCAAGCGCCACCGCCCCGCTGGAGGCACCCAGCGGCCCGCCGGGTCACGGCCGCCCGCCTGCCCAGCCATCGCATCCGAAGAGACGACGCCGTCCCGCGCCGGCCAGGGCCAGCACCGCAAGCGCCCACACGATCGCCGGGCCGGAGGGCAGATCGAGGGCCGCGGACACCGCTAGACCCACCGCATAGCCCAGCGCCCCGATCAGGTACCCGCGGACCAGCGCCGTCGGCGGATCCAGCCCCCGCACCGCCAGTGCGGGTAGGATCAGGGTCGCGAATACGAGGTACACGCCCACGAGCTGGACCGAGGCGGTCACCGCCACGGCGAATACGAGATAGAAGACCACCCCTGCCGGGCGCAGCGCGTGGACGAGGAGCAGCCCTGCGTACAGTACCGCCACCACGGCCAACTGGCGCCAACCCACCCACAGGATCTGTCCCGCCAGCAGGGCCTTGATCTGCTCCCCGCCATGGGGGTGATCGGCCACCGCGAGCAGGCTGGCGGTGACGGTGAGCACGAAGGCCACGCCGATGAGCGCCTCTTGGATCTGTGGCCAGCACCGCTCGAGTCCGTGGAGGATGGCGGCGCCGATCAACGCACTGGCCCCGGCGGCGAGCTGCACCTGCCAGTCCCCGCCGTGGAACCCCAATGCCTCGGCGGCGATGACGCCGAGACCGGCCATCTGGGCCGCGGCCAGGTCTCTGAAAATGATCCCGCGGGCGAGCACCTGGCGTCCCAGCGGTAGGTGCGTGGACAGCACCAGTAGTCCCGCCGCGAAGGCCGGGAGCAACACCCCCAGATCGAAGGCACCCCAGTTCACTGCAGGGCCTGGTGGAGCCGGGCCAGCGTCACATCGAACAATCCATAAAGGTCGTCCGCGCCCGGGGCCCCGCCCACGGTGAAGGGCAACACGGCCACGGGGATGCCGGTCTGCTCCGAGAGCCACTGTGCCGGCCGCAGGTCCATGTAGGCGGCCCGGAGGATCACGCGGGCGGGCTCGCGCGCCAGGCGCTGTTTCAATGCAGCCAGATGGCCGGGCGTGGGTGGGATTCCCGGCTTGGGCTCGAGCTCACCCACGCGCTTCAGGCCCAACCAGTCCTCGAGATACACCCACTGATCGTGGTGGACCACGATCGGCAGGCCACGCAGATCGGCCCCCTGGCGGCTCCAGCGCCCGGCGCCAGTCGGCCTCGAACCGTTTCCAGCGGGCCGCGTAGTCCTCGGCGTGTCCTGGATCCAGTCGGCCAAGCCGCCGCGCCAACGCCTCGGCGATCTTCAACAGCCGTCGCGGATCGAGATGCACATGGGGATTGCCCTGTGGATGGATGTCTCCTTCGGCGCGGCTCAGACGCTTCGGGATCTCGAGCAGACGCACCTGCCGGGCCGCCAGGAAATGGCCCGGCGCGCCCGGCTGAACGGGGAAGACGCCGCGCAACGACTGCGGCCCGATGAACGTGCTTTGTGGTATATCAACCCAAAAGGCGAGGCGGCGGCCGGCTTGCACGGCGCCAAACGGAGGGGAAGATGCCGACAACCGATTATCGGACGCGCTTCAGGATCGCGCCGGGCACGCGGGTGCGGTTGCGGGACCACGACCCGGGTTACAAGGACCGGCACCGATCCAAGAAAGAGGCCGCCCCCGAGATCGAACGCTACGCCCGGCGCCTGCGCGAGCTCCAGTACCTGCTCTACGCCGAGGGGCGGCGCAGTCTGCTGATCGTCCTGCAGGCCCTGGATGCGGGCGGCAAGGACGGCACCATCCGCCACGTGCTCGGCTACATGAATCCCCAGGGCTGCCGCGTGCACGCCTTCAAGGTCCCCACCCCCGAGGAGGCCGCCCACGATTTCCTGTGGCGCGTGCACCAGGCGGCTCCACGTATCGGGGAGGCGGCCATCTTCAACCGCTCCCACTACGAGGACGTGCTCGTGACCCGCGTGCACGGCTTGGTGTCCAAGTCCGAGTGCAAGGCCCGCTACGCGCACATCAACGCCTTCGAGCGGTTGCTGGCCGACCGCGCTACGGTGATCCTGAAGTTCTTCCTGCACATCAGCGCCGAAGAACAACTGCGCCGTTTCCGCAAGCGACTCGACGATCCCAAACGCTGGTGGAAACTCAGCGAGGCCGACTTCGAGGAACGTCGGTACTGGGACGCCTATCAGGAAGCCTACGAAGACGCCCTGTCCCGGTGCAGTACCGAACACGCCCCCTGGTTCGTCATCCCGGCCGACCACAAGTGGTTCCGCAACTTGGCCGTTTCCCGGATCGTGGTCGAAACCCTGGAGGCACTGGACATGTCCTTTCCGCCCCCCAAGGTGGACATCGAGGCCCTGCGGGCACGCTGGCGGGAACTCGCCGGAAAGGAACGGGAATCCTGACCGCGGCCGACGCCGCGGTCGCCGACCCTTGCGCACGATCAATCCCCCTTTTCGCCCGGGCAATTAGCGTATAGGACCCGTTCGGTCCGACGAGAGGAGGGTTCCACCATGGCCGACATCCAAGCACTGCTCGGCGACGAGGCCGAGGATTTGCTCACGCACGTCTGCACCACCATCCCCAAGGAACGCCTGCATCCACCGGGGCCGGACTACGTGGACCACGTGGTGGCACCCAAGGACCGCAACCCGCGGGTGTTGCGCAACCTGCAGGCGCTGTTCGACCACGGCCGCCTCGCCGGCACCGGATATCTCTCCATCCTGCCGGTGGACCAAGGCGTGGAGCACTCGGCTGGCGCCTCTTTCGCGCCCAATCCGGACTATTTCGATCCGGAGAACATCGTGCGCCTGGCCATCGAGGGTGGCTGCAACGCCGTGGCCTCCACGCTGGGCGTGCTGGGCTCGGTGGCCCGCAAGTATGCGCACCGGATCCCATTCATCCTCAAGATCAACCACAACGAGCTGCTCACCTACCCCAACCATTACGATCAGACGCTGTTCGCCAGCGTGGAACAGGCCTTCGACATGGGCGCGGTGGCCGTCGGCGCCACCGTCTACTACGGCTCGCCCGAATGCCGGCGCCAGATCCAGGAGGTCAGCGAGGCATTCCAGCACGCCCACGAACTCGGCATGGCCACGGTCCTGTGGGCCTATCTGCGCAACAGCGCCTTCAAGAAGGACGGCGTCGACTACCACACCGCCGCCGATCTCACGGGACAGGCCAACCACTTGGCGGCCACCATCGACGCCGACATCGTCAAGCAGAAACAGGCTCAGACCAACGGCGGTTACACCGCCATCGGGTTCGGACGCACCCACCCCTGGGTCTACGAGCGGCTGACCTCGAACCACCCCATCGACCTGGTGCGTTACCAAGTGGCCAATTGCTACATGGGTCGCGTGGGGATGATCAACTCCGGCGGCGCTTCCGGCAGGGACGATCTGGCCCAGGCCGTGCGCACGGCGGTGATCAACAAACGCGCCGGAGGGATGGGACTGATCTCGGGCCGCAAGGCCTTCCAGAAACCCATGGCCGAGGGCATCGAGTTGCTGCACCACATCCAGGACGTCTATCTCTCCCCGGACGTGACCCTCGCCTGAGCCGAGCGCCACGCGACGGAGCGAGCACGAGTGCTCAATGCCCTGGAGGTGATGGGCATCGCCATCGTGGCCGGGCTGGCCGCGGGCAGGCTTGCCGAGCGCATCTCGGTCCCCTCGGTGGCCGGCTACGTAGTGGTCGGCGTACTCCTGGGCGAGTCCGTATTCGGCGTGTTCAATGCGACAGTGCTCGATCGGATGGGCATCGTGGGCGACCTGGCCCTGGGGATCATCGCCTTCTCCATCGGCGGAGAGTTGGAATGGCGGGTGGTCCGCCGACTCGCCCGTTCGCTGTTCCCCATCGTGCTGCTGGAGGCCTTTGGCGCCATGGTGGCGGTTACGGGCGCGGTCTGGTGGCTGACCGCGGACCCGCCGCTCGCCCTGGTGCTGGGAGCGATCTCGGCGGCCACCGCGCCGGCGGCCACGATCATGGTGGTTCGTGAGCTGCGAGCCTCCGGGGTACTGACCCGCACCCTCATGGCCGTGGTCGGCATCGACGACGCCATCGCGCTGGTGCTCTACGGAGTCGGCTCGGCGATGGCCAAGGCCATGCTGACGGGCGGGGCCGAAGTCTCCTGGACCGCGGTGGGCGCGGCCGCGGGCTGGGAGATCGGTGGCGCGCTGGCCCTGGGTGCGGCCGCCGGTCTGGCGGTGGGACCGCTGCTGTCGCGTCTCGACTCGCGCGAGCACGTGTTGTCGCTGGCCGTCGGCGCCCTGGTGGGCATCGCCGGCGTGGCCGAGTGGCTGGACTTCTCGCCCCTGCTGGCGAACATGACCTTCGGTGTACTGCTCATCAACATCGCCCCCATCTCCACCCGAGCGCTGGTGGAGGACGTATCGCTGCTGGGTGCGCCGATCCTCATCGGGTTCTTCGTGCTGGCCGGGGCGCACCTGCGGGTCGACCTCCTGCCCGCCCTGGGCCTGCTCGGATTGGTCTATCTGCTGGCCCGCATGGCGGGCAAGGTCTCCGGTGCCTGGTTGGGCGCCGTGCTTTCCGGCGCCGACCCCCAGGTCCGCCGCAACATCGGACTCGGCCTGCTTTCGCAGGTGGGCATCGCCATCGGCCTGTCGCTGGTGGTGGCCAACGAGTTCTCCGCCTACGGAGAGGCGGGAAGACGGCTGGCCGTCACGGTGATCAACGTACTGCTGGCCACCACGGTGGTGACCGAGGTGGTCGGCCCCTGGCTCACCCGACAAGCCCTGATCCGGGCCGGAGAAGCCGGACGCATGGACGAGGAACCCAGGAGAACGGTCCCATGAAACGCCTGCTCATGGTCAACCTGCACGAAATCGAATTTCTGGAGGAGACGCTCCGGATCCTGGCCCGGGCGCATGTGACCGATTGTGTGGTCCAGGAGGCCGAGTCGGTGGTCAGCCATCACACCGGCGACACCCTTGAGCCCAGCGTCATGGCCTCCATCGCCGGCCTGTTCAAGCAGGAACGCAACATCAATTACCTGATCCATGCGATCCTCGACGAGGACTGCTGCGCCTGGGTGGCCGAGCGGCTGCGCGCACTCTACAAGGAAGACCGCTACGCCTGTTCTTTCTGGTTCGTCCCCATCGAGCAGTACTGGTATCACAAAAACCCCGCCGAATGACCCCTCGCGGGCGGGTGTGGAGCGCTGGAAAAAGCGCCGCTGCACGCATCGGCAACTCGGAAGGCATGCACCATGACTCCACTCGACTTGACCGATGAACAGGCCGGCCCCTGCGCAAGGCGCTCGCCATCCACCCTGTGGAGCCGCATCGGGAGGTGGCCGACACCGAGCATGAGGCATTTCGTGAAGCACTCAAGGCGCAAGCGCAGTCCCTCAAAGAGATCCTGGCGCAGCTGCCCGGAGGGGAGAGAGCCCGACGCCCGGGCGGGGCACGACGCATGACCGGGACCTGCATCGAGCTGCCGCAGGAGCTGGCGCACCTGCGCACACTGGCCCTGGACCTTCGCTGGTCCTGGAGTCACGTGGCCGATGCGCTCTGGGAACACATCGACCCGGTCCTGTGGCGGCGCACCCGCAACCCCTGGCTCATCCTGCAAACCGTGGGCGCGGCGCGGCTGCGCGAGCTGGCGGCCGAGCCCCGATTCCGCGCGCTGCTCGAGGAGCTGGAGCGCGAACGCCAGGCCGCCCACGGCTCACCGGCCTGGTTCGCGCGCACCCACCCCGATGGCCGCCTGCGCTGTGTGGCCTACTTCAGTATGGAGTATGGGCTCACCGAAGGCCTGCCGGTCTATTCCGGCGGTCTCGGGGTGCTCGCCGCCGATCATCTGAAGACCGCGAGCGAGCTGGGCGTGCCCCTGGTGGCGGTGGGGCTGTTGTACCAACAGGGCTATTTCCGGCAAGGTCTGGACCCATCGGGCGCCCAACTCGCCTTCTTTCCTTTCAACGACCCCACCCAACTGCCGGTGCAGCCGTTGCGTGACGCCGGCGGCGAGTGGCTGCACGTGGCCATCCCCCTGCCCGGCCGCGCCCTGTGGCTGCGCGCCTGGGAAGTGCAGGTGGGCCGGGTGCGGCTCTGCCTGCTGGACAGTAACAGCCCGCTCAACAGCCCGCCCGACCGAGGCATCACCAGCGAGCTCTACGGCGGCGGACCCGGGCTGCGCCTGCAGCAGGAGATGGTCCTGGGCATCGGCGGATACCGGCTGCTGGAGACACTGGGTCACACGCCCGACGTGTGCCACCTGAACGAAGGCCACAGCGCGTTCGCGGTGCTCGAACGCGCACGATACTTCATGCAGGCGAACGACGTACCCTTCGCCGTGGCGCTCAACGCCACCCGCGCGGGCAACCTGTTCACCACGCACACGCCCGTCGAGGCGGGCTTCGACCGGTTTACCCCCGAGCTGTTCGCGCACACCATGGGCCCTTACGCGGCCGAGCTCGGCCTGCCCATGGAGGCACTCCTGGCGCTGGGCCGAGCCCGCCCGGAAGACGCCGCCGAGCCTTTCCAAATGGCCTGGCTGGCCCTGCATGGGGCCGGCGCGGTGAACGGCGTCAGCCGGCTGCACGGGGCGGTGAGCCGTGGTCTGTTCCAGCCCTTGTTTCCACGCTGGCCCACCCCCGAGGTCCCGGTGGGGCACGTGACCAATGGGGTCCACGTGCCCAGCTGGGACTCCCCGGCCGCCGACCGTCTGTGGACCCAGGCCTGCGGCAAGGCCCGCTGGCGCGAGGCCTCCGGCGCCATGGAGACGGCCATCCGCGCCCTGGACGACCGTACGCTCTGGGAGCTGCGCAGTGAAAACCGGCGCCGGCTCGTCGAGTGGGCACGCAGGCGTCTGGCCCGGCAGAGCCGCCAGTGGGGTCCCCCCATCGCCTCGCCCGAGACCGCCCTGGACCCCGATGTCCTGACCTTGGGCTTCGCCCGCCGCTTCGCCACCTACAAGCGGCCCAACCTGCTCCTGCACGATCCGGACCGGCTCGAGCGGCTGCTCCGCGACCCACGTCGGCCGGTGCAGCTCCTCGTCGCCGGCAAGGCGCACCCCCTGGACCGGCCCGGACAGGCCTTGATCCAGACCTGGAACCGCTTCATTCGCGACCGCGGGCTGCACCACCGGGTGGTATTCCTGGTGGACTATGATCTCGACATGGCCGAGCACTTGACCGCAGGGGCGGATCTCTGGATCAACACACCGCGTCGCCCCTGGGAGGCCTGCGGCACCAGCGGCATGAAGCCCCTGGTCAACGGCGGACTCAACCTCTCGGAGCTCGACGGCTGGTGGGCCGAGGCCTGGCGGCCCGGGGTGGGCTGGGCGCTCGGCGACGGCGGCGAGCACGGCGACGATCCGGACTGGGACGCCCACGAAGCCGGCCGGCTCTACGACCTGCTGGAGCAGGAGGTGATCCCGGCCTTCTACGAGCGGGACGCGCATGGCATCCCCACGCGCTGGGTGACCATGATGCGCGAGAGCATGGCGACGCTCACGCCTCGCTTCTCCACCAACCGCATGCTCCGGGAATACGTGGAAACCCACTACCTGACCCTGGCCGAGGCCCACCGGGCCCGCGCGCGCGATCATGCGGCCCTCGCCCGTGACATCACGCGCTGGCGGAACACCATCGAGAGGCACTGGGACCTTCTGCGGTTCGGCGCGGTGCGCGCCACACGGCACGGCGAACGACTGGTGTTCGATGTCGAGGCGTATCTGGACGACCTGCCCCTCGAGGCGGTCCGTATGGAGATCTACGCCGACCCACCGGAGCCGGGCGGCGCCCCGGAAATCCATGCCGCCGAGCACATGGAGCAGCTGGCGGGCGCCGTCAACGGGCACCGGTTCCGTTGCGCGTTCGCGACCACCCGCCCGCCGGAGCACTATACCCCACGGCTCGTGCCCTACCATCCGCAGGTCAGCCTGCCCCTGGAATGCCCCCGCATCCTATGGCAGCGCTAGCCCGAATGCCGCACCAGGTCGCCGTCTGCGGGGCCGGCTGCGCGACGAGCCGCTACGTGGCCTTGCAAGCGATTCGGGGAAGTACACGTTATACCTGCGACCACCTGCCAGACACAGCCCACCCACGAGGAGGAGGCCACGATGAATCCGACCGAACCGTCCCCCGCCCTGTCGGAGGAGACCCTGCGGCGCATCGACGCCTGGTGGCGCGCCGCCAACTACCTTTCGGTGGGGCAGATCTTCCTGATGGACAACCCCCTGCTCGAGGAGCCGTTGCGCCCGGAACACATCAAGCCCCGCCGCCTCGGGCACTGGGGAACCTGCCCCGGCCTCAACCTTCTCTACGCCCACATGAACCGGGCCATCCGCCAGTGGGACCTGAATGCCATCTACATCACCGGTCCCGGCCACGGCGGCCCGGCCCTGGTGGCCAATACCTGGCTGGAGGGCACCTATTCGGAGCTGTACCCCGAGGTTTCCCTCGATCGCGAGGGAATGCGTAGGCTGTTCCGGCAGTTCTCCTTCCCGGGCGGGGTACCGAGTCATTGCGCCCCGGAAACACCGGGATCCATCCACGAGGGCGGAGAGCTGGGCTACTCGCTGGCGCACGCCTTCGGCGCGGTGTTCGACAATCCCGACCTGCTCGCCCTGTGCGTGGTCGGCGATGGGGAGGCGGAGACCGGTCCCCTGGCCACCGCCTGGCACGCCAACAAGTTCCTCAATCCGGCGCGCGACGGGGCCGTGCTCCCGGTACTGCATCTGAACGGCTACAAGATCGCCAACCCCACCGTGCTGGCACGTATCGCGGACGAGGACCTGATCCGACTGTTCGAGGGTTACGGCTACCGTCCCCATCTGGTGGCCGGGAACGCCCCCATGGACGTCCACCGGCGGCTGGCCGCCACGCTGGACACCGTCATCGGCGAGATCCGCACCATCCAGGAACAAGCCCGCCGCGGGGGCGAGGCGACCCTCCCCCGCTGGCCCATGATCGTACTGCGCACCCCCAAGGGCTGGACCGGTCCCAAGGAAGTGGACGGCAAACGGGTCGAGGACTTTTGGCGCAGCCACCAGGTGCCCATCCCGGAGGCCACCACCCCCGCCCATCTGCGGCTACTCGAGGATTGGATGAAGCGCTACCGGCCGGAGGAACTGTTCGATGAACGGGGGCGCCCCCATGCGGAGATCACGGCGCTCGCCCCGGCGGGCGGGCGGCGCATGGGGGCCAACCCGCATGCCAATGGCGGCCTCCTGCTCAAGCCCCTACGTCTGCCCGACTTCGGCAGGTACGCCCTGGAAGTGAAGCAGCCGGGCGCAGTCCTGGGCGAGGCCACGCGACGGCTGGGTGAATACCTGCGCGACGTGATGCGCCTGAACGCAGACCGTGCGAACTTCCGCGTCATGGGCCCCGACGAGACGGATTCCAACCGGCTCAGCGCACTGTTCGAGGCCACCGACCGAGCCTGGATGGCGAAATGCTACGACTACGACGAGCATCTGGCCCCGGACGGGCGGGTGATGGAGATCCTCTCCGAGCACACCTGCCAGGGTTGGCTGGAGGGCTATCTGCTCACGGGACGGCACGGCTTGTTCTCCTGCTACGAGGCCTTCATCCACATCGTGGACTCCATGTTCAACCAGCACGCCAAGTGGCTGAAGGTGTGCCGCGAGATCCCCTGGCGCGCGCCCATCGCCTCGCTCAACATCCTGCTCACCTCGCACGTCTGGCGCCAGGACCACAACGGTTTCTCACACCAGGACCCGGGCTTCATCGATCACGTGGTGAACAAGAAGGCCGACATCGTGCGCGTGTATCTGCCGCCGGACGCCAACTGCCTGCTCTGCGTGGCCGACCAGTGTCTACGCTCGCGTAACCTGGTGAACGTGATCGTGGCCGGCAAGCAACCCGAGCCGCAGTGGCTGGACCTGGAGGCGGCCATCGCTCATTGCGCCGAGGGCATCGGCATCTGGGAATGGGCCAGCAACGACCAGGACCGCAAGCCCGACCTGATCATGGCCTGCTGCGGTGACGTGCCCACCATCGAGACCCTGGCGGCCGTGGATCTGCTACGCGGCCTGGCGCCCGAGCTGAAGATCCGCGTCATCAACGTGGTGGACCTCATGACCCTGCAGCCGCACGAGGAGCATCCCCACGGCAAGACCGACAAGGCGTTCGACGCCCTGTTCGGCACGGACATCCCGGTGATCTTCGCCTTCCACGGCTATCCCTGGCTCATCCACCGCCTCATGTACCGGCGGCACTGCCATCGGCATCTGCACGTGCGCGGCTACAAGGAGGAAGGCACGACCACCACCCCCTTCGACATGGTGGTGCGCAACGACCTGGACCGCTTCCACCTGGTCATGGACGCCGCCGACCGCGTGCCGGCGCTGGCCGAGCGCGCCGGACACATCCATCAGGCCATGCGCGAGAAGCTGGTCGAACACCGCATCTACATCACCGAGCACGGCCAGGACATGCCCGAGATCCGCGGCTGGCGCTGGCCGCAGGGGACATGACAGGACGAGGTCACCCCGTCGAGAGCCCACGCAAGATCGGCCTGACCGTGACATTCGACGGCGCCCGAGGCGATGCGGACCGCAAGGCGCCGGCGACAGTCCGCGACAAACCATGAGGAGAGAAAGATCCCCATGAAACCGGAAGAGAAAGAGAAGGAATCCGAAAAGCTGCGACGGGCCATCCGTTGGATCGCCGCCCGGCACGGAGACCGGCGCCGGCTGATCGAGGAGGCCAGCCTACGGTTCGACCTCTCCCCGGGCGACGAGGAATTCCTGTTGCGGCATTTCGCCGGCGCCCGGGAGGAATGAGCCGCGGGCCATCCAGTGGGCCCGTTCCTCGTGGCGCCGCAGCCACCTACCAGACCGTCCCGCCCAGGCCCGCGCCGGGCTTGGAGCGAACCGAACCAGGGAGGAAACGACCTTGCGAATCCGTTTTCACGGCGCCGACCGGGAGGTGACGGGGTCCTGTCACCTGGTGGAATGCGCGGGCAAACGCATCCTGATCGACTGCGGCCTGTATCAGGGCGGCGGCGAGCTGGACGAGATCAACCGCCGGCCGTTCGGCTTCGATCCGGCCTCGATCGATGTGCTGCTCCTGACGCACGCCCACCTGGACCACTGTGGCCGCATTCCCCTGCTGGTGGCCGAAGGGTTTCGCGGCGAGATCATCACCACCTCGGCCACCCGGGAGCTGAGCCGCCTGGTGTTGCTCGACGCGGCCCACCTGCAGGAGGAGGAGGCCGAGCGCAAGGCGCGGCATGCGGCACGCCACAGGGGGCGGCGCGTGCGAGTGGAACCCCTGTACACCACGCTGGACGCCCTCAACAGCCTGGACTTCTTCGGGCGCGTGGCCGAGTACGGGCGACCGCTGGAGCTGGGTGCCGGCATCCGCGCCAGCTTTCACGATGCGGGCCACATCCTCGGCTCGGCCAGCGTGCTCCTGACGCTCGAGGAAGGCGGCCGCCGGCGGCGCGTGCTGTTCTCCGGAGACATCGGATACGGCGGCCGACCCATCCTGCGCGATCCGCAGCCGCCCTCCGAGGTCGATGTGCTGGTCATGGAGACCACGTACGGCGACCGGCGCCACAAGGCCCTGCAACCCTCGCTGGAGGAACTCTACGGCGCGATCGAGACGACCCTCCAGGGGGGCGGTAACGTCGTGATCCCGACGTTTGCGCTGGAGCGGGCCCAGGAGGTGCTCTTCTACCTGCGCGAGGCCGTGGAAAGCGGGCGCCTGCCGCGTGCCCTGCAGGTATTCCTGGACTCACCCATGGCCATCTCCGCCACCGAGATCTTCCGCCGTCACCCGGAATGCTACGACGCCCAGACCGCGGAACTGTTTCGCAACGGCAGGGACCCTTTCGCACTGCCCAACCTGCACTTCACGCGCGAGGCCGCCCAGTCCATGGCCCTGAATCACATCCACGCCGGGGCGGTGATCATGGCCGGCTCCGGGATGTGTACCGGCGGGCGGGTGCGCCATCACCTGAAGCACAATCTGTGGCGGGACGAGTGCAGCGTCGTCTTCGTCGGCTACGCCGCGCACGGCACCCTAGCGCGCATCATCATCGACGGGGCCAAAAAGGTGAAACTCTTCGGCGAGGAGATCCCCGTGCGCGCCCGCATCCACACCATCGGAGGCTTCTCCGCGCACGCCGACGCCCGGGAACTGATGCACTGGCTGGAGGCCGTGGGCCGGCCGAAGCGCATCTTCCTGGTCCACGGGGAAGAACACGCCATGGGCGCGTTCGCGCGCCACCTCCACCACGCACGGGTCTCCATGCCGAGACTCGGGGAGACCTTCGAGATCGACTGACACGAGACACCGGGGTACTTGCGAATCTGCTCCTGGACCCGTATCCACGCGCGTGAAATCCCATCCGTTGCGCACCCATTTTTTCAAGGCCGCGGCATCGCCATCACGATTCGAGCGTGCGCACGCTCACCCGCGCCATGAGTTCGGTCAGATCACCGGGCGAAAACAGCTCCGTACCCGGCCGGCCGACCGTACCGGCACCACAGGCGACCGCCAAGCGCAACGCGTTGTCGAAACGATCGCCGCGGGCAAGGGCGCAGACGAGCCCTGCCAACATGGAGTCTCCGGCACCCACGGTGGAATCCACCCGCACGCTCGGGGCGGTGGCGTAGTAGGTTTTCGGCCCCGCCGCGAGCAGTGCACCGTCTCCGCCCAACGACACGCACACCAGATCGATCCCGCCGCGTTGTAAACGCTGGGCTTCCGCGGCCACCGCGGCCACGTCGTCCAGCGCCCTGCCCGCCAGTTCGGCGAGTTCGTAGCGATTGGGTTTGATCAGAAAAGGGTGTGCCGCCACGGCCGCACGGAGTGACCGGCCGTGCGTGTCCACTACGGGCCGCCCCCCCTGGGCTCGGATCCGACGCGTCAGGGACGCATACAGATCCGGTGGCAGGCCGGGTTGCAACGTTCCGGTGAGCACGCCGAAACCCGAGCCCGTGGTGGCCACGAAACTCTCCTGCAGGCGTTCCAGCGTCGCCTCCGGTACGGCCGGCCCCACCCCACTGATCTCGTATTGGTTGCCCGTGTCACGCTCGACAGCCGTGCCATTGATACGCGTCTCCCCCGCGACGCGCTCGAAGGTCAGCGTGTCGATGCGCCCGCGCAGCAGTCGTTCCAGAAAGCCGCCTGTCTCCCCGGCGAGCACGCAGAAAGTGTGAGCCGGAACCTGGAGCCGCTTCAGCGCCCGAGCCACGTTGATGCCATTGCCGCCCGGGTCGTACCGGGTGGCCCGGGCATGGACCTTTCGGTCCGGAAGGAGCCGATCGATCTCGTAGGTCATGTCCACGGCCGGATTGAGCGTCAGCACCGCCACGGGCGGGGGCCGACCCGCGGCATCGCCTCGCATGGGAGCAGGGACGACTCGGCCCTCCTGCATCGCCACTCACCCGCCCCCGGGGCGTGGGCGACCCGTATGCCCAGGCTGCCGGAGGACGTCCAGGAACCGCCGGTGGCGGGGCACTTCGTGGCGCAGGTGCCGGTAGACCTGCACTTTGACCAGATCGGTGACCAGTGCCGAGCCCAGAGAATAGCCCCAGATCAGCGCGATCTCCGGCCAACTGATCGGCGCGATGACCCCGAAACCGTAGGCCGCGAACAAGGTAGCGGCCAGTTTGGTGATCACCGCTGACCAGATCATGATGGGCGCCGGCCACGGACGCTCCCAGAAATGCCCTTTGGTGCGGGCCACGAACAGCACCAGGTGGCCGGCCACCGCCATCTTGAGGAACACATAGGTCTGGATCTGCGGCACGTCGAGCCGCAACCAATCCATGGCCAGCAGCAGCATCCCGAAGCTGCCCACTACGCCCACCAAACCCATGGCCGTGGCCACCGTGATGACCTGGCGCATATCCCAGCGCACCGGCCGTCGCGACAGCCCCGTGCGGTCGTAGGCGATGGTCATGATGGGCACGTCGTTGAAGAAGGCCAGCAGGATGATCATGATCGCGGTGATGGGATAGAAGCCGAAAAAGATCATCGCCAACACCACGAAGAACATGACCCGGATGGTCTCGCTGATCCGGTACACCGCATAGGCGTTCATGCGCTCGAAAATACGCCGGGCCTCCTCGATAGCCTGCACGATCACCGCCAGCCCCGGTGCGGTGAGCACCAAGTCGGCCGCGGCACGTGCCGCGTCGGTCGCCCCACTCACCGCGATCCCCACGTCGGCCTGCTTGAGTGCGGGCGCGTCGTTGACGCCGTCGCCCGTCATACCGGTGATGTGACCGCGGGCTTGCAGCAGCCGCACGATGCCGAACTTGTGTTCGGGGAAGACCTCGGCGAAACCGTCGGCCGCCTCCACCCGTTCGACGGCCTTCCCGTCGGGTGTCCCCCCCGGATCCAACGGGAGCGCACTGGCGGGTAGGATCTGCCCACCCAAGCCGAGCTTGCGGGCGATCTGTCGCGCGATGGACAGATTGTCTCCCGTCACCATCTTGACCCGCACGCCGTATTCACGGGCGCGTGCGATGGTGTTGGCCGAGTCCTGGCGGGGCGGGTCGAACAGCGAGAGGATGCCGAGCAGGGTCCAATGCTCGCCCCCCGGTCCCCTGCGTGCCACGGCCAGGGCACGGTAGCCATCGGCCGCAAAGGACTCGACCACCTGCTCCGCGCGACGGCGCTGTGCCGTGTCCATCTGCGCCAGATCCAGCACCACCTGGGGCGCCCCCTTGGTCACTCGGAACCGGCGCCCTTGCCCGTCCTCGACCAAGGCCTCGGTGCGCTTGCGCACCGGATCGAAGGGCACGAACTCCACCTGCCGATAGCGCTCCAGCACGGCTCGGTCGGCAAGTCCCTCCAGCACCGCCTCGTCGATGGCGTCCCGGTCCTCGGCCCTGGACGCCAGCGCGGCCGCCAACAGCACCGCCTGCTCGTCGGACGCGGCGAAGACCTCGATCCGCCCCAGGGTGAGCCGGTTCTGGGTGAGGGTGCCGGTCTTGTCCGAACACAGCACGTCCATGCTGGCCATCTCCTCGATGGATTCCAGCCGCGTGACGATGGCCTTCATGCGCGACAGCACCATGGCACCCACCGCCATGGTCATGGACAGTACCGCCGGCATGGCCACCGGAATGGAGGCCACGGTGAGAATCAGGGCGAACTGGACCACTTCCAGCCAGGGCGATCCACGGTGGAGCTGGACCAGCACGAGCACCACCACCAGGGCCAGACTCACGTAGATCAGGTAGTCGCCTATGGTGAGCACGGCCTTCTGGAAATGGGACACCGTCTCGGCCTGCTCCACCAGCCCGGCCGTTTTGCCGAAGCGGGTGCGCGTGCCGGTGGCGGTGACCTCGGCCACTACCTCACCCTGTTTGACCACCGTTCCCGAAAAGGCTTCGTCGCCCCGGCGCTTGGTCACCGGCAGCGACTCGCCGGTGAGGGCGGACTGGTCCACACTGAGGTAGTCGCCCTGTACGATACGCACGTCGGCCGGAATGACGTCGCCCAGGCGTATGCGGATAATGTCGCCGGGGACGAGCTGCGCCGCGTCGATCTCCTGCCAGCGGCCGTCGCGCAGCACTCGGGCCCGCCGCGCGAGCTGTTTCTTCAGAGCTTCGACTGCGTTGCCAGCGGTGTATTCCTGCCAGAACCCCACTGCCGCGTTGAACACCAGCAACGCCGTGATGATCCAGAAGTCCACCCAGTGTCGCACCAAGGCCGAGAGCACCGCCGCCACTTCGATCATCCACGGGATCGGCCCCCAGAAATACCCGGCCAGGCGGCGCAACGGCGAGACCTTCTTCTCCGGTAGCGCGTTGGGACCATAACGGGCCAGGCGGCGTTCGGCTTCCTCGGCGCTCAGGCCACCCGATGGGATATCGACGTCACTGGACGGAGCTTGGATCGTGGGGTCCACGGCCTTTCCTCGGTATCGCATCGGCCGCGCAGTGTATCACCGCCCCCGGAACGGACACTGAATCCTAATCAAGCGGGGACGACCCACATCAAGTCTTGGAGGCGCCCGGATCCGGAAGCCGCAACGAGAGCAGTGCCGCGGCCAGTACGAAGGCCGCCGACCACCACAGGCAACCCTGCAGACCGTGGCGCTGATAGACCCACCCCGATAGCACCGTTCCGGCCAGCCGTCCGGCCGCGTTGGACATGTAATAGAAACCCACACTCATTGCCACGCGGTCGCGGTCCGAATAGGCCAGGATCAGATACGAGTGCACCGCCGAGTTGACGGCGAACACCACGCCGAACAGGATCAGGCCGCCGACGATGACCGGCTGCGGCGGCCAGCCTTGCCGCAGGGCCAGGGCGATGCCCGCCGGAAACAAGGCCAGCGCGAAGGCCCACATACGGGCCGTGCTCCCACCCGGCCCCCTTCCGTGACGGCTGTGCCCGAGGAGCCGAGGCGCGCCCGCCTGGACGAATCCGTAGCCGATCACCCACAGGGCCAGGAACCCTCCCACGCGCATGAAATCCCAGCCCAGCACGTCGTACAGGAACACCGGCAACCCCACCACGAACCACACGTCGCGCGAGCCGAACAGGAAAAAGCGTGCCGCAGACAACCAGTTGATGGCCGCCACGCGGGAGAAGACCTGGGTGAATCTGGGCTTGGAGTGCATCCGCCCCACCCCGTGCGGCAGCAACCATGCGGTGACCAGGAGCACCACGGCGAGCAGTCCCGCCAGAACCCCCAGTGCCCAACGGAACCCCACCGTCTGCAACAGCGCCGCCCCGACGAAGAAGCCCGCCCCCTTCAGCGCGTTCTTGGAGCCGGTGAGCACCGCCACCCAGCGGAACAGGCGAGAGCCGCCGCCCGCCTCGCCCGACAGGGCCTTGACCGAGGCCTTGGCCGACATCTTGTTAAGATCCTTGGCGATGCCGGACAGGGCCTGCGCGGCCATCACGTAGGGCACGCTCAACCAGGCGTTCGGTACCGTGAGCAGGAGCAGCGCCACCACCTGAAGCGCCATGCCCAGATGCATGGTCAGATTGAGTCCGACGCGCGCCCCCAGCCAGCCGCCCACCAAGTTCGTGACCACGCCGAAGAACTCGTAGAACAGGAACAGCATGGCGATCTCGAAGGGCGAATAGCCCAGCCGGTGGAAATACAGCACCACCAGCATGCGGATCGCCCCGTCGGTGACCGTGAACGCCCAGTAGCCGGCGGTGACGACCAGGTAGTTGCGCAGATCGGATTGCACGGACGAGGCCTGCGGAAAACCGGATCCGCTCGCCACTATGCCAAAGTCTCCGTACGATAAGAAACGGGCCCCTCGCCCGGACTTGCTCGCGGTCAAAAAGGCGGCGCCGCATTTCGGAAGGCCGACCGAACGGCGCACGGGCCGGACACAAAACCTCCAGCGGGGGCGGCCCTCGCGACCGGTCGGAACGGCCGCACGCCACGGGATGGTGAACACGGCGCCTCTCTCGAGCGGGAGCTTTCCATTCACATGACACGGTGCCATGCTTGGTGCATGGCTTCGCGCACCTCCGAGAAGGCCTTCGGCTGGTCCTGGCGCGTCGGCGTCTTCGCCGGCATCGCGGTCTATGTGCACGCGACCTTCGTGATCCTGATCCTCTGGATCGCGCTGAGCTACTGGCTGTCCACCCACAGTGTGGCGGCGATGCTCGAAGGAGTCGGCTTCATCCTGGCCCTGTTCGGCTGCGTGGTGTTGCACGAGTTCGGACATGCCCTGACGGCCCGGCGCTACGGCATCCGCACGCGGAGCATCACCTTGCTGCCCATCGGTGGCGTGGCCTCCCTGGAGAAGATGCCGGACGACCCCCGGCACGAAATCCTGGTGGCCCTGGCAGGCCCGGCCGTGAACATCGTCATCGGCCTCGGCATCTGGGTGCTCCTGCGCCTGTCGGGGGCCGCCGCGGGACTCGGCGACCTCGGGCTGACCTCCGGCTCCTTCCTGGAGCGGCTCATGCTGCTGAACTTCATGCTGGCCGGTTTCAACCTGATCCCCGCCTTCCCCATGGACGGCGGACGGGTGTTGAGGGCCTGGCTCTCGCTGCGCATGGATCCGGTGCGGGCCACCCGGGCGGCGGCGTCCATCGGCCAGGCGCTGGCCCTGTTCCTGGGCTTGCTCGGGCTGTTCTACAACCCGTTCCTGCTGTTCATCGCGCTGTTCGTCTGGATCGGAGCGGCGGCCGAATCCGGCACCACCGAGCTGCGCACGGTGCTCCAGGGCGTGACCGTGGACCAGGCCATGCGCAGGGAGATCCACACCCTGTCCCCGGAAGACCGGCTGTCACACGCCGTCGAGCTCACCCTGGCCGGGTCCCAGAAGGACTTTCCGGTGGTGGATCCGCGCGGGCGGGTGGTCGGCATCCTGACCCACCTGGACCTCCTGCGCGGTCTGCGCGAGTCGGCAGAGACGGGACGTGTTGCGGAGTTCATGCGCACGGACTTCGAGCGGGCCCATGCCCGGGAGCCGCTGCAGGCGGTGTTCGACCGCCTGCAGGCCTGCGGATGCCGGGTGGTGCCGGTGTTGGACCACTCCGGCTCACTGGTGGGGCTACTCGATCTGGACAACATTTCCGAGCTGTTCCAGATCCGCGCCGCCCTGCGCGAACACCACACCGCCCACCCCTCCGGCGGACGGCTGCTGTAGCGGCCGGACACGACGAGGCCCCCGGCAAAGCCGGGGGCCTTCTGTCTGGACGTCGTTCCCCGACCCGGTCAGGCCGCCATGGCGGTGCGAAGCTTGCGGATGGCCTGATTCTCGATCTGTCGGATGCGCTCGGCAGAGACCCCGTACTTGCCGGCCAGTTCCCCCAGGGTCTGTTTTCGCTCGCTCAGCCAGCGGCTGACCAGGATGTCCCGGCTGCGCTCGTCGAGCTGCTCCAACGCCGCATGCAGCCGGCCCCGGTGATGCTCCGACCAGTCCTGCTCCTCCAGGGCGAGGGCCGGATCGGCGCGCCCGTCCTCGAGATAGGCGGCCGGCGCGAGGCGGTGCCCTTCCTCCTCGTCGTCGGCCGGGTCGGGATCGAAGGCCACGTCCTGCCCGGACAGCCGCAATTCCATCTCGAGCACGTCCTCCGGGGTGAGTCCGAGATCCTTGGCCACCGCCTCGACCTCCTGCCGGTTGAGCCACCCCAGACGCTTCTTGGCGCCGCGCAGGTTGAAGAAGAGCTTGCGCTGCGCCTTCGTCGTGGCCACCTTGACGATGCGCCAGTTGCGCAGGATGAACTCGTGGATCTCGGCCCGGATCCAATGCACCGCGAAGGACACGAGCCGCACGCCCATGTCCGGGTCGAAGCGCTTGACCGCCTTCATCAGGCCGATGTTGCCCTCCTGGATCAGGTCGGCCAGTGGCAGGCCGTATCCCAGATAGCCGCGGGCCACCTGCACGACGAATCGCAGATGATGGAGCACCAGCTTGCGCGCGGCGTCCAGATCCTGCTCGTCCCGCCAGCGTCGCGCCAGCGCCTGTTCCTCCTCGACCGCCAGCACGGGAAGGCTGTACACCGCGCTGATGTAGGCATCCAGGTCCCCGATCGGGACCGCGAGGACATGCTGACCCTGCACCAAGGCCTTGGACATCGCTCACCACCTCCTTCTTGGCTTGTTCTGCAACTCCCCCGAGCGGATCCGGCGGAGCCAGTCTGTATCCGAGTTTAGCACTCTCACGATGAGAGTGCTAACCACCGGAAAAGTTCACGGCTTTGGCATCGGATTTTCCATCGCCGTGCCGAGGGCAGGGCTCAGGAGACGATACGCGGCTTGAGCAACAGGGACTTGGCGGTCATCTGGGGCGGCTGGGGGATGCCCATGAGCTGCAGGATGGTCGGGGCTATATTGCTGATCCCCCCGCCGGTCAGCAGCTGCCAGGGCTGCTCGTCGATGACCAGACACGGCACCGGATACAGCGTATGCTGGGTGTGGGGCTCGCCGGTGACCGGATCGACCATCTCGTCGCAATTGCCGTGGTCGGCGGTGAGCAGCACCGAGACGCCGTTGTCCACCGCCGCGTCCAGCACCCGCCCCACGGCCTCGTCGAGCGCCTCCACCGCGCGGATGATGGCCTCGCGCTTGGCGGTGTGCCCCACCATGTCGCCGTTGGCGAAATTGACCACGATCCAGGCGTACTCCGGGTTCTCCAGGGCATGGACCACGTGGTCGGCCACCTCATAGGCGCTCATCTCGGGTTTCTGATCGTAGGTGGCCACCCGGGGCGAGGGGACCATGACCCGGTCCTCGCCGTCATAAGGCTGCTCCCGCCCCCCGTTGATGAAAAACGTGACGTGCGCGTACTTCTCCGTCTCGGCGCAGTGGAACTGACGAAGCCCCGCCTCGGATATGATCTTGCCGAGCGTGGTGCGGGGCACCTCGGGACGGAACGCGATCGAGCACGGGTAGTGAGCGTCGTACTCGGTCATGGTGACCACGCTCACGGGCAGGAAGTCGCCCCGTTCGAAGTGATCGAAATCCCGCGTGGCCAAGGCCTTGACCAGCTGGCGCGGCCGGTCGTTGCGGAAATTGAAGAACACCACCACGTCCTCGGGACTCATGGGCAAACAAGGGGGCAGTACGGTGGGCGGGATGAACTCGTCGCCCAAACCCCGCTCGTAGGCCGCGTCGATGGCCTCGGTGGCGTTCCTGGCCTGCTCGCCCTCGCAACGGACGATGGCCCGCCAGGCCTTTTCGGTACGGTCCCAGCGCTTGTCACGGTCCATGGCGTAATACCGTCCCATGACCGTGGCGATCGCCCCGTCCGCCTCGTACAAGGCCTCTTCCAGAAACGGCAGGTAGTCCTTGGCCATGCGCGGCGGGGTGTCGCGCCCGTCGGTGATCATGTGCACCAGGGGCTTGACGCCGTGCCGTTTGCACAGGTCGATCAGGGCCAGCAGATGCCGGATGTGCGAATGGACCCCCCCGTCCGAGACCAGACCGATCAGGTGGACCGGCCGCTTGGTGTCCTGCGCCTTGCGCATGGCGAACAGGAAGGCGGGATTGTCGTAGAAACTGCCGTCCTCGATGGCCTCGTCGATCCGCACCAGATCCTGCCGGATGATGCTCCCGCAGCCGATGGTGATGTGCCCGACCTCGGAGTTGCCCATCTGCCCAGGCGGCAATCCCACCGCACGCCCCGAGGCCTCCAGGGTGGTATGCGGATGGGTCGAGAAATAATGATCCAGGCGCGGGGTGTCGGCCAGCACGACGGCGTTGTTGGCCTTGCTCGGATTGCAGCCGAACCCATCCAGGATGACCAGCAAGGCACGGCGACGGATCTGAATCGGTTCTTCAGGCATCAGGTTCTCGCGATCGTTCGGGGCGGAAGCCGGGCCGCCCCTGACCCGGGCGCGGATTCTACCAGCTTCGGGGGTCAGTCGGCGCGGGGGGCGCCCGAGGTGTCGTGCTCTTCCCGCTCGGCGGCGTCGAGCTCGGCCTCCATCTCGGCATCGCTCATGACCGCCCCGCCGGCCGCATCCCCGGACCGTTCCCGTTCCGCCCGGCGCTTGACCAGGATCCGCGAGAAAAGAATCCCCAACTCAAACAACAGCCACATGGGGATGGCCAGTAGCGTCTGGGAGATGACGTCCGGGGGCGTGAGCAGCATGCCGACGACGAACACACCCACGACCACATAGGGGCGCTTCTTGGCCAAGGCCTCGGGGGTGGTCACGCCCATCATCACCAGGACCACCGTCACGATGGGCACCTCGAAGGCGGCCCCAAAGGCCAGAAAGACCAGGATGACGAAATCCAGATAGCGGGAGATGTCCGTCATCACCGTCACCCCCTCGGGCGCCGAGGCGGTGAAGAAGGCGAAGGCCAGCGGGAACACCACGAAGTAGGCGAAGGCCATGCCCAGGTAGAACAACAAGGTACTGGAGACCAGGATCGGCGCCACCAACCGTCGCTCGTGCCGGTACAACCCCGGCGCCACGAAGGCCCACACCTGATAGAGGATGAACGGCATGGCCAACACCACCGCAAGCAACAGGGCCAGCTTGAAGGGGATGAGAAACGGGGCCGCCACGTCGATGGCGATCATGGTGCTGCCTTGGGGAAGCTGCCGGGTCAACGGCCCGGCCAGCACCGTGTAGATGCGGTTGGCGAACGGGGCCAGCGCGACAAACACCACCAGCACCGCCAGCACCGCACGCAGGAGCCGGTCGCGCAGCTCCACCAGGTGCGACAGGAAGCTTTCTTCCTTGTCGGCCTCAGGCTCGGTGTGTGGGTTTTCCGTCATCGGGAGCGGTCACGGGCTGGGCGGACTGCGGGCTTGCGTCGGGCGGCGAGGAAGCCGGCTCCCGCCGCAGTAATTCCGTCGCGGAGGACGGCGCGCCAGACTCGACTCGGGCCGCGGTCTGGTCCGCCGGAGAGGCCTCGGCACCGCGCTGGATCTGCTCCTCGATGGCCTGTACGAGGCTGTCCGTCTCTCCGAGTTCCTCGCGGACCTCGGCCTGGGTCTCCTCCAACATGCCCCGCAACTGCTCGATCTCGCTCTGCTGCTTGTTGAGCATCTCGCGCAGTTCTTCGGCCCGCAACTCGCGCTCGATATCGGAGCGCACGCTGGCGACGAAGCGCTTGGCCTTGCCCACCCACAGCCCGGCCTTGCGGGCGACACCGGGCAGGCGCTCCGGACCGATCACGAGCAGCGCCACGATGAAGACGACAACGAGTTCCCAGAACCCCAGATCGAACATGACGGAAGCGGACTGCGTTCAGCCGGCGGAGCCGAGACCCGACACCCGGGGGCGGGCGGAAAACGGACCGACCCGTGGAGGAACCCCGTGCCCGCGGGGCCTACTCAAGCCTTGGCCTTGCTGTCGGTCTTGGTCTCGGCACCCGTGGCACCGGCTTCCTGGTGCTCGACCTGCTTGGCCGCGGCTTCGTCCTTGGACTCGTCGGCCTCGGCCGACTTCATCGCCTGCTTGAAGTTCTTGATGGCGGTGCCCAGGTCACCGCCCACGTTGCGCAGTTTCTTGGTGCCGAACAGGAGGACGATGATCGCCAGAACGATCAACAACTGCCAGATGCTGATTCCACCGAATCCCATGATGTGCTCACTCCAGTATTCAGTTGGGGGCGGAACGCCGGGCCTTCTCCTCCAGCCCGGAGAGGCCGAAGCGTCCGCCGAGAACGGCCAGCACGTCCCGGGGTCCCATGCCCTGCTGCGCCAGCAGCACCATGCAATGGAACCACAGATCGGCGGTCTCCTCGGCGATCCGCCGACGATCCCCATCCTTGGCGGCCATGACCAGCTCCGTGGCCTCTTCGCCGATCTTTTTCAAAATGGCATCGAGCCCCTTTCTGTAGAGGCTGGCCACGTAGGAGCGCCCGGCGTCCGCGGTCTTCCGTTGCTCGAGGACCTCGGCCAGTCGTTGCAGGATCTCGCCGTGTTCCATGCGCCGCGCTCCCGGATCTCGCTGTGCGGGGCGGGAATCCGGCCAGCATCGGAGCGGTGTCCCTTCGTCCGGCGCCGTCGAATCCCCTTGATGTCCCTATCCTAACGCAAACCGCGGTTCATCGTCGCACGGGAATGCCCGCCGCCGCCATGTGACGCTTGGCTTCGGCGATGGTGTATTCGCCGAAGTGGAAGATGCTGGCCGCGAGCACCGCATCCGCCTTGCCTTCGGTGACCCCCTCGACCAGGTGGTCCAAGGTACCCACCCCGCCGGAGGCGATCACCGGGATGCGTACCGCCTCGCTGATGGTGCGGGTGAGCGCCAGATCGAACCCGGACTTGGTCCCGTCCCGGTCCATGCTGGTCAACAGGATCTCGCCGGCGCCATAGGATGCCATCTTGCGCGCCCAGGCCACGGCATCCAGTCCGGTGGGCTTGCGGCCGCCGTGGGTGAAGATCTCCCAGCGCGGCGGGTCCTGCGCCACCTGCTTGGCGTCGATGGCCACGACGATGCACTGGGAACCCACTTTGTCGGCGGCCTCCCGCACGAACTCCGGATCGAATACCGCCGCGGTGTTGATGGCCACCTTGTCGGCACCCGCCGTGAGCATGCGCCGAATGTCCTCCACCTTGCGGATGCCGCCACCCACCGTCAGTGGAATGAACACCTCGGCGGCCACGTCCTCCACCACGTGCACGATGGTCTCACGGTCGTCGGAGCTGGCCGTGATGTCCAGGAAGGTGATCTCGTCGGCCCCCTCCCGGTCGTAGCGCCGGGCGATCTCCACCGGATCGCCTGCGTCCCGGATGTCCACGAAACGCACCCCCTTGACCACGCGGCCGGCGTCCACGTCCAGGCAGGGGATGATCCGCTTGGCCAGGGTCATTGCGTGTCTGCCCCGTGCCGATCGGCGTAGGCCTGGGCCTCGGCCAGGTCGAGGGTCCCTTCGTAGAGCGCTCGGCCGATGATGGCCGCCTCGATTCCCTCGTCCTCCACGGCGCACAGGGCCTCCACGTCGGCCATGGTGCTCACCCCACCCGAGGCGATGACCGGCACCCGCACGGCCTGGGCCAGGCGCACCGTGGCCTCCACGTTGACGCCCTGCATCATGCCGTCGCGGCTGATGTCCGTATAGACGATGGCCGCCACCCCGTCGTCCTCGAAGCGCCGGGCCAGATCGATCACGTCGTGGTGGGACAACTTGGACCAGCCGTCGGTGGCCACCCTGCCTTCGCGGGCGTCCAGGCCCACGATGATGTGGCCGGGGAATTCCAGGCACAGATCGTTGACGAAGTGCGGGGCGGAGACCGCCTTGGTGCCGATGATGACATACTGCACACCCGCGTCCAGGTAGGCCTGCACGGTGTCGGCGTCGCGGATTCCCCCGCCCACCTGGATCGGCAGGTCCGGGAACCGCTCGGCGATGCGGTGGATCACACCGGCATTGACCGGCTCACCCCGCTTGGCGCCGTCCAGGTCCACCAAGTGCAGACGCCGGGCCCCGGCATCGACCCAACGGGCGGCCATTTCCACGGGGTCGTCGGAGAACACGGTCACATCGTTCATGTCGCCCTGACGCAGACGCACGCAGTGACCGTCTTTCAGATCGATGGCTGGAATCAGGAGCATGGGTTCTGGCTCGTCGGTGGTTTGCTCGGTTTGCCGGACGGCGGGGCGCAGTCGTTCAGGGCGCCTGACCGTCCCAACGCGCGAAGTTCTCCAGCAGACGGATCCCGGCCTGGGCGCTCTTCTCGGGATGGCTCTGGATGGCGAACACGTTGTCGTGTCCGAGCGCCGAGGTGAAGGGGATGCCGTAGTCGGTCACCCCGAGACGCAGCGCCTCGGCCGTGGGATCGGCATAGTAGCTGTGCACGAAATAGAAATAGCTGTCCTGTGGGATGCCCCGCCACAAGGGGTGCGGTCCGGTCTGATGGACGGTGTTCCAGCCCATGTGCGGTATCTTGAGCGCGCGCCCGGCCGGGAGCGCATCCAAGGCGGCGGCAAAGGACTTCACCCGACCCGGAAACACGCCCAGACAGGCGGTGCCCCCATTCTCCTCGCTGGACTCCAGAAGCACTTGCATGCCCATGCACACGCCGAGAAACGGCTTGCTGCGCACGGCCTCCACGATGGCCTCGTCCAGACCCGTCTCGCGCAGGGCGCGCATGCAGTCGGCCGCGGCCCCCTGACCCGGGAACACCACGCGGTCGGCCCGCCGCACCACTGCGGGCTGCGAACTGATCCGTACGACCGTATCGGCGGGCGCCACGTGTTCCAGCGCCTTGGCCACCGAGCGCAGGTTACCCATCCCGTAATCCACGATCACGATCGTTGCGGCCATCGTTATGCTGTTTCGGCTCCGATTCGGGGGCGAAAGTTCCTCGAGCGCTCAGACGAGGGTGCCCTTGGTGGAGGGGGTCCGACCTTCCATGCGCGGGTCGGGCTCCACGGCGGCCCGCACCGCCCGCCCGAAGGCCTTGAACACGGTTTCGGCCATGTGGTGGGCGTTGCGCCCCCGCAGGCAGTCGACGTGCAGCGTGGCGCGGGCGTGATTCACGAATCCCTGGAAGAACTCCCGGAACAAGTCCACGTCGAAGGCGCCGATGCGGGCGCGTGGGTATTCGACGTGGTATTCCAACCCGGGCCGGCCGGAGAAGTCGACCACCACCCGGGACAGCGCCTCGTCCAGTGGCACGTACGCGTGACCGTAGCGCTGGATGCCACGCTTGTCGCCCAACGCGCGCTCGAAGGCCTGACCCAGCGTGATGCCGATGTCCTCCACCGTGTGGTGGTCGTCGATGTGCCGATCGCCCCGGGCGCGGATCTCCAGATCCAGCATCCCATGCCGGGCCACCTGATCCAGCATGTGCTCCAAGAAAGGCACCCCGGTGTCGAAATCCGCCGCCCCGGTACCGTCCAGATCCAGACGCACCTGGATCTGGGTCTCCAGGGTGTCGCGCCGGACCTCTGCGTTGCGACTCATGCCCGCTCCTCGAATCCGTGGACCCGCATGTCTCCCGGCCGGAAGATCCGGTTCAGCGGATTCTATCATCGCCCGCGCCCGGGGGCCCCACCTCCAGCCAGAAGGTCACCGGCCCGTCGTTGGTGAGTTCCACCGCCATGTGGGCGCCGAACCGGCCCGTTTCGCAGGCGCCGTGCAGGGCACGGGCGCGTTCCACGAACCGCTGGTAGAGGCGCCTGCCCTCGCCGGGGTCGGCGGCCTGCGAGAAGCTCGGCCGCAGCCCCTTGCGGGTGTCGGCGGCCAGGGTGAACTGAGAGACCACCAGCAACCCCCCGCCCGTATCGGAGAGACTGCGGTTCATCCGCCCCGCGCCGTCCGGGAAAACGCGATAGCGCAGCACGCGCTCCAGCAGGCGGTCCGCCTCGCGCTCCGTGTCGCCGGCCACCACTCCCAGGAACACCAGCAGTCCCGCGCGGATCTCGCCCACGATCTCACCCTCCACCAGCACGCGGGCCCTCGTCACCCGTTGCAGCAATGCGATCATGTCCCAGTCCTCATCCCGGCGCCGCCCGATACTTGGCACCGGCTCATGGCGGCGTCGGAAACATCCTACGGCACGCACCGCGCAACACCTACAGGGCACACATCCATCGGCCATGGGCGGAAAGGGGTGGGACCCGGAAAATGCTCACCATGGCAACGGAAGCCGGATCCCCGCGGACCACCAGGGAAGGCGGGCACCGGGGGATCATCAGGAACCGCGGACGCGGCGATGGAAGCGCCGCGCGCCGCGGGCCACTGGGAAACAGTGGAAAGGGACTGCGCACTCGACGCGTGCATTCCGGCCAGGACGGCCCTTGACCCGGCGAGGGATCGCCGGGTTTTTCTATGGGCGCCCGTCCAGCCACGCGAGCAGGCGGTCGCGCTCCCCGCAACCCAGAACACCCTTCGGCGAAGCTGCCAGTGCCCTGAGCAAGCGGGCCATTTCATCCGGTGAGGACAACGAGGCGTGCGGTCCTTGGCGGGGATCCAGCATGGCGATCAGAAACGCCATCATACCCCGGTCCGAGGCCAACCCCCGCTCATCCACCACCACCAGGCCGGCGTGCTGCTCCAGCACGGTCTGCACGAACATGCCGGGTGCCTGGCGCCCTCGCGTTCCAGCAACTGGAGCATCATCGAGGGCGCAGCTCGGCGAGCGCGATTTGACGACCATACCGCGCAGATCCGGATAACGCTCCAGAAAGCGCCGGGCGGCCGCCCGCAGGGCCGCGGTGTGATCCCGGTGGGGAGGATTCACGCCGCGGACACGGACGCCACCGATGCCACCCACCAGTTCGATGGGCTCACGGGGTACACCCAACCCGATCTCCACCTCGGGACAAACCGGAACCAAACGGAACAAATGCCGCAGCAACTCCAGCACCGGCCGGGCCGGCCGCGCCGTCGCGTCATAGCGCACGGGGTGCCCAAGGAGGCAGGCGCTCACGGCGATCGGAAGCGCAGCCCCCTGAGGCCGGCAACGCAAAGAGCCGGACCCCGAAGGTCCGGCTCCCGGTTTACCTCCAGACGTGGTCGGGACGGACGTTACTTCTTCATGCCGCCGCACTTGCCCTCGCCGCACTTGCCCTCACCCTTCTTGTCAGGCTTGGCTGCCTTGTCCATGTTGCCGCATTTGCCCTCGCCTTTCTTGTCGGACTTGGCCCCCTTGTCCATGTTGCCGCATTTGCCCTCGGCATCCTTCATCTGTTTTTCCATCATGCCGCCGCACTTGCCCTCGCCATCCTTGCCGGCCACCATGTAACCATCGGCCAGACGCGTCATGCCGAAGGGGTTTTCCGTGGCGCCAGCACCACCCATGGCAAGGGTGGAGGCCAGCGCGATGCCGGCGGCGGTGACCGTGGCGGTCTTGGCACAGGTCTTCTTACTCATCATCGATCTCCTCTCTCCGAGTCTGTACTGCGCGAACAGGCCGTCGAAAAACGGTCGCGAAAGCCGGTCGCTGCGTCGTGTCTCCGCGCGCCGGGCGCTCGAAACACTCGCGACGTTTTCAACCGCCTTCCAAGGCGCCCCATCTCGGGGCGCACAACCAGGGTACGCACCCAGGGGTTGGTTGGATGCATCCAGCGGCTCAGGGCCCGGCGGTGGCTTCGTCGATCGCCGCCACGATGGCGTCCTCCACCTCGGCCAGCACCTTCCCCGCGGGGCTGGATCCAGCCACCACGGTGGGACGGACGAACAATACCGTAGTCCGCCCTCCCCTGTGAATCACCGTGACGCGCTGGGGACACAGGGCCAGCATGTCCGGGTCCTCGTTGCCCACGCGGTTGGCGTACCATCCGTTGCAGACCACCAGCACGCGAATGGCTTCCAGCCCGTTGCGGTTGTAGTCCTCGCCCCATTGGTCCCGAAACCGAGCGATGTTCGCTCCGATGTCGGCCTCGAACACCACCCACATGCGATGCGCCTCGAGCGCCTCGTGCAGGGCTTCGTACACTTCGTCCACGGGGGCCTGCACGCTTTTCTTGTAAAGCACCCCCGCGGCGTGCGCGGTGCCCGCGCTCAGCAGAATCGTCACCCAGGCGACCCGCAGCATCCAATGTGGTTTCATTGCGGTTGCTCCCGATTCGGTCTCGGAGTTGGTTATCCTAGCAGGGCCTCCAACACAGCGAGAGGCCGCACGCAGGATGCACGCGGCCGGGACCGAGGCATGCACGGATATGCAGCGGCATCGGGTAATTCCACAGGCATGCGGGACAACCGATTTGCAACGCTCTGCAGAGGCGAACATCCACCATCCAACCGGCTGAATCACCCATGACCCGACAGATCCTCACCGCACCCTATCCCCAGGCCCGACCGCGGCGCATGCGCCGGAACGATTTCTCGCGCCGCCTCATGCGCGAACACCGGGTCACGCCCGACGATCTGATCTATCCGGTGTTCGTCACCGAGGGCACCAATCACCGCGAGCCCGTACCGTCCATGCCGGGAGTGGAACGGATGAGCATCGATGAGCTGCTGGAAGAGGCCGGCGAGGTCCTGCGCCTGGGCATTCCGGCCATGGCCCTGTTCCCGGTGACGCCGCCCGAACGCAAATCCGACGACGCCGCCGAGGCGTACAATCCCGACGGGCTCGCGCAACGCGCCGTGCGTCATCTCAAGGAGAATCACCCTCGGCTGGGGATCATCACCGACGTGGCCCTGGACCCCTTCACCAGTCACGGGCAGGACGGTCTCGTCGACGAGACCGGCTATGTGCTCAACGACGAGACGGTGGAGGTCCTGGTCAAGCAGGCCCTGTCCCACGCCGAGGCCGGCGCAGACGTGGTGGCGCCCTCGGACATGATGGACGGGCGCATCGGCGCCATCCGCAAGGCACTGGAGGAACGGGGCTACGCACACACCCGTATCCTGGCCTATTCGGCCAAATATGCCTCGAGTTACTACGGCCCGTTCCGGGACGCGGTGGGTTCGGCCGCCAATCTGGGGGGAGGAAACAAATACAGCTATCAGATGGATCCGGCCAACAGCGACGAGGCCCTGCGTGAGGTGGCCATGGACCTGGCCGAAGGCGCCGACATGGTGATGGTCAAACCGGGCATGCCTTACCTGGACATCATCCGCAGGGTCAAGGACACCTTCGGTGTGCCCACCGCCGCCTATCACGTCAGCGGCGAATACGCGATGCTCAAGGCCGCGGCCATGAACGGCTGGCTGGACGAACGGGCCTGCGTGCTGGAGGCCCTGGTGGCCTTCAAGCGCGCCGGGGCGGACATGATCCTGACCTATTACGCCAAACAGGCGGCCCAATGGTTGCGCGAGTCATGACCGACCGCTATGCCGTGGTCGGCCATCCCGTCGCTCACAGCCAATCGCCGTTTATCCACGCCCGGTTCGCCGAGCAGACGGGCCAGGACATGACCTACGAGGCCTTGCTCGCTCCCCTGGACGACTTTGCGGGTACCGTGCGCGGTTTCTTCGGCGCGGGCGGACGTGGGGTGAACGTGACCGTGCCGTTCAAGCTCGAGGCCTACGAGTTGGTGGACCGCGTGGGCGGTTGGGCCGAACGGGCCGGCGCCGTCAATACCATCGCCGTGCAGGCCGACGGCACGCTGCTCGGTGAAAACACCGACGGGATCGGCCTGGAACGCGATCTGACCGCCAACCTCCAGGTCCGCATCGCGGAGCGGCGGTTGCTGGTGCTGGGCGCCGGGGGCGCGGTGCGCGGCATCCTGGAGCCCTTGCTGCGGTCCGAGCCCCGGGAACTGGTCATCGCCAACCGCACCGTGGCGCGCGCCGAGCTGCTGCGCGACCTGTTCTCGGATCTCGGCCCCGTGCAGGCTTGTGGCCTAGACGCCCTGGCCGGCCGGGATTTCGACGTGATCCTCAACGGCACCTCGGCCAGCCTCGCCGGTGAAATTCCGCCCCTGCCACCCGGCCTGTTCGCCCCTGGAGCCGTGGCCTACGACCTGTTCTACGCTCCCCGCCCGACGGCCTTCATGCGCTGGTCCCTGGAACAGGGCGCAGCGCGCGTCTTCGACGGGTTGGGCATGTTGGTGGAACAGGCCGCCGAGTCGTTCTTCATGTGGCGGGGCGTACGTCCCGAGACCGGGCCCGTGATCGCGGCGCTGCGCGCCAAGCTCGTGGGCGGGTGATCGAGCACCCTCAGCCCACCAGGAGTTTGACGAGGGCCACCACCAGCGCCCCGGTTCCCAGCGTGATGCTGACCGACCAGCGCATGAAGCGATCCATGCGACGGTTGAGTTCCAGCAGTTGGGTTTCGATGGATTCAAAACGCTTGTCCCCCTGCTCGAAGCGCTTGTCGATTTGCTCGAAACGCTTCTCCACCTGCTCGAAACGCTTGTCGATTTGTTCGAAACGCTTCTCCACCTGCTCGAAACGCTTCTCCATGAGCCGGAAGCCCTGTTCCATGAGCTCCCGCTGGTGCTTGAGCTCCTCCTCCACCCGCACCAGGCGCTCACGCAGCTCGAGCTCGTAGACGGCTGGCGGCTTGCCCAGCGACTGCTCGGCCAACCACTCGCCCAGGTGCGCCTTGATGAATTCGATGTCTTCCCGGCTGAGCGCCACGGCCTACCTCCCGACCTTTGGTTTCCCAATTATAGGGTTATCGGGCGACCGCCCTCGGCCCCCCTCATGCCCCGCTCCCATGACGGTCTTTGAGTCGCACGTAATGGGCGGCGATGTACGCCATGTACTCGAGCTCACGATCCGTTAGCCGACGCGCGCGACGCGCGGGTTGACCCAGCCACAGCCAGCCGCCTTCGATGCGCCGGCCCGGCGGAACCAGGCAGCCCGCCCCGAGCATGGCCCGCGGCTCGATCACCGCCCGGTCCAACACCACGCTGTTGACCCCGATGAAGGCACCGTCGCCCACGGTGCAGGCGTGGAGCACCGCCCGGTGCCCCACGGTCACCTCCGCGCCCACCGTCAGCGCGATCCCGCCGGGGTTATAGGGGGAGTCGTGCGAGACGTGCAGCACGGCGCCGTCCTGGATGTTGCTCCGCGCCCCCACACGGATCTCCTGCACGTCGCCCCGTAATACGGCCTGCGGCCAGATGGACACATCGTCCTCCAGCACCACCCGTCCCACCACCACGGCGGAGGGATCCACATGCACCCTGCGGCCGAACCTCGGAGAGATCCCCTCGAACGTCCGGATCGTCATGAGAGATCACCGCATGGTCACCAACTCTTCGGCGCTGGTGGGATGAATGGCCACGGTGTCGTCCAAATCGCGCTTGGTCGCCCCCATGCGCAAGGCCACGGCGAAACCCTGCAGCATCTCGTCCACCCCCGGCCCGATGAGATGACAGCCGACCACCCGTTCCCTGGGCCCCACACAGACCAGCTTCATGGCCGTACGCGGTTTGCGCTCGGTCAGTGCGTGGTACATGGAAACGAAGCGCGTTTGGTACACCTTCACCGCCGGACCGTGCCGCTCCCGCGCTTCGGTTTCGCTGAGTCCCACGGTTCCCAACGGCGGATGGGAAAACACCACCGTGGGAATCCACTCGTAGTCCAAATGCCGTTGCGGTTGGCCGCCGAACAGGCGGTCGGCCAAGCGCCTGGCGGCCGCGATGGCCACCGGGGTGAGCTGCACGCCGCCCGTGACGTCGCCCACCGCATAGATCCCCGCTACGTTGGTATTCTGATACCGGTCGGTGACGATCTCGCCGCCGGGTCCGGTCTCGATTCCAACCGCCTCCAGGCCGAGGCCTTCGGTATGGGGACGTCGCCCCGTGGCCCAGATCACCGCGTCCAGGTCCTCCGTGACGTGACCATGACCGCAGACCAGCGTCCTGCGGCCGTCGGGCTGGAGTTCCACGTGATCCACGCGCGTACCCGGAAACAGGTCGATCCCCTGGTCCAGCATGGCCTCCATGAGCCCGTCGCGAAGCATGCCGTCGAAACGGCGCAGGAGCTGCTCGCCGCGCAGGAACAGGCTGACCTCGCTACCCAGCGCATGGAGCACGCCGACCAGTTCGGCGGCGATATAACCCGCTCCCACCACGGCCACCCGGCGCGGCAGGGCCTCGAGCTCGAAAAAGCCGTCGGACGTGATGCCCAGTTCCGCGCCGGGTACTTCGGGCACTTGCGCACGACTCCCCGTGGCGACGACCACATGATCCGCTTCCAGACGCCGCCGACCGACTTGCAGGACATGCGCCTCCAGAAACCGCGCCTTGCCCTCGATGAGATCCACCTCGGCGTCGGCCAGATAATTGCGGTACCAGCTGTTGATGCCGGCGATGTAACGCTCGCGCCGCTCCACCAGCGCCGCCCAGTCGAAATCCTCCACGGAGATCGAGAATCCATAGCCACGGGCATCGTGCAGGGCGTGGGCGAACTGCGCCGCATACCACATGATCTTCTTGGGCACGCAACCCCGGTTCACGCAGGTCCCGCCCAGGCGCCCCGCCTCCACCACGGCACAGCGAGCCCCGTGGGCCGCCGCGCGCTCCACCACCGAAAGTCCGCCCGAGCCGGCGCCGATGGCGATCAGATCGTAGTGTTCTGGCATACTGGAAGGTTCGCGTAACGGTCCCGCCATGCTGCAGTAAGCCCGGCCATGCGTCAAACCCATGCCACCTCCCGCCCCGGCGCCACCCGTACCCTGCAAGAGCGGCTGCGAGCCTATGCGCAGCTCATCCGTCTGGACCGGCCCATCGGGATCTGGTTGCTGCTCTGGCCCACTTTGTGGGCCCTGTGGATCGCTTCGAAAGGCCACCCCGACCCCGAGGTCGTGGCCGTCTTCGTGGCCGGCGTGGTGCTCATGCGTTCGGCCGGCTGCGCCATCAACGACTTCGCGGACCGCCACGTCGATCCCCTGGTCACCAGGACCCGCGACCGCCCGCTGGCCCGCGGCGCCATCCGTCCGGCCGAGGCACTGGCGGTGTTCGCGGCCCTGAGCCTCACGGCCTTCCTGCTGGTGTTGCAACTCAACGCCCTGACCGTGAAGCTGGCCGTGGGAGGCGTGGCGCTGGCGGCCAGCTACCCCTTCATGAAACGATTCCACCACCTGCCCCAGGTCCATCTGGGGGCCGCCTTCGGCTGGGCGGTGCCCATGGCCTTCGCGGCCCAGACCGGCACCCTCCCGCCTCCCGAAGGCTGGCTGTTGTTCCTGGCCACCGTGTTCTGGGCCACGGTCTATGACACCTTTTATGCCATGGCCGACCGCGAGGACGACCTACGCGTGGGCGTGAAGAGCACGGCCATCCTGTTCGGCCGCCACGACCGACTGATGGTGGGCCTGCTGCAGCTCGCCCTGCTCGCCACCCTGGCCGCAGTGGGCCTGTTCGCCGGACTGGGCTGGCCGTATGCGGTCGCACTCGGCGCCGGCGCAGGGCTGATGGGCTATCACCAGTGGCTGGCGCGCAACCGGGATCCGGGGGGCTGCTTCCGTGCCTTCCTGCACAACAACTGGTTCGGACTGGTGATCTTCGCCGGCATCGCCGCCTCCTACGCCTTGTGAGGTCGGGTGCGGGCCACGGCCCATAGATCCACGCGAGCGGCCCCAGCGCGACGCAGGACACGGGCCAGTTCGGCCGTGGTGGCGCCCGTGGTCACCACGTCGTCCAACACGGCCACGTGCATGCCCGCAAAATCGCCCCGCGCGGCGAAGGCCCCGCGCACGTTGCGCCGGCGCGTGCGCAGATCGGCGCCCACCTGGGCGGGCGTGGCCCGCACCCGCCGCACGCCACGGCAGTCCAGGTCCACACCCAGACGTCGGCGCAGCGCCCGGCCGATCTCTACCGCCTGATTGAATCCGCGCGTGCGCAGTCGCTCGCGATGCAGCGGCACCGGAACCACGCACCGGGGCAGTGCCCCGGCCTCCTCCAGACGCCCCGCCAGCAACGCGCCGAGCAGGGGCACCAGGGAGAGGCGTGCGTGGAACTTGAGATCCTGGATCCAACGGTCCACGGGAGGCGCGTACATCAGGGGAATCACCGCCGTATCGAAGGGCGGCGGCCGGCGCAGGCAGGCGCCGCACACGCCGACCCCGGAGGCGGGCAGCGGGAGGCCGCAACGCCGGCAGCCGACGTCGATCCAGGGCAGGTCGGCGCGACAGCCCGCGCACAGATCCAGCCCTCCCTCGCCCGGCGCCCCGCACCCCACGCAGACCGGCGGCCAGGCCAGCGCGGTCAGCCCCTTTGCAAGCCGGGCCAGATGGCCGATCATTGACTGCCCGCAGCGAAGCACGGCCCCTCCCCCATGGATACCGACCCGATCCGACACGACTGGACCCGCGAGGAAATTCTGGACCTGCTCGCCCTGCCCTTCAACGACCTGCTCTACCGGGCGCAGACGGTCCATCGGCGCTTCCACGAACCGAACACGGTGCAAGCCAGCACCCTGCTTTCCATCAAGACCGGGGGCTGCCCCGAAGACTGCGCCTACTGCCCGCAGAGCGTGCATCACGACGTGCCCCTGCAGCGCGAGCGACTGCTCCAACCCGCCGAGGTGCGGCAGGCCGCCCGCCGAGCGCGCCAGGCCGGCGGAGAACGCTTCTGCATGGGGGCGGCCTGGCGTCAGCCCAGCGACCGGCAGCTCGAGCACGTGCTGGAGATGATCCGGGTGGTGAAGGAGGAAGGTTTGGAGACCTGCGTCACGCTGGGCATGCTCACCGAGACCCAGGCCCGGCGGCTCGCGGCGGCCGGTCTGGATTATTACAACCACAACCTGGACACCGCGCCCGAGTTCTACGGCTCCATCATCACCACCCGCCAGTACGAGGACCGTCTGCGGACCCTGGAGCACGTGCGCCGGGCGGGAATCAAGGTCTGCTGCGGCGGAATCCTGGGCCTGGGCGAGGATCGTTCGGTACGCGCCGGGCTGCTCGCGCAGCTCGCCACCCTGCCCGAGCATCCCCACTCGGTGCCCATCAATCTACTGGTGCAGGTGGAGGGTACGCCGCTGCACGGCACCCCACGGCTCGACCCGCTGGAATTCGTGCGCACGGTGGCTGCCGCGCGCATCCTCATGCCACGGGCGCAGGTGCGCCTGTCGGCCGGGCGCGAACAGATGAGCGACGAGTTGCAGGCCCTGTGCTTCCTAGCCGGGGCCAACTCCGTGTTCTACGGAGAGCGCCTGCTCACCCAGGCCAACCCGGCCGAGGACCGCGACCGGGCGTTGTTCGAACGGCTGGGCCTGCGGGTGGGCCGCCTGGATACCGGCCTCAACGCCTGACCGCGTCGAGGCTCACCACCGGCTCGTCGCCCACCACTTCGGCGCTGTGCACGGCCCCGGCAGGCACATGCAACATGTCCCCCGCTTCCAGCACCACCGTCCGGCCGCCCATGGTCATCCGGAATCTGCCGGACAACACCCCGTCGATCTTGTCCACCGCATGCGTGTGATCCGGGAAGAACGTGCCCGGCGGGTAGACATACCGGGTCACGACGTAGCCCAGGGATTCCAGGCGGCGGCGCATGGCCGACTCGGTGAGGGGACCGTCGCGTTGTTCGTCCCAGTGATCGAGCCGCATGGATCGTCCTCCTTCGCTGACATGGCCCAGCCATGGGAGTGTAGCGCAGCGGCCGGTGTCCTCCGGAGCCTGGCGAGGCGGTGAACCGGACTGGATCACCCGGCCTGTTCGTGACCGGCACCGACACCGGCGTAGGCAAGACCTGGGTGGCGGCGGCCTTGGCGCGCGTCCTGCATCGGCGCGGAATGCGCGTCCGCGCCCGCAAGCCGGTGGAAAGCGGCTGGACGCAGGCCGCCGCCAGCGACGCCGCACAACTGCGGGAGGCGGCGGGGGCTTGGGAAGCCTTGGATCGGGTCTGTCGTTGGCGGTTCCCCGAACCGGTCTCGCCGGCATTGGCCTCTCGGCGCAGCGCTGCGGGCCTGACCGTCTCGCGGCTCGCCGAGACCTGTCTGGCGGGGGAAGGCGGGTTCGTCCTGGTGGAAGGGGCGGGCGGTTTCCTGTCCCCCATCGCCGAAGATGGCCTGAACGCGGACCTGGCCCTGGTGCTGGGTTTCCCGGTCTTGGTGGTGGCGGCCGACCGCCTGGGCGCGGTGAACCACACCCTGCTCACCCTGGAAGCCGTGCGGCGCCGCAGGCTGCACGTGGCCGGGGTGGTGCTCAATGCGGTCCAACCCGAAGCCGGCCGCCTCGAGAACGCCGCCGAGATCCACCGGCTGGCTGGGCTGGCCGTGGCGTCGATCCCCCACGGCGGCGATCCCTCACACGCGCTTGTGCCCTGGCTGGACACCCTCTGCCCGCGCGTGCGCTGACGGGAGAATCGGGTGTGCCCAGCGGGAAATGGGCCCGGCCCCCGCGCATGTCTCGCCGCCGAGCCGCTCCCACGCCGGTGAACACCGTGCCCACGAAAAAGGCGGCCCGGAGGCCGCCTTCCTCGGGACGCCGAAAGGAACCGCCCCGATCAGTTCACCTTCGGATCCAGCTCGCCGCTGGCATAGCGCTTGACCATGGTCTCCAGATCGATCGGCTTGATCTTGGAGGCATTGCCCGCGGTGCCGAAGGCCTCGTAACGGGCCTTGCAGATCTCCTTCATGGCGTCTTTGGATGCCTTGAGATACTTGCGCGGATCGAAGTTCTTGGGATTCTCGGCCAGGTGCCGGCGGATGGCGCCCGTGGAGGCCAGGCGCAGATCGGTGTCGATATTGACCTTGCGCACGCCGTGCTTGATGCCCTCCTGGATCTCCTCCACCGGCACACCGTAGGTCTCGCCGATGTCGCCGCCGTATTCGTGGATGATCGCCAGCCAGTCCTGGGGCACGGAGGAGGAGCCGTGCATCACGAGATGCGTGTCCGGAATCCTGGCATGGATCTCCTTGACCCGTTCGATGGCCAGGATGTCGCCCGTGGGCGGGCGGGTGAACTTGTATGCGCCGTGGGAGGTCCCGATGGCGATGGCCAGGGCATCCACCCCGGTCTTTCTGACGAAGTCGGCGGCCTGGTCGGGATCGGTGAGCAGCTGATCCATACTGAGCTTGCCCTCGGCCCCGGAACCGTCCTCTTCGCCCGCCATGCCGGTCTCCAGCGAACCCAGGCAGCCCAGCTCGCCTTCCACCGAGACGCCGCCGGCATGGGCCATCTCGCAGACCTTGCGCGTGACCTCCACGTTGTAGTCGTAGGTGGAGGGCGTCTTCATGTCGGGCATGAGGGATCCGTCCATCATCACCGAGGTGAAACCGAGCTGGATGGAGCGCAGGCACACGCCTGGATCGGCGCCGTGGTCTTGGTGCACCACGATGGGAATGTCCGGCCACTGCTCCGCGGCCGCCTGCATGAGATGGCGCAGGAAGGGGGCGCCCGCGTAGGCGCGGGCCCCGGCCGAGGCCTGCATGATGACCGGGCTGTCGGTCTCGGCGGCGGCTTCCATGATGGCGTGAACCTGTTCCAGGTTGTTCACGTTGAAGGCCGGCACGCCATAATCGTGTTCGGCTGCATGGTCCAGCAACTGTCGTAGCGTGATCAGGGCCATGGTGTTCTCCTCTTCTGGTTGAGCTGGAAACGGTGGTGCCCGCTCCGCCCTGCCGGGCGGGGCGCGACACCGACGCGGGGACGACTATTGCTCGGCATCGACCAGTTCACCGACGCGCACGATCTTCATGGCGTTGGTGCCTCCGTCGACGCCCATCAGGTCCCCCTTGGTGATGATCACCAGGTCGCCGTCCTCGACCACCCCGCGCGCCTTGAGCAACTCGATGGCGTCACGGTTGGCCTGGGCATGGCTGGTGTGCACCGTCTTGATGTTGGCCGGATAGACCCCGCGGTAGAGGGTCACCTTGCGACTGGTGTGCACATGGCGCGTGAGCGCGTAGATGGGGATGCCCGAGCTGATCCGGGACATCCACAGGGGCGTGGACCCGGACTCGGTCAGCGCCGCGATGGCCCGCACGCCCAGATGATTGGCGGTATACATGGTGGCCATGGCGATGGCCTCGTCCACGCGCTGGAAACGCGTGTGAATGCGGTGATCCGAGCGCGTGGCCACCGGCTGGGCCTCGGCGGCCCGGCAGATCCGCCCCATGGCCTTGACCACCTCCACCGGATACTCACCCGAAGCCGTCTCCGCCGAGAGCATGACCGCATCGGTGCCGTCCAGCACGGCGTTGGCCACGTCGAAGACCTCCGCGCGCGTGGGGATGGGGCTGTGGATCATGCTCTCCATCATCTGCGTGGCCGTGATCGCCACGCGGTTGAGCGTGCGGGCCTTGTGGATGAGCCGTTTCTGCACGGCCGGCAGCTCGGCGTCGCCGATCTCCACGCCGAGATCACCGCGCGCGATCATGATCCCGTCCGAGGCGAGGATGATCTCGTCGACCACCTCCAGCGCCTCGGGTCGCTCGATCTTGGCGATGATCCCGCCGGTGCCGCCCGCCTGGCGCAGGAGCAGGCGCGCCTCGCGCACGTCCTCGGCGTCCCGCGGGAACGAGACGGCCAGATAGTCCACCCCCAGCTCGGCGGCCAGTTCGATGTCGGCGCGGTCCTTCTCCGTCAAGGCGGGGGCGGAGAGTCCGCCGCCGAACCGGTTGATGCCCTTGCTGTCGCTCAGCGGGCCGCCCACGCGCACGCGCGTGACGATCTCTTCGCGCGAGACCTGCTCCACGTCCAGCACGAGGCGTCCGTCGTCCAGAAGCAGCACGTCCCCCGGCCGCACGTCCTCCGGCAACCGTTGGTAGGCGATGCCCACCCGCTCCACGGTGCCGGCGTCCGGGGCCAGCCGGGTATCCAGGACGAACGGCTCGCCCTCCTCGAGCACCACGCACCCCTCGGCGAAGCGCTCGATCCGGATCTTCGGCCCCTGCAGGTCGCCCAGGACTCCGATGTGGCACTGTTGCGCCTCGCAGAACGCGCGCACCCGGCGAACCCGCTCACGGTGTGCTTCGGGCGTGCCGTGGGAGAAATTGATCCGCACCACGTCGACGCCCGCCGCCAACACCGCCTCCAACACCCCATCGGCATCCGTCGCCGGACCGATGGTGGCGATGATCTTGGTGCGGCGATGGCCGCGTGCATGTTCCTGGGCGTTCGACTCGGGCACGGATCCGTCAGGCGGTCTCGCCCGCCGCGGTCGCGGCGCGCTCCTCGAGGATCGCCACGGCCGGCAGCTTCTTGCCTTCGAGGAACTCCAGGAAGGCGCCGCCGCCGGTGGAGATGTAAGAGATGCGCCCGGCCAGGCCGTACTTGTCCACGGCCGCCAGGGTGTCTCCGCCCCCGGCGATGGAGAAGGCATCGGATTCGGCGATCGCCTCGCCGACGATCCGGGTCCCTTCACCGAACTGGTCGAACTCGAACACACCCAGAGGGCCGTTCCAGACGATGGTCCCCGCCGCCTTCATCATTTCCGCGTACCGGGCGGCGGTCTCGGGGCCGATGTCGAAGATCATGTCGTCGTCGGCCACCTCGTCCACCTTCTTGATGACCGCCTCGGCCGACTCGGAGAACGCTTTGCCCACCACCACGTCCGTGGGCACGGGGATCTCCCCGCCCTTGGCGCGGGCGGCCTCCATCAGGCGCCTGGCCTCGTCCACCAGATCGGGCTCGTACAAGGACTTGCCCACGTTGTAACCGGCTGCGGCGATGAAGGTGTTGGCGATGCCGCCGCCGGGAATGAGCTGGTCGACCACCTTGGACAACGATTCCAGCACGGTGAGCTTGGTGGAGACCTTGGATCCGCCCACGATGGCCACCATGGGACGGGCCGGATCGTGCAGCGCCTTGCCCAGGGCCTCCAGCTCGGCGGCCAGCAGCGGGCCGGCACAGGCCACCGGGGCGTACTTGGCCACCCCGTGGGTGGATGCCTGGGCGCGATGGGCGGTGCCGAAGGCGTCCATGACGTACACGTCGCACAGGGCGGCGTACTTGCGGGCCAACGCGTCGTCGTTCTTCTTCTCGCCCGGGTTGAACCGGACGTTCTCCAGCAGCACCACCTCACCCTCGGCCACCTGCGGCGGGTTGTCGAGATAGTCCTGGATCAGACGCACCTGACGACCGAGCAGCTCAGAGAGGTGCTCGGCCACGGGACGCAGTGAGTACTGTTCCTCGTAGACCCCTTCGGTGGGCCGGCCCAGGTGGGACATGAGCATCAGGCGCGCGCCCTGCCCGATGGCCTGCTCGATGGTGGGCAGGCTGGCGCGGATCCGCTTGTCGCTCGCGACCTTGCCGTCCTTGATGGGGACATTGAGGTCCTCACGGGAAAGCACGCGCTTCCCGGCGAGATCCAGGTCGGTCATTTTGATGATGGACATGGGGGAATTCCTCGGACTTCCGAATGCAGCGCGATGAGGCGCGACGCCGCCCCTGCCGGATCGCGGCAGGGGCGTTTCGTCCGCCGGGTCGGAACGACGGTCAGCCGGCCACGTGACGCACCAGACGCAGCATGTTGCAGGTATAGCCGTACTCGTTGTCGTACCACGAGACCACTTTGACGAAGGTGTCGTCGAGCTGGATACCGGCACCGGCGTCGAACACCGAGGGCGTGCTGCAGCCACGGAAGTCCGTGGAGACCACCTTCTCTTCGGTGTAGTCCAGCACACCGGCCAGCGGGCCGTTCTCCGAGGCCGCCTTCATCGCCGCGCAGATCGCATCGTAGCTTGCGGGCTTGTCCAGCTCCACCGTCAGGTCCACCACCGACACGTCGGAGGCCGGGATCCGGAAGGCCATGCCCGTGAGCTTGCCGTTGAGCTCGGGCAGCACCTTGCCCACCGCCTTGGCCGCGCCCGTGGAGGAGGGAATGATGTTTTCCAGGATGCCGCGTCCGCCCCGCCAGTCTTTCTGCGAGGGGCCGTCCACCGTCTTCTGGGTGGCCGTGGCCGCGTGCACGGTGCTCATCAGGCCGCGCTTGATGCCCCAGTTGTCATGCAGCACCTTGGCCACCGGCGCCAGGCAGTTGGTGGTGCAGGAGGCCGCCGAGATGATCTGCTGGCCGGCATAGGTCTCGTGATTGACCCCGTAGACGAACATGGGCGTGGCGTCCTTGGACGGGGCGCTCTGCACCACCTTCTTGGCGCCTGCGGCGATGTGCTTCTGGCAGGTCTCCTCGGTGAGGAAGAAGCCTGTGGACTCGATCACCACGTCCACGTCCAGCTCGCCCCATTTGAGGGCGGCCGGATCGCGCTCGGCGGTCACCCGGATGGTCTTGCCGTTGACGATCAGATTGCCGCTGTCCACCGACACGTCACCAGGGAAACGCCCATGCACCGAGTCATACTTCAGCATGTAGGCCAGGTAGTCCGGGTCCAGCAGGTCGTTGATGCCGACCACTTCCAGCTCCGGAAACTCCTTGACGATGCCGCGCAGGGCCATACGGCCGATGCGGCCGAATCCGTTGATACCGACTTTGATGGTCATTCCGACTCCTCCAAGCGTATGGGAAAACGATGTCCGCCGGGCCTTTCTGGGGCCCCGCGGGTCTACAAGAGACTCTCGACGGCACGCGCCACGTTCTCGGCCGTGAACCCGAAATGCTTCATGAGCTCACCGCCGGGCGCCGACTCGCCGAAGCGGTCCAGGCCCACCACGGCGCCCTCCAGGCCCACGTACTTGCGCCAGCCGTCCGTGACGCCCGCCTCCACGGCCACGCGGGCCTTCACGCTGGAGGGCAGCACCGACTCCCGGTAGGCCTCGTCCTGGGCGTCGAAGGTATCCGTGGACGGCATGGACACCACGCGCACCCGACGTCCCTTTTCCGCCAGGGCCTTGGCGGCCTCCACGGCGATGCTCACCTCCGAGCCGGTGGCAATGAGAATGGCCTCGGGCGCGCCGTCGGTGTCGTGGATCACGTAGCCGCCCCGGGCGATGCTCGCCACCTGTTCGGCGGTACGTTCCATGTGCGGCAGGCCCTGGCGCGAGAGGATCAGGCTGGTGGGCCCGTGGCGGCGTTCGATGGCCATCTTCCAGGCGACCGCCGTCTCCACGGCGTCGCAGGGGCGCCACAGGCTCATGCGTGGAATGAGCCGCAGCGTGGCAGTCTGCTCCACCGGCTGATGGGTGGGGCCGTCCTCGCCCAGACCGATCGAGTCGTGGGTGAAGACCAGGATGGGCGCCACCTGCATCAGCGCCGCCATGCGCAGCGCGTTACGCGCGTACTCCGAAAACATCAGGAACGTGCCCCCGTACGGAATGAACCCGCCGTGCAGGGCGATGCCGTTCATGATGGCCGCCATGGCGAACTCGCGCACGCCGTAGAAGATGTAGTTGCCGTCCGGGTCGGCCGCGCCGATGGGCTTGGATCCCTTCCACATGGTCAGGTTCGAACCGGTGAGATCCGCCGAGCCGCCCAACAACTCCGGCACGTGCGGGGCATACCCGTTGATGGCGTTCTGGGAGGCCTTGCGGGTGGCCACCTTTTCGGCCTTGGACACGGTCTGCTGAATGTAGTCCGCCGCCTTCTCCTGCCAGCCGGCGGGCAGCTCACCGCGCATGCGGCGCTCGAACTCGGCGGCCAGGTCCGGGTGCTCGGCCTTGTAGGCGGCGAAGCGCGCGTTCCAGTCCTCCTCCAGCCGCGCGCCCTTGTCGCGCGCGTCCCAACCGGCGTAGATCTCCTCGGGGATCACGAACGGCGGATGCTCCCAGCCCAGGGCCTCGCGGGCCAGCTGTACCTCGTCCTCACCCAGGGGCGCGCCGTGGCACTCCTCCCGGCCCTGCTTATTTGGCGACCCATAGCCGATGATGGTCTTGCAGCAGATGAGCGAGGGCTTGTCGGTGACGCTGCGGGCCTGCTCGATGGCGCGCTTGACGGCCTCGGCGTCATGGCCGTCCACGTCGCGCACCACATGCCAGCCGTAGGCCTCGAAGCGACCCGGCACGTCCTCGGTGAACCAGCCCGGCACACCATTGTGACCACGCACCTCGCCGTCGATGGAGATGCCGTTGTCGTCGTAGAAACACACCAGCTTGCCGAGCCCCAAGGTCCCGGCCAGCGAACAGGCCTCGTGGGAGATGCCTTCCATCAGGCACCCGTCACCCAGGAAGACATAGGTGTGGTGATCGACGATCACGTGGCCTGGCCGGTTGAAGTGCGCCGCCAGCACCTTCTCGGCGATCGCCATGCCGACGGCATTGGTCACGCCCTGCCCCAACGGACCCGTGGTGGTCTCCACCCCCGGCGTGTAACCGTATTCCGGATGGCCCGGCGTCTTGGAATGGAGCTGGCGGAAGTTCTTCAGGTCGTCGATAGAGAGATCGTAGCCCGTCAGATGCAGGAGGGAATACAGCAACATGGAGCCGTGACCGTTGGAGAGCACGAACCGGTCGCGGTCGACCCATTTGGGATTGGACGGATTGTGCCGCAGGTAGTCGTTCCACAACACCTCGGCAATATCCGCCATGCCCATGGGCGCCCCGGGGTGGCCCGAGTTGGCCTTTTGCACGGCGTCCATGCTCAGGGCACGGATCGCGTTGGCGAGTTCTCTTCTCGACGGCATGGGAGAAGCCTCCTGAATCATTGCAGATGAGTGGCGGCAGGCGCGCCCGGCGGTGGGGACGGACGCAATGCGCACGCGAAGCCCGCAATTATCGGCCAGCGCAACCCACCGGGCAATTCCGCCGATCTAATGCGGTATTAGAAAACTTTTATGTGCCTGCGCCCGCCTCAGGCGGAGGCCTTCCACTTGATGGAGCAGCCCATGCTCGGAATCTGCTCCTCGGGCCCGCGGCCAGTGCGCGCGACCTGGACCATGGCCTCGAACAGGTCACGCCGCGCGTCCGGTGGGGCGGCCTCCTTGCGGCTGGCGTCGAGCCGGCCGCGGTACTGGAGCTCGAGATCCTTGTTGTACCCGAAGAAGTCCGGGGTGCACACCGCCCCATAGGCCTTGGCCACCTCCTGGGTCTCGTCGAGCAGGTAGGGGAACGGGAAGTCGTACTCCTCGGCCACCCGTTTCATGTTCTCGAAGGAGTCTTCGGGATATTCGGTGGGATCGTTGGACATGATGGCCACACTGCCGATGCCGTAATCCAACAGCTCGCGCGCATCGCGCACGATGCGGTCGCGCACGGCCTTCACATAAGGGCAGTGATTGCAGATGAACATGACGAGCAGCCCATTCTCCCCACGACAGTCCTGGAGCGTCCAGACCCTGCCGTCGACCCCCGGCAGGGCGAAATCCACCGCGGGCTTGCCGAACTCGCAAACCGGTGTCTGAAGACTGACCATGCGATTGCCTCCTCGACAGTAAGACGCGCATCCGATCGACGGCGGCAGTCTATCGCAGCCGCAACGTGAACCCCATCTCCCCGGTTGGAGAGTCGATCGGGTATCATCGCCGGTCCTGGCAGGCCGTCGAACGACCGCCGTGAGCTCCGCGCGCCGGTGTGGCTGCGTCGCAGCCTCCCATACGGCCCTTCGACTCCTGTCATGCACCGGACCCCATCGACGAAGGCACGCCATGTCACAGAACTACCTGTTTACGTCCGAATCCGTCTCCGAAGGTCATCCCGACAAGATCGCCGATCAGATCTCCGATGCCGTGCTCGACGCCATCCTGGCCGAGGACCCCCACCCCGAACACGCCCGTGTGGCCTGCGAGACACTGATCAAGACCGGCGCGGTGATCGTCGCCGGCGAGATCACCACCGAGGCGTGGGTGGACCTGGACGAACTGGTGCGCGACGTGGTCCGCGACATCGGCTACACCAGTTCGGACGTGGGATTCGACGGCTCCACCTGCGCGGTCATGTCGCTGATCGGCAAGCAATCGGGCGACATCGCCCAGGGCGTGGATCGCGAACGTCCCGAGGAGCAGGGCGCCGGTGACCAGGGGCTCATGTTCGGCTACGCGTGCAACGAGACCGAAGTCCTGATGCCCGCGGCCATCACCTACGCACACCGGCTGGTACAACGCCAGGCGGAGATGCGCCGCACCCACGTCCTGCCCTGGCTGCGCCCGGACGCCAAGAGCCAGGTGACCCTGCGTTACGAAGACGGGCGGATCGGCGGCATCGATGCGGTGGTGCTCTCCACCCAGCACGACCCGGGGATCGACCAGAGTAGACTGCGCGAGGCGGTGATGGAGAACATCATCCTTCCGGTGCTGCCCGAGGACTGGATCCACGGCGACACCAAGTTCCACATCAACCCCACCGGCAAGTTCGTCATCGGCGGACCCGTGGGAGACTGCGGCCTGACCGGACGCAAGATCATCGTGGACACCTACGGCGGCGCGGCCCGCCACGGCGGCGGCGCCTTCTCCGGCAAGGATCCTTCCAAGGTGGACCGTTCGGCCGCCTACGCCGCCCGCTACGTGGCCAAGAACATCGTCGCCGCGGGGCTGGCCGAGCGCTGCGAGATCCAGGTCTCCTACGCCATCGGGGTGGCCGAGCCCACCTCCATCTCCGTCGAGACCTTCGGCACCGGCCGGATATCCGACGAACGCATCGTGCAGATCGTGCGGGCCCACTTCGACCTGCGGCCCTACGGCCTGATCCACATGCTCGACCTGGTGCGCCCCATCTACCGCAAAACCGCCGCCTACGGCCACTTCGGCCGCGAGGAACCGGAGTTCACCTGGGAACGCACCGACCGCGCCGAGGAGCTGCGCGAAGCGGCCGGCGTGCGGCAGCTGCGCGAGGTTTGAACGCCTCCGCGCCAGCACAATCCGACCCGGGCCTGTGACCGAGGAGCGCTGCAACGGGGTCCCCCCGCCAGGCTCGGGCACAGGCCGACCCCAGACAACGGCGCTCATACTTTTTCATTCCGGCATGAGGAGTATGAGACATGACCCAGACCGCCCCCTTGTCCAACCAGCCCGAGCAGATCATCGCCGACCCCGGCCTTGCCGACTGGGGCCGCAAAGAGATCGCCATCGCCGAGACGGAGATGCCGGGCCTGATGGCGACCCGCGCGAAATATGCCGACGAAAGGCCCCTGGCCGGGGCCCGCATCGCCGGCAGCCTGCACATGACCATCCAGACCGCCGTGCTCATCGAGACCCTCACGGCGCTGGGCGCCGAGGTGCGCTGGGCTTCGTGCAACATCTTCTCCACCCAGGACCACGCCGCCGCGGCCATCGCCGCCGAAGGGATCCCCGTGTTCGCCTACAAGGGCGAGAGCCTGGAGGAGTACTGGGAGTTCACCCACCGGATCATGGAGTGGCACGACGGCGGCACCCCCAACCTGATCCTGGACGATGGCGGCGACGCCACCCTCCTGGTACGCCTGGGCGCCCGCGCCGAGCAGGATCCCTCGGTGTTGGACGCCCCCCAGAGCGAGGAGGAGGAAGTGCTGTTCGCCGCCATCCGCAAGCGCCTGGCCGCGCATCCAGGCTACTATCGGCGCCTGCGAGAGAACATCCGCGGCATCTCCGAAGAGACCACCACCGGCGTGCACCGGCTCTATGAGATGGAGAAGGCCGGCGAGTTGTGGTGCCCCGCCTTCAACGTCAACGATTCGGTCACCAAGAGCAAGTTCGACAACATCTACGGCTGCCGCGAGTCGCTCATCGACGGCATCAAGCGGGGCACCGACGTGATGATCGCCGGCAAGATCTGCGTGGTCTGCGGTTACGGCGAGGTGGGCAAGGGCTGCGCCCAGGCCCTCAAGGGCATGGGCGCCACCGTCTGGGTGACGGAGATCGACCCCATCTGCGCCCTTCAGGCGGCCATGGAGGGCTACCGCGTGGTGACCATGGAGGAGGCCGCGCCGGCGGCCGACATCTTCGTGACCGCCACCGGCAACTACCATGTCATCACCCACGACCACATGGCCGCCATGAAGGACCAGGCCATCGTCTGCAACATCGGTCATTTCGACAACGAAATCGACGTCGCCAGCCTGCGCCGGTACCGCTGGGAGAACATCAAACCCCAGGTCGACCACGTGATCTTCCCCGACGGCAAGCGCATCACCCTGCTGGCCGAGGGCCGGCTGGTGAACCTGGGCCTGGCCACGGGTCATCCCAGCTTCGTGATGTCCAACTCTTTCACCAACCAGACGCTGGCCCAGATCGAGCTGTGGCGTCACGGCCAGCGCTACGAGAACCGGGTCTACATGCTCCCCAAACACCTGGACGAGGAGGTGGCGCGGCTGCACCTGGACAAGCTCGGCGTGCACCTGACCCGGCTGACCCCCGAGCAGGCCGAATACATCGGGGTGCCCATCGACGGCCCCTACAAGCCCGACCACTACCGCTACTGAGCCATGGGTTCCCGGCGAGCGGGGGAGTGGAGCCTGAGCTTCGAGTTCTTCCCCCCCAAGACCGACGAGGGCCGCACGAAGCTCCGCCAGGCCAGGGCGCGGCTGGCCGGCCTCCAACCGGAGTTCTTCAGCGTGACTTTCGGTGCCGGAGGCAGCACGCGCGAGGGCACTTACGAGACGGTGCGGGAGATCCAGGAAAGCGGCGAGATCCCGGCCGCGCCGCACCTCTCCTGCGTGGGAACCAGCCGCGCAGAGATCGCCCGGATGCTGGCCGCCTACCAGGCCATCGGCGTGCGGCGCCTCGTGGCGTTGCGCGGCGACCTGCCCTCGGGTATGGTGGAGCGTGGGGACTTCTCGCACGCCGACGAACTGGTGGCCTTCATCCGGGAGGAGACGGGCGACTGGTTCCACATCGAGGTGGCGGCCTACCCGGAGTTCCACCCGGAGGCCGTCAGCGCATCGGCCGACATCGGCCACTTTGCGGGCAAGATCGCGGCCGGGGCGGACCGGGCCATCACCCAGTACTTCTTCAACGCCGACGCCTACTTCCGGTTCGTGGAGTGGTGCCAGCGGCTCGGCATTCGGGTGGACGTGGTCCCGGGCATCATGCCCATCGTCAATTACCGGCAGCTGGCGCGATTCTCCGACGGCTGCGGCGCCGAGATCCCGCGCTGGCTGCGCTGGCGCCTCGAGGACCTGTCCGATGACGTGCAAGCCCTGCGCGCCTTCGGTGTGGAAGTGGTCTCCGACCTGTGCGAACGCCTGCTGGCCGGGGGCGCGCCCGGGCTGCACTTCTATACCCTCAACATGGCAGCCCCCTCGCTGGCCATCTGTGAGAACCTGGGCGTCCCCGCCGCCGCGGAGTGACCTGCGCTGCGGGATGCGTATTCCCAGGGTGTTCACCGCAGCGCTGGATCCCGACGGCCGGGAACCCGTGATGCTGGACGAGCGTGCCAGTCGTCACCTGCGCACGGTGCTGCGTCTGCGCCCGGGCGCGCGCATCCGCCTGTTCGACGGGCGCGGCTGGGACCTGGAAGCGGAGTTGGTCCATGCACCACGGCGAGGCCCCCTCACGGCGCGCCCCCTGCGGCGCGTGGCGGTCCACAACGAATCGCCGCTGCCCGTGACCCTCTGTCAGGGCATCTCGCGCGGGGAGCGGATGGACTACACCCTCCAGAAATCCGTGGAGCTGGGCGTGGCACGGATCCTTCCCGTATGGACCGAACGCAGCGCCTGCCGGCTGTCCGGCGAACGCCTGCGGCGCCGGCTCGCCCACTGGCGCGGCGTGATCCTTTCGGCCTGCGAACAGTGCGGACGGGCCCGCATCCCCACGCTGGACCCGCCGGTGGAGGTGGCGGCCCTGCACCCGCCCAAAGATCCGGGTACGATCCCACTGATGCTGGATCCGGAGGCCGGAGACGGCCTGAACACGCTGGAGCAGGTGACCCCCGCGGTATGGATCCTGGCTGGACCGGAGGGCGGCCTCTCCCCGCCCGAGCGGCGCGCGCTGCGTGCGGCGGGATTTCGTGGCGTGCGGCTCGGGCCGCGCATCCTGCGCACGGAGACGGCCGCCGTGGCCGCCCTGGCCGCCGTGCAGATGCGCTGGGGGGATCTGGGCAGCTGAAAAAAGCGCAAACGACCGGGCCGCGACGCCTCAGGCGCGGACCAGCCACTCGCTCAGCCGCCGCTCCAGACCCAGCAGGTCCGGCACGATTCCCGGCTGGCCGCCCACCACCACGGCGTGGCCCACGGGCGTGACCCCATCGCGCACATCGTCCACCATCTCGCGCCGCAACAACACGGGATGGGGGATGCCCCGCACCTCGACGCCATAGTAGTCCACACCGGCAAGTTCCCCCAGGCCGTAGAACACCACCACACGCGTGCCGGGACCCGGCTCACTGCGCGCTCGGCCCATGAGCCGCTCGAGAGAAACCAACGGGAGCTGTTCGGCGCGCCAGTGGAACATGCCCGTGACCCAGTCGGGTGCGTCCGGGACGCTCTCGATATCAGGGCGCGAGATCACCTCGCCGACGGCCGCCTGAGGAACCACGAGATTGAGGCGGTCCAGGGGCAACAGCAGCGCCGCAACCGAGGTTTCGTGCTCGGGTCTGGCCACGGATTCCGTCATGCCTCTGGTCTCCTTCAGGCTTCGAAGCCGCTGCGCACGCGTTCGGCCCCATCGAGTAGCTCATGAATACTGGCAAGCAGTTCGGCATCCTGGTAGGGCTTGCCCAGGTACCGGTTCACGCCGAGTTCCATCGCGCGGTCGCGATGCTTCTTGCCCACCCGTGAAGTGATCATGATGATGGGTAGATCCCTGAGCCTCGGGTTGTTACGGACGTGGCTCGCCAGTTCGTACCCGTCCATGCGCGGCATCTCGATATCGAGCAACATCAGATCGGGTCGGGTCTCCTGAAGCTTGCCCAGCGCATCCACGCCGTCACGCGCCGTCACCACCTCGAAGTCGTTGCGCTCCAACATGCGCGAGGTGACCTTGCGGATGGTGATGGAATCGTCCACCACCATGATGAGTGGCGGTCCGGTGCGCTCGGAGGCGCGGGCTTGATCCTCGGCCGCGCTGTAGACCAGGCGCACCCCGCTGCGCGCGCGAATCAGACCAGCGATATCGAGGATCAGGATCACCCGTCCGTCGCCCAGAATGGTCGCCCCCGATATCCCCCGTACCTTGCTGATCTGCGGGCCGACCGGCTTGACCACGATCTCGCGGTTGCCGAGCACGCGCTCGACCTGCAACGCGGCGCGCAGCTCACCGGCGCGCACCAAGACGATGGGATACACCGTGCTCGTATGGTCCGGTGTGGGCTGTCCCGTCCCGAGCAACGTCCCCAGATGTTTGAGCTCGTACTCGTGTCCCGCGTATTGATAGGTGGGCCTCGGGTCCCGGTACAGCGCATCCAACTCCTCCGAGCCCAGGCGCACGATGCCCTCGATGCTCGCCAGTGGGATGGCATAGAGTTCCTCGCCCACCTCCACGAGCAGGGCCTGGGAGATGGCCAGGGTGAACGGCAGGCGGATGGTGAACGAGGTGCCCCGCCCCTGCACCGAGTCGATGCTGAGCGTGCCCCCGAGTTGTTTGATCTCGCTGGCCACCACATCCATTCCCACACCGCGTCCGGAGATGTGGCTGACGTTCTCCGCCGTGGAAAAGCCCGACTCGAGAATGAAATGCATCACTTCTTCGTCGGGTAGATCCTGGCCTTCCTCGAGCAGGCCCACGGCAACGGCCTTGCGCCGCACCGCATCCAAGTCGATGCCCCTTCCGTCGTCGGCCACCTGGATGACCACTTCAGGTCCGTCGCGCTCCACCACCACGGTGACATGGCCCACGGGGGGTTTCCCGGCCGCCTCACGCGCCTGTGGGGATTCGATGCCATGGGAGACGGCGTTGCGCAGCATGTGTTCCAACGGGGCCACCATGCGGTCCAGCACCGATCGGTCGAGTTCTTGGGTCTCGCCCCGCACCTTGAGTTCCACCCGCTTGCCCAGTGCCTCGGCGGTCTGGCGGGCGACCCGCCGCAGGCGCGGCGCCAGACTCGTGAACTGGACCATGCGCGTACGCATCAGCCCGTCCTGCAGGTCCGTGCTCACGCGGGCCTGCTGGATCAACAGGGTCTCCGACTCACGCACACCGTCGAGCAGCATGTCCTTGATGGACATGAGGTCGTTGACACTCTCGCTGAGAGCGCGGGAGAGCTGCTGAAGCGTCGAATAGCGGTCGAGTTCCAGGGGATCGAAATCCTCGAAACGCCCCTTCTCCCTGTCGGCCTCCCAATGCGAAAGGATCTGCGCCTCGGTCTCGATCTCCAGCTTGCGCAGCTGGCTGCGCAATCGGGCCACGGTCTGCTCCAGTTCCTGCAGCCCGAAGCCGAAGGAGGAGATTTGCTGCTCGAGACGCGCGTGATAGATGTTCACCTCGCCGGCGTGGTTCACCAGTTCGTCCAGCAGCTGGGCACGGACCCGGACCAGCTCCTGCTGCACGGACACCGGGGCCGCCGCTGCGGCGGTTTCGTGGACGGGCTGCGCCTCGGGCACCGCGGTGGCGGTTTCGGCCTCCGTCTGCTCCTGGACCTCCCCTCTCAACTCCTTGGCCACGCCGAGCAAGTCCGTGGGCGGGTAGACCGGCTCGCCCTTCTCCGCATGGTGGACCATGGCCAGCAGCCGGTCCAGCGAGCGATTGAGCACGTCGAACAGATCCGGCCCGGCCGCGCGCTCCCCCTCGACCACTTGCACGATGAGCGACTCCAAGGCGTGACTGAGGGCACCGATGGTGCGGGGATAGCCCGCCATGCGCGCGCCGCCTTTCAAAGTGTGCAGCTGGCGTTGGAGCGCCTCGATGAGGCTCGCATCCGTGGGACGCTCGGACCATTGCTCCACCAACCGCTCGCAGGAGTCGAGGATGTCGGTGGCCTCCTCGAGAAAGATTTCCACGAGCTCCCGGTCCTGCTCGCCAGGCTGTTCCGGCGCCTGCTCCATGTCCGGGGCGGCCGCAGGGGAACCGGATGTCTCGCGCTGCGCGGGGCCCGCTGCAGCAGGTACCGGTGTCCCGGCGATGGAGGGTGCGGCCGGCCGAGAGGCGGACTCGATGGCGCTTTCGAGTCTCACGCGCAGCGCCTCGACCGCCGAGACCGGCACCACATACTCCGGCAACCGATCGATGATCTCCCGGATCATCCCGGCCACCTCCGCCATGGTGCCGGCCAGGGCATACGGAATGGTGCGGTGCTCACGGGCCCGTTCACGCAGATAGCGCTCCAACGGCCCGCACAACGCGGCAATGGCCTCCACCCCCGCCGTGCTCGAACTGCCATTGAGCGTGTGCACGGCGCGGCGCAGCTCCTCGGTGATGGGGGGATTGGCATGTCGCCGGAGACTGGCCTCGACAGCCCGCGAAAGGCGTTCCGCGTGCTCGGCCGCCTCGGCTGCAAAGATCTCGAGCAGCTCCTTGTCGAAGCGCGGCGCCGTCTCCGTCCCCGCCATCTCGGGCTGCACAACCTCCAGTGGGGCGGTCGTCGTGTCGGATTCGGCTGCTGGCGCCACGGAGGGTTCGGACCCCGATTCCGCCCCGGCTTCCTCGACCCCGGCTTCCTCGACCCCGGCTTCCTCGACCCCGGCTTCCTCGACCCCGGCTTCCTCGACCCCGGCTTCGCCGGCATCGGGCGTTTCGACCTCCACCGGCCTGAGCACCGGCGCTTCATCCCGGGACGGCTCCACGGCCTGCGGCTCGGCCCGCGCCGGTCCCGATTCCTTCGCACCGGCGGCGACAACGGCCCCCAGCCCCAGCGCCTCGGCCTCACCGTGCAGTTCGGGCTTGGCCAATGCATGCGCGAAAGCGATCACGGAAGCCAGGTCGTCCTGTACGTTCGTGCCGCGCTGGACTTCGTCGATCAATCGCGGAATGAGTTCGGTGGCGTATTCCACGAGGTCGAAAACCGCATCGCAGGACTCGACGCTGGCGTCGAGCACGCGATTGAGGAGATTCTCCACGGCCCAGGCGAACTCCCCGATCCGCAGCGCCCCCACCATGCGCCCGCTGCCCTTCAACGTATGGAAAGACCGGCGGATCGTGGATAGCGCCTCGTGGTCCTGCGGATTTTCGCGCCATCGCGGCAACAACGACCGAATCCGCTCCAGCTCCTCGGCCGCCTCCTCCAGGAAGATCTCGAGGATCTCCTCGTCCGCCTCGCTGGAGATCGCCGCATAATCCGTGTGCGCCCGACGCGCCTCACTCAACCACTCCGGCAGCGGGCCACCCTGCGCGGCGCGTGGCTCCCCGGCGGCTGGTTCCGGAGCAGCTTCCTCCTCTTCCGCCGCCGCGGCGTCCCTCGGGGGGTGCGCTCCGGCAGCCGCATCCTTCGGCTGCTCCGGCCGCTTGAGCGGAACTACGACCGCAGAGGGCCTCTCCTCCGAGCCGACCGCAGCCCCTTCTCGGGCCTCTGGAGGGGCCACCACGCCGGGTTCGAAACCCAGCTCCGCCATGCGCAGCTCACCCGTCTGCAGGATCTGCTCCAGATCGCGCCCGTCGCGCCCGAGCGACTCGAGGTAGTACTCCGCGGCCACTACGGCATCGGCAAGCCCTTCCAGCTCTTCGGGAGGTGGCGGTTCGTCGGCCTCGATGAACCGTGCCGAGAGGTAGGCGGCGATGGCGTCCAGCAACGGCCCCACGCTCTCGACACGCGCCACGGACAATGCCTGTTTGATCTGTTTCAGCAGCGCCGGGGCCCGCTCCATCTCCTCGGCGCGGCCTGGCGCCGCCATCCAGGCGAGCACCGCCTCCTTGAGCTGCGCCATGTCCCGCAGCGCCTCGTCGATGAGACGGCTCCGCAAGGCCTGCCAGTCGCGACCGGTCATGCCCGGCCCCCCCGCATCCGAGGCGCTCTCGCCGCCGAACCGGCGCAGATCGTCCAGAGCGGCCTCCACGTTGAGCATCAGGCCCGCCATGTCGAGAATCGCGCTTTCCGAGGCCTTGGGGTTGTCCGAGGCGAGCATACCGCGTATCAGGGCGATCTCCTGTTCGACCTTGGCCCGCGCACTGTTCAGGCCCAGCATGCCCAGGGTGGAGGCGATCTCTCCCAGCCTGAACGCGATACCCTCCAGGGTCCCGGGCCCGTCGTCCGTACCGGCCAGGTACAGCTCGAACTGATCCTTCACGTCGGTCAGATCGTCCAGCACCGCCTTGGCGGCGGCCTCGAACACCTTGGCCCCGGGACCGGTCACGCGGTCGCGCAACCGCTGGAGCTCGTGTTCCGGGGGCAACAACCGGTCCAGGGCGAAGGACTCGCGCACCTCGCGCACCACGGGGCCGCCGGCGCTGCTGCGAGCGATGTAATAAAGAAGGTTCTTCAAGAGCTGCTCGTGCTCCTGACCGCCGAGCACCTCTTCCCCGCGATCGATCAACGCCTTGATACTGCGATCGATCCGGCCGAGCAGCGCATTGACCGTGACGTCCCGATCGAGCCCTCCGGAGGCGATGGCGTCGACGAACGCGCTGGCCACCCACCAGAACCGACGGGCCACGTAGCTCTCGCTCACCGAATAGAGACGCTCCAGCACCGCGTACAAGCGCAGCAGGTTCTTCTGCGGGCTCTCGCCGCGAAACCATCCGAGCAACCCCACCTCGTAGACCGGCCGCAACCGGCGCGCCAGCATGGGACTCTCCACGCCCTGGTCGGCCTGCCGGCGCAGGCGCGCCGCCGGCACCCGCGCCGTGTCGAGGTTCGGAAAGAAAAGGAGTTTCTCGGACAGGGGATCCATCCCCTGTACGGTGCGCAAATCGTTGAGCAGCGGCAGCAGTACGATGGGCACGTCCTGGTTGCCCGCCTCGACGAAATCCAGATAGTCCGGAAGCTGGAAAATGGCCCGCAGCAGGACCGCCATCGCCTCGTCGCGGTCACGCACCCGATCTTCGGTGAACGCCTGGAGCAATGCCCCCATCTCCCGAGCCAGCACGGCCGCACCGTACAACTGCACCAACTCCAGCGTGCCCTCGACCTGACGCAACGCGTTGGCGGCCTCTCTGAGATAGTCCTCGTCGGGCTCCTCGGTGTATCGCTCCAGCGCTTCCCGGGCGGTCGACAGGATCTTGTCGAGCTCGGCCTTGACCCAGCTCAACGTACCCGCCTGATTCGTGGTTGACTGATCCATCTCGCTCACCTGTGCCGCTGCTACGGGTCGCCCCGCATCGGGGAGAGCGGCCGGCTCAGGAGCCGGCCCGACGCTGCGCCTCCATGACCGCGCCCTCGTCTTCCTCCGGCTTGTCGAGTCCCCGTGCAGCGGCTTCGAGCTCGGGCTCGGGAGACTGGCTGGAAGCCAGTGCCATGGTCTGCATTCCCACGGGTGCCTTGACCATTTCCTCCGGGAGCTTGAACCCGGACACCGACCGGCGCAGTTCCACCGCCAGCTCAGCCAGCTCGGCGACGGCCTCGGCGGTTTCCGTGGTGCCTTCGGAAGTCTGGAGCGTGATTTCCTGGATGACGTTCATGGTGTTGGTGATGTTGGCCGCGGCCGAGGCCTGCTGGCGCGAGGCCATCGAAATGGACTGGATCAGTCCGGCCAGTTCGTTGGAGACGTCTTCGATCTTGCCCAGCGATTCGCCCGCCTCCTCGGCCAGCCGCGCGCCGGAAACCACGTTGGCGGTACTCTGCTCCATGGAAATGACCGCCTCGTGGGTGTCGGCCTGGATGGTCTTCACCAGCGCCTCGATCTGCTTGGTGGCGTTACTGGCGCGCTCGGCCAGACGCTGCACCTCGTCGGCCACCACCGCGAAACCGCGGCCCGCCTCGCCGGCGGTCGACGCCTGGATGGCGGCGTTGAGGGCCAGGATGTTGGTCTGATCGGCGATTTCGTTGATGAGACTCACGATGTCGCCGATCTCCTGCGAGCTCTCGCCGAGGCGCTTGATCCGCTTGGAGGTCTCCTGGATCTGCTCGCGGATCGTGCCCATGCCCTCGATGGTGCGCGACACGGCATTGGCGCCTTCGTGGGCGATCTCCACCGAACGCTGGGCCACCTCGGCGGCGTTGGCCGCCGTCCCGGAGACCTCTTCGATGGAGTCGGCCATGTCGCTCACCGCAGCCGAGGCCGAAGCGATCTCCCTGGCCTGGTACTCGGAAGCGTCGGCCAGTCTTTGCGTGATGGCCTGGGTCTTCTCCGCGGAGGCCGCCACCTGCTCGGCCGTCGCGTTGATCGTGGCGACCAGGTTACGCAGGGCGTCGATGGAATAGTTCACCGAATCGGCGATGGCCCCCGTGATGTCCTCGGTGACCGTGGCGTGCACCGTGAGATCACCCTCGGCCAGCGTGGTCATCTCGTCCAGGAGACGCAGGATGGCCTCCTGGTTGCGGCGGTTCTGCGCCTCGGCCTGTTCCTCGCGCTTGCGCGCCGCGCGCACCAGGAGCGCCGCGATGAGCAGCAGGTCGAGGATCGCCAGGGCCCCCAGGGACGCGGCGGCCGTGGTGAACAGGTCCAGGCGAGCACCGTAGTGCAGGATGGCCTGCTCCAAGCCGTCGGCGGCCGCCAGCGTAGAGGCACCCAGATCCTCGATTTGACCGGCGGCGTCATTGATCTCGTAGAGGTCGGGAGCGGCGTCCAGAATGGCCCCCGCGTTTTCGCGGACGGCCGCGTACAGCACGGCCACTTCGCGCAGCTTATCGATGGCCGCCGGATCGGTCAGGGGTTTGATACCCATGGCCGCGTTACCGTTGGACAGGGCGTCGAGCACCCGGCCGAACAAGGCCGCGTCACGCCCGAACTGATCGGCAGCGGCCGCCGATTCGGCCTTGCCCGAAAGCACCTGGTTCAGGTTGAACTCGATGCGCTGGACCAACATGAGCTGGCGGCCCAGGAGGTAGATCTGGTCGGGCGGGGCCTCGGCACGCACCAGGGTCCGAACCAGCTCGTCGCTCATCTCCAGGAGGTCGGGCATGGTCTCGCGGATGATCTCCACGTGCTCGGCCACCCGCTCGATCACCTCGCGGCCGCCGAGTATGGTCTCCACCCGGGCGCGATACTCGCCCCATGCCTTCGCCAGGCGGTCCAATGAGGCGGATTCGCCGATTTCGGAGAGCTCGCCCGCCAGCCCCGGAAGGCCGGTGGCCGGGTCACCGTTCTGCAGTACCGCCAGGGCATCGTCGAACTGCCCCTTGAGCCGCTCCAAATGCGCGAAGGCCGCCTCCTGCCCCTGGGAAGCCCGGATGGCCTGCGTGGCGATCTGCTGCGAGAGGAGTTTTTCCTGCGCCACCAGTGCCAGATACCGCGTCTGATGCCGGCCTTCCGTGTAGACGTAATACGCCGCCCCGCCCACCAGGGCCACCAATACGACGAACAGTGCGACAAGCAGTACGACGGCCTTGTTCGCGCCCGTGGATTTGCCTTTCATAGCTGCGATCTCCTGAATCTGCGAGTCCTTTCGGACGACCCCTCAGTGGTGAAATGCCGCTCAGCGGCCCGGGCGGGCGCAATGCCCCGCCTCGGTTCGAAAGCTTCGGGACAGGAAACGCCGCGGGCATGCCACCGGATTCCGCACCCGCTCACGACGCCGCCCCGAAACCGGTCTGGGTGCCACCGCGCTCCCGCCCGCAGGCCGCGGTCCCAGTACGCCGAACACGGACTCGCACCCGACCTATAGAGCCACATCCTTGAATGCCTCGCTCTGCGCCAGCCGCCCGAAATCGAACACGCCCACCCGTTCCTGCCCCATGGGAAACGAGCAACGCACATAGGGAGCCAGCGATTCGTCCAGCCCGGACGGCGCACCGGCCCGTTCGTCGAGCCAGAAATGCCGCATCCCGACAACCCCGTCGACCACCAGCCCCGAGACGAGCCCGTCGGCATCGATGACGATCACGCGGCGGGCCGTCGTCTCCGGGCCACGACGCTCAATCCCGTACAGAAACCGATACAGGTCCATGACTGGAATCAGACGCCCCCGCAGATTGGCCAGCCCGAGCACCCAGGGCTTGACGCCCGGAATACGCGCCATCGCCGGGACGCCCACCACCTCGGCGACCTGGTCCATGGCGGCGACCAAGGTGTGGGACCCGAGTCTGAATCCCACACCGAGCCATTCCTCACGCGGCTCTTCGTGGACCGGCAGCACCCGACGGCGCCCCCGGGCGAGACGGTCCAGGTCTTGCAACAGGTCGAATGCGCGGGCCGGGGCTGGATCCACGACGCCGTCCTCAGGACAATTGGGCCCGCACCGCCTTGAGGAGCTCCTTCTCGCGCACGGGTTTGACGAGGTAGTCCTTCGCCCCCTGACGCTGCGCCCAGACCTTGTCGGCGTCCTGATCCTTGGTGGTCACCATGATCACCGGGATCTGGGCGGTCTGAGGATCGCGAGAGAGCTGGCGGGTGGCCTGAAAACCATTCACTCCGGGCATGACCACGTCCATCAGGATGACGTCGGGACGCGCCCGGCGTGCCGTCTCGACGCCCTCCTCTCCGCTAGAGGCCGTCTCCACCTCGTATCCCGCCTTCTCCAACATGCCCTTCAGTACGTGAATCTCGGTACGGGAATCGTCCACTACGAGTATGCGCGCCACTTCATGCCTCCCATGTGTGCATTGTGCGTCCGGCCCATTGCTGTAAAGCGAAAGCAATCGATGCGTCACCGCTTGACGTGTTCCTTGATCGCATTGATGAGTTCGTCCTTGCTGAACGGTTTAGTCAGATACTGCTCGGAGCCCACGATACGCCCGCGGGCCTTGTCGAAAATGCTGTCCTTGCTCGAGAGCATGATCACCGGCGTATCGCGGAACTTCGGATTGTTCTTGATCAGGGCACAGGTCTGATATCCGTCCAGACGGGGCATCATGATGTCCACGAAGATCAGATCTGGCTGATGCTGGGCGATCTTGGCCAAGGCCTCGAAGCCGTCCGTGGCCGTGATCACTTCGCAGCCCTGCTTGCCCAGCAGCGTCTCGGCGGTGCGACGGATGGTCTTGCTGTCGTCGATCACCATGACCTTGACGCCGGCGAGGCGGTCGTCTGCTGGTTCGGAGTTTGCGCTCACAGCGGTGTCCATGGCTGACATGGTGGGTGTACGAGTCTTGTCGTAATCATTGCGGGCTGACGGATACAGGCCACGTACCGGCGCCACTGTCAAGCCGCATCGTTCTGTGTTTTCCGAATCCTGGGTGAATGACTATATAAAAGGGGTTTGCAGGGACCCATACGCAACCGATGAAGTCCACGAATATCCCGACCTGCCCCGCCGGGCGATGCGCGTGGCCGCTCGGTCGGGGACGATGCGGCGCGCAGACCCCACCGCGCCGCCGATGGGTATACAATCGGCCGCGATCTTCGCCCCCGCCCTGTACCGATCCGATGCACCGTGCCACGGTCCGTGCCACAGATCCTGTTCGTGATGGATCCGATCGAACGGATCCAAGTCCGCAAGGACAGCACTTTCGCCATGCTCCTCGAATGCCAGCGACGGGGATGGGCACCCCGCATCTGCGGACTCGGCGATCTGTATGCACGCGATGGGGCGCCGTTCGCCACGGCCGCTGCGGTGCGGGTCTTCGACGATCCGCAACGCTGGTTCGAAGCGGAGGACGCACGGGAAACGGCACTCGCCGATTTCGACGTCGTGTTCATGCGCAAGGATCCGCCTTTCGACAGCGAGTACCTGTACGCCACGCTGATCCTGGATCTCGCCAAGGCCCGGGGTACGGTGGTGGTCAACGACCCCCAGGCCCTGCGCGATTGCAACGAGAAGCTCGCCACGGCCTGGTTTCCCCAGTGCTGTGTCCCCACCTTGGTGACGCGCGACATCGACCGGCTGCGCGCCTTCGCCGCCGAGAACGGCGCCGTCGTGGTCAAACCGCTGGACGCCATGGGAGGGGAATCGGTCTTTCGGATTCCTCCCGGCGACCCCAACGCCAATGTGATCCTCGAGACCGTGACCCGGCACGGTACCCGCACGATCATGATGCAGACCTTTATTCCCGCCGTGTCCGAAGGGGACAAGCGCATCCTGCTGATCGACGGGCAACCCGTGCCCTACGCGCTGGCCCGCGTCCCGGCGGCGGGCGAGGCGCGGGCCAATCTGGCGGCGGGCGGCGAAGGGCACGGGGTGGCGCTTTCCGCGCGGGATCGCTGGATCTGCGAGCAAGTCGGACCCGCACTGCGCAGACGGGGGCTGCTGTTCGTGGGCCTGGACGTGATCGGCGAGTGGCTCACCGAGATCAACGTGACCAGCCCGACCTGCATCCGTGAGCTCGACCGGCTCTACGGACTCAACATCGCCGGCCTGATCATGGACGCCGTGGCCCAGCGCCTGGCCGGGCGGGACGGGTCCTGACGCACGAACACTGGAGGTGGAGCCACCATGCGAACGCTGCACGACCCCCTGATCGCCCCCCTCCTTTTGGCCGGCATCCTCCACGCGGTGCTCATCTGGGGCGTGGATTTTCGGGCCCCGGAGACCACAGCGGTCCAGTCCCGCCCCCTGGAAGTGACCCTGGCCCTCGCCCCGGCCGCCCGGGATCCCGAAAGGGCCGACCGGTTGGCGGCGCAAGCCCAGGAGGCGAGCGGGGACGAAGGGGACACGCACACCCCTCCACCACCGGCCGCTCCGCCGCGCCCCGTCGCCAGCCGTGAACCCGGCGCGACGCGACCGGAGACGGGGGACCGGTTCACCTTCATCGCCACGTTGGACGCACCCGAGGTGCAGCCCCAGGACGCCGACTCCGGTACGGCCCCACGCATCGAGACCCGTGTGCAGGACCCGGTGCTGCGCGCCGAGATCGCGCGGCTCAGCGCCGAGATCGCCCGCCACGAGCGGTCCTATCTGGCACGTCCCCGCACCCGATACCTGCACACCCTCAGCGCGAAGGCGGCCGACGAGGCCGAATACGTGCGCCGCTGGGTCGCGCGCGTGGAGGAGATCGGCAATCTCAACTATCCGGACGAGGCGCGGCGCCGGGGCCTGAGCGGCACGCTCATCGTGCATGTGCTGATCGATCAGAGCGGACGCTTGCTGGAGGCGCGCGTCGGTGTACGCTCCGGGCACCAGGTGCTGGACGACGCCGCGCTGCGGATCGTGCGCCTGGCCGCGCCCTTCGATGCGTTCCCGGAGTCCATGCGCAAACGGTACTCGCGTCTGATGATCACCCGCACCTGGGAGTTCCGCAGCGGCGAGCCGCTGCGCACGCACTGAGCCACCCACCCATTGCGGTGGAACGGGGGGTATACTAGGCCCATGAACGCGCGTGCCGACGATTCCATGTCCAGCCTGGCCAATCATCTGCTCGTGGCCATGCCGGGGCTGGGGGATCGCAACTTCAATGAGACCGTGACACTGCTGTGCGAACACAACGCCGAAGGCGCCCTGGGCATCGTCATCAATCGCCCCACGGAGCTCACGCTCGGTGACCTCGCGCAGCATATGGAACTCGAGGTGGCGGACCTGGAAGCGGCGGAAAGACCGGTGCTGTCCGGCGGTCCGGTGCAGGTGGACCATGGTTTCGTGCTGCACGAGCCGCTGGGCGACTGGGAGTCGACGTTGCGCGTCACGGAGACCCTGGGCCTGACGACATCTCGGGACGTGCTGGCGGCGATCCTGGCCGGCGCCGGGCCCGAGCGGTGGCTGATCGCGCTGGGCTACGCGGGCTGGGGCCCCGGCCAGCTCGAGCAGGAACTCGCCCAGAACGCCTGGCTGACGGTCCCGGCCGACCGCGAACTCATCTTCGAGACACCTTTCGAGGCGCGCTGGCAGGAGACGGCCGCCCGCCTGGGCGTGGACCTGAAGCTGATCGCCGGCGAGGCCGGGCATGCCTGATCCGGCCCCCCGGGTGCGCACGGTGCTCGCCTTCGATTATGGAAACCGGCGCACGGGCGTGGCCGTGGGCAACACGCTCACGGGCACGGCCAGTCCGCTGATCACCCTGCAGAGCCGGGCCGGTGCGCTGGACTGGCCACGCATCGAACAGCTGGTCCGTGAATGGGAACCCGATCTGCTGGTGGTGGGCATCCCCGGTGGACAGCATGCCGCACCGCGCAACGCCTCGACCCAGGCGCTGCGCAAACGCATCGGCCGCTTCTGTCGCGACCTGGAGCACCGTTTCGGGCTCCCCGTGCAGACCGTGGACGAAACCTTGAGCTCGGACGAGGCCTACGTGCATCTGCGCCGCCAGCGGGCCGACGGGCAACGTCCCACCCTCTCCAAGAGCGACATCGACCGCACCGCGGCCGCCCTGTTGCTCGAGACCTGGATGCTGAAGCAGAGCGTCTCCCCGACCGCATGAAGCTGGAGGTGACCGACCCCCTGACCCGCCTCCATCGGGATCTCGAGGCGCTGCTTCGCCTGCGCGCGGTATCCACGCCCCTGGTCGTAGGCATCCACACCGGCGGCGCCTGGATCGCCGCTCGCCTCCACGCCGGGCTCGGCCTGGAAGGGCCGCTGGGCAGCCTCGACATCTCGTTCTACCGGGACGACTTCAGCCGGATCGGTCTCAATCCCCGCGTGCGCCCCTCGCAGCTGCCGCTTGGCATCGACGGGCGCCACGTGGTGCTGGTGGACGACGTCATCCACACGGGGCGTACCGTCCGCGCGGCCCTGAACGAACTGTTCGACTTCGGGCGCCCGGCCTCGGTGATGCTGGCCGTGCTCATCGACCGGGGCGGGCGCGAACTGCCCATCCAGCCGGACGCGGTGGGCGCGCGCGTGGAGCTGCCCCGCGGCAGCGAGATCAAACTCACCGGCCCCGACCCCCTGGGCCTGGAGATCCTGAGCACCCCGAACCGGCCCGAATCCAGGTGAAACCGCAATCCCCCGTCGCCAGGCCCGCCTCCTTGCAGCTGACCCCCGACGGCCGGCTGCGCCATTTCCTCTCCATCGAGGGCCTCCCCCGCGCCCTGCTCGAACAGATCCTGGATACGGCCGAATCCTTCGCCAACCTCGGTGGGCCGGCCGTGAAAAAGGTCCCGCTGCTGCGGGGCAAGACCATCGTCAATCTGTTCTTCGAGGCCAGCACCCGCACCCGCACGACCTTCGAGCTGGCCGCCAAGCGCCTGTCGGCCGACGTCCTGAATTTGAACATCGGCGCGGCGGCCACGGTGAAGGGCGAGACGCTGCTCGACACGCTGCGCAACCTGGAGGCGATGCACACCGACATGTTCGTGGTGCGCCACGCCGACAGCGGTGCGGCCCATTTCATCGCCCGACATGCCGCACCCCATGTGCGCGTGATCAACGCCGGCGACGGCCGCCACGCCCATCCCACCCAGGCCATGCTCGACATGTTCACCATACGGCGGGTGAAGGGGGCGTTCGAACCGCTGTGCGTGGCCATCGTGGGCGACATCCTGCACTCGCGCGTGGCCCGCTCGCAGATCCACGCCCTAAAGACGCTGGGAACGGGGTGCGTGCGCGTGGTGGCGCCGCGCACCCTGCTGCCGGCCGAAGTGGAGACCCTCGGCGTGGAGGCGCACGTAGACCCGGAAACGGGGCTCGAAGAGGCCGACGTGATCATCATGCTGCGGCTGCAGCGCGAGCGCATGAAAGGGGCCTTTCTCCCCAGCGAACACGAATACTTCCAGCGCTTCGGGCTCACCGAGGAACGCCTGCGCCGGGCCCGTCCCGACGTGATCGTCATGCATCCGGGTCCCATCAACCGAGGGGTGGAGATCGACAGCCGCGTGGCCGATGGACCACGCTCGGTGATCCTGCGCCAGGTCACCTACGGGATCGCCGTGCGCATGGCCGTGATGTCCATGGCACTGGGTACCGGGACCGACGCCTCATGAGGTGGCATCTCCAGGGCGGACACGTGATCGATCCGGCCTGCGGGCGCGACGGGCCGGCCGACGTGTGGATCGCCGACGGGCACATCGTGGCGGTGGGCACGGCACCCCCCGAATTCACGGCGGACCGGACACTCGCGCTGGACGGGCGGCTCGTGCTTCCGGGCCTGATCGATCTGGCCGTCCGGTTGCGCGAGCCGGGGCAGGAGCACAAGGCCACCATCGCCAGCGAGCTGCCGGCCGCCGCGGCCGGAGGCATCACCACGCTGGTCTGTCCACCCGACACCCAGCCCGTGGTGGACAGCCCCGCGCAGATCGAATACATCCAGCGCTCGGCCGCCGCCGTGGGCGGTCCGCGGGTGGAAGTGCTGGCCGCGTTGACCGTGGGTCTGGAAGGCACCGCGCTGGCCGAGATGGCGGCGCTGCGCGACGGCGGCTGCATCGGCCTGAGCAACGGCCTGCGCCCGGTGGCGAACACCCTGGTGCTGCGCCGCGCGCTGGAATACGCCGACACCCTGGGGCTGACCGTGCATCTGCATCCGCTGGATCCCCATTTGGCCGCGGACGGTTGCGCCCACGAGGGCGCGGTGGCCACCCGGTTGGGCCTGCCCGGCATCCCCCGCGCGGCGGAGACGGCGGCGCTGGCCCAGATCCTGGCCCTGGTGGAACAGACCGGCGCCCGGGTGCACATCTGCCGCCTGTCCACCGCCCGCGGGGCCCATCTCCTCGCCCAAGCAAGGGCGGAGGGACTGCCGGTGAGCGCCGACGTAGCCGTCCACCAGCTCTTTCTCACCGAAGACGATCTGGAGGGCTTCGACGCGCGCTGCCACGTCCTGCCCCCCGCGCGCACGGCCGCCGACCGCGCCGCGTTGCGCGAGGCGGTGGCCAGCGGTCTCGTGCAAGCCGTCTGCTCGGACCACCAGCCCCACGACGAAGACGCCAAGACCGCCCCCTTTCCGCAGACCGAGCCCGGCGTCTCCGGTCTGGAAACCCTGCTCGCGCTGATGCTCGAACTGGTCGGGCAGGGCGTCCTGGACCGGCCCACGGCCGTCGCCGCCCTGACCGGCGGGCCCGCCACGGTGCTGGGGCTCGACCGGGGCGCGCTGCGGCCCGGCGCCCCCGCCGATCTCACCGTCGTCGACCCCGACACGACCTGGACCCTGGAGGCGCAGAACATGCGCAGCCGCGGGCGGAATACCCCCTTCCTCGGCCGCAGGCTGCGCGGGCGCGTCACGCACACCTGGGTGGCGGGAACCCTGGTGTACGCCTTGGAGGGCGGTCGATGACCCGGCGGGAGACGCCGTCCATCGTGGAGCAGGAGGCGGAGATCCTCGCCCACGAGGCGCATCCGGGCGAGCAGTACGTCCTGCGGCTGCGGGCGCCTGACGTGGCAAGCCAGGCCCGCCCCGGTCAGTTCGTGCACCTGCGCTGCGGCCCCTGCCTGCCGCTGCGCCGCCCCCTGTCCATCCAGCGCACCGACCCGCGGGAGGGCTGGATCGAGCTTCTTTACAAGCGTGTGGGGGCGGGCACCGCCGCACTGGCCGAGCAGCCGGTGGGCGGCCGGCTGCCTCTGCTGGGTCCCATCGGTGTCCCGTTCCGGCCCGACCCCCGGCGACCGCGCGTGCTTCTGCTCGGCGGTGGCGTGGGGATCCCGCCCATGATCTTCGCCGCCCAGTGGCTGCGGGGGCGCACGCCCTGGAAACCGTTGGCGCTGCTGGGATCCGAGGTGCCCTTCCCCTTCACGCCCCGCCCGTCTCGGTCGTCGGTGAGCGGTCTGGACGGGACCCGCGCGGCCATGCCGCTGCTGGAGGACTGGGGCATCCCCTCACGCCTGGCCAGCCGGGCCGGCCTGCCGGGGTGCCATGCGGGCTACGTGACGGAACTCGCCGAGCGCTGGATCGCCGCGCGCGGCCATGCCGAAGATACGCAGATCCTGGCCTGCGGACCGCATGCCATGCTGAAGGCGGTGGCCGCCCTGGCATGCCGGCACGGGCTGCCCTGCCAGGTCTCGCTGGAGGAGTTCATGGCCTGTGCGGTGGGCGGCTGCGCGGGTTGCGTGGTGCGCGTGGAGACACCGCTCGGCCCGGCGATGCAACGGGTGTGTGTGGACGGGCCGGTGTTCGATGCCCGCGCGGTCTTTGGTCCGTGCGCCTGAGGCGGCTCACTTTTGCCCAGTGTCCGGCGGGTCCCCCTGTCCTTCGTCCTCCTCGTCGAAAAACAGTTCGTCGTCCTCCTCCCCGATGGCTTCGCGCATCATGGCCAGGGTGCTGATACGCCGCCGCTCCTCCGGGTTGGTCGTACCCGTCTCCTCGGGCAGCGCTGCGCCCAGATCGCCTGGAAACTCCAACGACTCGGACGCCTTGGAGAGATCCTTCTCCCCTTCTCCGAAATTGATCCGCCATTCCATGTCCGAGCGGGAGTCCGCATGCGCAAGCGCCGTCTGCAGGGTGATGCGCTTGAGCTGGTAGAGCTCGAACAGGGCCTGATCGAAGGTCTGCATCCCATTGACGGTGTCTCGCTCCATGGCGTGCTTGAGCTCGGGGAATTCTCCTTTCTTGATGAGCTCGGAGACGAACGAGGTGTTCACGAGCACCTCCACGGCCGGCACCCGCTTGCCGTCGCGCCCCACCACCAGCCGCAGCGAGACGATACCGCGCAGATTGAGCGCCAGATCCATGAGGATCTGGTTGCGGGCGTCCGGTGGAAAGAAGTTGATGATCCGATCCAGCGCCTGATTGGCGTTGACCGCATGCAGGGTGCTCAGGCAGAGATGGCCCGTGTCGGCGAAGCCGATGGCCGCCTCCATGGTCCTGCGGTCCCGGATCTCGCCGATCATGATGAGGTCCGGTGACTCGCGCAGGGCCTCGCGCAGCGCGTTCTCGTAGGAGAGCGTGTCCATGCCCACCTCGCGCTGTCCCACGATGGAACGCTTGTGGGTGAAGATGTACTCGATCGGGTCCTCGATGGTGAGGATGTGACCCGCCTGACGCTCGTTGCGATAGTCGATCATGGCCGCCAGGGTGGTGGACTTGCCGGAGCCCGTGGTCCCCACCACCAGCACCAACCCGTTCTTGTGCATGATCAGGTCTTTGAGCACCGGCGGCAGATGGAGCTCGTCGAGGGTCGGAACGCGGCTCTTGATGTGCCGGATCACCAGGGAGACCTCGCCCCGCTGCCGGTAGACGTTGACCCGGAACCGACCCGCCCCACCCAGGGTGATTCCGAGGTTCATCTCCTTCTCGCGCTCGAACTCCTGGATCTGCTCCTCGTTCATGAGGCTGTAGGCGAGCTTCTGGGTCACGCCCGGCTCCAGGGGAGTGCGGCTCACGGGTTTGATGGCCCCCTCGATCCGCACGCTCGCCGGCGCCCCGGTGGTCAGGTACAGGTCGGAGGCGCCCCGCTCCGCCATCAGTTTCAGGTAGGGGCTGATGTTCATGGCTGTGTCCGCGTGGTGGCCTGCGTGGCGAAGGCGTTGAGTTCCTCGGGCTTGGCCTCGATCTCGAGCTCATCTACTTCGCGCGGTGCCGCTTTCCTGGAGAGCGTCCCCTCCAGTTTGATCCGCAGACGCAGATCGTTGACCGAGTCGGCGTTGCGCAGCGCATCCTCGTAAGTGATCTTGCCCTGCTCGAGGAGCTGGAACAGGTGCTGGTCGAAGGTCTGCATGCCGTGGTTGTTGGAACGCTTGATGAGCTCCTTGATCCCGGGGATGTCGCCCTTGAAGATCAGGTCCGACATGAGCGGGGTGTTGATCATGATCTCCACGGCCGGGATGCGTCCCTCGGAGTCCTTGAGCGGGATCAGGCGCTGGGAGATCACCGCCTTCAGGTTCAGGGACAGGTCCATCAAGAGTTGTTCGCGCCGATCCTCCGGGAAGAAATTGATGATCCGATCCAGGGCCTGGTTGGTGCTGTTGGCGTGCAGGGTGCTCAGACACAGGTGTCCGGTCTCGGCGAAGGCGATGGCGTACTCCATGGTCTCGCGATCTCGGATCTCGCCGATGAGGATCACGTCCGGGGCCTGGCGCAGGGTGTTCTTGAGGGCGATCCCGTAGTCGGCCGTGTCCACTCCCACCTCGCGTTGGGTCACGATGCACTTGCCGTGTTCGTGCACGAACTCGATGGGATCCTCGATGGTGATGATGTGTCCGTAGCTGTTCTGATTGCGATAGCCCACCATGGCCGCCAACGACGTGGACTTGCCCGATCCGGTGGCCCCCACGAAGATCACCAGCCCCCGCTTGGTCATGGAAATGTCCCTGAGGATGGGCGGCAGATTCAGGTCCTCGAACCGGGGAATGTTCGTATTGATGGTGCGAATCACCATGGCCGAGCTGCCGCGCTGCACGAAGGCGCTCACCCGAAAACGCGCCACCCCGGTGAGACTGATGGCGAAGTTGCACTCGTTGGTCTCCTCATAGGTCCGGGCCTGGCGGTCGTTCATGATGGCCCGCACCAGGACCTGGGTGTGCGCGGCGGTCAACGGCTGGCTGGTCACGGGCATCACCTTGCCGTCGATCTTCACGCTGGGCGGCGCGCCGGCCGCGATGAACAGGTCCGAAGCCTCGCGGTTCACCATGGTGCGCAGCAGGTCGTTGATGAAACCGATGGCCTTGTCGCGATCCATGAAGCGTCCCCCGGATGATCAGAAGTTGGCCTTGTTCACGGCCCGCTTGCGGGCCTCCTCGCGGCTCACCAGACCGCGGTCGACCAGGTCACGCAGATTCTGATCCAGCGTCTGCATCCCGTAGGCCTGCCCGGTCTGGATGGCCGAGTACATCTGCGCCACCTTGTCCTCGCGGATCAGGTTGCGGATGGCCGGCGTGCCGATCATGATCTCGTGGGCGGCGATCCGTCCGCCCCCGATGCGCTTGAGCAGGGTCTGGGAGATCACCGCACGCAGGGATTCCGACAACATGGAGCGGACCATGTCTTTCTCCGCGGCCGGAAACACGTCCACGATCCGGTCGATGGTCTTGGCCGCCGAGCTGGTGTGCAGCGTGCCGAAGACCAGGTGTCCGGTCTCGGCGGCGGTCAGGGCCAGGCGGATGGTCTCCAGGTCTCGCAGCTCACCGACCAGGATCGTGTCCGGATCCTCGCGAAGCGCCGAGCGCAGGGCCTCGTTGAAGCCGTGCGTGTCGCGATGCACTTCGCGCTGGTTGACCAGGCATTTCTTGGACTCGTGCACGAACTCGATGGGATCCTCGATGGTGAGGATGTGCCCATACTCGGTTTCGTTCTTGTGGTTGACCATGGCGGCCAGTGTGGTGGACTTGCCCGATCCAGTGGGGCCGGTGACGAGAACGAGCCCGCGCGGGTAGCTGGCGATCTCGGCGAAGATCCTGGGGCAATTGAGGTCTTCCAGGGTCAGGATCTTCGAAGGGATGGTCCGGAACACCGCCCCCGGTCCCCGGTTCTGGTTGAATACGTTGACCCGAAACCGTGCCAGCGAGGGCACTTCGAAGGAGAAATCGGTCTCCAGATACTCCTCGTAGTCCCGGCGCTGCTTGTCGTTCATGATGTCGTAGACGATGTCGTGCACCTCCTTGTGCTCCAAGGCCGGGAGGTTGATGCGGCGGATGTCGCCGTCGACACGAATCATGGGGGGCACGCCGGCCGACAGGTGCAGATCGGAGGCGTTGTTCTTGACCGCGAATGCAAGCAGCTGGGTGATATCCATTTCCGCGTTGGGCGTTTTGTTCCAGAATAGGTCGCGTCCGCTAGGGGCGCCCGCACCGGCAGGGCCCAAGGCCAGACCGTAGGGAATCGGTCGGCATCGTGCAATGCGGCGCAGGACGGGTGCGTGCGGATCTTCGACCAAAGGCAGGAACCTTTCCATGAGCCTGACCTCCCACCCCGGGAGCGAAATGGACGCCTTCCAGGAACGCCTCGCACGAGTCCGGGCGCGCATCGCCCGGGCCGAGCGGGCCCATGGCCGCCCCCCCGGTAGTGTGAGGCTGCTGGCGGTGAGCAAGACCCAACCGACGCCGGTCCTGCGCGTCGCCTGGGAGACGGGCCTGCGGGCGTTCGCGGAGAGCTATTACCAGGAGGCCGTCCAAAAGATCGAGGCCCTGGCCGGGCTCGGCATCGAATGGCACTTCATCGGCCCCATCCAGTCCAACAAGACACGCGGGATCGCCCAGCGTTTCGCCTGGGTGCACAGTGTGGATCGGGAGAAGATCGCCAGGCGGCTGAGCGAACACCGCCCGCCGTCGATGCCCCCGTTGCAGGTCTGCCTCCAGGTCAACATCGACCGCGAGCCCACCAAGTCCGGTTGCCCGCCCGAAGCCGTGGAGACGCTGGCGCGCTACATCGCGCAGCTGCCCCGCCTGCGGCTTCGCGGGCTGATGACGATCCCGGCGGCCACGCAAGACCCCGAACGACAACGCGCCGCGTTCGCGCGCGTGCGCCGTCTCCAGGAACACCTCAACGCGCAGGGACTGGCGCTCGACACCCTGTCCATGGGCATGTCCCGGGACCTCGAGGCGGCCATCGCCGAGGGCGCTACGGTGGTGCGTATCGGCACGGCCCTGTTCGGGCCGAGACCCCCTCGCCCGCGGACCCGTTGAACAACGGCTCCGGGCGGGGCTCGCCCCTGCCGCACGGTGGATCAGACTTGCTACACTTGCGCCGACGCCAGACAGGAACCCAAGCCCCCATGAACGAATCCGTCCACGCCCGTCTCGCCTTCATCGGCGGCGGCAACATGGCCACCGCCCTCGTGGGCGGCCTGGTGGAGGACGGCTGGCCGGCCCAGCGCATCGCCGTCGCCGACCCCGAGGCGGGGCGGCGGGCGGGTCTCGCCGGTCGGTTCGGCGTGCATACCACGCCGGACAACCGCAGTGCGGCGGCCGAGGCGGACGTGGTAGTGCTCGCGGTCAAACCCCAGGTCCTGCGAGGGGTCTGTTTGGGGCTGGCTCCGACGCTGCAACAGACCCGCCCCCTGGTGCTGTCCATCGCCGCGGGCGTCCGCGCCGAGGCCATCGACCGCTGGCTCGGGGGCGGACAGGCCGTGGTGCGCTGCATGCCCAATACGCCCGCGCTGGTGGGCGCCGGAGCCACCGCCCTGGTGGCGCTGCCCGCGGTGGACGCCGACCGCCGGGCGCTGGCGGAACGGATCCTGCGCGCCGTCGGGGTGACCGTCTGGCTGGATGACGAGGCGCTCATGGATGCCGTCACGGCGCTGTCCGGCAGCGGACCGGCCTATTTCTTCCTGTTCATGGAATCCCTGCTGGAGGCCGGCGGCGAGCTGGGACTGCCCCCGGATGTCGCCCGGTTGCTCACCCTGCAGACCGCGCTGGGCGCGGCCCGTCTCGCCCTGGAGAGTCGGGAAGACCCCGCCGTCCTGCGCCAGCAGGTGACCTCCCCGGGGGGAACCACCGAACGGGCCTTGGCCGTGTTGGAAGACGGCGGCCTACGCCGCCTGCTGCGCCGGGCCGTGGCCTCGGCCGCCGCTCGTTCACGGGAGCTGGCCGATGCGCTGTCCCGGGAGGAGACGGGATGAACTCGGTGGGTACGAATCTGCTGAGCTTCCTGGTCGACGTCCTGTTCAACCTGTACGTCGCCGCCGTGGTGCTGCGCCTGCTGCTCGCCTGGGTGCGAGCCGACTTCTACAACCCGCTGTCCCAGTTCCTGGTCACCGTCACCAATCCCCTGCTGGTCCCATTGCGTCGGGTGATTCCGCCGCTCGGCCGGGTGGACTCGGCCAGCATCGTCCTGGCCTACGCCCTCAAGCTGCTGCAGCTCTACATCCTGATGTGGCTGAGTGGCATCACGGTCTATGGCGGCTATCTGCTCTGGGCCGCGGGAGTCAAGCTGGTCGAGCTGGTCGTCTACATCTTCATGGGCTCGATCCTGATCGAAGTGATCCTGAGCTGGGTGGCCCCCGCCGCCCGCTACCAGAACCCCGTCGCCGGGCTCGTGCACGATCTCAACGAACCCCTGATGCGGCCCTTGCGCCGGGTTATTCCGCCCATCGGCATGGTGGACCTCTCTCCGCTGGTGGCGCTCATCGGGCTGCAAATGCTGCTCATCGTGCTGCGCGGGCTGTATTGATGGCGCGCAGGGCAGCACTGCGCTGGGAGGGACGCACGCTCGTGCTGCAGGTTCACGCGCAACCCAACGCCCGCGGCGACGCTGTCTGCGGGCTGTACGGCGGCGCGATCCGCATCCGCCTCGCGGCGCCGCCCGTAGAGGGACGGGCCAACCGCCGCCTGCAGGAATTCCTCGCCAGCAGCTTCGGCGTGCCCCGCTCCCGCGTCAGGATCCTGCACGGTGCGGGGGGACGCCACAAGCGGGTGGCCGTGGAAGACCCGCGACGGATGCCCGAATGGGCTGCGGCGCTGACGGACCCCGGCGGCCAAAGAACCCCATGAGGCGGGCCGCGCCGCTGGGTACGGCGCCGCTCAGCTGCTAGTCTTCGAGACGACGATTCCGACCACACCGACCACCCGGAAACCACACCACTCGATAGGAGGAATGGAAATGCGATTCCAATGGCCGTCACTCGCCGTGTTCATCGTGCTCGCCCTGTTCGCCACCGGCGCCCAGGCCGAGCGCTCCGCCGATTTCGGGGACTATGTCGTGTATTACAACGCGGTGCGCACCGACTTCTTCAATCCCGAGATCGCCAAGGCCTACGGCATCACCCGCAGCCGCCACCGGGCCTTGCTCACCGTTTCGGTACTGCGCAAACGCATGGGGCTGGCGGCTCAACCCGTTCCAGCCAGGATCGAGGCCCGCGGCGTCAACCTGTCCAACCAGATCAAGGAGATCAAGATCCGAGAAATCAAGGAGCCGGATGCCGTGTATTACATCGGGGAACTGCCCATCACCAACGGCGAGACCATCGATTTCACCATCACGGTCCAACCCAAGGGGGGCGAAAAACGCACGGTGACGTTCCGTCAGGCGTTCGTCACCGACTGAAAGCCAAGTGGCCGCAGCCCGGCCGGGCTGCGGCCTCCCCCGCGGATTCCAGGACGGATCAAGCCTCGACCGGGATCTTGCGCGCCTGCCCCTCTTGCTTCTTCGGGATCCGGATCACCAGCACCCCGTTCTCCGCCTTCGCCGAGATGTTGTCGGCGTCGGCCGTGTCGGGCAGGGAGAACCGTCGGTAGAACGTACCGCTCACGCGCTCGATGCGCGTGTATTTGTCCGTCTCCTCCTTGTGCTCGGCCTGGCGTTCACCCTTGATGCTGAGCACGCCGTTATCCATGGAGACCTCGATGTCCTTCGGATCCACGCCGGGAATATCGGCATGGATGACGAAGGCGTCGTCCTCCTCTTTGATGTCCACGGCCGGGACCCAGTCCGCCGTGGCCACCTTGGACTCGCTGTCGCCGGCCTCCATGACGCTCATCATCTTCTCCATCTCACGGCGCCACTGATCCAGCAGGCTCCAAGGTTCGTAGGGTTTCGGTACCAACATGATCTTCACCTCCATTGCCAGGATTGTCGGTCATCTTCGATGATGAGGGCACACGGCGCGTTTTCAAGCATTCGAACAACGCGGCCACAAGCCGGGATGCGGAGCAGCCCGGCCCACATGGGTATCATGGGGATGAGGGATTATTGGGCAGGGCGGTTGTGAATGAGTACCATGCGCCCACCCGATGTCTTCACGACAATGATGCCGCGGTCCATCGCAACACAAAGTCACAGGGAGGACACGAACGTGCCATATCATCCTCGGCGGTTCACGCACATTTTCACCGTTTCGGCTCTGTTTGCCACGCTCACGCTCGCCACGGGCAACACGCTGGCCGCATCTTGCAAGGAGGTGACATCGCAATCGGCCTGCGAGAAACGTGCCGATTGCACCTGGGTCAAGGGCTACAAACGCAAGGACGGCGCCAAGGTCAAAGCCTACTGTCGAGCCAAGGGCACCAAGAAAAAAGCCACCAAGAAGACTTCCCAGCGGAAACCGGAAACCGTGCAAAAGAAAGGCAATAAATAAATCACCCTGCGGGCCCTGGCGGATCGCGGCCGCCAGGGCCCGCCGCAAGCCGCCCCGAAACGTTGCCACGAGACCCCTCGGTTTGGGTGGCCTGCGGTACCACCCATGATGTCCGGTCCTTGCTCAGAGGCCCAGCCACAGATAAAGCAGCAGGAGGTCCGCCAAGGCGAGCACCGCCGCCACGCCCTTCCAGAAGGCCACCGGATTGCGTTCGGCCAGCGGTTTGAGCTCGTGTTCCACGTAGCGTGGGTTGGGGTGGGAGAGGTCGTATAAAAACTCGGACAGCGTCTCGTAGCGCTTACGCGGATCCGGGTGTACGGCACGGCGCAACGCCCCATCGACCCAGACCGCGAGGTTCGGGTTGTATTCCCGCGCCGAGCGGTAGCGCCATCGTCGGCGGGCGCCGGGATGGTCGGATTCTCCGTAGGGCAGGTGACCGGTGAGCAACTCGTAAGCGATCACCCCCAGCGAGTAGATGTCCGCCTGTTTGGTGTAGATTCCATCCAGGACCTCGGGGGCCATGTAGTCGGCGGTGGCCTGTGGGACGTCGGCCTCGAAGCTGGTGGCGATCTCGGCGGTACCGGCCACGCGCACCGACCCGAGGTCGATGACCTTCAGCAACCCCCCTCGGTCGATCATCACGTTGTCGGGCTTGAGATCCAGATGCAACATCTCCAAGCGGTGGAAGGCGCGCAGTCCCTCGGCGAGCTGTCGCAGATACTCCCGGACTTTGTTGATATGGGTCTGGGGATGGTCGTCGATCCACTGGCGCAGGGTCTGCCCCTCCACGTATTCCACCACTTGGTACAAGAACCGCCGGCGCGGGGCCTCGAACACCCGGACCACATGCGGATTACGGATACGCCGGCCCACCCACTCCTCGTGCAGGAAGGCCTCCAGATAGGCGGCATCGTCGCGGTAGTTGACCGACGGCACTTTGAGGATCACGTGACCGCCCACATCCAGATCGCGGGCGAGATAGACCTCGCTGCGCTTGGATGCGTGCAGGGCGCGCAGGATCTCGAAGCCGTCGATCTTCATACCCGGGGCGAGCGGCGGCGGGAAGGGCAGCTCGTGCAAGCGCAGCAATAATTCCTCCTCGCTGCGCGGGTCCGGCAGACCCAACACACGCACCAGCAAGCAAGTCACATTGTCCCCGCTGCCCGCCTTCAGCGCGGTCTCCACCAGGGTGTCGGCCGCGGTCCGCAGGTTCTCCCCGCAGCGGCGCAGGATCTCCGCGATGCGCGGGTCGGTGAGCTGCCCGCTCACCCCGTCGGTGACGAACAGATACAGATCCCCCACCTGGGCCGGCAGCGAGCGGTAGTCGATGTCCACGTGCGGCTCCACGCCGAGGGCGCGGGAGAGGAACTCCCGGTCCTCGGACAGCCACACCCGGTGGTCCCGGGTCAGGAGCTCCAGATCCCCGTCGCGCCAGCGGTACAAGCGCGAGTCGCCCACGTGGAAGACATGGGCCGTGGCGGATTTGAGCACCAGGCCCGTGAACGTGGTCACCATCGCCTTGGGTACGCCGTGCAGACTCTGCCCCTGGGCAAAGAGCCAGCGGTTGAGCGCCCCCAGCACCTTGGCCCCCGAAGTCTTCACGGCCCAGGAGTCCGGGGTGGCGTAGTAGTCGTTGAGAAAGGACTCCACCGCGATGCGGCTGGCCGCCGCCCCGCCCTCGGCGGTGCTCATGCCATCGGCGATGGCCGCCGCCGCCCCCTTGGTGAGCACCGCCTCGGCCTGGGGCATGCGCACGGCCGCCGCATCGGCGTTCTCCGGCTTGTCGCCCGCCTCGCTGCGACAGGCGTAATCGAGCCTGAGCTCGGTCATGGGACCACCCAAGCCCGCCGCCCGCGGCCAGTTCCCCTCCGGCCGATCACTTCACATCGATCAGCTCGACCGTGCCATCGGGCAGGATCTCGGCCATCTGGCCGGCCGGCTCTTCCAGGAACAACGCGATGAGCAGAAACACGATCCCCGCCACCGCGCCGATGAACAGGAAGAACTGATCGTAGCTCACCATGGAGTTGACGGTGAGGAACACCACCGCCCCCACATTGCCGAAAGCCCCCGCCATGCCGGCGATCTGTCCGGTCATGCGGCGCTTGACCAGCGGGACCATGGCATACACCGCCCCGGAGCCGGCCTTGGAGAAGATGCCGCCCAGGATCGTGAGGGCCACTACCAGCCCCACCGGCCAGCTCCGATCCACCAGCCCGAGGACCAGGAAACTCGCCGCGATGCCGGCAAACACCACGATGAGCGCGCGCTTGCGCCCGATGCGGTCGCTGAGCCAGCCCCCACCGGGGCGGGCGAAGAGGTTGAGGAACGGATAGACACCCGCCAGCAGGGCCGCGGTGACCTTGGGCAGGTCGAACCACGAGACGTAGAACATGGCCAGCATGGAGACCACGGCCAACTCCGTGCCGAAGGTGACCAGATAGGCCCAGTCCAACACCGCCACCTGCTTGAACTTGTAGCGGTGCAACTCCGGGACCGGCGCCTTCAGCACGTGGGCGTTCAGGTGCCACACCTTCCAGCTCTGCACCAGAAAGACCCCGGCCAGGACCGCGTAGATGACATCGGCGGCGGCCCAGTCGATCAGACCCATCTTGGCCGGCGACAGCTTCCAGGTGAGCAGGGCCAACGCGAGATACAGCGGTATGTTCATGAGGATGTACAGGGCCAGGTCGCCTGGGCTGGTGACCTCCATGGCCCCGGTCTTCTTGGGCTTGAAATAGGTGGAGCCCTTGGGCGTGTTGCGCACCGCCGTGTAATAGAAGATCCCGTAGACGATGGCCACCAGGCTGGCGAAGGTGAAGGCCCAGCGCCAGCCGTCCTGGCCGCCGAAATGGGCCGCGATCACCGGCAGGGTCATGGCCGCGCCAGCCGAGCCGAAATTGCCCCAACCGGCGTAGATGCCCTGGGCGATGCCCGTCTCACGGGCCGGAAACCACTCCCCGATCATGCGGATGCCCACCACGAAACCGGCGCCGATGAAACCGGAGAGGAATCGCAGCAGGGCCAGCTTCTCGTAGGAATCCGCCCAGGCGAAAAAGATGCTGATCACCCCGCCCAGTATCAGAATCGCGGAAAACAGGATCCGCGGCCCGTACTTGTCCACCAGCATGCCCACGATGATGCGCGCCGGAATGGTCATGGCCACGTTCAGGATCAGCAGCACCTTGGCCTGCTGGTCGGTCAGTCCCAGGGCCTCCTCGATGAACGGCATCATGGGCCCCAGCCCCAGCCACACCACGAAGGTGAGGAAGAAGGCGAACCAGGTCAGATGCAGGATGCGGTTCTTGCCGGAAAAGGACAGTAGGTTCAGTGGCTCGCTCATCACTCGATACTCCAAGAGGGTCGGATGCACTGCGACCGTTCCAAGCAAGCCTCATGCCATACGCTCGCCGACCTTGCACGGCCGCCTCCCCCGTACCGTCCATCATGACCCCTGGCCCAGTGAGGAAATCCATGCGCACCGCTTTGGTGCACACGCCCCGGTCGATTGCACCAAACTACGAAGCGATCCAGCCCATCCCCGACCGCCACGCACCACAACCCCGACACGCCCAGCATTGGCATGAACCATGCATTACCCGTTTTGGTCCCAAGTTTCACGCAGGTGCAAGGCGCAAAGATCATGGCCAAAGAAAGACTGGTGCTCATCGGCAACGGCATGGCGGGCGTGCGCACGCTCGAAGAGTTGCTCAAGCTCGATCCGGAGCGTTACGAGATCACCGTGTTCGGTGCCGAACCCCATCCCAACTACAACCGCATCATGCTCTCTCCGGTGCTGGCCGGCGAGAAAACCATCGACGACATCATCCTCAACGACCGGGCCTGGTACGAATCCAACGGAATCACGCTGCACACGGGCAACCCGGTGGTGGGCATCGACCGGCGCCGGCGCGTGGTGCGGGCCGACAGCGGCCTGGAGGCCCCCTACGACCGCCTGCTGCTGGCCACCGGCTCGCTGCCCTTCATCATCCCCGTTCCGGGCTCGAATCTGGATGGGGTCCTGGGGTTCCGCGACATCGCCGACGTCGAGGCCATGCTGGAGGCGGCCCGCCAGTACCGTAAGGCCGTAGTCATCGGCGGCGGCCTGTTGGGCCTGGAGGCGGCCAACGGCCTCATGAAACAGGGCATGGACGTGACCGTGGTGCACCTGCTCGACACCCTGATGGAAAAACAGCTGGACCCCCCGGCCGCCGCCCTGCTCAAGCAATCGCTGGAAGAACGGGGCCTGAAGTTCCACATGCCGGCCCAGACCACCGAGATCCGCGGCGACGGGCGCGTGGAGGCGGTGGCCTTCGCCGACGGCAGCGAGCTCGAGGCGGACCTGGTGGTCATGGCCGTGGGCATCCGGCCCAACATCGATCTGGCCCAGCGGGCCGGGATCTACTGTGAACGCGGCGTGGTGGTCAGCGACACCCTGCAGACCTACGACCCGCGCATCTACGCCGTGGGCGAGTGCGTGCAGCACCGGGGCAAGACCTATGGCCTGGTGGCCCCCCTGTTCGAGCAGGCCAAGGTCTGCGCCAACCACCTGGCCGGCCTGGGCTATGCCCGTTACGAGGGCTCGGTGACCTCCACCAAACTCAAGGTCACGGGCATCGACCTGTTCTCGGCCGGACGCTTCAACGAGCAGGAAGGCGACGAGACCCTCGTGCTCCAGGATCCAGCCCGCGGCGTGTACAAGAAACTGGTGGTGCGCGACGACCGCATCGAGGGCGCCGTGCTCTACGGCGACACCATGGACGGCTCGTGGTACTTCCAGCTCATGCGCGACCGCGCCGATATCTCCGACTTCCGCCCCACCATCCTGTTCGGCCAGCATGACGTGGGCGACGCCGGCCACGGCGATGAAAAGACCCGGGTCATGGCGCTGCCCGATGACGCCGAGATCTGCGGCTGCAACGGCGTGTGCAAGGGCGAGATCGTCGAGGCCATCGTGACCAAGGGTTTGTTCACCCTCGAGGAGGTACGCGCCCACACCAAGGCCTCCAGCTCCTGCGGCTCCTGCACGGGGCTGGTGGAGGCGCTGCTGGCCTCCACGGTGGGCGAGGGCTACGAGGCCTCGCCCAAGAAGAAACCCCTGTGCGGCTGCACCGACCACACCCACGACGAAGTGCGCCGCGCCATCGTGGAACACGAGCTCAAGAGCATCCCCGAGGTCATGCGCTTCATGGAGTGGAAGACGCCCGACGGCTGCAACAAGTGCCGACCGGCGCTCAACTTCTATCTGGTGGTGGCCTGGCCGGGCGAATACAGCGACGACTACCGTTCGCGCTTCATCAACGAGCGGGTGCACGCCAACATCCAGAAGGACGGCACCTACTCGGTGGTGCCGCGCATCTTCGGCGGGGAGACCTCGCCGGCCCAGCTGCGGGCCCTGGCCGAGATCGCGGAGAAATGGGAGGTGCCCACCGTCAAGGTGACCGGCGGCCAGCGCATCGATCTGCTGGGCGTGAGGAAGGAGCAGCTGCCGGGCATCTGGGGCGACCTGGCCCGCGCCGGTTTCGTCTCCGGGCACGCCTACGGCAAGGCCATCCGCACCGTCAAGACCTGCGTGGGCTCGGAATGGTGCCGCTTCGGCACGCAGGACTCCACCACCATGGGCATCAAGATCGAGCAGATGACCTGGGGCTCCTGGATGCCCCACAAGGTCAAGATGGCCGTCTCGGGCTGCCCGCGCAACTGCGCCGAAGCCACCATCAAGGATCTGGGCGTGGTGGCGGTGGACTCCGGATGGGAGATTCACGTGGGCGGAAACGGCGGCATCAAGGTGCGCGTGACCGACTTCCTGGTCAAGGTGGAGACCATGGACGAGGTGCTGGAGTACACCGCCGCCTTCCTCCAGCTCTATCGCGAGGAGGCCCATTACCTGGAGCGCACCGCCCCCTGGGTCGAACGAGTGGGACTGCACTACATCAAGGAACGCATCGTCGACGACGCGGACAATCGCAAGCGACTGGCCCAGCGCTTCCTGGAATCGCAGCGATACGCCCAGACCGACCCCTGGAAAGAACGGGCCGAGGGCGCCGACCGCCACGAGTTCGAACCGCTGCGACTGGTCCGGGGCGTGGCCTGAGTCCATTGTCGACCGCGAAGGCGCGACGAGCGCGAACGGGGCTCCCCGGAACCTTCGCGGTGAACCTGAACCACGAGGACAGACCGATGAGTGAATGGCTGGAAATCTGCCGACTGGAGGACATCCCCCGGCTGGGGTCGCGGGTGGTGGAACGCGCCGACGGGAACATCGCCGTCTTCCGCACCCAGGACGACCGGGTCTTCGCGCTCGACGACCGCTGCCCCCACAAGGGCGGGCCCCTGTCCCAGGGCATCGTCTTCGACCACAAGGTCGCCTGCCCCCTGCACGACTGGGTCATCGACCTGGAAAAGGGCGAAGCCGTCCCGCCCGACGAGGGATGTACCCACAGCTACCCCGTGCGCGTGGAGGGCGGGGTGGTCTACCTGTCCCTGGCCCGCGCCAGCGCCGCGGCCTGATGGATTGCGGCTCGCCGCAAACGCACCCACTTCGCGCAGCAACCGCTGGGAACTGACCCATGAGCCATTTTCTCGACAGACTGCGTTTCTTCCGCAAGGTCAAGGCCCGCTTCTCCGACGGCCATGGCATCGTCACCGACGAGGACCGCCAGTGGGAGGACGCCTACCGGAACCGCTGGCGTTTCGACAAGGTGGTGCGGTCCACCCACGGCGTGAACTGCACGGGCGGCTGTTCCTGGAACATCCATGTCAAAAACGGGCTGGTGGCCTTCGAGATGCAGGCCACCGACTATCCCCGCACACGCCCCGACCTGCCCAATCACGAGCCGCGCGGCTGCCAGCGTGGGGCCAGCTTCTCCTGGTACCTGTACAGCCCCCACCGGGTGAAGTACCCGCTGATCCGTGGAAGGCTCCTGGAGCTCTATCGGGCCGAGCGCGCCGCCGGCAAGGATCCCGTGGCGGCCTGGGCGGCCATCCAGGCCGACCCGGACAAGCGCCGGCGCTACACCGCCGTGCGCGGGCTGGGCGGCTTCGTGCGCGCCGAGTGGGACGAAGTAGTCGAGATCATCGCCGCAGCCAACGTCCACACCATCCAGACCTGGGGGCCGGACCGCATCGCCGGCTTCTCGCCCATCCCGGCCATGAGCATGATCTCGTATGCGGCGGGCAGCCGGTATCTGTCGCTGATCGGCGGGGTGCCCCTGTCCTTCTACGACTGGTATTGCGACCTGCCCCCCTCCTCGCCCCAGGTCTGGGGCGAGCAGACCGACGTACCGGAGGCCGCCGACTGGTACAACTCCGGCTACATCATCGTCTGCGGGGCCAACCTGCCCATGACCCGCACCCCCGATGCGCATTTCTACTCCGAGGTGCGCTACAAGGGCACCAAGGTGGTGGCCGTGGCCCCCGACTATGCCGAGTACGTCAAGTTCGCCGACCTTTGGATGCCGCTCAGGCAGGGCACCGACGCGGCCCTGTTCATGGCCTTCGCCCATGTCACGCTCAAGGAATTCTTCATCGACCGGCAGGTGCCCTATTTCCAGGACTACGCCCGTCAGTACACGGATCTGCCCATGCTGGTCCGCCTGCGCGACCACGAGGGCCGCTGGGTTCCGGACCGCTTTCTGCGCGCCAGCGACTTCGACGACGCCCTGGATCAGGACAACCACCCCGAGTGGAAGACACTCGCCCTGGATGAGACCACCGGCGAGGTGGTGGTGCCGCGCGGCTCCATCGGTTTTCGCTGGGGCGAGGAAGGCCGCTGGAGCCTGGAGCCCCGCGACGCCGACGGCCGCGAGGTCCGGCTGGCCCTGAGCCTGGTGGAGCGCCATGACGAGGTGCTGGAGGTGGACTTCCCCCACTTCACGCCGGGGGAGGGGCGCCGCCTGACCCGCCGCGTCCCGGTGCACCGCCTGCGCCTGGACGGCCGGGAGGTGCCGGTGGCCACGGTCTTCGACTTGCAGGTGGCCCAGTACGGCGTGGACCAGGGCCTGGGCGACGCCCGCGCCCGGGACTACGGCGACGCCGAGGTGCCCTACACGCCCGCCTGGGCGGAGCGGATCACCGGCGTCAAGCGCGCCGACATCGAGCGCACCGGCCGCGAGTTCGCCGACAACGCGGCCAAGACCCAGGGCCGCTCCATGGTCATTCTCGGTGCCGGCGTCAACCATTGGTACCACAACGACATGACCTACCGCGCCATCATGAATCTGCTGCACCTGTGCGGCTGCGTGGGTCAGTCCGGGGGTGGTTGGGCGCACTATGTCGGCCAGGAGAAGCTCCGCCCACAGGCCGGCTGGGCCCCCATCGCCTTCGCCCTGGACTGGTACCGCCCGCCGCGGCAGATGAACGGCACCAGTTTCTTCTATTTCCATACCGACCAATGGCGCTACGAGTCCATCGCCGCCGACGGGCTGCTGGCCGACACCGCCAAGGGCCGGTACAAGGGCTACACCCTGGCCGACTACAACGTGGTTTCCCAACGCCTGGGCTGGCTGCCCTCGGCCCCCCACTTCAACGAAAACCCCCTGGAGATCGTGCGCAAGGCCGAGGCCGCGGGCGCCACCGACGAGGCCGGTGTGGTGCAACACGTGGTCGATCGCCTGAAATCCGGTGATCTGGCCTTCGCCGCCGAGGACATCGACGCCCCCGAGAACTTCCCCCGCAACTTATTCGTATGGCGGGCCAACCTGCTCGGCACCAGCGCCAAGGGACACGAATATTTCCTCAAGCACCTGCTCGGCGCCCAGAACGGTGTGATGCAAGACGTGCGCCCCGAGGCGCGTGGGCGCGAGATCCGCTGGCGCGAACACGCCCCCATCGCCAAGCTGGACCTTTTGGTGGACGTCAACTTCCGCCTCAACTCCACGGGGGCGTACTCGGACATCATCCTGCCCACGGCCACCTGGTACGAGAAGAACGACCTCAACACCACCGACATGCACCCGTTCATCCATCCGCTCACCGCGGCGGTGGACCCGGGGTGGGAGTCGCGTAGCGACTGGCAGATCTTCCGCGCGCTGGCGCGCAAGTTCGGCGAGCTGGCCGCCGAGCACCTGGGCGTGCGCAAGGATCTGGTGGCCGCGCCGCTCATGCACGACGCGCCCACCGAGCTCGGCCAGCCCCTGGAGGTGCGCGACTGGAAGCGCGGGGAGTGCGAACCGGTGCCGGGCAAGACCCTGCCGCAGCTCAAGGTCGTCGAACGCGACTTCGCCAACGTGGGGCGCATGTACGAGGCCCTGGGACCGTTGATGGAGCGTATCGGCAACAACGTCAAGGGCATCGACTGGGAGACCCGCGCCGAGTACGAGCGCCTCAAGACCCACGTGGGGGTCGTCGGCGAGCCCGGCAAGACCCAAGGCATGCCCTCGCTGGCCGAGGATACACACGTGTGCGAGGCGATCCTCACCCTCGCCCCGGAGACCAACGGCGAGGTGGCCGTGCGCAGCTGGCGGGCCCTGTCGCGCAAGACCGGACGCGACCACGCGCATCTGGCCGCAGGCCGGGCCCACGACAAGATCACCTTCGCCGACATCAAGGCCCAACCGCGCAAGATCATCACCGCGCCCACCTGGAGCGGGCTGGAGTCCGAGGAAGTGAGCTACACCTCGGGCTACACCAACGTCCACGAGCGCATTCCCTTCCGCACCCTCACGGGTCGGGCCCAGTTCTATCAGGATCACGAGTGGATGCTGGACTTCGGCGAGGGCTTCTGCGCCTACCGCCCGCCCCTGGACATGGCCGAGACCGAGCCGGTGCGCCGCCGCCTGGGCGACAAGCCGCATCTGGTGCTCAACTGGATCACCCCACACTCCAAGTGGGGCATCCATTCCACCTACAACGACAACCTGCGCATGCTCACCCTGTTCCGCGGCGGGCCGGTGGTCTGGATCGCCGAGCGCGACGCGGCCCGGGTCGGGATCCGGGACAACGACTGGGTCGAGGCCCTGAACGCCAACGGGGCCACCGTGGCCCGCGCCGTGGTGAGCCAGCGCGTGCCCGAAGGCATGGCCATCATGTACCACGCCCAGGAGAAGATCGTGAACGTGCCGGGCTCCAACACCACGGGCAAGCGCGGCGGCATCCTCAACTCGGTGACCCGCGTGGTGGTCAAGCCCACCCACATGATCGGGGGCTACGCGCAGCTCGCCTACGGCTTCAACTACTACGGCACGGTGGGCTCCCAGCGCGACGAATACGTGCTGGTGCACAAGATCGCCGACGCCGACATCGACTGGCTGGAACGTCCGCTCAGTCCCGAGCGCGAGGCCCGGCTCAACCCGCCCGATGTGCCGCAGGCCCCTTACCCCGAACAACCCGCCGCGCCAGGCCCCGCGCCGGAACAGGAACCCCTGCGCCCGGCCGCGCGCAGCGCCCTGGATCCGGCTTTCGAGGACGCCCCCGAGCGCGAACCCGAGGTCGCCTTCGGCAAGCCGTCGTGAGGACTGCACCGCAAGGGAGCAACATGCGCGCGCCGCTACGACCACGTCGCCCTACGCGGTGAATCCGTAGACTCAGGAATCGAGCCATGAAAATCAGAGCCAACTTCGCCCTCGTCTTCAATCTGGACAAGTGCATCGGGTGCCACACCTGTTCGGTGACCTGCAAGAACGTGTGGACCAACCGCAAGGGCGTGGAATACACCTGGTTCAACAACGTGGAGTCCAAGCCCGGGGTGGGTTATCCGCGCCACTGGGAGGATCAAGACCAGTGGAACGGCGGCTGGGTGCTCAAGGACGGCAAGCTCCAGCTCAAGTCCGGCAGCCGCGCCCGGCGGCTCATCAACATCTTCATGAACCCGGACCTGCCCGAGATCGACGATTACTACGAGCCGTTCACCTTCGACTACGGGCATCTGCAGTCCAGTCCCCTGGCCGAGGCCGCCCCCACCGCCCGGCCCCGCTCGGCCATCACCGGCGAGCGCATGGACAAGATCCGCTGGGCGCCCAACTGGGAGGACGACCTGGCGGGGCCCTTCGAAGAACGCGCCCGGGACAAGAACTTCACCGAGGTGGAGAAGGCCGTCTACGCCGAATTCGAGCACTCCTTCCAGCTCTATCTCCCGCGCATCTGCAACCACTGCATCAATCCGGCCTGCGTGGCCGCCTGCCCTTCGGGCGCCATGTACAAGCGCGAGGAGGACGGCATCGTCCTGGTCGACCAGAATCGCTGCCGCAGCTGGCGCATGTGCATCAGCTCCTGCCCGTACAAGAAGGTCTTCTACAACTGGGAGACCGGCAAGGCCGAGAAATGCACCGCCTGCTACCCGCGCGTGGAATCCGGCCTGCCCACGGTGTGTTCCGAGTCCTGTGTGGGGCGCATCCGCTACAACGGCGTGATGCTGTACGATGCCGACCGCATCGGCGAGCTGGCCGCCGTGGAAGACCCCCAGGACCTCTACGAGGCCCAGTTGGAAATCTTCCTCGATCCCAACGACCCCGAGGTGATCGCCCAGGCGCGCGCCGACGGCGTGCCCGAGAGCTGGATCGAGGCCGCGCGGCGCTCGCCCATCTGGAAGCTGGCGGTGGAGTGGCGGGTGGCCTTCCCCATCCACCCCGAGTTCCGCACCCTCCCCATGGTGTGGTACGTGCCGCCGCTGTCCCCCGTGCAGACCCAGATCGACCAGGGGGCGCTGCCCACCGAGGCCGACGGGGCCATTCCCAAGGTGGAGGCCCTGCGCACCCCCATGCGCTACCTGGCCAACCTGCTCACCGCGGGCAAGGAGGAACCCATCGTCCTGGCGCTCAAGCGCATGATCGCCATGCGCAGCTACTTCCGCAGCCTGAACGTGGAAGGCGAGAAGAACACCGCCGTGCTGGACGCGGTGGGTCTGACCGAGGCGCAGATCCATGAGATGTACCAGCTCATGGCCATCGCCAACTACGAGGACCGCTTCGTCATCCCCACCAGCCACGAGGAGCTGCGTCACGAGGACTTTCATGCCCTGCAGGGTCAAAACGGCTTCACCTTCGGCAACGAGGAATGCAGCGTCAGCCTGCCGCGCCTGTTCCCCGAGCGACGCAAGAAGACCGTGGAGGTGCAATTCACCCGCGAACCGCAGCGGCTGCGCAAGGCGGGTTGATAGAAAATCTCCGCACATGGCGCGAAGGACGAGAAGCAAGTGAGCCTCATGGACGTCTACAGACTGCTGTCGGTGCTCCTGGACTATCCGCGCGATGCGCTGGCCTCGGCCTGGGACGAGCTGCGCCGCGCCGCACGGACCTGTCCGGACACCACGGACGAAGAACGGCGGGTGCTCGTGGACTTCGTGGATTGGGCGGCGGCGCAACCGCTCATCGCCTTACAGGAGGGCTACGTGCGGACCTTCGATCTCAACCCGGACCACGCACTCTACATCACCCACCATCTGTTCGAGGAACAGGACCGCGAGCGCGGCCCCGCGCTGGTGCAACTGACCGAGTTCTTCCATTCCCAGGGATTCGAGCTTGCGGGCGGGGAGCTGCCCGATTATCTACCGCTGCTGCTGGAGTTCGCCTCCACCCTGGAGGACGACCGCAGCGCGCGGCTCTTCCTGCAGCAGACGGCCGAGGTGGTGGGCGAAATCGCCGAGCGCCTGGAGTCGGCGAACAGCCCGTGGGCGGGTCTGCTGCGCCTGGTCGAGCGCAGAAGCCGCCTCGCCCAGCTCGCCCAATGACCATGAGTATGAAAACCACGCAGACATGGAGAACATCGAGGACCTTGGACACAGGCACCCGCCTAGTGACACGCCCGCGGCACGTACACCGCACGCGGGGAAATCGACGCAGCCCGCCACGCCTCGTGTCCCGGTGGTGAAATCAAAGGCCTGAGAGACGACGCCATGGACATCGACACCTTTTTCTTCGGTATCTATCCCTACATTGCGGGCACCGTTTTTCTGGTGGGCTCGCTGGTGCGGTTCGAGCGCGAGCAGTTCGGCTGGAAGGCCGACTCAAGCCAGCTCCTGGACCGGAAGACGCTGCGCCTGGGTAGCAACCTGTTCCACGTGGGCATCCTGGCGTTGTTCGCCGGGCACTTCGTGGGCCTGCTCACACCGCACGGCGTGTTCCGGTCTCTGGGCGTCTCCGACCTGACCCATCAGGTCATCGCCATCGGCGCCGGCGCGGTATTCGGGCTGACCTGCATGGTCGGCGGCGTGCTCCTGTGGCGGCGGCGCATGTTCAACCCCCGGATACGGGCGGTGACCCGCTTCATGGATCTGGTGATCCTGGACTGGCTCCTGGTCACCCTGGCCCTGGGGCTGGCCACCCTCCCCGTGTCCATCGGACACGCCTTGAGGGGCGACGCCTCGGTGATGATCGCGCTGGCCGAATGGGCGCAGAGTGTGGTGACCTTCCGGGCCGATGCCAGCCTGTTGGCGGGGGTGGATCCGATCTTCAAGATCCACCTGTTCTTCGGGATGACGGTGTTCCTGCTCTTCCCCTTCAGCCGGCTGGTGCACATCTGGAGCGCGCCGCTCACCTACCTGGCCCGGCCCTATCAGGTGGTGCGCGCCAAGTACGTTCGTTATCGGTAGAGAGGAGGCCGACCCCGATGGAAGCCATCGCAGCCAAGCCGCCCGTGGCGCTGGACAACGAGGGATTCCTGCTGGACCCCGACGAATGGGACTGGGAGGTGGCCGAGTGGCTGGCCGAACGCCTGGGGCTGGAGTTGAACGAACCACGCCGTGAAATCGTGGCATGGATCCGTGAATACTTCGAGACCACCGGCACGGTCCCCGAACTTCGCCGCCTGCTGCAACACCTGCGGGCGAAACACGGCAAGGCCCGCGCCACCCGGCGTTACGTCTATGATCTGTTTCCCTTCGGTTACGGCCAACAGGCGTGCAAGATCGCCGGAATGCGCAAGCCGCTCAAACTCATGCTGGACGTATGAACCCGGATCCCGGACACGACGAGGCCCCGCCAAGCGGGGCCTCGTCCCCATCGGCAACGCCGGATCAGATCGGAGTCACGTTGGTCGCGCTCAGGCCCTTCGGGCCCTCCTCCACGTCGAAGCTCACCCGCTGTCCTTCCTGCAAGGACCGATAGCCCTCTCCGGCGATCCCCGAGTAATGCACGAAGATGTCCTCCTCCTTCTCATCGGACAGAATGAAACCGTATCCCTTGGCGTTGTTGAACCACTTGACTGTACCGATTGCCATACACTCGCACCTCTTAACTTCTTCCTGACACTGTCATTCTTATTTCCGACTGCGAAACGCCTGCAGCCTGCCCTCTGGATCGAAGGCCCGCATTTCCGTGCCACACGCGCCGCCGGAACACGACCACCGCGCCCGCCCCCGACACCGGCGCAGCCCGGATCGTACGGACCGTTCCCCGCCCGCCACCCGGCCGAACCTCCCAGGCCGCGGACAACCCGAGTATAGACCAGGTGATCGGCGAGGGCGAGCAAACTGTGGCATTTCCGCCTAAACGAGGGCCACACCGTATCTATTACACAACACGCATGCGGAAATGAATACGGAACGTCTCACCGTGGTGGACCGGAACGACCGACCCATCGGCGTAGCCCCCCGGCAATGGATCCACCGTCGCGGGTTGCGTCACCGGTCCGTGCATGTCCTGGTATTCGACCCGGCAGGCCGGATCCTGCTGCAGAAACGCGCGCGCAACAAGGACGAAAACCCTGGGCTGTGGGACACGTCGGCCGCCGGACACGTGGCAGCCGGCGAGCGGTATGTGCAGGCCGCCCGTCGCGAACTCGCCGAAGAACTGGGCATCCGGCCGCAGGCCCCGTTGCGCCGTGTTTTCCGGATCCCGGCCAGCGCCGCAACCGGGTGGGAGTTCTGCGCCGTATACCGGGTGTTGCATTGCGGGGCCATACGCCCCGATCCCAGTGAAATCGAGCGGGTACAATGGTTCACCGCAGCCGATATCGGCCGCTGGGTGGACGCCGATGTATCGGAACTCACCCTGGCGTTCAAAGCCATCTGGCGCATCTATCGGACGCAACGGAGCCATCCCGGCGTGGAGATACCCGATGCACCTGCCTAGCAAACCGTGGATCCCCATCGTCGCGCTCGTCCTCCTGCTGGTGAGTGGCTGCGCGACCAGCCCTACGGGGCGTTCCCAACTCATGCTGGTCTCGGAATCCCAGGCCATCGAGGCATCCAGGACCGCCTATCTGGAAACCCTGCAGCCGTTGGCCAAGCAGGGCAAACTCGACAACGATCCGGCCCTCAAGCGCCGCGTGGAACGAATCACCGGCCGTCTGGTGGCCCAAGCTGTGCGCATGCGGCCGGAAACCCGGCAGTGGGAGTGGAGCGTGGCGGTGATCGACGATCCCGACACCGTCAACGCCTGGTGTATGGCCGGGGGGAAGATGGCCGTCTATACCGGCCTGATCGAGAAGCTCCACCCCACCGACGACGAGCTGGCTCAGGTCATGGGCCACGAGATCGCCCACGCCCTGGCCAAGCACCAGGCCGAGAAGATGTCCGTCTCCCTGGCCTCGCAGCTCGGCGTACTGGCCGCCGGTGTCATCGGCGCGGCCGCCACCGATCGGCCCGGACTGGTCACCACCGGCGCGGCCGCCGCCGCCCTGCTCGCGGTCCAACTGCCCAACAGCCGCACCGCCGAGGCCGAGGCCGACCGCATCGGGATCGAGCTGGCCGCCAAGGCCGGCTACGACCCACGCGCCGCGATCACTCTGTGGGACAAGATGGCCAAACTCTCCGAAACCCGGCCCCCCGAGTTCCTGAGCACCCACCCCGCACCGGAAAGCCGCAAGGCGGCGCTCCAGGCCCTGGTGCCCCGGATGATGACCTATTATCGACGGGCCGGGAATCCGCCCAGCCTGCCGCTGCATCCACCGACGCTCGGCCGGACCGCGCCCGCGGGTTGAACGAACCGGCAACCACGGTGCCTCCCCAAGGGAACGAAGGGTCGCAAAGGCGAGCCTCCACCACGGGGACGGACCCGCCCGGTCCTTGCGAGCAGTCTCCCGCGCCGGCCCGCCGCGACTCAGGAGCCGGCGAACCCGCAACCGGCATGGAGCACACAGCCGGCGCAAAGGGGACGAGGCCGGCACGTGGTCTTGCCGTGTCGCACGATGAGCGCATGGAATTCGTTGAACACGGCGACATCGGGTCCCAAGGCCCGCTCGACCGCGTGACGCAGGGGCTCGTAACCGATATCGGCGGGAACCCAGCCCAGGCGGGAGAACAAGCGCCGGGTGTAGGCATCCACCACGAACACCGGCCGCTCGAAGGCATAGAGCAGGACATCGTCGGCGGTCTCCGGGCCCACGCCATGGACCGCGAGCAATTCCCGGCGCAACGTGTCGGTGGGCTCGCGCGCCAGCGCATCGAAACCACCCCGCCCGAGATACCACCGGCAGAACGCCTGCAGGCGCCGGGCCTTGACGTTGAAGTAACCCGCCGGGCGCAGCAATACGCCCAGGCGCTTGCGGTCCATGGCGGCGATGGCCGCCGGGTCCAGCGCGTCCGCCGCCCTCAGGTTGGCTATGGCCCGCTCCACGTTGCTCCAGGCCGTGTTCTGGGTGAGCACGGCCCCCACCATGACCTCGAAGGGCGTCTCGCCCGGCCACCAGTGTTGTGGTCCCCAGTGCGCCAGCAAGCGCCGGTAACACGCCGTCACGGCCCGTGGATCCAGGGTCACCGTTCGGACCATGACGCGGCGCCGTCACGAACGGACGCCGGGGCCGCCCCCACGGACCCGGGACGGGCTCGGCCCGGCCCTGCGCAGCGGGCGGGCGGGCAGCTCCGGAGCCGGCAGCCCGGCCGCCGAGTAAAGCGCCTCGATCTCCCGCGCGTCCAACTCCCGGTGCCGTCCCCTGCGCAGGCCCCGTCCCAGCTCCACCGGACCGTAGCGCACCCGGATCAGTCGGCTCACCCGCGCGCCCACCGCCTCGAAGATCCGGCGAACCTCGCGGTTGCGGCCCTCCTTCAGCACCACCCGGTACCAGTGATTGGCGCCGCCGCCACCCACCTCCTCGACCGATTCGAAACGTGCCGGGCCATCCTCCAGCGCCACGCCGGCGGTGAGCCGTTCCCGGGCCGCCTCGTCCAACGTGCCGAACACACGCACCGCGTACTCGCGCTCCAGGCCCCGCGAGGGATGCATCAGGGCGTGGGCCAGCGACCCGTCGGTGGTGAACAGCAGCAGGCCCTCGGTGTTGACGTCCAGCCTGCCCACCGCCACCCAGCGCTCGCCGCGCAGCTGCGGCAGGCGCGCGAACACGATGGGCCGCCCCCGGGGATCGCTGCGGGTGGTCACCTCACCCACCGGCTTGTGATAGGCGAGCACGCGCGGCGGGCGCGGACGCGCCAACCGCACCGCGCGCCCGCGCACGGTGACGCGGTCGCGGGGGGCGGCGCGATCCCCCAGCACCGCGACGCGGTCGTTGATGCGCACCTGCCCCCGTCGGATCCAGCCCTCGATCTCGCGCCGGGAACCCAACCCCGACCGGGCCAGCAGTTTCTGGATCCGCTCGCCCCCGCCTCTCGGTCCGCGGCGGCCGGACTTACGACCGTTCGGCATCGCCCTGCACCTCCGGCAGCGGGAGCTGGACGACCTCGGCCTCCTCGGTGAATTCGGCCAGGGACGGCAGATCCGCCAACGACTTCAGGTTGAAGTCGTCCAGGAACTTGCGCGTGCTGGCGTAGAGCGCAGGCCGTCCCGGCGCCTCCTTGCGGCCCACCACCCGGATCCATTCCAGCTCCTCCAGCGTGCGGATGATGTTGCTGGACACACTCACCCCACGCACCTGCTCGATCTCCGCGCGCGTGATGGGTTGGCGGTAGACGATCAAGGCCAGCGTCTCCAGCAGGGCCCGCGACAGGCGGGGCGGCTTCTCCTCCCACAGTCGCAGCACCCAGTGACCGAGCTCCCGGCGCACTTGGTAGCGCCAGCCGCTGGCCACCTCCACCAGTTCGTAGCCACGGCCCGCGCACTCGGCGGCCAGGGCCTCCAAGTCCGCGCGCAGCGCCGCCGCATCGGGTGGGGCCGGATCTTCCGCGAACAGGCGCTGCAAATCCTCGAGCGCCAGCGGCCGGCCGGCGGCCATCAGCGCCGCCTCGATGATGGCTTTACGCTCGATCATCCCCGCCGGCCGCGCGCACTTGGATGGGCCCGAAGGGGGTGGACTGGATGCACTCGAGGAGTCCGAGCTTGAGGAGCTCCAGCAACGCCAGAAACGTGACCACCACGCCGCGACGGCCTTCCTCCAACGTGAAAAGACTCGTGAAAGCGACACCGTCCTCTGCCTCGGCAATCCGGTCCAGCACGCGGGTCATCCGTTCGCGCACCGACAGCTCCTCGCGCTGGACGTGATGGTGCTCCTCGAGCCGCGCGCGACGCAGCACCTCCTGCAAGGCGCCCAGCAGATCGGCCACGCCCACCCGGGGCCTCGGCGGCGGGCGGTCGTCTCGCGGCGCCTGCACCCGCAAGGGAAACAGATCGCGACCCACGCGGGGCAGCGCGTCCAGGTCCCCCGCCGCCTGCTTGAACTGCTCGTACTCCTGGAGCCTGCGGATCAGTTCGGCTCGGGGGTCTTCCTCCTCGTCCTGGGGGGCGGCCGGGCGCGGGAGCAACATGCGCGACTTGATCTCGGCCAGCATGGCCGCCATCACCAGATACTCGGCGGCCAGCTCCAGGCGCAGTTCGCGCATCAGTTCCACGTACTCCATGTACTGGCGGGTGATCTCGGCGATGGGGATGTCGAGGATGTCCAGGTTCTGGCGGCGGATCAGGTACAGGAGCAGGTCCAGCGGCCCCTCGAAGCTCTCCAGGACGACTTCCAGCGCCTGCGGAGGAATGTAGAGATCCCGGGGCAGCTCCAGCAGGGGTTCGCCGCGCACCCGGGCCAGGGCTTCGCCCCGCACATCCTCCGCCGGCGCCAGCGATTCGGGCCCGTTCACCGGTAGGCGAGACCCATGGCCTTGCGCACGTCGTCCATGGTGTCGCGGGCGATGTCGCGGGCCGCCTCCGTGCCCTCGGCGACAATGGCGCGCACGGCGGCCGGATCCTCCTCGTACTCCCGGGCGCGCTCCCGAATGGGCTTGAGCTCGGCCAGCACCGCATCGATGAGCGGCCGCTTGCAGTCCAGGCAACCGATGCCGGCCGTGCGGCACCCCTCCTGGACCCACTGCCGGGTCGGCTCGTCCGAGTACACCTGGTGCCACTGCCACACGGGGCATTTGTCCGGATCGCCGGGGTCGGTGCGCCGCACCCGCGCCGGATCGGTGGGCATGGTGCGCAGTTTCCGCTCCACCTCGGCCGGGTCCTCGCGCAGCGCGATGGTATTGGCATAGGACTTGGACATCTTCTGCCCGTCCAGACCCGGCATCCGGGCCGCCCGGGTGAGCAGGGCCTCCGGCTCGGGGAGGATGATTCGCCCGGAACCCTCCAGGTAACCGAACAGCCGCTCGCGATCGCCGATGGAGATGTTCTGCTGCGACTCCAGCAGGGCCTGGGCCACCTCCAGCGCCTTCTCGTCACCCTGTTCCTGATACTGCCGGCGCAGCTCGCGATACAGGCGCGCGTTCTTCTTGCCCATCTTGGCGATGGCGCGTTCGGCCTTGTCCTCGAAGCCTGGCTCGCGTCCGTAGAGATGATTGAACCGCCGGGCCACCTCCCGCGTGAGTTCCACGTGGGCCACCTGGTCCTCGCCCACGGGCACATAGGCCGCCTTGTAGATCAGGATGTCGGCGCTTTGCAGCAGGGGATAGCCCAGGAAACCGTAGGTGGCCAGGTCCCGCTCCCGGAGGCGCTCCTGTTGATCCTTGTAGGTCGGCACCCGTTCCAGCCAGCCGAGCGGGGTGAGCATGGACAGCAGCAGGTGCAGCTCGGCGTGCTCCGGCACCCGCGACTGGATGAACAGCTTGGCCGAGCCCGGATTCACCCCGCAGGCCAGCCAGTCCACCACCATGTCCCAGACGTTTTCCTCGATGATTTCCGGTTCCTCGTAGTGCGTGGTCAACGCGTGCCAGTCGGCCACGAAGAACAGGCATTCGTAGCTGTGCTGGAGTTCGATCCAGTTCTTGAGCACGCCGTGCAGATGCCCCAGGTGGAGTCGTCCGGTGGGACGCATCCCCGACAGCACGCGCGCGGTTTGCGAACCAGCAGCCATGTTCCCTTTCAGAAATTCAGTCCGAACCAGCCCGTGATGGCGTCATAGAGTGCCGTAAACGGCGGAGAAAGCAACCGCCCCAACAGCCCGGTGGCGAGCAGGGCCACCAGGATCAAGAGTCCATAGGGCTCGATACGGGCCAGGGCATAAGCCATGCGCGGAGGCACCATGCCCGCAAGCACCCGGCCGCCGTCCAGCGGCGGCAACGGCAAGAGATTCAGGACCATGAGGATCAGGTTGATGACGATACCCGCCTGTCCCATGAGGACCAGGGGCACCGCCGCCCATTCCCATCGGTCCAGCAACGCCAACCCCAACCGGCCCACGAGGGCCCAGCCGACGGCCATCCCTGTTCCTCGGCGGTGCGGTCGCCGAACAGGCGGGCCACCCAGCCGTGCGCCACCTCGTGCAGCGTGATGGCGAACAGCACCGGCAGCGTCCAGACCGCCAGCTTCTGGACCAGGGTCACGAGACTTCCAGCCCCAGCGGCTCCAACGGCCCCCGGCCCACGCGCGCCACCCGGGGCGGCTCCTCGGTGAGGTCGATCACCGTGGTCGGCTCGATCCCGCAGCAGCTTCCCCCGTCGATCACCAGGTCCACCTGGTGCTCCAGACGTTCGCGGATCTCGTGGGCGTCGGTCATGGGCAGCTCCTCGCCGGGCAACAGCAAGGTGGAGCTCATGAGCGGTTCGCCCAGCGCCTCGAGCAGGGCCTGGGCCACCGGATGATCCGGCACGCGCAGGCCGATGGTCTTGCGCTTGGGGGTCTGCAACCGGCGGGGTACTTCGTGGCTGGCACGCAGGATGAAGGTATAGGGCCCGGGGGTGGCGTGCTTGAGCAGGCGGAAGGCACGGTTGTCCACCCGCGCATAGGTGGACAACTCCGACAGGTCCCGGCACACCAGGGTGAAGTTGTGCCGCTCGTCCACCTTGCGCAGGCGTCGGATCCGTTCCATGCAGGATTTGCTGCCCAACGCGCAACCCAGAGCATAGCAGGAATCCGTCGGGTAGACGATCAACCCGTCCCGCCGCAGGATCTCCACCGCCTGGCGCAACAGGCGGCGCTGGGGATTGACCGGATGGACCTCGAAAAACTGGCTCATGGGGGCGGGATTCTACGCCTTGCAGCCGGTTCGGCCTAGGCGTCGGGAGGGGTCTCCGCGGGCCGGGCGGCCCCCGGACCCAACCAGCGCACCACCCGTTCCGGGTCCTCCGGCCCGGCCCAGACAAAACCCTGAAGCTCGTCACAACCCGTCGCCCGCAGGAATTCCAGCTGTTGCCGTGTCTCGACCCCCTCGGCCACCACCTTCAGCCCCAGACCGTGGGCCATGGCGACGGTGGCGCGGATGATGGCCTCGTCGTTCGGGTCCAGGGCCACGTCACGCACGAAGGTGCGGTCGATCTTGAGGCGGTCCAGCGGTAGCCGTTTCAGATTCACCAGCGAGGAATGCCCCGTGCCGAAGTCGTCGATGGCGAACTGGATGCCCAGACGCCGCAGGAACCGCAGATTGTCCTGCATGGCCTCCTCGTTCTCCACGAAGGCCCCCTCCGTGATCTCCAGCTCCAGGCATTCCCCCGGCACACCGGCCTGCTCGAGCTGCTCGCGCACCCAGGGACCGAAACGCTGTTGGACGAGCTGGTGGCGGGAGACGTTCACCGCCACACGCACGGGGGGCAGACCGGCCGACCGCCACCGCCGGATCTGCCCCAGCACCTGTTCCAAGACCGCACGCCCCACGGCGCCGATGAGCCCCGTCGCCTCGGCCACCGCGATGCACTCGTCGGGGTCGACCCCGGGCTCCTCGTCGTCCAGTCGCAGGAGGGCCTCCAGCCCCACGAGCCGCCGTGTGGCCAGCTCGAACTGGGGCTGATACACCAGTCTCAGAGCGCCGTCGGCCAGGGCCCGCCGCAGCCGCTGTTCCACCAGGAACAGGCGATCGGCCCGGTCACGCAACTCGCGGGTGAAAAAGCGAAAGCACGCCCGCCCGGCACGTTTGGCGGCGTACATGGCCGCGTCGGCGTGGCGGAGCAGCTCGTCCGGATCCTCTGCGTCGTCCGGGAACACCGCGATGCCCACGCTCGCCGAGACCTCGATGTCGGTCCCGCGGATCCGGAAAGGCCGGTCCAGGGCCCTGAGGATCTTCTCGGCGACGGCGGCGACATCGGTCCCCGAGGTCAGATCCTCGCAGATGACGGTGAACTCGTCCCCCCCGATACGGGCCAGCGAATCCGAGGCGCGGATCGCCCCTTCCAGGCGCAGGGCCAGCGCCTGGAGGAGTGCATCGCCGGTCTGATGGCCCAACATGTCGTTCACCGCCTTGAACCGGTCCAGATCCAGGAAGAGCAGCGCGCAAGCGCACTTCGTACGCCGAGCCCGCGCCATCGCGCCCTCCAGCCGGTCGATGAACAGACGCCGGTTGGGCATCCCCGTGAGAATGTCGTGCGTGGCCAGATACTCGAGCTCCGCCCGGGACTGTTTGACGGCCGTGACGTCGGACATGAGCACCAGGTAGTGCACCGACTCCTCCTCGAAATCGGGCACCGTATCCACGGTCACCCACAGCGGATAGAGTTCGCCGCTGGCGCGCCGGGCGGTGAGTTCGCCCGTCCAGCTGCCGCGGCTCTGCACCTCCCGCCACAACTCCGCGCTCCGGTTCTCGTCGCCCACGTCCCTCAGGAAATCGGCGGGCCGGCCCACCACCTCGCGCGGGGTCAGTTCGGTGATGCGCTCGAAGGCCGGATTCACCGAAACCACGCGCCGTTGGGCGTCCAGGATGACGATCCCCTCCGTGGCGGCCCGGAACACGGCGCCGATGAGGCGCTCACGGGGGCCCGAATCCACCTCCTCGGTGATGTCGCGGACCAGGAACAGGGCGCAACGCCGCCCGCGATCCCGATACTGTGTCGGCACGCAACGCCCCTCGAACAGACGCTCCCCGGCAGGGAATGACATGGAATAGCGCACCTGCACCGTGGCATCCCCGGCCAGGGCGTTGCGGAGCGCCTCCAGGATCCGTTCACCTTGCCGCTCGGGCAACACCTCCTGGAGCAGGCGCCCCACGAGTCGGTCGGCGGGCACGGGGAGTCGTTCCGGCTGCGCGGACAACACTTCCAGGCAGCGTCCGTCCTCGTCCACCAGCAACAGCAGGTCCGGCAACGCGTCCAGAATCGCTTGCAATCGTTCCCCGCAGACGCGCCGCGCGTCGCCGGAGCGCGCAGCCGTCTCCTGCGAAGCCGCGCGCTGCAGGGATTCTGGACGTGCCGGTTGCCGCTCCACCGCCTCGTAGCGGCGTTCCACCCGCTCGAGGAAGGCGCGCCATGCCTTCGCATCTGGAGGGCGGTCCCAAGACAGCCCGAGCTCGCGGAGCTGTCGGGCCAGCAGCAGGGCTGCGCGGGAATCCGGCATCAGGCGTCACTCGTCATGACCCGGCTGAACGGCCGGGGGCCGGCGCGGTGGGCGGCCCCGGGCAGTCCGGGCGGCTTTTCCGAAATGTGCGTTTCGTCGGCGAAGGGCGCAAAGCGCAGGGGCTTTTGCCTGGAGCATCACGCCCGAGGGGCCGTACGATTGTGGTCTTCGTCACATCCTCTCCGCCTGAGACACTAGCAGAATGGGCGACCGGCCCCCACCCGGCACGGACAACCGGCCGCCTTCCCCGGGATCAGCGCGTTGCCGACCGGCGAGGCCGCCGTGCCATGGACCGGCGCCCTGCGTTACCATACGGGCCGAGTCGCATGAAAAACGGGCCCGATGAAATTTCTCTACGATTTCTTTCCAATCCTGCTCTTTTTCGCCACGTACAAGCTCTTTGCGCTGCTCGACCCCGGCGCGGCGGAGCGGATCGCGGGGTGGATCCCTGGCAGCGTCTCCGGTGACGGGGCCATCGAGGCCATCTATCCGGCCACGGCCGTCGCGATCCTGGCGAGTCTGTTGCAAATCGGCCTGGGCTGGCTGCGCCACCGGCGCGTCGAGCGCTCCCACCTGCTCTCTGGCGCACTCGTCACGGTGTTCGGCGGGGCGACGCTGCTGCTGCACGATCCGGATTTCATCAAGTGGAAGCCCACCGTGCTCAACTGGGCGTTCGCCGGCGCCTTCCTGGCCAGCCAGTTCATCGGCGGCCGCCCCCTGGTGGCACGCATGATGGGCCATGCGCTTCAGGTACCCGAGGCCGTCTGGCGCCGGGTCAACCGTTGGTGGGTGCTGTTCTTTCTGTTTTCGGGGGCGGCCAACCTGTTCGTGGCCTACACCTTCAGCGAGAACGTCTGGGTGAACTTCAAGCTGTTCGGACTGCTTGGACTCACCTTTGTGTTCGTGCTCGTGCAGGCCTTCTACCTCTCCCGGTTCGTCGAGGAACCGGAGACCACGCCGGCGGACTGACCGTGCTCTACGCCATCCTCGCCGAAGACCGTCCCGGAACCCTGGAGGCCCGCCGGGCGGCCCGTCCCGCCCATGTGGCCCGCCTCCAGGCCCTGGTCGAAGCGGGACGCCTGGTGCTCGCCGGACCGCACCCGGCCATCGATGCGCCCGACCCGGGACCCGCGGGATTTTCGGGCAGCCTGATCGTGGCCGAGTTCGGGTCCCTGGAAGAGGCCCGCCAATGGGCGCAGGCCGATCCCTACGTGGAGGCAGGCGTCTATGCGCGGGTGACCGTCAAACCCTTTCTGCACGTCCTGCCGTGAGGCGGGGCCCGAAGGGCCCCACCGGCCCGCTCGACGATTCCAACCCAACCCGGAGATCCAGATCCATGATCCGATTTCGCATCCCCGCTCTCACCGCCTTGCTGCTCGCCACGCTCCTCCCGGCATCTCTGCCGGCGGCCGACGGCGATGTCGTCGCCACGGTCAACGGCAAACCCATCACGCGCGCCGAGTTGGAGACCTTCCGCGCCACGCGCAAGGACGGCAAACCCCAGAACGAGAAGGCACTGGTCGAGGAGCTCGTCAACCTGGAACTGCTGCGCCAGGCGGCCGAGAAGGAGGGTCTCGCCAAGACCCCCCAGATGCAGGCGGAGCTGAGCAACCTGAAGCGACGCGCGCTGGCCGGCGCCGAGCTGCAACGGTACATCGACGCCCACAAGGCCGAATTGGACGAACAGGCCCTGCGCAAGGAGTACGAGGCGCAAATCGCGCGACTGCCCAAGGTGGAGTACAAGGCCCGACACATCCTGGTGGACTCCAAGGAGCAAGCCGAGAAAATCATCCAGGAGCTGGACAAGGGCGCCGATTTCGCCGAGCTGGCGAAGAAGAAGTCCAAGGGCCCGTCGGGGCGCAACGGGGGGGACCTGGGCTGGTTCAAACCGCAAAACATGGTCAAGCCCTTCTCCGAGGCGGTCTCCAAGCTCAAGAAGGGCCAGTACACCCGGTCTCCCGTCAAGACGCAGTTCGGCTGGCACGTGATCCTGCTGGAAGACACGAGAAAGGTCGAACCGCCGGCCTACGATGACGTCAAGGATCAGCTGCGCAGCATCCTGGTGAACAAGGCGGTGCGAAAACACCTGAAGGACCTGCGCAAGAACGCCAAGGTGGAGTTCCCGACCACCGCAAGCCGGTGATCCGCTGAAACGCGGGCGTGGCGTCCAAGGATCCTGCGAGCCGAGCCGACACGCCCTCGGTCGAGCTGCGGGAGACCGGGGAGGCCATCGTCCTGCGTCTGGGAGGGGCTTGGCGTCTCGGTCGGAACCGGCCCGCCACCACCTCGGTGGAGGAACGGTTGCGCCACGCCCCGCCGCCCGCGCGCCTGCTCGTGGACGGCGCCGGGATCACCGACTGGGACAGCACCCTGCTCATGGTGCTGTTGCGCCTCGCGCGCCTGTGCGCCGAGCGGGGCGTGGCCTTCGGGACTCGGGGCCTGCCCGAAGGGGTGGAGCGTTTGATTCAGATCGCGCGGGCCGTCCCACCACCCACCGAATTCCAAACGAGCGCCGCCGCTCCGGGACCGCTGGAGCGGCTGGGTGCCAGCGCCATGACGATCTGGCGCGATGTACTGCTGTTCCTGGACTTCGTCGGCGAAGTGGTACTCGCCCTCGGTCGGTTCCTGCGCGGCCGGTCCCGCTACCGCAAGGCCGATCTGCTGTTGCTCGTTCAGCAGGCCGGGGTGGACGCCCTGGGCATCGTCACCCTGATCACGTTTCTGGTGGGATTGATCCTCGCCTTCATCGGCGCCGTGCAGCTCCAGACCTTCGGGGCCGAGATCTACATCGCCGACCTGGTGGGCATCGCCATGGTCCGGCAGATGGGCGGGCTGATGACCGCCATCATCCTGGCCGGGCGCACCGGGGCCGCCTTCGCGGCCCAGCTCGGCGCCATGAACGCCAACGAGGAGATCGACGCCCTGCGCACCCTGGGTGTTTCGCCCATCGACTTCCTGGTGGTGCCGCGGATCCTGGCGCTGGTCTTGA
>Ga0256841_1000044_pt1 | contig 139367 bp, 136 predicted proteins | sample 356308metaG_FD_185971 | JGI IMG/M metagenome (GOLD analysis project Ga0256841, IMG submission 185971) | Hydrothermal vent microbial communities from Mid Atlantic Ridge, Atlantic Ocean - 356-308 | ecosystem: Environmental > Aquatic > Marine > Hydrothermal vents | place: Atlantic Ocean: Mid...
GCCATCCGGAAGGCCGACAGCCTCTCGGGTGGTGAGACGTTCCTGGCCTCCCTCGCCCTGGCCCTCGGCCTCGCCGAGATCGTGGCCAGGACGGGCGGGAGGATGGACGCCTTCTTCCTCGACGAGGGGTTCGGGACCCTGGACCCCGAGCACCTCGACCTCGCCATGGAGGGCATCGAGGCGCTCGTCGCCGCCGCCGAGGGCCGTCTCGTGGTCATCGTCTCCCACGTGCCCGAGATGCGCGAGCGGATCGAGGACCTCGTCGAGCTCGATCGCGACCCGGTCACCGGAGACACGATCGTCGTCCGCGCCTGATCCGCGGGCCGCGACGTCGTTCTCCCTCCACGGGTCGTGCCCGGACCCGTCGACATGTCCGGTCCGGTACGCTGCCCGGCGTGGGACCGCTGGAAGGCATCACGATCATCGAATTGGCGGGTATCGGCCCGGGACCGTTCTGTGCCTCGCTCTTCGCCGACATGGGGGCCGGCGTCGTCCGTATCGACCGCCCCGGTGGGTCCGGTGACCTGCCCGACCCGATGCGGGCGATCTCGGGTGGCGGGCGGCGCTCGATCGTGATCGATCTCAAACGTCCCGAAGGCGTCGACGTCGCCCTCGCGCTGATCGAAGGCGCCGACGGGCTCATCGAGGGGTACCGGCCCGGGGTGGCCGAACGGCTCGGGATCGGTCCGGAGGCCTGCCTGGCTCGCAACCCCAGCCTCGTCTACGGACGGATGACCGGATGGGGAAGAGAAGGGCCCTATGCGGCGATGGCCGGTCACGACATCGACTACATCGCCCTGACCGGGGCCCTCCACGCCATCGGCCCGGCGGACGGACCGCCGGTGCCTCCCCTGAACCTCGTCGGTGACTACGGCGGCGGTGCCCTCTACCTGGCGATGGGCATGCTCGCCGCGCTGGTCGAACGCGCGACCTCCGGCCGGGGACAGGTCGTCGATGCGGCCATGGTCGACGGAGCTGCGTCCTTGATGGCTCCGTTCTATCGACTCCACGCCGGCGGGTTCTGGTCGGAACGCCGGGGGAGCAATCTCCTCGACGGCGCGGCCCCGTTCTACACCACCTACCGCACCGCCGACGACCGGTACGTCGCCGTCGGAGCGCTCGAGCCTCGGTTCTACGACGAGCTCATTGCCGGCCTCGGGTTCGATGATGCCGATCTGCCCGATCGGATGGATCCGCGGAACTGGCCCGAGCTCAGACGCCGGTTCGCCGAGGTCTTCGCGACCAGGACCCGGGACGACTGGGAGACCGAGTTCACGGGCACCGATGCCTGCGTCGCCCCGGTACTGTCGGTGGCCGAAGCACCGCATCATCCGCACAACACGGCGCGTGGCGTGTTCGTCGCATCACCCGGCGGCCCGGTCCCGGCTCCGGCGCCCCGCTTCGGCCGAACGCCCGCGGTTCGGCCCTCGTCGTCGCCTCCGGTGCCGGGGGCCGACACCGAGGCCGTGCTCGTCGACCACGGCTTCGACCACGACGAGATCGCCCGCCTCCGCCGGGCCGGGGTCGTCGGCGGGATAGGATGACGGCCATGGAGGTGGTCGAGGGAACATCCCGACGCGTCGAGGCGCGCGATGCGTCCGGCCGGTCCCCGATCCCTCCGGCGTTCCGCTCCTTGGTGTGGTTCCTGGCCATCTTGGGGTCTCTCATGCTGGCCTGGGAGCTCTACAAGGTCGTCGGCAGAGCCCTCGAAGGGACCGTGCCGCTGCCCGTCCGGCCCGACAACAAGTCGATGCCTCACGTCTGGGACATCCTCGGGGTGTTGTTCACCCGTCGGCTTCCCAACGAGCCGATCCTCCTGCTCGTGCTCCTGCGCGAATCGCTGTTCACCTTCCGAGAAGCGCTCATCGGGTTCGCCGTGGGGACGACGGTCGGCTTCGCCCTGGCGATCGCCTTCAGTCAGTCACGGCTGCTCGAACGGGCCTTCATGCCGTACGTCGTGGCCTCCCAGACCGTCCCGCTGGTCGCCATCGCCCCGATCATCGTCATCTGGGGAGCCAAGATCGGATGGCCCGTATGGATCTCGGTGTCGATCATCAGTGCCTACCTGGTGTTCTTCCCCGTGGCGATCAACACCCTGCGGGGTCTCCGATCGCCCGATCCGACCGCGATGGAGTTGATGCGGTCGTACGCCGCGGGCCGGCGCGACACGCTGTGGAAGGTGCAGGCACCCGCCGCGATGCCGTTCATCTTCTCGGCGTTGAAGATCTCCGCCACGGCCTCGGTCGTCGGAGCGCTCGTCGGCGAGCTACCGTCGTCGCTGAACCAGGGCCTGGGCAGAGCGCTCCTGTCGTTCATGTACACGTTCATCACCGGGCCCGAGAAGCTGTTCGCGGCGATCCTCGTCGCGTCGGTGCTGTCGATGTCGTTCGTCGGGGCGATCGCCACGGCGGAGCACTACGTCCTACGCAACAGGAGGGGATCGAGGTGAGCGAGCACGCGGTCGTCGCCGAGGGGGTCGGCAAGGTCTTCAACGCCGGATCGTCCGACCAGGTGGAGGCGCTCAAGGGCATCGACCTGACCATCGGAGCAGGCGAGTTCGTCTCCTTGATCGGTCCCTCCGGATGCGGCAAGTCCACCCTGCTGCGCCTCGTCGGGGACCTCGTGCAGCCGAGCGCGGGACGTCTCGAGGTCAACGGCAAGACGCCGCATCGAGCACGACTCGATCGCGACTACGCGATGGTGTTCCAGAAGGCGACGCTGCTCGAATGGCGCACCGTCGGCAAGAACGTCCAGCTTCCCCTCGAGATCATGGGGGTCGACAAGGCCGAGCGTGAACGTCGTTCCCGCGAGTTCCTCGACCTGGTGCAGCTCGCCGAGTTCTCCGACCACTACCCGTGGCAGCTCTCGGGGGGGATGCAGCAGCGTGTCGCCATCGCCCGCGGGCTCGTGTTCGACCCGGCCTTGCTGTTGATGGACGAGCCCTTCGGTGCCCTCGACGAGATGACCAGGGAACGGATGCAGATGGAGTTGATGGACATCTGGCGGCGCACCGGCAAGACCGTCGTGTTCGTCACCCACTCCATCCCCGAGGCCGTGTTCCTGTCGACGAGGGTCGTGGTCATGTCCCCCCGACCGGGTCGGATCACCGACGTCATCGACATCGACCTCACGCAACCCCGGACCTTCGATACTCGAGAATCGACCCCGTACTACGAGAAGATGACCGAGGTCAGGGAAGCCCTTCGGGCGGCAGGGGTGGGCGTCGAATGAGCCTGCGCGACGACCCGGACGTCCTCGAGGCGTTCGATGCCGACGTCCCGGGGGAGCCCCAGGTCGACGTGTCCCGTCTCCGGGAACGTCTCCGCGAGGTCGCCCCGGCGATCGTCCTGTTCTTCGCCGCCTTGGCGCTGTGGGAGCTGACGGTCATCGCCTTCGGCATCCAGGAGTTCCTGCTTCCTCGCCCGACGGTGATCGTCGGCACCCTCGTCGACAACTGGACGGAGATCTCCAAGGCGGCGTTCGCGACCTTCGAGGAGGCCGTCGGAGGGTTCGTCGTCGGGGCGGCCGCCGGAGCGCTGGTGGCCCTGGCCACGGCCCGCTGGACGGGCTTCCGTACCGGGGTGCTCCCGATCGCGATCGCCCTCAACTCGGCGCCGATCATCGCTTTGGCCCCGATCATGAACCAGTGGTTCGGACTCACCAACCCGGTGTCCAAGATGGCGGTGGTGGCGATCATCGTGTTCTTCCCCGTGATGATCAACACCGCCCGAGGGCTCACCGAGGTCGATCCCGCCGAGCTCGAGCTGCTCGATTCGTACGCTGCATCGCCGTCGGAGATCATGCGCAACGTTCGGATCCCGAGCTCCCTCCCGTTCGTGTTCGCCGCGTTGAAGGTCGGTACGGTCCTGTCGGTCATCGGCGCCATCGTCGCCGAGTACTTCGGCGGTCCTCGCGACGTCCTGGGTGTCTACATCACGCAACAAGCGAGTCTGCTCCACATCGCCGAGGCGTGGGCGGCTATTGTCGTGGCGACGGTCCTCGGGGTGGCGATGTACACGATCGTGCTGGTCGCCGAACGGCTGATCATGCCGTGGCACGCATCCTTCCGGGACCAACGTGTGTGAGCGAGCGAAGGCCCGGACCGCGTCCGGGTGAGACAGAGCGAGGGAGGGGTCCCCATGCGGAGGAACGACACGAAGGCGACGAAGCTCCTTCTCCTGCTTGCGGTGGTGGCGCTGGTCGCCGCCGCCTGCAGCAGTAGCGGAGGCGGGGACACGGGAGGCACCGGCGGCGACTCCGGCGGCGAGATGACCAAGGTCAGGCTCCAACTCCAATGGTTCACCCAGGCGCAGTTCGCCGGCTACTACGCGGCGCTGGATCAAGGCTTCTATGCCAAGGAAGGTCTCGACGTGGAGATCCTCCAAGGTGGCGTCGACATCGTCCCCCAGCAGGTCATCGGCTCGGGCAACGCCGAGTTCGCCATCTCCTGGGTGCCCAAGGCGCTCGTGTCTCGGGAAGAGGGCATCGACATCGTCAACATCGGTCAGGTGTTCGAGCGGTCCGGCACCTTGGAGGTGTCGTGGGCCGACTCGGGCATCAAGGAGCCGAAGGACTGGAAGGGCAAGAAGGTCGGTAACTGGGGGTTCGGGAACGAGTTCGAGCTGATCGCCGCCATCCGGAAGGCGGGCCTGGATCCCAATTCGGACGTGACGCTCGTCCAGCAGGCCTTCGACATGTCGGCGCTTCTCAACGACGAGGTCGATGCGGCCGAGGCGATGATCTACAACGAGTACGCCCAGGTGCTCGAGACGGTCGACCCCGAGACCGGTGAGCTGTACCAACCCGAGGACCTGAGTGTGATCGACTTCAACGACGTCGGCACCGCGATGCTCCAGGACTCCATCTGGGCGACCGCCGACTATCTCGAAGCCAACTCGGATGTCGCGACCAGGTTCCTGAAGGCATCCTTCGAAGGATGGATCTGGTGCCGGGACAACTTCGATGCGTGCGTTCAGGTCGTGTTGGACAACGCTCCGACCCTCGGTGAGAGCCACCAGCGGTGGCAGCTCAACGAGATCAATGGCCTCATCTGGCCGGCGACGAACGGCATCGGTGTGATGAACACGCCGTTGTGGGATCAGACGATCGAGGTGGCCACCTCCGAGCAGATCCTCGGCGCCGCTCCCGATTCCGGGGCGTTCCGCACGGATCTCGCCGAGGCGGCCATCAAGGCGCTCGAAGCGGAGGGTCTCGACGTCGAGGGCGCCGACTGGACCCGCCAGGAGGTCGAGCTGAAGGAAGGCGGCAACTGACCCCCGGGGCCCCGAACCCAGGGTTCAGGACGCCCCCTGAGGGTGCCACGAACCCTGGGTTCGCCACGATGTCGTGAACCGTGGGCCGGCGACCTCCCTGAGGGTGCCACGAACCCTGGGTTCGGGATCCGGTGAACGGGGGCCGATGGGCGTTTCTGGGACTATGTTGGGTCGAGGACGAGGGAGAGAAGCGAAGGAGCGACGATGGCGAACGTGGTGAAGGCGGCGATCCTGCAGACGGCGTGGACGGGTGACAAGGACTCGATGATCGAGCACAACGCCAAGTACGCCAGACAGGCCGCAGAGCAGGGCGCCCAGGTGATGTGCTTCCAGGAGATCTTCTACGGTCCGTACTTCTGCCAGGTGCAGGAGAACGAGCACTTCGACTACGCCGAACCCATCCCCGACGGCCCCACGACCCGCAAGATGCAGGAGCTGGCGAAGGAGACCGGCATGGTCCTCGTGCTCCCCATGTTCGAGAAGGAGGACTCGGGGTTCTACTACAACACGGCTGCCGTGGTGGACGCCGACGGCACGTACCTCGGCAAGTACCGCAAGAACCACATCCCCCACGTCAGCGGATTCTGGGAGAAGTTCTACTTCCGGCCCGGCAACATGGGGTACCCGGTCTTCGACACGGCCGTGGGGCGGATCGGCGTCTACATCTGCTACGACCGGCACTTCCCCGAAGGGTGGCGGGCACTGGGCCTGCACGGCGCCAAGATCGTCTTCAACCCGTCCGCGACGAGCCGTGGACTGTCCATGTACCTGTGGAACCTCGAGCAGCCGGCGGCGGCGGTCGCCAACGAGTACTTCATCGGCGCCATCAACCGTGTCGGCAAGGAGCCCTTCGGCGACAACGACTTCTACGGATCGTCGTACTTCGTCGACCCCCGCGGTCAGGTCATCGGCGAGGCGGCTTCGGACACCGACGAGGAGCTCGTCGTACGGGACCTCGACCTCGACATGATCGACACCGTCCGCAAGACGTGGGCCTTCTACCGGGATCGCCGTCCCGACACCTACGGCGACCTGTGCGCACCGTGACCGACGGAGACATGACGCCCCACCGCGAGCTCCTGGCCAGACACCGGCAGGTCCTGCCGTCCTGGTTGGCGTTGTACTACGACGAGCCCATCGCCCTCGTCGACGGCGAAGGGCGACGGGTCGTCGATGCCGAAGGGAACGAGTACCTCGATTTCTTCGGCGGCATCCTCACGACGATGACCGGCTACAAGGTCCCCGAGGTCGTCGCCGCCATCCAACGCCAGGCTGCCGAGATGCTGCACACCTCGACGCTGTACCTCATCGAACCGCAGATCGAGCTGGCGGAGAAGCTGATCGAACGGTCCCCGATCCCCGATGCCAAGGTGTTCTTCGTCAACTCGGGCTCCGAGGCCAACGAGGCGGCCTTGCTCCTGGCGACCGCCTATCGCCGATCCAACCAGATCCTGGCCGTGCGCAACAGCTACCACGGTCGCACCTTCAGCGCCGTCGCCATCACGGGGAACCGGGCATGGTCACCGACCAGCCTCAGTCCGGTCGATGTCACCTACATCCACGGCGGCTACAAGTACCGGAGCCCCTTCGGTCATCTCCCCGACGACGAGTTCACGGCGGCATGCGTCGCCGACCTGCGGGACATGCTGGCGATCGCCACGGCGGGGGACGTCGCCGCGATGATCGCCGAGCCGATCCAGGGTGTGGGCGGGTTCGTCACGCCCCCCGACGGCTTCTTCGGCGCCATGAAGGAGGTCCTCGACGAGCACGGCATCCTGTTCATCTCCGACGAGGTCCAGACCGGCTGGGGACGGACCGGCGAGCACTTCTGGGGCATCGACGCCCACGGGATGGTCCCCGACATCATCACCTTCGCCAAAGGGCTCGGCAACGGCCTGGCCATCGGCGGGGTGATCGCCCGGGCCGAGATCATGGACTGCCTCACGGCCAACTCGATCTCCACCTTCGGTGGCAACCCGCTGGCCACGGCCGGCGCGCTGGCCAACCTCGAGTACCTCATCGAACACGACCTGCAGACCAATGCCCTCAAGGTCGGCCAGCATCTTCGCTCCCGCCTCGACGATCTCGCCGACCGGTCGGAGATCATCGGCGAGGTTCGCGGCAAGGGTCTCATGCTCGGCGTTGAACTGGTTCGACCATCGAGCACCGAACCGAATCCTTCCGCCGCCAAGACGATCATGGAGGAGGCGAAGGCAGGGGGGCTGCTCATCGGCAAGGGCGGCCTGTACGGCAACGTCCTCAGGATCGCCCCTCCGTTGACGCTCACCGAGGCCGAGGCGGACGAAGGCTACGAGATCATCGAGCGGGCGGTGACCAGCGCCGAGGTGTAGGACGCCGTCGATCACGACCGAGAAGGGAGAAGCGACCATGCGTACGCTGATCAAGGGCGGGACCGTCGTCACCGCGACGGAGAAGATGCGAGCCGACGTGCTCATCGAAGACGACAAGGTCGTCGCCATCTACGATCCCGGCGGTCGAGGGTGGGAGAAGACGCTGACCGAGGCCGTCGTCGGGGTGCTCGCCGACAAGGTCATCGATGCGACGGGCAAGCTCGTCATGCCCGGCGGGATCGATCCCCACACCCACATGGAGCTTCCCTTCGGCGGAACGTTCGCCGCCGACACCTTCGAGACCGGCACCCGGGCCGCGGCGTGGGGTGGGACGACGACGATCATCGATTTCGCCGTCCAGACGAAGGGCCAGGGGTTGCTGGAGGGACTCGAGGCGTGGATGGACAAGGCCGACGGCAAATGCGCCATCGACTACGGCTTCCATCTCATCGTCGGCGACGTCAACGACCAGTCGCTCAAGGAGATGGACATCGCCGTCGGTGAAGGGGTGACGTCGTTCAAGATGTTCATGGCCTATCCGGGGGTGTTCTACTCCACCGACGGCGAGATCCTGCGGGCCATGCAGAAGGCGCTCGAGAACGGCTCGACGATCATGATGCACGCCGAGAACGGGATCGCCATCGACGTGCTGGTCCAGCAGGCTCTCGAACGGGGCGAGACCGACCCGATCTACCACGGGTTGACCCGGCCCCCGGCCCTGGAGGGCGAAGCGACCCACCGGGCCATCGTCCTGGCCGACGTCGCCGGCGGCACCCCGTTGTACATCGTTCACCTGTCGGCGGCAGAGGCGCTCGAAGAGGTCACGATCGCCCGTGACGAGGGGAAGAACGTGTTCGCCGAGACGTGCCCGCAGTACCTGTTCTGCGATCTGGACGACCTCGGCAACGGCTTCGAGGGCGCCAAGTTCGTGTGCTCCCCCCCGATGCGGGACCGAGCCGAGCAGCATCAGGAAGCCCTCTGGCGCGGCTTGGCGACCAACGACCTGCAGGCGGTGTCGACGGATCACTGCCCGTTCTGCATGGGGGACCATCCGGTCTTCGGGACCCAGAAGCAGCTCGGGCAGGGGGACTTCTCGAAGATCCCGAACGGCATGCCCGGCGTCGAGTACCGGATGGAGCTCATCTACCACGGCGGCGTCAACGCCGGGCGGATCGGTCTCAACCGCTTCGTCGAGATCACCTCGACGACCGCGGCCAAGATGTTCGGCCTCTACCCGCAGAAGGGCACGATCGCCATCGGGTCCGATGCCGACATCGTCGTGTTCGACCCCGACGCCACCCACACGATCTCGGCCAAGACCCATCACATGTGGGTGGACTACTCCCCGTACGAAGGGATGGAGATCACCGGCAAGGTGGAGACGGTCCTGTCGCGGGGCAAGACGATCATCGAGAACGGCGAGTACCTCGGCGAGCCCGGCGACGGCCGGTATCTGCGGAGGGCGAGCAACCAGTACCTGATCTGATCGAGACCCGATCGAACAGCCGGCGATCACAGGAGGGCCATGTGCAGTTCGGAGCCGTGTTCCAGACCGACCCGCCGGCACAGCGGGTCATCGACCTGGCCAAGGAGGCCGAAGTCCTCGGCTTCAGCCACGTATGGACGTTCGATTCCCACGTGCTGTGGGAGGAACCGTTCGTCATCTACTCGCGGATCCTCGCCGAGACCGACCGTCTCATCGTGGGTCCGCTCGTGACGAACCCCGGGACGCGGGACTGGACGGTGCTGGCGTCGCTGTTCGCAACGCTCGACGAGATGTCGGGCGGGCGCACGATCTGCGGCATGGGGAGAGGAGACTCCGCGCTGCGCTATATCGGCCGCAAGCCGACGCGCCTGGCGACCATGTCCGAGGCGATGAAGGTCATCAAGGGTCTCGTCGCCGGCGAGGAGGTCGACTACAAGGGCACGCCCGTCCGCATCCCCTGGCTCGACGGGGGCTGGGACCTGCCGATGTGGGTGGCCGGCTACGGGCCGAAGGCGCTCGACCTCATCGGACGGGAAGCCGACGGGTTCGTCCTCCAGCTCGCCGATCCCAAGATCCTCGAATGGACGGTCGAGACGGTCAAGACCGCGGCGTCCGATGCCGGTCGCGACCCCGACGAGCTGACCATCGCCGTAGTGGCCCCGGCGTACGTCGGCGACGACCTGGCCGCGCAATGCGAGGAGCTGCGCTGGTTCGGTGGCATGGTGGGCAACCACGTCGCCGACCTCGCCGCCCGCTACGGCGACGAGGGCACGATCCCCAGCGATCTGCTGGAGTACATCGCCGCCCGGGAGTCCTACGACTACTCCCATCACGGGAAGTCCGGCAACCCGACGACCGATTTCGTCACCGACGAGATCGTGGAACGCTTCTGCATCCTCGGGCCGGTCGACCATCACGTCGACAAGATCCGCCAGCTCGAACAGCTCGGAGCGGACCACGTGTCGCTCTACCTGATGCACGATCACATCGAAGGCACGATGGAGGCATACGGCCAGACCGTCATCCCGGCGATCAACGGTTCGTGACGCCGCAGTCGGGTAACCTCGTCGGACAACGATCGGAGGTCGAGGTCCGATGAAGGTCATCGTCGTCGGCGTCGGCGGAACCACCCGGGAGCTCCTGCGCCGTCTCGGCGAGATGTGGGAATGCGTCCTGGTGGACACCGATCCGGATGCCATCGCCCAGGTCACCGAGATCGCCAGGGTCGAGTCCTTCGTCGGAGACGGCTCTTCCGCCCTCGTGCTGGAGCGGGCCGGTCTCGACCAGGCGGATGCTCTCGTCGCGGTGACCGACGACGACGACGTCAATCTGGAAGCGTGCCGGATCGCCCAGGAGGCGGGTGTGCTTCGCGTCATCGGCGTCGCCGCGGAGCCCGAGCGGGTCGAGGACTATCGGGATCTCGGAGTGATCGCGGTGTCGCCGGAGTCGCTCGCGGCGCGTCACATCGAAGTGCAGCTCGAACCGCGGCGGGTGGTCTCGACCGCGTTCGCCGACGGGAAGGCCGAGGCGATCGAGTTCTCGATCTCCCCCGATTCGACGGTGAAGGGCAAGCAGCTCAAGGAGCTGCATTCGGAGACCTGGATCGTGGCGGCGATCCTGCGCCAGGGCGAGTTGATCGTTCCTCACGGGGACACCCGTCTCCAGGCCGGCGACCGTGTCACGGTCGTCGGCGCGGCGAACGACTTCGCCACGATCGTACGGACCTTCACGGCCGGCGAGGCCCGGTTCCCGCTCGGGTACGGACGCAAGGTGGCGGTGACCCTCGACTCGGAGGCCGATCTGGCCGGCCCTGTGGCCGAGGCGCTCAGCGTCGTTCGGAACTCACCGGCCGAAGAGTTGCTGGTCGTCCATCGGGATCCCGCCAGCGAACGCGACTCGGACCGGGCAATGGCCGTCGACACCCTGCTGGAACGACTCAGGAGTCAGGCCGATGGTGTGGAGGTCGACCTCGCGCCGGAGCGACCTCCGCTCGACCAGGGGCTGATCCGACGAGTGACCACAGAGAGCGTGGGGCTCGTGGTCGTCCCCGCACCCGCCGGTGGGCAGCTGTCGGGACGACTGCGGACGGCCAGGGTCCTCAACCGCCTCGCTCCGCTCGGCAAGCCGGTGCTGCTGAGCAGGGCCACCCACCCGTACGCGTCGATCGTGGTGCCGGCTCGACGCACGCCTGCGGGAGAAGCGGCCGGGCGCGCCGGGATCGACCTGGCGAGGAGCTTCGGTGCGACCCTCGTCGGCGTGGCGGTCGTGGCGCCGACGTTCGTCGGGGAGGAGGATCTCGATGACGCCCGGAAAGCCGCCGCCTGGCTTCGCGAGGAAGCCGCGGTGCAGGGGGTTCAGGTACGACGACGGGTCCGACGCGGCAACCCCGTCCGCGTCCTGGAGGAGGCGGCGAACGAAGCGAGCCTGCTCGTCCTGGCGATGCCGCAGGTTCCGCTCGGTCCGTGGCGGCCGGGCATCACCGGGCATCTGGCGCAGCGGGCACGGGTCTCGGTCCTGCTGGTGCCGGAGCTCCGCTGATGCCGCTCCTGGCGGCCGAGACGGGGATCGTCCCGGGTGCACCGACGTTCGTGGCCATCGGGCTGGGTGCGTTCCTCCTGCCGATCGTCGCTCGCCGGATCGGGGTTCCGTCGGTCGTCCTGGAGATCCTCTACGGCGTCCTCATCGGTCCGTCGGTGTTCGGGCTGATCGCCGCCAGCTCGACCGAGGAGGGGTTCGTGCTGGTCCTCGGAGAACTCGGATTGCTGCTCCTGATGTTCCTCGCCGGGTTCGAGATCGATTTCGCCCGTCTCGAACGGGAAGGGCCGATCCCGATCCTGTGGGGCCTGGTCTACTTCGTGCTGGTCCTCGCAGCGGCCTGGATCGGCTTCGGGTTCATGGGGATGGAGACCTTCGAGCAGCGTCTCTTCCTGACGTTGCTCGTCTCCGCGGCATCCCTGGGGATCATCATCCCCGCCCTTCGCGCCACCGGCCGGATCAACACCCGGCTCGGTCAGGTCGCGATCGTCGCCGGCGTCATCGCCGAGTTCCTGTCCGCCACGGGCCTGGTCGGCTTCGGGATCGTGGTGGAGAACGGGGTCGGCATCCGGCTCCTGGGCATCCCCGTGTTCGCCGTGGTCGTCCTGGTGACCCTGGCGACGATGCGGAGGGTGGCCTGGTGGTACCCGGAGTACGCGGAGCGCATGTTCGCCAGCCACGATCCCGACGAGATGGGGATCCGTGCCAGCCTCGCCCTCCTCTTGGTGCTCGTCGGGATCTCCCTGGGCCTCGGCATCGATCCGATCCTGGGCGCGTTCTTCGCCGGAGCGCTCTTCACCTACGTGTTCCGCAACAGCGGCGACCTCGAGACCAGGTTGTCCGGGTTCGCCTACGGGTTCTTCATCCCGATCTTCTTCATCAGCGTCGGGATCCGGTTCCCCCTCGACGTGCTCGAGGACCCGTCGGTGCTGGCCGGTTCCGCCGCCCTCATCGGCGTGGCCATCGTGGCCAAGCTGCTGCCCGCCCCCGTGTTCTTGTGGCGTGGACTGACGATGCGGGAAGCCTTCGCCGCCGGGGTGCTGCTCGCCGGACAACTGTCGGTCGTGATCGCCCTCGCCGAGTTCGGGGTCCAGGTCGGGGTCATCGACGACCGCCTCGCGGCCGGTGCCATCCTCCTGGTCGGCGTGACGGCGATCGCGTCGCCGATCGTCTTCCGGATGGTGATGCCGGGGATCGCCGACGTCGATGAGGGAGCCTCCGCCGACGTCGAGTTGCGGTGACGACCGGCGGCGAGCGGGCCGGCAGGATCGAGTCGCTGCGGGCGGCCATCGCCGCAGGGGCCTACGCGATCGATCCGGACGTGGTCGCCGAGGCGATCCTCGAGCGTCTCGTGGCGTCAGACGCCGTGGATCTCCTCGATCCCGTCCTGTGCGGTCCGGTGCTCCATGCGAGCGGCGATGGTGGAGACCGCCACCACGAAGACGGCGGCGACCAGACCGATGACCAAGGCAACCGCGAGGCTGTCATCGGGGCGTCCGAGGACGGTCGAGTCGACGCCGTCGGGCCACGGCCACAGGACCCGCATGGATCCGACCATGAGCCCGATCAAGACCGCCATGACCGAGTCGTAGTGCTCGTCGAGGGCCCAATGGAGGCCCTGGGAGAAGAGCGCGAGTCCGACGACCGTGCCCAGCACGAAGATCCCCAGGGACAGGACGTCGCGGTCGGTGACGGCGCCGAGTACCGGCCCGTACATCCCCAACATGACGAGGATGAACGAACCGCTGATCCCGGGGAGGATCATGGCGCAGATGGCGACCGCGCCGGCTCCGAAGAACGCCCACGGCGCCGGTGACGAGAGCTGAGCCACGACCTCGTCGGTGGTTCCCGGTCGGAGCCCGAGGACGACGAAGACCCCGACGGCGGTGGCCGCCATGATGGTGAGCCGGGTCGCGTCGCGGCGTTCGAGGAGCTGCCAGGTGATGACCACCGAGCCGGCCACCAGGCCGGTGAAGAGGGCGGCCATCTCGATGGGACGGTCGGCGAGGGTCCGCTCCAGGACGTGGGAGAGGGCGAGCACCGCCAGACCGATCCCGGCCACGAGCGAGAGCACGAAGTTCCATTCCACCCGACGCAGCGTCGACATCCCGCCGCCGAGGTCGCCGCGGAGGAATCGCCCGAGGGCCGACGAAGCGGTGCTGATGGAGCGGACGAGGCGCCGGTAGATCCCCAGGACCAGCGCCACGGTACCGCCCGAGACGCCGGGGACGATGTCGGCGGCGCCCATGAGGAAGCCGCGGGCGACCGAGGTGGGGATCTCGCGGACCATGGCGGCAGTCTACGGGGACCCGCGGTGGAGGCGGTAGGTTTGTGGCTCGTCGGCGAGGAGGCGTATGCGGTCGGTCGTGCAGCGGGTCACCGAGGCGTCGGTGTCGGTCGACGGCGTCGTCGTCGGGAGCATCGGACCGGGACTCGTGGCGTTCGTGGGCGTTGCCCCCGACGACACGCCGGCGGATGCCGCGGCGCTGGCGGCGAAGCTGGCGACACTGAGGGTCTTCCCCGATGCTCCTGCTGCGACCGGCCGCTGCGTGCGGGACGTCGCGGGTTCGGTGCTGGTCGTCTCCCAGTTCACGTTGCTCGCCGACGTCCGGAAGGGTCGGCGGCCGTCGTTCGCCGCCGCCGCACCGCCAGAGGTGGCGGAGCCGTTGGTGGGAGAGGTGGCTCGGTGTCTCACCGACCTCGGGGTTCCCGTGGCGTCCGGCCGGTTCGGTGCTTCGATGGTCGTCGAGGTGGTCAACGACGGGCCCTTCACGTTGGTCTTGGAGATCGTCGACGGGAAGGTGCGTTGACCCAACGGCGCCCGGCATCGCAGAAGGCGAGGAAGTCGCACGTCCGGCAGGCCTCCGAGGGGGATGGTTCGTGATGGAGGGCGGCGGCGCGTTCGGCCAGGGATGCGATCGTCTCGTGGGTCTCGTCGAGGAGGTGCCGGTCGAGGTCGACGGACTCCTCCTCGGGTTCGGGGCCCCCGAAGTAGGCGAAGGTGAGGGTGAGCGCGTCGGGTCGGGTGACCGACACCGCGCCGAGGTCGACGGCGACGGCGTACGCCTGGAGCTGCACCCACCGTTCGGGACGGTTCGCTCTCCGGCCCGACTTGTAGTCGACGATCTCCCAATGGGAGTCGCCTCGATCGTAGATGGCGTCGATGCGACCTCGGAGACGGACCGGCCCCACCGGCACATCGATCGAGACCTCGGTGAACAGCGGTGGTGAGGCGGCGAACCGCGACCGGGTGAACGTGTCGTAGGGGTCCGTCGTCGGTGGATGCTCCTGCCCGGGCGCAGCCACCGCGTCGTAGGCATCCGGATCGAGGTCCTCGAACGGCAGCTTCCCGAGGTTGTGGAGCTCGACCCGGCGATGGAACTCGATGCCGCGCCGGAACCACGGGCTGGGACGTCGTGGAAGGTGATCGATCTCGGCGAACGCGAACCGGCGTGGACACGATGCCAAGGTCATCAATCCGGTGACCGAGACGTCGGTGGGGCGCGCGTGGGCAGGGGGAGCCACCGAGGGGAGCCGCGCGAGCGCGTCGCGTAGCTGGCGTCCCATCTCGTCGACCACGGCCACCTCCATGTCGTCGGGGATCGGGAGCGTGCCTCCGGCCGCGCGGTCGTGCAAGGCGGCGCGCCAACCCGCTGCGAAGAGCGGATCGGGCGGGGCGCCCGTCCCCGCGTCGACGGCGTCGAGATCGGGAGCCTCACCGGGGTCGGGGGTCTCGACGAGCGCTTCGGTCGCCGGATGTTGGGCGATGATCTCGAACAGGGCGGAAGGCGAGTTGGGGCGGCGGCGGCCCGGCTCCCACCAGGCTCCGGAGGCGATGAGGACATGGCGGGCGCGCGTGGTGGCGACGTACGCGGTACGCCACTCCTGGGAGAGGTGGTGCTCGCGCAACAGTCGTGAACGATGCGACGGGTCGGCGGCCGAGGCGAGGTCGGGGAGGTGCTCGGCGTCGAGTCGGAGCTCATAGGGCAAGAAGCGCGCCCGAGCGGTGGGATCGTCGTAGATGGCGGCTCGCGACGGGAACGTGTCCGTGGCGAGCGACGGCAACACGACCACGTCCCATTCCAGTCCCTTGGCGCGGTGGACGGTGGATAGGGACACGGCGTCCTCGTTCGAGACGGTGGCGGTGTCGAGCTCGGCGTCGTCGGCGCCTTCGGCCAGCACGTCGAGGTAGGCCAGGAAGCCGTCGAGGGATGGGCGTCCTTCGAGCGGGGACCAGCTCTCGGCAAGATCGAGGAAGCGATACAGGTCGAGTCTGGTCGACAACGCCTTGCCGGGTGCCATCGCGGCGATCTCCTTCCAGGCGTCCATGGTGTCGAGGACACGTCGGGAGAGCTCGACGAGGGTGAGGCTCTGGGCGGCGGCCAGGAGATCCCGGTACTCGTCACGGAAGGCGCGGAGACGGACTACGGCGTCGTCGTCGAGGCCGGTCACGTCGTCCAGGCGGTCGATCGCCTCCAACAGGGGCCAGCCCGGCGCGGCTTCGGTGTCGGTGGGGGAACGCCCCTGGGCGGCGATCCAGGCATGCAACGGCGCCAGATCCCCGAAGCCGAGCCGGTAGCGGCCGCCGAAGAGGATCCTGACCAGCGCCGCCGAGTCGTCGGGAGCCCGCAGGATGCGCAACCACGCATGGAGGTCGGCGACCTCGGGCACGTCGAGGAGACCTCCGAGGGACACGACCTCGACGGGGATGTCCTCGGCTTCCAGGGCGAGGCGGATGCCGTGCATCGTCTTGTTCTTCCGCACCAGGACGGCCATCGAACCCCACGGGGTACCGAGGTCGTGGTAGTGGATGAGGCGACGAGCGATCCAGGTGGCTTCGTCGTGCGAGGTCCGGAACCACCCGGTCTGGACGGTCCCGGGGCCTGCGTCGTCGCGGGGCCGCAGCGGGGGGACGGCGTCTGGGCTTCCGATCTTCCGCTTGACGCGTTCGGCGATGTCGATGATGGCCCTGTCGGACCGACGGTTGAGCGTGAGCGGGAGGGTGGGGGCCGGTTCCCCGTCGCTGGTCGGGAAGTGCCGAGGGAACGACGCGAAGTTGCCGAGCGACGCCCCCCGCCATTCGTAGATCGTCTGGTCGGGATCTCCCACGGCGGTCACCGGGAAGCCCGGACCGAGGAGTGTCTGGAGGAGGCGGCGCTGCCCGGGGTCGGTGTCCTGGTACTCGTCGAGGAGCACCATCTCGTAGCGGTCGCGGATCCGAGCTGCGACCTGGGGATGCTCGGTGAGCAGGCGGTGGGCGAGCCGGATCAGGTCTCCGTGGTCGAGAACCCCGAGGCGGCGCTTGGCGGTCTCGTAGGCCCGGACGATGCCGACCAGATCGAGGCGCTGAGCCCACACGTCGTCGCGTTCGTCGGGAGGTGGGGCGATGGCTTCGAGGTCGTCGGCGGTCGCCAGGTTGTCGGCGAGTTGCCGCAGGAGGGTCGCTGCCTCGGCGATCCGAGAGGGGGGGTGGGTCAGGTCGATCGTGCGGCCCCCGGCGGTACGGAGGGCCTCGTCGAGGAGTTGGCGCTGATAGCCAGCGCCGATGACGGCCGCTGCGCGTTCGACGCCGACGAGGGCCCCGTGATCGAGGAGCAGCGAGTAGGCGAAGCCGTGGTAGGTCGTGACCATCACCTCTCTTCCGGTTGCCGTCAGCTCGGGGAGCTGTTCGCGCAGCCGGTCGGCGAGCTCCTCGGCGGCCTTGTTCGTGAAGGTGAGTCCGACCGCCCGTTCCGGAGCCAGCCCCTCGGCGATGGCGGTGGCGAGGCGGAGGACGATGGTCGTGGTCTTCCCGGTGCCCGCGCCGGCGGCCACGCGCAGCGGGGAGGCTCGGTGGCGGACGATGGCGAGCTGTTCGGTGGTCAGATCGTCGAGTCCGATCATGACGCGAACGCCTCCCGTCCTTCGGGTCGGGCGGGGCAGACCAGGGCGACCGCGCAGTGCCGGCAGGCAGGTCCGGGTGTGGGAGCCCAATCCTCTCTGAGGATCCCGTCGGTGACGGCGGTCATCCTCTCGGTGATCTCACCGAGCGCGGCCGGGTCGAAGTACCGGATGGCGGGGCCCCTCTCGAGCATCTTGAGGGGGTACCACAGTTCGGCACCCACGGGTTCGGCGAGATCGCTCAGTGCTGCGTCTCGGCGCGCGGCGAGCAGGTAGTACCCTAGCTGGAGCGAACGGGCGGCGTCGGCCCTGGGGAGCGGAGTCCTGGTGGTCTTGTAGTCGACGATGACGAGCCCATCGTCGCGACGCTCGATCCGGTCGGCCTTGCCGACCCATCGCACGCCTCGGTGCGGCTGCTCGAGGCGTCGTTCGACGTCCACGACGGCGCCCGAGCTCGGCCATCGCCCGTAGAGGTTCTCGAGCGCCCTGCGGCCGCGGTCGAGCCAGGCGGAGGCGAAGGGCTCACCGCCGAACCGATCGGGGTCGAAGCGAGCGTCGAGTTCGGCCACCGCCTCGGCGAGCGTTCCATGGGGTTCGCCGCGCTCGAGGGCGGCCCGTTCGACGGTTTCGAGCACGCCGTGGACGAGGGTGCCGAACTCCGCGTAGACGCTCTCGGAGCGGCCGATGCCGAGGCGTCGTTCGAGGGCGTACCGGCGTGGGCAGGTCTCGTAGAGCTCTCCTTGGGAGGGGGAGAGGGTGATGTCGGGCGGCAGGATCCCCGTGTCGGGCCGACGTGGTCGTACCCCGGAGATCGAGCGCGGGTCGCCGAGGCCGAGGCGGGCTCCGTCGGCGAGCACATCGAGCGCGGCGAGGCGCCGCGCCGGTGGGACGGACGGGTCGGCGACCAGGCGCCTGAGGTAGCCGTCGAACTCGGTGACGGTCACCGGTCGCCGTCGTTCGGGTGCCGGCGCGGCGGCTTCGGCGACCGTGGCCGTGCCGGCGACGAGGGCCAGGAAGCGGCTGGGGATCCCGCGTCCCTCGTCGTATCCGGTCGACGTGGCGGTCCAGACCACCCGTCGAGCGGCGCGGGTCATGGCCGTGTACGCGAGGCGTCGTTCCTCCTGGAGACGGAACGCGAGGTACTCCGCGGTGTCGGCGGGAAGGTGCTCGGTGAGGTGACGGGCGCCTAGCAGCGAGTCCCGGGGACGGAGATCCGGGAACACGCCTTCCACCGCGTCGCAGACGAACACGACGTCGAAATGGAGGCCTTTCGATTGATGGAGGGTGGTGACGACGAGACGGTCGGCTCCGGTCCGTCGGTACGACAGGAGGGGGGTGGCTTCGAACGCATCGTCTTCGGTGAGGTCGAGGTACCGGACGAGGGTCGCCTCTGGGTCTCGGTCGTTCCATCGGACGAGGACCTGCGCCAGCGAGCTCCATGCGGCTCGGGACTCGGTGCCGTCGGGGTCGGCGACGATGCGGGCGATCTGAGGGAGGTCGGTCCACAGTTTCCAGAAGGCGCCGTGGGCGGGCAGGTCGGTCGCCCACGTGGCGTCTTCGATGAGGTCGGCGAGGGGTCCCCCTTCGGGGACGAACCGCCGGATGACGTCCGGCCATGATCTCCCCCGGCCCGCCTTCTCCCTGAGCAGATCGTGGAGGGTTCCCAAAGGGAGGCGGAACAGCGGCCCGAGGAGGATCCTCCGGACGGCCCGCTCGCGTTCGGCCGCATCCGTGTCGGTGGCGGCGATGACGCAGTCCAGCACGAACCGCACCGCCGGTTGGTCCGCCAGCCGGGAGTCCGGCCGCTCGTGAGGGATGCTTCGGCGTTCGAGCGCCCGAGACAGCTCGGGGAGGAAGCGACGCTTGCTCCTGACGAACACCGCCATCGACGAGTAGGGGAGCCCGAGCTCGAGATGGGCCCGTTGGATCTCGGCGGCGACCCACTCGGCTTCCTCGGTCTGCTGCTCGAAGCGGTACGTCTCCACCGAGGCGACGCCGTCGGCGGGTACGACTGGCCCCGACGCTCCGGGGAGCTCGTGGGCAGCGACCCGTTCGGCGGCCGTCAGGATCGTTCGAGGGACACGGAACGATGTCGTCAGGACGTAGCGGCGCGCTCGGCGGTCGGGACCGGAGAACTCGTCGACGAAGCGGCCGACGTTGCGGAGGTCGGCGCCCCGGAAGCTGTAGATCGACTGGTACGGGTCCCCGGCGACGGCGACGTTGCCGTGGTGGGCGGCGACGGCTCTCAGGAGTGCGACCTGGGCTCTGGTGGTGTCCTGGTACTCGTCGACCAGGACGTGGGCGTACTGTCGGCCGACGGCAGCGCGGACGTCGGGATCGCCGAGGAGGGCGACGGCCTCGGTGAGGAGGGTGCCGTAGTCGATCCTCTCCGACGTCCGGAGGGTGGCGTCGTATCGGTCGATGAACTCCGGGACCCCGCGCCATTCGGGCCGGGCGATCCGTCGCAGGTCGTCGGGTCCGACGAGCTGCTCCCGGCATCGCAGCAGGAGGTCGGTCAGTTCTTCGGCGAAGGTGCGGCTCTCCAGGATGCCGCGGTACGCCGGGGACCAGGCTTCGGGGCGTTCTTCGGCCAGCATGCGGGCGACGAGGGCGATCTGTTCGGGTGCGCTGAGCAGACGTGGGGGCGCGACCCAACCGCGGCGTTCGGCGTGGACCTCCATGAGGCGCATGGCGAACGAGTGGTACGTGGCGGTGGCGACGGCACGGACCGCTCCCGGGTAGGCCGTTCGGAGGCGACCCGCCAGGTCGGCCACGCTCCGGCGGGAGAAGCTGAGCATGAGCAGCCCGTCGTCGGGTCGTTCCTGCAGGATCCGGATGGCTCGCCGAACGAGGAACTCGGTCTTGCCGGTCCCCGGGCCGCCGACGATCAACTGGGGTCCGTCGAGATCCGCGACGGCGCCCTCCCAGTCGGCGGGATCGACGCGGATCTCGTCGGTCACGCCGGCGAGCTGGACCCCGCCTGTGCCGGTACCGGGGCGGTCGAGGCGTCGGACGGGGCCGCCGCGGTGTCGGTCGAGTCGGCGAAGGCGGGGCAGAGGTCCTTGAAGCTGCACCAGTCGCAGAGCGGTCCCGGTCGGGGAGGGAACGTCCGGTCCCGCATCGCCCGCTCGATGGCTCCCCACAGGGCACGGAGCTGTCGCTCCATGGCGTCGAGCTGGGCATCGGAGACGGGGATCTCGTAGACGGTCGGTCCGTTGAGATAGACCAGACGGAGCGCGTCGGGGGTTCGTCCGGTGCGGATGCGGATCAAGAGCGCGTAGATCTTGAGCGCGAAGAACGCGGACAGGGCGTAGCGTTCCGGAGGGGCCTTGCCGGTCTTGTAGTCGATGATGACCAACCCGTCGTCCGTGTCGTCGATGCGGTCCAGGATCCCTCGGATCTTCATGCCGCCGACCACCTCGAGCATGTCGAGCTCCCGGTCGAGGGGTTCGATCGCGGTGGGATCCTCGACCGAGAAGTAGTTCGCCAGCAGGGTCAGGCTCTCGGCGCCCCAGGCGCGTTCATCGTCGACGGAGTCGAACAGGTCGGGGAACTCGGTGGGTTTGAGCTCCATCCACGCGTCTCGGAAGAGGTCGTAGAGATGTTCGGGGGTCCGTTCCTCGGCGGGCAGGTCGAACAGCCGTTGGAGCGCCAGATGGGCCGTCGTGCCCCTCGCCTGGTACACCGTCGGCGGAGCTTCGAGGCGGTCGATGGCCTTGAACTTGAAGAGCTGCGGACACACCTTGAAATCGCTGGCGCGACTGGGCGAGAGGGTCTCGAGGGTCGGCGGGGAGCTCGTGAGATCGTCCATGGTGGGCATCATACGGTCCTGGTGCGACAGGAACCACATCGATGTGATTCGGGTCGCGAAATCTCGGTCGGAGGCGCGAAAAGCAAGTACCGATCCGACTTGACGCCGACCGACGCCCACCGATAGGTTGCCCTCCGCTGATCGGACGAGGGCTTCGGCCCGGACCCGAGACGCATCGCAGCGAGGGCCTTCGGGTCCGAGCAGCGGTCGGTCCTGAGGGACGGCCCAGGTTCCGAGGGCCGGTCCGCCGCCTCGGCGGCGGGACGGTTCCGAGGGACTCCGGTCCATTCAGGGCCAGGCGCCAGAAGCGCCGCCTGGCGGGGAACCGTCGGGCGACGTGGAGACGCCAACCCCGGCCGATCGGGTGCGAGCCCGTGAGGTCGGACCGAAGCGGCTCACGCCGCTTCGATGAGAACCCCGAGAGGGTGAGGCTCCGGCCGAGCTCCCTCGGGGTTTCTCGCGTTCGGCGGGCGGCCGGAAGCCCGATGCGTCCACGGCAGCAGGCCCGAGCGCACGTCGCGAAAACCCGAAGAAGGCCGCGAAAAGCAACCAGCGTTCCAGCTTGCAAGATGCTGCAGCCCGCGCGTACATTGTGGTCGTCGTCGATGAGGGCAACCGAAACGGCGGCGACGGCCCGAGAGGGTCGTTCCTCGGAAGCCCGAGAGGGTGGAAGAGGAGATCCGAGACCCGCAAGGGTCGAGGAACACCGACCGGTCCGCACCCCGAGAGGGGAGCGGCGGTCCCGAGAGGGGCCGGCCCGGGAAGGCCTTCGGGTCGACCCGGATCCGGAAGGGAGCCGGCGCCCGCAAGGACGCCGGATGGGAACACCCCGAGAGGGCGAGGTTTCGGCCGAGCTCCCTCGGGGTTTCCCGCGCTCGGAGCCCGGTGCACTACCATCCGCGCATGAGTTGGCCCGAGAACGCCCTGACCGAGGACGAGAAGATCGTCTCCCAATTCCGGCCGCACTGGAAGCTGCTGGCGATCCCGATCGTGTGGTTCCTTCTCATCGCCGTTGGCGTGTTCGCCGTCTTCCGTTGGGTACCGGGAGGGGCCGTGATCGATCTCGTCCTCGTCCTCGTGCTGGCGGCGGCGTTCCTGTGGCTGGTGGTCAAACCGGTGATCGACTGGTACTTCACCCGCTATGTGCTCACCACCGAACGACTGATCACCCGCAAGGGCCTCATCTCCCGACACGGCGTCGAGATCCCCCTGGAGAACATCACCAACGTCAACTTCTCGCAGACGATCTTCGAACGGCTCCTCGGGGCCGGGGACCTGCTCGTCGAATCCGCCGGGGAGACGGGTCACTCGGCGTTCTTCGACATCCCACACCCGGACCGGTTCCAGGCGGTCCTGTACAAGGTCCGGGAACAGCGGACGCTCGAGCTCAAAGGGCTCGCTCCATCCCCCGACGGGGGTGCCGAGTCCACCGTCGACCCCGAGGACCGGCTCCGCCGGCTGACTCGCCTCCACGACGAAGGGCTCATCACCGATGAGGAGTACGAACGCAAGCGGCGAGCGCTGCTCGACGACATCTGAGCCGCTCAGGTCGAGACCAAGCGGGCCACGGTCTCGACGTGATGGGTCTGGGGGAACAGGTCGATCGGCGCCGCCCACTCCAGTTCGAACCCTCGTTGGGCCAGTTCGGCGACGTCACGCGCCAGCGCGGCAGGATCGCATGACACGTACGCGATGACGCGAGGCTTCCCGGCGAGCACCGCGGCGATCCCGGCGGTGCCCAGCCCCGCGCGTGGAGGGTCCACCACCGCCACGTCCCATCGCCTCTCCAGCTCGGCGGTCACCACCTCGAAGCGGCCGGGAACGATCGTCACCGACGCCAGATCCGCCACGTTGTGGCGCAGATCGGCCAGGGCGGCGGGGTCGGACTCGACCGCGATCGCCGCGGCACCGGACACGGCGACGGTGCGCGTGAACAGTCCACCGCCGGCGTAGCCATCCAGGACCACGTCTCGGGGTCCGACGTCCGCCGCTGCACGCACCAGATCCACCAGGAGATCGGCCGCGGCGGTATTGACCTGGAAGAACGCCGCAGCAGAGATCCGGAACCGCTCCCCGGCGACGACCTCCTCGATCGCGGGCGGCCCGAGCACCGCCCTCGCCCGGCCGCCGGGGTGGAGCGCCACCACCGAGGCGCTCCACCGGTCGGCGTGGCCCGGCACCTCGCCGACCACACCCACCAGCGAGTCGCCCGTCCGGCTGCTGCCCCGCACCGTGAGCCGCTCGACCCCGCGCAGATCCCCGAGACGTCCGAACACCTGGGCGGGCGCGTCCTCCAGCAAGAGGCACGGATCGACCGCGATCAGATCCTCCGACCGGCGCCGATGCAGCGCCGGTCGGCCCCCCAGCACGGTGAAGTCCATCCGATTGCGATACCGCAGCGGCTGCGGCGACGCCACCGTGGGATGGACCACGGGCCGGTCGAGGCCGCCGAGGTGCTCGAGCTGGCCGCGGACGACATCGCGCTTGAGCGTCAGCTGCAGCCGGTACGAGGCATGTTGGAGGTCGCACCCGCCGCACCTCCCGAAGACCCCGCACGGTGGCCTCCGTCGATCGGACGCAGGCTCGACGATCGACACCGGCTCGGCTCGCGCCCAGCGACGCTTCTCGGTGACGATCCGAGCCTCGACGATCTCGCCTGGGAGCACGCCCGGGACGAAGACGACCTTCCCGTCCACCCGCCCGACGCCGTCGCCCCCATGGGCGATCCCGTCGATGGCGATGCGGCGCTGCATCACCGGACGGTAGCGTCTCGGCCGCCCACCGAGCGCCTGGTCCAGCGACCGGACATCGGCGTCCCCGAACGCACTAGCCTCGCGCCGACCGATCGTCGACCATCTCGGGAGCGGATGTGCTCTGGTTCCATCAGCACTGGTTCTACGTCGCCGTCGCCACCACCGGCCTGGTCGGGCTGTGGGGTCTGGCGCTGGCGTTGGCGAAGCGGGAACCGGGTCGGGCCTTCCTCACGGCCAGGGGTCTCGCCATCATCGCCATGCTCATCCAGGTGGGGGCCGGGTTGGTCCTCTACGCCCAGGGACGACGGCCGGGCAACGCCTTCCACATCTTCTACGGGGTGGTCATCGCCATGACCTTCGGCTTCGTCTACGTCTACCGGTCCCAGATGGCGCGACGGCCGGCGCTCGCCTACGGTCTGTTACTGCTGTTCGTCATGGGCCTCGGGCTCCGTGCCTGGGCGAACGTGAACTGACGCCGGGCGCACGAGGAAAGGAGATCGTGGTGCTACTCGAGGGCAAACGTCTCGTCGTGACCGGGGTCCTCACCGACGACTCCATCGCCTGGCACACCGCCCGGGTGGCCCAGCAGGAGGGTGCCGAGATCGTCCTCACCGGGTTCGGGCGCGGCATCCGGCTCACCCAACGGGCGGCCAAGCGTCTCCCGGTGGAGCCTCCCGTGCTCGAGCTCGACATCACCAACGACGAGCACATGGCCAACCTCGTTCGTGACCTCGACGAGCGCTGGGGACGCGTCGACGGCGCGCTGCACGCGATCGCCTACGCACCCGACGACGCCCTCGGTGGCAACTTCCTGACGACACCGGCCGACTCCGCGTCCACGGCGTTCGTCACCTCCGCGTTCAGCTACAAGACCCTGGCCGTCGGTCTGCTGCCGTTGCTGCGGAAGGCCGGCGGTGGGGGACTGGTGGCCCTCGACTTCGACAACTCGCAGGCATGGCCGTCGTACGACTGGATGGGGGTCTCCAAGTCGGCGCTGCAGTCCGTCACCCGCTACCTGGCCAAGTACCTCGGTCCCGATCGGATCCGGGCCAATGCCGTGTCGGCCGGCCCGCTGGCCACGATCGCCGCCAAGTCCGTCCCCCACTTCGAACGCTTCGAAGAGGTCTGGAAGGCCCGATCGCCCATCGTCTGGGACGTCCACGATCCGGAGCCCGTGGCCAAGATGGCGTGCGTGCTGATGAGCGACTGGGCCCCGCAGACCACCGGCGAGATCGTGCACGTCGACGGCGGCTTCCACGCCGTGGCCATCGGGCCGGAGGGGGACTAGGACCCGGGAGCTCGGGCCGCCTCGGGGTCGGGCGTGCGGTCCCGGAGGGCGACCACGAAGGTGGCGCCCCCACCGATCGTCGGCTCGTACCAGACCCTCCCTCCCATCGCCTCGGTGAGCCCCCGGACGATGTACAGTCCGAGCCCGGTGCCGCCCATCGAGCGGGTCTCGTGATCCTGGAGCTGGGTGAAGCGTTCGAAGATCTCGTCGCGCCGTCGGTACTCGATCCCCGGACCGTGGTCGACGACGAACAGGAGCACCTCGTCGTCCTTCACGCGGGCACCAACCTCGATGGGACTGCCCTCGGCGTACTTGAGGGCGTTCTCGACGAGGTTGCGCAGGATGCGCCCGAGGTGATCGGGGTCGGCGTCGATGCGTTCGACCTCGGTGCCGATCGACAGCGAGACATGCCCTCGAGCGCCCGGGACCGAGTCGACGACCTCCTCCAAGAAGTTGTGCGCCGCCAGGGTCCGGGTGCGGATGGGGAGGGCCTCGGCGTCGAGCCGCGACACGACGAGGAGGTCCTCGATGAGCGTCCGCAGGCGTTCGGTCTGTTTCCCCGCGGTGGCGATCAGCTCCCGTGCGGTCGGGTCGGGATGCTGCAGCTCGGCGCGTTGGAGCGTGCCGAGCGTGCCGATGATCGAGGTGAGCGGGGTACGGAGCTCGTGGGACACCACCGAGACGAACTCGGTCTTGAGCTCCGCCAGTTCGGCCATCTTCGCTCCCTCCGTCGTGGCCTGCTCGTAGCGGGCGAGCTGGTCCAGGACGAGCGCGGCCGGCGCGGACATCGACTCGATCACCGCCACGTCCTGCGGGGTGAAGCGCGTCGGGGTGTCGGCGAGCAGCACGACCCCGATGCGACGAGCCCCGACCCGGAGGGGGACCGCCACCGCACGTCGCACGTCCAGATCGGCGAGGAGCCGGTCGTCGCAGGCGGACTCGCCGCCGTCGACGCAGGCCGACTCGGAGGAGATGAACGCCCCCGTGATGAGCGTCCGTTCCGTCAGCGCGACATCGACGGGGTCCGACGGGATGACGTGGCCCTTCACCCAGATCGGTGACATCACCCGCAGGAGCTCTTCGTCGGGAACGTACAGCGCCACCAGACCCAGCTCCGCATGGACGACCCGCGCCATGCGTCCGACCAGTTCGGGAAGGACCTCACCGAGGTTGGAGCCGGCACCGATCGTGCGTGAGATGTCGTACATCCGCGACAGCTCCCGCTCCTTGTCGGCCAGTTCCCGCTCGCGTCGCTCGAACTGTGCGATCTCGATGCCGGCCTCGTGGAGACGGCTCTTGATCCCCCCGGCGAGGAGGAACACGAGGACGCAGGCCGCGGCGAACGTCGAGATGAGCAGCGCCGAGCCGCCGATCGTGGCGTCGGGAGGGGTGACCGCCGCGTACGAGTAGGCCGCCAGCGCCAACGCGGAGGTGAGGACCACGAGCAGGTCGCTGGTGATCGTCGCGGCCGCGAAGAGCACGACCAGCAGATAGCCGACGCCCACCGGAGTGCCGGTGCGAGGGAGCTCGACGATGACCAGACCGATGATGGCGATGGCCGAGCCCAATGTCAGGAGGATGTCGGCGAGCGGCGTCTCCAAGGTCCGGCGCCACGGGACGACCGTCAAGATCACCAGCGCCGCCGCCAGCAGCGCCGCGATCAGCATCCGGGAGCGGGGCTCGTTGCGCCACAGCGACCAACCCGTCAAGGTGATCAGGCCGAGCCAGGACAGCACCAAGCCGACGCGGACGACCCGGAGACGGTAGGCGGCGTACGAGCTGAGGCGGGTCATCGTTGCCCGCGACCCGGGGATCGAGATCGACGGCCGAGAGGAGGCATGGCGGTATCCTGCGTTCGGTGGCACGCGTACTCCTTCTCTTCGGCGGAAGATCCGACGAGCATGAGGTGTCCTGCGTCTCGGCGGTGTCCATCTACGACGCCCTCGTCGAGGCTGATCACCAGGTCGTGCCGGTCGGCATCGATCGCGCCGGGGGCTGGCACATCGCCGACCCCGGCTACCGCCCGTTCCACGCCTCCGGACGTTCGGTGCGGCTGGCGGTCCCCGACGGGATCCTCATCTCAGGCGACGACGAGATCGCCTTCGACGTCGTGTTCCCCGTCCTGCACGGACCGTTCGGCGAAGACGGGACGGTCCAAGGCCTGCTCGAGCTCATCGGCAGGCCGTACGTCGGCAACGGCGTCCTCGCCTCGGCGGCGGCGATGGACAAAGACATCGCCAAACGGCTCGTGGCCGACCGGGGGATCCCGACGACGCCCTACCGGGTGCTGCATCGCCACGATCTCGATGCCGACCCGGCCGGAACGGCGGCACAGCTCCTCGACGCCCTCGGGCTGCCGGTCTTCGTCAAACCGGCCGCGTTGGGATCGTCGGTCGGGATCACCAAGGTGGACGCCGTCGAGGACCTCGAGAAGGCACTCGCGGTGGCGTTCGGCTTCGGTGGCAAGGTCCTGGTCGAGGAGGCCATCGACGGCCGGGAGATCGAAGTGGCCGTCCTCGAAGGCGGACGGGTCGCGGGTCCCGGCGAGGTCATCACCGCGTCGGGGTGGTACGACTACAACGCCAAGTACCACGACCCGTCGAGCCGGTTCGAAACCCCCGCCAACCTGCCGGATCAGCGGGCCGAGGAGGTCCGCGCGCTGGCCGTGGCGGCGTTCGAGGCCCTCGAGGGTCGTGGTCTGGCCCGGGTCGACTTCCTCTATGAGGCTCCGGGGCGAGGGTTCCTGTTCAACGAGATGAACACGATGCCCGGGTTCACGCCCATCTCGGGGTTCCCGAAGATGTGGGAGGCCGCGGGGATGTCCTACCCGGGGCTCTGTAACGAGCTGGTGGAGCTGGCGCTCGGGCGGGGCCGATCGGCGTGAGGGATCGGGAGCAAGGCGTCGAGGCGGTCGCCGAGCAGCAGGGACAAGGCGGCGCCGGTGACGAACGCCACGCCACGGGAGCGATGGGCGGCGAGGCCGACGACGGCAGCCACCACGATGTTGGCCAGCGGAGCGGCCATCGTCAGCTCGCCTCGATGCTCGTTCTCGGGGCCGGAGCCGGGAGCCAGGATCTGTCGCATCGAGGAGCCGGCGGTGGCGCCGGCGACGGCTGCGACGACGGTCCTCCAGGCGCGGATCATCACCGACCGCTCACTGCCATCGGCGGGGTGATCGACACCTAGATCTTGATCACGGGACAGGTCAAGGTCCGCACGATGCCCTCGACGGGCTGGATGCGGGTGACCACGAGCTGGCCGAGGGCATCGACGTCCTCGGCCTCGGTGAAGACGATGACGTCGTAGGGCCCGGTCACGGCCTCGGTCGACAGGACCCCCGGAAGGTCACGGATGGCGCTCGCGACTTCGGCGGCGCGTCCGGTGTCGGTCTGGATGAGCACGTATGCCTGCACGAGCCGAACCTCCTGGTGGGGGGAGTTCCAGTGTATCGCGACGATCGGGCCCTCGGGCGGCCCGGGATCGGGTCAGTACCCGTCGGAGCCGAACCGCAGGTTCCGGGCGACGGGACTGCCGTCGACGTGATGCAGGTCGAAGACGATGCGTTGACCCTGCCGGAGCATGCGGAACATCGAGCCCTCGAGGGAACCGGGATGGAGGTACACCTCCGAACGGTCGTCGTCGCGGACGATGACGCCCACGCCGGTCTCGGGATCGAAGACCTTGACGACGCCCTGCACGGCTACGCCTTCTCGATCTTGCCGGCCTTGATACAGGACGTGCACACGCGCATCCGCCTCGAGTTGGAGCCGTGCTTGACTCGGACTCGCTGGATGTTGGGCAACCACCGGCGGCTCGACCGCTTGTGGGAGAAACTGACCTGCTTGCCGACCCACGGCTCCTTGCCGCAGACCTCGCACCGATATGCCATATGGGGAACCTCCTGAGGCGGTTCGGGAGGATAGCAGAGCCGTGTGCCTTCCTCGGCCGGGCAGTCGGCCACGCTGGGAGGGCGCAGGGCCATAACATCGGCTCGTGAACACACGAGCCCGCACCCTCGCGTACCTCTCCGCCGTCCCCGTCGAGCGGGTGAAGGGGATCGGTCCTGCCCGGGCCCGGCACCTCGCCAGGCTCGGCATCGCCTCGGTGGCGGACCTGCTGCTCCACGTCCCCCGGCGGTACCTGGATCGATCGCGCACGTTCGACCTGTCCGAGGTCCCGTTGGGGGAGGAGGTGACGATCTTCGGAACCGTCATGTCCACCAAGAAGCGGCGGATCTCGGGGGGGCGGGTGATGATCGACGCCCGGATCTCCGACGGGACCAACGTGGTGGATGCGGTGTGGTTCAACCCGTACCTCAAGATCGAGGAGGGTTGGGAGGTCGCCATGTCGGGCACCGTGTCGATGTACCGGGGGCGCCTCCAGATGCGTTCGCCGGAACTGGAGCGGTTCGGCACCGGCTCCCTCGCCGTCGGTCGCATCGTCCCGGTCCATCCCGCCGTCGCCAAGCTCTCTCCGGCCAAGGTGCGTGCGGCGGTGGACAACGCCCTGCGCCGGTCCCGGCCCATCGCCGATGTCCTGCCGGCCGACCTGCGGGAACGCCTCGGGCTCGTCGACCGCGACACCGCCTTCGCCGACGTCCACTTCCCCGACGATCTCGACGCCGCGACCCGTGCCCGGCGTCGCCTCGCCTTCGACGAGCTCTTCCGCCTCGAGGTCGGCTTGGCGGTCCGCAAGCATCGCCAGGTCCACGACGCCACCGGAATCGTCCACGACGGAGCGGGCCACCTCGTCGACGCGTACCTCGAGGCGCTCCCGTACGAGCTCACCGGAGCTCAGCGCCGGGCGCTCGACGAGATCGAGACCGACCTGCGATCGCCGCTGCCGATGCATCGCCTCCTGCAAGGTGAGGTCGGTTCGGGCAAGACCGCGGTCGCGGTCTGCGCCATGCTGCGAGCCGTCGGCAGCGGCTACCAGGCGGCGGTGATGGCTCCCACCGAGGTCCTCGCCACCCAGCACTACCTGGGGGTCACCGCCGCGCTGGCCGACGCCGGCCTCGCTCCCGACCGAGAGGCCGTCGCCGACGCGGTCGGGACCGAGAGCCTCTTCGCCGCTCGCCGACGAGGCCCCGAGGTCTCGGTGGCGTTGTTGACGTCCAACGCCGTCGAGGTGAACGTCGCTCCCGGGGCGTCCCGATCCGACGTGATCGCCCGGGTCGCCGCCGGTGACATCGATCTGGTGGTCGGGACCCATTCGCTGATCCAGGAAGGCGTGACCTTCGCCCGCCTCGGGCTCGCCGTCGTCGACGAGCAGCATCGCTTCGGGGTGTACCAGCGGGTCATGTTGCGGGAGAAGTCCCAGGGATACGACCCGGACCTGCTGATCATGACCGCCACGCCCATCCCGCGGACCCTGGCGATGACCCTCTACGGCGATCTGGACGTCTCGTTGATCGACGAGATGCCCCCCGGCAGGTCCCCGGTGCGGACCCTCCACGTGACGGCGTTCGACGACACGGTCCACCAGATGATCCGCGCGGAGGTCGCCTCGGGGCACCAGGTGTTCGTCGTGTGCCCCCTCGTCGAGGACTCCGACAAGCTGGCGGCCCGGTCGGCGACGGCCGAGTACCACCGGCTCTCGGCGGCCCTGGACGGCCTCGAGGTCGGTCTCCTCCACGGCCAGCTCCGCCCAGGGGACAAGGACGTCGTGATGACGGAGTTCCGGGCCGGGCGGATCGACGTCCTCGTCACGACCACCGTCATCGAAGTCGGTGTCGACGTCCCGAACGCGACGATGATGGTCGTCATCGACGCCGACCGGTTCGGACTCAGTCAGCTCCATCAGCTACGCGGCCGGGTCGGGCGTGGGACGGCGCCGGGTTCGTGCGTGCTGGTCGCCGATCCGACGACCCCGGAGGGGGAGCGGCGGGTCGCCGCCATGGTGGCGACCACCGACGGGTTCGCGCTCGCGGAGGAGGACCTGCGCATCCGCGGTCAGGGCACCGTCCTCGGAGCCCGTCAGGCGGGGATGACCGACCTCAAGATCGCCGACATCCTCCGAGACGCCGACCTGCTCGTTCGCGCCCGCCAGGAGGCGTTCGCCCTGGTCGACGACGACCCCGACCTCGCCCGTCACCGGGAGCTCGCCGAAGAGCTGAGGATCCTGCTCGGCGAGGACGTCGCATGGCTGGAGCGGAGCTGATGCGCATCGTCGCCGGGAGCGCCAAGGGACGACGCCTGAAGACCCCGGCCGCAGGGACCCGCCCCCCGACCGGGCGGATGAGGGAGGGGACGTTCTCGGCCCTCGGGGCGCGGGTCCGGGACGCCGAGGTGCTCGATCTGTTCGCCGGCTCGGGAGCGTTCGGTCTCGAAGCACTGAGCCGGGGAGCCGCAGGCGCCACCTTCGTCGAGCGGAGCCCGGCCGCGGTCCGCGCGTTGCGCGACAACGTCGACGCCGTGGGTCTGGGCGGGACCATCGTGCGCAGCGACGTGGCGCGGTTCGCCGCGTCGGCGGCCCGGGCAGGCAGCGGGCCCTTCGACATCGTGTTCGTCGATCCACCCTACGCGATGTCCGACGACGCGGTCGTGGCCATCCTCGACGCGGTGGCGCCGCTGGTGGCCGCCGATGGCGTCGTGCTGGTCCATCGTCGGGCCGGCGCCCGGGCGTTGGAACCCGAATTCCTCCGTTTGCGGCGGACCCGGCGGTACGGTGATGGCGAACTGTCGTGGTACGAGAGACGGGAGGACACGGCGTGATCACGGCTCTGGTCCCTGGGAGCTTCGATCCCCCGACCAACGGCCATCTCGACGTCGTCGAGCGATGCGTCGGGATCTTCGATCGCGTGGTCGTCGCCGTCATCCGGAACCCCTCCAAGAAGCCCCTGTTCGACGCTTCCGAACGCGAGGAGCTCCTCCGCTCGTGCTGTGCGTCGTGGGACAACGTCGAGATCGATTCCTTCTCCGGTCTCCTCGTCGACTACGCCGAACAGGTCGGGGCGACGACCATCGTCAAGGGGCTCCGAGCCATGACCGACTTCGACTACGAGATCCAGATGGCCCAGATGAACCGGCATCTGTCTGGGATCGTCACGCTGTTCGTCGCCACCAAGCCGGAGTTCGGCTACCTGTCATCGTCGCTGGTCAAGCAGGTGGCAGAGCTGGGAGGTTCCATCGACGCCCTCGTTCCCGACGTCGTCGCCGCAGCCATGAAGGAGCGATTCGGATGACCGATCACCGTCGACCCGAGTACGGGGCAGATGGGTACGACACCCAGCCCGTGCCGATCGTGCAGCACCCCCCCGCCCAGGGCACCCATCCCCAGCCTCCGCCACCGATCCCCGGCCGGGTCCTGGACATGGTGGAGGACCTGATCGTGGAGGTCGAGAGCGCCCGTCAGGTGCCGCTGTCGAGCAGTGTCATGCTGAACCAGGAGGAGCTGTTGGAGCGACTCCAGACGGTCAAACACGAGCTGCCCGAAGAGCTCCGCGCCGCCCGTTGGATGGTCCGTGAGCGTGAGGCGTACATCGCCCGCACGAACGAGAAGGCCCGAGAGCTCCTCGCCAAGGCGAAGGCACGTTCCGAAGAGCTCGTCTCCGAGTCGTACATCGTCCAGGAGGCCGTCGAGGAGGCGAACTCGCTGGTCCGCAACGCCGAATCGGAGGCCCGACGGATCCGGCTCGAAGCCGAGGACTTCGCCGAACGGCACCTCGGGGAGGCCGAGACCATCCTGGGCGAACTCCTCCGCTACGTGCAGGAGGCCCGGGCGGAGCTGCACCGGTCCCTCCCGCCTGCCCCGCCGCCTCCCGTGGCGGACTGACCGAGCGACGGGGAAGCTCCGGCCGGTACCCTTGGCCCCATGGCCCCGGGACCCTTCGTCGTCAACGTCGCCGACATCCGCCGGAGCGGCGGATCGCGACCCGCGCACATCGAGACCCCGGTCGACTGGAAGCTCGCGTTCAGCGCCCTTCGGCCCTCGGAGCCGCTCGTCGCCGACCTCGTCCTGCGGTCGATCCCCGGTGGACTGGTGGTGACCGGCGACGTCGAGTACCTGGTGGAGCATCGCTGCACCGCGTGCCTGGAGCCGTTCGTCGATCGAACGTCCATCCCGATCGCGGTGACGTTCGAGCTCGAGCCCGACGAGGACGGCTATGCGCTGGTCGGCGACGTCGTCGATCTCGAGCAGATGATCCGCGACGAGGTGATGCTGTCGCTTCCGCTCGTGCCCCGCTGCGGAGGTGCGCACGAGGAAGTTGTGACTAGCGCAGGAACGGACTTGAATACGGGCTCCCCGGACACCTTCGGCGATTCGCCGTTCGCGGTCCTGCGCGAGGTGCTCGAGGCCGACGATCGTGGTCCGGGACCCGAAGGAGTGAGGTGACCCATGGCGGTACCGAAGAAGAAGATGTCGCGGTCCCGTACCCGACGGCGCAAGGCACAGTGGAAGGTCTCTCGACCGTCGTTGGCGACCTGCCAGCGGTGCGGTTCGCTGCACGTTCCGCACCGGATGTGCAAGGAATGCGGAACCTACAACGGTCGCGAGGTCACCGACGTCTGACCGGAGAGCGATGAACCCGATCGCGGTCGATGCGATGGGCGGCGACAAGGCGCCCGACGAGATCGTCCGCGGTTGCCTGACGGCGGTCGGAGAAGGTCGCCGGATCGTCCTCGTCGGAGACGAGCGGCGGCTGCGGTCGATCCTCGACACCGTGGACGGCGATCTTCCCATCGTGCACGCGTCGCAGGTCATCGACATGCACGAGGACCCGGGACGGGCCATCCGGGAGAAGAAGGACGCCTCGGTGAGTGTCGCCGCCCGACTCGTGGCCGAAGGCTCGGCGAGCGGATTCTTCTCGGCCGGGTCGACGGGAGCGACGCTGGCGGCCGCGGCGTTCATCATCGGTCGGACCAAGGGCGTGAAGCGCCCCGCCGTCGCCTCGATCTTCCCGACCGGCAAGATCGTCCTCGACGCCGGGGCCAACCTGACGGTGCGTCCCGAGCACCTGGTCCAGTTCGCGGTGATGGGGACGGCGGTCTCGCAGGTCTATCACGGTGTCGACGCACCCCGTGTGGGGCTGTTGAACATCGGCGAAGAGGCGGGGAAGGGCCGGGACCTCGAGAAGGAGGCCTTCACGCTGCTGCGGTCGACACCTGGCGTCCGGTTCATCGGCAACGTCGAAGGCCGCGACATCGCCGGCGACGCGACCGAGGTCATCGTGACGGACGGCTTCACGGGCAACGTGCTGTTGAAGACCGCCGAGGGCGTCTCCCGGGCCTTGTACCACATGCTGCTCGAAGAGGTCGCCGCCCCCGAGTACCAGGAGGCGCTGGCGACCCTCATGCCGGCGTTCCTGGGGCTCCGAGCACGCCTCGATCACGAGTCGGTCGGAGGGGGACATCTGGTCGGCGTCGACGGGGTCGTCGTCATCGCGCACGGGAGCTCGTCGCGGGTGGCGGTGGCCAACGGGATCGGCTTGGCCGCCGACGCGGTCGAGCGGGACCTGGTCGGCCGGGTGGCCCGGGGGATCGAGGCGACGCTGGCGGCGCCATGAGCACCGATGTGCTCACCCGCCTGGAGGACGCGCTCGGGCATCGGTTCGAGGACCGGTCCCTCCTCCGGCAGGCGCTCAGCCATCGGTCGTTCGTCGCCGAGCATCCGGGGAGCGAGTCGTACGAGCGGCTGGAGTTCCTCGGCGACGCCGTCCTCCAGCTCGCGGTGACCCGCTACATCTTCGACCGGTACCCGGACGCGTCCGAAGGGGAGATGGCCAAGATCAGGGCCTCGGTCGTGAGCGAACCGACCCTCGCCGACCTCGCCGGCGACCTCGCCGTTGCCGACGCCCTGTTCCTCGGTCGGGGCGAGGAGCTGACGGGAGGTCGAGGCAAGGCGTCGATCCTCTCCGACGTGGTGGAGGCGTTGTTCGGTGCGTTGTTCCTCGAGGTGGGATACGACGCGTCGGAGCGGATCGTCGTCGATCTCCTGTCGCCCTTCGTGGACGAGCGGGCGCGTCTGCCCGGGGGCCGCGACTACAAGACCCGGCTGCAGGAGGTCCTCGTCGCCGAAGGGACGGCTCCGTCCTACACGGTCGCCGAATCGGGCCCCCAGCACGCCAAACGGTTCCATGCCGTGGTGACGTCGGGAGGCCGGGTCATCGGGGAGGGCACGGGCACGTCGAAGAAGCGGGCCGAACAGGCCGCCGCCGAGGATGCCTTCGAACGTCGGCGGCTGCGGCAAGGACCCGATGCCGGAGCTCCCTGAGGTCGAGACGACGAGACGCCTCCTCGATCCGCTCGTCGTCGCCCGCACCGTGACCGGGGTCGAGGTACCCGGGCGTCGGGTCCTTCGGCGCCATGAGCGCCCGACGGACCTTCCCGACCGACTCGAGGGACGCCGGATCGAGCGCACCGATCGGGTCGGCAAGTTCCTCCTCATGGGGCTCGAAGGCGACCTCACCTGGGTCATCCACCTGGGGATGTCGGGCAGGCTCACGGTCGTCGCCCACGATGCGCCCGAGACGCCCCACACGACCCTGGAGGCGGCCTTCGAGGACGGCTCGGCCCTGCGCTTCGTCGACCCCCGGACGTTCGGATGGTCCGCCGTGTGGACCCCGCAGGAGGTCGCCGCTTCGCCCCTTGCCCGTCTCGGCCCCGACGCCTTGGAGGCGCCCCCCGACGTCGAGGGGTTCGCTCGTCGTCTCGAAGGTCGCAGGGCGCCGATCAAGTCGCTGCTCCTCGATCAGACGGTCATCGCCGGCCTCGGCAACATCTATGCCGACGAGGCGCTCCACCGGGCCCGGATCTCTCCGCGGAGACCCGCCGGGAGGATCTCCCGTCGTCGCCTCGGATTGCTGCTGGCGGCCATCGAAGACGTGCTGGACGCCGCGCTCGCGGCCGGAGGCACCTCCCTCGACGACATGGCGTACCTCCTTCCCGACGGCCGTGCCGGCGACTACATGACCGAACTTCGCGTGTACGGACGCGGGGGAGAGCCCTGCCTGGGATGTCACCAGACCCTGCGATCGGCCACGATCGGCGGCCGGACCGCCACCTGGTGTCCCCGCTGCCAACGATGACCGTCACCGACGCGGCCGCCCGGAGTGAGTCACACGCGTGTGATTCCCACGGTATGCTCTGTCGACCGTGCTTCTGAAGAGACTCTCGCTCGTCGGCTTCAAGTCCTTCGCCGACCGCACACGCCTGGATTTCGACGCCGGCGTGAACGTGGTCGTGGGCCCGAACGGATCGGGCAAGTCGAACATCCTCGACGCGATCGCCTGGGTCATGGGGACCCAAGCCACCCGGGCGCTGCGCACCGAGAAGATGGAGGACGTCGTCTTCGCCGGGACCGCCACCCGACCCGCCCTGTCGCGAGCGGAAGTGTCGCTCACGTTCGACAACAGCGACGGTTTCCTCCCACTGGACCTCGCGGAGATCACCATCACGCGGCGCCTCTATCGAGACGGCACCTCTGAGTACGAGCTCAACGGAGCCCCATGCCGGCTCCTCGACATCCAGGAGCTCCTCTCCGACGGCGGCGTCGGCCGACACCAGCACGTCCTGGTCGGTCAAGGTCAGGTCGGTGACGTGCTCACCGCCCGACCCGACGAACACCGTGCCATCATCGAGGAGGCGGCGGGGATCACCAAACACCGGGGGCGCCGAGATCGGGCGCTCCGTCGGTTGGCGTCGACCGACGCCGACGTCGATCGTCTCGAGGATCTCCTGAGGGAGAAGCGCCGGCAGATGCGGCCGCTCAAACGGCAGGCCGACGCGGCCGCCAGGCACGATTCGGTACGGGCCGAGGCGAGGGCCATCCGGATGTGGCTCGGGGCCCAGGAGCTCCGATCCCTCGACTCGTCTCGGGCCGCCGCGGAGGCAGAGAAGCGTCGCCTCGACGAGGAGGTGACCCAGGCGACGGCGGAACTCGACGAGCTGACGGGTCGACTGGCCGAGCTGCGCGAACGGGCCGGTGACGTCGGTCGTCGCCTCGAACGCGACACCGCGGCGGCGGCACGGCTGGAGACGGTCCTGCAGCGACTCCACGGTGTCGCCTCGGTCGCGAAGGAACGCCGGTCCGCCATCGAAGGTCGGATCGAGGGTGCCGGGCTCCGCCGCTCCGACCTGCAGGCCGAGGCCGGCGAGCTCGAGCGGGAGATGGCCGAGGTCGCCGCCCAGGAGGCCGAATCGCGGGCCGCGTTGGAGCAGGCCGAGGCCGCCCTCGTCGCCCTCGAGGAAGAGGAACGGACCCTCGCCGAACAGGTCCAGCTCCCGGCGGAGGGGCTCTTGGCGAACCTCCGGGGCGACCTGCGGGCGCTCGAGACGGCCGCCGACCGGGACCGCCGGGAACTCGAGGCTCTGCAGGCGCGGAGGGCCGTCGTTGCCGAGCGGATCGCCGAAGAGGTCCGCGAACGCGACGAGATGGCCGCCGCCATCCAGGCGATCGACGTCGAGGTGGGCAGCGCCCAGGCTCACTACACCAGGGCTCGCGACTCGCGCCGTGAGGCCCAGCGGTCATGGGAGGAGACCGACCGGCGATCGGCAGGCGCGGCGGTCGACGTTGCCGCAGCTCGGGGTCGGGTCGAGGCGCTCGAGTCGGCCCTCGCCGGGCTCGGGGACCCCGAGACGCGTGGGCGTGTCGAATCGATGCCTCAGGTCCTCGGGTCGCTCGTGGCGCTCCTCGACGTCCCCGAGGACGTTGCCGCCGCCGTCGATGGGCTCTTGGCGGGATGGGTGGACGCCTTCGCCACCACGGACCGCAGGAGCATCCGGCACATCGCCGAGGCCCTGAAAGCGGAGGGTCTCGGGGGGATCGGACTCGTCGCCCCCGGCCGCGGTGCCTCCGGCAGAGCTGCCGCGGTCGCCGCCGATCTGGGCCTCGAGACCCTCGTCGATCGGCTCGGTCCGAACGCGGATCGGAGGCTCGCCGAAGAGCTCTTCGGTGATGTCGTCCTGGCCGAAGGCTGGGTGACCGCCTGGGAGGTCGTGAACGGCGATCCGACCGTTCGTGCCGTCACCCCCGAAGGTGACGTCATCTCGTCGACCGGGATGAGGATCGCCGCGCCCGACGGCGCCGGACACGTCGCGCTGGAGTCGGCCCGCATCGCCCTGGAACGGGCCCTCGCCGACGAGGCCCGAGCCCGGAGTGCGGCGACGACCGCCCGGCGGGCGTTCGAGGAGTCACGCGCCACCGAACGGCTCGCCCTCGAGGCGCTCGAAGCCCTCGAAGCTCGTCTGTCCGGGCTCACCGAGGCGCTGGATCTCGTCGAGCGGGCACGGGCCGAAGGCGAAGCCGAGCTCGGTCGACTCGATGCCCGGCGCGCCGCCATCGAGGCGACGGCCGAGGCCCGAACGGAGCGGATCGAGGAGCTCCGTCGTCGTCTCGGCGATCTCGAAGGCGAGGAAGCCGAACGTCAGGCGGCATGGGAGGCCCTCAACCGCCGCCGGGACGCGGTCGCCCGGCGGCGGGATCTGGCGCGCCGCCGACGCGACGATATCGCCGCGGTGGCGGCCCGGTCAGGGGAGCGACGGGCGATGCTCGCTCGCCGGACCGAGGCGATCACCAGCGAACTGGCCCAGCTCGAGCTCCTCCCTCCCGACGACGCTCGCATCGAACGGCTCACGGTCATCGAAGACACCGCGCAGGCGGCGTCGCAGGTCGTCTCGATGCATCTGGACGCGTTGCGCCGGCGTCAACGCGAGCTGCGCGATCGGACGACCGACGCCGGTGCCGCGTTGGGCGCGGCCGAGCGCCGGAAGGAGGAGCTCGACGAGGCGACCAGGACGGCACGGGACCGTCTCGCCGTCCTGTCCGTCGAGCTCGCCGAGATGCGTGTCCGGCGCGAGGCGGTCGCCGAGGCGTTGCGTCGCGACGCCGACGCCGACGAGGACGCGGCATTGGCGGCTCCCGAACCCGAGATCCCCGACGGGACGACCGCCGAGGAACGTCTCGAGTCGCTCCTGGCCGATCTGCGACGGATGGGCCCGATCAACCCGCTGGCGGCCGCCGAGTACGCGGAGGTGGCCGGCGAGGTCGAGCTCCTGGAGGGTCAGCTCGCCGACCTGGCCGAGTCGCGCAGTGAGCTGCGAAAGGTGATCGCGGCGCTCGACGAGGAGATGGGTCGTTCCTTCATGGAGGCCTTCGAGGAGATCGCTGCGCTCTATCGAGAGAACTTCGCCCTCGTGTTCCCCGGTGGCCGCGGCTCGTTGCATCTCACCGACCCCGATCGGCCCCTCGAGACCGGCGTCGAGGTTCGCGCCCAACCGGCGGGGAAGAAGGTCGGCAAGCTGAGTCTCCTGTCGGGCGGTGAACGCTCCCTCGCCGCCCTGGCGTTCCTGTTCGCCGTCTTCCGTGCCCGCCCGAGCCCGTTCTACGTGCTCGACGAGGTCGAGGCGGCGCTGGACGACGCCAACCTGCGCCGGTTCCTCCGTCTGGTCGATGGCCTCCGCTCGTCGGCCCAGCTCGTCGTCATCACCCATCAGCAACAGACGATGGAAGCCGCCGATATCCTGTACGGGGTCACCATGGAGCCGGGAGAGTCCTCCAAGGTGATCGCCAAGCGGATGCAGTCCGTCGACGCCTGAACACACCTGGAGATCCCGTGGACTTGTCGCAGTTGCTCATCGTGATCGTCGTGGTCGCGGTGCTGGTCGGGGTCGCCGTCGTCGTCGCTCGCGCCCGTTCGACGTCGCCGGTTGGCCGGCCGATCGCGGCGCCGCCGGCGACGGGACTCCGCCCGAAGCTGGCCAAGACCCGCTCGGCGCTCGCCGGGGTCTTCGGCCGCGACACCCTCGACGACGCGTTCTGGACCGAGCTGGAGGAGGCGCTCATCGCCGCGGACGTCGGAGTCGAGACGGCGGCCGACCTCGTGGCCGAGGTACGACGATCCGGAACAGGGTCCCCCGACGAGGCACGGACGGGGCTCGAGGAGGCGATCGTGGAGCTCCTCGCCGGTGTCGACCGGTCCCTCCACCTGGATGGGCACCCGGCCGTCGTGCTCGTCGTGGGGGTCAACGGGACCGGGAAGACCACGACGATCGCCAAGATCGCCAGGCGCCTGGTCGACGAGGGTCGCGGGGTGGTCCTGGCGGCGGGCGACACGTTCCGGGCGGCGGCCGTCGAACAGCTCCGGACATGGGGTGAGCGGATCGGCGTCCCGGTCGTCGCCGGAGCGGCTGGAGCCGACCCGGCGGCGGTGGCCTACGACGGGTTGCGCTCGGCGCGGGAAGCCGATGCCGACGTGCTCGTGGTCGATACCGCAGGACGGCTCCAGTCGAAGTCGAACCTGATGGACGAACTGGCGAAGATCAAGCGGGTGCTGGAGAAGGACGGCGGCGTCGTCGGCGAGGTCCTGCTCGTGCTCGACGGCACGACGGGCCAGAACGGGATCGCCCAGGCCGAGGCGTTCCGGGCGGCCGTCGAGGTGACCGGCCTCGTGATCACGAAGCTCGACGGTACCGCCCGCGGTGGCGTCGCGGTCGCCGTCGAACGGAACCTCGGCATCCCGGTCAAGTTCATCGGGATCGGAGAGGCGATGGACGACCTCGTGCCGTTCGAACCGCGGGCGTTCGCCGAGGCCCTCCTCGGGGTGTAGTCGACGCGGTGAGCCTCGCCACGAGCGCCGCGTCGAGCTCGCGTCGCCGGAGGTGTGCGTCGAGCGTTCGTCGGTGGGATCGCCCAGGTCGTGCCATCATGCGCCGGTACGAGACACGCAGGTGACCCGACGACCGAGGAGGTTGCATGGATCCGGACGATCGACGTCGGATGGACGAGGCCCGGAAGGCCGCCGAGCGGGCCTACGCACCGTATTCGGGCTTCCGGGTCGGGGCGTTGGTCGTGGCTTCCGACGGGTCCGAGCACATCGGCGCCAACGTGGAGAACGCGGCGTTCCCATCGTCGATCTGCGCCGAAGCCAACGCCATCACCACTGCGGTGGCGAGCGGTGCCCGAGCCGTCGAAGCGGTCTACGTGACGTGCATCGACGACCCGGGATGCACGCCCTGTGGCAACTGCCGGCAGATCATGCGGGAGTTCGGGGTGGAGCGGGTGATCCTCGAGCACCCCGGCGGTCGGTTGGAGACGTACCGGCTCGGCGATCTGTTGCCGTTGTCGTTCGGTCCCGACGCGCTCGGTGCCAGGTGACGGGTCGGAACATCGTCGCATTTCGGACGGTTCGGCACGATCGATGTGACCGGAGCGACCGTCGACGCGTCGAGAGGGCACCGAACGAGGACATACGAAAGGGCCACGACATGCACCGGATCCCATCGACCACCCGGCACCGGGGACGCCTGTGGGCGTTGACACTCGTCCTCGTCGTCGTCGGGGCGGCCTGCTCGAGCGGGGACACGGACGCGACCACGGTCCGCCCGTTCTCCGACATCCAGTCCAGCGATCTGCGGTTCGGCCTCGACGACCGAGGTCTCGGCGAGATGGTCGTCGAGACCTCCGCGGCGGCCGTGTGCTCGATCGCCTGGGGTGAGACCGAGGCCCTCGGGAACCTCAACACGGATCTCGACATGGCCGGAACGGGCCACACGGAGCACCATGTCGTGCTCCCCGGCGCCGAGCCGGGGAAGACCTACTTCTACCGGCTGCAGGGCACCACCGCCGACGGTTCCCTCTTCCAGTCCGAGCTCCAGACCTTCACGCTCCCCGAGGCGGAGGCCTCGGCGCCCGGGACCGAGCGCGTGAACCTGGCGGAAGGAGCCACGGTGCTGGAGGTGAGCTCCGAGTTCTCGCCGGCGTGGGCCGGAGCCAACGCCGTCGACGGGGATCTGTCGACCGAGTGGGCGACCTCCGGGAGCGGCGATGACGCCTACATCGTCATCGACCTCGGTGAGGAACGGGCCGTCTCCGGAGTCGAGTTCCTGACCCGGTCGATGAGCGACGGATCGGCCACCACGACGGAGTTCACCGTCACCGTCGACGACGGTGAGACCTTCGGGCCGTTCCCCGCGTCCGCGCCCGGCTCGCCGCAGGTCGCGACGTTGGAGACCACCGGCCGGGTGTTCGGATTCGACGTGGCCGCCTCCACCGGCGGCAATACCGGCGCCATCGAAGTGATGGTGTACGCCTCCCGCTGAGCGGTCCCCTGGGCCGCAGCGCTCGAGCCGGGCCCTGGTGGAGACCCGATGCCGCGTCAGCCCTCGCGCTCGCGGAGGGCCTCGATCAGCTTGGGGAGGACCTGATGGACGTCGCCGACGACCCCGAGATCGGCGATCCCGAAGATCGGTGCCTCGGGATCCTTGTTGATGGCGATGATGATCGACGAGTCCTTCATCCCGACGACGTGTTGCATCGCGCCCGAGATGCCGGCTGCGAGGTAGACCTTCGGCTTGACGGTCTTGCCCGTCTGTCCCACCTGCAGCGAGTACGGCACCCATCCGGCGTCGACGACGGCCCTGGTGGCGCCGACCGCGCCTCCCAGCAGCTCGGCCAGCTCGTTGACGATCGTGAAGCGTTCCGCGTCGCCCAACCCGCGGCCGCCCGAGACGACGATCTCGGCGGCTTCCAGGTCCGGTCCCTCCGAGGGCTCCTCGTGGCGTTCGAGGACCCGGACCGCACCGGAATGGCCGACGTCCGGCATGGCCACGGGCACCACCGTGGGAGCGGAGCCACCCACCGGTTCCGCCGTGAACGCCTTCGAGCGAACGATGACGATGGCCGGGTCGTCGGCAGTGATCGCTTTGACGACCCGCAACGTGCCGCCCAGGATCTCGGTGACGACGGCCTGACCCTCGTCCTCGGAGATCACATCGAGGGCGTTGGAAGCCACGGGACGGTTCATCCGGACGCTGAGGCGGCCGGCGACGTCACGATCGAGGTTGCCCATCCCGAACAGGACGGCCTTGGCGTCGCCGACGAGGTCGGCGAGCGCGGCTGCGGCGGGAGCCGCCGGAAGCGTCGCTCCCGGATCGAGATGATGGACCTCTGCGGCGCCGTGATCGCCGAGCTCGTCGAAGACCGCGTCGCCCCCCGGGCCGACGTGGAAGACGGTGGCTTCGCCGTACTCGCGAGCCTTGGCGAGCAGCTCGAGCGTCGAAGCTGCGGGTCGGCCATGGTGCTCTTCGCTGAAAACCCAGACCTTCATGTCACACCACCTTCGCCTGTTCGAGGACCTCGAGGATCTTGCGGTAGGCCTCCCCGTCGTCCTCGACGATCTCGCCCGCCTGACGAGCCGGGACCGGCGTGACCGAACGCACGTACTGGGCCGAACCGGCGGCGCCGACCTCGGTGGCGTCGAAGCCGAGGTCGGCGGCGGTGAGCTGCTCGACCGGCTTCTGCTTTGCCTGCATGATGCCCTTGAAGGTCGGGTAGCGGGGTTCGACGACCCCGGCGGTCACGGTGAGCACCGCAGGCAACGTGGCTTCGACCTCGTCGTACCCGTCGGGGGTCTGGCGGTGGATCCGGATCGTGTCACCGTCGTGCTCGACGGCCTTGGCGAAGGTCAACGCCGGGACCTCGAGGAGCTCGGAGAGTTGCTGTGGGAGGACGCCGGCCGATCCGTCGGTCGATTCGGTGCCGGCGATGACGAGGTCGAACCCTTCCTGCTGGATGGCGCGGGCGAGGACCTTGGCCGTGACGAGGGCATCGGAGCCCTTGAGGGCCGGATCGCTCACGATCACCGCCTTGTCGGCACCCATGGCGAGAGCTTGGCGGATACCTTGGAGGTTCCCTGCAGGGGACATGGAGAACAGGGTCACGGACCCTTCCGACGCCTCCGCGAGCTGCAGACCGATCTCGACGCCGTACCGATCGGTGTCGTCCAGGATCTGGTCGTCGGGACGGACGATCCAGTGGTGCTCGGGATCCAGCTCGTAGGGCGTGGCCGGGTCAGGGATCTGCTTGGCACAGACCGCGATCTTCATGGCGTCGACGCTCCTTGAATCGGGGTGCCTGCGATGTTACGGAGGTGGTGACGCTCATCAAAAAGCGCTCGGCGGACTCAGAGGCGCATCAGGCGGGGAAGGAGGGCATCGAGCACCGCGGTGATCCTCGCCTTGGCTCGGGTGGCGGTCTCGGTCACCTCCTGGTGCGAGAGCGGCGTCGGGGAGATCCCGGCGGCCAGGTTCGTGACCAGCGAGATCGCGCCAACGTCGACCCCCATGTGTCGAAGGGCGATCGTCTCGGGTACCGTCGACATGCCGACCAGGTCGCCGCCGGCGCGTGCGACCATCTGGATCTCCGCGGGCGTCTCATAGGAGGGACCCAGCATCCAGGCATAGACCCCTTCCCGGTGATGGACCCCGGCGTCGGCGAACACCTCGGCGAAGGTGGCCCGAAGCTGCGGCGAGTAGGCCGCGGAGAGATCCGGGAACCGGGGTCCGAGCCGGTCGTCGTTGGGGCCGACCAGGGGATTGCGGCCCGTCAGGTTGAGATGGTCGCGGATGACCACCAGGTCGCCGGGTGCGAGACCGTCGGCGACCCCTCCCGCGGCGTTGGTGAGGACGACGCGGCGGCAGCCCGACGACGCGGCGGCGCGGACCGCGAACACCACGTCGTCGAGGTCCCAGCCTTCGTAGGCGTGGACCCGGCCCGCGAGGACGAGGACGTTGCCGTCGGGGAACGGGACCGAGTAGAGCTCGCCGGCGTGTCCCTCGACCTTGGGGACGGGGAAGTGGGGGATCGCCCGGTACGGGACCTCGACGGCCCCCTCGAGGCCGCGGGCGTAGTCGCTCAGACCCGATCCCAGCACCACGGCGGCGTCGTGGCGATCCCGTCCCGTCGCTCGGGCGATGGCTGCGACCGCCTCCTGGAGACGGTCGTAGACGCTCATCGCACCTCCCCGAGGACGAGCCGTGCCGGCGGCGGCGGTTCGTCGGCGAACTCCCAGGCCGTCTCGAGGAGCTCGAGGCAGTTGTCGAGACGTTCGTGGTCGTTCCAGCCGACGGTGGCGAGCGCGGACCCGGCATCCACCCGGTCGCCCACCTTGGCATGCAGGGTGATCCCCACCGCGGGATCGATCGCGTCCTCCTTCGTGCTTCGACCGGCTCCCAGACGTACCGCCGCCCACCCGACCGTGAGGGCGTCGCAGCGGGTCACGTACCCCGCCCGGGGAGCGGTGACCTCATGGAGGTGCTCGGGAGCGGGAAGGAGGGCGAGGTCGTCGACGACGTCGGGGTTCCCGCCTTGCGCGGCGATGACCTGCCGGAACGTCTCGAGGGCTTCACCCGACGAGATGGCGACCTCCAGACGATCGCGAGCCGCGGAGCGGTCGGGAGCCACGCCGCCGAGGAGGAGCATCTCTTCGGCGAGGAGCATCGTGACGGCGACGAGATCCGAAGGACCGCCGCCGCGAAGCACCTCGATCGACTCCCTGACCTCGTTGGCGTTGCCCACCTCGCAGCCGAGGGGCTGATCCATGGCGGTGAGGTGCGCCACGACCGTGGTGCCGTGAGCGGCACCGATGCCCACCATCGTTCGGGCCAGCGTCTCGGCGTCGTCCACGTCCTTCATGAACGCGCCCGAGCCGACCTTGACGTCGAGGACGAGCGCATCGAGATCCTCGGCGAGCTTCTTGGACATGATCGACGAGGCGATCAGCGGGATGGACGGGACGGTGCCGGTCGCGTCGCGCAGCGCGTAGATCTTGCGGTCTGCGGGCACCAGCGACTCGGACTGGCCGGCCAGCACGATGCCGATGTCGGAGAGCTGGGCGACGAACTCATCGGCGGTGAACGAGGTACGGAACCCGGGGATGGACTCCAACTTGTCGAGGGTGCCGCCGGTGTGGCCGAGCCCTCGCCCCGACATCATCGGGACCGCGACGCCGCACGCGGCCACGAGCGGAGCCAGCGGGATCGAGACCTTGTCCCCGACGCCTCCGGTCGAGTGCTTGTCCACCTTGGGGGAGGTGATGGAGGAGAGGTCGAGGACGTCGCCCGAGTGGAGCATGGCTTCGGTCCAGGCGGCGAGCTCATCGGCGTCCAGGCCGCGGCACACGACCGCCATCAGGAACGCCGACATCTGATAGTCGGGGATCGCACCTGCGGTGTACCCGTCGACGATCCATCTCAGCTCCTCGGCGTCGAGCGTTCCCCCGTCCCGCTTCTTCGCGATCAGCTCCGGCATGGAGTACTCGGCCACGGCACCTCCGGTCGTCGGGATCGAACCCAGTATCGCACCGACGCGTCCGGTTCCCGGTGTCTACGGTGGGGGAGGGAGGTGAACATCATGACGGATGTGATCGTGGTCGGGGCGGGCTCGGCGGGGGCCGCCGTCGCCGGTCGGTTGACGGAGGACCCCGACATCTCGGTCCTGCTGCTCGAAGCCGGTCCGAGCGATCGGGTGAAGGAGGTCGCCATCCCCGCAGCGTTCTCCAAACTGTTCCGGACCGAGCGGGATTGGGCCTACGAGACCGAGCCGCAGGCAGAACTCGACGGCCGCCGTCTCTTCTGGCCGCGGGGGAAGATGCTCGGCGGATCGTCCTCGATGAACGCCATGATGTGGGTGCGGGGCGTCCCGGAGGACTACGACGCCTGGGCGGCCGCCGGCGCCGCCGGATGGGCCTACGAGGACGTGCTCCCCTTCTTCCGACGGATCGAGAACGCCCAGCGAACCGACGGGCGACACGTCGGCGAGGGCGGGCCGCTCCCCATCGAGGACCAACGGGATCCCAACCCGACGACGTCGGCCTTCGTCGAAGCCTGCGTTCGAGCCGGCTTCCGGCGGAACCCCAACGCCAACGCCGGAGACAACGAGGGAGTGGACTTCGCCCAGGTCACCCAGCGCCGCGGTCGTCGGGCATCGGCGGCGTGGGCGTACCTGCGTCCGGCGATGCGACGCCCCAACCTGGAGGTCGTCACCGACGCGTTGGTGACCCGCGTCGTCATCGAGTCAGGACGCGCGGTCGGCGTTCGCTACCGCAGGAACGACACCGAACACCACGCGCAGGCGCGGGAGGTGGTGCTGTCGGGAGGAACCGTCAACTCACCCCAGCTCCTCGCCCTCTCCGGGATCGGTCCCCGAGGCGACCTGGAAGCGTTGGGGATCGAGGTGGTCACCGACCTCCCCGGGGTGGGACGGAACCTGTCGGATCATCTCGTCGCCGGTTTCGTCGTCGGCACCGATCGCACCGACACCCTGGTGTCGGCCGAATCGCTCGGCAACCTGGTGAGGTACCTCCTGGCGCGCCGGGGCCCGTTGACGTCCAACGTCGGTGAGGCCCATGCCTTCTTCCGGTCGGATCCGTCGCTGGATGCCCCCGACCTCGAACTGCTGTTCGCTCCGGTGCCGTTCCTGGACCACGGCGCGACGGATCCACCCGGGCACGGGTTCACCCTCGGGACGATCTTGCTCCAGCCTCGTTCGAGGGGAACGATCCGGCTCCGAGCCGCTGATCCGTCCGTGCCGCCGGCCATCGATCCCGCCTACCTGTCGGATCCCGAGGACCTGCGGATCCTCGTGTCGGGACTCCGGCGGGCCCAAGAGGTGCTGGGCACCGAACCGCTCGCCGCCATGGTGGCCGGCCCGATGCGGCCCGAAGCGCTGCCGAGAACCGACGCGGATCGAGAGGCGGTCGTCCGCCGCCACGCCGAGACGCTCTACCACCCGGTGGGGACCTGCGCCATGGGCACCGGCGCCGACGCGGTGGTCGATCCCGAGCTCCGGGTGCACGGGATCGAAGGGCTGCGGGTCGCGGACGCTTCGGTGATGCCGACCCTGAACCGGGGGCACACGAACGCCCCGGCGATCATGATCGGCGAGCGGGCCGCCGACTTCGTGGGCTCGGCGCTTCGCTGACGCGGCCACCGAGGATCGCCACACCCTCGGCCCGGAGGCGCTCGGCATGATCGGCCTCCTTGCCCGGTACGAGACGACCGGAGGCGGTCACGACGCGCCACCACGGAAGGCCCGTCGCGCGACGTAGGAGATTGCCGACGGCACGGGCCGCGCCGGGGAAGCCCGCCTCGGCGGCCACCTCTCCGTAGCTGAGGATCTCGCCGGGGCGGGTGCGTTCGAGCACGGCCCGCACCGCCGCCTCGAAGTCGGGGGTCGCCGTCACAGGGTCCCGAAGAGCCGATCTCCCATGTCGCCCAGGCCGGGAACGATGTAGTAGCGGTCGTTGAGCTCCCGGTCGTGGGCGGCGGCGACGATGTGGACGTCGGGATGCTCCTCGTACATCCGCTTGACCCCTTCGGGGGCCGTGACCACGCACAGGGCCGTGATGTCGGTGGCCCCCGACGCCTTCACCTTCGACACCGCCCACGACAGGGAGCCTCCGGTGGCGAGCATGGGCTCGAGGATGAGCACGGTCGCTCCCGACAGGTCCGGGAGCTTGGCGTAGTACTCCTGCGGGGTGGCGGTCTCCTCGTCCCGCTGAACCCCGGCGAAGCCGACCTTGACATGGGGGATGGTCTCGAGGACCGCGTCGAGCATCCCCAGCCCCGCTCGGAGCACGGCCACCGCGACGACGTCGCCGACCTCGTATCCGACGGTCGTCTCCAGCGGCGTTTCGATGGTCGTCTGGGTCAGCGGGAGGCGCTTGGTGGCTTCCAGCACCAGCGTGTAGGTGAGCCCCTTGGCGGCGAGACGGAACGCCTCCGGCGGTGTCCGCTTGTTCCGTAGGACGCTGAGGTAATGCCTGGCCAGGGGATGGTCGATTACGGTGAGATTCATGCGGACCAGGCTATCAGCCCTCTTCGCTCCCCGATCGACCGCACGGTCGGAGCCGGCGCACCGTTCACCGGGTGTGTGGTTCTGGGTCACGGTGGTCGCGGTCGCGGTCACGCTCGCGCTGGCCATCCCGCTGTGGGTCGGCGGCATCGCCGGCCGAGGCGACCTTGGCCCGGGACTGCCGACCGCCGGGAGCGACTACCGAGCGTTCGCTCGCGCCGGGGAGCTCGTCTGGGAAGGCCGCGACGATCTGCTCTACGACCCCGACGCCTACGACGGGATCGAAGCGTCCGAGTTCCGTTCACTGCCTCCCTTCGCGGTGATGATGGTGCCGTTCGGTCTCCTCCCGTCGGACGTCGGCTACCTGGTCTGGTCCGTGGCGTCGATCGTCGCGTTCGCGGCACGGCTCCTCCACCTGCCGCTCGGGTTCCCCCTCGTCGCTGCCCTCGGGGCGACCGGCTTCATGCAGCTGTGGGCCGGTCAGGTGGCCTGGTTCTCGTTGCTGGCGTTCGCCGTCGCCTACCGGCTGGCCGGCGACGGACGCGTCGACCGGCCGTCGTTCGGGTTCGTCGCGTTGTACAAGCCGCAGCTCGTGACCGGCGTGTGGGGATGGTGGCTGGCTGCCGGATCGGGTCGTCGGCCTCGATGGTGGGCCGACCTGTGGGTGATCGTGGCCGGATCCGCCATCTCGGCGGTGGTGCTCCCGGCGGCATGGAGCGGTTGGTTCCGTCTCGTCGGCGGCATCCTGCAGACGCCGGGGGAGGACCTCTCGGCCCTCGATCGCGTCCAGTTCTCGCTCCCCGCCCTGTAGCGGCTGGCCCTGGGGGCCGGAGCCCCGGCGCGGGCGATGACGGTGGTGTCGTACGGCGTCGTGGTGGTCGCGGTCGTGGTCGTGCTGTCCCGCCTCGTCGACCGCCCTCGCCTGGCCGTCGGGATGGCGGTCTGCGCGGGGCTCGTGCTGTCGCCGCACCTGCTCGGATGCGACCTGGTTCTCCTGCTGGTGCCATTCGCCGCGGCATGGCACGAACTGCCACAACGGCGGCCCCTGTGGGCGGGCTCGGCGGCGGCCCTGGCCGCGGCGGCGGCGATGTCGCCGACCGTCACCGACCTGCAGATCGCGGCCTGGGGCCGGGCGCTGGCGATGGGCCCGTTGGTCCTCGCGGGGGTTGTCGCGGTGCTGGCGACGGCGGCCCGTACCCCGACCCACCACGACGTCGGCGCGGCATAGACTGACCCAGATGTTCGAGACGCTCAACGCCAGGCTCAGCGACACCTTCGCTCGGTTGCGGGGCAAGGGGAAACTGTCCGAAGCGGACGTCGACGCCGCCCTCCGGGAGGTCCGCATCGCGCTCCTCGAAGCCGACGTCAACGTGTCGGTCGTCAAGTCGTTCCTCGCACGGGTGAAGGAACGTGCCATCGGCGCCGAGGTGACCAAGAGCCTCACGCCGGGCCAGCAGGTCGTCAAGATCGTGCACGAGGAGCTCGTCGTCACCCTCGGTGCCGAGCGCGCGCCGCTGGCCCGGCCCGCCGCACCGCCGCTGGTCGTGTTGATGGCCGGCCTGCAGGGATCGGGCAAGACGACGACCGCGGCCAAGCTCGCCAAGCACCTCAAGGCGAAGGGAAAGCGGCCGTTACTGGTCGCCGCCGACCTCCAGCGCCCTGCCGCCATCGACCAGCTGGAGGCCCTCGGTCGCCGGATCGACGTCCCGGTGTACACCGATCGGAAGGGCAAGGCGCCGAAGGTCGTCAAGGCTGCGCTCAAGCATGCCCGCACCGAGGGGCGCAACGTCGTGATCGTCGACACGGCGGGCAGGCTCCAGATCGACGACGACCTCATGAAGGAGCTCGCCGCCGTCCGCAAGGTGGCGGACCCCGACGAGGTCCTCCTCGTCGTCGACGCCATGACCGGTCAGGAGGCCGTCAACGTGGCCAAGGGGTTCCTCGAGTACACCGACCTCACGGGTCTCGTGATGACCAAGCTCGACGGCGACGCCCGAGGAGGCGCGGCCATCTCGGCCAGAGAGGTGACGGGCCGCCCCATCAAGTTCGTGGGGCTCGGTGAGGGCCTCGACGACCTCGACGTGTTCCATCCCGACCGGATGGCGTCCCGCATCCTGGGTATGGGCGACGTCATGACGCTGATCGAGAAGGCCGAGCAGGCCTACGATCAGGAGGAGGCGCTGAAGGCGGCGGCCAAGATGCGCGACGCCTCCTTCGACCTCGAGGACTTCCTCGAGCAGTTCCAGCAGCTCAAGAAGATGGGACCGTTGCAGCAGCTCGTTAGTATGCTGCCCGGCGCTGGAGCCGCGCTGGGTGACGTGCAGATCGACGAGCGCCAGTTGGCGCGGGTCGAAGCGATCATCCGGTCGATGACCCGGGACGAGCGACGCAACCCGAAGCTCATCAACGGGAGCCGCAAGCGGCGGATCGCAGCCGGGTCGGGGACCAGGCCGCAGGACGTCAACGCCGTTCTCAAGCAGTTCTCCGAGGCACAGAAGATGATGAAGGCGCTCGCCGGAGGGAAGAGCCCCATCCCGGGGCTCCCGATCCCGGGGACACGCCGGAAGAAGAGGTGAACATGTCGGTGAAGATCCGCCTGACGCGGATGGGGAAGAAGAAGCAGCCGAGCTATCGCGTGGTCGTGGTCGATTCTCGCCGTCCTCGCGACGGTCGGTACATCGAGCAGATCGGGCGTTACGACCCCCGCCAGGAGCCGTCCGTCGTCGAGATCGACAACGACAAGGCGCTGGCCTGGCTCCGGAACGGCGCTCAGCCGACCGACCGAGCCCGCAAGCTCCTCGAGATCTCCGGGGCGTGGACGCAGTTCAAGGTCGCCAAAGGTGAGATCCACACCATCGATGTGACGCCGACGGCGGAAGAGGAGCAGGCTGCTTCGGGAGCCGCAGTCGACGAGCCGACCGCCGACACGCCTCAGGAGCCGGAGACCGCATCGGACGACGAGCCGGAGGCCGTGGACGGCTCCACCGATCCCGAAGGAGTCGAAGCATGAAGCAGGGCGAGATCGTCGACCGGGTCGTCACCTACGTCGTGAAGGAGATCGTCGACGACGCCGATGCCGTCGAGGTCGAGATCGTGGCCGACGGCCAAGATGCCGTCGTCGCCGAGGTGCGGACCGCCAAGCCGGACATGGGACGGGTCATCGGTCGCCGGGGACGGGTCGCCCGGGCGATCCGGACCGTCGCCGGCGCTGCCGGAGACGAGGAGGGTGTCGCCGTCGACGTCGAGTTCCTCGACTGACGGCTCGCCGATGGCCGACCCCGTCGGCGGCGGACGCGGCGCCACCGAGGACCGGGTCCCGGTCGGCTACGTCCGCCGAGCCCACGGGATCCGTGGGGCGGTCGTGGTTCGTCCCACCACCGACGCGCCGGACCGACGGTTCTCGCCGGGAGCGGTCTTCGACACCGACCGCGGCCGGCTCGAGATCGCCACGGTGGCTCCGCACAAGGACGGGCTGGTCGTGGCCTTCGTCGGCATCGATGATCGGACCACCGCCGAAGCGCTGCGAGGCACGACCCTGACCATCGAGCCCGCCGAGCGCCGGGAGCTGGAGGCGGGCGAGTACTGGCCCGATGACCTGGTCGGCTGCCACGTCGAAGCACCCGACGGATCGATGCTCGGCACGGTGGTCGAGGTCGTGGTGGGGGAGGCACAGGATCGCCTCGTCGTCCGGACCCCCGACGGCAGACCGGTCCAGGTGCCGTTCGTCGACGCCTTGGTGCCTGACGTCGATGTGCCGGCTCGACGCATCGTCGTCGACGCGCCGGAGGGGCTGTTCGGGGCCGAGTGAGGCAACGTCGGGCCTCCGGGTGACGTCACCGTAGAATCGGCCCATGCCGTACACGCCGAAGAACCACGTGAGGATCGTCACGGCGACCTCGTTGTTCGACGGCCATGACGCCGCCATCAACATCATGCGGCGGATCCTGCAGGCCTCCGGTGCAGAGGTCATCCACCTCGGCCACGACCGGTCCGCTGCGGAGATCGTCCAAGCGGCCCTCGACGAGGACGTTCAGGCGGTGGCCGTCACCTCCTACCAGGGCGGTCACATGGAGTTCTTCACCTACGTCCGGGAGCTCCTCGACGCCGCCGGTGCCCGTCACATCCGCGTCTTCGGCGGCGGCGGAGGCACCATCCTCCCGGAGGAGGCGGCCGAGCTCGAACGGCGAGGCATCGCCACGATCTACGGTCCCGACGAGGGTCGCCGCCTGGGCCTCCAAGGGATGATCGACGACCTGTTGTCCCGCGCCGATCTCCCCGTGGGCGACATCGAGGGTGTCGCCGTCGAGGATCTCGCACAGGACCGGTACGCCCTCGGCCGCGCCATCTCGGCGGCGGAGAACGACCCGGAGTCCCACACCGCGTTCCTCGAGCGGGTCCGCGCCGTCGCCGGCGACAGCCACGCTCCGGTCGTGGGGATCACCGGGACCGGCGGGTCGGGCAAGTCGTCGCTGGTGGACGAGCTCGTGCTCCGGTTCGTCCGTGATTTCCCCGATCGACGGGTCGCGGTCGTCTCGGTGGATCCGTCGCGGCGAAGGACCGGAGGCGCGCTGTTGGGGGACCGGATCCGGATGAACGCGGTGTTCGGCCCCCGCACGTTCATGCGCTCCCTGGCGACCCGCCAGGCGAACCTGGCGCTGTCGCCGCATGTGGCGGATGCGGTCTCGCTCGTCAAGGCCGCAGGCTACGACCTCGTGTTCCTCGAGACGTCGGGGATCGGTCAGTCCGACACCGAGATCGTCGATCATTCCGATCTGTCCGTGTACGTGATGACCCCCGAGTACGGTGCCGCGTCGCAGCTCGAGAAGATCGACATGCTCGACTTCGCCGACCTGATCGCCATCAACAAGGCGGACCGGCGAGGCGCCGACGACGCCTTGCGTGACGTGCGTAAGCAGTACCGGCGCAATCGGATGGCGTTCGAGCTCGACGCCGCCGACGTCCCGGTCTACGCGACGATCGCCTCGCATTTCAACGACCCCGGGGTGAACACCTTCTACCGGGCGCTGATGACGAAGGTCGATGCGGTGACGCCGTTGGATCTGTCGCCGCGAGGTTCCCTGCCCGTCGACCGTACCGGCGGCCACGGCATCATCCCCCGTTCGAGAACCCGGTACCTGTCCGAGATCGCCGAGACGATCCGTTCGCGCGCCGCGGCCGTCGAGGAGGAGGCTGCGGTCGCGGACCGGCTCCAGGCGGTCGAGACGACCATGGGACTCGCCGTCGACCCCGACATGACGGATCGTCTGGCGGCGACCGCCGAGGAGCTCCGGTCGCGGTTGTCGCAGGACTCCCTCGAGGTCCTCGACCGGTGGGACGAGCGCGCCGAGGCCTACCGCGAGGACCGGTACGTCTACGAGGTCCGGGGCCGCTCCGTCGAGGTGGAGACCCGTACGACCACCCTGTCGGGTACCAGGGTCCCGAAGGTGTCGGTGCCGCGGTACCGGTCGTGGGGTGATCGGGTGCGCTGGGCCGCCCACGAGAACTACCCGGGCGCGTACCCGTTCACCGCCGGGGTCTACCCCTTCAAACGCACCGCGGAGGAGCCGACGAGGATGTTCGCCGGGGAAGGCGGGCCCGAGCAGACCAACCGGCGCTTCCACTTCCTCGCCGAGGGCATGCCGACCGTGCGGCTCTCCACCGCGTTCGATTCGGTCACGCTGTACGGGGAGGACCCTCAAGCGCGACCCGACGTGTACGGGAAGATCGGCAACTCGGGGGTTTCGGTCGCCAGCCTCGACGACGCCAAGAAGCTGTACTCGGGATTCGATCTCCTGTCCCCGACGACGTCGGTGTCGATGACGATCAACGGTCCTGCGCCGATGATGCTGGCGTTCTTCCTCAACGCCGCGATCGACCAGGCCTGCGAGACCTACATCGTCCGTCACGGCCTCGAGGCGGAGGTGGAAGCGAAGATCGCCGCCCGGTACGAGGACCGGGGCATCCCCCGACCTCGGTACCACGGAGATCTTCCCGACGGTCACGACGGCCGCGGCCTCATGCTGCTCGGCATCACCGGCGATGAGGTCCTCGAACCCGACGTGTACGAGCGCATCGCGGCCGAGACCGTGGCGACGGTGCGCGGCACCATCCAAGCAGACATCCTCAAGGAGGATCAGGCCCAGAACACCTGCATCTTCTCGACCGAGTTCGCCCTCCGGATGATGGGCGACATCCAGGGGTGGTTCATCGACCACGACGTCCGGAACTTCTACTCGGTGTCGATCTCCGGCTACCACATGGCCGAAGCCGGGGCGAACCCCATCACCCAGCTCGCGTTCACCCTCGCCAATGGCTTCACCTACGTCGAGTACTACCTGGCCCGGGGTTACCCGATCGACGCGTTCGCTCCGAACCTGTCGTTCTTCTTCTCCAATGGCCTCGACGCCGAGTACGCGGTGATCGGTCGGGTGGCGCGACGGATCTGGGCCCAGGCCATGAAGGAGCGCTACGGCGCCGGTGAGCGCTCCCAGAAGCTGAAGTACCACATCCAGACCTCGGGACGGGCCCTGCATGCCCAGGAGATCTCCTTCAACGACATCCGTACGACCCTGCAGGCGCTCTACGCGGTCTACGACAACTGCAACTCGTTGCACACCAACGCCTACGACGAGGCGATCACGACCCCCACCGAGGAGTCCGTACGCCGGGCCCTGGCCATCCAGTTGATCATCAACCGCGAGCTGGGGCTCGCCAAGAACGAGAACCCGCTGCAGGGGTCGTTCGTCGTCGAGGAGCTCACCGAACTGGTCGAGGAGGCCGTGCTGGCCGAGTTCGATCGCCTCACCGAACGCGGGGGCGTCCTCGGGGCCATGGAACACATGTACCAACGATCGAAGATCCAGGAGGAGTCCCTGCTCTATGAGCGGTTGAAGGACTCCGGCGAGCTCCCGATCGTGGGGGTGAACACGTTCCTGTCTCCCGACGGGTCGCCCTTCGTGACCCCCGATGCGGTCGTTCGCTCCACCGACGAGGACAAGGACCGTCAGATCGCCAACGTCCGGGCGATCCACGAACGCCACGAGAAGGCCGCCGCCGAGGCCCTCGGCGAGCTGCAGCGGGCCGCCATCGCGGGCGCCAACACCTTCGACGCCATGATGGAAGCGGCCAAGGTCTGCACCATCGGCCAGATCTCGCATGCCCTCTATGCGGTGGGCGGCCGCTACCGGCGCAACATGTGAACGACGTGGCGCGGCGCGTCCTCCTGTGGTCCCTCGGCGTCGGGTTCCTCCTGATCGTCGCCGGATGTGCCGGACGCGGCGGTTCGGTGCCGCCGGCCACGTCGGCAGACACCGAACCGATCACGCTTCCGACGACACCGGCCGGCTCGGGGGAGTGGGCTTCCGCGGCGCCTCCGTGCGCGGAGGGAGGCGGCTGGGGGACCTGCGCCGTCGCCGGCTTCGAGGATCGGCCGTACGACGTCAAGGTACCGTCGGGGTACGACCAGGCGACGGCGTTCCCGGTCGTGGTCGCGCTCCACGGCGGCGGCGGTTCGGCCGCCACGGCGGAGACCATGACGTGCCCCGGCGGCGATCGCGCGGAGGCATCCTGCCTCCAGGGTCTCGGCGACGTGGAAGGCTTCCTCACCGTGTTCCCCAACGGGAGCGGTTTCCCGCCGGTCCGACGACTCCGCACCTGGAACGCCGGGGGAGGCGAGGCGGGCTGGAACTGCACCTCGGGTCGGGCGTGTGCCGAGGGGACGGACGACATGGTCTACCTCGACGCCGTGCTCGACGACGTGGCTCGCCGCTACCACGTGGACCCGGACAGGATCTATGCCGTGGGTCTGTCCAACGGGGCCGCCCTGGCCCATCGATTGGCCTGTGAGCGTTCGGGGCGGTTCGCCGCCGTCGTGGCGGTCGCCGGATCGAACCAGTTCTCGACCACGTCGCCGTGCGACCCCGCCGAGCCGGTAGCCGTCATGCAGGTGCACGGGACCGAGGATCCCTGCTGGACCTATGAGACGTCGGAGAGCGCCTGTGTCGATCGCGGCGGACGGAAACTCGGGGCGATCGAGAGCATCACCGGATGGGTCGAGCGACTCGGGTGCCACCAGGGGTCCGAGGTTCCGGTGCCCGACGTCGACGATGACGGCACCAGCACCACGATGCGGACGTGGACCGGGTGCGACGGCGGCGTCGAGGTCGTCCTGGCCACCGTGAAGGGAGGCGGACACACCTGGCCGAATGGCGATCCTGCGCTCCCCGAGCGTCGGGTCGGGCGGGTGGCTCGCGACTGGGGCAACGAGCGGATCTGGGCGTTCCTGAGCCGGTTCGGTGGCAGGGGATGACGCTCCGGTCGCTGGCAGCCGTTGCCGTGGTGGTCGCATTGGGGGCGTCGGGGTGCCGAGCGTCCTCGCCGGCGGATACCGGGGGTTTCGACGGGATCGAGATCCAGGGTCACCGTGGTGCCAGGGGGCTGCAGCCCGAGAACACGCTGCCCGGATTCGAGACGGCCCTCGACCTGGGTGTCGACACGCTCGAGCTTGACATGCACCTGACCGCCGACGGTGTCGTCGTCGTGTGGCACGACGACACCATCGGACCCGACACGTGCCGTCTGGCCGCGGGTGCCGATCCGTCGCCACCCGACCCGGCGGAACGTCCTCGGATCTCCGAGTTGACGGCCGCCCAGGTCGCCGGCTACCGATGCGACCGCAACCCCGACCCGGACCGGTTCCCCGATCAGCGGCCCGAGCCGACGGCGCTCGCCGGGGACGATTACGGGATCCCGACCCTCGCCGAGGTCTTCGAGTTCGTCGCCCGGTACGCGGCGGCGTCCGACAAGACCGCGGTGCAGCGGGAACGGGCGGCGCAGGTCGGGTACAACATCGAGACGAAACGCGACCCGGCCGATCCGGAGGCCATCGGCGACCGGTTCGACGGGACGGCTCCCGGCGCCTTCGAGCTGGCCGTCCTGGCGGTCGTCGACGCCGCCGGCGTCGCGGAGCGGGTGACGATCCAGAGCTTCGATCACCGGTCGTTGTGGGCCATCCACGCGATCCGTCCGGAGATGGACCTCGCGGCGTTGACCCGCCGTGGCGACGCACCCGACTTCGCTGATCTGGCCGCCAAGGGTGCGACGATCTGGTCGCCCGATCGGCGAGCCGTCGATGCCGCACGGGTCACCGCCGCGCACGAGGCCGGGTTGCGGGTCGTCCCGTGGACCGTCGACGATCTCGACGAGGCCAGGGCCCTCGTCGCCGACGGCGTCGACGGGCTGATCACCGATCGGCCCGACCGGTTCACGCGCTGAGGACGCATCGGCGGTCTGGAAGGAGGAGCGGTCGGGTGGGCGCCGGTGGCACCGGCGCGCTCGGTAGCCTCCACCGACGATGTTCGCGGTCGTCTCCTTCGTCGTGTCTGCGTCGGCTTGGGCGGTCCAGCGGCTGTCGACGCGCACGGTCATCGCCGGGTCCGTCGCCGGCTCGGCGGTGGCGGTCATGGCGTCGGTGGCCGGGATCGACGGCTATCCATGGTCGAACGTCGTGGTGCTGATGGTCGCCGTGGCCGGTGGGGTCGGCGTCGGGCGATGGGTGACGCCGACGGCGCGGGCGATGTTCCTGCTGCTCGCCGTGCTGTCGGCGCTCGATCTCTCCCAGCTCCTGTGGGCCGGCGGTACCCGGGCGCAGGGGCCGGCACCGTGGGAGACGTGGTTCCATCTGCTCGTCCTCGCGGCCGACGGGACGCCGATCCTCAAGATCGGCGTCGTCGATCTGCTCCTCGTCGCTGCCGTCGCCGAACATTGGCGACGGCGGGGGGCGGGGTTCTGGCTCGCCGCGCTCACCGGCCCCGTCGGACTGGCGTTGTCGTCCGGCTACGCCTGGGTCGTCCGGCCGGCCGGCGGCATGGTGCTCGTGCCGTTCGTGTTCGTCGGGTGGTCGATGTCGGAGCTGTGGTGGCGTCGCCATCGCAGGCGGGCCGTTCCGTAGACTGCATCCATGGAGATCGAGGAGCTCGCCGCGGCGATCGCGGAGCGGTACGCGGGACGCCGCTGGATCGTCCCGGCCGATGTCGCCGCGGGAGCGACCGCACTGGTGGCCTACCTGCGCGAATGTGGGGTCGACGCCGTGATGGTCGTCGCCGGCACCGAAGGTATCGGAGAGCTCCCCGCCGCCGACGTCACCTTCGTCACCGCCAGTCGCGGCGACACGATGATGACGGCGATCCGAGCCTTCCTGACTGCCGTCGAGGATCCGTCCGACGAGCTCCGCGCCGCGGTGGACGCCTTCGATCCCTCCGGCGCGGCGATGGTCCTCGGAGGGGGCTTCTCCCGACGTGATCGGCTGCTGGGGCGTCCCGTGTACGGGGCCCGCCTGGCCGCATGGGGGGCCCTCGAGGACAAGACGATCATCGACGAGCTGTGGGACGCGGCCGGCGTTCCTCGGGCGCCGTCACGGGTCGTTCCGGTGGCCGAGGCCGCCGCCGTCGCCCCGGCCATGGCGAGCGATCTCGGCTCCGTGTGGGTGGCCGACAACACCGAGGGCTGGCACGGCGGAGGCGAGTACCTACGCTGGGTCCGGGAGCCCGCCGACGTCGACGAGGCGACCACGTTCTTCGCCCGTCGGGCCCGTCGGGTGCGGGTGATGCCGTTCCTCGACGGGATCCCGTGCTCCATCCACGGGTTCGTCGCCGACGACGGCGTGGCCGTCTTCCGTCCGGTCGAGATGCTGATCCTCCGCCGTACCGACCGGTCGGGCCTGCTCTACGGCAGGGCCGCCACCTTCTGGGAGCCGACCGCCGACGTCGCCGCCGAGATGCGGGAGGCGGCCCGGAGGGTCGGCACCGAGCTGCGGCGACGTGTCGCCTACCGGGGATCCTTCGGCATCGACGGGATCGCCACGATCGACGGGTTCCGACCCACCGAGCTGAACCCGCGGGCCAGTGTCGGCCACTTCCTCCAAGCCCAGGCGGCCGGGCTCCCCTACGGCTCCATGGAACGCTGCTTCCTCGCCGGGGACCTCGACGTCGACGTCCGATGGCTCGCCGAGACGGTGACCGCCGCCGCCGCGGAGCACCGCTCCGGTGTGTCCTTCGTCCCCATCGAGGGTCGGTACGACGAGACCACCGTCGGCGTGAGGTTCTCCGACGAGGGCGCCGCGGCGGTCGAACTCGGCGGGGGCGGGGACGAACCCGCCGTCGACGCGACGATGCGGATCGGGCCGTCGGCGTTCGGTTCGGTGCTCATGGTCCGCTTCGATCCGGACCGCACCCCGGTGGGTCCGTCGACGGCCCCTCGCGCCCTCGCGGCGATCGACCTGGCCAGGGAGCTGTGGAACGTCGACATCCCGCCCGTCGCCGCGTCCCCCGACGTTCTCGCCCGGAACGACCCCTCAGGGCAGGTCGAGGTCGACGGTGACGCCCTCGCTGGATAGGCCGAGGGCGTCGATGGCGCCGACGAACAACTCCACCATGCCCCCCGGGCCGTCCGAGAGGGCGACGTCGAAGGCCTCCCAGGCGTCGCCACCGGCAGCGGTCGCGACCGACCGGTCGAGGTCCAAGGTGCCGTCGGGATCGCTGATCCTGACCCGCACGGCAGCGCTTCCGGGCGCGGCATAGCCCGCGACCCGAAGCGGGTACAGGTTCGGACCCGGCGGCGGCGACGTCAGGACGACCCCGCCCGAGCTCCGAGGTCTCGACAGGATCACCGCCCGGTTGGCGCCCGGACGGAGGTCGACCACGATCTCGGCGGGAGACGCCGAGACGAAGCCGCGGGCTTCGACGACGGTGACCGGAGCGAGGTGGAACTCGATGGTCAGTCGCTGGTCGGTCGAGCGCACCACGTAGATCCGATCGACCAGATCCGTGTCGGCGAGGGTGTCGGCGATGGCGCTCGCCCGAACTTCCTCGGGGAGGGTGACCCGAACGATGCCCGAACTCGGAACGATCGACACCCCCGCAGCCCCGATGGTCGACGCGGGGGCACCCGACAGGGTGCGGAACCCGATCCGGAACCGCTCGCACCCGTCGGCCACCGTCCAGTCGATCGCCGCGACGACCGCCGCGTCCCCCACGTCCCGGCCGAACGCCGACACCAGATCGGAGGACCCGAAGGGGGCGTCGGTTCCGGTGCATCCCGGCGGGTTCGGTTGCGTGGTCGCGACCACGGTCGTCGTCGAGGTGGCGGCGGGGAGCGTCGAACCCGAAGGGGAAGCGGGCGTGCACGCCACGGCCACCGCGGCGAGAGCCGTGACCAACACCAGGGATCGGACGGCGCGGCGTGCGGGGATCGGAGACTGCATGCCCTAGTGATAGCGCCTCGGCGGTGCTTGCCGCGCCCCGTCGGGGGACCGTGGCGACCGAGGAGCTCCTCGACATCGTTCACGGACCGACGCACCGACCGGTCACGGTCTCCGAGCGTCCAAGACGACGCGGAGCTGTGATAGGTTCGGTCGATGCCGCATCCATCCCCGGATCCCGAACTCGCCGTCGACTACATCGAAGGTCGCCGGTCCGACGCTCCGCTGCTCGCCGAAGCCGTCAGGCTCCGGGACGAAGGCAAGGGCCGGACCGTGACGTACTCCCGGAAGGTGTTCATCCCGTTGACGACCATGTGCCGGGACACCTGCACGTACTGCACCTTCGTCAAGCCGCCCGGCGGCGGCGGCGAGTACCTCGTCCCCGACGACGTCATGGCCATCGCCGCGGCGGGGGCCCGCCACGGCTGCACCGAAGCCCTCTTCACCCTCGGGGACCGTCCGGAGGATCGCTGGCCGGCCGCCAGGGAGTTCCTGGCCGGAGTCGGGCACGCCTCGACGATCGACTACGTCTGCGCGATGACCGAACGGGTGGCAGCGGAGACACCCCTGTTCCCGCACGCGAACCCCGGACTCATGTCGGCCGATCAGCAGCGGCGTCTCCGCCGTTCCAACCCGTCGCTCGGCCTCATGTTGGAGAACATCTCCCCACGGCTGCTGGAGCCCGGCGGGCCCCACCACGGGTGTCCCGACAAGGATCCGGAGCTCCGGATGGCGACGATCGCCGCTGCGGGCCGGGAGCGGATCCCGTTCACGTCCGGGATCCTCGTCGGGATCGGCGAGACGCCCCGCGAGCTCGTCGACAGCCTCTTCGCCCTGGCCCGGCTGCATCGCACCTACGGTCATATCCAGGAGATCATCGTCCAGAACTTCCGCGCCAAGGCCAACACGCGGATGCGTCACCGGCCGGAACCGACCCCGGAGGTCTTCCGCCGGGTGGTCGCGGTGGCGCGATGGATCATGGGACCCGAGATGAACATCCAGGTCCCGCCCAACCTGTCGGAGGATCTCGCCGCCCATCTCGACGCCGGGATCAACGACTGGGGCGGGGTGTCACCGCTCACCATCGACTGGGTGAACCCGGAGGCCCCATGGCCGCAGCTCGATCGACTCGACGCGGTCACCCGGGCGGCCGGTTTCGAGCTTCGGCCCCGGCTCCCGGTCTATCCCGAGTACATCTCCGAGGAGTGGATCGACCCCGGGCTCTTGGCCAAGGTCTCGGCCGCGGTGGACGATCGTGGCTACGTGCGACCCATGGAAGGAGCCCGCCCATGACCATCTCGTTCCTCCAACTCCGTCCCGCCGAGGCGGTCAACGAGCTGTGGGCCACGACCCGCCGGAAGGAAGGCACCACCACCGTCGAGGTCCCGACGCTCACGGCCGAGGACCGGGCGGGGAGCCTGGCCGGAGGGCTGCTGCCGGTGGCGACGGCCATCGCTCCGGTCGCACCCGCCGCATGGGTGGTCCCACCCGAGGACGCCGTGGCGCTCGCCGCCGCCGGAGAGCCCGGATGGCGCATCACCGTGGTCGACGATCCCCGGCGCGACGTCGTGGTGGACGCCGTTGCGCGCTCCGCCGCGGCCTACCTTCGAACGCGACGAAGCACGGTCGAGGCGGCCGCGTCGATCGCGTCGCTTCCGGGGTTGTCGCTCGTCGTGTCGGTCTTCGTCGACTCGGTGGGCGAGGCGATCGCGGCCGTTGCCGCCGGCGCAGGCGACCTGCTGGTGCGGGGCTGGACCACCGACATGGTCGCCCAGCTGCGCGACGCTCTCGACGGGAACCTGGTCGAACGGGTCGCGGTGCCGCCGCAGGTGACCGTCGACGAGGCCCGCGCCCGGTTCGACGGGGACCTGTTCGCGGTCTACCTGGATCAGGTCGACGCCACCGGCCATGCCCGCCCCCGTGACGGGTGGGCCCCCGGCAAGGACCTTCCCGTCCCGGTGCCGCAGGCCCGCTTCTCGGCCGCCTGGCCCGACCCGACATGGCGGCGGCGGACCTCGCCGCTGCCGGCGGAGGTGCGGCCGCGGGTGCGGGCCATCCTCCGACGCTCGGCCGCCGGCATCCCACCGGACCGTGATGACGTCCAGGCGCTCTTCGAGGCGCGAGGCGCCGAGATCGACGCCATCGTCGAGGTCGCCGACGAGCTGCGGCGCGCGATGGTGGGCGACACCGTCACCTACGTGGTGAACCGCAACATCAACTACACGAACCAGTGCTATTTCCGCTGCGGCTTCTGTGCCTTCAGCAAGGGCCCGCGGTCGCTCAACCTTCGCGGGGAGCCGTACCTCCTGTCCATCCCGCAGGTCGTCGAACGCACCGTCGACGCGCATCGCAGGGGCGCGACCGAGGTCTGTCTCCAAGGCGGCATCCATCCCGAGTTCACCGGCGACTTCTACGTGCACGTGCTGGAGGCGATCAAGGAGGCCGTCCCCGAGATGCACGTGCACGGGTTCACGCCCCTGGAGGTGTGGCAAGGCGCCGAGACGTCGGGCACGTCGGTGGCGGCGTTCCTGGAGCGGCTCCGTGACGCCGGTCTCGGCACGCTCCCAGGGACCGCGGCGGAGATCCTCGACGATCGGATCCGCCGTCACCTCTGCCCCGACAAGATCCGCACCGCGCAATGGGCCGAGGTGATGATCACCGCCCACGAGCTCGGACTCCGGTCGACGGCGACGATGATGTTCGGACACATCGACGATCCCGGCTCCTGGGCCGAGCACTTCGAGGTCCTGCGGGCCATCCAGCGACGGACCGGAGGCATCACCGAGTTCGTGCCGCTGCCCTTCGTCCACATGGGAGCACCCATCTACCTGCGGGGCCGCGCCCGTCCCGGTCCGACCTGGGACGAGGTCGTCCTCGTGCACGCCGTCGCCCGGATCGCCTTCGCCGGGCTCATCGACAACATCCAGGCATCCTGGGTCAAGCTGGGTCTCGACGGCGGCATCCGCCTCCTCGACGCCGGATGCAACGATCTGGGCGGAACGCTCATGGACGAGACCATCTCGCGATCCGCCGGCGCCGCCCACGGCACGACCATGGATCCCTCCGACTTCCAGACGGCGATCGTCGCCGCGGGACGCCGCCCGATGCAACGCACGACGTTGTACGCACCCGTCGACGGCGGCGTCCCGCTCCACCTGAAGGCCCCACGCCGCCAGGGCGCGCCGTAGGACGCCGAGGACGCGTACACTCGACACGATGGCCGCGGGCAGCAACATCCGAGGGAGGACGACACGCGACGCGTTGTTCGACGCGGCGAAGCGCCTCTTCGCCGAGGTCGGATACGCCAGGACCTCCCACGCCGACATCTCTGCGTTGGCGGGCATCGGTCGGACGACCTTCTACGAGCACTTCTCGTCGAAGGAGGAGCTCCTCGTCAAGCTCGTGGAGCGGGACCTCCCCGAACTGATGGACGAGATCATCGCCGCCGTGGACGAGGACCTGCCGCCCGATCGCCGACTGGCCGAGTTGGCGGCGCGGATGGTCGAGTTCGTCGCCACCGATCACCTCGGCCTGATCCTGCACACCGAGGTCCCTCGCCTCTCCCTCGAGGCTCAGGCGGCCATCGCCCGAACCCACGCCGGCATGGCCGAAACGATCATGGCGATCTACGCCCAAGGGGTGAAGCAAGGACGGTTCCGGAAGATGCCGCCGATGTTGGCGGGGCGACTCGTCGAACAGACCATCATGACCGGAGGTCGCGTCGTCATGGACACCGACGAGCCGAAACAGCACGTGCACGCCATCGCCGACGCCACCGCGGAGTTCCTCGTCAGCGGCCTCACCGTCGACTGACGGTCCGGATCGGCCCGTCACGTAAGCTTCCGGCCATGCATCCAGTCGACTCACCGCAGGAGGCCGCGTTCCGGGCCGAAGCCCGGGCGTTCCTGGAGGCCAACGCGGAACCGCTTCCTCCCTGGGTCGTGGCGCCTTCGGCGATCGTCGCCGAATGGACGCCCGACGAGGAGGAACGCAAGCTCGACGAGGCCCGACGATGGCAGCGCCGCAAGTTCGACGAAGGGTGGGCCGGGATCGCCTGGCCTCGCCGCTACGGCGGTCGCGGTGGCACCCTGATCGAGCAGCTCATCTTCTCCGAGGAGGAGGCCGGCTTCGACGTCCCCTCGGACGCGCTGATCATCGGGACGGGATGGTGCGGCCCGGCGGTCCTCGAGCATGGCACCGACGAGCAGCGCGATCGGTTCCTGCGGCCGCTCCTGCGGGGCGACGAGGTGTGGTGTCAGCTCTTCTCGGAACCTGCCGCAGGCTCGGACCTCGCCGGTTTGGGGACCCGGGCGGTCCGGGACGGGGCGCAATGGCGGATCACCGGGCAGAAGGTGTGGACGACCTTCGCCCATCGTTCCGACTGGGGACTGCTCATCGCCCGGCACGATCCGGACCTGCCCAAGCATCGCGGTCTCACCGCGTTCATCGTCGACATGAAGGCGCCGGGGATCACCGCCCGACCCCTTCGGCAGATGACGGGCTCGGCCAACTTCAACGAGGTGTTCTTCGACGATGTCGTCGTCGCCGACGCGTACCGGCTCGGTGCGGTGGGTGACGGCTGGCGGGTCGTCATCTCGACGTTCATGTGGGAACGGCTCAGCCTGGTGTACGGGAGCGACCGGGTCCTGGAGGCGCTCGGTGCGCTCATCGCCGAGCGGGGCCGAGCGACGGATCCCGTCGTTCGTGACCGCTACGCCGCCATCTACGCAACCGGCGAGGCGCTGCGGTTCACGGGCCTGCGGATGATGACCGCCGTGTCACGAGGGGCGATGCCCGGTCCGGAAGGGTCCATCGTGAAGCTGCTCGCGACCTCCATGCTGGAGGCGGCCCACACGATGGCGTTGGACCTGTTCGACGCCGTCGGGACATTGGCCGCGGAGGTCGCTCCGTGGCATGGGGAGTGGCACGCCGCCTTCCTCGGCATGCCCGGACTGCGGATCGGGGGAGGTACCGATCAGATCCAACGGAACATCATCGGCGAACGCGTCCTCGGGTTGCCCTCGGAGCCTCGTCCGGACCGGTCCGTGCCGTGGGGTCAGATCCCGCGAGGTGAACGGTGATGCGTCCATGAAGATCAACGTGGTGACGATCTTCCCCGGCTACTTCGATTCCCCGTTGGAGGTCAGTCTCGTCGGGAAGGCGAGACGGGAGGGACGGCTCGATGTGCGGCTCGTCGATCTCCGGGCCCACGGGAAGGGCCGGCACCGGCAGGTCGACGACGCGCCGTTCGGTGGTGGCCCCGGGATGGTCATGATGATCGAGCCGTTGGCGGCCGCGCTCGATCCGCTCGCCGACACCCACAGGATCCTGTTCTCGGCCGCCGGCACCGTGCTCACCCAGGCGCATCTCGACCGATGGTCGACGCTGGACGAGCTCACCCTCGTGTGCGGACGGTACGAGGGGGTGGACGAGCGAGTGGCGGAGCATCTCGTCGATGAGGAGATCTCCCTGGGGGACTACGTCCTGCTCGGCGGCGAGGTCGCCGCCTTGGCGGTCATCGAAGGGGTCACGCGCCTGTTGCCGGGCGTCGTGGGCAACCCGGAGTCGATCCGGACCGAGTCGTTCCGAGACGGGACGGTCGAGGAACCTCAGTACACGAGACCGGCGGAGTTCCGGGGATGGCGGGTCCCCGACGTGCTGCTCAGCGGCGATCACGCCGCCATCGCCCGCTGGCGCGAGGAGCAGCGCCGAGCGCGAACGACCCGTCGACGCAGCGGAGCGGAGGCCCCGCCGGGGCCCTGAGCGCCGGCTTCCCATAGCGAAGACCGTCGGGTACACTTCCCGCCTCGCACGTCTTTCCACCGCGTCCGGAGGACCCCGTGAACACGATCGACCAGATCGAAGCCGCATACCTGCGCGACGACATCCCCGACTTCGGCCCCGGCGACACCGTCCGCGTCGACGTCCGGGTGATCGAAGGTGGCCGGGAGCGGATCCAGTCGTTCGAGGGTGTCGTCATCGCCCGGTCCGGCGGCGGGGTCCGTGAGACCTTCACCGTGCGGAAGATCAGCTTCGGGGTCGGCGTCGAACGCATCTTCCCTGTTCATGCTCCGATCATCAGCGAGATCGAGGTCCTTCGCCGAGGCGACGTTCGCCGCGCGAAGCTCTACTACCTCCGCGATCGCGTCGGCAAGGCCGCCCGGATCAAAGAGAAGCGCGACTGATCGGAGGATCGCGCGCGGGTCGTCGTCGACCGCGGGGCCCTCGAGGTCCATCTTGCCGACTGTCGCTCGACCTGGGTCCGAGGGAGCGTCCGACACGGGAGACGGGAGGAGATTGGGTGGAGCGTCGGGTAACGTCCTCGCCGTGACCGACACGAACCCGGACCCGTTCCGCTCGACCGAATCGATCCGCGCGGAGGCGACCGCGTCGTCGCGGGTGGTCGACAAGGGCAAGGAAGCGTTGCCGTTCTGGCTGGAGCTCCCGATCCTCGTCGTTGTGGCGCTGCTCGTGGCGGTGGTCATCAAGACCTTCTTCGTGCAGGCGTTCTACATCCCGTCGTCGTCGATGGAGGACACGCTGTTGATCAACGATCGGGTGCTGGTCAACAAGCTGGCGTATCGCCTCGGGGATCTCGGCCGGGGCCAGGTGATCGTCTTCGACGATCCCCGTGGGCCCACGACGCCCGAGGAGTCGGTGCTCGATGCGGCCCGGCGCAACGTCGCCGAGGCGATCGGCCTGTCGACCCCGCGTTCGGAGTTCATCAAGCGGGTCATCGGTCTTCCCGGCGAGACCATCGAGATCCGCGACAGCACCGTCTTCGTGAACGGGCAAGGGCTCGTCGAGCCGTACCTCAAGGATGGCTCGTTCATGCCGGACTTCGGGCCGGTGACGGTCCCCGCCGGGCAGGTGTTCGTGATGGGCGACAACCGCAACGCAAGCCAGGACAGTCGAGTGTTCGGCCCGATCCCCGTCGACGAGATCGTGGGACGAGCGTTCGTCATCATGTGGCCGCCGTCACGCTGGCAGGGCCTCTGACCGGCCTGTGGAGGGCTCGGGTCGGCTGGGCGAGCGGATCCCGGCCCGGATCTGTCGCAGGGGCCGTGTAGGACAGGGACGAGGGAACCGGTCGGCTCCCGCATTGCGACCCACCGGCGCTACCGTAGCGAGGAGCGACGGCACGCTCGCACCGGTGGAGAACGAGGAGTGGAACTCGATGGGCGAAGAGGACCTGGAACGTTACGAGACCGACGTCGAGCTGCAGATCTACCGGGAGTACCGGGACGTCCTGCCGATGTTCCGCTACGTCGTCGAGACCGAGCGACGGTTCTACCTCGCCAACAAGGTCGACCTCCAGACCCGACGGTCCGACGGTGGGGTGTTCTTCGAGCTGGAGCTCGAAGATGCGTGGGTGTGGGACATGTACCGTCCGGCGCGGTTCGTCACCAGGGTCAAGGTCCTCACCTTCCGTGACGTCAACATCGAAGAGGTCGACAGCCCATCTCCGGTGGACGTCGACTCTCTCTGAGGCCGCTGGGGCATCATGACCTCCGACGGCATCGGCGCACCGCCGGCAGGCCCCGACGGGACGCCTCCGCATCTGGCCGTGGGACGCGTCGGCGAGCGGATCGCCGCGTCGTTCCTCCGACGTCGCGGGTTCGCCGTCGTCGCCACGAACGTGCGGGTGGGCCGCGACGAGATCGATATCGTCGCCGTAGGCCCGACCGGCACGGTGGCGGTGGAGGTCAAAACCGTGGTCGTCGGCTCCGGCATCGATCCTGCCGATCACTTCGACGCCGCCAAGGTGAGGCATCTGCGTCGAGCCATGCGCCGCTCACGGCCGCCCATCGGCCGTCTCGACCTGATCACCGTGGAGCTGACCGGGCGCGGCGCCTCGGTGCGGTGGCTGGCCGACGTGGCGTAGGCGCCGCGATCCTCACGACCCCCGGCGCCGCCGCTCCTTGTACCAGCAGCCCCGGTGCCAGTGTCGACGGAGGTCGGGTGCGTCTTCGGGAACGACGACGACGTGACCGGTGCCGGGAGGGATCGTCGATTCGCACCCGGGGCATCGGTAGGTCTTGGATGCCTGGTAGGGCTGGATGGGTCGCACGATCTCGGCTCCGTGGATCATCCGAAGAACCCCCAGGCGACCACGGCCGCGGTGAGCGCGAGGAACACGACGACGATGACGACGTCGACGGTGGCGGCTCTGCCTTCCCGGAACGGATTGAAACCCACCGGCACCTCCTCGGATGTCCCAAGTATCGCCGGTCGTCGCCGGTACCGGCGGACCTCGCCAGCGGGTAGCGTGTCGCACATGAGCGAGTACATCACGATCGAGGACCGCGGCGTCGTCCGCTGGCTCCGACTCGACGCCCCCGACCGGAAGAACGCGATCCCCGAAGACGGATGGGAGCCTCTCGCCCAGGCGCTCGACGATTTCGACGCGTCCGACCAGCGTGTCCTCGTCGTCGCGGGTCGAGGCAGCGACTTCTGTGCCGGTGCGGACCTGTCCGACGTGGCCGTCGCGGAGAGCGCCTGGGTCAACGCCCAGCGCATGGCGGGACCGAACGCGGCGGCGATGGCCCTCCATCGGGTGGCCAAGCCCACGATCGCGGCGGTCGACGGGGTCGCCGTCGGCGCCGGGATGAACCTCGCGCTCGGCTGCGATCTCATCGTCGCCACCGACCGCGCCCGGTTCGCGGAGATCTTCGTTCGGCGGGGGCTGACCCTCGACTTCGGAGGGTCATGGCTTCTTCCCAGGGTCGTCGGGCTCGCCAAGGCCCGCGAGCTGGCGTTGACCGGGCGGTTCCTCGACGCGGCCGAAGCGGAGGCCCTCGGCATCGTGGCCCGTGTCGTGGCCTCGGAGGACCTGGTGGGAGCGGTCACGGACCTGGCCGACGAACTCGCCGCCGGCGCTCCGCTGGCGCAGCTCTTCATCAAGCGAGCGCTCGATCGGTCCGCCACGATGACCTTCGAGCAGGCCCTGGCCTTCGAAGAGCAGTCCCAGGCCATCCTGCTCGGGTCGAGAGACGTCCGCGAGGCGGCCGCCGCGTTCGGCGACAAGCGCGATCCACGCTTCACCGGCACGTGACGGTCGATCCGCCGGTCGGGGAACGACCGGCGGCCCGACGGCGTTGACGGGACGATGACGGCGAGCCGGCCTCCGCGGAACGAGCGCACGAGACGGTGGCTCGCGGCGGTGATGACCGTCGGGATGGTCGTGGCGGTGGTCGCGGCAGGTGCGACGACCCGGACACGTCGGGGCCCGGCGGTGACGCAGAGCCGCGCCGCGGACCCGCTGCTGGCCGACGCCATGGCGCTCGCCCTCGGTGCGACACCCGAGCAGTTGGCAGCTGTCGCCGCGGAGATGGCCGGTACCGGTGACGTCGGTTGGGTCCCGTATCTCGTCGACATGACCCGGATCTTCCGAGTGGAGGGCTCCGTTCGGCGCTTCGGCGCCGCCTTGGAGTCACTGACCGGGGTTCTGGTCCCCGACGATCCGCGGGACGTGTACACGACCTACGGCACCTGGATGTACGACCACGATGTGGTGCCGGTGGCGGGGTACCGACGGTGGAAGGCGACGATGTACGGCATCGTCGGTCCCGAGTTCGTCCCGCTGCTGGAGTCGGTCGACGATCCACGCCTCGCCGCCGAGCTCCAATGGGGCGGTGTACGGCGGGGCGGCATCGCCGAGCTGAACGCACCGCCGGTGATCCCGGTGTCGGCGGCGGGGTACATGATCGACACCGAACTGACCTTCGGCGCCACCGTGGCGGGGGAGAGTCGCGCCTACCCCCACCGGATCCTCGACCGCCATGAACTGGCCAACGACGTGCTTGGTGGCGAACCGGTCGCCCTCGTCGACTGCACCCTGTGCCGGACCGGGGTGCTGTACTCCCGCCGGGTCGGCGGGCAGGTCCTCGACTTCGAGACCTCGGGCTTGCTGCTCAACTCGAACAAGATCATGGTCGACCGCCAGACCGACTCGTTGTGGGTGCAGCTGACCGGTGAGGCGATCGCCGGTCCCCTGCAGGGGGTGGTCCTCGATCGCTTCCCGCTGACCGTCACCCGGTGGGGTGCGTGGCGGGCCGAGCATCCCGATTCGTCGGTGGTGGCGATCCCGACCGGGATCCCGTCGGACTACCCGCCGGGAGCGCCCTATCGGAACTACTTCGAGGCTCCCGAGCTGTGGTTCCCCGCCGCTTCGGTCCCGGACGTCTTCGCAGCGAAAGAGCGGATGGGGACGGTGGAGCTCGACGGTGCCTTCCTGGCGGTGTCGGTGTCCGCGCTCGCCCAAGCGGGTCCGCAGGTGCTCGGCGTGGGAGGGGCGAGCGTCTTGGCGGTCCCGACACCGGCGGGGATCCGCTTCTACGGGGATGCTCGTCCGGGGGACGCCGAGGTGCTCGTCGAGTCCTCCGACGGGGCGGCGGTCCTGTCGGATGGCACCGCCCGTCCCAGGGTGCTCGATGGGCAGTCGTTCTGGTTCGCGTGGTACGCCGCCCATCCCGATACCGCCTGGTGGCCGCAGGCCGGGCAGGGGTAGCCGGCGGCGGCGCGCCCCCACACCACGGAGGGTGACCCGCCGGGTGACGAGCGGTTCCTGTCCCAGCCGCGACGTACGGTCGTCCCATGTTCTCTTCCATCACGTCGTGTGCGTTGGTCGGGGTCGAACCTCGACCGGTCGTCGTCGAGGCCCACGTCACCGGCGGGGTCGGCGGGTTCTCGATCGTCGGTCTTCCCGATGCCGCGGTCCGGGAAGCCAAGGAACGGGTCAAGGCCGCCTTCGCGATGTCGGGTCACCGGTTCCCGAGGGGACGGGTCGTCGTCAACCTGTCACCGGCCGACCTGCCCAAGGCGGGATCGTCGTACGACCTGCCGATCGCCTTGGGCATCATCGGGGCGGCCGGGCTCCTGGACCGGCCGCTCCCCGGGATCGTCGCCCTGGGGGAGCTCGCCCTCGACGGATCGGTCCGAGGCGATCGCGGTGGTCTGGCGGCCGCCATGGTGGCCCGCGACCGATCCCGGCCATGCCTGTTGTCGATAGCGGCTGCCCGTCAGGTCGGGACGGGGCGGCCCTTCGACGTCCGGGCCGTCCGCAGCCTCAACCATGCGGTCCAGGTGGCGTTGGGCTCCGCCGATCCCGAGCCGATCGAACCGGTGCGGCCGGCGCTGCCGGCGGCGCCGGCCGGTGTGGACCTGTCGGAGGTGCGTGGTCAGTCGGTGGCCCGGCGTGCCCTCGAGGTGGCCGCCGCCGGCGGTCATCATCTGTTGCTCTCCGGCTCGCCGGGCGCCGGCAAGACGATGCTGGCACGGTGTTTGCCGGATCTGTTGCCACCGTTGACGGCCGCCGAACGCGACGAGGTCACGTTGGTGCGGACCGCGGCGGGGATCGACCGCGCCGAGCCGGCCGGTCGCCCCTTCCGGTCCCCGCATCATTCGGCCAGCCTCGCGGCCATCGTGGGCGGCGGCAACGGGATCGCGCGTCCCGGAGAGGTCGCCCTGGCCCATCACGGGGTGCTGTTCCTCGACGAGCTCGGGGAGTTCCCTCCCGCCGTGCTCGACGCGCTCCGCCAACCCTTGGAAGACGGTGAGGTCTCGGTGGCCCGATCGATGGGGACGGTTCGGTTCCCCTGCCGGTTCCAGCTCGTGGCGGCGACGAACCCGTGCCCCTGCGGGTTCCGTGACGACCGTTTGCGGGCGTGCGTCTGCTCGGATCGCAGGCTCGAGCGGTACCGGAACCGGTTGTCGGGTCCGCTGCTGGACCGGATCGACATCCGGGTGTCGGTTCCTCGGCTCCGCATCGGGGATCTCGGCGCCCCCGAAGGGGAACCCTCCTCGGTGGTGCGGCAGCGGGTCGTCGCGGCTCGGCAGCGACAAGCCGCACGGGGGCGCCTCAACCGGGAGCTCTCCAGACGAGATCTCGACGACCTCAGGTGGCCGGCGGCGACGGTGGGCGCGCTGGCGCATGGCGCCTCCGAGACCATGACCGCCAGGGGTTGGGATCGTGTTCGGCGTCTGGCGCGCACGATCGCCGACCTCGCTGGAGCCGACGACGTCGCTCCCGACCACGTCGTCGAGGCGCTGGAGTTGCGGGCGTGAGCTCCGATGCCCTCTTGCGGCTCGCCAACGCCGCCCTCCCGCCCGCGCGTCTGCGGGCGCTGCTGGACGCGGCGTCACCCGAGAGGGTCCTTCGCCGGCTCTCGGCCGGTGGCGGGGACGTCCCGGACGGGACACGGGCCGCCGTCGCGGTCGATGCCGCGGAGCGTCGCCGGGAGCTCGCGGCCGTCGGGGCGGAGTTCGTCGCCCTCGGTCGGGCCTTCCCTCCCGACCATCCCCTCGGGCGGTTGCGTGGCCTCCCGGACGCTCCGGCCGGGCTGTTCGTCCTCGGTGTCGTTCCTCGGGGGCCGACCGTGGCGGTGATCGGCACCCGCCGGTGCACGGCCTACGGACGGGACCTGGCGTTCGCCTACGGCCGAGCGATCGCCGAGGCGGGATGGATCCTCGTCAGCGGCCTGGCTCGAGGCATCGATGGGGCCGCCCATCGGGGCACGGTGGCTGCACGGGGACGGGGGATCGCCGTGCTGGGATGCGGGATCGACGTGGCGTACCCGAGAGGGCACGTGGGTCTCAAGCGGCGCCTCGTCGAACTCGGCGGTGCGGTGGTGAGCGAGTACCCGCTCGGGACCCGTCCCGAACCGTGGCGGTTCCCACCGCGGAACCGCATCATCTCGGGACTGTCCCAGGCGGTGGTCGTGGTGGAGGCACCCGTGAAGGGCGGATCGGGGATCACCGTCGCCCATGCGCTCGATCATGGCGTTCCCGTGTTCGCCGTCCCGGGGGATGTCGATCGGGTGTCGTCGGAGGGATGCAACCGGCTCATCCGTGACGGTGCCCAGCCCGTTCTGGATCCCCAAGACCTGATCGAAGAGCTGTCCCTGGTGGTCGGACCCCCGCGACCGGCCTCGGGGGGCGGCCCGGGTGCGTTGCGACCCGCCGACGGCCAGACTGCGGGTGATGACTGACCACCACCAGGGCACGAAGCGGGAGGTCCGCGAGGCGTTGCCTGGGTTCCTGCGATCATTGCGGGGGCTTCGCATCGTCGGGCTGTTCGTCCTGTTGGTCTCCGTGGTCTCGGCCGTCGGGTTCGCGGCCGGATCGCTGTGGCTGGCCTGTCGAGCGATCGGTGCGTGCTGATCGTCGCCGGTGCTCGCCGGGTCGTTGACGGGACCGTATCCCTCGGCGACCATGACCCCATGGGCCACACCGGGCCGCTCGCCGCGGCCGTCTCCGACTACGTCGAGCGTCTCGACCTCGAACGAGGGCTGTCGCCACACACCGTGGCCGCATACCGCCGCGACCTGAGCCAGTTCGTGGAGTTCTGTGACCGCCTCGGCATCGCCGAGCTGGAGTCCGTCGATCGCCGCGTCGTCCGGCGCTTCCTCGCCCACCTCGATAGTCGCCGGTACGCCCGTCGCAGCGTCGCCCGCAAGGCATCGGCGGTCCGGAGCTTCTTCCGGGACGCGGAGCGTCGCGGTCTCGTCGCCGGTGATCCGGCTGCCACCGTCGCCCACCCGAAACGTCCCCGCACGCTGCCCAAGGCGATCCCCGCCGGGGCCCTCGGCCGGGCCCTCGACGCCGTCGACGGATCCGATCCGGTGTCGGTGCGGGACCGAGCCATCCTCGAACTGCTCTACGGCACGGGCCTCCGGGTCTCGGAGGCGGCGTCCCTGCGTGTGGACGACGTCCGCGGCTCGTTCCTGACGGTCACCGGCAAGGGCGACAAGCAGCGGGCCGTCCCCATCGGGCGTCCCCTGCACGAAGCGGTCGCCCGGTACCTGAGGACCGCCCGTCCCCGGCTCGTGACCGACCGATCCGGCGACGCCCTCTGGTTGGGAGTCCGCGGGGGCGCTCTCGGGACCCGAGGTCTGCGTCGGGTGGTGGCCGCGCGCCTCGGAACGTTCCCTCACGCCCTCCGACACTCCTTCGCCACGCATCTCCTCGAAGGAGGAGCCGACCTGCGCAGTGTCCAGGATCTGCTCGGCCATACCGACCTGGGAACCACGCAGATCTACACTGCCGTCAGTCGAGATCACCTGAAAGCGACCTATGAGCGGAGCCACCCACGTGCATGAGCAGGGCGATCAGGAGCTCGCGGAGCTGTGGGGCCGGTTCAAGGCCACGGGTGACCTCAAGGCCCGAGAGGGTCTCATCCTCCACTATTCGCCCTTGGTGAAGTTCGTCGCCGGTCGTCTCCGGGCGGGTCTGCCCCGCAACGTCGACCCGGCAGATCTGACGTCCTACGGCACCTTCGGTCTGATCGACGCCATCGACAAGTTCGAACCGGAGCGGGGATACAAGTTCGAGACCTACGCGGTCAACCGCATCAAGGGTGCCATCCTCGACGAGCTCCGCGCCCTCGACTGGGTGCCCCGGTCGGTCCGTGCCCGGGCCCGCGAGATCCAACGCTCGATGGCCGAGCTCGAGCACGCACTGCAACGCACCCCGACCGAGGAAGAGCTCGCCGAGCACATGGACATCCCCCTCGAGACGCTTCGCGACCAGCTCGGGGAGATCTCCAGTCTCGGCTTCGTCGCCCTCGACGAGCTGCTGAACCCGACCGAGCGCGACTCGGGCGCGGTCCGGGATCTCCTCGCCGATCCGAAGGCCCTCGATCCCAGCGGGTCCTTCGAGAAGGAGGAGACCCGCTACGTCCTGGCGGACTCCATCAACCGGCTCCCGGAACGGGAGCGTCTGGTCGTGACCCTCTACTACTACGAGGGGCTCACGCTCGCCGAGATCGGCTCGATCCTCAACGTGACCGAATCCCGGGTGTGCCAGATCCACACCAAGGCGGTGATGAGCATGCGGAACCGGTTGATCGAGCCGCCCTACCGCAAGACCTGACGCGAAGGGTTTCGCCCTACGGTTCGGGCATCGGTACACTCGCTGCGCAATCCGCACGTCCATCGTGACCCCGTCGGGTCGGCCGCGAGCGCGGCCGTGAGGGGAGTGCATCGCGTGGGCGGACGTACCAACCCGGAACACAACGAGGAGGAACCGCCATGTCCCAGGTGACGATGCGGCAGCTCCTGGAGGCCGGAGTTCACTTCGGCCACCAGACGCAACGATGGAACCCGAAGATGCGTCCCTACATCTTCGGTGAACGCAACGGGATCCACATCATCGATCTGCGCCAGACCCTGGAACAGATCCAACGCGCCCACCAGCAGGTCAGGGACATCACCACCGCTGGCGGTGCAGTCATGTTCGTCGGCACCAAGAAGCAGGCCCAGGCCGCCATCCAGGAAGCTGCCGAACGCGCCGAGATGCCGTACGTGAACCACCGCTGGCTGGGTGGCATGCTCACGAACTTCCAGACGATCCACAAGCGGATCATGTACATGCGCGAGCTCGAGCGCATGGAACAGACCGGGGAGATGGAATCGTTGCCCAAGAAGGAGCGCCTCCGCCTGCGGAGGGAGTTCGTCAAGCTGGAGGCGGTCCTCGGCGGGGTTCGCACCATGCAGCGGCCGCCCGACGCCGTGTTCATCATCGACGTCAACACCGAGCACATCGCGGTGCGGGAGGCCAACCGGCTGGAGATCCCGATCATCGCCGTGGTGGACACGAACTGTGACCCCGATCCGATCGATGTCGTGATCCCCGGCAACGACGACGCGATCCGGGCTGCCCATCTGCTGGCGGGCGCCATCGCCGACGCCGCGATCGACGGCAGACGGATCGGCCAGGCCGGCAGGAAGGACCGTGAACCCGAGCCCGCGACCGTCGGCTCGGGCGACGAGAAGGAGACCCCATGAGCGACTTCACCGCCAAGGACGTTCAAGCGCTGCGCCAGGCCTCCGGTGCCGGGATGATGGACGCCAAGCGGGCCCTCCAAGAGGCAGGCGGCGACATGGAACGCGCCAAGGAGATCCTGCGCGAGAAGGGCCTCGCCGATGTCAAGAAGCGCAGTGGTCGCCGTCAAGGTGAAGGCGCCATCGGCCACTACCTGCATTCGCAGGCGGGTCGTCCGGTGATCGGGGTGCTCGTCGAGCTCGCCTCCGAGACCGACTTCGTCGCCAAGTCCGACGAGTTCCTCGAGATGGCCGACGACATCGCCATGCACATCGCGGCCGCGCGGCCCCGCTGGGTCACCCGCGAGGACGTTCCCGCCGAGGTCGTGGACAAGGAACGTGAGCTCATCGCCGCCCAGGCACGCAACGAGGGCAAGCCGGACCACATCGTCGACAAGATCGTCGAAGGGCGGATCGGGTCGTTCTACCAGGACAACGTCCTGTACGACCAGACCTTCGTCCGCTCCGAGAAGTTCGAAGGCACGATCGGTGAGATGGTCGGAGCGCTCGCCGCGAAGATGGGGGAGAACATCTCGGTCGCTCGGTTCGCCCGGCTCCAGGTCGGGGAGGCGGACGGCTAGATGGGTATTCGCCGGGTCGTGCTCAAGCTGTCGGGAGAGGCCTTCGCCGACCCGGAATTGAACTACGGCATCGACCCGAAGACGGTCGAGCGGGTCGCCGCCGAGATCGCCGGCGTCCATCGGGAGGGGCACGAGATCGGCATCGTCGTCGGAGGCGGGAACATCTTCCGCGGGATGAGCTCCACCGCCAAGGGCATGGATCGAGCCAGCGCCGACTACATGGGGATGCTGGCCACCGTGCTCAACGCGATGGCGCTCCGGGACGCCTTGGAACGGGCGGGATCGCCGTGCCGGGTCCAGACGGCCATCAACATCCAGCAAGTCGCCGAACCGTACCTGCGGCTGCGGGCGATCCGCCATCTCGAGAAGGGCCGGATCGTCGTGTTCGCCGGGGGGACGGGGAACCCGTTCTTCACCACGGACACGACCGCGGCGCTCCGGGCGGCGGAGATCGGCGCCGATGTGGTCCTCAAGGCGACGCGGGTGGATGGGGTCTACGACGCCGATCCCGAATCGGACCCCGACGCGTCGCTCCTCCACGACATCACCTACATGGATGTGCTCTCACAGCGCCTCAACGTGATGGACTCCACGGCCATTACGATGTGCATGGACAACGCGTTGCCGATCCGCGTCTTCAACATGATGATCCCCGGCACGATCGCCGCCGCGATCCGAGGAGAGGATGTCGGGACGCTGGTGCACTGACCGGGAGGAGAGCCCGTGATCGACGAGCTGCTGATCGAAGCAGACCACAAGATGGATCAGGCGGTGGCGCACACCGCCCAGGAGTTCTCCGGGGTCAGGACGGGCCGGGCCAACCCTGGCCTCTTGCAGCGGATCACGGTCGACTACTACGGGACCAAGACGCCACTCCAGCAGCTCGCCGGGTTCACCGTCCCCGAAGCGCGGCTGCTGGTCGTCCAGCCGTACGACAAGTCGGCCATCCCGGCGATCGAACGCGCCATCCAGGAAGCGCAACTCGGCCTCAATCCCTCGAACGACGGTACGGTCATCCGTCTCGCGTTCCCTTCGCTGACCGAGGAACGTCGCAAGGAGCTGATCCGCATGGTGCGGCACCTGGCCGAGGAGGGCCGCGTCGCCGTTCGCAACGTCCGTCGCCATGCGAAGGAGGCGATCGAGGCGGAGGACGTCTCCGAGGACGACATCCGCCGGGCGGAGAAGGAACTGCAGACGCTGACGGACCGTCACATCGCCAAGATCGACGAGCTGCTCGAGAAGAAGGAAGCGGAGCTCCTCGAGGTATGAGGCATCTGGGGCGAGGACGGTCGCAGTGAGCGACGCGACGGGGGACCATCCTCATCCGGGCGATCCCTGGCATCCCGACTGGCATGGCCCGGGCGAGGAGGAGGACGATCTGTTCACGGTCCCGGAGCCGGAACCGGGCGAAGGTCGAGCCGGCTTCCTGAGCAGGCTCCTGGGCCGCCGCCGGAGCGAAGGCGACCTCGACGACCCCGGTTCCTCGGTGGACGGTTCCTCGGTGGACCATCTCTACGACGATCTCCGCGTCGACGAGCCGTCGGCGACCGACGGCGACGACCAGAAGATGCCCGAAGCGAGCGGCGAGCAGGTAGCGTCCGTCCCCATGGACGGCGACGGTCACGGAGAGACACTCGATTTCGACGACTGGCTCGAGGGTGACGAGACGGCGGAGCTCCCCGTGGTGTCCGCCGATGAGCCCGAGTCCGATCCGGAGCCCGAGCCCGAGCCCGAGCCCGAACCGCTGGCGGGGCCAGGGCCCGAGCCCGAGCCGGAACCCGAGCCGGAGCCGGAGCCCGAGTCGGAGGTGAAGGCTGGCTTCGAGACGCCGGCCATCGACCCGGAGTCGGACACGGAGCCGGAGGCCGAGATCGACCAGTGGCTGGCCTTCGTCGACGGCGAGGTCCCGCCGGAGACCACGAGCGAGATCCCGGCGTCGCCGCGGTCGACGCCGGCGGCCGAGCTTCCCGACTGGATCGACGAGACGACCGAACTGGAGGCCATCGCCGTCGCACCCGACGAGGACCGCTCCGACGACACCGACGAGCTGGTGGCGCTCGTCCACGGCCCCGACGATGCCGACGTGGTCGAGCAGACCTGGAGCGTCGACGCCCTCGAATGGGAGGGTGACGCCGAGGATCCGGCCGAGCCCCGCGACCCACAGGCCGAAGAGCCGGCGCCCGAGGACGGCACCCCGCCGGTGTTCGATCAAGAGGAGGACACCGGCGAGCTCCCCGTCGTCGACGTCGAAGGCGAAGAGTTCGTGCTCGCCGCCGAGGAACTCGAGTACGCCGAGTTCACCGACGTCGAGGACCTCGCCGAGGACGCGTACGTCCACGCCTCCACGCGGGACCACGCCGACCTCGCCGAGGCGATCGCCATCGCCGCGGAGGAGGACACCGAACAGGTCGCCGTCGCTGCCGCCATCCCCGGACTCGAATCCGGCGTGGTCGGATTCGACGACGTCGTCGCCGCAGAACGTGGCATCGAACCCGCCGCCGGAGGAGCGAGGGCCACCGACCTGGGTCTCCGCATCGGCACCGGGCTGCTTCTCGCCGCCGCCTTCGCCCTTTCGGTCTTCTGGCGGCCGGCGCTCGTCGTCCTCGCGCTCGGCGTGTTCGTCCTCACCGCGGGAGAGTTCTACGGGGCGTTGATGCGCCATCGGTACCGCCCCATGGCGCTGCTGGGATTCCTCGGGCTGCTCGCCGCGGCGGGCGGAACGATCCGCTGGGGGGTCGTCGTCATCCCGCTCGCCCTCGCCGTCACCCTGACCGTCCTGCTGCTCTACTACGCGGTGGTCCCCAACCGTGTCGAGCCCATGGCCGGGGTCTCCTCCACCATGCTCGTGCTCGCCTGGATCGGCGGCTCGACCGCCTTCGCCTACCCGATCATCGGCGCCGAGCGATACCGGCCCCTCGTCCTCGGCCTCGTTGCCATCGTCGTGCTCACCGACGTCGCCCAGTACTTCGTCGGCCGGAACCTGGGTCGACGGAAGCTGGCGCCCGTCCTGTCACCCAAGAAGACGATCGAAGGCCTCGTCGGCGGGGTCGTGGTCGCCCTCACCCTCGGCGCCGCGCTCGGGTTCGTCGAACCCTTCGACCTCGGCTCCGGCTTGGCGCTCGGTGCCATCGTCGCCGTGTTCGCTCCGCTCGGGGACCTGGCGGTCTCTGCGGTGAAGCGATCGCTCGGGATCAAGGACATGGGGTCGATCCTGCCCGGACACGGTGGCCTCCTGGATCGGATCGACGGTCTGGTGTTCGTCATCCCCGTGGCGTGGGCGGCCTTCACGTGGGCGGGGCTCCTCTGAAACCGGTCGTCGTCCTCGGCGCGACGGGATCCATCGGGCGCCAGACGATCGAGGTCGCCGAGCGCCTCGAACGTCCCGTCGTCGGACTCGCCGCCGGGCATGTGTCCGAAGCGCTCATCGAGCTCGCCGCCGCCCTTCCCGACGCGGCCGTCGCCGTCGCGGACCCGAAGGCGAGCCAGGACGTCCCTCCCGCCCTCACCGGCAGGATCGCGTTCGGTCCCGATGCGGTCGACGAGTTGGCTCGCCTCCCCGGCGCCACCATCGTCAACGGTATCGTCGGGTCGGCCGGGCTCCCTCCCACCTTGGCGGCATTGACGGCCGGCAACGAGGTGGCGCTGGCCAACAAGGAGTCCCTCGTGGCTGGAGGACCGCTGGTGGCTGCCGCGCTCGAGCGGGGCGGGTCGCTGATCCCGGTCGACAGCGAGCACTCCGCCATCTGGCAGTGTCTGGCCGGCGAAGATCCCGCCACCGTCGCACGGCTCATCGTGACGGCCTCCGGTGGACCGTTCCGGGGTCGGGCCGCCGCCGAGCTCGAGACCGTGACCCCGACGGACGCCCTGGCACATCCCACATGGCAGATGGGGCCGAGGATCACCATCGATTCGGCCACCCTCATGAACAAGGCGTTCGAGGTGATCGAAGCCCACTGGCTCTTCGCGATCCCCTACGAACGGATCGACGTGGTGGTCCACCCCCAGAGCTTCGTCCATTCCCTCGTGGAGTTCGTCGACGGCACCGTCAAGGCCGAGGTCGGTCCGCCCGACATGCGGAAACCGATCCAGTACGCCCTCACCCATCCACGTCGGAGACCCGCCCCTCACCCTCCCCTCGATCTGGTCGGTCGGATGCTCACCTTCGAGGTGCCGGATCGGGCCGTCTTCCCTTGCCTCGAGCTCGGATACGAAGCCGGCCGACGCGGGGGAGTGGCGACCGCGGTGCTCAACGCCGCCGACGAGGTCGCCGTCGAGGCGTTCCTCGACGGGGCGATCGGGTTCCGAGCCATCGCCCGGGTCATCGAGCGAACCCTCGACGGTTTCCCCGATCGTGTGCCGGTCTCGCTCGAGGATGTCCTCGACGCGGACCGCCAGGCGAGGGAGCGGGCACGCCAGGCCGTCGCACGGGAGGCATCCCGCAGGTAGGCATCCTCGGCCGGTAGCGTATCGCCCGCACACGACCTGGAGGAAACGTGGGCGCCATCGTCGTCCTCATCGGCATCGCTCTCATGATCATCGTCCACGAGGGCGCCCACTTCGCCGCCGCCAAGGCGTTCGGCATGAAGGCGACCGAGGCGTTCTTCGGGTTCGGACCCACGCTGTGGTCGGTCCGCCGCGGGGAGACCGAGTACGGCATCAAGGCCATCCCCCTGGGCGGGTACGTCAAGATCATCGGGATGAACCCGTTCGAGGAGGTCGCCCCCGACGAGGAGGAACGGACCTACCGCACGGCGCCGTTCTGGAAGAAGTCGGTGGTGGTCCTCGCCGGCATCGCGTCGCATCTGGTGGTCGCGTTCGCCTTGTTCTTCATCGTTACCGCCGCATACGGTGTCCCGAAGACCGGCCCAGATGGCGGACCTGTCCCGACCACCGTCGTCGCCGCGGTGAGCGCCGTCACCCCCGACGGCGAGCCTTCCCCGGCGGCAGCCGCCGGTGTGCGGCCGGGGGACCGGATCGTGGAGGTCGACGGGCGCCCGATCGAGTCGTGGAGCGACTTCACCGAGGAGGTCGCGAGCCGACCCGGTGCCGACGTCGAGGTCGTCATCGAACGAGACGGGACCCGCATCCCGCTGCAGGTGACGCTCGCCACCATCCAGCGGCCGGTCGTCGTCGACGGGGAGATCGTCACCGGCGACGACGGCGAGCCGATCACCGAGACCGTCGGGTTCTTCGGCGTGTCGCCCGAACTCGAGACCGAACGCCCCGATGTCGTCGCCGCCGTTGGCATCGCCGCTCGCGACATGCGTGTCGCCGTCGAGCAATCCGTGGTCGGCCTGTGGCAGCTCGTCGCCAACTTCGGGAAGGTCGTGGGAGCCATCTTCGGGGGCAACGACGAGATCCTCGACGAGGTCCGGCCGATCTCCCCGATCGGGCTGGTCCGTATCGCCGGACCGGTCGAGTCGAGCCTCGTCCTGCTCGCCCTCGTCAACGTGTTCGTGGCGGTCCTCAACGTCGTGCCGCTCTATCCCCTCGACGGGGGCCATTTCGCCGTGGCGCTCTACGAGAAGGTCACCGGGCGGGAGCCGGACGTCCGCAAGCTCATGCCCGTGGCCGTGGTCGTGTTCGGGTTCATCGTCATGCTGGGCCTGATCGGCATCTACCTCGACATCTTCAAACCCATCCAGCTCTGAGGCCCATGGGACGCGGACCCCGGCGGCCGGAGCCGGAGCGCCCGGTCCCCGACGACGGGGCGCATCGATCCTCCAGCGCGGTCCACGGGCCTACCATTGCGGGGATGACCACACGTCGAGCCACCCGCCAGATCCACGTCGGACCGGTCGCGGTCGGCGGCGGGGCTCCGGTGTCGGTCCAGTCGATGACGACGACCAAGACCGCCGACGTCGACGGCACCCTGGCCCAGATCTACGCCCTGTCGGGCGCAGGCGCGGACATCGTCCGGGTCACCTGCAACGACGTGGCCGCGGCGCAGGGTCTCGCCGAGATGATCCCCCGGTCGCCGGTGCCCATCGTGGCCGATATCCACTTCCAGTACCGCCTCGCCCTGGCGGCCATCGAGGCGGGAGTGGCCGGGCTGCGGCTCAACCCGGGCAACATCCGCAAGGAATCCCACATCAAGGCGGTCGCGGCGGCGGCAGCCGCCGCCGGCATCCCCATCCGGGTCGGAGTGAACGCCGGCTCCCTCGACAAGGACATCCTCGCCGCCCACGGCGGACCGGTCCCCGAAGCGCTCGTCGAGTCCGCCCTCACCGAGATCCGTTACCTGGAGGAGGTCGGCTTCCACGACATCAAGATCTCCGTCAAGCATTCCCATGTCCCGTCGATGGTGGCGGCGTACCGGCTGCTGGCCGACGCCGTCGAGTACCCGTTGCACCTCGGCGTCACCGAGGCCGGCCCACCGCCCGGTGGCCTCATCAAGTCCGTCGCCGGGATCGCGTCGCTCCTCCTCGACGGGATCGGCGACACCATCCGGTTCTCGCTCACCGCCGACCCGGTGGAGGAAGCGAAAGCGGGCAGATCCCTTCTCGAGTACCTCGGGCTCCGAGAACGGCGAGGGCTCGACCTGATCGCCTGCCCCTCGTGTGGGCGGGCCGATGTCGACGTCATCGGGGTCGTCGAGCGAGCCAGGGCGGCCCTCGAAGACGCCGGTCTTCCCATCCAGGTGGCGATCATGGGATGCGTCGTCAACGGCCCCGGTGAGGCTCGAGAGGCCGATATCGGGATCGCCGCGGGCCGGGGGAAGGGCCACCTGTTCATCAAGGGGGAGGTCGTCAGGGTCGTCGACGAAGGGTCGATGGTGGAGGCTCTCGTCGAGGAGGCGCAACGGCTCGTCGACGAAGGCGTCGAGGCCCGGCTCGCAGCCAAGGACGTCACCGCGGCCGATCTGGCCGAGGAGACGCGGCTCGAGCTGATCGGGATCCAGGGTGACGCCAACGCGACGGCGCGGCGCCGGGCCGCGGTCGCCGAGGTCGCCGAAGGCACCGCCGGCCGAGACCGGTAAGCTCTCGGCCCGACCACAAGAGGGAGACCGCAGTGCGTTGGTCCGAGGCATTCATCCCCACCTTGCGCGACGACCCGGCAGACGCCGAGGCCGCCAGCCACCGGCTCTTGGTGCGTGCGGGGTTCATCCGCCAGCTCATGGCCGGCGTGTACTCCATGTTGCCGCTGGGGTTCCGGGTCCGGGGGAAGGTCATGCAGATCATCCGAGAGGAGATCGAAGCCATCGGCGGACAGGAGTTCCTGCTCCCCGAGCTGCATCCGCGGGAGATCTGGGAACGAACCGGCCGGCTCGAGGGGATGAAGGACATCCTCTTCACGCTGGAGGACTCCCGCGGTGGCGACCTCGTCCTCGGCCCCACCCACGAGGAGATCTTCACGACGATCGCGGGCGAGCTGACGTCGTACAGGCAACTCCCTCAGTTGTGGTACCAGATCCAGACGAAGTTCCGCGATGAGCCTCGCCCGAAGGCTGGGCTCCTGCGGGTACGCGAGTTCACCATGAAGGACTCCTACAGCTTCGATATCGACGCGGAGGGGCTCGACCGGCAGTTCGACGCCCACTTCGACGCGTACACGCGGATCTTCCGACGGCTCGGCCTCCCGGCCATCCCCGTCGTGGCCTCCTCGGGGGCCATGGGCGGCTCGGGTTCCGTCGAGTTCATGGTGGCCTCCGAGGCCGGCGAGGACGACGTTGCACACTGCGAGAGCTGCGGGTACGCGGCCAACGTGGAACGGGCGACCGCCCGACCCCCCGCCGTCGATGACGGCGAAGGCGCCGCGGCCCCCGAACGGTTCCCGACACCGGGGGTCCGGACGATCGCCGATCTCGAGACGTTCCCCGGAGGCGCCGAGGCGGCCCGGCAGATCAAGACCCTCGTCTACATCGTCGACGGCGAACCGACCGTCGTGCTCCTCCGCGGCGACGACGCGTTGATGGAGCAGAAACTGCAGGACGTCACCGGAGCCGTCGAGGTCCGACCGGCCACCGGATCCGAGATCGTCGAGCTCCTCGGGGCGTCTCCGGGGAGCCTCGGCGCCGTCGGCCTGCGGGACGTGCGGATCCTGGCCGACGAGGCACTGCGCGGGCGGCGCAACATGACCACCGGCGCCAACATCGACGACCATCATCTCCGCGGCGTCGACGTCGAACGCGACATCGCGGTCAGCGAATGGGTCGACGTCCGGACCGTCCGGCCCGGCGAGCCGTGTCCGAGCTGCGGTGCTCCTCTCGAGGTGTTCCGGGCCATCGAAGCGGGCCACATCTTCAGGCTCGGCACGACGTACTCCGAACCGCTCGGCGCCACGGTGCTGGACGCCGAAGGCAAGACGGTCCCGGTCATGATGGGATCGTACGGGATCGGGGTCGAGCGCAACATGGCCGCGGTCGTCGAGGTCCACCACGACGACAGGGGCATCGTCTGGCCGGTGTCGGTGGCGCCCTACGAGGCCGTGGTGACCATCGTCAAGGTTTCCGACACCGACAGTTGGGAGACCGGGAAGCGGATCTACGAGGAACTCCTCGCCCTCGGGGTGGACGCCATCGTCGACGACCGCGTAGAGCGTCCCGGCGTCAAGTTCAACGATGCCGAGCTCATCGGGTTCCCGTACCGGATCACCGTGGGACCTCGCGGTCTGGCCGACGGCGTCGTCGAAGTGACCGAACGCCGATCCGGCACCTCCGAGGAGGTGGTCGTGGCCGCGGCCGCGGCGCGGGTCGCCGACCAGATCGCGGCGGCCACGGCGCGTCCCTGACGATCCACGACCAGCCACAGGCGGTCGCGGTCGAGACCGTCGGAACGCCTGCGCGCTTGGTATACTCCGAGCCAACCAACCGAGGTGATCTCTTCTCGAGGTGGGCGTTGCCCGCCTCGTCGTGTGAAAGGACCACCTCGGCCGAGACGAGGAGGAGCAGTGGCCGACACGGCGCAGCGCCTGTGGGGCGTGATCGAGCCGTACGTCGCCGCCGAAGGGATCGAGTTGGACGACATCGAGCTTCAGGGTGGCGGCGGAGCGCAGACGGTGCGGATCGTCGTCGACTCGCCCGAAGCGATCGACGTCGAACGGATCGCCGAGCTGTCACGCGGGATCTCCCGGCTCCTCGACACCGAGGACCTCATCGACGGGTCGTACACCCTCGAGGTCAGCTCGCCGGGTCTCGAACGGAAGCTGAGGAGGCCCCGCCACTTCGAGAAGTCGATCGGCCGGGAGGTGAGGGTCAAGACCTTCGCCCCCGTCGGCGGGGATCGCCTCCATCGAGGCAGGTTGGTATCGGCCGACGACGAAGGGTTCGACGTCGAGATCGAAGGGACGCCGCGACGGATCGCATACGACGACGTGGCGTCGGCCCGGACGGTGTTCGTCTGGGAGAAGGGCGCGAAGCCCGGCAAGAAGCGAAGTAGGAGAAGGTGACGATGGACTACAACCTGTTGGACGCACTCGAGCTGGTCGAGCGGGAGAAGGGTGTGCCCGCCGAGACCATCCTCGACGCGCTCGCCAACGCGCTCGTCTCCGCCTACAAGCGCACCCCCGGCGCCGCCGAGGAAGCCCGCGTCACCATCGATGCCGACACCGGCGAGATCATCGTCTACGGCCAGGAGCTCGACGAGGAAGGCAACGTCGTCAAGGAATGGGAGGACACGCCGGAGGACTTCGGGCGGATCGCCGCGCAGACCGCCAAGCAGGTCATCCTCCAACGCCTCCGCGACGCCAAACGCGAACAGGTGTACGAGATCTACGAGGGGCGCGAGGGCGACCTGATCACCGGCATCGTCCAGCAGTCCGATCACCGGTACGCCATCTTGGACCTCGGTGATGCCGAGGCCATCATGCCCGCCTCCGAGAGGATCCCCTACGAGCGGCTCGAACGAGGCAACCGGGTCAAGGCCTACATCCTGGAGGTCCGCGGCGAAGGGAAGGGCCCGCAGATCGTCGTCTCCCGCAGCCACCCCGAGTTCATCCGCTCGCTGTTCGAGCTGGAGGTCCCCGAACTGGTCGACGGTGACGTCGAGATCAAGGCGATCGCCCGTGAACCGGGCCATCGCACCAAGATCGCCGTCGTGTCGCACGATCCGAACGTGGACCCCGTGGGCGCCTGTGTCGGCGCTCGCGGTTCACGGGTGCGCCAGGTCGTCAACGAACTGCGAGGGGAGAAGGTCGACATCGTCGAATGGCGGGACGACACCCGATCGTTCATCGCCGAGGCCCTCAGCCCGGCCAGGGTCAAGGACGTCCGTCTCGACGAGGAGAACAAGGTCGCCGAGGTCATCGTGCCGGACCATCAGCTCTCCCTGGCGATCGGCAAGGAAGGCCAGAACGCACGCCTCGCCGCGCGGTTGACGGGCTACAAGATCGACATCCGCTCCGAGAGCCAGGACCTGGGACTCGACGTCGAGGAGGAAACCGCCGAGGAGCCGTCTGGCGTGCCGGCGGCCGACGAGGTCCAGACCGAGGCGCCTGCGGAAGCCGGTGAGGCCCCGGAGGGAGCCGGCTCCGAGGCGACGGAGGCCGTCGAGTCTGCGGAGACGGGCGGAGACGAAGCAGCGACGGGTGGAACGGACCGCGACGAGGAGACACCCGGCGGGGATACGGGGACCGAGATCGCGGCGTCCGACGATGCGAGCGTCTGAACGAACGGGAACGAAGAGAACGGTCGGAGGTGACGGTGGCGAAAGTACGGGTCTATGAGCTCGCCCGAGAACTCGGGAGAGAATCCAAGGAGGTCCTGACGCGCGCCCAGGAACTGGGGATCGCGGTCAAGACCGCCTCCTCGGGTCTCGACGAGGAAGCCGCGGAACTCGTCCGCCTCGCCTTCGCCGAGGAACCAGCCGGCGCGGCCGGCGAGACGGAGGAGCCCGGTGCGGTGGAGGAAGCCACCGGCCCCACGGCCGAGGTCGCCGAGACGCCGGCCCCGGCGCCCGAGCCGGAGACGGAACCTCGGGCAGCGCGGACCGAAGCCGAAGCGGAGGAGGCCGAGGAAGAGCGGATCCTCATCGTCGAACCGGGAGTCACCGCCCACGAGTTCGGACGGATGGTCGGCCAACGGACCACCGACGTCATGCGCCAGCTCATGGCCATGGGGGCGATGGTGCCCGGGTCGGGAGAGATCCCCCGCGATGCCATCGAGGAGCTCGGCCGGCACTTCGGGTACGAGGTCCTCGTCTCCGAGCCAGAGGAAGAGGAACAACCCGAGATCACCGCCCCGCTCCGTCACATCGTGGAGTTCCACGACGACGAGGCGAGCCTCCAACCGCGGCCGCCGGTGGTGACCGTCATGGGCCACGTCGACCATGGCAAGACCCAGCTGCTCGACACGATCCGGCACGCCAACGTGGTCGCCGGAGAAGCCGGAGGCATCACCCAGCACATCGGCGCCTACCAGGTCGAGATCGACGGCGCCAAGATCACCTTCATCGACACCCCCGGTCATGAGGCGTTCACCGCCCTGAGGGCCCGCGGTGCGAACGTCACCGACATCGTCGTGCTCGTCGTCGCCGCCGACGACGGCGTCAAACCGCAGACCGTCGAAGCGATCGACCATGCCCGCGCCGCCGACGTGCCACTCATCGTGGCGATCAACAAGATGGATCTCCCCGCTGCCGACCCGAACACCGTCCGGGCCCAACTCACCCAGTACGGGGTCATCGTCGAACAACTCGGCGGTGACGTCCCCTCGGTCGAGGTATCGGCGTTGCAGGGCACCGGTATCGACGAGCTGCTCGAGATGATCGCCCTGGTGGCCGAGGTGGAGGAGCTCAAGGCGAACCCGAAGGCGCCCGCCGTCGGCACGATCGTCGAGGCGCAGCTCGAGATCGGTCGCGGACCGGTCGCGACCGTCATCGTGCAACGGGGAACGCTCAAGCGGGGCGACGCCATCGTCGCGTGGAGCGTCCCCGGCCGGGTCCGGGCCATGTTCGACGATCGGGGAGACCAGGTGAAGGCCGCCGGCCCATCGACCCCGGTCCTCGTTTCGGGCTGGGACGAGGTACCGACGGCCGGCGACATGTTCGAGGTCGTCAAGAACGAACGGACGGCTAGGAAGCTCGCGGAGCGTCGCAAGGAAGAGGACCGTGCGGCCGAACTGACCGTCCCGACGGCCGCGGAACGGCTCGGTGCGCTCCTGGAGTCCCTGCGAACCGCCGAACACGCCGAACTGCGGGTCATCGTCAAGGCCGATGCGCACGGGTCGCTCGAGGCGCTGCGCGACTCGATCGGCAAGATCTCCCGCGAGGACGCGACCGTCAAGATCATCCACGCCGGCGTCGGCGGCATCACCGCCAACGACGTGATGCTGGCGGAAGCCTCCGACGCCATCATCTACGGCTTCAACACCCGACCGGATGCCGCCGCTCGGGCCGCGGCGAAGGAACACGGCATCGATATCCGGACCTTCAACATCATCTACGAGCTGCTCGACGATGTCGAGTCGCTCATGGTGGGCGAGCTGGCACCCGAGGAGGTCGAGTCGTTCCTCGGGGTGGCCGAAGTACGGGCCACCTTCCGGGCGCCCCGCTACGGCACCGTCGCTGGATGCTACGTCACCGAAGGCGCCATCAACCGCAACGCACGGGCTCGGCTCGTACGCGACGGGGTCGTCGTGTACGACGGGAAGATCGCCTCGCTGCGACGGTTCAAAGAGGACGTGCAGCAGGTGGCCACCGGGTTCGAATGCGGGATCGGTCTGGAGAACTTCCGTGACATCAAGGAAGGCGACATGATCGAGTCGTACGAGGTCCGTGAGGTCGCTCGCACCTGAGCCGCCCATGGCCGGACTCCACGCTGCCGTCATGCGGGCCGACCTGCGGATCCCCTCGTCGGGTTCGCTCAAGGCGAAACGTCGGGTCCTCAAGTCGCTCATCGCCCGCCTGTCGGCCCCTTCGCCCGTCGCGGTCGCCGAGGTCGATCATCAGGACCTCTGGCAACGCGCCACCCTCGGGATCGCCGCCGTCGCGCCGCAGGAGGGTCAGGTGATGCGACTCCTGCACGTCGCCGAACGGACGATCCGGGAGTCGCACGAGGTCGAGCTGCTGGGCACGGCGATCGAGCGCTGCGGAGTGCCGGAATGAGCCGACGACCCAGCCCGCGTATGCGCAAGGTCAACGAGACGATCCGGGAGATCGTCGCCGACGAGCTGACGAGGCTCGGCGATCCGGGGATCGGGTTCGTCACCGTCACGGGTGTCGACACCGCACCCGATCTCCGTACGGCGATCGTGTACTACTCGGTGCTGGGCGATCAGGAGGACCGATCCGCCACCGCCGAGGCGCTGGAGCGAGCCCACGCCCGTCTCCAGGCAGCCGTGGCCCGCCAGGCCCGCCTCAAGTACACGCCGCGACTGTCGTTCGAGATCGACGCCTCGATCGACCGGGGCTTCCGGATCGATGCCCTCCTCCACGAGCTCGAGGAGGAACGCGCCGACGGATCCGGCGGCGGTGACGGCCGCTACGGTGCCGACGACGACGGGAAGGACATCGCATGACCGCGCGCGAATGGGGCCGGTTCGTCCCCGATGAGATCGTTCGCGAGCTGGCTGCAGCGACCTCGGTCGGGGCCGTCGGTCACGTCGGCCCCGACGGCGACGCACTGGGTTCCATCCTCGGGCTCACGCTCGCGGCCAGGGCTGCAGGCAAGGAGGCCTACGCCTCGTTCGGGGAGCCCTTCACCCTGACCGAGAACTTCGACTACCTGGATCGCTCCACCCTGGTGCCGCCGAGCGAGTTCCCCGAGGGTCTCGATGTCGTCGTCGCCTGCGACACGGCCGCCCGCAGCCGCCTCGGCAGCATCGTCGATCGGGTCGAGACCGCCCACCGGTTGATCGTCGTCGACCATCATCGGTCCAACGGCGGGTTCGGGGACCTCGAGTGGATCGACCCGGAGGCCGCCGCCACGGCCCAGATGATCTTCCATCTGCTGCGACGGCTGACATGGCCCGTCGACCGCTCTGCCGCCACGGCGCTGTACACGGGGATCATCACCGATACGGGTCGGTTCCAGTACTCGTCGATGACCCCGGACGTCCATCTCATCGCAGCCGAGCTCCTCGCGGCGGGGGTCCGTCAGGATCTCGTCGCCGAGAAGCTGTTCGAAGAGGCACCGTTCGGGTACTACCGGGTCGTCTCCAACGTGATGGGTCGGGCCGTGCTCGAGGCCGAGATCGGGCTCGTGTGGTCGGTGCTCTACCATGCCGACCTCGACGAGGCCGGGATCCGCTACGAGGACACCGACGGTCTCATCGACCTGGTCAGGATCGCACGCGAAGCCGGCGTCGCCTGTCTCCTCAAGGAGCGAGACTCTGGCCTGATCAAGGGCAGCCTCCGGTCGCGGGGGCGGATCGACGTCGCCGCCATCGCGGCGACCTTCGGCGGCGGGGGCCACCACAACGCCGCCGGGTTCACCTTCGAAGGAACCGTGGACGAGGCCATGGCCAGGGTTCGGGCCGCGCTGTCATGAGCGAGGCACCGACCGCCGGGTTCCTCCTCGTGGACAAGCCGGGAGGGTGGACCTCGCACGACGTCGTCGCCAAGATCCGCGCCTCGACGGGTGCCAAGGCAGGGCATGCCGGGACCCTGGACCCCATGGCGACGGGTCTCCTCGTCGTCGGTCTCGGTCGAAGCACCCGGCTCATCCGGTTCGTCCAGGGCCAGGCGAAGGAGTACGTCGCCCGCGCACGTCTCGGGGTCGCCACCGACAGCCTCGACGCCGACGGCGCCATCTTGAGCCGGTCGCCCCTACCGGTTGACGAGGCGGCCGTGCGTGGGGCGATGGAGCGCTTCGTCGGGGACATCATGCAGATCCCTCCGATGGTCTCGGCCAAGAAGGTCGGAGGGAAGCGGCTCTATGCCTTGGCTCGGGAGGGGGTCGAGGTCGAACGGTCGCCGCGACCGGTCACGGTGTACGAGTTCGAGCTGCTCGACCTCGCTCCCTGCGACTACCCGGAGATCGAGTTCCGCGCCGTGGTCTCGACCGGAACCTACATCCGGACCTTGGCCGACGACCTCGCGCAGGCCCTCGGTGGCCATGCCCACCTGACGTCGCTGCGCCGGACCCGGATCGGTGCTCTGCGCGTCGACGCCGCGTCGACGCTCGAAGCGATCGAGGAGGCGGTGTCCGCGGGGACGCTCGACGAGCTCGTCGTCGCCCCCGCCGACGCCCTGTCGCCGATGCCGAGGATCGTCGTCACCGAGGAGCTGGCGGCAGCCGCCGCGCACGGCGTCGCCCTCCCGCTACCTGCAGTGGGAGCCGAGGTGCCCGATGACGCTCCGATCACCCTTCTCGACCCGTCGGGAGCCATGCTGGGCGTGTTCCGCTCCCGCGGCGGGGTGCTCCGGCCGGAGGTGGTGACCGCGTGATCGTCTTCGAGGGGGATCCGACCCGATGGCAGACGCCTGCAGGTGGGACCGCCGTGGCGGTGGGCGTCTTCGATGGTGTCCACCTAGGTCACCGCGCGGTCTTCGGCGCGCTCGCCCCGGCACCGGACGACACGGTCCCCGGCGTGGTGACGTTCGATCCGAACCCGGCAACGGTTCTCGGCAGCGGAACGACGGCGTTGACGACCCTCCGGCGGCGATTGGAGCTGATGGCCGATGCCGGACTCGCCGTCGCCTCCGTGGTGACCTTCGACGAGGAGCTCGCCGCGCGTTCGCCGCAGGACTTCATCGACAGCTTCCTCGTCGAGGCCCTCGCCGCGAAGGTGGTGGCGGTGGGAGAGGGGTTCCGGTTCGGCCACGGCGCGTCGGGAACCACCGACACCCTCGTCGAGGCGGGTCGCCGGCACGGATTCGAAGTCCGGGTCGTGCCGATCCTCGAGATCGATGGTGTACCGGTCCGCTCGTCGCTGATCCGTCGTCGGATCGTGACCGGTGACGTCGGTGGGGCAGCCCGGTTCCTCGGCCGACCCCATGAGCTCGAAGGTTCCGTCGTCCCCGGCGACGGGCGGGGCCGAACGATCGGGATCCCCACCGCCAACATCGAGATCGACGACGACCTCACCGTCCCGGCCCGTGGCGTCTACGCCGTCAGGGTGCATGTGGGCCCGGCGGTCGTGGACGGAGTCGCCAACATCGGGACCCGCCCGACCTTCGACGGCATCGAGGAGGTCGTCGAGGTCCACCTCCTCGACGTTTCCCAGGACCTGTACGGTGCGCATCTTCGGATCGAGTTCCTGGACCGGATCCGAGGGGAACGTCGGTTCCCCGACGTGGAGGCGCTCGTCACCCAGATCCACGACGACATCGCCGCAACCCGGCGGATCCTCCATCCCGACGGCTGATCGCCGTCTCTGCGAGGGTCTTGCCCTCGCACGGTCGCTCCGGCATGGTGACCGGGTCGGAGAAAGGATCCCCGTGCCGGTCGTCGTGTCCCTCGTCGTGTCCCTCGCTCTCGCCGCCGGGTCGCCACCTGCTCCTGTCGCCGGGTTGGCCCTCGACGGATCCACCACGACGGTGTCGGTGCTGGGCGTTCCCGTACGGGTCCCGGTGCGGGCGCCGACGCTCCCGCGCTGGCCCTGGCCGCCGATCCCGGTTCCTCCCCTCCCGATCCCGCTCCCGGTTCCCGGTCGCGGTGGGCGTCCCGGCCGGCGGCGCGGCCGGCGGCGCGGTGAAGGGACCGGTGAGACGTTGTTCATCTACGTTCCCGGCCACGGCGGCGATCCGGACGGTTTCGCCGATCTCGCCCGCCGCATGGGAACGCCACCGGATCGGGTCCAGCGGTTCGACTACACCATGGTCGGTCCGTGGAACGACCCGGTGGAGGCGTCGAAGTGGGTTCCGGTGGACGACGCCGCCGACGTGCTGGCGTGGGTGATCGAACGCGAAGCCCAGCGCAACCGGCGCATCTACGTCGTCGGCCACTCCAAAGGCGGCGCGGTCGTCACCCAGATGATCGCCAACTGGGACGCCGGCATCGGCCGTCCGCCGCCGGAGCTCGTCGGTGCCGCGCTGCTCGACCCCGCCATCGCCCCCGGCGGGCTCGGAGCGCTGCAACGGCTCGGGACCGTCGTCGGCGACGTCCCCGACAACGGTGGGTTCGACCCGATCCGTTGTGGCCCGGAGGGCTGTCGCGACGTGCGGGTGGGTCTGGGTCGACGATCCGGCATCGAGGTCATCGCGATCCGGAACCGGGAGGCACTGGTCATGAACTTCCTCGACGATCCCGACGGCCTTCGGGTGTACGACGTCGACTCACCTGCTGGCGACCCGTTCGCCCGGTTCCTCGATCCGCTGGGTTCCCTCGGTGACGCTCACCGATCGATGCTGCACGACGACGCCACCGCGAGCTGTATCGCTGCCGAGGCGAGCCGACCGGGGAGCTGCCGGTGGCGGGCGGCGTCCAAGTGGCGGCTTCGTCCGTTCGGACGCGGGAGAGGGGCCGGCCCCCTCGTGGAGTGAACCGGGACCGGTAGCGTCCGCGAGCGTGCTAACCTGCCGTTCGGGCGTTCGCCCGCGCAATCAGTCGCGAAGGAAGACAGACACCTCCGTGAAGGACACTCAAACCATCATCGAAGAGTTCGGCATGCACGGCACCGATACCGGATCGCCGGAGGTGCAGGTCGCGCTGCTCACGCAGCGGATCAACCACCTGACCGAACATCTGAAGGTCCACAAGAAGGACCATCACAGCCGTCGCGGCCTCCTCATGATGGTGGGGCAGCGCAGGCGGCACCTCCGGTACCTCCGCGAACAAGACGTGGAGCGGTACCGATCGCTGATCGCGAAACTCGGACTGCGTCGCTGACGTAGCGAGAAGGCGGCTCTGCCGCCTTCTTCCGTATCCGATCCGCATCGACAGAACCGGAGGACGCGGTACCAGTTGTCAGTGGCCGGGCCTCGACCTGTGCGAGACCCGACCACTGCCAATTGGGACGCTCCTCCCCGAGACAACGCAAAGGAGCGTGCCGCGTGGCAGAAACCACCGTTCGCACTCGAATCGGCGACGCCGAGTTCTCACTTCAGACCGGCAAGCTGGCCCAACTGGCCGACGGGGCGGTCCTCGCCCGGGTCGGCGACACCGAGGTCCTCGTGACCGCAACCGCCTCCCGCCGGCTTCGCGAGGGCGTGGACTTCTTCCCGCTCACCGTCGACGTCGAGGAGCGCATGTACGCCGTCGGGCGTATCCCCGGCTCGTTCTTCCGCAGGGAGGGACGTGCCACCGAGAAGGCGATCCTGACGGCTCGCCTCATCGACCGTCCACTGCGTCCCAACTTCCAGGAGGGGTTCCGCTCCGAGACGCACATCGTGGCGACCGTCATCTCGGCGGACCTCGTCAACGCCTACGACGTACCGTCGCTCAATGCGGCATCGGCTGCGTTGACGATCTCGGCCATCCCGTTCGAAGGGCCGCTCGGTGCGGTTCGTCTCGGCCTCATCGACGGGTCATGGGTTCCGTTCCCGACCTACGAGCAGCTCGAGGGGGCGGTCTTCGAGATCGTCGTCGTCGGGAAGCGCAACTCGTCGGGGGAGATCGACATCGCCATGGTGGAGGCGGGTGCGACCGAGAACGGTCACCGGCTCGTTCTCGCCGGCGCCCAGCCCTCGGACGAGGAGACCGTGGCTCGGGGCCTCGAAGAAGCCAAACCGCTCGTGGCTCGGCTCATCGACCTGCAGCTCGAGCTCAAGGAGCTCGTCGGCGAGCCGGAGCCGGAGGAATGGCCGGTCGTCGTCGACTACACCCCGGACTTCTACGAGCGCGTCGAAGCGGTGGCCCGCCCCAAGCTCGAGGCGATGGGCGTCATCGTCGACAAGCGGGAACGCCGCACGACCGAGGAGGCGATCTTCGAGGAGGTCGTGGCCGCGCTCGCGATCCCCGACGATGACGTGGCCGCCGCCAAGGCCGTGTCGAAGGCGTTCCGGGCGGTCCAGAAGAAGGTGATGCGGGAACGGGTCGTCCGCGAGGGTGTCCGCATGGACGGACGATCCCTTGACGAGATCCGCCCCATCTCGATCGAGGTGGGGCTCGTCCCCGAGGCCCATGGATCGGCGTTGTTCCAACGGGGCGAGACGCAGGTCCTGAACGTCGCGACCTTGGGCATGCTCCGCATGGAGCAGATGCTCGACACGATCTCGATCGAGGAATCCAAGCGCTATATCCATCACTACAACTTCCCGCCGTTCGCCACCGGCGAGACCGGGTTCATGCGGGGACCGAAACGGCGGGAGATCGGCCACGGGGCGCTGGCGGAGAAGGCGTTGCTGCCGGTCATCCCCGACGAGGAGGCCTTCCCGTACGCGTTCCGGCTCGTGTCGGAGGTCCTGATGTCCAACGGTTCGTCGTCGATGGCCTCGGTCTGCGGGTCGACGCTGTCGTTGATGGATGCCGGTGTCCCGATCGCGGCTCCGGTGGCGGGCATCGCCATGGGACTCATCGCCCACGACGGCGAGTTCGTGACGTTGACCGACATCCTCGGCGCCGAGGACGCCCTCGGCGACATGGACTTCAAGGTCGCCGGGACCGATGGCATGATCACGGCGCTTCAGCTCGACACGAAGATCGAGGGGCTCCCGGCCCAGGTGCTCATCGACGCGATGCGCCAGGCCCGAGAGGCGAGGCTGTTCATCCTCGGGCGGATGGCCGAGGTGCTTCCGGCACCCCGAGAGGAGCTCGCTCCGTCGGCGCCGAAGATCGAGGCGGTCACCGTTCCCAAGGACAAGATCGGCGAGGTCATCGGACCGAAGGGCAAGACCATCCGGGAACTCGAGGAAGAGACCGGAGCGACGATCGAGATCGAGGACGACGGGACGATCCGGGTCGGCGCACCCGACACGACGTCGTTGGAGCTCGCCAAGGAGCGCATCCTCGCGATCGGCTTCCCGCCCGAGGCGAAGGTGGGGGAGACCTACGAGGGCGAGGTGGTGAACATCACCAAGTTCGGAGCGTTCGTCAACATCCTCCCCGGTCGCGACGGTCTTCTGCACATCTCGAAGATCGGCGGCGGCAAGCGGATCGACAAGGTCGAGGACGTGCTCGCTCTCGGTGACAAGGTCGAGGTCGTCGTTCGCGAGATCGACGATCGGGGCAAGGTCTCTCTGGATCTGGCCGGTACCGCACCCGAGGCCAAGGAACCGGCGGCGGAAGCCCCGTCGTCGGGGAACGGGGAACGTCGCTCCGAACGCGGGGGGCGTGACCGTGGTGGCCGCAGGGATCGCGGTGGTCGTGGTGAGCGGAAACGCTCGGAAGGCGACTCCACGCCGGCGGCGAAGCCAGGACGGACGGTCGTCTCGTTCGAGGACGAGTTCGAGGCCGGTCGCGACTGATTGGACCGACGAGGCCCCCGGTTCGGCCGGGGGCCTCGTCGCGTTCGTGGCGTGGTCAGTCGTCCTCGAGCAGGAACGTGAGCTTCATGTCGACACGGAAGTGCTTGATCGTTCCGTCTTCGGCCAGTTCGACCTTCTGCTCGGAGATCCATGCCCCGCGGATCCCGTCGATCGTCTTGTGTGCTCTGGCCAGGCCCTTCCTGATGGCGTCCTCGAAACTCCCCGGCGACGTGGCTGTGATCTCGATCACCTTCGCTACCGACACGTAGGGGCTCCTTTCGGTTGCGTGCTCCCTGCAGGCAAGGCTAGTGCTCCACGATGGGGCCAGCGGTTGGGCGCGGGGTGGAAGGCCGGCGCCTGTCGACCGCCGTGTGGGATGCGGGTCGGCGGCTTGACCGATCGAACATACGTTCGATAGGATGGCGCCCCGGTGGGTGACATCGGTGAGACACGGAGGGCGTGAACCGGTGGAGATGAGGGACCGCAGGTCGATCCTCGAGTCGACCGACGGCGGGGACGTCTCGCTGCTGGTGCCTGCCCCGGGGCACGTGCTCGCCTTGGAGTCGCCTCCCGGTTTCGGGCTGACCCGGCTCGCATTGGAGATGATGGCGCGTGTCACGGTCGGGCCGGTCGTCTCGGTCGATGCCCGAGGATGGTTCTCACCACTGGGGGCGTGGGAGGCAGGTGTCGATCCGGAGCGTCTCGTCGTGGTGCGATGCTCGGATCCCGTTCGCTGGGCCAGGACCGTGGCGGCGCTGCTCGACGGCATCGACGTCGTCCATGCCGAGGTTCCCGAGGGCGTCGGCGCCGCGGCGTTGCGGCGTTTGGCGGCACGAGCCCGTTCCCGGGGGACGTCCCTGCTGCTCAGGCCGTTGCGGGGTCGGGTACCGACCGGGATCGCGCATCTGCGCGTGGAGGCGCTCTCGGTCCGTTGGGACGGCCTCGACCGGGGGCACGGCAGACTCCGCCGCCGGTGGATCACCCTCCGGATCTCGGGGAAGGCCGTTGGAGGGACGACGAGGACGATCGAGATCGAGGACGATGGAACGAACGCTCTGCGTGTGGTTCCCGGCCTGGCCGTTACGGCGCCCGGACGCGCCGCGGGATGAACCGTGCCAGGCCGTCGGGGACGATGAGATCGTCGTCGCCGTGAACGAACGCGCCATCGCCGCGGGCCTCCGGGCCGGGATGCATCGTCGGGAGGCCGAGGGGATCTGCCCGGCGGTGACCACCGTGCGACGAGACCCAGAGCGCGAGATGATCGTGTTCGATCCGGTCGTCGCGGCCGTCGAGGGGGTCGTCCCTCGAGTCGAGGTGACCGCCCCGGGCATGATGCTGGTGCCGTTGTCCGGGGCGGTTCGGTACTACGGCGGGGAGGCGGCGATCGTCGAGCGGATGGTCGAGGTCCTGGACGCGACCGCCGGCCCGGGGCATCGGATCGGTGTCGCTGCCGGGCCGTTCGCGGCGCGGAAGGCGGCGGAGCTGGCATCCCCTGCCGCGCCGTACCTGGTCGAGGACGACGCCGCGTTCCTGGCCGGCCTCGACGTCGCCGACCTCGGGGTGGAGGAGCTGGTCGCGACGTTCCGCTGGTTAGGGATCGGGACCTTGGGCGAGCTGGCGGAGCTTCCCCGGCCGGTGGTCGTGTCCCGTTTCGGCCGGCTGGGGTTGGAGGCGCATCGCATCGCATCGGGGGAGGATCGTGATCCCGTCCCGCGGGCGCATCCGGCGGATCGATCCGTGGAGGAACGGTTCGACCCTCCGCTCGGCGACATGGAGCGGGCCGCGTTCGCCGGTCGGGCGTTGGCGCATCGGATGTTCGCCGGGTTCGAGGGGATCGCCCCGTTCCGGATCGTGGTCGAGATGGAGGACGTTGCCGGAGCGCTCAGGAGCCGAACGTGGCGGAGCCTGGATCCCTTCGACGAGCGGATGGTGGCGGAGCGGATCCGATGGCAGCTTCGGGCGTGGATCGAGGGAGGGGGAGCAGGGATCGGCAGGGGGATCGCCGCGGTGCGGATCCGGCCGGCCGCGTTGTCCGGTGGCGGTCGACAGCTCGGTTTGCTCGGCGGTCATCGAGGCTCGGTGGAGGCCCAACGAGCCCTCGGTGAGGTGCAGGCCATCGTCGGTCCCGATCGGGTCCTGCAGGCTCGGCCCCAAGGCGGTCGGGATCCGGGAGAGCGGGTCCGGTGGCGCAGATGGGGTGAGGCGGACACCGGAGACGAACGGGATCCGGGGGCGCCATGGCCGGGGCAGATCCCGGCTCCTTCGCCGGCGATGGTTCCTCCGCAGCCGGAGCTCGTGGAGATCGAATGGGACGGTGGCTTCCCGTTCCGGATCCGTCTGGGGAGCCGATGGGAGCCGGTCCGTTCCTGGGCGGGCCCCTGGCGGCGGATGGGACGATGGTGGGACGGGGAACCGGCATCGGACCGGTACCAGATCGTGACCTCGGCGGGAGCGTTCCTGTGCGAGGTCGTGGACGGACGTGCCGCCCTCATCGGTATCTACGACTGACCGCGGTCGCCCGGTGGGGCCGTCAACGGACCGACGGCCTGCGGCGGCGGGATCGTTGCTGCTCGTACACCTCGAGCATCCGGGCCCGGGTCAGCTCGGTCAGCTCGCCGATGTCGACGTTGCCGGCTCGACCCGTCGTCTCGATCGGGTCGAGGATCGTCACCGAAGCCGAACCCGGGTAGAACACCTTCGCTCCGGGCGGCCACACATCTTGGGTCCCCTCCAGCACCACCGGGACGATCGGGACCTGATTGTCGATGGCGATCCGGAAGGCGCCCTTCTTGAAGCGCTGCATCTCGCCGGTCCTGCTGCGGGTCCCTTCCGGGAACACGATGAGCGAATAGCCGCGTCCCAGCACCTCGCGGGCGGCGGCGTTGATCGCCTCGTGGGCGGTCATCGCCCGGGTCCGGTCGATCTTGACGATGCCGACCTTGTCCATGGCCTGACCGAACACCGGGATCTTGTAGAGCTCCTTCTTGGCGAGGAACCGCACCCGCTCGGGGATGGCCCGGAGCAGCAGTGGGATGTCGAAGTTCGACAGGTGGTTGGCGACGAACACGTAGCGCCGCTCGGGATCGATCTTCTCCGCTCCGTGGACGACGGAGTCGACGGGAGCCAGAGCGAGGAAGCGTTCCGACCACCACTGGATGACCCGTTCGATCCGTGGATCGTCGGCGTCTCTCCAGGCCAGGGTGAGGACGAGCGCGGCCAGGGCGATGGTCACGAGGAAGAACGCGGGGACGAGCACGATCGTCTTCAGCCCGGCCCGCAGGGTGCGTCGCATGGTGGGTAGCGTAGCGACGATGGCTGGACGATCCGGAGAGAGGGGACATCGGATGCCGCGGCGGATCCCGCTCGAGCGAGCACGCCGGATCGCGCTCGGCGCGCAGGGGATCGGCGGGAGGCGTGATCGTCGGCGGGTCGATCGTCGGGCATTCCGCCGGGTGGTGGCCGCCGTCGGGCTCGTTCAGCTCGACTCGGTGAACGTGCTCGCCCGGGCCCACTACATGCCCTTCTTCTCACGTCTGGGTCCCTACGACGTCGAGGCGCTCGATCGGTGGCTCAACGTGTCGGGGGAGATGGTCGAGTACTGGGGTCACGAGGCCTCCACCATGCCGACCGGCCTCCTCGGGTCGTTCGTGTGGCGGATGGACGAGACGCGGCCGTGGCGTCGGGTCCGTGAGGCGCTCGCGGACGATCCGGCCCTGCTCGATCGCGTGCAGGAGGCGGTGCTCGCCGACGGGCCCCTGACCGTGTCCGACCTGGCGGAGCCGGGTCACCGGTCGGGGTCGTGGTGGGGGCACGGGCCCGCCAAGACGGCATTGGAGTTCCTGTTCGCCACCGGCCGGATCACTGCCTCGCGGGACCACCGTTTCGTTCGTCGCTACGACGCCTTTCATCGGGTGATCCCCGGGTTCGATCGTGCGTCGGCGCCGTCCAAGGAGGAGGCGTACCGTGGGCTGCTGCGGTCGGCGGTCCGTCATCATGGGATCGGGACGGCCGCCGACCTGGCGGACTACCACCGCCTCCACGGTCCGACCGCCCGCCGCATCCTCCATCGGATGGCCGGGGCAGGGGAGGTCGAGACGGTCGAGGTGCCGGGGTGGCCAGGTCCGGTCTTCCTCGATCCGGATGCTCGGGTTCCTCGAGGCTTCGATGGTGGCGTCCTGCTCAGCCCCTTCGATCCGGTCGTGTGGAACCGGCAGCGGATCGAGCGCCTGTTCGGGTTCCGGTACCGCATCGAGATCTACGTTCCCGAGTCGAAACGGGTCCACGGGTACTACGTGTTGCCGTTCCTGCTCGACGGGAGGCTCGTCGCTCGTGTCGACCTGAAGGCGGATCGGCCCGAAGGGCGCCTCGTGGTGCGTTCGGCGTTCGTGGAGGAGGGCGAGGACGAGACGCACGTCGCCGCCGAGCTGGCGTCGGAGCTGTGGCGTCTCGCGGGCTGGCTCGGCCTCGTCGACGTGGTCGTGGCTGAGCGGGGGGATCTCGCCGCGGGGCTCCGCAGGGCGGTGTGACGTCAGCGGGCGTCGACGGCGACGATCCGCTTCCCGAGGGTGGGGAGCGCGATCAACGTGCCGCTGCGTGCGTCGACGAGGAGCAGCTCTTTGTCGTCGAGGGTCTGGAGGGCCACGTAGCGGTTGTGGGCGACGAAGCCGATCGGTCGTGCAGCCCTGGGTGCCGACACGACGGTGGTCACGGCCCGGTCGGTTCCCACGACGGTGATCGACGTGCGCTCCCCGGGCATCACGAAGGAGAGGGCGATGCGGCGCCCGTCGTCGGAGATGACCACCTCCGGCCGATCGGAACGATCGAACCCGGTGATGGACACGTCGATCGGCTGGAGCTGGGCGTCGACGACGACGATCCCGTCGGGGAGCGAGACGAAGGGGACGTCGTCGATGGGCGGCGGGATCGTCGACGGCATCGCTTCGATCAGCGTGTAGCCACCTCCGGTGGCCAGGACCCGGCCCGAGGCGGCGGCGACGGGGGTTCCGTCCGCTCCGAGCGCCAGGAGCCGATCGTCGGGCAGCGCCAGGACGAACCCGGTGCCGGTCCATGAGAGCAGCTCGGCGTCCCGTGGGATCGTGGTCACCTCGGTGCGGTCTCCTCCGTTGGGGAGGAGGGTGAGCAAGGTGGTGTCGGCGTCGGCGTCGCCGAAGACGTGCGGATCGACGACGGCGGCGATGGCGAAGGGTGTCCCGTCTCCTCCCCACACCGCCGAGGTCACGTGATAGGCGACCGGCTCGTCCTTCAGCGAGGCGAGTTCGCCGGTGGTCCACAGCGCTCCGCCTCCCTCGACGAGGACGGTGCGGGTGCCGGCGGGCTCGAAAGCGACGGTTTCGGGGATGCCGGGAAGGACCTCGGCGATCGGTGCGGTGTCGTCGGCTCGCCACAGGACGAGGTCGGTGCGGTCGCCGTCGCGCTGGATCCACGAGATCTCCTCGATACCGCGACCGAGCTGTCGGAGGGTGGGGATCGTGGTCGTGGGTGCAGGCGGACCGGCCTCGGCGGCGAGGCCGGGCGGGACGGTGGTCGGCGACGGTACCGCGGTGGGGGTTGCGTGGGGTCGTCCGGCGAGGACGAACACGCCGATGGCGGCGATGACGGCGACGGCGCTGACGAGGGACGATCGATCGGCGGTCCGGCGGGGTTCGGGATGGTCCCCGTCGGGAGGCAGATGTCGGATCCGCGACTCGTCGCTCATGGGTGGATGCTAGTGCCCGATTCCCGTCGGCGGGATCGCTGCGGAGGCCGCCGAGGGTCGTAGACGGCGTGGCTATCGTGCCGCAGGTCATGGTCGACGAGCGAGGAGGAGCAACCGTGATCGGCTTCGAGGATCGGGTGGCGATCGTCACGGGCGCCGGTGGAGGTCTCGGACGGGAGCATGCCAAGCTGCTCGCGGCGCGGGGGGCGGCGGTGGTCGTCAACGATGTCGGCGGCAGCGTCCATGGAGAAGGCTCCGATGCGTCGGCGGCCGATCATGTGGTGGCCGAGATCGTCGCCGATGGCGGCGTGGCGGTCGCCGACTACTCCTCGGTGGCGACCCCCGAGGGTGGCGAAGCGATGGTGCAGCGGGCCCTCGACGAGTTCGGTCGTATCGACATCGTGGTCAACAACGCCGGGATCCTCCGTGACCGGTCCTTCGCGAACCTCGAATGGGAGGACCTCCGTTCGGTCCTGGCGGTGCATCTGGAGGGGGCGTTCTACGTCACCCGTCCCGCGTTCCGGAAGATGAAGGAACAGGGGTACGGCCGGATCGTGTTCACGTCGTCGGGTTCGGGCCTCTTCGGGAACTTCGGGCAGTCGAACTACGGGGCGGCCAAGGCCGGCTTGATCGGCCTCATGAACGTCCTGAAGCTGGAGGGGGCCAAGTACGGCATCAAGGTCAACGCGATCGCCCCGATCGCCAGGACCCGGATGACCGAGGAGCTGCTCGGAGAGATGGCCGACAAGCTGGAGCCGAAGGCGGTCGCGCCCGCCGTCGGATACCTGTGCTCGGAGGCGTGCGAGCTGACCGGTGAGATCTGGTCCGTCGGCGGAGGGTCCGTGAGTCGCATCTTCATCGGGTTGTGTGACGGCTACTTCAAGCACCCCGACGAAGGGGGCCTGCTCACCATCGAGGACGTGGCGGAGCATCTCTCCGACATCCGTGACGAGGACGGCTACATCGTGCCGTTCTCCGCGCAGGACGAGTTCGCCAAGCTGGGCCCTCGGTTGTTCTCGTGACGCCGGGCATCAGGTCCGTTCGCGGACCTGATGCTTGATGGCTCCGAGCACGGCACCCATGCCGCGAAGGCGCAACGGGGTGAGGACCTCGTCGAGGCCCATCCGGAGGTAGAAGTCGTCGGGGATGGCCAGGATCTCGGAGGGGGCGGCACCGTCGAGGCCCTCGGCGAGGATCCCGGCGTACCCGCGGATCGTCGGCGATTCGCGGGGCACGTCGAAGACGAGATGGACGGTTCCGTCGGTGGTCGGCTCGACCGCCACGAAGAACGGGGTCTGGCATTCGTGGACCCGTTGGAGTTCGGCCGATCCGATCATCTCGGGCGGCGGCGGAGGGAGACGGTCCGAGTAGTCGACGAGGGCCTGGACCTTGACGTGCTTGGGAGCCGCAGCGAACAGGTCGACGAGGCGGGCGAGCTTCGGGGGGAGCTGGTCGTCGAGGGTTCTCACCCGTCGGATGATAACTACTATGGCGGTAGTGACAATTCAGCCGGCGATGTCGACGAGGAGGGTGCGATGAGCGAGATCCACGGTGATCCCAAGTTCGCGGGGTACGCCCATCGAGGGATGGTCGTGTCCACCGGTTGGCTGGCCGAGCATCTGGACGATCCCGGGATCGTCGTGGTCGAATCCGACGAGGACGTCCTGTTGTACGAGACCGGGCACATCCCTGGAGCGGTCAAGATCGACTGGCAGGACGACCTCAACGATCCGGTGACCAGGGACTACATCGATGGAGAGGCGTTCTCCGCGTTGATGTCGTCGAAGGGCATCTCGAGGGACGACACGGTGATCTTCTACGGGGACAACTTCAACTGGTGGGCGGCCTACGCCTTGTGGGTGTTCACGCTGTTCGGGCACCCGGAGGTGAGGCTCCTCGACGGGGGCCGGCAGAAGTGGATCGCCGAGCAACGCCCGATGACCCGCGAGGTCCCCGAACGCTCCCCGTCGACCTATCCGGTCGTCGAGCGTGACGACCGGCCGATCCGGGCGTTCCGCGAGGACGTCCTCGCCCACATCGAGGCGGGAGGCTCTCTGGTCGATGTGCGCTCGCCCGAGGAGTATCGAGGTGAGCTGCTCCACATGCCGGGATATCCCCAGGAGGGGGCCCTGCGGGGCGGGCACATCCCGCGGGCCGAGAACGTGCCATGGAAGCGCGCCGCCAACGACGACGGCACGTTCCGGTCGGCCGACGAGCTGCGGGCCATCTACGAGGCCGAGGCGGGGCTCCGTCCCGACGAGCCCGTCATCGCCTACTGTCGGATCGGGGAGCGCTCGGCCCACACGTGGTTCGTGCTGCATCACCTGCTCGGCTTCCCCGACGTTCGCAACTACGACGGCTCGTGGACCGAATGGGGCAACATGGTCCGGATGCCCATCGAGCGTCCCGGCTTCGGGGTCCGGCCGCCGATGTGACGTGCGCCGGGCTGGAGAGTCGCTAGCGTGGACCGCCGGCGAGCGGGGAGGACCGCGTGACGGCATGGACGGACAGCACGGCGCTCGTCGTCGTCGACGTGCAGAAGGGCTTCGACGACGAGACCCACTGGGGTCCACGCAACAACCCCGAATGTGAGACGAACGTCGGTCGACTCATCGCCGCCTGGCGGGAGCACGGTTGGCCGATCGTCTACGTTCGGCACGATTCGACCGAGCCGGCATCTCCGCTGTACCCGGGGAAGCCGGGCAACGCGTTCAAGGATGTCGTCGCAGGGTCCCCGGACCTGTTGGTGGCCAAGTCCGTGCACTCGGCGTTCCTGGGCGAGCCCGATCTCCATGCCTGGTTGCAGGAGCATCGCATCGCCGGGATCGCGGTCTGCGGCATCCAGACGAACATGTGCTGTGAGACGACCGCCAGGCATGGTTCCGATCTCGGCTACGACCTGTTGTTCGTCATCGATGCCATGCACACGTTCGACATCGTGGCGGCCAACCATCAGGTCTACCGCGCCCGAGAGATCTCCCGCTACTCGGCGTTGACGATCGAGGCCGGATTCGGTCGCGTCGTCTACACCGAGGAGCTGGTCGGCTGACCCGGCCCTTCAGCGTGCCAGCAGCGCCACGGCGTCGGGGTCGATCCGGAGCCGAACGGGCGTACCCGGCGGCGGGGCGTCGCGGGTGTCGACGGTGAGCTCGGCGCCGTCGGCGCCGTCGGCGACGGCGACCCGGACGAGATAGCTGCCGCCGCGAAAGCGTGCTTCGACGACCGTGCCTTCCAGATCGCCCGCCGGGTCGATGACGATGTGCTCGGGAGGGATGGCGATCGCCACGGGACGGGGGTGCGAGGCCGGCACCGGGATCGCGAGCCATCCAGTGGTCGCGACGTCGTGGTGGGTCGTGACGTCGAAGACGTTCTCCAGTCCGAGGAAGGAGGCGACGAAGCGCGAGGGTGGACGTCGCCAGAGGTCGGCGGCGGTGCCGTGGGCGACCGGCTTGCCTCCTTCGACGACGGTGATGCGATGGCCGATGGCGAAGGCTTCTTCCCGGTCGTGGGTGACGTACACCACGGTGGAGCCGAGACGGTCGAAGATGGCCGGCATGTCGGTGAGGAGACGATCCCGTAGGGTCCGATCGAGCGATCCGAGGGGCTCGTCGAGGAGGACGAGCGATGGTCCGGGGGCGAGGGTCCGTGCGAGGGCGACGCGTTGTTGCTCGCCGCCCGACAACGTCGCGACGGCGCGGCGCTCGGCGCCGGGGAGGCCGACGAGATCGAGCGTGTCGGCGACCCGCCGTGCGATCTCGTCACGCGGGAGGCCCTGCATCTCGAGACCGTAGGCGACGTTCCTGCCGACGTCACGATGGGGGAAGAGGGCGTAGTCCTGGAACATCAGCCCGAACCCGCGGCGGTGCGGAGGGACATCGTCCAGGTACCGGCCGTTCCACCGGACGGTACCGTCATCGGGCACCTCGAGTCCGGCGATGACCCGCAGGAGCGTCGACTTGCCGGAGCCCGAAGGCCCCATGACGACGGCCCGTTCCCCGTCCAGGACGGTGAGGTCCATGCCGTCGAGGGCGGCGGTGTCCTCGTAGCGGACTACGATCCCGGAGACCTCGAGCATCAGAGCTCCTCGACGGCGCCGCCCCGAGCGGCTTCGATGGCGAGGACCGCGAGGGCGGTGAGGGCCATGAGGATGACACTGAGAGCCATGGCCCGGCCGGTGGTCTCGGCTCCGGGTTGTCCGAGGAGCCGGAAGATCGCCACGGGGAGGGTCGGGGCGGCGGGACGGGCGAGGAAGGCGGTGGCGCCGAACTCGCCGACGGACACGGCGAACGCGAAGGCGGTCCCCACGGCGAAGGCGCGGGCGGCGAGGGGGGCGTCGACGGTCCACCAGGCCCGTCCGGGGGAGGCGCCCAGGACCATGGCGGCTTCTCGAAGGCGAGGACGGATGGCTCGCAGCACCGGCAGGGCGCTGCGCACCACGAAGGGGATGGCGACCAGGGCGTGGGCGATGGGGATGAGGAGCAGGGAGCGGCGCAGGTCGATGGGTGTCCCCATCGACACGAGGAGCCCGAATCCGATCGTGACTGCCGACGCCGCCAGCGGCAACATCAACAGCAGGTCGACGCCGCGGGCGAGGGGGCCACGGACGTAGGCGATCGTGGCCGCGGCGACGATCCCGACGGCGACGGCGAGGACGGTGGCGGCGACGGCGAGCCGAACCGAGTTGACGACGGCCTCGAGAGGTGGGACGAACAAGGCCGTGGTGCGCTCGCCGAGGCCGGTGTAGTTGCCGATCCCGAGGCCGTCGGCGGTCACGAACGAGCGCCCGACGAGGACCGCGAGGGGCGTGAGGAGGAGCGCCGAGGTGGCGGCGACGATCCCGACGGCGACCGTCCGGCCCGTCCGCGACCGGGGTCGGCGCGCCGACGAGGCGCCCGTCCGGAGGCGGATCCCGACGGCGCGTCGCTCCTGGTAGCGGTTGTAGGCGGCGAGGACGGCGGTGAGGAATCCGAGCTGCAGCAGCGAGAGGGCAGCGGCGACGTCGAGACGCAGGAACGCGGTGGTCTGCCGCCAGATCTCCACTTCGATCGTGGCGTTGCGGAACCCACCGAGTACGAGGATCACGCCGAAGGAGGTGAAGGTGAACAGGAACACGAGCGCGGTCGACGACACGACCGCCGGGGCGAGCAGCGGCGCGGTGACGGTGCGGAACACGCTGAGCGGTCCGGCTCCGAGCGTCCGGGCGGCGTCGGTGACCTGGGGGTCGAGCTGTTCCCAGAAGGAGCCGACACCCCGGACGATGACGGGCACGTTGTAGAACACGTGGGCCACGACGATCGCCGTGATGGTGCCTTGGAGGTCGATTCCGAGGGCACCGCCGGGGCCGACGAGGGCGACGAACGCGGCACCAACGACGAGGGTGGGAAGCACGAACGGGATGGTCATGAGCGCCCGCAGGAACGTCTTGCCGGGGAACCGATAGTGGGCGAACACGTAGGCGGCGGGGAAGCCGACGACGAGGGTGATCGACGTCGACAACGCCGCCTGCCAGAGGGTGAACCAGGCGACACCGACGAGGTCGGGGTCGCGGAGCACGTCGATGAAGACCGTCAGGTCGGGTGCTCCCCGGGGTGCGAGGGCGAGGATCGAGATGCGAGCGAGCGGGTAGACGAAGAAGTAGCCGAGGAAGGCGATCGGGAGGACCGCCAGCAGTCGGAGGGCGAAGGGGCTGCGCCTCACCGAACGATCCGGGTCCAGGTTTCGATCCAGCGTTCCCGGTTGGCGTCGATCACGTCGGGGGCGACGGTCGCGGGTCGGTCGGGGATCTGGGAGAACTCGATGAACACATCGGGGAGCCGAGCCTGGGTGTTGGCCGGGTACACGAACATGTTGAGGGGGATGTCCTCCTGGAAGCGACGCGACATCATGAAGTCGATGAGCTTCCGGGCGATCTCGAGCCTGTCGGTGCCGGCGAGGATCCCGGCGTATTCGATCTGGCGGAAGCACCCGTCGGTGACGACCCCGGTGGGGGCATGGTCCAGCCCGGAGAAGTACACCTCGGCCACGGGCGACGATGCGTAGGACACGACCAGGGGCCGGTCACCTTCCCCGGATCCGCCCGAGAATCGACCGTAGTACGCCTGCTCCCAGCCGGGCACGACCTCGACGCCGTTGGCGACCAGCGCCTGCCAGTAGTCCGTCCACGGCGTCGCCGAGTCCTCGGGGAAGGTGGCGACGGTGGCGAGCAGGAAGGCGAGGCCCGGGCTGGAGGTGGCAGGGTCCTCCACGACGAGCATGTCCCGGTAGGCCGGGTCGGTCAGGTCGGTGAGGCTCGCCGGTGGGGGAAGGTCGCCGTCGAAGGCGTCCTCGTCGTAGTTGACGCAGACGTCGCCGTAGTCGATCGGGACGACGTGACCTTCAGGGTCGACATCGGTCGGGACGAGGTCCGGGTCGACGTCGGCGAGGGCGGCGGGCGAATAGGGGAGGAACAGGTCTTCGGAGAGGGCGCGGCCGAGGAACGTGTTGTCGACGCCGTAGAGCACGTCGGCGACGGGGGCGTCCTTGGTCAGGATCGCCTGGTTCAGCATGGAGCCGGCATCGCCGGCTTCGAGGATGGTGATCGGCACGCCGGTCTCGTCTTCGAAGGCGGCCAGCACGTCGTCGGAGATGGCGAACGAGTCGTGGGTCATCAAGACCACCTCGCTCGGTGGGGCGGCGGAGGGGCCGGAGGCACAGGCGGCGGCGATCAGGGCGATCGCCGCGAGGAGGGCCGTGAAGGTGGCGCGCAGGGTCATGGGCGGATCCTTTCGTGGATGACGAGGAGGGTCCCGGTGGCGACGGAGACGGAGGCGTCGGGGCGTTCGAGACGGTTGGAGATGCCGAGGGTCGTGCCGGCGGTCAGGGTCCGGCCGTCGAGGCGCCAGCGGAGTCCGGTGGTCGTCACTCCGGTGGCGTCGCCTCCCATGGGGACGAGAGAGACGAGGTCGTCGACGGTCCCACGGACCGGGGCCGGTGCTCCGGGGCGACAGACCCGTACGGTGGCGTCGCGGCTCTCCCAGACGATGGTGATGCCGGCGAACCTGGGCGATGCCAACAAGGTCGCGTTGCCGAGGAGGTGGTCGAGCCGTCCACCGGTTCCGCCGACGAGCACGATCCGGTCGGCGGAGTGCTCGACGGCGTAGTCGAGGGCGAGCTCGAGGTCGGTGGCGTCCTTGTCGACGGGGTACTCGACGATGGCGGCGCCCGCGTCGCGGGCCCATGCCAGCGACGGAGGCGAGACGGAGTCGAGGTCCCCGATCACGACGTGAGGGGTCACGTCGACCTGGAACATGGCGTCCGCTCCCGCATCGGCGGCGATCCGGAGCGGACATTCGGCGATGACCTCGGGGATGGGCGTGGGGAGGTCGTCGGGGCCGCCGCCGGCGAAGACGACGGCCGTGGTGTCCGATGGTGTGGTTTCCACTCGCTTCCTCCGCTGGTACGAACCAGATCAGGTTCCACGGGTCGGTGGCATGGACGGGGTTCCGTCTGGCCACCCTCTCAGCTCGGCGGCACCCGAGCTCCCCGGGGTGGGACACCTCCAGTGTACCAGCCGCCGACGCCGGGCGCCCCCTTCGGCCCTGTCGCTCCGGGGGATCCTGCGGCGAGGCGTCCGGGCTAACGTTGCGGCTCATGGCGATCGATCTGCCCAGCATCTTGGAGGCGAACGGTGCCTGGCCGATGGCGGGGGAGGATCGGTCGTTGATGATCGCCATCGCCGGAGGCTCGGGATCGGGGAAGACGACGATCGCCCAGAGCGTGGTGGAGATCGTGGGCCCCGATGTCGTTCAGCTCGTCCCCCACGATGCCTACTACCGGGACCAGTCGGCGCTGTCGTTGGAGGAGCGGGCGGCGATCAACTACGACCATCCCGACTCGCTCGAGAACGAGCTCCTCGTCGAGCATCTGCTCGAGTTGCGGGCCGGCCGGCCGGTGGAGCGTCCGACCTACGACTTCTCGAGCCACACCCGGGCACCCGAGACGGTGGTGGTCGAGCCGGGTCCGGTGATCGTCGTCGAGGGGATCTTGGTGCTGGTCGAGCCTCGGCTGCGGGAGCTGTTCGACCTGCGCATCTACATCGACACGGACGCCGACTTGCGGCTCCTCCGCCGTCTGCAGCGGGACATCGTCGAGCGGGGTCGTACGTTCCAGTCGGTGCTGGCCCAGTATGAGGCGACCGTGCGGCCGATGCATCTCCAGTTCGTGGAGCCGTCGAAGCGCTACGCCGACATCATCGTCCCCGAGGGCTACAACCCGGGAGCGGTGGGCACGGTCACGTCGATGATCCACCATTTCATGGCCGACCGTGCCCGTTGAGGAGCCGCTCGACCAGCGGGATCGTCTCGTCGGCGTACAGGGCATGGCCGGCGCCGGACGCGTGGAACAGATCGCCTGCCCACACCGACAGGTCGGTCTCGAAGGGTGCCCAGCGCGGTCCCCAGGCGTTGGTTTTGAGGACGCCTCGGTGGCGGGCGACGATCCGGGCGATGGCCCGGTCGACGCTCCGGCCCCGCACCCGGGCGACGCCCTGGGCCAGTGCCGGGAGGCGGGGGATCGTACCGAGGTCGCCGACACCGCAGGCGATGAGCGGCGCCGCGGCGGCGATGTTCCCGACGAGCTCGTCGTAGTGCGCTTCGAAGCGGCGGATCGGGGTCCCGCGGAGGGCGTCGTTCCCGCCCACCGAAAGCACGACGATGTCGGGCTCGGAGCCCAGGACCGTCGGCATCTGGTCCTCGAGCACGTCGCGGGCCTTGGATCCGCCGACCGCGGTGACGATGAGCTCGACATGGCGTTCCCGGGCGAGGTGGCGGGCCACCCGACGGGGCCAGGTGTCGTCGATCGGTTCGACGCCAGGGGCGGTGACGGTGGAGTCGCCGGCGAACACGATCCGCAGGGGTGCGGCGCCGGGCTCTCCGAAGACGCCGTCGAGGGCCTGGTCGGTGTAGGAGGGGAGGTCGGGTCGATGCGCGGCGTGGAGGATCTGCGCGGCGAGGATCCCGCCGACGGCGAGCGTTCCCTTCGTGAACCCGCGGACGCCTCTGGCCATGAGGGTGGACGTTACCGGCTCCGGCGGCGAGGGCACGGCGCCTCCTCAGACGTTGAACCGGAAGTGCATCACGTCGCCTTCCTGGACCACGTAGTCCTTCCCCTCGAGCCGTAGCTTGCCGGCCTCCTTGGCGCCCTGTTCGCCGCCGTAGGCGACGAAGTCGTCGTAGGAGACGACCTCGGCCCGGATGAAGCCCTTCTCGAAGTCGGTGTGGATCTGGCCTGCGGCTCGGGGGGCGGTCGCGCCGCGGTGGACGGTCCAGGCTCGGACCTCCTTCGGTCCGGCGGTGAAGAAGGTGAGGAGGCCGAGGAGGTGGTAGGCGGCCCGGATCACCTTGTGCAAGCCGGGCTCGTCGAGGCCGTACTCGGTGAGCATCTCGGCGGCATCGGCGGTGTCGAGGGCGGCGAGCTGCGCTTCCAGGTCGCCGGAGATGACGACCAGGTCGGCACCTTCGGCCTCGGCGATCTTGCGGACCGGATCGACGAGGGGATCGGCGGGTCCCGACCCTTCGGCGACGTTGGCGATGTACATGACCGGTTTGGCGGTGAGCAGGAACAGGTCGCGTAAGGCGGCTCGCTCGGCGGTGGTCGCATCGAGGGCCCGGACGGGGGTCCCGGCGGCCAGTGCCTGCTCGACCCTCTCGAGGATCGAGAGCGTCCCCGCGGCGTCCTTGTCGCCGGCCCGGGCTTGGCGGCGGGTCTTGTCGATGGCCTTGTCGACGGTGGCGAGGTCGGCCAGGGCGAGTTCGGTGTCGATGGTCTCGATGTCGGCGGCCGGATCGACCGTCCCGGCCACGTGGACGACGTTGGGGTCCTCGAAGCAGCGGACGATGTGGGCGATGGCGTCGACCTCCCGGATGTGGCCGAGGAACTGGTTGCCGAGTCCCTCACCTGCGGACGCGCCGCCGACGAGCCCGGCGATGTCGACGAACTCGACGGTGGTGGGGACGACCTTGACGGGGTGGACGATCTCGGCCAGCGCGTCGAGGCGCGGATCGGGGACCGTGGCGATCCCGACGTTCGGGTCGATGGTGCAGAACGGGTAGTTCTCCGCCGCGATGCCCGCCTCGGTGAGCGCGTTGAAGATCGTCGACTTGCCGACGTTGGGGAGACCGACGATGCCGCATCGGATGGCCATGTTGAACCTCCCTCGGGGAAGGGGAGCGCATCGAAGGTTACCGTCTCGTCGACGCCTTCCTCCGGCCGCCGTCGCGACGGTGGCTGCGGTGGGGGCCCCCGAGCCGTAACGTTCCTGCCATGACCGATCCGCTGCGCGACCTCATCGAGGGCTCCGACTTGGCTGGGCTCGTGCGTCACGTGGAGCGGTTGGCGCGGGAACGGGAATGGGACGGGCTCGTCGCGCTGCGGGATCGGTGCCGGGAGGCGGTCGAGCGAGGCAAGCAGGTGTGGGCACCGGCGGAGTACGCCGAGTACCGTCTGGCTCTGGACGCTCCGGCCGGCTACGCGGCGGCCGTGGTCGCCGACGGAAAGGGACGGTACGGGCCGGGTCCCTTGTGGGAGGTGGCGGCGTCGACGCACACCTTCGCGGAGCTGGACCCTCTCCTCGAGGCGCCGACGGTGCGGGCGCTCGTCGCCCACGAACGCGCCATCCGGGGCGAGGACGTCTCGGGCGCCGACATCGATCCGTCCATCGTGCCGGTTCCGCTCCGTCTCGAGGTGTGGGAGCCGACCTATCCGGTGGCCGTCTACGGGCCGGACCGGGCCGACTTCCCCGAGACGGAAGGCACGTCGATGACCTGGACCGAGCTGGGCGGACCCGCCGAGCGGGAGGCCGACGACGGGCCTGCCGATGCGCTGTTGGAGCTGGTGCGGCCCTGGTGGGAGGATTCGAGCGGCCATGCCGAGGCGGTGCAGGTGCGCGGCGATGCCTTCGGCGCCATCCGGGCCCTGGGGCCACGTCGGGTGCGGATCGCCGAAGTGCCACCGGACGAGGCGTTGGCGGTGATGGTGTGGGCCGGGGCGTCCGGTGGCGCGCACGGGCGTCGGCGGGGCACGCCGGTGGGAAGGGTCAACGCCTGGTGGGCGGTGGCCGAGCTCCTCGGCTACGACGAGGTGCCGGCCGACACGACGGAGCTCGGGGACGAGCTGGCCACCCTGCGGTGGTTCCGGTGGGACCCGGGAGATCGGGTCGGCGGATGGTCGCTGCACCTGGCGGTCGAGGATCCCGAGGACGGTGTTGCGTGGGCGCTCACCGCGGTCGACATGCGGTGACGATCCGTCGCGGCGTCGGCTTCGGGCGTGCGCTCAGCCGGCGTGGAGGCGGGAACGGGCGGCCTCGGTGTCGTCGACGATGAGGGCGAAGTGCCTGCCCTCGGCATTGGTGTGGAGCAGGTACATCGATTCGATGTTGACGCCCGCCGCGGCGAGCTGCTCGGTGAGGTCCACCAGCGCGTCGGCGTCGCCGTGGATGAAGGTGTCGAGGACGGGGTGTTCCTCGTAGTGGAGACCGGCCTCCTGGAGGGCGCGGCGGGCCAGGCCGGGTTCCTGGGGGAGGAACCGGACGATGCTCTCCCCATCGATCCCGACCGCCGCCAGCGTCTCGAGATGCACCCCGTGATCGGCGAGCAGCTTGGCGAGCTCGGCGAGCTGTCCGGGGCGATTGGCGAGGGTCACCGAGAACTCCTTCATACCCCCATGCTACGCCGTCCCCACCATCTGCGCAGGTCGAGAACGGTCGAACATACGTTCGATTACGATGGTGGGGTGTCCCGTTACGCCGAGCTCCACTGTCACACCAACTTCTCCTTTCTCGACGGCGCCTCGCATCCGGCCGACCTGGTGATCCGGGCCGCCGAGCTGGGCTACACGGCGCTGGCGATCACGGACCACGACGGCTTCCGGGGGGTCGTCCCGTTCCACGAAGCCGCCAGGGAGGTCGGGCTGCCGGTCGTCTACGGCACCGAGGTGGGGATCGCCCGAGCCGCAGGGAGCGACGATCCCATCCCCGGGCCGGGACCGGTCGGCGGATCCCCAGTCGGTCCCCGTCGGGGCCGGATCCGGCGCATGCACGGCACCAAGCCGCGCACCGAGGCCGCCACCGACCACCTGGTCCTCCTGGCCGCCGACCCGGTGGGATACGCCGCCCTCGGCCGTTTCGTCACTCGCGGCCAGTTCCGGGGAGCGAAGGATGCCCCGGTCTACACCCGCGATGACCTGGCCGCGGCCTCGCAGGATGGCCGGCTCGTGGCGTTGACCGGCTGCCGCCGCGGCGCCGTGGCCCGGGCGGCCGCGGCGGCCGACCTGGAGGGGGCGATGGAGGCCGCCGCCCGACTCCGGGAGCTGTTCCCAGGTCGGCTCTACGTCGAGTTGTGGCATCACGGCATGCCCGGCGACGACGACCGCAACGACCTCCTGTGGGAGGTCGCCTCCCGGCTGTCGCTGCCGACGGTGGCGACCAACAACGTCCACTACGCCCACCGGCGCGATGCCGACCTGGCCGAGGTGCTCGCCGCCGTCGCCGGTCGTCGCAGCCTGGAGGAGGCCGACGGGTTCCGCCCGGCGACGGATCTTCGTCATCTCCGGGACCCGGCGGAGATGACGGCCCGCTTCGCCCGTTACCCGGGGGCCGTCGAACGGGCCGCGGACCTCGGCGCGGCGCTGGCCTTCGACCTGGATCTGCTCACCCCTGAGCTGCCCGACTTCCCGATGCCGGGGGCGTTCACCACCGAGGACGAGTACCTCCGGCACCTGGTCGTCCGTGGCGCCAGGGACGTGTACCCGGGGACCGGGAAGGACGGCATCGATCCGGAGGCGGTCCGTCGCCTCGACCACGAACTGTCGGTCATCGCCGCGCTCGGGTTCGCCGGTTACTTCCTCGTCGCCTGGGACATCGTGACCTTCGCCCGGTCGCGGGGTATCTACTGCCAGATCCGCGGTTCGGGCGCGGACTCGGCCGTCTGCCGCTGTCTCGGGTTGACCCGCGTCGATCCGATCCGCCTCCACCTGCCCTTCGAGCGGTTCCTGTCGTCCGAACGGGGACGTCCGCCCGACATCGACATCGACTTCGAGGCGGAACGACGCGAGGAGGTCATCCAGTACTGCTACCGCCGCTATGGGCGGGAACGGGCCGCGATGGTCGCCAACGTCATCACCTACCGGGCCCGTTCGGTGCTCCAGGACGTCGGGAAGGCCTTCGGTCTGACCCAGGCGCAGGTGAACGGGCTGACCCGTTACATCGACACCCGCGACCCGAAGGCGATCGCCGACGTCGCCGATCTGCCGAAGGGTCTGACCGCCGAGCTGATCGTCGACGTGTGCACCCGACTCGACGGGTTCCCCCGTCATCTCGGGATCCATTCGGGCGGCATGGTCGTCTCCAACCGTCCCCTGTGGGAGACGGTTCCGCTCGAGTGGGGACGGATGGAGGACCGGTCGGTGTTGCAGTGGGACAAGGACGCGTGCGCGGCGATGGGGGTCGTCAAGTTCGACCTCCTCGCCCTCGGCGCCCTCAACGCCTTGCACCTGTCGGTCGACGCCATCGCCGCCTATCACGGCGTCGCCGTCGACCTGGCCACGATCGACCAGGAGCCGGTGATCTACGACATGTTGACCCGGGCGGACACCGTCGGGGTGTTCCAGGTCGAGTCCCGGGCACAGATGGCGACCCTGCCGCGGATGAAGCCGCGCACGTTCTACGACCTGGCGGTGGAGGTGGCGTTGATCCGGCCCGGCCCGATCCAGGGCCAGTCGGTCCATCCGTACCTCCGACGCCGCAACGGCGAAGAGCCGGTGACGTACCCGCATCCGGCGGCTGAACCGATCCTGGCCAAGACCCTCGGGGTGCCCATCTTCCAGGAGCAGCTCATGGAGCTGGCCCGGGTCTGTGCCGGCTTCACGCCCGGGCAATCGGATCGGCTTCGGCAGGCCATGACCCACAAGCGGTCGTCCGAGGCGATGGGGCGGCTCCGCGACGAGGTGTACGCCGGGATGGCGGCCAACGGGGTGACGGGCCGTGCTGCCGACGAGATCTGGGAGAAGCTGCAGGGGTTCGCCTCCTTCGGGTTCCCCGAGTCCCATTCGGTGTCGTTCGCCTACATCGTGTACGCCGCGTCGTGGTTGAAGTACCACTGGCCGACCGAGTTCTTCCTCGGGCTCCTCAACGCGCAGCCGATGGGTTTCTACACGCCGAACTCGTTGGTTCACGACGCCATGCATCACGGTGTGGTGGTGCTGGCTCCCGACGTCGAGGTCTCCGGCTTCGACTGCACCGTGGAGGACCACGACGCCGATCCCGACGACATCGTCACCCATCTGGGGGGTGCGTGGCGGCGGGGTCGAGGTCCGGTGGACGACCCGCTGCGTCCCGCCGTCGCCTTGCGGCTCGGGCTCCGCTACGTGCGGGGCCTCGGGGAGTCCGAGATCGTCCGTATCGAGGCGGCCCGGGCCACCGGCGGGCCGTTCCGGTCGCCCGAGGACCTGGCCCAGCGTACGGGGCTTCCTCTCGAGGCTTACGAGGGGCTCGCCGCCGCCGGGGCCTTGTCGTCGCTCGGGGTGGGGCGGCGCGACGGCCTGTGGGCGGCGGGGGCCTTGGCCGAGCTCGGGCCGGGCCGTCTGGCCCTCGTCCCGGGGGCGGAGGCTCCGGTTCTGTCGCCGATGCCCCGCCGCGACGAGATGCTGGCGGACCTGTGGTCGACCGGGATCTCCACGACCCATCCGGTGTCCTTCCTCCGGGAGCGTCTGACGACGATGGGATGCCGGCGGATCGTCGACGTCCTGGAGTCGAAGGGCCACGGGGGACGGGTACGGGTCGGCGGGATGGTCACCCACCGGCAGCGTCCTTCGACGGCGAGGGGGGTGCGGTTCATGAACCTCGAAGACGAGACGGGTCTCCTCAACGTCGTGGTCCTGCCTCAGGTGTGGGAGACCCATTGGGAGGTGGCCCGCAAGGCGATCGGGGTGGTGATCGACGGTGTCGTCGAACATCGCGACGGCGTCACGAACCTCGTCGCCCGACGGTTCGAGCCCTGGCCGGTCGATGCGCCCGCCGGCGTGCGGTCGCGAGATTTCCGCTAGCGGCGCGAACGGGGACCGACCGGTGGTCTTTCGCCATCACCGCCGCCGGCGCGCCCGACGCGATGATCGCCGGTTTCGCCGCCAGGGCGGTGGCGGGCTTCATCACCGGACCGGTCGTCGCCGACGAGCTGGTCCGCTGGGTCTCGCCGATGGCCGGGAGATGGAGATGCTTTGGCATACTGGAGGGGTGACCAGCAGCTCCCAGGAACGACCCGAGCCGCGACCTGCCGCGGCGGACGTGTTCGATCGGATCCCCGTCGATCGGATCGAACCGCTGCTCCATCGGGCCATCGAGCTCGAGGCGGTCTCCGGGCCCGACGACGGCACCATCGATCGTCGCTCCCTGGAGGAGATCGCCAGGGAGCTCCGCATCGATCCCCGCAACCTGCGGAGGGCGATCGCCGAGGATCGGGTGCGTCCACTGGTGGCCGAGCCCGACGTCTGGGACCGGATCTTCGGCTCCGACCACATCGTCGTCAGTCGAACCGTCGCCGGCTCCGCCGAGCAGGTCCGTGCCGATGTCGAAGGATGGTTGGCCCGGCGGGAAGGGATGCGATTGCGGGTGCGGACCGCCGAGGCCGAGGTCTGGGAGCGCGACGACTCGTTGGTCTCGAAACTCCGGATGAAGCTCACCCGGGGGCCGGGGGCGTTGCGGACCGCCAAGCGGGTCAGTGTCCGCATGTACCCGGTGGACCACGACGAACAGCTCGTCACCCTCGAAGCGGACGCGGGGCCGCTGCAGCGCCTCGGCCGATGGCTGCTCGGCGGGGTGGCCGCCGTCACCGGCATCGCCTTGGTGGGAGGCGTCGCGGCGACCGGATCGCTGGTCGGTGGTCTCGGAGCGTTGGCGGGTCTGGTGCTCGCCGTTCCCGTCATCGCCGGGGTGCGTCTCGCCACCGAGCGTCTCCAGGACGGCGCCGAGACGGCCATGGACGGGATCGCCAACGCCGCCACCAGCGGCGCTCGTGCCACCGACGCCGACCGGTTGCTGGCCATGGCCGGCTCGTGGGCAGACGCGCTGCGGAGCATCTTCGGGCGGACGCCTCGACCGTGAGGGAGATCCCGCGCGAACGGGTTCAAGTTCTCGCCGGTCGAATGCCGATGGTTACCTCGGGGGCCGACCACGAGCCAGGAGGAATTCGGATGACCCAGGTGTTCCGCGGGGATGTGCTGCTGCCGGGAGACGCAGGCGGGTTGAACGCCGCGTTCAAGCTCGACCACGACAACGTGACGTTGACCGCAGGTGACGAGCTCCTCGGTTCGTGGTCCAAGCACGACTACCAGGTCGGAGCGTTCGAAGACGGCGGGTTCCATCTGTCCCTGGGCGGTGAGTCGGTGGTCTTCAAGCCCGAGTCGCCCGCCGAGTTCGCCACCGCCATGGCGGTCCCTCTGCAGCCCCACACCGACGACCGGCGGGATCGCCGGGAGGCCAAGGCCGAGCGGCGAGCCGAACGAAAGGCCGCCAAGGAGAAGGCGAAGGCGGAGGCGGCCAACGCGGTCGAGGAGTTCGACCTCATCGCCAGCATCAAGCCGGTGAAGGACCTGACCTCCGACGACGACTTCATCTCCCCGGCGTTGATGCGGCTGATCATCGTCTCGGCGGCGGTCGTGACCACCATCGCCGTCGTCGTGATCCTGTTCGTCTAGACGCCGCCGGTGCGGGCGGTCGCGACCTGCCGGACGATGTCGATGGCGCGGTCGGTGTCGGCATCGGACACCCCGAGGTGGAAGACGGCCCGGATCTGGGTGGGGCTCAGCGCGATCATGTCGAGACCTTCGTGACGGCATCGGGCGGCGAAGGCTTCACCGTCGTCGACGGCGAAGTACACCATGTTGGTCTGTACACGAGCGAGATCGACCTCGATGCCGGGGAGCTCCGCCAAGGCCTCGGCGAAACGTCGGGCGCGGTCGTGATCCTCGACGAGGCGCGCGCGATGGTGGTCGAGGGCGTACAATGCACCGGCCGCGACGATGCCCGCCTGACGCATACCGCCGCCGTACATCTGCTTGAACCGTCGGGTGGCGTCGATGACGTCACGGTTCCCGACGAGCGCCGAACCGACCGGCGCACCGAGGCCCTTGGAGAAACAGACGCTCGTCGTGTCGAAGACCCGCGCGTAGTCGGCTTCGGAGATCCCCGTCCCGGCGGCCGCGTTCCACAAACGAGCTCCGTCGAGATGCGTCGCGAGGCCGAGGGCGTGGCCGGTGTTGGCGACGTCGACGAGCTGCTCCAGCGGCCAGATGGTGCCTCCGGCCGCGTTGTGCGTGTTCTCGGCGGCCACCACGGTCACGGGTGGGAACAGCCAGTACGGCAGCGACGGCGACGGCTGGGGGACGGCGGCGCGGACCTGCGCGGAGGTGAAGGTTCCGTCGGCGCCGGGAAGCTCGTGGACGGTGACGCCCGACAACGCCGCCGGCGCGGCGATCTCGTGGATGGCGATGTGAGCGTCCCGCGCCGTCAGGATCGTGTCGCCCGGTTCGGTGTGGAACCGCAGCGCGACCTGGTTGGACATGGTGCCCGATGGGAGGTAGACGGCGGCCTCCTTGCCGAGGAGCTCGGCGACCCGTTCCTCGAGCCGGTTGACGGTCGGGTCGTCGTGGTACACGTCGTCGCCGACGGGGGCATCGGCCATGGCTCTGCGCATGGCGTCGGTCGGCTGGGTGATGGTATCGCTGCGTAGGTCGATCACGGGGTCCTCCTACAGGATGCGTTTGGCGACGATCTCGCGCATGATCTCACTGGTACCGCCGCCGATGGCGAGGATACGGGCGTCCCGATACAGGCGCTCGGCGACGTTGCCTCTCAGGTAGCCGGCACCGCCGAAGAGCTGCACGGCGGCGTAGGTGGCGTGCTCGGCGGCGGCGGTGGCCAGGAGCTTGGCCAGCGAGATCTCGGTCGTCCGGTCCTCGCCGCGTTCGATCCCTTCGGCCGCCCGGTAGGTGAACTCCTTGGCCGCGGTGGTCTCGGCCACCAGGTCGACGAACCGGTGTCTGTTGGCTTGGAACCCGGCCACCGGGCGGCCGAAGACGGTCCGGTCGGTCGCGTATCTCCACGCTTCGACGATGGCCGTCTCGGCGGTGACGTAGCCGCTGACGGCGAGCTGGAGCCGTTCCATCTGGAAGTTCTCCATGATGATGCGGAACCCGGCGTTCTCGGGACCGACGCGGTTGGCGACCGGCACCCGCACCCGGTCGAAGTACAACGTGGCCGTATCGGACGGCCACCAGCCCATCTTGGCCATCGGGCCGCTCCGAGTGAACCCGTCGACGTCCGCTTCGACGACCAGGAGGGAGATCCCGTCGTGTCCGGGACCGCCGGTGCGGACCGCGACGGTGATCTGATCTGCCCTGACCCCGGAGGTGATGAACGTCTTGGATCCGTCGATCAGGTAGTGGTCGCCGTCGCGGACCGCCCGGGTCATGAGGTTCGCGACGTCACTGCCGGCCCCCGGCTCGGTGATGGCGAGGGCGGCGATGCGGTCCCCGGCGAGCACCGGTGAGACGAATCGGGCCTGCTGTTCCGGCGTTCCGTGGGCGACGATCGGCGGGAGTGCGATGTGATGCGATCCCAGGGATGCTGCGATGCCGCCGGAGGTACATCGGGCCATCTCCTCCCACGTCGCGATCTGTCCCCACAGCCCGGTCGGGGTGCCGCCGACGTCTTCGGGATAGCCGACCCCGAGGATCCCGACGTCGCCCGCCCTCGGGTAGAGCTCACGTGGGAACGTGCCGGCTTCCTCCCATCGGTCGACGTGGGGGAGGATCTCGGTGGCGACGAAGCTCCGAACCGTGGCCCGGATGAGGTCGGCCTCGGGACCGAAGCGTCCGGCTTCGGGCTCGGACAGAACGGCGCGCAGGCGATCGCTCACGAGCCGAAGCCATCGAACAGGCGTGGTTGGAGCACGTAGAAGATGGACCCGCGGGGCATCGGTTCGGGAGCCCAGTCGTCGGGGAGGTCGATGCCGACGACGGTGGCCGTGCGCATCGCGACGGCCGCACCGGTGAGATGTCGGGTCAGCAGCGACCACGTCGGCTCGTGGCCGACGACGAGGAGGCGGGACGCTCGGGCACCGTGGGCGTGGGCGGCGCTCAGCGCGCCGGCAGGGCCGGTCTCGTAGAGGCGCTCATCGAGCACGAGTGGGGCGTCCCAACCACCGGCGATGCGGGCGAGCTCGGCGGTCGATTCGGCCCGCACCGCCGGGGAGGACACGACCACGTCGGGGGCCTCGCCGATGCCGGTGAGGAGGCGGCCCATGGCGGAGGCGGCTCTGGTGCCTCGGGGGTCGAGAGGTCGGGCGCGGTCCGCTCCGCGATGGTTGGCTCGGTCCGACTTCGCGTGGCGCATCAGGATCAGCCGCGGCATGGGGCGAGGTTACCCGCGGATCGTCCGGCGCCGGCGTGTCGTCGGTTGATACCATCTCGCGCGAGCCGAGCGCCCTGAGGAGTGGAGCATGCAGATCGAAGCAGCGATGGAGACGGCCTTCAACGAGCAGACGACGCGGGAGTTCGCGTCGGCCTACATCTACACGGCGATGGCCGGCTGGCTGCATGGGGAAGGCTTCCCCGGCGCGGGGTCCTGGATGGAGGCCCAGGCGGCCGAGGAACGCGACCACGCCATGCGCCTGTTCCGTTTCGTGCTCGACCGCGGAGGGCGGGTCGACCTCGGGCCGATCGCGGCCCCACCGGCGACGTACGATTCGATCCTCGACGTGTTCGAGAAGGCCCTCGAGCACGAACGGGCGATCTCGGCGGCCATCAACGAGCTGTACGCGCTGGCGATGGAGTACGCCGACTACGCCAGTGTCCCGTTGCTCGATTGGTTCGTCAACGAGCAGGTCGAAGAGGAGGCCACCGTGTCGCAGATCGTCGACGACCTGCGCCGCGCGGCGACGCATCCCCAGGCGCTGCTCCTGCTGGATCGGGAGCTCGGTGCCCGGTCGCCGGCGGCTACCGGGTAGCGACCAGCGGTGGGATCCGCTCGGCCCACGGTCGGGCCCGTTCGAGCTGACCCGCCAGCGACAGCAGCAGGGCTTCGTCGCCGTAGCGGCCCAGGAAGTGGGATCCGACGGGGAGTCCTTCGTCGGTCCACGAGAGGGGAACGGACATGGCCGGGAGACCGGCGAAGTTGGCGAGCGGGGTGAACGCGACGTACTCGAAGAGCTTCTCGGTGAGCTCGTCCCAGCTCTGGGATTGGTCGATGGCGCCGATCGGCAGCGGCGGGCTGCCCAGGACCGGGGAGAGGAACAGGTCGTGGTGTTCGAGGAAATCGGCGGCGGTCTGGGCGATGGTCTGCAGGCGGACGATCGACGTCTGCAGCATGCCGGGTGTGCGCCGTCGGGACCGGTCGCCGAGGGCCCAGGTGAACGGCTCGAAGGCGGGCCGACCGGCTCTGCGGGACTCGGCGGCGGCGATGACCTTGACGGCGCGCCAGTCGCCGAGGAGGGAGCGCAGCACGCGCACGGAGCGGTGCTCGGCGCCGGCGTCGACGAGCAGTTCGAACATCGCGCCGGCCAGGGAGGCCCACACGTCCAGGAACGCGGTGGCGAGGGCCTCGCCGTCGATGGCCGGGCGCTCCTCGACGAGTTCGTGTCCGAGGCTTTCGAGGAGCCCAGCGGTGTCGAGGATCGCCTGCCGGCATTGGGGATGGACCGGCGCACCGCGGAAGTCGACGGTCGTGAAGGCGATCCGCAACGGTCGCGGGTCGCGGGTGGCCGCCTCGCGGAAGGGACCGGCCGGCGGGGGTGCCTGGTACTGATCGCCGGGAGTGGCGCCGGCGACGGCGTCGAGGAACGCGGCGCTGTCGCGTACGCTTCGGCTCAGTGCGAGCTCGACAGAGAGGTAGTCCGAGGTGGCCGCCGGGCGGCGAGGCATCCGGCCGCGGCTCGGTTTGAGACCGAACACGCCGCACGCCGATGCCGGGATCCTGATCGATCCGCCGCCGTCGCTGCCTTGGGCCAGGGGGACGTAGCGAGCCGCCACCGCCGCTGCGGCACCGCCCGAGGAGCCGCCGGCGGACCGTCCGAGGTCCCACGGGTTGCGGGTCGGGCCGTGCAGGGCCGGTTCGGTGGTCGGCAGGAGGCCGAACTCGGGGGTGTTGGTGCGCCCGAGCCTGATGAACCCGGCACGCCGGATGCGGGAGGCGAATTCGGTCGTGTAGGGGCCGCGGTAGGCGCGGAAGAAGACCGATCCGAACGTGACGGGTTCGTCGGCTTCGAGGACCAGGTCCTTGATGAAGGTGGGAACGCCTCGGAAGGGGGCATCGGCGGCGAGGCGGTCGGCCTCCTCGAGGGCGCGTTCGAACCGTCTCGAGACGACCGCGTTGACGGCGCCGTCGGTGGCTTCGACGCGGGCGATGGCGGCGAGGGCCAGCTCCACCGGGTGCGCGTCGCCGCGGGCGACGAGGTCGGCGAGGCCGACCGCGTCGTACCGGTCGTAGTCGGGGAACGCTTCCACGGGGGCACTCTACGTCGTGCGACCAGGTCTATCGTGCGGACCTCCGGTCGATGAGGAGGATGCAGTGACCGATCGCAGTGCCGTCTCCCGGCGGGCGATGAACATCGCCGAGTCGGCGACGTTGGCGATCACCGCGAAGGCGAACGCGTTGCGGGCCGAGGGCCGTTCGGTCATCGGGTTCGGCGCCGGGGAACCGGACTTCCCGACTCCCGATCCGATCGTCGAGGCGGCCAGGGCGGCCGCCCTCGACCCGAGGAACCATCGTTACAGTCCCGCCGCCGGGTTGCCCGAGCTCCGTTCGGCGGTGGCGGCCAAGACCGTCCGGGATTCGGGCTACGAGGTCGATGGCGGCCAGGTGCTGGTGACCAATGGGGGCAAGCAGGCGGTGTACCTGACCTTCCAGGCGTTGTTGGACCCCGGTGACGAGGTGCTGCTTCCTGCCCCGTACTGGGTGACGTATCCCGAGTCGATCCGGCTGGCAGGTGGTGTTCCGGTGCCGTTGGCGACCGACGAGTCGACGGGGTTCACCGTGTCGGTGGACCAGCTCGACGCGGCCGTGACGGATCGGACGAAGGCGCTGGTGTTCGTGTCGCCGTCGAATCCGACCGGTGCCGTGTACTCGCCCGAGGCGACCGAAGCGATCGGGCGTTGGGCCGCGGAGCGGGGTATCTGGGTGGTGACCGACGAGATCTACGAGCACCTCGTGTACGGCGACGCGGTGTTCCGATCCGTGCCCGTGGTGGCCCCCGAGGCGGCTCCCCGGACGGTCGTGATCAACGGGGTGGCCAAGACGTACGCGATGACGGGATGGCGGGTGGGATGGATGATCGCTCCGCCGGAGGTCGTCGCGGCCGCGACCCGCCTCCAGAGCCACATCTCGTCGAACGTCAACAACGTCGCTCAGCGGGCGGCTCTGGCGGCGGTGAGCGGGCCGCTCGATGCCGTGTTCGCGATGCGGCGGGCCTTCGATCGGCGCCGGAAGCTGATGTGGGAGATGCTCGCGGCGATCGAGGGGGTGACGTGTCTGGAGCCGCAGGGCGCGTTCTACGCGTTCCCGAACATGAAGGGGCTGTTGGGCACCGAGATCGCCGGTCGGCGTCCCGCCACCACCGTCGAACTCGCCGACGTGCTCCTCGACGCCGTCCAGGTCGCCATCGTGCCCGGTGAGGCGTTCGGCGCACCGGGCTACGCGCGCTTGTCCTTCGCATTGGGCGACGACGACCTGATGGACGGGGTGGCGCGGATCAGGCGCCTCGTCGAAGGCTGAGCTCGAGGGAGCGCATCACCGACGGCCAGGCTTCTCCGGAGGGTTCGATGAGGTCCATGTGTCCGGCGCCGTCGACGATGGTGAGGTCGACGACGTCGCCGGCGGCGGTCGCGGCGTCCGCGAAGGCCGACGACACCGACGGAGGGACGACGTCGTCGTCGGCCCCGTGGACGATCGCGACCGGTACGCCGAGGGGGAGCAGCCTGGCCGGGTCGGTCACGTCGTAGCGGTCTCGTCCCTCCGCTGGCGCCCGGCGGAGGAGGTCCTCGACGGCGCCGTCTCCGAGATCGAGCCGGTGCGCCATCGTGAGGTCGGCGACCGGCGCCAGTCCGACGGCGGCGGCTGGGCGGACGGCGGGCTCGGCGCCGGGGACACCGGAGGGGAGACGGTGGCGGGCGGCCGCCCACAGGGCCAGATGTCCGCCGGCGGAGTGGCCGACGACGACCACCCGGGTCGGATCGATCGGCGCGTCGAGGTCGGCGAGCCGGTCGATCGCGGTGGCGACGTCGACGAACGTGACCGGCCAGCCGCCTCCCTGGCCGACGCGGTGGTACTCGATGTTCCAGGTGGCCCAGCCCGCCTCGCAGAGGGCGATGGCGGCGGCATCCGTCGTGTCGCGGCTCCACGGGCCGCGCCAGAAACCCCCGTGGACGACGACGGCGACGCGATGGGGACCGGACCCGGCGGGGATCCGCAGCTCAGCGATCCGGTCGGGCCCGTCGCCGTAGGGAACGATCCGAGCGTCGGCGGCAGCCTGGTTGACGAGTCGCCGGATGGCCCACCGGTATCCATCGATGCCGCGTCCGTAGATCGTATGGTCGCAGGCGGGGGCGACCACCGAGATGCGCCGCCACCGCTCGCGGGCGTGGATGTTCGAGATGTGGACCTCGACGGTGGGGAGGTCGACCGCCTCGATGGCGTCGTGGAGGGCGTACGAGTAGTGGGTCAACGCCCCCGGGTTGATGACGACGCCGTCGACGCGGCTGCGGAGGGAATGGAGATGGTCGATGAGGTCGCCTTCGTGGTTCGACTGGAACGTCTCGACGTCGACACCGAGCTCGTGGCCCCATCGGGCGACGAGGGCGTCGAGTTCAGGGAGCGTGGTCGGGCCGTAGATGTCGGGTTCGCGGACACCGAGGAGGTTCAGGTTCGGACCGTTGATGACGGCGAGTCGCATGGTCGGAGTCTGGCCTGCTCAGGCGGTGTCCGCCAGCCGGTCCGTCGAGGACCTGCTCACGCGACGTGGTCGGTGACGTCGTCGACGAGTTCGGCGATACGGGCCGCGACCACCTCGGGGTGGGTGCGATGAGGTGCGTGGCCTTCACCGGGGAGGACGACGCGCAGCGCCGCCGTGGGAAGCCCCCGTTCGATGGCGTCGAGCTGGGCGAGGGTGCCGTACGGGTCGTCGCGCTCTTGGACGAGGACCACGGGCACGTCGATGCCGGCGAGGTACCCCTCGAGGTTCCAGTCCACGAAGTCGGGGTGGGTCCAGGCGTCGTGCCAGCCGAAGAACGCCACATCGACGTGTCGGTGGTAGCGGCCGAGTCGTTCTCGCAGGTCGCCGTGACGGTACGCGTCCTTCGCTCGGCGGATGGCCGCCAGACCATGGGTTTCGGTGAACACGTGGGGCGCCTCGAGCACGAGGCCCCGCAGGCCGGGGAAGCGGCCGGATCCCGCCGCGATGATCGCGATCGATGCCCCGTCGGAATGTCCCACCGCGACGGTCGCATCGAGGTCGAGGGCAGTGAGCACCTCGGGCAGGAGCGCTGCTTCCTCGTGCATGTACGTGACGGGCCAGGGCAGGGGTCGGGGATCGGAGGCCCCGTAGCCGCGCCGGCTGTAGGCGACGACCTGGGTCCGTGCGGTGCGGGCGACGAGGCCGGGGAAGTCGCGCCATAGCGCGGCGCAGCCGAGCCCTTCGTGGAGCAGGAGGATCGTTGGCCGTCCCGGCTGCGGTGAGCCGGCGCGATGGACCTCGATCCGTGTCCCGGCGACGGTGATGGTGCCCATGGCGGCGAGGGTAGCGGCGGCTGATCAGGGTGCCCGATGCGCGGCGACGAGACGACCGGCGAGGTCGAGGGTGACCGCGTCGATCGGTCCGTGTCGGGTCGGGCGGGCTGCGGCGAGGGAGGCGACGATGGCATCGCGTACCGCAGTGATGGTGGGGGAGGCTGCGGTTCGGTCGAGGGCGCCGGTGGTCGTCGGATCCCAGGCGATCCCGAGGTGGGCGTAGACGGGGATGAGGACGCGGTTGACGAGGTTCGCGTCGGTGACGACGACGACCCCGCCGATGTGGGCGGCGTGGCGGGTGAGACGCTGACCGACGCCCACGACCTTGCGGTCGGCGACGGACATCGAGTAGGCGCCGGGGCAGTACTCGCCGGGAACTTCGCCGACGGCGGCGGCGATGCCGAGACGGGCGAAGGCATCGCCCAACAGGTCGGTGATCTGCCGGAACCGGCGGTGGATGCCGGCGGTGGGGCTCGGATCGGGAACGGTCCAGGTGAACGCGAGGGTTCCCTCGTGGAACACCGCGGCGCGGCCGCCGGCGAGGCGCTCGATGGCGGCGAACCCGGCGGCGCGGGCGGCCGCCGTGGCGGCCGCGTACCCGGGCGTCAGGGTGTCGTGCTTCCCGAAGGCGACCTCGCGACCGGGGACGTGGATGACGAAGGTCTCGCCGACCTCCCCCGCCGATGCCCGCAGAAGCAGGGCCCGGCCGAGCGCCGTGCCGAACCCGGAGGGTCCGTCGACGCCTTCGGTGACGACGTGGATCATGGTGCGGCAGGGTACCGGCGCCGGTCGGGCAGGAGCGTTCGTCTCCCATCCCCGCAATGGAGGTCTTCGATGCGGCCATCCTGCCCATCGGCGGCGGTGCTCGGTGGGACCCACCCGAGGGGGAGCGGTGAGATGACCGTCGATAGGGGGGATCTCGTGGCACACTTCCTTCCATGCGCCGCCGTACCCTCGCTCTCGCCGCCGTGGTCGCGATCGGTGCGGCCGCGTGCGGGCCGTCCGGGCCGCTCGATGGGGTCGGGGAGCTGTCCGAGCGGTGGCTGGCTCCGGCGACGACGACCACCAGCACCCTGGCGGTGGCGGCGACGGCTCCCGATGATTCGCCGATGGTGTCCGCCGGTGAAGTGATCTGGTTCAACGACGATCTGCCCGACCAGGCGACCGGAGACCCCGAAGCGGTCGTCGCCGCGGTCTGGGCCCGGCATGGATCCAGCCGGTTCGTCCAGGCGAGCAGGTCCGAGATCGCTGCCGCGCTGCCGACGATCATGTTCCCGACCCGCCTTCCCGCCGATGTGCGGTGGGTCACCAGCCAGCTCGTGTTCGATCAGACCACGGGCACCCTCGACGTCGACACCGCCGCCGCGTTCGGGTTCTGGCTCGCCGAGCCGTACTCGACTTCCCAGGCCCGGTCGATGGTGCTGCGGGTCGGTCTGGCACCGGCCGACGTTCCGCCGGCGAGGAGCGACATCACGCCGATCCTCGTCCCCGAAGGCATCACGCTGATCTGGACCGACAGTGGACTCCGCTACGAGCTGTTCTGCCGGTCCACCATCAGCGAGGACCTGTGCATGGAGGTGGCGTCGTCGGCGGCTCCGCTGTCGGCGGTGGTGTCGTCGACCGACGGTTCCGCGTGACGGGCATCGATCCCGCCGACCGCTGCGGTGTCTCGCTGGTGTCGTCGAGGTCGGCCCCCGGACCGAGGGATCCGAGATGATGCATGGGGGCTCGTGGTGGAGCTACCTCCGCTACGACGAGAGTCAGCCGCAACCACGGATCGACCGGGACCTCCTCCGGCGCGTCCTGGCGTACGCGGCACCATACCGTGGGCATCTCGCGGTCGTCCTGGTGACGATCGTGGTCATCTCGACGCTGTCGCTGGCTCCGCCGCTGCTGATGCGTTCCCTGATCGACACGGCCATCCCCGCCGGGGACGTGCGGCTGGTGACGGTCCTCGGCCTCGGCATGGTGGCGGTGCCGTTGGTGAACGGGGTCGCGGGCGTCGTGCAGCGATGGGCGTCGGCGTCGATGGGTGAAGGGATCATCTACGACCTCCGGCGTCAGCTCTTCGCGCACCTGCAGCGCATGTCGTTGGGGTTCTTCACCAACACCAAGACGGGGGAGGTCATGTCGCGGCTCAACAGCGACGTCGTCGGTGCGCAGCAGGCCGTGACCTCGACGTTCGTGTCGCTCGTCGCGAACGTCTTCACGGTGGTCGCCACGTTCGCGGTGATGCTCGGTCTGGAATGGCGCCTGTCCGTGCTGGCGGTGTCGATCCTGCCGTTGTTCATCGTCGCTTCCCGCCAGGTCGGCAAGCGGCTGCGCCAGGTTCGCCGGAACCAGATGGAACAGAACGCCGAGATGAGCTCGATCATGCAGGAGACCCTCTCGGTGTCGGGAGCCTTGCTCGTGAAGCTGTTCGCCCGCTCCGACGACGAGGACCGGCGGTTCGCCCGACAGGCAGCCGAGGTCCGGGACCTCGGGATCAAACAGGCGACGATCGGTCGCTGGTTCTTCATGGCGTTGGGCCTCGTCAGCGCCCTCGGCACCGCCGTGGTCTTCTGGGTCGGGGCGGTGATGGTGATCGGCGGGCAGCTCACCGTGGGCACGATCGTGGCGCTGTCGGCCTACCTGGCGTCGCTGTACGGACCGCTGGCCGCGCTCGCCAACGCCCGGGTCGAGTTCGTCACCTCCTTGGTGTCCTTCGAGCGGGTCTTCGAGGTCCTGGACATGCCCAGTGACGTGCAGGAGGCGGTGCATCCCGTCGTCGTGGAGTCCGTGACCGGTCGCATCGAGTTCGACGAGGTCTGGTTCTCCTACGGCGAGAGCACCCGGTCGGGTCTGGAGTCGGTGCGCCGCTATGGCTGGGGTTCGATGACGCAGGGTGACGACGCCGAGCGCACGATCGCCGCCGAAGGGTGGGCGCTGGCGGACCTGAGCTTCACCATCGAACCCGGCGAGACGGTGGCGTTGGTCGGGCCCAGCGGGGCCGGCAAGACCACCCTCACCTACCTCGTTCCGCGCCTGTACGACGCCACGAGAGGCACGGTCCGCCTCGACGGAGTCGACGTGCGGGAGCTCTCGATGGAGACGACGGGCCGGGCGGTGGGTGTCGTCACCCAGGAGGCGTACCTCTTCCACGATACGATCGAGGCGAACCTGCGGTACGCCAGACCGGACGCGTCGATGGACGAGATCAGGGCGGCGGCGCAGGCGGCGAACATCGACGAGTTCGTCATGGGTCTGCCGGAGGGGTACGGGACCAGGGTGGGGGAACGAGGCTATCGGCTGTCGGGAGGAGAGAAGCAACGGATCGCCATCGCCCGGGTCATCTTGAAGGACCCCTCGATCCTCATCCTCGACGAAGCCACGTCGCATCTGGATGCCACCTCGGAGGCGCTCATCCAAGACGCCTTGGAGCGGGTGATGGAGGGTCGCACGTCGCTGGTCATCGCGCACCGGCTGTCGACGATCTTGACGGCCGACCGCATCTTCGTGATCGACGACGGCCGGCTCGTCGAGGAAGGGGATCATGCGACGTTGCTGGCACGCGGTGGCCTCTACGCGACGCTGTACCGAACCCAGTTCCGCCACGCCGACGCGGAGATCAACATCGACGGTTAACGCTTCTCGAACATGCGGCGCCGATGATGGACCGTACGCCCAACCAGGAGGTCCCCATGCGGAGAACGATCGCTTCGATCGCCACGACCGTCGTGACCGTGGTCGCGGTCGTCGCCGTGTCCATGGCAGGTCTCGCCGTGGCGCAGACACCGAGCACCGGCGACGGCGTGCCCCGAGATGCCGCCGTCGATCGAGGCCACCCGCGTCTCGAGGAGCGTGGTGTTCGGCGCGGCGCCGCCTTGGAGGACCTCGCGGCGTTCCTGGGCGTCGACCGTGGCGACCTCGTTGCCCGGCTGCGGGGTGGCGAGACGCTGGCGGCGATCGCCGCCGGCGAAGGGGTGTCGCGGGAGGCGCTGGTGGAGCATCTCGTGGCTCGGGTGACCGAGCGGTTCGACGCCGCGGTGGCCGAGGGGCGGATCGACGCGGCGCGGCGTGACGGGATCGTCGAACGGGTGTCGGAACGGCTCCAGGCTCGAGTGGACGCGTCCTGGGAGGATCGCCGGGAGAAGAAGGCCGAGCGTCATCGCCGCGAGGGGCGTGCCCGGGGAGCCGAGATCCTCGCCGACGCCTTGGGCATGACGGTCGACGAGATGCGGGCTGCGCTGGAGGGCGGATCGACCGTCGCCGAGCTGGCCGAGCGTCGGGGCGTCGCGGTCGACGATCTGGTCGACGCCCTCATCGCTTCCATCGAAGGTCGCGTCGCGACGGCGGTCCGGGAGGGCAAGATCGACGCCGCGCGGGCCGCCGAGCGTCTCGCCGAGATCCGTCGGCGGATCGCCGAGCGTCTCGACCCCTGAGGCGCTCGGGCGCCATGGGCACCGAGTCCCGATAGCCTCGGGCCACATGGGAAAGGTCGTGGGCGTCGCGTTCGTGGTGGTCGTGGCCGCGGCGTGCGTCGCCCGCGGTCCGGAGCCGCTCCCTCTCGAGGCCTATCGGGACGCCGTGGTGGACGCGGCGACCCTGCACCGTGAGCAGGTCGATGCCTTCCAACGACGATACGAACGGGAGCTCCCCCTCCTGGTGAAGCGCCTCGAACGGGACCTGCAGGCCGGCGACGCCAGATCGGAGGCCGCCTTCGTCCAGGCCGCGGTGGCCGAGACCAGGAGAGCCACGGCCGAGCTGCTCGCCGACGTCGCAGGCGCCGACGCCAGGTACCGCGACGTCCTCACATCGTTGACCCCGCCGCAAGCCGTCGCCGAGGAACACGATGCCTTGGTCGACGCGATCGGTATCGCCGTCGCCGGCGTCCCCGGCACGCTCGATGCGCTCGACGCGGCCGAGTCGTTCGACGCCATCGACGCCGCGTTGGGTGGCTCGGTCTACACCGACGCCCAACCGAGGATCGTGGCTGCCTGCGACGCGTTGCAGCGCCGGCTCCGGGATCTCGGGTTCGGCGGGGATCTGGGCTGCGGCTGATCGTCCCCGTTGCGGTCCGGCGACCGTAGGATCGGGACCGTGGCCCGCCGTCTCAGCGTCCTCGTCCTCACCGTGTCGATGATCGCGGCCGCATGTGGAGGCACGACGGCGACCACGTCGTCCGATCTCGGGGCCGCCACCACGGCCGCCTCCGATGCAGCGGGCTGTGCGGACGTCGTCGACGTGGTCGTCACCGCGCAGGGCGGGACCTACCGGTTCGACGTGACCGTCGCGTCGGTCGAGACGGGATGGGACAAGTACGCCGATCGCTGGGAGGTGGTCGGTGCCGACGGGACCGTCTACGGTACGCGGGTCCTGGCCCATCCCCACGTCGACGAGCAGCCGTTCACGCGCTCGGCCTCGGGGATCCGGATCCCCGGCGACGTCTCGACGGTCGTGGTTCGAGCCCACGACTCGGTGGCGGGAACGTGCGGCGACACGCTGGCGGTGGAGCTCCCGGATCGCTGAATCGACGTGGCCGGGTCCATGCGATGCCGGCTCGGTCCCTCCGCGAGGGTCTCGGTGCGCCGAGACCTGCCCGTCCGTCGTCGGATCTCGGTTCGTTCCCCTCACGTTTCCTGGGGTTGGCGGATCCGGGCCGGAACCACCAGCACCGGTCGGTCGCACTCGAGCATGAGTCGAGCCGAGACGCTCTCCCACGACGACTGATCGAAGAGTTGGCGGGTGGCGCCGAGGACGACGATGTCGGCGTCGAGGTCGCGAGCCGCTTCCGCGATCCGGTCGGCCGGATCGTCACCTTCGAGGTACACGATGTCGGTGCCGATCCCGGCGGCGGCGAAGGCGTTCTGCATCCCTTCGGTGGCTCGTCGCCCGCGTTCTTCGACGTAGCGGCGCCGTTCTGACGTCGGTGTGGTCCGGGCTCCGATCGCTTCCTGCTCGAGGGTGTCGAGGAACTCGTGGGGGACGCCGACCACGGTCGCGACCGTCACCCGGCCGCCACCGACGATCAGGCGGCCGGTGAACGCCACCGTCAGCTCGGGGTCGAGCGCACCCGTCGTCGCGATGAGGACGTGCATGGCTCCATGGTAGGAGCCATGCCCCGAGCGCGTGAGGGGTCCGGCCCGTCGCCGCTCTATGCTCGGCGGTCGGAGGAGGTGGCCATGGTCGAGAGCGAGACCCTCAACAAGGTCCTGTGGAAGATCCCGAACGTCCTGTGCCTGTTGGGTTCACGCGCGGGTGACGAGTGGAACGGGATGACCGAGAGCTGGGTGACGCAGGTGGCGATGGAACCGGTGTTGGTCGCCGCGTCGGTCGACAAGAAGGCGGTGACGAACCGGCTCATCCGGGAGGGAGGAGCCTTCAGCGTGAACCTGTGGCCCCGTTCCGATACCCGGGTGTTCGTGAAGTTCTCGAAACCCGCGGCCAAGGAGGGCATGACCCTCAACGGCCGACCGATCCGGGAGGGGCTGACGGGGGTCCCGATCTTCGAGGAGGCGGCGGCGTTCATCGAGTGCCGCCTCGACCGGACGATCGATTGCGGCACCCACGACCTGTTCCTCGGTGAGGTCGTGGACGCGGGGTTCGGGCCGGGGGGCGACGAGGTCGAGGTGGCGCGGATGGAGGACACCCGCATGAAATACGGCGGTGTGCGCCGAGGCGGGCACTGAAGGAGGCGACGATGGATCTGCGATTCGATGGGAAGGCGGTCGTGGTGACCGGCGGCAGCCGAGGGATCGGTGAGGCGACCGCTCGGGCGTTCCTCGAGTCGGGGGCGTCGGGGGTCACGATCACGAGCCGGAAGCCCGACAACGTGGAGGCCGCGGTCGCTCGGCTCGGCGGTGACGAGCGGGTCCTGGGGGTCGTTGCCGGCGCCGACGATGCGGAGGCGGCGGATCGAACGGTCGCTGCGACGATCGAGCGGTTCGGAGGGTGCGACGTGCTGGTCAACAACGCCGGGACGAATCCGGCTGCCGGAGCGTTGGTCGACGTCGATCTGGGAGCACTGGACAAGACCTGGCGGGTGAATCAGCTCGGTCCGTTGCTGTGGGCCAGAGCCGCGTGGCGCCATGCGATGGCCGAGCGCGGAGGGGTCATCGTCAACGTGGCGTCTGTGGGCGGTCTGCAGCCCGGCCGGATGATCGGTGCCTACAACGTTTCGAAGGCGGCGGTGATCCACTTGACGCGTCAGCTCGCGTTGGAGCTGGCTCCCCGGGTGCGGGTCAACGCCGTCGCGCCGTCGGTGGTCCGCACGAAGCTGTCGCGGATGCTGTGGGACGGGATGGAGGACCATGTCGCCCAGGCGCATCCACTGCAGCGGATCGGTGAGCCCGATGACGTCGCCGCATCGATCGTGTTCCTGGCGTCCGATCAGGCGTCGTGGATCACCGGGGTGACCGTGCCGGTCGACGGCGGCGCAACGGGCGCGTCGGCTCCGGCCGGGCTCGGCTAGTGCTGTGAGCCCACGACGAGTCGGTCGGGGTGGAACACCACTCGACCCGGTTGCGTTCCGCCCACCGCCGGATCGTGTCGCCCTCGTGTGCGGAGCAGCCGTCCACGATCACATGGATCGGCGGGCCGTCGGGCCTCGCAGCACGGATCGACCGCAACGCCGCCACCGTGTTGTGGGCAGACGTGCGCCGGCGCACCACACCGAACGGCGTTTCGTGCCGAGCGAGGAGCACCACCACAGCTCGACGCCACGACCATGCGCGACGTCACCGACCGAATCGAGGACCCCACGCATCTGGCCGCAGCGCTAACCGACCTCGAGGGGATGCCCGGGCATGCCGGCCGCCACCCAGCGCTCGAAGGCTTCGTCGTTGGGGATGTCGCGGCCCTCGTCGGTCGCCAGGAGGTAGCGGTACGCGAGGAAATCGCTGTACTGCTGGATCGGATCGCCGGACCGGAGCTCCCTGATCCGTGCGAGGTAGGGTTCGAAGACCCCGACGCGCCAGCGGATCGCGTCGAGGGCCTTGCCCGTCCCGGTGGTTCTCCCGTGTTTCGCGGCGAAGTAGCGCAGGTCGGACAGGAGCTGTTTGGCTTGGTTCTCGGTGGCGTCGATGCCGGTGAGCTCTCGGAGCCGGTTGGCGTGGAACGTGCGGCCCCCGACCCGAACGGCGAGTCGCACGCGGTCGCCGTCGGCGACGGGCTCCAGGTCGATGTCCTCGACGACGAAGCCGAGGTCGTTGAGGCGTTCGATCCGCTGACGGATCCGGTAGCGCTCGTCGGGTCCGACGATGAGCTCCTCGGTCAGTTCCCGCCACAGGTTGGCGTAGCGGTCGGCGATGTCGTCGCCGAGGGTCAGGTCGGCGTCGTCGAGCGACAGGCCATCGGCGGCGGCGATGTCGGCCATCTCCCCGGCGACGTTCTCGCGCATGATCTCCAGGTCCTCGGCGCGTTGGCCGTCGCTGAGGCGGGGCAGGGTGCGGGAGGTCTCGGCGTCGATCATGACGGCCTGGAGCCCGGCGGCGTCGTACCGGTACAGGACGTTGGAGAGGGAGCAGTCGCCCCAGAAGCAGCCCGACAGATGGAGCTCGACGAGGAGCCCGGCGAAGGCATCGAGCATCTGCGTGCGACGAGGGCCGAAGCCGCCGCCGCTGACCAGCTCGTGGTACGGGAAGGCGAACTCGACGTACCGGGTGATGACCGCTCCGGCTCCTTCGTCGTGGGGGTCGAGCCAGGGTCGTTGGACGAGGCCGACGGGTTCGGCCGACGGGGCCCGGTGCTCTTCGAGTTCCTTGAGCACGCCGAACTCGTGATCGGCGAGGTCTGCGGGCAGTTCCTTGATGGCGTAGATCCCTTCCTCGTACCCGACGAACACGACGGGATGTCGATGGATGCCGGTGGGCATGTCGATCAGCCGACGTCCCCGCCACGAGGAGATCGGCCGATCCCAATCGAGGTCGAGGAAGTCCGGGTTGCCGGCTCTGATGGAGAGATGGGGGGTGGGCATGATGGGGAGGCCGATGGTGGCGGGTACGGCCCGGCTCGTTCCTAGCGTTGGGGCATGGACGAGATCGTCAAGATCGCCGTCGGCCCCGACGCCGTCGTGATCGACTGGGCGGACGGTAGTCGCACCGTGGTCGCTGCCGAGACGTTACGGGCGGCGTGCCCATGCGCGGGATGCGGGGCACGCCCGTCGCGGGCGCCGTCGGGGATCGGTTCGACCATCCCGCTGCGGGTCGTCGACCCTGCTGCGACGATCGTGGACGCTCGACTCGTGGGGGAGTACGCGGTCAACTTCACCTTCGGTCCGGATGGGCACTCGGCCGGCATCTATCCCTACGCGTTGCTCGCATCGTTGGGTTCGTCGGGGTAGCGCTCGGCGAGGTGCCGTTCGATCTGGTCGATGCGGTCGACGAGCGTCGCTCGTTCGTCTCCGTACTGGGCACGCAGCCGACGGTTGATGTCGGCCGAGTAGGTGGACGGGTCGTTGATCCAGAGGCGCTTGTGACGTTCGGACCAGGATTCGTCGATGAGCAACGCGTCGATCTCCGCGACGCGACGCCGGGCTGCTTCGAGCTCGCGGCGAAGCGACTCGGGGTGACGGCCGAGGTCCGCCGCCGCCGCCGCACGCTGCCTGAGTGCGTCCAGCTCCGCGGAGATCCGTTCCCGCTCGGTCGTCGAGGTGGCGGCGTGCAGTTCGTCGGTGATCGCCACGATGCGGCGGTACAGGTCGTCGATGGGGGTGGCGTCATCGGGCACGGGCGTGGGCTTTCGGGTCGAGGATGTAGCCACGGTACCCGGGAACGAAGCCGAGCGACCGGAGGGTCGGGGCGAGTGGGTGGGCGGCGACCGCCACGGCGTCGATGGTCGTGATCCGCAACGGCCGGTGCCGGTGGCCGAGGAGATCCAGCGCGGCTCGGAGCAGGTCCGTCTGGTCGGTGAACGTCACGAGCGTGTGCCCGCCGGTGTCCGCCCAGACGATCGGTGTTCCGGCGATGAGGACCACATGGGCGCCGGAGCGACGCCGAGGGGTGCCGCCGCCGTGGTCGGGCCAGGGGATGGTGCTGCCATACAGGAGCGCCGGGTCGGTGGCAGCCAGGATCGTCGGTCCCATCGGATCGACCGAGCGGAGCCGGTCGATGGTGTCGGGGCGGGCGAACTGGGAGCCGCCGAGGCCTTCGACGAAGTAGCCGCGGCGGACGGTGCCGAGCTCTTCCATGGTCCTGAACACGGGGAGGAGGTCGGAGAAGCTCACCGGTGCGGCCGCCGCGGCGACCCCGGGTCGGGTGACGACGCCGAGGAGATCGAGGAGGTGCTCGGCGGCGGCGACGGCGCGTTCTTCGGGCGGTGGCGTCGGTGTGGTGTCCAGCAGCGACCATCGTCCGGCGGCGCGAGCTGGTACGGAGACCACGTGCGGGCGCCGCCGCGCGGTCGCGGCCCCCCACAGGTAGGCGCGCAGGGGTCGGAGACCGTCGTTGGTCAGCTCCCCTGCCCAGACGAGGTCCCACAGGGCGTCGGCGACGGTCTCGGGATCGCCGCCGCCGGCGGCGGCGTAGAGCTCGGGGAAGAACGAGGCGCCGCGGCGCTGGAGGTGCTCGCGGAGGCGCTCGTGCGTGTCGGTTCCGTCGAAGGGGACGACCGGTGGGCGGAGGAGGGCGAGGCCGGATCGGTCGTACAGCGACACGTATCCGTCCTTGCGGCCGATGGGCCGCCGTCCGGTCCACAGGATCTCTCCCGAGCCGAGGAGCTCGTCGAGTTCTGATGGGTCGTAGTCGCAGCGGGCGGCCAGGATGTCGTGTTCGAGGGTTCGGGCGGGGATCTCGGTGCCTTGGAGGCGACGGACGACCTGGTGCAGGCGGTTGTGGTGGCCGGCGGGGCTTCCGATCCCGTGCCAGGTGGCGAGGAACGACATGTAGCGGGAGGGATCGACGGCCTCGACGTCGGTCCGGAGCCGAGCCAGGGCTCGGCGCCGGATGCGTCGGAGCACGTCACGGTCGAGCCATTCGGGGCCGTGCCCGCTCACGCCGCCGGCGACGAGGGGGCCGGTGTCTGCGAGACGGTGGAGGATCTCGTCG
>Ga0256841_1000045_pt1 | contig 139331 bp, 125 predicted proteins | sample 356308metaG_FD_185971 | JGI IMG/M metagenome (GOLD analysis project Ga0256841, IMG submission 185971) | Hydrothermal vent microbial communities from Mid Atlantic Ridge, Atlantic Ocean - 356-308 | ecosystem: Environmental > Aquatic > Marine > Hydrothermal vents | place: Atlantic Ocean: Mid...
GAGGCTTTCGGTGAACTGGATACGCTGCTGGCATCCGGTGATACCCAGGCCTCGGAGAAGGGTGCGGCGGGCCAAGCCGTCGACCTGGCTTATTTAAGGGAGGAAATTCCGCCGGCCCTCGAGCAGTCCCTCGAAGGTGTGGCCCAGGTAACGCGCATCGTGCAGATCCTGCGCGATTACGCCGCGCACAAACCCGGCGGCCAGGCCGGCACCGTGGACCTGAACCAGCGCATTGAAAATTCGCTGGCCGTGGCCCGCAATGCCTGGCAGCCGGTGGCGGAGCTGGTCGCCGATCTGGATCCGCACCTGCCGCCCATACCCGGCTATCCCGACGAGCTGAGCCAGGTGGTACTGAACCTGATTTTAAATGCCGTGGATGCGGTCAAAGAAACCCGGGCCGCGGGCCGCCGCGACAGGGGCACCATCAGGGTGAAGACCTTTGCACGGAGCGGGTGGGTCGAAATGCAGGTTTCCGACAGCGGCTGCGGTATTCCCGAAGCGCATCGGTCCAAGGTTTTCGACCTGTTTTTCACCACCAAGGAAGTGGGCCGGGGTACGGGCCAGGGCCTGGCGTATGTCTATTCGGCGGTTGTGGATCACCACGGCGGCGTGGTCGATTTCGAGTCGCGTACCGGGGAAGGCACGACCTTCACCATACGCCTGCCGCTGGAACCGGGCGATTCGCTCAAGCGCCATACAGCCGACCGGAGTGCTGGCGGCAATCAGCCATAGAAAAGGGGAAGTCATGGCCAGCGTGCTCATCGTAGACGACGAAAAGCCGGTCCGGCAGCTGCTTACGAGTTATCTGGCTGATCGGGGATACACCTGCGTTGTGGCCGACAGCAGCGCCGCGGCCCGCGATCGGCTGTCGGCCGGATCCTTTGAGCTGGTACTGTGCGATATCAAGATGCCGGACGAATCCGGGCTCAGCCTGGCGGAGTTCATTCTGGACAGTTTTCCCGGAACAGCGGTGGTGATGATGTCCGGCATCGACGACCTGGCGGTAGTGGAAGAAGCCGTACAGCTGGGTGTTTACGGTTACCTTGTCAAACCGCTCGAACGCAATGTGGTGCTGATTTGCGTGATCAATGCCCTGCAGCGCCGGCAGCTGGAAATCGCCGACCGTTTCCACCGCAAGAATCTTTCGGCCATGGTGGAAGCGCGCACCGCCGAACTTAAGCGGTCCATCCAGGCCCTGAAAAAAGCGCAGGCAGAGCTGCAGCGCAGCCAGGAAAGCTACCGTGCGCTGATGAGCAACCTGCCGTGTGCCGTGTATCGCGGCACGGCGGATTGGTCCTTGCAGATCCTGAACGGCAGCCTGGAAATCCTGACCGGCTACAGCGCGGCCGACATATCCAGGCTGGGGCTGAAGTGGCCGGACCTGATTGTGCCTGAAGACCTCGAGGCCGTCAAGGCCGCCACCCGGCTGGCGCTGGCGGGTGACGGCACATTCGTTCGGCAGTACCGCATCCGTACGCACGACGGCCGCATCGTCTGGCTGGAGGACCGCGGCCGGATCGTTCTCGACGCCGACGGCCGCATTGCGTACATCGACGGCGTTTTTTTCGATATCAGCGCCCAGAAAGAGGCCGAACAGAAAATCACCCGCGCCAAGCGGCAGTGGGAAACGACCTTCGATGCCGTACCCGATTTGATCGCCATTATCGACGAGAGGCATTGCATTCAGCAGCTGAACCGCGCCATGGCGGAGCGCCTGGGGGTTTGCAAGCAAGATGCCATTGGAAAACAGTGCTTCCACCTCGTGCACCGCACGCGGCAGCCCATCACGGGCTGCCCCCATGCCGGTACCATGAAAGACAACCGGGAGCACTCCCTGGAACTGACCTTGCCGGAGCTGGACGGCCATTTTCTGGTGAGCACCTCGCCGCTTAGCGACGCGGCCGGGCACCAGATCGGCTGTGTGCACGTGGCGCGCGATATCAGTACCAGGCACCAGGCCGCCGAAGAGCTGCGGCATGCCCACCGGGAACTGGCGCAGCTGGTCAATTCCATCACTTCCATCCTGATCGAAGTCGACGCTGCGGGCCGCATCGTGCGCTGGAACCAGGCGGCCCGTGAAACCTTTGATCTCCCAGAAGAAAAGGTTAAGGGGCAGCTGCTGAAGGACACCGCCGTTCCCTGGTCCCGCGAGGTCGTCCTGCCGGCCGTGTCGGCCTGTTGCCGGCAGGGGCGCCCCACCGAGCTGTCGGATGTCGGCTTCACGCGTACCGACGGCCGCGACGGTTTCCTGAGTGTATCGCTCAACCCCATTCAGGAGGAGGGCCGCAAATGCCAGGGGGTGTTGATACTGGCGATGGACATCACCGAGCAACGCATCCTGGAGGCCCAGCTGAGCCAGGCGCAGAAACTGGAGTCCATCGGCCAGCTGGCGGCCGGCATTGCCCACGAGATCAATTCGCCCATCCAGTATGTGGGTGACAACCTGCGTTTTCTGCGTGATGCGTTCACCGACATGGCGCGTCTCCAGCGCGCCTGCGACCAGGTGGTGCGTGCGGCCCAGTCCGGGACGGTGCCGCCGGAAGTCGTCCAGACTGCAGCCAAAACGGCCGCCGAAGTCGACATTGACTACCTATGCGAAGAAGTTCCGGTGGCCGTCCGGCAGTCGCTGGAAGGCGTGGAACAGGTCAGCCGCATCGTACGCTCCATGAAGGAGTTTTCCCACCCGGGACAGGAGGAGAAGACTTTCGTGGACCTCAACCGGGCGCTGGAGAGCACGGTCACCGTGGCCCGCAACGAGTACAAATACGTGGCGGATCTCGAAATGGACCTTTCCGCGGAGCTGCCGCCGGTGCCCTGCCTGCCGGGGGAGATGAACCAGGTTTTTTTGAACCTGCTGATCAATGCCGCCCACGCCATCGGCGAGGTCGTGTCGCCCGAAAACGAACACAGGGGCACTATCCGCATCTGTACCCGGCCGGTGGACGGGGGCGTGGAAGTGCGCATCGGCGACACCGGGCCGGGCATTCCCGAGAAAATCCAGAACCGCATTTTCGATCCCTTTTTTACCACCAAGGAAGTGGGCCGGGGAACGGGCCAGGGACTGGCCATCTCGCACGCGGTGGTCGTGGAGAAGCACGGCGGCAGCATTACCTTTGAAACCACGCCGGGGCATGGCACGACGTTCATCGTGCGGCTGCCGGTGGACTCAAAGCAAGGTTCGCACTATGGATCGTAAACTCAGCGTGCTTTTTGTGGATGACGAACCCAGGATTCTGCAGGGGCTGCGGCGCATGCTGCACACAATGCGCCAACAGTGGGACATGGCGTTTGTTTCCGGCGGCCGCCAGGCCCTGGAGGTCTTTTCGCAAAAAGCCGTTGACGTGGTGGTCACGGACATGCGCATGCCGGGCATGAACGGTGTCGAGCTGTTGTCCGCCGTCCAGGAGCGCTACCCTAAAACCGTGCGCATCGTCCTCTCCGGTCATTCGGACAAAGAACTGATTTTAAAAGCGGTTTCGCCCACTCACCAGTATCTTTCCAAGCCCTGCGATGCCGAGCAGCTGATCGCCACCATCACGCGCTCCTGCAACCTGAATGCCCTGCTGACCAAAGATTGTGTCCAACGGATCGTGGCACGCATGGACGCTTTGCCGAGTCTGCCGTCACTTTATGCGCAGATCATGGACGAGGTGCAGTCTGCCGATGTGAGCATGCAGAAGATCGGCCACATCGTGGCCCGGGACCCGGCCATGAGCGCCAAGATCCTGCAACTGGTCAATTCGTCTTTTTTCGGCCTGCCGCGCCGCATTGCCGATCCGCAGCACGCCGTCAACCTGCTGGGCCTGGAAACCATCAAAGCCTTGGTGCTGACCGCTGAAATTTTTTCGGCTTTCGACAGCCGCAATCTGTCGGACGCCTTCATCGAAGGCCTGTGGCAGCACAGCCTGCGCACCGGCGATCTGGCCGCGCGCATCGCCAAGAACGAATCTCTGGACAAGATGGCCCAGGACCACAGCCAGATGGCCGGTCTGCTGCACGACGTGGGCAAGCTGGTGCTGGCCGCACGCCTGCCGGATGATTGTGCCGCGCTAGCCAAGCGTCTGGCCGCCCGGCCGGATCAGGGGCGCATTGCGGTTGAACAGGAAATTTTCGGTGCCACGCACGCCGAGGTGGGCGCGTACCTGCTGGGATTGTGGGGCCTGCCGGATCCCATCGTGGAAGCCGTGCTGCATCACCATTCGCCCACCGGCCGGGATTTCGATGCACTGGCGGCGGTCTGCGTGGCCGACATGCTGATCAACGGAAGCCTTTCGGCGGATGACCCGGCGCAGGTTCCGGCGGATGCGGATGCCGACTATCTGTCCGGCCTCCGGTGGCCCGAAAAGGCGCAGGCGTGGCAGGAATTGTACGCTCAGACGGCAGAGGAGAAAATCTGAAAATGGATGAAAAGGTGCTGTTCGTCGATGACGAACCCAATGTGTTGAGTTCCATGAAACGCCAGCTGCGCAGCCGCTTTGCCGTCACCACGGCTTTGGGCCCGGAAAAAGGGCTCGACGCCGTGCTCAACCACGGCCCCTTTGCGGTGATCGTCTCCGATCTGCGCATGCCGGTGATGGACGGGATTGCGTTTCTGGCCCGCGCGCGCCGGATGTCCCCGGACAGCGTGCGCATGGTGCTGTCGGGAAACGCCGATCTGGCCGATGCCATCCAGGCCGTCAATCAGGGCAACATATTTCGTTTCCTGGTCAAGCCCTGCGCCAGCGAGGATCTGGTGCAGGTGCTGGAGCAGGGGATCGCCCAGTACCGCCTGGTGACCGCTGAAAAGGAGCTTCTGGAAAAGACCCTCAAGGGCAGCATCGAGGTGCTCTGCGATATGCTCTCCATGGCCCGTCCGGATGCTTTCGGCCGTTCGTCGCGCATCAAACGCTACGTACGTCAGATCGGCGAGCAGTTGGGCCTCGAGGATATCTGGAAACTGGAAACCGGCGCCATGCTCTCGCAGATCGGATGGATCGTCCTGCCCCACGAGGTGCTGGACAAGGTTTACCAGGGCCAGGAACTCAACGGCGAAGAACGGCAGCTCTTCGCCATGCAGCCCATGATGGCGTCGGAACTGCTCGACCACATCCCGCGCATCGAGGAGATCTCGCGGATTATCGCCTACCAGGAGAAACACTATGACGGCGGCGGGATACCCAAAGACACCCTCAGCGGAGAGGACATTCCGCTGGGCGCACGTATTCTGAAAGCCGTGCTGGATTACGACATCCTGGAGATGCAGGGCGTTCCCAAGGCCAATGCGCTGCTGCGCATGAAAAAACAAAAAGGCGTTTACGATGCCGGTGTCATCGGGGCTTTCGAAGCGATTTTCGGTGTGGAGTCCAAGTATGAAATCAAGGACCTGCCGGTAGCGGCGCTCACGCCGCACATGGTGCTGGGGCAGGATGTGCGTACCGCCACCGGCGCACTGCTGGTCACCAAGGGCAATGAAATCAGCGAGGTCCTGGTAAACCGCATCAAGATGATCGCCGAAACGTCGCAGATCGTCGAGCCGGTGCGGGTGTTCGTGCCGGTGCAGCTCTGAAGGACCCATTTCGAAAACGGCGGGCACGGGGTTTGCCGAACGACCGGCGGCCGTGCGCTTTCCGCCCCTCAATCCGCCGATGACGCCTTTTCGCGATCCAGCACCCGGCGCACCGTGACAGCCAGTTCGTGCTGGCCCACCGGTTTCATCAGCAGTGCCGCAAGCCCCATCTGCTGCGCCTTTTCGGCGGACAGCTTTTCGCTGAAGCCGGTGCACAGGATCACCGGCAGATCGGGTCGGAGCTCGCCGATGGCGGCGGCCAGGCGCGTGCCGCGCATGTGCGGCATGCCCAGGTCGGTAATGACCAGGTCGAAGCGCTGGGGGGCGGCGCGTACCAGTTCCAGCGCCTCGAGGGGGCTGCTGCGGACCGTCACGCGGTAGCCCAGGCGCTCTAAACGGTGTGCGCCGATGGTGGCCAGGGCCGGTTCGTCATCCACGAACAGGACGGACTCGCGGCCGTGGGGAAGTTCGGACAGCGACGGCTGCCGGCCTCTTTTTTGCGGGGCCACCGCCGGAAGGTAGATCTCGAACACGGCGCCTTCGCCGGGCCGGGAGGATACCGTGACCATGCCCCGGCAGCTTTTCACGATGCCGTGCACCACGGCGAGCCCCAGTCCGGTGCCCTTGTCCTTGGGCTTGGTGGTAAAGTAGGGGTCGAAGATATTGGCGACCACCTCGGACGTCATGCCGCAGCCGCTGTCGGCCACCGTCAGTTTTAAAAAATTCCCCGGGGAAAGGTCCATGAAACGCGCAGCCGTCTCACTATTTAGCTCTGTTTCCTCGAGTGTTACTTCCAGTATCCCGGATTCCTGGTTTTCCATGGCATGGGCGGCGTTGGTCCCCAGGTTCATCATGATCTGGTGGATCTGGACGGGATCGGCCAGCACGTAGGCCAGATCGCTGCCGATGTAGCGGCGGATGGTGATGCCGGCCGGCAGCGATGCCTGCAGCAGTTTGAGGCTCTCTTTGATAACGGGTGCGATGTCGATGGGTTTGAACTCCTGTTCACTGCGCCGGCTGAATGTCAGGATCTGGCGCACGAGGTCCGTGGCGCGGCTGCCGGCCGCAAGGACCTCCGCCAGGTTCTGCTGCTGCCGTGAACCGGGCGGGGCGTCGTCGGCGGCAAGTTCCGTAAAACCGATGATGGCCGACAGGATGTTGTTGAAGTCGTGGGCGATGCCGCCGGCCAATGTGCCGATGGCCTCCATTTTCTGGGCCTGGCGCAGCTGGGCTTCCATGCGGCGGCGTTCATCTTCCATCCGGCTGCGGTGGCGCAGCTCGGTGGTCAGGCGGCTGACCAGGCGTGCGTTGTCGATGGCCACCACCGCCAGCTCGGCAAACGGTTCTATATTCTTAACAATTTCGTTGTCAAGTTGTCTACCGCTGGCATGGTGTGAAAGACCCAGCACGCCCACGATGCGCTTTTCCAGTTTCAGGGGCGTGGCCAGCAGGCACTTGACAACGTCCAGCCTCGGGTCGGGAATCCGTTCGGGCCAGTTGGGATAGTCGGTCAGGACGGCGGATTTGCCGCTTTGCCAGACGCGGCCGGAGAGGCCTTCACCCGGCCGGATTTTCCGGCCGAGCATGTCCGCATAAATCCCGTGGCCGGCCTCCATCACCAGAACGTCGGCCTGCGGTTCGTAGAGCAAAAGAAAACCATTGGGGACCTCGGTGAGTTTGACCGCCTGGCGTACGATGGACTGCAGCAGCTTTTGCAGATCGCGGCGCTGCAGGATGCCGATGGTGATTTCGTGCAGGGCGTTCAGGTAGACGTTCTTGCGCTTCAGCTGTTCCTTGCTGCGGACCAGTTCGGTGATGTCGCGGGCCGTTTCGATCACCTGCAGGATGCTCCCATGCGCGTCTTTCACGGCGGAAAAAGAGATGTCCATCCACAGCTCCGTACCGTCTTTTTTACGGTGGCGGTGCGTGCAGCGGACCGGACGGCCCGTGGCAAAGACCGTTTCCAGTTCGCAGGGCTCGCCGTGCTCCCGGCACGGCAGGGACGATCCGTGCAGCACTTCGTAGCAGTGGCGGCCGACCACCTCTTCGCGCGTAAACCCGGAGGCTGCCAGTACGCCGTCGTTGAGGTCGACGATGCGGTAGTCGCGGTCGATGACCACGACGTCCTCCTGCAGGCTGTTTAAAATGCTGCGGTAGTAGCGCCGGCTGCGGCGCAGCGCGGCCTGCGCGCGTTTGTGGGCGCCGATGTCCAGCGCCGTGAAAATGACGCCCTTGCCCGGGGCGGTTTTGTCCAGGGCCGTCGAGCGCAGCAGCACCTCGATGAGCGTGCCGTTTTTGCAAAGCATGCGCGTCTCGATCTCGCCGATACCCTTGGCGGCGATCTGGCGGTATTTTTCACGCCCCACGCGTTCGAACTCGGCATCGTTGGGATAGACCAGGCGGGCGTTTTGGCCGATGAGGTCTTCAGCGGCAAGTCCGAGCATTTCTGAAAAGCCGGGGCTGACCCACTGAAACACGCGGTCTTTGACCAGGCCGATGCCCACCGGTGCCGCCTTCAGGATGCCGTCCAGGCGGGCCTGCGCGGAAACCAGCTGGCTTTTGGCCTGCTCGTGTGCGGTAACGTCGATGGCGTAGTGCAGGTAGAGATTATCTTCGAGGGGCACCCAGTGGGTGTCCCAGAGTCTGCCGAAAGCCGCCACCGCCGGTGCCATGGTCGGCCGGCCCGCGGCAAAGGCCTCGTCGCAGCGGCAGAAGGTGCATTTTGTGCCGCCCGGCGGGATGCTGCCGGCATGTGCATTGATGTAGTGCTTGTCGTCTCCGGGGATGAACTCGCTGCAGCCGAAGCTGCGCCAGCACAGATCGCCGACCACAGCCCCCACGGCCACCGCCATGCGGTTGGCCGCCACGATGGTCTGGTTGCGGTGGATGAGCATGGCCGGATGGGGCAGGCCGTCGAGCAGCAGCTTGGTGAGATGCCGCCCGTTTGATGCGTCCGTTGGTTCCTTGGCGGGCCCGGACGTCTGGCGGCTGTCGGTACCCGATGGATCGTTTGCGGGGCTCATGGCCAAAACCTCCTGTGGTTGCATCCGTTCCGGTGCGGCTCGGCAGCCGGTAGAGACGCTTTAATCTATAGCGAATAACAGGCTATAATGTAAAGCGATATATTTGCCGTTTTTTTTTTGGGCTGAGGGTCGCTGCGGTCGCTTTTGCAAAGGGGGCTGCATCCGCTTGAAAAGGGCTCCCGCCCGTCGCTAAAGGTGCCGGGGACAAACTGGCGCCTTGCCATCGAACCCCCATCTGTGCTACTGGAGACGCCCCCCGCCGGCGCACCGCCGCGCGGTGCCGGGATTCGATATCGACGCATTTATGGAGAATTTTTCCCATGCATCAAAATCCGGTTGAAACGATTGCCGCGGAGACCGGCCTGAGCACAGCCCAGGTGCAGGCCGTCGCCGACCTGCTGGACCAAGATGCCAGCATCCCTTTCATCGCCCGGTACCGCAAGGAAGCCACCGGCAGCCTTGACGAAGTGGCGGTCACGTCCATCCGGGATCGGCTGAAACAGATCGGCGCACTTGAGCGGCGGCGTGAAGCCATCATCAATTCTTTGGCAAAACAGGAAAAACTGACCCCGGAGCTTGAAACCGCGATCATGGCAGCCGGTGATATGGCGGTGCTCGAGGATATTTACCTGCCGCACCGCCCCAAGCGCCGCACGCGCGCCACCATGGCCAGGGAAAAGGGCCTGGAGCCGCTGGCCCAAAAAATTTTCGCCCAACAGGGAGACGACCCGGTTCGCCTGGCGGCCGGCTTTCTCGATCCTGGGAGAGGTGTCGCTACCGTGGAGGCGGCTCTGGCCGGTGCCCGCGACATCATGGCCGAGCAAATCAGCGAAGATGCCGATGCCCGCGCGCGCCTGCGGCGGCTGTTCGGCGAAAAGGGCCTGGTCCGGAGCACGGTAGCCCGCGGTCAGGAGGAAAAAGGCGCCAAGTACCGGGATTATTTCAACTGGCAGGAGCCGGTGGCCGCCATCCCTTCCCACCGCCTGCTGGCCATGCGGCGGGGCGAAAAGGAAGACATCCTGAACCTGACCATCGCCCCGGATGCCGGGGCGGCTGTGGCCCTCCTGGAAGAGATGTTCGTTAAAAGCAGCGGGCCGGATGGCCGGCAGGTGGCCCTGGCGGCCGCCGACAGCTACAAGCGCCTTCTGTCCCGTTCGCTGGAGACTGAAATCCGCCTGGACTGCAAGGAAAAAGCCGATGCCGTGGCCATCGGCGTGTTCGCCGCCAATCTGCGCAAGCTGTTGATGGCGCCACCCCTGGGGGCCCGGCGGGTGATGGGCATCGATCCGGGCTTTCGCACCGGCTGCAAGGTGGTGTGTTTAAACCGCCAGGGGAAACTGCTGCACCACGAGACGGTCAATCCGCACACGTCGGAAAAGAAGCGGCAGGATGCCGCGCAGAAGATCCGGGAACTGTGCGCCAGGTTCAGCATCGAGGCCGTGGCCGTGGGCAACGGCACCGCCGGCCGGGAAACCGAGGCGTTTGTGCGCCGGCTCGTGACGGAGGGTGTTCAGGTCGTGATGGTCAGTGAAAGCGGGGCCTCGATCTACTCGGCTTCGGAAGCCGCGCGCCGGGAATTTCCAGACCTGGACCTGACCTTCCGGGGTGCCGTTTCTATCGCCCGGCGGCTGATGGATCCGCTGTCGGAGCTGGTCAAGATCGACCCCAAGTCCATCGGTGTCGGCCAGTACCAGCATGATGTGGACCAGGATGCCTTAAAGCGGGCCCTGGACGATGTCGTGGTCAGCTGTGTCAATGCCGTGGGGGTGGACGTCAACCGGGCCAGTGCGGCGCTGCTGGCCTATGTTTCCGGCCTGGGGCCCCGTCTGGCGCAAAATATCGTGTCCCACCGCGATGCACATGGCGCCTTTCGCACCCGCGCGGAACTTAAGGGTGTGCCGCGCCTGGGGCCCAAGGCATTCGAACAGGCCGCCGGTTTCCTGAGAATCGTCGACGGCGACAATCCCCTGGATGCCAGCGCGGTGCATCCGGAAAGCTATCGGGTGGTGGCGGCCATGGCGGCCGACCTCGGCTGCCGGGTGGCCGACCTGATGACGGATGCGGCGCTGCGGCAACGTATCGATGTCGGAAGTTACGTCAGCGATACGGTGGGGCTGCCCACCCTGCGCGATATTGTCTCAGAGCTGGCCAAGCCCGGACGGGACCCGCGGCAGCGCTTCGAACCTTTTGCCTTTGCCGATGATGTGCGGGAGATCGGCGACCTGAAACCCGGCATGCGGCTGCCCGGCATCGTCACCAACGTGACCGCCTTCGGCGCCTTCGTGGATGTCGGCGTGCACCAGGACGGCCTGGTGCACATCAGTGAACTGGCCGACCGTTTTGTCACCGACCCGGCCGCGGTGGTCAGCGTCGGACAGAAGGTGACCGTGCGCGTGTTGCAGGTGGAGCCGGAGCGCAGGCGCATCGCGCTTTCCATGAAGCCCGGCAGCGGCGCGCGTGAAAAATCACCGCGCCGACGTTCTGCTGCAAAAGCTGCCCCGCAAAAACCCAAAAGCCCGCCGGTTCCTTTCAACAACCCCTTCATCGAACTGTTGCAGGATCGCAAGCCGAAATAAGGCCCTGACGGTCTTTTCAGGGCTGCCGGGCAGCAACCGGCCGGCCGAGGTGTGGGCGGTGGGCGGCGGCAAAGGTGAGGTGCCGAGCAAACATTTCTTCGCGGGATGCCAGGTAACGGTCGAGGTTGTCGACGCCGATGAGCGCTGTGGTGGATAAGGACAGGGTCATCTGCGGAATCCTGGAAAATGCCGGGTCCAGCGGCTTGCCGTCATTCTCCGGCGTGACCTTGTTCAACACGATGCGGTTTACCGGGATGTTGATCTCCTCGAGCCCGTTCAAGATGCGCAGCGATTCTGCCCGTGACAATGGATCAGGATTTAATACCAAGTATATCCGTGTGTTGTCATGATCTTCGAAGATATGCTTTAAGGTTTGATACTCCCGCATGGACGTATGGATGTGGTTGACGATTTTGTCCTGTTCGATTTCTCTTTTGACCAGTTTGATTTTGGTGATCAGTTCGCGTTTTTTGATGATCTCCCGCCGCAGCGCCAGCAGATGTTCGACCCAGATCAGCGACAGGCGCGGCAGGTTGAAAAATTTCAGCGACAGGGCCGTGGGCGCCATGTCGAAAATCAGGACGTCGTGATCGGCATAGCGCCGCAGGATTTCCTGATACGCCAGGATCAGGGCGTACTCTTCCAGCCCCGGTGAATACTTGATGACCTTGAAGTATTTTTCCAGGTTAAACGCCGTCAGGTAGGTGTAGGTATGCTGAATCTGGCGCTGGATGTCTTTCAGGTAACGGCGGATCCAGTATGCCTGGTCGACCTCGATGCCCCGGAGGCCCGGCACGATGCGGTGCGGTTTGTCGGAAAGGCGGGTTTCGAAGATATCCGCCTGGTTGTGGGCCGGATCCAGGGAAACGACCAGGGTGCGCAGCCCCCGGCGGGCCAGAAAAAGGGCCGTCAGGGCCGCTGAGGTCGATTTTCCGACGCCGCCCTTGCCCAGGAAAAATATGTTTTTGGCCTTTGCATCCATCACGGCTCCATTGCACATCGACCCACCTTGAGCGCTGGCCGGCATTCAGTCAATATCAAAAACCGAAAAAAGTTCGGCCAGCGGTGCGTTGGCGGTATCGACTTTCTGCAGCATCAAGATCAGTTCACGCTCCATGTAGGGCATCAGGTCCAGGGACACCTGCATGGGCGGCGACGGCATGCCGATAAAAGATCCCAGTACCAGGATGCCGAAGATGTTTACCATCTCTTCCAGTTCGTTTTCGATGGTGTCCACGGCCTTGCCGCGGGCCATTTCGTCGCCGGTTTTCCAGGCGCGGAGCAGCTTTTTTTTCAAACCGGTCCATGCTGAACGCAGATCCATTGGAATTCCTCCACCCTGATGACGCTGCCGCCTTACTGCGGGTCAGCTGACGCGAAACAGCCGTTTTTCATGGCGCAGTTTTTGGCGCGACGGATAATGGTAATAGGCGGCATAGAGTGCCGCCAGCATGCTGCCGGCGGCGTAGAAACAGGGTACCTGCAGGGCGTAGGCCAAAAGGGCCAGATAGGGTGCCGCCAGCGCGGTCAGGATCAGGCGTCGCGGCAGGTCCAGCAGGGCGGATTCTGAAATCTGCCGGCAGCCCTTTTGGCGGTAGGCGAAAACGGCGCGCCACAAAACCGGCAGTGCCGCGGCGCAGGCCGCGGCCAGTACGAAGAGCACCAGCCCGGTCTGAGAGCGGCCGGCGGCCGTGCCGGCTGCCATCCACCCGGACTGAAGGGCCCCGGCCGCCAGAACAAATCCGGCCATGGCCGGGGCCAGTACGATCCAGTAGGTTTTTCGCAAGCTGCGATCCACGATGGTTTCCTTGAAATTTGCAGCGCGCGGCGCATGGGCCGGATCTTTGCGCAAGATACGCCGCGCGCCGGTTGCGTTAAACTGCGGCGGGGTGCGGCTGTTGGGAAGCCGCGCCGAAACGGGCGAAAAATTTGATCACGCCTTCGACGAGAATCCACACCGCGATTACCAGAATCAGGATGTTGATCACTTCCAGCAGCAGGTTGTGCGAGTTTAAAAACTTGGTCTGGTTGATGACCAGAGCCCAGATGGTCATAAAGGACATGAACAGGGCCGGCAGTCCGGCGACCAGCCACTTCAGCCCGCCCTTGCGCTGCAGGTAGAGCGTGGCCACGATCAGAGCCAGGGCCGCCAGCGTCTGGTTTACGGCACCGAACAGCGGCCACAGCGTCAGCGCCCCCTTGCCGGAAGCGCCGGTGATAAAGGCCAGCGCCAGGGCGCTGGCCACGGCGATGAAGGTGGCCGTGTACTTGTTGGCCAAAACGTCCAGCCTCAGATCATGGGCCAGCTCGGCGACTACATAGCGCTGCACGCGCGTGGCCGTGTCCAGTGTGGTGCCCGCGAAAGAAGCCACGAAAACGCCCATGATCACCAGGCAGATGCCTTTGGGAATACCGAGCATGCTCATCATGTTGGCGGAGCCCACCACAAAGGCGGTAATCTTGGATCCCAACCCCTTGGCCGCCGCCCAGGAGGCGTAATGCGTGGTCCAGGCAGCCGTGCCGGTCAGCAGAGCGCCGCCCTTGGTGGTGTATCCCATGCCGATGCCGGCGGCCACGGCGATGATCACCAGCGTCGCCAGCGCCCCTTCCATGAGCATGGAGCCGTAACCCACGAACAGGGCGTCTTGTTCGCTGCGCACCTGTTTGGAGGAGGTGCCCGAAGAAACCAGGGAATGGAAGCCGGAGATGGCGCCGCAGGCGATGGTGATGAACAAAAAGGGCCACATGGGCGGTGCCTGGGCCGGGTTGAAATGCACGGCCGGCGCCACGATGCCGAGCCTTCCGGCAAAGGCGGAAAAAACCACCCCCAGCACGAGCAGCGCCATGGCGATGATCAGTTCATGGGAGTTGATGAAATCGCGCGGCTGCAAGAGGGTGGTGACCGGCAGCACCGAGGCGATAAAGGCATAGATCAAAAGAACGATGGTCCACACGCCGGTGGGCGGGATCCCCAAGATCGCCGGCATTTTGAGCGGGATGAAATACCCCATGACGACGGTGACATACATGGCGATGATGGCGTAGATCGACCAACTCATGATGCTTTTGCCTTTTCTGTAGACCATGTACCCCAGTGTCACGGCGATGGGGATCTCCAGCCAGACCGGAAATACCGAAGCCGGGAACATGTGGAAGATGATGGCGATGACCAGACCGAAAATGGCGATCACGATCCACAGTTCGAGAAAGACAATGGCGAAAAAGAAAATCTTGGTGCGGTTGTTGATGTACTTGGCCGTGAATTCGGACAGCGATTTGCCCTGGTTGCGCATGGAGATGATCAGCGCGCCGAAATCGTGCACGGCCCCCATGATGATGCTGCCCAGAAAAACCCACAGCATGGCCGGCACCCACCCCCAGATGACGGCGATGGCCGGGCCCACGATGGGGCCCGTTCCGGCAATGGACGTGAAGTGGTGTCCGAAGATGACCTCTTTTTTGGTGGGCACGTAATCGACGCCGTCTTCCAGCTCCACGGCCGGCGTTTTGGCGTCGGCCCGCAGGTTGAAAATTCTGCGGCCGATGTACTTGCCATACAGCTGGTACATGACGATGTACCCGGCAAAGGCAAAAACCATGATCAGTAAAGCGCTCATGACAACCTCCTTTAAGTGGGTTGGATGAATACGAGCGGCTGTTGATCCGCCGCTAAATGGCCGCCATCCGCCGTTGGAATAACGGTCGGCACTGAATCCTGATGGGGACCGCCTGCATTTTGCCGCCCTGCATCGTTGCTCTTCGGTACCGTGACGGCCGTCTGTCGCTTACGGGGCAGGGCGGGCCGGCCGGGGATTGACAAACGCACCGTTGTTCCGCGCTTTGGCCGGCCATTGACCTTAAGCCTGCAGCCCGGCCCGTAAATATGCGCCAGGCGCTGGCGGATATTGGCCAGCCCGATGCCGCCTTTTCCCTCCGGCTGACGGAGGCTTGTACCAGTCGGGTCTGCCGGCATACCGACGCCGTTGTCGCTGACAAGGACCTGCAGCAGGCCGTTGCACTGTTTGGCTTCAACCCACACGGCACCACCGCTTTCCAGTCCGCCGAGACCGTGCTTGACGGCATTTTCGACTAGAGGCTGGATGACCAGCGGCGGGATGGGCCAGTCTTCACATCCCTTCTGGACATCAATGAAGGCTTTGATGCGATCGCCGAAACGAGCCCGTGCAATGGAGAGATACGACCGGACTTGCTGCAGTTCCTCGGCCAGGCTCACGAAGTGGTCGCCGTGGTCCAGGTTTTTGCGCAGGTAGGTGGACAGCTCCAGGATCAGCTGGCGCGCCTTTTCCGAATTGGTGCGGCAAAAAGAGCCGATGGTATTGAGGGCGTTAAACAGGAAGTGCGGGTTGATCTGGGATTGCAGCCGTTTGATCTCGGCGCAGGCCAGCAGTTCGGATTGGATCTGGATGTCTTCGAGCTCCAGCTGTGTTGAAAAGAGCCGCGCCAGGCCCAGGGCAATCTGGAAGTCGATCGAACTTAAAACGCAGCGGCGGCTGCCGTAAAATGTCAGGGTGCCCACGGTGAACCCCCTTTTGGTCAGCGGGACGATGATGGCGGACTGCGGACGGCAGCCGTCGGTCCGATAGGCGGTCATCTGCTTTTTCTTCAAAAAGAGCGGCTTGGCGGAGGCGATGAGCTTTTGGGTCAAACGGGCCTGAATTTTTTCCAAAGCCGGATGATGATCCCGGCCGGCGCCGACCAGGGCCAGGATGCGAGCGGTGTCGGTGATGGCCACGGCGGCCACCGCGGTGCGCTCAAAGATGATGCGGGCGCTGGCGGCGGCGGATTCAGGTGTCAGGCCGGATCGCAGATGACTGACCGTTTCGTTGGCGATGGCCAGGGCCTTGCGGGCCTGGATGGCAGCGTGCCGCAAGCGGTCCCTTTGAACAAAATGGATCATCTGTACAAAAAGAGCGGCGCCGCTGGAATTGACCAGGATCATGGGCAGAGCAATCACCCTGACCAGCATCCAGCCCTGGGCCAGGGGCCTGGTACTGGACAGAATCAGCAGCATGTGCAGGCATTCCCCCAGAAATGCGGCTGCAAAAGCCACCTGCCAATTGAGCACGGCGGCTTTCAGGCGCAGCGATAGCAGGCCGGCTGCCAGGCCTTCCAAGAGGGTGGCCAGGGCCGATGAAGCGGCCGTGAATCCATGAATATCCATGAGCATACGGTGCCCGCCGGCGATCAGACCGGCGGCCGTCCCCACCAGTGGACCGCCCAGCAGCCCGCCGGCGATGACGCCGATGGCGCGCAGGTTGGCAATGGCGCCCCTGACCGGTGTGCCGGCGTAGGTGCCGAGAATTCCCAGGGCACCGAAAAAGAGAATCAACACCACTTTTTCGGACAAACTGGTGTCTTTGTGAATCAGTTTGGGAAGAGGGCTCCAGCTCAGGAGCAGGAAAGCGGCCGCCACGATCAGGCCGTAGTGTTCCGCCAGGGTCAGCAGAACATTGAGGGTGTTCATCAGTTGTGTGAAAAAAGGCGCCATGCCGGCTTCCACTCTGTTGATTTAACAAAAAATAAGCAAGACAGTCGGTGCCGGCAAGGGAATCGGCATGAACGGTATATTTTGGGGTATCAGCGGCCGGGTTGCCGTTATGAGAGGATGCGCAAAACCTGGAGGGGGTTAAGGAAGATGGTACAGGCCCAGCTGTTGCCGGACGGTTTTGGCGCGCCGGCGGCTGACCGGAATCTCGCTGGCGGCGCTGTCGGCCATTTTCAGCACGTAGCGTCCGTGGAACCAGGGGATGACTTCAGTAACATGCGCCGGGTTGACCAGGTAGGCCCGGTGGGTGCGCAGGAAGGCGAAAGGCTGCAGTTTTTCTTCGAGTTCGTCCAGGCTGCTGGGTGCGTGGCGGGTAAAAGTCTCATCGTGGGCGAAGATCAGCACCTTGCCTTCTGTGGCCTTGCAGTAGACGATATCGGCAGGGTTTAAAAGGATAATGTGGCCCTGCCTTTCGGCGGGCAGGCGGGTGAGGGGGTGTTCGCGCTCTTGGATGAGTGCCAGCAGGTCCTGCAGCCGGCCGGCAGCGACGCCCCTGTCCCGGTTGCGGATCCTTTCCCGGACACGCTGCAGGCTTTTGCGGACACGGTCTTCGGAAAAAGGCTTCAGAATGTAGTCCACGGCACCCTGATCAAAAGCGCGCACGGCATACTGATCGTAAGCCGTGGCAAAAACGATGCAGGGCGGCCTGGAAAGGGAGGCAACCTGTTCGGCTACGTGGAATCCGCTGCGGCCGGGCATCCGGATATCGAGGAAAATCAGGTCGGGTTCGAGTTTGCGGGCGGTTGCAACGGCTTTGGATGCAGATTCTGCCGTGGCAACGACCTCGACGTTCCCGATTCGAGAGAGGATGTAGCGCAGTTCGTCCACAGCCGGGGGCTCGTCATCGACGATCATGCATCGGATCAGCATTGGCGGATGCCTCCTTGATACTATATGCCCCTAATCAGGTGCAGCCGTCAAGTCCGGGAAGGCAAAGGCGGCAAACCCGTCGTAAAACGGATCCCGGACGGCGCGGCGGCACCGCTCCGCCCCTTTTTCCGGTTTATCGCTTGACATCTGAAGGCGCTTTTGGCAGATTTCCGCATGCAAGGTTGGCCGCATGGGCCCTGCAACACAACGCACCTTCTCTCCCTTCGCCGGTATTCCAGGCTTCAAAGCGGAGATTTTTGTTTTCCGGCTCAACTTTTTCTGTCGACACGTTACGGCGGGTTGCAAGCGCGCACTGCCGGCGGATTGCGGCCGGGGTGGTGTCGCGGCACGGGAACTTTATCGACATGTAGACCGCCCGGAGTCGGCAGCCAGGCAGCTTTCTGTACCGGCGCATCCGATGCTTTTAACGGAAAGGGACTGCAGATAAACGATGCAGACAGCAGAGAAAAAAGTGCTGGTGATCGATGACCAGCATGCCCAGCAGGCCCTGTTGCGCGAACTTCTGGAAAAGCTGGAGTATGCGGTGACAACACTCGACAACGCCGAAGAGGCGCTCTATCTATTGGAGACCGTCGATATTCCGGTGGTCATTACGGATTTGAAGATGCCCTGGATGGACGGCGCGCAGTTTTGCCGACAGGTGAAAAGCATCCGGCCGCAGACGGCGGTTTTCCTGCTTTCCGGGTACATCGACCTGTATGACCACGAGCAGCTGCAGGCCGCCGGATTTGACGCCATTTTCAAAAAGCCGGTCAAGGCCGCGCAGCTTGAAAAAGCGCTTGACGAGGCTTTCCGGAGTTCGGGCTGGCAAGGGTGACGGAGGCTTAAAAGCCGGTTCCGGGCGCACTTCAAGACTTTGCGGTAAAATGCGCTGAGCAAGCTTGCGCGTAAAATCCCGAGCTCTTAGAGGCGCGTGGCGGGAACGTTGACGGGATTTGGCCAAACGGCGCACAGCTTCCGAAAAAACTTGCGCCAGCGAAAAATCCGGATTTTTGACGAAATTATACAGGTTGCGACCCTGCACGAGGACCTTTTCACCTGCGTCGGCGGGCGTGCCGCAGAACCGGCGGCGGTTTATAGACCATGATCTATCTCAAACTGCTTTTGACGGCCGCCTTCTGGGGCGGCACCTTTGTTTCCGGCAGGATGCTGGCCGCCGATGTTCCGCCCTCATCGGCGGCCTTTTTGCGTTTTGCGGTAGCTTCCGTTTTCCTGCTGGCACTGACCTTGAAGCAAAAGGGCCGCCTGCCGCGTTTGGCGCGCCGGCAGATCCTGCCCATCGTGCTGCTGGGCCTGACCGGAGTTTTTGCCTACAACATCCTGTTTTTCAAGGGACTCAAACTGGTTTCGGCGGGACGAGCCGCCTTGATCATCGCCACCAATCCCATTTTCATCACCCTGCTTTCAGCCGCCATATTCAAGGAGCGCCTGGGCATTGTCCAGGCTGTGGGCATCGTGCTTTCGGTGGCCGGTGCCGTCGTGGTGATTTCAAAAGGGAATCTGGCCCTGCTGTTTAACAGCGGCATCGGGTGGGGAGAGGTCCTGATCTTCGGCTGCGTGGCCAGCTGGGTGAGTTTTTCGCTGATCGGCAAGGCGGTGCTGTCCGGCTTGTCGCCGCTGGTGTCCATTGCCTATTCTTCGGCGGTGGGGGCGGCGGCGCTCTTTGTGCCCGCCTACCTGGAGGGGATTACGCGCGACATCGCCCATTACGCCCTGATCGATTGGGGCAATATCGTCTACCTGGCGCTGTTCGGCACGGTGGTCGGCTTTATCTGGTACTACCAGGGCATCCGGGCCATCGGGGCCAGCCGGGCCGGGCTCTTCATCAACTTCGTACCGGTTTCCGCGATCATCCTGGCTTTTTTCATTCTCGGGGAAGCGGTCACCGCATCCCTTGTCCTGGGGGCCCTGCTGGTCAGTGCCGGCGTGTTTTTGACCAACTCCCGCATCGGGCTGGGGTGAAACCAAATTTTCGCTTGCGCCGATGACACCGTCCGGGGACTGGACAATTCACGGACGGGGCGTTATGGTTTTGCCGGCAGGCGGTGCGGGTTGCATATTGCGGCCGCTGCAGATTTCTTTCTGACTGGATCTGGGAGATACCCGATATGAACGATGCCATTCCCGAAGCGGATGCGCGCGCGGACCGGGCCGCCGACTGCCGTCCGCCGGCCTTGAACTACTGCAGCCGCTGCGGCCAGAAACTGAGCCGCGCCGTCCCGCCCGGCGATGACCGCCTGCGGTATGTCTGCAGGGCCTGCGGGCAGGTGCACTACCAGAACCCCAAGCTGGTGGTGGGCACGATTTCCGAATACGACGGCCGCATCCTGTTCTGCCGGCGGGCCATCGAACCCTGTGCCGGCCTGTGGACCCTGCCGGCCGGGTTTTTGGAAAACGGCGAAACCGTGGCCATGGGCGCGCTGCGTGAAACGCGCGAAGAAACCGGTGCCCAAGTGGACATCATCGCCCCCTATGCCCTGTACAACATCTGCCATGTGGGCCAGATCTATCTGATGTTCCGCGCCCGCATGCGCAGCCCGCAGGTTTCCCCCGGCCCGGAGAGCAGCGATGTCCGCCTGTTCAGGGAGGCCGAAATCCCCTGGGGGAAGCTGGCCTTCTCTGTTATCGAAGCCACCTTAAAACGGTACGTGTCCGACCGCCGGTCGAAAGACTTTACCTTTTCCATGGGGGATATCGTCCCGGGCAAGGGGCGCTTTTAAAGCCATACCGCAACCCAACTCGCACCGGTCAAGTGTTCCGGGAGTTGAACGCTTTTACCGGCAGCCGCAGGCCGGAACGGTTCCAAAAAGGTTGTTGGGCGGCAGCCGGATGTATACGCTTTGGGCCACTGCCGTTGCCCGCCACACCGAATTTCGGATTGCCGCGGGTGCATGTGCCGAAAAAGGGATTATACTATGCAAAAGCGGTGCGGGCGCGGCGTGCGTCCGCAATGATTCCGATTGACCCGATCACTGGCCCCACAACCGGAGGTGACACGATGGAAAAAGATGCAACCAGAAACCAAACCGAAGGCGGCCGCTTGGCCGACGAACTGTACCGCAAAGACCCCTGGGCATGTTATGAAGACGATGCCGAGGCCTGCGCCGAAGCGCCCGAGCCGGAAGAGCCCTGCTGCTGTGAGTGCTGCTGCTGATCGCTGACCCTGAATGCGGCCGGGGTAAAGTTGCGGTTCACGGCCGGGTTTGCCCACGACGGTCCCTTAATGCGGGGCTTTGGATTCCGGGCAGCGCCGATATGAAAGGATGCCTTGGCAGACACGTATATGACGCAACCGAGGGGAAACGGAGGCGTGGCGGAGATGATCGACAGATTTGCCTTCGGCAGTATCGTGGTCCACGGCAGGCGCTATACCCACGACATCAAGATCGTGGCGGGCCGTGTGGTGCCGGACTGGTGGCGCGCCAGCGGCCACCTGGTGGCCGTTTCGGACGTACAGGATATTTTGGAGAGCCGACCGGACGTGGTGGTCATCGGCCGCGGCGAACCCGGGTACATGCGCGTCTCGGACGCCCTGCGGCGGCATTTCGAAAAAAGCGGTATTGAAGTAATCGAAGAGAAGACGGCCCGGGCCGTTCACGCTTTCAACCGGTTGTTCAAAGCCGGGCGGAACGTGGCCGCCGGCTTTCACTTGACCTGCTGACGGCTGCTGAACCGCACCGATGACGACGGGTGCCCGGGTGTCTGCGCCCGGCACATCCCATGTCCACCCTCCCGTTGACCCTACCACGATACTTATTCATTTATGGGCGATATACTGAACTTCAATCCCTCGCAGCGTACCGTATATCGAGCCTGAAATGACAAACGGCGTTGTCGGATTAACCCGCCGCCGCAGCCGCGGTGGACGGATTCAATTTTCGACCGTGCCGGCCAGGGTGCGGGTGCAGGCTTCCAGGCGCATCATCTGGGCTTTGAGCTCGTTGAGCTTGGCGCCCATCATCAGGCCCAGGGCGGCCATGCGGTTTTCCTGGGTCACGGCGGCAGCCAATACGCGGTCGATCTCCCGCTGGTAGGCCTGCAGGTGCGGATGCGCCGCCAGCAGGCGGTCGCGTTCCCTGCGCGCGGCTTCGCCCATGGCGGCAAGTTCCCTGGCTGTCGGAAGGGTCGTCCCTGTTTTTCGATAAGCTGTGCCCATTTTTCACTCCGCTTGAAGCTCCGCTGACCTCCGCTGCCGGAGCGCAAGCGGAGCTTTTCTTGTCTTGGGTTGTCCTATCAACCTGTGCAGACAGGCTTATGCAAAAATGGTGCAAGCAGCGCGCATTTTGCCTCGATACGCAAAATCAGGCGGTTACGTACCCTTCCGGCAGCCGCCCGGCTGCAGGATGTGAAAGGAATCTCCCAGTTTTATACCCTGCTTTACATAATTTTTAGGGAATAGGGGTAACAGCCGGACCCGGTTTTGCCGCCGTCGGCCAGCAGGCCTTGCGCATTTACATCAGTTTCAGCTGACTGCCGGTAAGCTGGTTGTAGTTTCGGATGAAAAGCTCAACCTGGGTTTTCAGCGTATCCACGCGGCTCTGGTGGGCTAATTCCCAGGAGTAGAGTTCACGGTGCAAAAGGCGCGCTTCTTCCGCCAGCGCTTCTTTCACCTGCGCTTTGGCCGGTTCCCAGAGCAGGTGCGCTTCTGCGGCCGGCAGACCGATTTTCCGAAAGCGCCAGTCCAAGTGGCGTGACCACCAGGGGGAGGGTCCCAGTTCATTGGCCGCGGCGCCCGCGAAGAAAAAGCAGCACCACTCCAGCTGATCCGGCGGAATGTGGAGGTCGCGGGCGATGTCGTTGAGCACACGTTTTCCTTCGGCCGTGTGCCGGTCCAGGGCCGCCCAGTACGGGAAGGGGTCCGGTTTGTGCGCCGATTCGGCGGTGACCGGCGGCAATTTGCCGGCCGTTGCCAGGTAGGCGGCCGCCAGGATGACGGCGCTGTCCTGGGGCCGGCCTGTGCGCCTGAAGCGAAAGGCGCTGTCGATCAGCGCCCTGCCGGCGGGAGATACCGGGCGGGATTTCGCCCAGCTCCAGAAAGCATCGGGTCGCCGGATGGCCTGGGCCACGATTTTAAGGTGGCGGTCGTCCGTGCCGCCGTCGAGTACCGAACGGTCGCCCAGAGACAGGGCCTGTGCCAGGCAGCCCAGGCCGGTGGCATCCTTGGCCTTGACGGCACGGCACACCCGGATGAGCGCCGCCACCTTGCTGTGAAACCTGGGGTTGAAACCCAGTTGGGCCCCCAGCGGCCAGCACTCTTCAAAGGTGATGACCGCCGCGCGCATGCGGTACCAGTTGCGCTGCTTCTGGCCGCGCGCCTGCATCCAGGCACTGGCCGTGTAGACCAGTTCGGTGTTGCCGCGGCGCACGGCCTTCTGCAGCAGCGAACGGTAACGGGCTTCGGTGGCGGTGGCTGTTTTCATGGGCTGCAGGCTATCCTGTTGGGTGAGCCGTCCTTTTGCAAAAACCATATACCCTAATGTAAGCGCTTTCAGAAAAAAATAAAACAGCCGATACTCCTTACAGGCAATCTGTGCGTATACGGCTTGAAAAACAGCCGGGAGTTGCGTATAAGTCAGCTTCCTGCAAACTTTCCGGAAACCTTGCGGGCCTTCCGGCGACAGGTACAGTGAAAGGCGGTTTGCCATGAACATCTGGGAACGCGAGAAACTCTCATTCGGTTTTGTTTCAACGCGCTTTGCCGGCCTCGACGGGGTCTCGCTGGAAGCCCAGAAATGGGTGGATGTCCTGACCTCCAAGGGGTGCCGCGTCTGCTACATGGCCGGCGAGCTGGACACGGACGCGGAAATTTCGCATTACGTACCCCAGGCGCATTTTGAAGACCCTGAGATTCTCGAGATCCAGCGGCAACTGTTTGTGGCCAAAAAGCGTACGCCGGCTTTGAGCCGCCGCATCCAGGAGATCAAGGAGACGCTGAAGAGCGAAATTTACAGCTTTTGGAAGAAATTTAATTTCGACATCATGGTGGTGCAAAACGCATTGGCCATACCCGTCAACATTCCGTTGGGACTGGCGCTGGCGGAATTCATCTTCGAAACCCGCATGCCCACCATCGCCCACCATCACGACTTTTACTGGGAGAGGGAGCGCTTTCACAGTGAAGTGGCCGCGGACTACCTGCGCGCGGCCTTTCCGCCTTTTCATCCCAGCATTCAGCACGTGGTGATCAATTCCATCGCCGGAAATGAACTGGCGCGTTACACCGGCGCCAGCTGGACGCTGATTCCCAACGTGCTGGATTTTAAAATCCTGCCCTCCGGGGTCGACGATTTCGGCCGTGATTTCCGGGTCGACTGCGGCCTGGACCCCGATGCCCTGCTGGTGCTGCAGCCCACCCGCGTGGTGTCCCGCAAAGGCATCGAGACGTCGGCCGAGCTGGTCAAACGCCTCAACCACCCCAAGGCCTCTCTGGTCATCACCCACAAGTCCGGCGACGAGGGCGATGAATACCTGGAGCGCATCCGGGAGTTCGTCGAGTTTATCGGCGTGGATCTCAAAGTGATCTCCGAGCACATCGGTGCCCGGCGCAGCATCGACGGTCAGGGAAACAAGACCTATACACTGGCCGATGCCTACCTGAATGCCGATCTGGTGACCTATCCCTCCATCTACGAGGGGTACGGCAATGCTTTCGTGGAAACCATCTATTTCCGAAGACCCATCGTGATCAACCGCTATCCGATTTTCGTGGCCGACATCGAACCCAAGGGGTTTGACGTGATTTCCTTCAACGGCTATCTGACCAACGACATCGTCCGGCGCATCGAAGCCATGATCGGTGATCCGGAGCGTATCGCGCGCATGGTGGAAACCAATTACATGCTCGGCTGGCGCTACCTTTCCTACGAGATGCTGGAGGAAAAGCTCGAACAGCTGCTGCTGAACTTTTACGGCGCCTGAAGGGCCGCCGCTTCACCTTTTCTGCATGTCATTCCCCGAAACTTTGCATACCGTCCACGCACTGCCTGCACGCCTGTTGCGCTGGCTCAAACGTGATTTTCTGGGTCTGGTGCGCGAGATGCGCATCAGCTACCTGCCGCCCCTGATGGTCTACTCGGCGGCCGGAGTGTCCGGCTTTACTGGAATTATCGAGGCCTTTTTCGTCAAAAAGAGTCTGGGGCTTTCGCCGGCTTTCCTGGCCAGCCTGGGCTTCTGGGCGGGCCTGCCCTGGGCTATGAAGATGCCGCTGGGGCACCTGGTGGACCTGTTCTGGCGCCGCAAATCGCTGTTCGTGTACGCCGGAGCGGCCCTGATGGCCGTCAGCCTGCTGATCATGGTCGGCCTGACCGGCTACACCCGCTGGATGACCGGCATGCTGCCGGCCGAGACCTGGTATATCATCTCGGTGCTGGTGGCCCCGGTGGGCTACGTGATGCAGGATGTCGTAGCCGATGCCATGACCGTCGAAGCCGTTCCCACTCATTTTGCGGACGGCCGTCCGATTCCCGAGGACGAACTTCAGCGCATGCATGTGACCATGCAGACCCTGGGGCGCATCGCCATCGTCGGCGGAGGCGCCCTGGTGGCCGGTGCCGGCGGCTGGCTGGCCAAGACCTTTTCCTATGCGACCATGTACGAGATTGCGCTGGTGATTCCCGTCATCTCGGTGGCGGGCGTCTTGACGGCCACTGTGATCCGGCTGCGGCAGCGCCGCCGGGGCCTTTTCGAAAACGGGGCGCACCAGTCCGATCAGGTGCCGGAAACGACCGTCAACCTCTACATTCTGGGCGGCGGCGCGGCCTTCGTGGCCATCAGCCTGGTGTTGGGGCTGTCGAAGATCCCGCTCAAGGAAGAGATCATCTTCGGCGTTTCGCTGGCCATCATTCTCTTTCTCATGCACCAGCTGCTCAAAGACCTGGACCCTGAAAAGCGCCGCGAAATCATCGGCATCGCCGTGATCATTTTCGTGTTTCGCGCCATGCCCACGTACGGAGCCGGCGCCTCCTGGTGGCAGATCGACGTGCTGGGCTTTGACGAAGCTTTTTTCGGCACGCTGCGTCAGGTGGCATCCATTTTGGCCATCGTGGGCATGTTCATGCTGCGGGGCTGGATGGGGAAACGCTCGGTGCCCTACCTGATCGCTTTTCTGGCCGTCTACAACGCGGTCATGACGACGCCCTTCATCGGAATGTACTACGGCCTGCACCACTGGACCGAGGCCCATTTCGGATTCGGGGCACGGGCCATTGCCATCATCGACACCATGGCCGATTCACCCCTGGGCCAGGTCGCCATGATTCCCATGCTGGCCTGGATCGCCCGGGAGGCACCCCAGCAGCAGAAAGCCACCTATTTTGCCGTCATGGCGGCGTTCACCAACCTGGCACTCTCGGCCAGCCAGCTGGGCACCGACTATTTGAACCGGGTTTTTCTCATCCAGCGCGGCAAATATGACCAGCTGGGCATGCTGATGATCACCGTTTCGGTGATCAGCCTGGTGGTGCCGGTGACCGTCGTGGCCCTGTTTGCCCCCCGCAAGAAACCGGACAGTTTGCCGCCGCATTAGCGCATCGTTGCGGCACCCTGCGATGACCGACCGACCGAGAATCTTGCCGGGGAAAGAGCAGGCGGAGCAGGTGCGGCGCAAACGGCATGACGGCCGAACAGGTGCCGCAAGCCGGCATCGTCGAACGGGTGTTCGGCTTCACCTGTGAAAAACCGGCCTTGGATATCGTCGACTCCAAAAGTCTACGGCGCTTCATGCCTTCTTGCCTTTCTCCCGGGCGGCGAACTTGGGGGGTCCTGCGAAAAGGGCCATGAGAACGAGATAAATCATTCCCGCCGCAACAAGGCTGGGAATAGATGAACCCCAGGTCGTTTGCCGCTGCAAAAGGAGATAGAGACCGAACCCTATGCCCCAGGCCACGAATGCCGACGGATTAAACCCGTTGAGGTACCAGTAGGTGCCTTTACCGCCGAGGCCGGATTCAAAGTACCGTTGCTTCCGAAGAAAAAAGTAGTCTGCCAACACCACCCCGAACAAGGGGCAGAACACGGATCCGATGAGAAGCAGGAAATCTTCGTACGCGGCGGCCGGAAAGAGAAGGGCCAGGGCTGTCCCGAGCATGCCGCAGGCGAGGCTTCCCCGTCGTTCACCGAGTCCCGGCCAGATATTCAGGGCGGAAACGGCCGTGGAGTAGATGTCCAGGAAAGTCGTGGTGAACGTGGAGAAGAGCACGATGATGAGGGCGGGGAGGAGAAGGCCGAGATCCACCATCAACTTGAGCACCATACTGTCCGGGGTGGCTGTTTTTGTGGCGAGCGCCGCCCCGAGTCCGATAACATACATCCAGGAGCTCACGAGGAAATAGCCGACCCATGTGCCCCAGAACGCCGATCGGGTTCCTTTTCCATACCTGGAATAGTCACACACCAGGGGGAGCCAGGAAATGGGCATGGCGATGACCAGGTCCAGCCCAAGCATAACGGGCATGGAACCCTTTGAGGAAGCGGCCATGAGGCGGTTTAACCCGTATTTGTGGAGAATCACAAAGGTCATGACGCAACACAGGACCAAAAGGGCCGTGACAGCGATTCTTTGGAGCCATTTCCAGTACCGGTGCCCGACGAGTGCCCAGACGGTTGTGGCCACACCCGCAATGAGGATCCACCCTTTAGTCCCCATGCCCGGAAACGGCCACACCGCCTGGGCCGCCTGTCCGCCGATCCAGAGCATCACGCCGGTCCAGCCCACGAGTTGGACGAGATTGAGCACCGTCGGGAAATAGGACCCCCGGACGCCGAAGGACGGCCTGACCGCCACCATGGTGGGAATGCCGGTCCTGCTCCCGATCATGCCGCCGATGGCCAGCGGGGTGTTTCCGATGACGTGCCCGATGATAATCACCAGGGAACCGGATAGAAACCCGAGCGGAACCAGGAGCCCTCCGGCCCAGATCTCCGCGAGGGAAACCGCCGCCCCGGCCCAGAGAAGAAAAAAGTCCATCCCGTTCAGGTTTCGAGCCTCTTTTCCGATAGGTTCAATTCCTCTGTCGTTTTCCATGAAAAGCCTCCGTTTCCAGGCTCCCGGCGGGGTTCCTGTCTGTTTTTGGGATGGATCTGGCCGAAACCGGATAAGGCGGGGAAAAGGGGCGGTACGGGCGCGGTGGCGGTGCCGGCGCCTTCCACAGAAAAAGCCACTTTTTCGACAAGAAAGCGGCCCATGAATAGGATTGAACGTAACTAGTGGAAAACCACTGCATAATTTCACCGCTTCCCTCCGCTGGTATTACCCAGTTCAGGTTCTAAGGGTTGCCGGGCATATCCGGCTCTCAGAAAAACCACCCCTAGCGATTTATGAGATAGTAACGGCTCCTCCCGGTTAAAACGCGGTAAGGTATAGATGTGGGCATGGCATCGATATTCTTTGCGATCCGGCGGTTGCAAGCGGAATCATTTTGTCGTCCCCGCTTTTTTTATGCCGGTTTCTCAGGTGCCCGGGTCCCCGAAGAACCTTGTTGTTTGGCACCTACCGTGGCGGCCTTGTACTGCCGTACGCGGTCGGCCAGTATCGCCGCGAGGTCTTCGCGGCCCAGATGCTCTTCGATGAGGCGCTCGAAGGCGCTGCCGATGACCACACCGTCGGCCGCCGCGGCCACCGCGGCCACGTCATCGGTCGTGGAAATGCCGAAGCCTACGCATACCGGCAGATTTGCCAGCGCGCGCAGTTTGTCCGCGTGACGGCCGATGGCGCCAAAGTCCAGCCCGCCGCTGCCGGTGACGCCGGTCATGGAAACCAGGTACAGAAAACCCGAGGCCGAGGCAGCGATACGCGCCATGCGTTCGTCGGGGGTCGTGGGCGCCACCAGGCGGATCAGGGCCAGGTCTTGGCCGGGCCAGCGGGTGGTCATTTCATCCGACTCTTCCGGGGGCAGATCGACCACCAGTACCCCGTCGGCGCCGGCGGCCACCGCATCCGCATAGAAGCGCGTGAGGCCGTAAACGAAAATGGGGTTGTAGTAGCTGAAGAGGATGATGGGCACATCGCTGTCCTGCCGCAGGCGTGCGGTCACTGCCAGCACGTCCTGCAGGCGGGTTCCGCCGGCCAGGGAGCGCGCCGAGGCGCGCTGGATCACCGGCCCGTCGGCCGTGGGGTCCGAGAAGGGCACGCCCAGCTCCAGGATGTCCAGGCCGGCGGCGCACATGGCCGACACGATTTCGAACGAACGCGGTCCGTCGGGGTCGCCGGCGGTGACGAAGCCCACCAGGGCTTTGCGGTTCTCGGTTTTCAGGCGCCGGAAGGTGTCTTGAATGCGGCTCATGATGGTTTTGGCTCCTTTTGCAGTCTGTCGGATACGATGTCCAGGTCCTTGTCGCCGCGGCCCGAGAGATTGACCAGGATAATCTCATTGGCCGCATGCCGGCGCGCTTCCGCCATGGCATAGGCCAGCGCGTGGGCGCTTTCCAGGGCCGGAATGATGCCTTCCAGGCGGCTCAAGGTTTTAAAGGCCGCCAGGGCCTCGGTGTCGGTAATCGATGCGTAGCGCACCCGGCCGGTGTCTTTGAACAGGGCGTGCTCGGGACCCACGCCGGGGTAGTCCAGGCCGGCGGAGATGGAATGCGCTTCTTTGATCTGGCCGTTTTCGTCCTGCAGCAGGTAGGACTTGGAACCGTGCAGCACACCCACGCTGCCGGCCGTCAGGGTGGCGGCGTGTTTGCCGGTGGCGATGCCGCTGCCGGCGGCCTCGACACCCACCATGGCAATGTCGTCGTCCACAAAGGGGTAGAAGAGTCCCATGGCGTTGCTGCCGCCGCCCACGCAGGCCACCAGCAGATCCGGCAGTCGTCCGGCGGCTTCCAGGATCTGCCGGCGCGCCTCGATGCCGATGACCTGCTGGAAATCACGCACCATGGCCGGGTAGGGGTGCGGGCCGGCCACGGAGCCGATGACGTAGAAGGTGTCCCGCACGCGGGTCACCCAGCTGCGCATGGCCTCGTTCATGGCGTCCTTGAGCGTACCGGTACCGGCATCGACGGCAACGACCTCGGCGCCAAGGAGCTTCATGCGCTGGACGTTGGGCGCCTGGCGGCGGATGTCCTCGATCCCCATGAAGATGTGGCACTGCATGCCGAAAAGCGCCGCCGTGGTGGCCGTGGCCACCCCGTGCTGGCCGGCGCCGGTCTCGGCGATCAGTTTCCGTTTGCCCATCCAGTGCGCCAGCAGCCCCTGGCCCAGCGTGTTGTTGATCTTGTGCGCGCCGGTGTGGGCCAGGTCTTCGCGTTTGAGGTAAATGCGCGCGCCGCCGACGTGATCACTCAGGCGCTTGGCCGCATACAGCGGTGTGGGGCGGCCGGCGTAATGCGTCAAAAGCGCCGCCAGTTCTTTTTGGAAACCCGGCTTGGGTGTGATCTGCCGGTAGGCCGTTTCCAGCTCCAGCAGGGCCGGCATCAGCGTTTCGGCCACGTACCGTCCGCCGTAGGGTCCGAAATGTCCGTGGTCGTCGGGAAGGGTGCCGGCGGTGGGCTCTGCATTCATGAAAAGATCCTCCTTGGTTGATTATGGAGTGAAATCTCTGCCAGCGCCGCCATCAGCGCTTTGACGCGCGCCAGGTCCTTGACACCGGGCTGTTTCTCTACCCCCGAGCTGACATCCACACCGTCCGGTCGGGCCGCGGCCACGGCGGCGGCGATGTTGCGCGGTGTGATGCCGCCGGCCAGGATCAGCGGCGCCCCGAGATCAAATTCGCGGGCCTGTGACCAGTTCCAGGCCATGGCGTTGCCGCCCGGCAGCGGGCCCCGGCCGCATTCGACCAGAAAAGCATGCGGCGCATAGTCGGCGGCGGCGCCGAAGTGCGGGCTGCGGTCGGCAAACAGGGCCTTGATCACCGTGAGCCCTGTGCGGCGCAGGCGCGCGACGAGGTCAGGCGTTTCACTGCCGTGAAGTTGGACCGCGGTCAGGCCGCAGGCATCTGCCGTTGCCATGATGCGCTCGAAATTAGCATCCACGAAAACCCCCACGCTGCTCACCGCTGCCGGCAGCACCCGGGTGATGGACCGCGCCTGGGTGAGGCTCACATGGCGTGGACTCTGGGCATAAAAGACCAGGCCGATGGCATCAGCCCCCAGGGCGGCGCAGACCCGGGCTTCCGCCGCGCGGGTGAGCCCGCAGATCTTCAACTGGGGCCGGCTGTGCGTGTGATTTTCGGGTATTCGGTGGTCTTGCACGTCACGTTCCGCTTTCAGGCGGTGTCCGCCGGCATCCGGCGGCGGACAGTGTTTTGATGAAAGCCGCCGGATCCGCGGCGCGCACCAGACTTTCGCCGATCAGGAAATTAAAAATGCCGGCATCCAGGTTCGCCCGGATGTCCAGAGGACTGCCGATGCCGCTGGCCGCCACCGGGACCTGTCCGGGCGCCAGGTGCGACACGAGTTCAACGGCATTGCCGATGTCGGTGGCAAAGTTCGTCAGGTTGCGGTTGTTGATGCCGATAAGCTGCGCACCGGCCGCCGAGGCCTTTTCCAGGTCCGCCGGGCTGTGGATCTCAACCAGCGCGTCGATGGCAAGCGCGCGGCACAGGTCGAGGTAGTCTTCGAGCTGCCGGGCGGAAAGTACGCGTACGATGAGCAGCACGGCATCGGCGCCCATGGCAGCGGATTCGTAGATCTGGTAGGACGCCACCATGAAATCCTTGCGCAGCACCGGTAGCCGCGTGGCGTTGCGGGCCGCCTGCAGGTCGCCGGGCCGGGCGTCGAAAAAAGGGCCGTCGGTAAGGACCGAGAGGGCGGCGGCGCCGCCGCGTTCGTACTGCACGGCCAGGTGAACGGGGTCCAGGTCCGGGCAGATGGGGCCTTTGGACGGCGAGGCGCGCTTGATCTCGGCGATGATGTTGACGCCCGTTTGCCCCGGCTGCTTCAGGGCCTTGAAAAACGGGCGCTGGTCACGGCGTGCGGCCGCGATGCGCTGCAGGGCCGCCGGCGGGTTTTCGGCGGCGGCGCGGGCCACGTCCTGTTTCTTGCGGGCGATGATTCTCGTCAGAAAATCCACGGGTTCATCCGTTTTCGCAGGTGTAAGCGATGAGCGCCTGCAGTTTCTCCAGGGCGCGGCCGGAATCGATGGATTCCGCGGCCAGGGCCATGCCCTGGACCAGGCCGCCCACCCGGCCGGCGGCGGTCAGTGCGGCCGCGGCGTTGATCAGCACGACATCCCGACGGGGGCTCTTTTCGCCGCCCAGGACGGCACGCGTGATGGCGGCGTTTTCAGCGGGGGTGCCGCCTTTGAGGTCCTCGGGCGCCGCCACGTGGTCGAAGAACTGCAGCGGTTCGATATCGTAGGTGCGGATATGGCCGCCCTTGAGCTCCGAGATGCGCGTGGGCGCGCAGATGCTGATCTCGTCCAGCCCCTCCTGGCCGTGCACCACGAAGGCCCGCCGGGTGCCCAGCAGCTGCAGGGCGGCGGCGAACATCTCGGTGAGCTGGGGGGCATAGACCCCCAGCAGCTGGCAGTTGGCCCCGGCCGGGTTGGTCAGCGGCCCCAGCATGTTGAAGATGGAGCGCAGGCCGACCTCCTTGCGCGCACGCGCGGCAAAGCGCATGGCGCCGTGGAAGCGCGGCGCAAACAAAAAACCGATGCCGATCCGCTCCAGGCACTCCTCGACGATTTCGGGGTCGGCGTCGATTTTAACCCCCAGCGCCTCCAGCAGGTCGGCGCTGCCGCACTGGCTGGAGACCGAGCGGTTGCCGTGCTTGGCCACGGTGACATCGCAGCCGGCCACCACGAAGGCGGTGGTGGTGGAGATGTTGAAGGTATCGGCGCGGTCGCCGCCGGTACCGCAGGTGTCCACCACCACCGAACCGGCGGCCTGGATGCGGGCGGCCTTGCGCCGCATGGCGGTGGCGGCGCCGGCCAGCTCTTCAAAGGTTTCGCCCTTGGTGGCCAGCGCGCCCATGAAGGCCCCGATCTGGGCGTCGGTAATGTTGCCTGAGAAAATGGCTTCGACGACGTCCGCCATCTGTTCGCCGGTCAGGTCCTGGCCCGCGATGATGCGGGCTAAATTTTCGGTAAACATCCGGTGTTCTCCTGCAATTGTGACGGGTTAGTGAATATCCGAAAGAAGAATGCGGGCGATTTTCTCCTGCTGCGCCCGCTTGCGGGGGCTTCGGATGTCGATGAAAATGCTGCCTTTGATCAAGGCCAGGCGCTTTACACGGTCATCGCCGGCCCAGAAGGCCGCATCCCCCAGGCCGGGTACGGTTTCGATTTTCGAAAGAATCCCCAGGGTCTGCCGCATCTTATCGAAATCTCTTTTGGCTTCGGCGGCGCCCCCTTCGTGGTAAACGGAAAAAGAGATCGATTTCAAGAAGTTGCTTTTGGACCGGATGACGCACCGGCTCGGAAGGTCATCAAAGGTCTGTACCAGAAGATCGGACTGCCGGACGCCCAGAATATCGGCGGCCTGTGCTTTCGATACGGCCTGGCAGGGGCCGCGGCCTTTCGACGCGGCCGCAGCGGCCGTGGTGGCGTAACCCAAAAAAAAGGCGCACAGAAAAAACAGCAAAACCTTGCGTTCATGCATCTTTTCGTTCCTCTCTGGTCAATTTCAAAAAATTTCTGAGAATGCGCTTTCCCACCGTGGTCATGATGGACTCCGGGTGAAACTGGATGCCCTCGGTGGGATGTTTGCAGTGCCGCAGCCCCATGATCTCGCCGTCGTCGGATTCGGCGCTGATCTGCAAAGCAGCGGGGAAGTCCTCGTGTGCCACCGCCAGCGAGTGGTAGCGCATGGCCTCGAAGGGCGACGGGATGTTGTGAAAGATCGTTTTGCCGTCGCAGGTGACCGGCGAGGTCTTGCCGTGCATCAGTTTCTTGGCGGGGATGATCTGAGCGCCGAAAGCGGCGGCAATGGCCTGGTGGCCCAGGCAGACGCCCAGCATCGGCAGTTTGCCGGAAAAATGCCGGATGACGTCAAGGGAAATCCCGGCCGACTCGGGCCGGCCGGGGCCCGGCGAAATGACGATGCCGGCCGGCGCCAGCTTCACCAGTGCGTCGACGCCTATGGCATCGTTGCGCACCACGCGGACTTCAGCGCCCATCTGGCGCAGGTACTGCACCAGGTTGTAGGTAAAGGAATCGTAGTTGTCGATGGTGACAATCATAACGCGCAATCCTCCGGCCTGCGGTTGTGCCGCCCCGCCAGCTGCAGGGCCTTTTCAATGGCCATGGCCTTGTTGACGGTCTCGAGGCGTTCGCTTTCGGGATCCGAGTCGGCCACGATGCCGGCGCCGGCCTGTAGGATCAGCCGGCCGTTTTCGATGCTGGCGGTGCGGATGGTGATGGCCAGGTCCATGTTGCCGGAAAAGGAGATATACCCCACGGCGCCGCCGTAAGGCCCGCGGGCGGTGGGTTCCAGTTCGTGGATGATCTGCATGGCGCGCACCTTGGGCGCACCGCTCAGGGTGCCGGCCGGGAAGGTGGCCCGCAAGAGGTCCCAGGCGTCCAGTCCGGTCTGCAGGTCGCAGCGGATGTTGGACACCAGGTGCATGACGTGCGAGTAGCGTTCGACGACCATCAGTTCGGTGACCTGCACACTGCCGGTCCGCGCCACGCGTCCCAGGTCGTTGCGGCCCAGGTCCACCAGCATCAGGTGCTCGGCGCGCTCCTTTTCGTCCTTGAGCAGTTCATCGGCCAGCCGCCGGTCGGCCGGTTCGCTGGCACCCCGCGGCCGGGTGCCGGCAATGGGCCGCAGCGTGCAGACGCCGTTTTCCAGGCGCACCATGGTCTCCGGCGAAGAGCCGATCAGGACGGTGCCGTCCAGGTGCAGGTAAAACAGGTAGGGAGACGGGTTGACGTAGCGCTGGACGCGGTACAAAAGCCAGGGGTCGGGCGGGTTTTCGCAGACGAAAGGCTGCGAGATTACCGTCTGGATCACATCGCCGGCCAGGATGTGTTTTTTGATGCGGCGCACCTTGTCGCAGAAATCCGCTTCGGCGACCAGAGGGTGCAGGCGGCAGGCAGCGGCCGCCGGGGCTGCCGGCGTCGACGGCAACGGCTGCCGGATGCCCTCCAGCAGGGCCTCCAGGCGTTTGCCGGCCGCTTGATAAAGATGCGCCGCTGACGGCCCGTCGACTGCAAAGGCGATCACCACCGCAAACAGCGTGTGCCGGATGTTGTCGAAGATGATCAGCTCGTCGGGAACCATGAACTGCGCCAGCGGCCGGTCCGGCGCCAGGCGGTTGGGGATTTTTTCGAAAAAAGAGACCGTTTCATAGCTGAAAAAGCCCACCAGGCCACCCCAGAAGCGCGGCAGCTGGGGCATGTGGGCCGGTCGGTAAGCATGCATCAGGGAGCGCAAAATGGCCATGGGCTCTCCATGCGCAACGGTTTTTACGCCCCGCCGGTCCTCGCTTTCCACGCGGTCGGCAAATACGCGCACGCGCATGTGGGAGGATATGCCCAGAAAACTGTAGCGTCCCCAGTGTTCACCACCTTCCACACTTTCAAACAAAAAAAGCGCGGGCCGGCTCCGGTAGTACTTTTTCAGGAGCGACACCGGTGTCTCGGTGTCGGCCAGGATTTCGGCGCACACCGGAATGACGTTGCAGTCCTTGGCCAGGGCACTGAAAGTCTGCTTGTCCGGAAAACGGTTGAGTTCCATGCTGCGGGTTTCCTTTTGCGGGATCTTGCCGACCCCGCTGTCAGGGTTTTTCAGGTGCCAACAGTTGCGCTCGAGCCGCGCCATATGCATTTCTGCCAGGCTCGGGATTCCGGCCCCCGGAAAAAAAGAGGCCGCGGAAAAATGTCCGCGGCCCCTCCTGAAATTCAAAAACCGCGGGCGGCGTCTTGCCTGCGGTTTACGGTGTTTTCGGTTTTACAAAATCAGTCCGGCATCTTTCCGCTGACAGGCGCCTGTAAAATAACAGGCCACCACCAGTGGCCGGGTAGCATATCGCTTGGTTTGCAGTTGGCCGCCATGAATCGCCTCTAAAAACTCTTCTAAAATGTATTGCCGCTAAAATAAACGCAAGCCGCCGCGCTTGTCAAGCAAAATCAGGAAAAATTCGCGCCTTTCCGAGAAATGTCAACCAGGACTGCGGGATATGCAGGTCCGGCTTTTGTTTTTGCCGGCAGCCTGGCTGCATAGATACGCTGATGTATTGTAATTTGAAATGTGGTATAGGTGACATCGGCGAGCGCAATTTTTGCCTGTCCGCCAGGAACATGGCCTGACGGCCGCCTTGGCAAGCAGGCTGCAGTGCGGCGGGTGCCTCAACGCTGACAATCTGCGGGCTCATGGTTTGCGCGCACCCTGAAGAAAAAGAAAGGAGATGATGATGTTTGCAAAAGGGAAAATCGCATGGGGGATCGTCATGTTGTCTGCCGGGATTTTGGTGTTGACGGGTGTCACGGGCGCGTTTGGGGGGAAGATCAGGGAATTTTCAGCAGACAATGTGACGTTGGACGCCAACGGTCACGTTAAGCAACGAAGCAGGATTTATATGCGGCGTGACATGATGCGCAGTGACATGCCCCTACCCGCTGGCAGGCTGATGATCATTTACCGCCGCGACAAGGGGGAAATGTGGGCGCTCAATCCGGACAGGAAAATCTACGTTCAAATGCCCATGGACGAGAAGAAATGGGAGCAGCAAGCCAAGAGCGTGGTAAAATCAAAGGATGCCAGCGTAATCGGCCATGAAACCATAAACGGCTACCGCTGCGTTAAAAAAAAGGTGACCCGCACCTTAGAGTTCATGGGCCGGAAAATGAAGAGCACCCAGACCATCTGGGTTGCAGACGAGCTGGACATTCCCATCCGTACCCGCTCGCATGGTGTGACCAGAGAACTGCGCCATATCAAAAAAGGGCGGCCTGCTGCCAAGTACTTTCAGGTTCCGGCCGGCTATAAAAAGGTCGGCAACGATATGGGTGCCCTGTTCATGGCGATGCATGGCGGTGCCCCGCAGCAGGGGCATGCGGCCGCTCAGGGACACGCCGCCGGTCCGCAGGGCTTCAAACTGCCCTTCAAGATGCCAAAGGGGCTTAAATTCCCCTTTGGCAGCACCAACTGAGCGCGTCCGGGTTTTCCGGCATATGCTCCTGTGGGCCGCGGCGGGGGCCTTAAACGTTGAAGCGGAAGTTGATGATATCGCCGTCCTTGACGCGGTAAGTCTTGCCTTCCAGACGCAGCGTGCCGCGTCTGCGTGCCTCGGCGGTGCTGCCGGCGTCCATCAGGTCGCCGTAGGAGACCACTTCGGCGCGGATGAAACCCTTCCTGATGTCCGAGTGGATCACCTCGGCGGCGGCCACGGCGACGGTGTCCTGCCGCACGGTCCAGGCGCGCACCTCGTCGTCTCCCACCGTGAAAAAGGAAATCAGCCCCAGCAGGTCGTAGGCTTCCCGGATCACACGATCCCGGGCCGATGCGCGGATGCCAAACTCGGCCAGAAACTCGGCGGCGTCGGCCTCGTTCATCTGGGACAGCTCCCACTCCAGTTTTCCGCGGATCACCAGGCGCTTTTCGGCGGGGCCGCCTTCGGCCATGTCCGGCAGGCGGTCGTCATCGTCGGGGTTGTTGAACAGGATCATCACCGGTTTGGCCGTGAGAAAGGCGTATCCGCGCAGCAGCTTGGCGCTGGCAAGTTCCGGGAAACGCCGCAGCGGCTGTTCATCTTCCAGGTGCCGGCGGCAGGCTTCGAGCAGTGACAGCTCTTCGGGGTTGGGCTTTTTGCCGCGCTTGGCGTCGGCCGCCAGGCGCTCGATGCGCTTCTCGGCCACGATCAGATCGGCCAGGATCATCTCCTGCAAAAGCGCCAGGTGGTCTTTTTGCGGCCGGGGCGGCGCACCGCCGGCATCCGTGAAGTTGCGCACCACGTGGATCAGGGCATCGGCATCGCGCACCCTGCTCCACAGGGCCTGCTCGCGATGGGGCTGGCCGCCGTAAGCGGCGCTGTCCGGCAGCAGAAATTCCACCTGGGCATAGATGGTTTTGCGGGGACGGTACAGGCGGCTTAAGACATCGATGCGTTCATCCGGTACTTTGATCGCGGCGATGCGGTCTTCAGCCTTGGCGGCCTGGTCCGCCGGCAGGCCGGTGAGGGCTTCGAAAACCGACTGCCGGCCGGAGCCCGGCAGCCCGATGATAGCGGATTTCATAGCGGTATGGCTCCTTGCGGCTTCGTGGAAAAAACAGTTTTGTGGTGGCGGCCACCGGGATTTTCAGGGCAGCAGGACAACGGCCTCGATCTCGACGGCGGCGCCTCTGGGCAAAGCGGCCACCTGGACCGTGGCACGCGCCGGCAGGCTGGACTGGAAATATTGGGCGTAGACCTGGTTTACCGCCGGAAAGTCGTGCATGTCCGCCAGGTAAATGGTGGTTTTGACCACATGTTCAAGGTCGGCGCCGGCAGCCCGGGCGACGGCGCGCAGATTCTGAATCACGCGGTGGGTCTGGTCTTCGATGCCGCCGTCCACCATTTCGCCGGTTTGCGGGTCCAGCGGAATCTGGCCGGAGATAAAGAGAAAATTCTGTGCAACGACTCCCTGGGCGTAAGGTCCGATGGCGGCCGGCGCCTGCGCGGTGGAAACGGTGTGGATGTTGCGCGGATCTGCCATTGGCGGTCTCCTGTTTGGGTGGAAGAGATAATGCAGGTAACCTACAGCAGCCGGCGGGCTTTTTCAAGGGCTGTGCCGGACGACATTTTATTTGACTTTACGGCCGACTTCTTTCATAGAGCCATTGACAGACAGGCGCTGTTCATTATCTTCTTTTATGGCTTTATGGCGTATCGGGCGGCCCGGGCGGGGTGCGGACTCGGGCGCTGCCGTGACAATCATACAGGAAAGGCGGGAAAATGGAAGCGACAGACAGCAAGGCGGAAAAAAACGGCGACCGGAAGGCCGGCACCTGGCGGGTGAAGGTCGGACTGGCGCAGATGCTGAAGGGCGGCGTGATCATGGACGTGGTGACCCCCGAACATGCCAAGATTGCCGAGGCGGCCGGCGCCTGTGCCGTCATGGCCCTGGAACGGGTTCCGGCCGATATCCGCGCTGATGGCGGCGTGGCGCGCATGAGCGATCCCGGGCTGATTCAGCGCATCATGGACACCGTCTCCATTCCGGTCATGGCCAAGGCGCGCATCGGCCACTTCGTGGAGGCCCAGATCCTGCAGGCCATCGGCGTGGATTACATCGACGAGAGCGAGGTGCTCACGCCGGCCGACGAGGCGCACCACATCAACAAGCACGACTTTACGGTGCCCTTTGTCTGCGGCTGCCGCAACCTGGGCGAGGCCCTGCGGCGTATCGGCGAAGGGGCCGCCATGATCCGCACCAAGGGGGAAGCCGGCACCGGTGACGTGGTCGAGGCCGTACGCCACGCCCGTGCGGTCATGGGCGAAATCCGCCGCCTGCAGAACATGCCCGCTGAAGAGCTGATGGCCTACGCCAAGAGCATCGGCGCACCCTATGATCTGGTCAAAGAAACCCGCGCGCTGGGGCGCATGCCGGTGGTCAACTTCGCCGCCGGCGGCGTGGCCACGCCGGCGGATGCCGCCTTGATGATGCAGTTGGGGGTGGACGGTGTTTTCGTGGGATCGGGTATTTTCAAGAGCGGCGACCCGGCCAAACGCGGCAAGGCCATCGTGGCGGCGGTGACGCACTACAACGACCCCCAGGTGCTGGCCGAAGTCAGCCGTGACCTGGGCGAACCCATGGTCGGCATCCAGGTCAGCGAACTGCCCAAGGAAGACCTGCTGGCCGGGCGCGGATGGTAGGATCCCGGCCCGTGGCGGTCCATCCGCAAAACCTGGTGTTTAACGGCGGTCGCCGTCAGCCGAAGGTACAGAAGGCACGTGTGGGGTTGCTGGCCCTGCAGGGGGATTTCGAAGAGCATGCCAACATGCTGCGCCGGCTGGGCGTTCAGGCCGTGGAAACCCGCCGCCCGGCGCAGCTGAAAACGCTGGATGCACTGATCGTGCCGGGCGGCGAGAGCACCACCATCGGCAAGCTGGCACAGCAGTTCGGTTTGATGGCGCCGCTGAAAGACTTTATCCGCAGGGGCCGCCCGGTGTGGGGAACCTGCGCCGGGCTGATTTTCCTTTCGCGGCACATCCATGCCGCCGGCAGCGGTGCCGATGTGGTGCCGCCCCGCCTGGCGGTCATGGACATTTCCGTCAACCGCAATGCTTTCGGCCGCCAGGTGGACAGTTTTGAGGCCGACCTGGCGGTACCGTCATTGGAGCAGGGCGTCCGCCGGCCGTTTCGCGCCGTGTTCATCCGTGCGCCGCGCATCGAGAAGGTGGGCCCGGCAGTCGAGGTGCTGGCAACGCTCCCCGACGGGCAGACCATCGTAGCGGCCCGGCAGGGCAACCTGCTGGCCACCTCTTTTCATCCCGAACTGACCGCCGACACCCGCTTTCACGCCTACTTTCTCGGCATGCTGCGCAAAGCCCGGCTTTAGCCGCCCGTGTTGGCGGCATTGTGCCGACGCTACGCGCCCGCCGAATTTATGACCTGAATCTTGCACAGGCAATTTTGAAAACTTATAAAATTGCAATGTTATCTCATGGTTGTCTACGGATGCAGCGCGATATTTTTCAGCGTCATTGGTATGTTCGGAAACCTTCCATTTTGACTTCAAAATTGTCTGCCCTGCGGGAGCGCCGATTTTACCGCCTCTACTGTGTTGCAGGGCAGTTGCGGTAGTATACTACAGCTGCATGCCCTGCGCCTTGTATAGGCGGCAAACGCGACGCTTGTAAAAATTCAGGTATTTCCTTGACAGGCGGCCCGCCTGTATTATATATACCCATATAGTTATATATAGAAGCCGGATGTTGACGTCCCCAACTTGATCCGCCGGGCCTGGGGGTGCCGGCGGCTGACCCAAAGCGGGGTTTTCCCGCCAGACGAGGTGAACGACCCAAAATGAAACCCATGCAAACATTGCCCATGGCTGACTGCGGCTGTTCAGCCAAAACTGAAGTACAGGCCGCAACCCTATCTTCTGAAAAACAGGGCGGCATTTTGCCGGCCGGCAAAATCGCCCTGGGTGTGGCCGGCCTGGCCCTGTGGGTCGTGGTTTACATGCAGCTTCTGCCGCTGTCGCGCCTGCTGACCTATTCCCTGTTCGGCATTCAGACCGGCACGCACCTGGGTGAAGCCGTCCAGTTTTTTCTCTACGACACCCCCAAGGTCCTGATGCTGCTGACGCTGGTGGTTTACGGGGTGGGGATTCTGCGCAGCTTTTTCACACCCGAACGCGCGCGCGCGGCCCTGGCCGGAAAACGGGAATCGGTGGGCAACGGGCTGGCTGCCCTGCTGGGCATCGCCACGCCCTTTTGTTCCTGTTCGGCGGTGCCGTTGTTCATCGGTTTTGTCACCGCCGGCGTCCCTCTGGGGGTCACCTTTTCCTTTCTGATCGCCTCGCCCATGATCAACGAGGTGGCCGTGGTGCTGCTGTACGGCCTCTTGGGCTGGAAAGTCATGGCCCTTTACGTGGGCACCGGCCTTATCGTAGCCATCGTGGCCGGCTGGGTCATCGGGCGCCTGAAAATGGAGGCGCACATCGAAAAGTGGGTGCGGGAAATGCGTGTGGGCACCCCGCTGACCCTGGACCGCAAGCTGACCTGGGCCGACCGTTTCGGCCAGGGGTGGCAGTCGGTGAAAGAGATCGTCGGCAAGGTGTGGATTTATGTCGTGCTCGGCATTGTCGTGGGCGGGGCCATCCACGGCTACGTGCCCGAAGGCATGATGGCGGCCATCATGGGCAAGGGCGCCTGGTGGTCGGTGCCGGCCGCCGTGCTCATGGGCATTCCCATGTACTCCAATGCCGCCGGCGTTGTTCCCATCCTGGAGGCCCTGATCGGCAAGGGCGCCGCCCTGGGGACGGCCCTGGCCTTCATGATGTCGGTCATCGCCCTGTCGCTGCCGGAAATGGTTATTTTGCGCAAGGTGCTCAAACCGCGCCTGATCGCAACCTTTATCGCCGTGGTGGGCGGCGGCATCCTGCTGGTGGGCTACCTGTTCAATGCCGTAATCGGGTAGGGCCCCCCAGAGGCTTCTATTTTCAGATTCCTTCTGATACGACGACAGCCGGTGCGCCGGATGCGAGGGCGCACCGGCTGTCGCTATTTTCGACCGCCGGCCCGCACCTGACGGCTGCAGGTCGCCCCCCCTGCTTTTTCCGTCCCCGCGCACGGCCGCGCTTCCCGGTATTTGCCTTCCCGCCGCTCTGGTTGTGAAACGGCCGGGTGAAACCGTAAGGAACCAGGGTGCCTGCACGACTGTATAATTGACGGCTCGCTGCAGGGCGCTATGGCTGGCGGAGCAAAGCGGGGCGCACATGATCTGGCACTGGGGGCGACGAGTGCGATTTGATGACGGCAGGCAGCGGCCCCGGATCAACTCCAGGCAAGAGGTGAAACCATGAATACGAAAAGCATGACTTTAAAAATAGACGCGCTATCTTTCAGGTGGCTATCGGGGAGCCTGATTTTGCTGGTCGCGGCGTTGTTGGTTGTCGGATGTGCAGGCACTTACGGCCGCTTGAAAACCAGCCCCGAAGTTTCGGGCGCCTTTGCCGCCAAACGCATGCTTGCGGACTACCATTACTTCTATGACGGGCGCGAAACACTGCCCTATGCGATTATCGGGATAAAAGACGGATATACGCTGGCCTCGAAATTCTGGACGGCGATTCCGCGCGGTGACGCGAAATTTGCAAAACTGGTGGAAGGTATTTCGGCATCCAGCCTGGCCTATGCGCATGGCTCCTACATCCTGGATCCTGATGGAAACTCCGTGGGAATCTGGTTTTCCACCGTGCCGCATGCAACGGTCGAGTTTCTGGCGGACAGGCGCGTGCGGGTTTACTCGCCCTATTCGCCGGCCAGCCGTTCTTCTTTCGTGGGCCACGGACGGTATTGATGCCGCGCAGAGCGTATGGCCACCTTGCGCAACGTGCCCGCGGCAGGTGCCTGGCGTACTGCCGGGCGCCTACACTTTCCCCCGGCTGACCAGCCCGGCGAAGTGCTCGAAGGAGCGGTCGAAGGTGCGCTCGGCGGCGTCCGGGAAGCAGCAGGCCGGCAGCTGGCGCATTTTCAGATGATAGCGGATGCACTCGCAGCAGATGCCCTTGCGCGGGCACGGTTCGTAGCTGCAGTTGCATCCGGCGAGGTTGTCTTCCTTCCGGCATTCCATGGCATGTCCCTCCTCAAGGTTGTAATGATGGGACATTATACCAGCAGTGCGGCCAAAAGGCAAAAGCTTGCCGGTGCGCGCCGCCCGATTTGTTTCCGGCGTTGCCAGTTATCCTGGAATCGGCTATAGAAAGGATGGACCGCCGGCGCAGCATGCCGCGAAACGGCCGGACAGGAAGGCTTGCACAGTACCTGCGAAGGAGGAAAGATGACTTCACGCTTGCGTCCCGATAGTTATGCCCGCCAGACCCTCGAACGCTACACCGGCTCCAGCCTGGAGGATTTCGGCGCCTACATCCTCTTGTGCAATTTCCGGCGCTATGTGGATGCTTTTTCACAGCAGAGCGGAGCAGCGGTGCAGTCCGCCAACTGGCACGTCGTGCATGACACCAAGAGAAGCATCAGCCTGATCAACTTCGGCGTGGGGTCGCCGTCGGCCGGTATCGTGATGCACTGCCTCTCCTACCTGGACCGCGTGGAGTGCGTGCTGATGCTCGGCATGTGCGGCGGCATCGACGACAGCCTCGAGGTCGGCGACCTGCTGATCCCCACGGCCAGCGTGCGCGATGAAGGCACCAGCAGGCACTATCTGCCCCAGGATGTGCCGGCACAGCCCAGTTTCTGGATCAACCGGGTCAGCGAGGAAGTCATTGCCCGGGCCCAGGGGCGCCTGCCCAAATCGGGCATCATGATCACCACCGATTTCCGCATGTGGGAGTTCGACCGTGAGTTTATCGATTACCTGCTCGACCACCGCATTCTGGCCGTGGACATGGAGATCGCCACCTTGTTTGCGGTGGGCTACGCGTTAAACGTGCCGGTGGGGGCGATCATGCTGATCTCTGATCTGCCGCTGCGCAAGGGCGGCATCAAGGACAAGCAGCACGCCGCCGAGATCTTCGAAAAATACACCGGGCTGCACCTGGACCTGGGCGTTCAGACGCTGGCTGAAATTGCCCGCCGCAATCACATCTCCAAAAAGCAGCGCTCCAAGTGCCAGTGGTAGCATTGCGCGCGGACTTTTAAGACCACCGTGCCCGTCCGCCTTTACCCGCCGATGAACCGCTGCCAGAGAAAGCGCGGCACGTCGATGACGTTCTGGTAAATGACCTGCGACCACGGCATGGCGCCGTCGCGCGACACCATCCGGGTGGCGTACTGGACCAGCAGGCCGCCGTTCCAGAAAATCAGCATTCCCACCAGCGCAAACCGCCAGCCAATGGATTTGACCGGCCGGCGCTCCAGCCAGTATGCCAGGCCCAAGGCCAGAAAGGGCAGGGTGCCGATGAAATAGCGGTTGCCGAAAGAGGCCCCGGCCCACCAGGCGGACCAACTTCCCACGATCAGCAGCTGGGCTGTAAATCCGGACAGGCCCACCCAGGCCAGAACATGAGGCGGCTGTTTGTCGCGGAGAGAGCCGATCAGACCGGCCAGGCAGAGGATGAACAGCGGGTGCCAGGCCAGTACGCCGCCGCGCTCGCTGAAAAGCGTTTTCACGGCAAAGCGCGGCCAGGGTGCGAAAGCGGCCACCGATCCGTTCAGGTAAGGCGCCGGTCCGCTCAACCAGCTGCCGTACAGGTACTTCCAGACAGCGATCTGGGGCAAGAGCACCGCCAGGGCGGCGGCTGCAAAAATGATGGCGTGTGCGGCGGCCGGAACCACGCGCCGTCGCAAAGGGGCCGCTTCTGCTGCCGGACGCAGCAGCCGCCACAGCAGGGCCGTGCCGACGATGGCCAGCCAGGCCCCTTCCTGGATGCGCACCAGCACCAGCAGCCCGCCGGCGGCGCCCAGCACGGCACTTTTATAAAAAGATGGCCTGTGCCAGGCGCTCTCGAAGGCCAGCATCACCAGTGTGGCGGCGAAAAATTCAGCACCGTGGGACATGGAACCGTGCGCCAGGGCGTAAAAACCCAGCGGCGTTGCAAGCAACAGACCCGCCAGCGTGACACCGCAGATCAGAGGGCCGTGCATGCGTCGCAGCCTTTTGTACAAAAGCAGCAGGGCCAGGCTGACCCAGAAATAGGTCCCCAGCCCCACGGCCCAGGCGTAGGGACGCGTGAGCGCCATCAGGTTCGGGTCTGCCGGGCGTCCCGCGGGCAGGATGCGCACAGCGGCCACAAAGGGCGACCACAAAAGGGCCGCACCGATGCCGTAGCGATTGCTGTAGTGGCCGGTCCGAGATGACCGGGGCAGATCCACGAAATGGTAGGGATACTGCTTGATGCGGTCGAAGGCACGGTAATCGTCGGCAAAATCGAGATCGCCGCCGCGCAGCAGCGACGCCAGGTAGACGTAGTTGCCCACACCGTCGTTGCCGCGGATGGAAGGCCGCAGCGCCGCCAGGCCCAGCAGCGCCAGCAGGGCCGCCAGCACTGCGAGTTCACGGCAGCCGGCGGATGGCGGGTGGCGGGTGGTCAGGGCTCTGGAAAGCATGAGACGGTCTTGTGTTCCGCAGCGGGCGGCGGCTGGCAAGCCGGGCGCATCACTTCTGGGCGTCGAGTATCTGCATGAAGCCCGCCAGGGCCTTTTCACTCATGATGGACTTGCGGCGGGCGACTTCCGTTGTCAGCAGGACGTAAATCCCTTCCGAACGGGCGCAGAGCTGCTTGCGGTCGTTGTAAAGCCGGCCCAGGATAGTGGCCTCGCGGTTACGCCGCACTGCGCCGATACGGCCCTTAATGGTCAGCTCGCTCCCGGTGTACACCGGCCGCACGAAATCCACGCGCATGCTTTTGGTCAGGATGAAACGCTTCAAAAAGCGGATGGCGGTCCAGCTCATGATCTCGTCGAGCAGTGTGGAAACCACGCCCCCGTGAACCAGGTTGTCCCAACCGCACAGGTGGGCGCCCACCGTAACCCGGGAAATCACCGTGGTCTCATCGGCGCAAAACCGCATGTGAAGCCCGACGGGATTCTGCGGACCGCAGGCGAAGCAGCGGTGGTCGCCGCGGTTGGGAACCGGACGGTATCGTTGGTCGTCGATGGCGGTCATGGCGGCTAGATCTCTCCCATGATGACGTCGGAGTCGTTGGGCGTTTTCAGGTGCAGGCGACGCAGATTCTTGGCGCCGGCGGCCGAGAGCCATTTTTTGATCCGGGACTCGGAATAGGAGCGCCCCGCCTCCGTGCCCAGCAGCATGTTGAGCGAAAAAAGAGCCGGGAAAAGCGGTCCGTCCAGGCTGTCATCGAGCACGAATTCATGCACCATGAGCAGGCCGCCGGGCTCGGTCGCGGCCGCTGTCTTTTCGACGATCCGCGCGCAGTCCGCCGGGCTTTCGGCATGCAGGATGTGCGACAGCCAGGCCGCATCGTAGCGGCCGGGCACGGGCTGCTCCAGAAAATCGAGCGGCTTGAAAGCGATGCGCTCTGCGAGGCCGTATGCCTGAATGGTTTTTTCCGCAAAGGGCTGCGTGGTGGCCAGGTCGCATACCGTGGCCTTCAGGCCGGGGTTGTGACGGCAGAAATAGATGGCCCAGGTGCCGGGTCCGCCGCCCAGATCGAGCAGGTGGCGGCGGCCGGATAGGTCGATCTCGGGGACCACCTGCGGGGCCAGGTTGCGTGCGATGTTGAACATGCCCATCAGGAAGTTTTCCCGCTGACTGTCTGATGCCCGCGCGACCTGGTTGCGTTGCGGTTTTCCCGTTGTAACGGCGCGGTCCAGGTGTGCCCAGGATTCGATGAGGTGCCGGTGGTGCCCTACGATGTAGCCCAGGTACTCAGACGACTCCCGGTTCAGATAGGTTTTGGCGGCCGGGCTGTTGCCAAAACGGTCGCCGTTTTTTTCCAGCAGCCCCATGGCCGCAAGGGCGTTGAGCAGAACCTCTGTGGCGCGTCTGTGCGTGCCCATGGCCCGGGCCATGTCGACGGCGGTCAGCTGCCGGTCGCCGATGTGCGTGAACAGGTCGAGGCCCACGGCGGCGTGCAGGGTGCAGCTCTGCCAGTAACTGCTGGCCGTTTCCATAATCTTGGGTGCGCTCCAGGGTGAATTTTGCATGGTGTCTGGCTCCTGCAAAGGTGAAGGCGGCCGTTGGATTACCGGTGCCGCCTTGCCGGTTTTCAGAAAAGTCCCTGCGCCGAAGTCTCTGCCGGGGGCTCTCCGGTGACCAGTTGTTTCAGGGCCGGGTACGACTGCGCGCCCACCAGGCGGCGGTCGGCATATATAAAAGTCGGTACGGCGGTGACCCGCTTGTCAGCGGCTTTTTGCCAGTCCCGGTCCACGGCGGCCCGATAGCGCCGCTGTTCAATGACCCTGCGGGCCTCGTCGCGGGGCAGCTGCACGCTGGCGGCCAGGTCCAGCAGGACGGGAAGGCGCGCCAGGTTCAGTCCCCCGGCGAAGTAAGCGTCAAAGGCCGCCCGGTGAAACGCATCTCCCCGCCCGCGATCTTCCGCCCACTTCCCCAGCTCCTGGGCCAGACGGCTGTTGAAGGTCTTGCGCCGGTCGCCGAAGGCCAGGCCCAGCTCTGCCGCGGTGCGCGCCAGGCGGGCGCACAGCCGGTCGACGGCGGCCGTCGGTATATCGAAAAGCGCTTCTAAGGTCAGGCCTTCGGCCGGGGTCTGCGGATGCAGGGGAAACGCCACCCAGCGGACGTTCACAGACAGTTCAGCGTGCAGTTTTTCGATGCGCCCGGCACTGAAATAGCACCAGGGTCAGATATAGTCTGAAAATACTTCCAGTTGCTCACGTACCTCCACGGCAGTTCCTCAGTGTGGGTGCATAAATTTTAATATTTTCATATCATAATGCAAAGGCGTTGCCGGCGCAATTGCTTTTTAGGCGCCCACCGGGCCCGTGGAATTTTGCTTGCCAAAGGAAAAAGCCTTATTGTATACAGGTTGAGGTCGAATGGCTGAAGGATTGAGGCAGCCGTGTGGGCGCGGCTGATGGAAAATCAACTCAAAGGAAGGAGGACCGGAAATGAAAATGACGAAACTGTGTGTTCTTGCGTTGGCAGCCGTCTTTATGTTGTCAACCGTGGCCCTTGCCGGCACGCTGCAGGATGTGCGCGCCAAGGGCTTTATCCAGGCGGGCGTCAACGGCGGCGTTTTCGGTTTCAGCATGCCCGACAAGAAGGGCGTCTGGAAGGGATTGGACGTGGATACGGCCAGGGCCATTGCCGCCGCGGTGTTCGGCGATGCCAGTAAGGTTAAGTATGTGGCCTTGACGGCGGTCCAGCGTCTGCCCGCACTGCAGTCCGGGGAGATCGATGTATTGTGCCGCAACACCACCCAGACCCTGACCCGTGATACTGTCAACGGGCTGAATTTTGCACATGTCAACTTCTACGACGGTCAGGGATTCCTGGTACCCAAGAAACTGGGCGTCAAAAGCGCCAAGGAGCTCGACGGGGCTACGGTCTGTGTTCTGCCGGGAACCACCACCGAGCTCAACGCCGCCGACTTTTTCCGTTCCCACGGCATGAAGTGGAAACCGGTGGTGATCGAGAACACTTCCGAACTGAACAAGGCCTTTTTCGCCGGCCGCTGTGACGTCCTGACTTCGGACTCCTCGCAGCTGGCGGCCCAGCGCAGCGTTTCGCCCAATCCGGCGAACTATGTGCTGCTGCCTGAAATCATCTCCAAAGAACCCCTGGCGCCGGTGGTGCGCCACGGTGATGACCAGTGGTATGACGTCGTCAACTGGACGGTCATGGCGCTGATCCAGGCCGAGGAACTGGGGATTACCTCCAAAAATGTGGACCAGATGCTCAAGAGCAAGGATCCGCGCATCAAACGCTTTCTGGGCGTGACGCCCGGCCTTGGGAAGGCCCTGGGGCTGGACAATAAGTGGGCCTACAACATCGTTAAACAGGTGGGCAACTACGGCGAGATCTTTGACCGCAATGTGGGACCCAAGACCAAGCTGGGGCTGCAGCGCGGCCTGAACGCCCTCTGGACCAAGGGCGGCCTGATGTATGCCGCACCGTTCAGGTAATCGGTAAGCGGCGCATCACGCGGGAATTTTTCGCAAAAGCGCCGTTGAAATGACGGTTTGCACGTTATGTGCGCTAACTTTTTACAAGCCGTGCGACAGTTGAAATGCGAGGCGCTCCTTTTTTAAGGGGGCGCCTCGAGGCTCCTTTTTAAAGCCGGTTGATGCCGGCCGTATGTTGCTGCAAACCCATGGCGGATACCACAACCGAAAAGATACCCTTCTGGCTCGATCCCAAAAAACGGGCCATTTTATTCCAGATCGGCGTCTTCTGCCTGGTGGCGCTGCTGGCCTACTACCTGGTTTCCAACACGCTGACCAACCTGAAGAGACAGCACATCGCCACGGGCTGGGGGTTTTTGCACAAGGAATCCGCCTTCGAGATCGGCGAGTCCATGATTCCCTACTCGTCGGCCAACACCTATGCCCGGGCACTGCTGGTCGGCGCGCTGAACACCGTCAAGGTGTCGTTCATCGGGATTGTGCTTTCCGTTTTTTTCGGCACGCTGATCGGCGTGGCGCGCCTGTCTTCCAACTGGCTGGTTTCAAAGCTGGCCGGCATTTTCATCGAGGTCATGCAGGACATCCCGGTTTTGCTGCAGCTCTTTTTCTGGTACGCTATTTTTTACGAAACCTTTCCGTCTCCCAGGCAGGCCCTGCACCCCATGGCCGGGCTTTATCTGTGCAACCGGGGTGTGGCCATGGCTTTCCTGTCTCCCCACCCGGCGCACAAATACATGCTGCTGGCTTTTCTGGCGGCGCTGGTCCTGTCTTACGCCGTGTATCGCTGGGCCCGTCAGCGCCAGGCCCGCAAAGGCCTGCCTTTTCCGGTCTTCTGGACCTCGCTGGCGCTGATCATCGGGCTGCCGCTGGCCGTGTGGCTGGCATTCGGTGCGCCCATGCAAATGGATGTGCCCAAGCTGGTGGGCTTCAATTTCAAGGGCGGCATCTCGTTTTCGCCCGAGTTCATTGCGCTGCTGCTGGGCTTGGTGCTCTACACGTCGGCGTTCGTCGCCGAAGTCGTGCGTGCCGGTATCCAGTCCGTGGGCAAGGGCCAGACCGAAGCGGCCAAGGCCATCGGCCTGAAGCAGGGCCAGATTCTGAACCTGGTGATTCTGCCCCAGGCGCTGCGCGTGATCATCCCGCCGTTGACCAGCCAGATGCTCAACCTGACCAAGAACAGTTCTCTGGCCGTGGCCATCGGGTTTCCGGACTTCGTGTCGGTGGCCAACACCACCATCAACCAGACCGGACAGTCCATCGAGGGCGTGGCCCTGATCATGGCGGTTTACCTGATTTTCAGCCTCTCGACCTCGGTGTTCATGAACTGGTACAACAAAAGAGCCGCACTGGTGGAAAGGTAGGGACAAGACCATGGCCGGCGACGCCACATCCATTGCAGCGGCAGACACCCTCAAGCCGCCATCGACGCGCAAGGGCGTGGTCGGATGGGTGCGCGCCAACCTGTTCAACGGTGTTTTCAATTCCATCCTGACACTGGTCACGCTCTGGATGCTCTACAAGCTCGTCCCGCCGCTGGTGCGCTGGGCCTTTATCGACAGCGCCTGGCATACGGGCGGTGCAGCCTGCCACAAGGTGTCCGGCGCCTGCTGGTCGGTGGTCACGCAGAACTTCCGTTTCATCATCTTCGGGTTTTTCCCCTACGACATGCAGTGGCGGCCGCTGGTGGCCATGCTGATTCTGTTTGCCCTGCTGTTTTTCAGCCAGAACCGCAAATATTGGAACCGGTTCCTGCTCTACGCCTGGATCGCCGGCCTTTTCGCCATGGGGCTGCTGATGAAAGGCGGCCTTTTCGGCCTGGCACCGGTTGACAGCACCCAGTGGGGCGGACTGCCGCTGACGTTGCTGCTGTCGGTGTTCGGGCTCACCGCCGCCTATCCGCTGGGCGTGATCCTGGCCCTGGGGCGGCAGTCCCAGATGTCCGGCCTCAGGACCCTGTGTATTCTGTACATCGAACTGATCCGGGGTGTGCCTCTGATCAGCCTGCTTTTCATGGCTTCGATCATCTTTCCCCTCTTTCTTCCCGAAGGGGTGACCATCAACAAGATCCTGCGGGCCCAGGTGGCCATTATCCTCTTTACGGCCGCCTATATTGCCGAAGTCGTGCGCGGCGGGTTGCAGGGTATGGCGCGCGGGCAGTACGAGGCCGCCGAATCCCTGGGGCTGAATTACTACCTGACCATGCGGCTGATCATTTTGCCCCAGGCCCTGAAGATCGTGATTCCACCCACCGTGAGCATCCTGATTTCCGCTTTCAAGGATACTTCGCTGGTGGCGATTATCGCGCTGTTCGACCTGCTCAAGACCTCCCAGTCGGTCCTGTCCAACCCGGAATGGATGGGCTTTAGCCCGGAGGTCTACGTGTTCATTGCGGTTATTTACTTTCTGGGATGCTTTTCCATGTCCAACTACAGCCGGAAGCTGGAGAGGGAGCTGTCCACGGAAGAGTACTAGTGCTTCCTGCAGATTGAAGAACGAGGTTTTCAATGAACGAAAAGGCCGTGCAGCCGTCGGAAGATCCAGACACAGACGAAATCATGATCCAGATGATCGACATGCACAAGTGGTTCGGCGAGTTCCACGTGCTGCAGGGTATCAATCTGACGGTCAGGAAGAAGGAGCGCATCGTGATCTGCGGCCCGTCGGGATCGGGAAAGTCCACCCTGATTCGCTGTATCAACCGTCTGGAGGTGCATCAGCGCGGTAAGATCATCGTCAACGGCATTGAACTGACCAACAACATCCGCAACATCGAAAAAATCCGCGCGGAAGTGGGCATGGTTTTCCAGCATTTCAATCTCTTTCCGCACTTGACGATTCTCGAGAACCTGACCCTGGGGCCTGTGTGGGTGCGCAAGACCCCCAAGAAGGAAGCCGAGGAAACGGCCATGTACTTTCTAGAGAAGGTTCACATCGCCGAGCAGGCCCAGAAATATCCGGGCCAACTTTCCGGCGGGCAGCAACAGCGCGTGGCCATCGCCCGCAGCCTGTGCATGGCACCCCGGGTGATGCTGTTCGACGAGCCGACCTCGGCGCTCGACCCGGAGATGATCAAGGAGGTGCTGGACGTGATGATCGACCTGGCCCGGGAGGGCATGACCATGATCGTGGTGACCCATGAAATGGGCTTTGCCAAAAGCGTGGCGCACCGGGTGCTCTTCATGGACTATGGGCAGATCGTGGAAGAAAATACACCCCAGGCCTTTTTTGAAAATCCCCAGCACGAGCGCACCAAACTCTTCCTCAGCCAGATCCTGCACTGATTTGACCACACCGAAAAGTATGCATGCGCCTGAGGGGCACAACCAGCGATGAAACCGATTGTTGTCATGGTGGGCCGGCCCAACGTGGGCAAGTCGACTTTCTTCAACCGCCTGACGCGCACCAGGGACGCCCTGGTGGACGATATCCCCGGCGTGACGCGCGACCGTCATTACGGCGATGCCACCTGGCAGGAAAGTGCATTCACCCTGGTCGATACCGGCGGATTCGTCAGCGGCGACGACGACCAGTTTGCCGGCAAAATCCGCTTCCAGGTCCGACAGGCTGTTGCCGACGCCGACGTCATCCTGCTGATGCTCGACGGCAAGACCGGCCTGTCACCCTATGACCGGGATCTTGTCCAGCTGGTGCGCCCGCTGGAAAAGCCGGTATTTTACGTCGTCAACAAGATCGACGGCCCCGAGCAGGAGGAAAAGCTCTTCGAATTCTATCAATTGGGAACCGGATCGCTGTACCCCGTTTCAGCCGAGCATGGCTATGGAATATCGGATCTGCTCAACGATCTGGCCGCCCTGCTGCCGCGCAAAAGCGCCCCCGCCGACCACACGGCCTCTGTGCGCCTGGCCGTGGTGGGCCGGCCCAACGTGGGCAAGTCATCGCTGATCAACCGCGTGCTGGGGGAGCAGCGCCTGTTGGTCAGCGACGTGCCGGGAACCACGCGCGACGCCGTAGATACGCTTTGCCGCGTGGAAGGCCGCACGTATCTGCTGGTCGATACGGCCGGCATCCGCCGAAAGGGCCGCGTATCGCGCAGGATCGAAAAATTCTCCATCGTCAAAGCCCTGCGCAGCCTGGACCGCTGCGATGTGGCCCTGATTGTACTCGATGCCGCCGAAGGCATTACCGAACAGGATATCACGGTGGCGGGGTACGCCTTCGAACGCGGCTGCGGCTGCATTCTGTTGCTCAACAAGTGGGATCTTGTGGAAAAAGACCGGCACACCGCGGGGCAGTATCTGGAGCGTCTGCGCATGGATGCCAAGTTTTTGAATTTTGCACCGGTTTTGACGATCTCGGCATTGACCGGGCAGCGGGTTTTCAGGATCTTCAGGCTGGCACAGGAGGTTTACGGACAGTACAGCACGCGCATCGCCACCGGCCCGCTCAACCGAATTTTGTCCGGCGCGGTCAGCCACCACGAGCCGCCGCTTTACCGCGGCCGGCGCCTGAAGTTCTTCTACGCCTCCCAGGTTTCGGCCATGCCGCCCACCGTGGTGTGCTTCGTCAACTACCCGGAAGCGGTTCATTTTTCCTATCGCCGCTATCTGATCAATCAGATCCGCGCGCAGACCGGGCTCGACAAAACGCCCCTGCGGCTGGTGTTCCGCAAGCGCACCGGACGCGGGCAGGGCCCAAAGCGTCGGTAAACGGCTGATCCGGTAAGCAGCTGAACCAAACGGAAGACGGAATTCGTGATACGCAAAGCCACCATTACAGACGTGAAAGTCATCCACGGATTACTGCAGTATTACGGGGAGCGCGGCGAACTTCTCGCGCGCCCCCTGACCGAGCTGTACGACCACCTGCGGGATTTCTGGGTTTTCGAGAATCCCCGGAACCGGAAAATCCTGGGATGCTGTGCGCTGCAGTTCTGCTGGGAGGACCTGGCGGAAGTCCGCTCGCTGGCCGTGCGCGAAGGCCATACGGGCCGGCGTATCGGTTCGCAGCTGGTAGACCATGCGCTTTCGGAGGCCGCGGATTATAACATCAACCGGGTCTTTACGCTTACCTATCGCCCCGCTTTTTTCAAGCGTTTCGGGTTTAGCCAGGTAGACCGCAGCGCGCTCCCCCTGAAAATATGGGGCGGCTGCCTGAACTGCGTGAAATTTCCGCACTGTGACGAAACCGCCATGGTCAAAACGCTTAAGCGTAGATCACGTTGACCGGCAGCGGCGGATGCCGCCGGGCGCCCGGCTTGGGAAGCAGGAACTGGGCGTCGACGCGCAGCCAGTTCAGGTCGGGCTTGAGTTCCCGCAGCTTGCCGTCGTCGGGCGGGCGGGCGTGCTCGGTAATGGCGTAGGCGACCTGCAGGATACATATGTTTGCCTTGCGGTGGCGGCTGACGACATAGACTTTCCTGAATGTGCGGGACGAAATCCCGCGGCTGCGGGCGACGCCGTCAAGTTCGTCGTCGGAAAATCGCATCAGCACCGATTTGGAGACGCCGCGCTCCGAGATGCGCAAAAGCGCCCTGGACTCACTGCTGCCGGCGTAGACCGTGGTGATGCAGGGGATACGCTTCAGGTATTGAATCGCCACCACGGCGGCGGTCCTTCGGCCCCCGGCCATCACCGGCAGACTGTAGTACTCGAAGAACTTTTTCTGCAGGTCCTCGGCGTACTTGTCGCCGCGTTCGTAGAGGTCTTTCGAGATGTAGCGCAGGCTGCGCGCCAGGTCTTCAGCCGCGCTGGCAATGGGCCAGTCCACCTTGACGTGGAAATGGGAGAGCACGTAGCGGTCTTTGGCGTGGCTGGCCGGGTCCCTCTGGATGAGCAGGGCGTAGTCGACGGGAAGCAGGATCTTCAGAAAATTGAGAAAGTGAACCGACTCGAGGTGCTTCTGGTTCCTGTCGAACTTCTGGGCGAGCGGAATCATCTTGGAGCGCATCAGGTTGGTCTTGGTGGTTTTACCCACATCCAGAAAGCGGATGTACTTCTTGTGTGTTGCGGGAACTGAATCTTCGACGAACAAAACCAGGAAGGCATTCTGGCATTCATATTCCACATCCGGGATGCGTGCGCGCGGTTTCAATTCCCGCTTTTCGACAAACGGGTAGGGCCTTTCCTGCTGCTGGAAGTTCCGGTAGGAATCGATCAGCGCATATTCGACCATGAACTCATCCAGTTCGTCACGCAGCAGTTCGTAGTAGGAACGCCTCAGGCGGTTGGCCTGGCTCAGCGATTCCCGGACACCCCAGTACGTCATTCGCGCCTCCCTGTGATAGATTGCCCGCAATCGGGGTAAAAATTTTTAACTATCTAATATCTAACAAAAATATATACGAAGTGTCAACGTTTTTCTGCCTGGTTGTCGTGCTTCTCGATCCAGCGGTACAGCGCGTCCCGCCAGCGGTACGCCGGCAAGACGAGCAGCATGCACAGGGCCACCAGTCCCGCCAGCAGGACATACTGTCCCTGGAAGAGCGACGCCCCCTGGAGGCTGAGAAGCAGTGTGCCCGGCATTCTGCCGACGATCGCGATCAGCAGAAAAACACTTGTCGGCAAAGCACTCATACCGAGAAAGAGGCACAGGTAGTCCTTGGGAAATCCCGGAAAGACGAACAGCACAAAAAGAACGAAAATCCCCTGGTGCCTGACGAAGCGGTCCATCTGGGACAGGCGCCCGGAGGGGATCAGACGGCGCACGAAGCGCTTTCCAAAAAACCGGCCGATGGCGAAGTTGACCAGCGAGCCGATGGACAGGCCGATGGTGGAGTAAACAAAGCCCAGGCCGGTGCCGAACAGGTAGCCGCCGATAAAACCCGTGGCTTCACCGGGGATCGGGGCGAAGATGACCTGCAGGACCTGCAGCCCGATAAAGACTACCGGCGCCCAGTTGCCGAAGGAGGCCAAAAAGGCCTCGGTGCGCTGACGGTCGGTCAGCAAAGCCCAGGCCTGCCGCAGCAGCAGCCAGAGCGGTTGACGGTAGAAAACTGCGGCGGCTGCAATTGCCAGAAGTAGCACCGCGGCCGTCGGCAGCCAACGCCTGGATGTCCTGGTGACACCGGGCCGCCTTTCCGGCTGCTGCTTCGGGGCCACGGATTATGCCGCTCTCTGCTGGGCCTCGAGCAGGGCGGAAACGGCCACCAGCGGGCGGCCCTCCAGCAGGGTCAGGAAGGCCCCTCCGCCGGTGGAAATGTAGCTGACCTTGTCCGCCATGCCGGACTTGTGCACGGCGGCTCCCGTGTCGCCGCCGCCGACGATGGTGAGCGCATTGGATGCGGCCAGACTTTTCACCACATGCGCCGTTCCGTTGCTGAAGGGCTGCAGCTCGAAGACGCCCATGGGGCCGTTCCAGATGATGGTCCCGGCATCGGCCAGGGCTTCGGCGTAAAGCATGGCGGTGGCCGGGCCGATGTCCAGCGCCATATAGTCCGCCGGGATCTCGCGTGCCGGCACCTTGCGCGTGGCCGATGCCGGATCCATGTGCCGTGCGGCCACCACATCCACCGGTAGGTACAGCCGGATGCCACGGCGGGAAGCGCTTGCCATCAGTTCCGCCGCCGCCTCGAGCAGATCGTCTTCAACCTTCGAAGTGCCCACGGGGCAGCCGCTGCTCTTGAGAAAGGTGTTGGCCATGGCGCCGCCGATGAACAGCTTGTCCACATGCTGCAGCATGTTCTGCAGCGCGGCCAGTTTGCTGGAGACCTTGGCGCCGCCGATAATCGCGGCCAGCGGCCGCCGCGGGTCGGTCATGGCCTTTTCGAAGTAGTTGAGTTCGGTTTCGAGCAAAAGCCCGGCCGCGCATGTTGCGACATGCCGGGTAACGGCCACAACCGAGGCATTGGCGCGGTGGCAGACGGCAAAGGCGTCGTTGACATACACATCGCACAGCCTGGCCAGGGCGGCGGCGAAGGCGTCGCTGTTCTGCTGCTCGCCGGCATGGAAACGCAGGTTTTCCAAAAGGACCACGTCTCCATTTTGCATGTGATCCACCAGCGATTCCACGGCACCGCCCACGCAGTCCGGCGCCAGCCGGACCGGCCGGGCGAGCAGCTCGGCGAGCCGCCGGGCCACGGGCTGCAGGCTCAGCCGCGGAACCGGTTTTCCCTCAGGGCGGCCGAGGTGGGAGGCCAGGACGACTTTGGCGCCGGCCGCAACGGCGTGCTGCACGGTGGGCAGCGCGCGGCGGATGCGGGCATCGTCGCTGATCTGGCCCGCCTTGTCCAGCGGAACGTTGAAGTCCACACGAATCAGGGTGCGCTTGCCGGCAAGTTCGATGTCTGTGATGGTTTGCATGCTCTTTTGCCTCCCTGGCGCAGCAGCCGAAAGGGGTTTGTGCGGTCTATAAACCCTGCTTCCTGCGGCGGCTGAGCCGTTTTTTGCGTGACCAGCGTTCAAAAAAACTGATGACCCCGGAGCGATAGGCCCGCTGCAGCGCCTCTTCATGGACTTCGACGCCGGCTGCACCTTGAACGGCACTGCGCAGGCAGTCGGTTTTGTGGCGGCAGCGCATGCAAGCCGGCGGAGACTGCCGCAGTCCGTCGGCGGTTTTCGGAAAGACCGTATCGAGGTGCCCGAAGCAGTCCGGGCGTGCATTTTCGGGGCGCTTCTTCATAACGGGTTTTCGGCGTGCTGTATTTGACGTTTGATTTTTGCCATCATACCTTGGTCGGCAAAGCTGAAATAGGCGTTGTGGCCGATGATGATGTGCTCGTGGACCGCGATGTCCAGCAGATTCAAAGCCTGCACCAGACGTCGGGTCAGCGCCATATCCTCAGGCGACGGCTGACAATCCCCCGAAGGATGGTTGTGGGCGAAAATAACCGCCGCTGCGTGGTGGCGCAAAGCGGCGGCGGCCACCTCGCGGGGATAGACGGCGCTGGCGGTCAGCGTGCCGGTAAACAGTGTTTCGGCGGCAATGGGCCGGTTTTTGGCGTCCAGGAAGATGACGCGGAATTCCTCCTGGGACTTGTTGCCCATGGCGTGGCACAGAAAAGCAAAAAGATCGCCGGAGTTGTTCAGGGGATCTCCGGCCATCAGGCGCTTTTCCAGGTAGCGGTCGGCCACCGCTTTGATCAGTTTGAGCCCGAAGACGTTTTTGGGCCCGATGCCGTCCACCAGGCACAGCTCTTCCATGGGCGCCTCCATCACGGCCGGCAGGCTTTTGAACTTCTGCAAGGCCGCCTTGGCGGCCGCCTTGCAGTCCCTGCGGGGAGTCGCCAGCGTCAGCAGCAGCTCGATGACCTCGTAATCGTGAAATCCCGCCAGGCCGGCTGCCAGGAATTTTTCGCGCAGGCGCCGCCGGTGTCCCTGCCGGTCGTCGTTTCCGGCTCGATCGTTGGCGGTCACAGTTCATCCAGTTCGGGCTTGAGTTCGCGATTCAGGAGGCGCTTGAGCGCTGCGGCCGGCGAATGGCCCTCGTAGAGCACGCCATAGACTCCCCGGCAGATGGGCATGTCCACGCCCAGGCGCCGTGAAAGGTTGTAGATCGATTTGGCGGTCTTGATGCCCTCGGCCACCATCTGCATGCCGGAGGTAATTTCCCCGATGGACCGCCCCTGTCCGATCTTTTCACCTACCGTGTGGTTGCGGCTCTGTTTGCCGGTGCAGGTCAGCACCAGGTCGCCCATGCCCGCCAGACCTGTGAAAGTGCGGGGGTTGGCGCCCATCTTCAGGCCCAGACGGCGGATTTCGGTCAGCCCGCGGGTGATCAGGGCGGCCTGTGAATTGTGTCCCAGGCCCAGGCCGTCGGCGATGCCGGCGGCGATGGCGATGACGTTTTTGACCGCCCCGCCCAGTTCCGTGCCGATGACGTCGTTGTTGGTGTACACCCGGAAAAAAGGCGTGGCAAAGACCTGCTGCACGCATGCGGCCACCGCATCGTCGGGACAGGCCACGGTGACGGCGGTGGGAACCCGTCGGGCCACTTCGCGCGCGAAGCTGGGGCCCGACAGGACGGCCAGATGTTCTGTTGGCACGTGCGGCAGCACGTCGCGCAGCACGCCGGTGACGGGCAGCAGGGTGCCGTTTTCGATGCCCTTGGAGGCGGTGACGATAACCGCATCGTCGGCCAAGTGGGCTGCAAAGGCACGGGCCGTCCGGCGGACGGTATGCGAGGGCACCACTACCACGACCAGCTGTTTGCCTCCAATCGCTGCGGCCAGGTCATTGGAGGGCCGGATGTTGGCGGACAGCCGGATGCCGGGCAGGTAGGTTTCGTTTTCATGTCGGGTTGCGATCTGCTCTTTTACCTGCTCTTCGTAGACCCACAGGTCCACGCGATACCCCTTTTGCGCCAGCAGGTCCGCCAGCGTGGTGCCCCAGCTGCCGGCACCGATGACGCCGACCGTCAAGTCTGCCGGATTGGTGTTCAGCTGCATGTCGGAATATTCTCCTTACTCCTTTTCGGCCAGGCGCGCGGCGCCGACGATGCGCTCTCCGGGGTCGAGGTCCATCAGCTTGACGCCCTGGGTGTTGCGGCTGATCACCGAAACCCCCTTGACCGGTATGCGGATGATTTTGCCGCCGTCGGTAATCAGCATCAGGTCGTCTTCTTCTTCCACCAGCAAAATGGCCATCACATGTCCGTTGCGCCGGCTGGTCTTGATGGTGATAACGCCCTTGCCGCCGCGTTTCTGGACCGGGTATTCGTCAATCGAGGTGCGCTTGCCATACCCGTTTTCGGTGACGGTGAACAGCATCTGCCCGTGGCTGAGCACCTGCATGCCGACGATGGTGTCGCCGGGTTCCAGCCGCATGCCGCGCACGCCACGGGCCACGCGGCCGGTGGGCCGGATGTCCGATTCGTGGAAACGGATCGATTTGCCGAAAGTGGAACCCAGAAAAACGTTCATCGTGCCGTCGGTGATCCGTGCCATGATCAATTCGTCGCCCGGCATCAGGTCCAGGGCGATGATGCCTCCGGTGCGTGGGCGGCTGTAGGCCATCAGGTCGGTCTTCTTGACCAGGCCCATCTTGGTGGCCATGAGGATGTGATATCCCGGCTCGAAGGCCGGCACCGCCAGCACCGTCGTCAGCTTCTCCTCTTTTTCCAGGTTCAGCAGGTTGACGATGGCCTTGCCGCGGCTGGTGCGGCCGGCCTGCGGAATCTGGTAGACCTTGCACCAGTAGACCCGGCCCCGGTTGGTGAAGAAAAGGAAGGTGTGGTGCGTGGAGGCCACGAACAGGTGCTCGACAAAATCGTCATCCTTGGTGCGCATCCCGGTTTTGCCTTTTCCACCGCGGCGCTGGCTGTTGTAAATGGTGATGGGGCTGCGCTTGATGTAGCCGCTCTTGGAAAGGGTTACCACCATGTCTTCTTCGACGATCATGTCCTCGATGGTGATTTCGCGGGTTTCGGTGACGATTTCGGTGCGGCGTTCGTCGCCGAACTGATCCTGCATCGCCGTCAGCTCGTCCTTGACGATCTGCAGCACCAGGCGCGGATTGGCCAGGATCTCCTTGTAGCGGGCGATATCCTTGATGATGTTGCGGTATTCCTCCAGAATTTTTTCGCGCTCCAGCCCCGTTAGGCGCTGCAGGCGCATATCGAGAATCGCCTGGGCCTGAATGGGCGTCAGATCGAACTTGGCGACCAAGCCGGTCTTGGCTTCGGCCGGCGACGCCGACTTGCGAATCAGCGCGACCACGGCGTCGAGATGGTCCAGGGCGGTCTTGAGGCCCTCCAGGATATGGGCGCGGGCTTCGGCTTTTTTCAGTTTGTAGCGCGTCCGGCGGGTGATGATCTCTTTGCGGTGCAGGATGAAATGCTGCAGGATTTCCCTCAGCGAGAGCAGCATCGGCCGGTTGTGCACGACGGCCAGCAGGATGACGCCGAAACTGGTCTCCATCTGGGTGTGCTTGTAAAGCTGGTTGATGATGACGCCGGCCATCTGGTCTTTTTTGACGGCCACGGCGATGCGCAGTCCTTCGCGGTCGGATTCGTCCCGGACGAAACGGACGCCCTCGATGACTTTGTTGCGCACCAGTTCGGCGATTTTCTCGATCAGCCGGGCCTTGTTGACCTGGTAGGGCAGTTCGGTGACGACCACGGTTTCACGCCCTGTGCGGCGGTCTTTTTCCACCATCACGCGGGCGCGCAGGCGAATGATGCCGCGTCCGGTCCGGTAGGCGTCCCGGATCCCCTGATCTCCGTATACGATGGCGGCCGTCGGAAAGTCGGGCCCGGGCAGGATCTCCATAAGCGCCGGCAGCGAAATCTGCGGATCGTCGATCAGGGCCTTGACGGCTTCGGCGGTTTCGTACAGGTTGTGGGGCGGGATGTTGGTGGCCATGCCCACGGCAATGCCCGAAGATCCGTTGATCAGAAGAGCCGGGATCTTGGCCGGCAGCAGTGCCGGTTCGCGCAAAGATTCGTCATAGTTGGGGACGAAATCAACGGTTTCCTGGTCGATGTCCTCCAGCATTTCGTGAGCCATGCGCGTCATGCGGATTTCGGTGTAGCGCATGGCGGCCGGCGGATCGCCGTCCACGGAGCCGAAATTCCCCTGGCCGTCGATCAGCGGGTAGCGCAGTGAAAAATCCTGGGCCATGCGCACGATGGTGTCATAAACCGCGCTGTCACCGTGGGGGTGGTATTTACCGATGACATCACCGACGATGCGGGCCGATTTCTTGTAGGGCTTGTTCCAGTCGTTCTTCAGCTCGGACATGGCAAAGAGCACCCGGCGGTGGACCGGTTTCAAGCCATCGCGGACGTCCGGCAGGGCACGGCCGATGATGACGCTCATGGCATAGTCCAGGTAGGAGCGTTTCATCTCCTTTTCGATGCTGACTTGGGGAGGCTGTTCTTTGACAATCATGCGTTACATCCAGTCTGCCTTGATATGCTGCTTTGCAGCAGAAGTTAATGTCAGGTGCGGTTGCCGCTGTCCGGTTCGACCAGCTTCTGGTAGTTGGCATGGTAAATGTCGGTCAACGTCAGAAAAGCCGTTACGATCAGGGGGCCGTATATAATTCCCAGAATGCCGAAGACCTTGAGCCCGCCCACGATGGAGAGGAATACCAGCAGGGTGGGCAGCTGCAGGCGGTGCCCCACCAGGCGGGGTTTGAAGAGGTATTCCACGCCGCCGGAGAGCAGAATGTAAAAGACGATGAAAAAAATGCCGGCGGCAATGCGTGCGTTGAAAAAGAGATACAAGGCGGCCGGGATAAAAACCAGCCCGATGCCGAGAATGGGCAGAAAAGCCAGCAGGGCCATGATGACACCCCAGAGGAAAGGGGAATTGATGCCGAAAAAGTAGAAAACAAATCCGCCCAGGGTTCCCTGGATCAGGCCGCCCAGCCCGTTTCCGATCAGGATGGCACCGGCGATATCCTTGAATTTTGAGATCAGTTTTTTATCCTGGTCCTCAGGCAGCGGCGAGAGATTGACCACGAAAGAAATCAGTCTGGCACCGTCCATAAGCAGGTAGTACGAAATCAGCAGCATGAAAAAGAAATACACGATGAAATTCAATACATTGGACGCAATGGCGCTGGCCTGTTGGTAGAGGAACAGGCCCACCACTTTGCCGAGGTCCGAGATGGCCCGGTTCAGGTCCTGGCCGGTCAGTTTGAAATTGACATTGGCCAGCAGGGCATTGAGGCGGTCCAGCAGGCGGCTGTGCTCGAAAAAGTGCCTGATCTGGTCGCTGAGCACGGCATTTTTGCCCATCAGATAGAGGCCGTAGGCCTCTTTGGAGAGGATCCCCACGAAGAGCACGATGGGGATGAAGAGCACCAGGAAGATGACCAGGCAGGTCAACAGCGAAGCCGGCGATGCGCCGATGCGGGTATTCAGGCGCCTGTACAGGGGTGTGAATATCCCCGTGACCACTGCCGCCAGAAACAGGGTTGAGACAAAAGGCCACAGCAACCATCCCAGCAGCAGTGCGGACAGCACGAAGAGCAACAGGAAGAACCACAGCATCATGTATGGCGAAGGGTGTTCATGCATTGAAATTGCCAAAGCCTTCGGTTGTCGCCGCAAAAGTCAACGGCCCCCGCACGTGCAGACCGCCCGCACGGAAGTTGCGTACGGCCGGCACGGATACGTCCGGGGTTGCCGTCGGCCGTTCGGGGCAGACGCCCGGCAGAAGCGGATTTGGAATGTAAGGCGCACTTTCCGGGGCGTTTATTTGCTGACCAGCCCGCCGGCGATCAGCAGTAAGATGACTTCCCAGATCATGACCGGTACCATGCCGCCGAACAGCGCGTAAGTGATACCGCCGCCAACGATCACCGGTACGCCGAAAACAATCAGAATGCCGAGCTTTCTGCTGGTGTCCATATGAAGCATCCCCTGTTTTTTTGATCATTCATGAAATGTTGTAATTGGAAATTGGAAATTGAAGCACCGAAACGGCCATCTGGTGTCCGATCGGCGCCCACGCAGGCATAACGTAATGCGTGCCCGGCCAAAAAGTCCTTTCTTCCCCTCCAGATTGCTACTTTCCAGTCTCAAGTTTGAGGCTGTCAGCGTTCGAGGATCATGGCCATGCCCATGCCGCCGCCGATGCACATGCTGATCATGCCGGTGCTGTATCCCTTGCGCACCATCTGCCCGACGCCGGTGACCACCTGGCGGGCACCGGTGCAGCCGATGGGATGCCCCAGGGAAATTCCGCTGCCCAGCTCGTTGGGTTTTTCCACGTCGATGCCCAGTTCGCGCATACAGCCGATGGCCTGGGCGGCGAAGGCCTCGTTGAGCTCGATCAAATCGAGATCGTCGATCGTCATGCCCGCGATCTGCAACGCCTTGCGGATGGCCGGCACCGGGCCCAGGCCCATGTAGGCAGGATCGACGCCGCCGGCGGCAAAGGCGCGGATCCTGGCCAGCGGCTGCAGACCGAGGGTTGCGGCTTTGTCCGCGGTCATCAGCAGCACGCAGGCTGCGGCATCGTTGATCCCCGAGGCATTGCCGGCGGTGACGCTGCCGTCTTTCGCAAAAGCCGGCCGCAGTCTGGACAGTTTCTCCATGCTGGTGTCCATGGGCCGTTCATCGGTGTCGAAAACGACTTCGCCCTTGCGCGTCTTGATGGTCACCGGCACGATTTCCTGGGCGAAAATGCCGTCGGCGATGGCCCGGCGGGCGCGCGTATGGCTCAAAAGCGAAAGTTCATCCTGCTCCCGGCGGCTGATATCGTACAGCGAAACGATATTTTCGGCGGTCAATCCCATGTGGTAGCCGTAGAAAATTTCGTACAGGCCGTCGTAGACCATGAGGTCGTGGATAGCGCCCACACCGGTCAGCTCCATGCGGTATCCCCAGCGGGCGTTGGGCAGGGCCATGGGCGCGCGGCTCATGTTTTCGTGCCCACCGGCCAGCACGATATCGGCCTGGCCGGTCATGATGGCCGCCGCCGCCTGGGTGATGGCCTTCAGGCCGGAACCGCATACTTTGTTGATGGTAAAGGCCGGCGTTTCCTTGGGAATTCCGGCGCGGATCATGGCCTGGCGGGCCGTGTTCTGCCCCTGTCCGGCCTGCAGCACGTGCCCCATGACGACTTCGTCCACGGTCACGGGGGTTGCGGCAGCGTCCCAGTCGGCATTTTCTTTTTCCAAAGCGATGGGTCCGGCATCTTGCAGGCGGTTCGGCGCGGCGGAAGCCGTCCATTCGTCCGTCACGGGACGTAAACCCGCCTTTTTCAGTGTTTCGCGCATCACGATTGCGCCCAGCTCGACAACCGGTACGCTTTTAAGCCCGCCGCCAAACGATCCAATGGCGGTTCTCGCCCCACTGACTACAACAACTTCTCGCATGTGTAACCTCCCCCGAAAAGAGCATTCGGATTAAATTGGCCGGGTTCCAGTTTGGGTGCCTCAAAAAGCGAAGCAAAGCTTGGCCTGTATAAACACAAAAACATACCACAGAACATATGGCAGGTCAATGAAGAAATGTTCCTGATTCTGACGGCTTAGCAGATTTTTTGGTTGCTGGTCCGGGCCGCTGCGTCCGGGGCAGGTGGTTTGCCCGGGATGCGGCCGGAGTCAGCGCGGTGCGGGCGCCGTGCCGCGCTTGAAAAGCGCCTTGACCGCCCGGCGGGCGGAAGGCGGCAGCGCCTGTCCGGTTGCGGGGTCCATGTAAACCTGGACTGCGTCGTCGGGCATGTCGAAATCTTCGTAGAGCCTGTCGGCCAGTGCCTGCCGCATGAAGGCGATCCACACCGGCAGGGCGGCCCGGGAGCCGGTTTCGCCACGCCCCAGCGTTTGCGCGTTGTCGCGGCCGATCCAGACTCCGGCGGCAATGGAGGGCGAAAAGCCAACAAAAAGCGCGTCCCTGAAATTGCTGGTGGTACCGGTCTTGCCGGCCACGGGCCGCTGCAGGATACGCGCCTTTTTGCCGGTACCCTCCTGGATGACGGCCTGCAGCATATTGCAAATTATGGCGGCACCGGCTCTGGAAAGGGCTGCCGTGACTACCGGTTTGGGGCGCCAGAGCACGTCGCCGTCGGCGTCGCTGACCTCCAGCACGGCCTGGGGCCGGATGGCGAGCCCGCCGTTGGCAAAGGCTGCATAGGCGGCTGTCAGGTCGATCAGCTTCACCTCCGATGTGCCCAGGGCCAGTGACAGGTCGGCGGTAAGCGGTGTGGTGATGCCCAGTTTGTGCGCCAGGGCGGCCACCGAGGCCGGCCCCAGAGCTTCCATCAGGCGCACGGCCGGAATGTTTTCCGACAACACCAGTGCACGGCGCAGTGTCATTTCACCATGATAGCGGTGGGAGAAGTTTTCGGGCTGCCAGTCCTTTCCACCGGCGCCTTTAAAGACAATGGGCGCATCCAGAAGCAGCCGGTTCTGGGCATAGCCCCTTTCGATGGCGCAGGCGTAAACGATGGGCTTGAACGCCGAACCCGGCTGCCTGAGCGCCTGGGTGGCACGGTTGAAGGAGCTTTGGGCCCAGTCCCGGCCGCCGACCATGGCCAGGATGCCGCCGGATTTGACGTCCAGTGCCAACAGGGCGCCCTGGGGCGGCGGCTGGCCGATGCCGGCCTTGCGCATGCGGGCCTCGAGCGCGGCCAGGCCCGTATCGAGCGCCTGCCGGGCCGCCTGCTGAAGTTTGTATGACAGCGAGGTGACCACGCGCAGTCCGCCGCGGTAGAGCCGCGCCGCACCGATCTGTTTTTCGAGGATCGATTTGACGGTGTCGACGAAATAAGGCGCTTTTAGCGCACCGCTTTTGCGCGGCGCCAGCCTGAGCGGCTGCTGCCGGGCCCGGGCGTAGTCCCGGGAGCTGATGAGGCCCGCGTCTTTCATCTGCCTCAGCACGAGATTGCGGCGCGAAACCGCCAGCTGCGGATTGGCCAGCGGGGAATAGCGGCTGGGCGCCTTGGGCAGGCCGGCGATAAGGGCGCATTGGGCCAGGTCCAGGGCGCTGACCGGCTTGCCGAAATAGCGTTTGGCCGCGGTCTGCACGCCGTAAGTGCCCGAGCCAAGGTAGATCTGGTTCAGATACAGGGCCAGGATTTCATCCTTGGTGTAGCGGCGCTCGAGCTGGACGGCCAGGAAAGCCTCGCGTGCTTTGCGCAGCAGACTCTTTTTGGGCGTCAGGAAAAGGGTTTTGGCCAGCTGCTGGGTCAGCGTACTGGCGCCTTCGACAAAATGACCGGCCAGCACATCTTTGACGGCGGCCCTGAAAATGCCTTTGATGTCGATTCCGCTGTGATGGTAAAAGTTGCGGTCCTCGGTGACGAGCAGGGCGTCTTTAAGCGCCTTCGGGATTTTGTCCAGCGTCACCGGTTCGCGTTTCTGGCTGTAGATTTCGGCCAGCAGCACATGATCAGCAGAGAAAATGCGCGTGACCGCCGGCGGGTGAAATGTTTCGAGTGCCCGGATGGAGGGCAGGTCGTGGGTCAAAGCCAGCAGGATGCCGATGACGACGCCGCTAAGGACGCCGCCGGCCAGCAGCAGGATGATAGAAATTTTTCGCATCGTAAATGCAGTCAACGCGGGTTGACGGTCCGGCCAAAGGTGGTGTAGAGATGGTCGGCTGTGAATCATCCGTTGCCGGCCGGCAAGTTGGTCATCCTACCGCCGCGCCTGCAACGCAACTGCCCCGAGAGGTGCACCCATGTCCGATCACCATCATCAAAACGAATCGCAACACCACCATCATGCAGACGAACCGCAACAGGCGCTTGCCTTTGACCAGAAGCTGGTCAAGCTGCTGGAGCATTGGATCCACCACAACGCCGAGCATGCCCGAAATTACCGGGATTGGGCGCAGAAAGCAAAGGGAAAAAATTTTTCGGCGGCGGGGTTTCTGATCGACGATGCCGCGGAGATGACCCTGGCCATCAGCCAGAAGTTTGAGGCGGCCATCAAGCTGATCAAAAGCCGCACGTAACTCCAGTGCGCGCCGTTCCGCGGCTTTTACTTTGCATAGATCCGGGAAATGGTCTTTTCCAGGCTCTCCTGCCAGGCAATGGTACGGATGCCGAAATGCGCTGCGATTTTGCTGCAGTCAAGGGCGGAATTCGCCGGCCGGGTGGCGGCAGTGGGATACTGCGCCGTGGTCAGGGGTTTGATGCGCTTCAGCTTGAATTGTTGATGGCGCCCCGCCAGTTCGAAGATTTTACGGGCAAATCCGCACCAGCTGGCCACGCCTTGGCCGCAGTAGTGGTAGATTCCCCAGGAGATGTCCCGGCTGTCCGCGATATGCTGCGCCATGGCGAGGATGGCCGCCGCCAGGTCGGCGGCACAGGTGGGGCAGCCGTACTGGTCGTCGACCACGCCCAGTTCGTTTCGCTCGGCGCCTAGTTTCAGCATGGTTTGGACGAAATTCTGCCCGTGGACGCTGTACAGCCAGGCGGTGCGTACGATCAGGTGGTGCGCGATGTTCGCCTGTACAGCCCTTTCGCCATCCATTTTGGTCCGGCCGTATACACTCAGCGGGGCCGGCGGGTCTTCTTCGGTGTAAGGCGTGGTTTTTTTTCCGTCGAAAACGAAATCGGTGGAAACATGGATCAGCGGGATCTGTATTTCGCGGCAGCAGCGCGCCAGGTTCCGCGGCCCGTCGCAGTTGACCGCCCGGCACAGGTCGGGTTCGGATTCGGCCCGGTCCACCTGGGTGTAGGCGGCCGCATTGATGACCAGCTCCGGCTGGAAAGCCTCGCTCACGCTCCGGATGGATGTTTCGCTGGTGATATCGATTTCCGGCAGATCCACTGTCTTGAGCAGAAAGCCCTTCGGCCGGCCCTGAGCCGCAAGCTCCCGGCCCAGCTGGCCGTTACCTCCAATGACCAAAATTTTCATTGTCTTTCAGACCTCCCCGGCAGTTATTCTGCAGCACGATCTGGAAATTTGCCGATTGACCAGCAGTCTATACCACAAACCCGGGGGCGAGGGCAGCATTTTTTCGCGGTACGCACAGGATATGCGCCCGGCCGCCGCGGCCGGGCTGTGAGGCGATTGCGACCGTCAAATGTCAGCGCATCGCCATGGCTTTCGCGATTGCAGTTTTTCTGAAAAGGTGCTATCGGCACCTTTCGGGTGAAGTGCCGGATGCCCGGTACGCAACCCAGGACAGGCAGCCTCCATCCCCGGACATGCAAAGGAGCCGTATGAAAAAACCCCAGATCAAAACCGCCCTGCCGGGGCCTGCGGCCAAAGCCCTGATCGACGTCGACCGCAAGCATGTTTCCCCGTCATATACGCGCGGCTATCCACTGGTGGCTGAGAAAGCCAAGGGGCTCTGGATAACGGATCCGGACGGCAATGTCTTTCTCGACTTTACGGCCGGGATTGCCGTTTGTGCCACCGGCCACTGCCATCCCCGGGTGGTGGCGGCCATTAAAAAACAGGCCGATCGGCTTTTGCACATGTCGGGAACCGATTTTTACTACACCTCCCAGATCCGGTTGGCGGAAAAACTGGCCTGCTTGGTCCCCGGTGACTGCGACAGCCGGGTCTACTTCGGCAATTCCGGCGCCGAGGCCGTGGAGGCCGCCTTCAAACTGGCCCGCTGGTACACCAAACGCGAGCTGAACATCGCTTTTTTCGGAGCCTTTCACGGCCGCACCATGGGCGCCCTGTCACTGACGGCCAGCAAGGTGATCCAGAAAAAGCACTACAATCCGCTGATCCCCGGGATTACACACATTCCCTACGCCTACTGCTACCGTTGCCCGTACAACGTCTGCTACCCGTCCTGCGGTCTGGAGTGTGTGCGCTGGGTGGAGGAATCCCTGTTTCGTACCACCGTGCCGCCCGAGGAAGTCGCCGCCATCTTCGTCGAACCCATCCAGGGGGAGGGCGGCTACATCGTGCCGCCGCCCGAGTTTCACCAGCGCCTGCATGCAGTTGCCAAAAAGTACGGCATCCTGTACGTGGCCGACGAAGTGCAGGCCGGCATGGGGCGTACCGGAAAAATGTTTGCCATGCAGCATTTCGGTGTCACGCCCGACATCATTGCCCTGGCCAAGGGCATCGCTTCGGGGATGCCCTTGGGTGCCATGGTGGCGCACTCCGACATCATGGTTTGGGAAGCCGGATCGCATGCCTCCACTTTCGGCGGCAACCCGGTCTCCTGCAGTGCGGCGCTGGCTACCATCGAACTGCTCGAGGGCGGACTGATCCGGAACGCGACCGAGCGCGGCGCACAGCTGATGAAGGGGCTGCGCGATCTGCAGCAATCCCGGGAGTGCATGGGTGATGTGCGCGGCAAAGGTCTCATGGTGGGCGTCGAGCTGGTCAGGGAGCGCAACACCAAACAGCCGGCGCCGGACTGGCGCAACACATTGGTCCAGAACGCCTTTAAAAGGGGCCTTCTGCTGCTGGGCTGCGGCGAAAGCACCGTGCGCTTCTGCCCGGCCCTGACGGTTTCCAGTGATGAAATTGACCTGTGCCTGTCGATTTTCGCCGATGCGCTGGACGAAGTCCTGGCATAGGCCCTGCACCGGTGGATGTGGACGAAAAAAACTTGTCACGGCCGGTGAATTGATGTAGTTTTTTAGAAACAGCCGCACCTTGGCGGATATTACCCCGCACCCCGCTGGAAATCCGCATATGCCCCCGTAGCTCAGTGGATAGAGCAATGGATTCCTAATCCATGTGCCGCAGGTCCGATTCCTGCCGGGGGCACCAACAAAACAGGAGGGCCGCAGCTTACCGCCGTGTGGCAATTGGTCAATATGCAGAGAAGGGGTGATTTGACCGACTACGGCCTCAAACGCTATTTCGGATTTGACCGTTTTCTCGCGGGACAGCGGGAAGTGGTTGGCAGGATCATGGCCGGGGAATCGGCGGCGGCCATTTTCCCCACGGGCGGCGGCAAGTCGCTGTGCTACCAGCTGCCGGCCATGCATCTGGAAGGCATCACCTTGGTGGTGTCGCCGCTGCTGTCGCTCATGAAGGACCAGATCGGGTTTCTGGAAGCCAAAAAGATCCCGGCGGCCAGGCTGGATTCCAGCATGGGGCGCGAAGCGTATCAGGCCGCCCTGCAGGGTGCCGTGCGCGGCCGGATCCGGGTTCTGATGGTTTCGGTGGAGCGCTTCAAGAACGAGCGCTTCCGCGGCCAGCTCAAAAGGATGCAGGTGTCGCTGCTGGTGGTGGATGAAGCCCACTGCATCTCCGAATGGGGCCACAATTTCCGGCCGGACTATCTGAAGATCCCGATTTATCAGAAGGAGTTTGGCATCCCGCAGGTGCTCCTGCTCACGGCCACGGCCACGCCCAAGGTCGTAGAGGATATGTCTGCAAAATTCGGGATTGCACGCCAAAATGTCTTTGCCACGGGATTTTTCAGAAGCAACCTGCACCTGAGAGTCCGGTCCGCGCCGGAGGACCGCAAAAAAGCGGTGCTGCTGGAAGCGCTGCAGGAGGAACCATCGGGCCCGGCCATCGTTTACGTGACTTTGCAAAAGACCGCCGAGGCCGTGGCGCAGTACCTCATCTCCAGAGGAGTGGATGCCAAGGCCTACCACGCCGGCATGCAAACCGATGTGCGGGAAGAGATACAGAACCGCTTCATGGGCGGCAGCCTGGATACGGTGGTGGCCACCATTGCCTTCGGCATGGGCATCGACAAGCGCGACATCCGCCGGGTGATTCACTACGATCTGCCCAAATCCATCGAGGGCTACAGCCAGGAGATCGGCCGCGCCGGAAGAGACGGGAAAGTGTCGCTGTGCACGCTCATCGGCAACCGCAGCAACGTGTCGCTGCTGGAAAATTTCGTTTACGGCGATACACCGGAGCTTTCCGGCATCCGCCATGTACTGGAGGTCATCAAAGAGAACGACGGCCGCCGGCTGGATGTCCGCCTTTACCGCCTTTCGGTGGCGGCCGACATCCGCCTGCTGCCGTTGAAAACGCTGTTCGTCTACCTGGAGATGGACGGCATCTTAAAGCCCCGCTACACCTATTTTGAGAGCTATCCGTTCAAGCCGATCAAAGGTGAAGAAGAAATCACAGCGGCCTTTTCCGGCGAGCGCCGGCGTTTCGTGGAAACCATTTTCCGCCATACTAAGGCGGGAAGGACCTGGTCGCACCCGCAGATCGACCGGATAGCCGAAGCCTCCGGCTCGGAACGCTCCCGCGTGCTGGCCGCGCTGGAGTACTTTGACGAAAAAGGCTGGATCGCGTTGCAGCCCAAAACCAGCGTGGATGTCTATGAAATCGTCAAGCGCGATTTCGACGCCGATGAGACCGCCGGGCGCCTCTTTGAGCTGTTCCGGCAGAAGGAAACCATGGACGTGGCGCGCATCCATGCGATGATCGCCCTTTTCGAGGGCCGCGAATGTCTGGCGATAAAGCTCTCGCGGCATTTCGGCGAGGCCATCGACCGGTCCTGCGCAAACTGTACCTTTTGCCTGACCGGCAAACCTGCATCCCTGGTAGAGGAGCCGCTGCCGGCCGTCAGGCGTGCCGATCTCCAAAACGGCCTGCAGGAACTGCTAGATGCGGCCGGGGGGCCGGTGTCCGCCGACCTGGCCGCCCGTTTTCTCTGCGGCATCACCACCCCGCGGCTCACCCGGCTCAAGGCCCGGCGGCTCAGCGGTTTCGGCCGCTTTGAGAAACACCCCTATCAGGAGATCAGACGCCTGGCGCAAGGCAAAGAGCGTGTTTGACAGCCCGCTGTGCGCTGGGAACCGCCTCCCGCGCGGCGCAGCGCACGTATCGCGTGATTGGCGTCAAGTTGATTTTGATGATTTCGTAAAAAGTCCGGATTTTTCGCTTGCGCAAGCCTCGGCGGAAGCTGTGTACCGTTTTGCCAAATTCTGAAAATGCGTCGCTTTTTCCCTCGAAGTATTTGGGATTGTTAACGCTCAGCGATGCACAGCTATGCACAGCGCTTTTCGACGAAAAGTCTTGCGATGCACTCGAAACCGGCTTTTTGCGAGTCTGTCAATTCTGTTCGGATGTAAGCCATCTGCGGAAGAAGGGGTCGTGGATCTTCCAGGTTTTATTTTTGTCTAAAAGGCCGGTTTTTTTGATACCCGCCAATGCAGCGGTGACCTGTGAGGCCGTTCTGAAGCCGGTTTTGTTCAGGTTTTGGGCGGCGAATATATTTTTTCCGGCCGTCAGCGCCACGAGTTTCAGCGCCCTTTTCTGGTTCAGGGTCAACGAATCCCACAGGTAGGCATATTCCGGTGTGCGTTTTGCCACCATCTCGCATTTTACGCGATCGAGGTGCTCGAAGGACGGTTCCCTTGCTTCCCACAGGTTGAAAAAGAACTCCTGAACATACATGGGGTGGTTCTCGCACAGCGCCACGACCTCTTCGATCAGTGCGTCGGCGATGCTTCTCCCGGCGTTGCGGTACAGCCTTTTAATCCATTTTGCATAGTCGCGCGTTGGGATTCTGCCCAAAGGAAAACTGGTCGCCAGCAGGTAAAAGGCACGTTTGCGGTCGTTGAACATCTCCGTGATCAGGTGCTTCTGGCTGCCGGCGAAAATGTAGGCGATCCTGTCGTGTTGCTGGATGGATTTCCGCAGGCGCTTTTCAAAGGCATCCCCGCCATAGGCGGCGACTTCCTGGAACTCGTCGAAGGCCACCGCCAGCTTCTTTTTTCTGGAAAAGGCCTCGATAACGGCGAACAGTTCGTCGATGGTCTTGTCCTGCGCCGAGCGGTTGAAGACCGGAGACGCCGTGGGCATTCCGGTCAGCGCGTCGACGCTGAAGTTGAGCCCCACGCTGCGGATTTTTTCGCGGAGCATCTTCATCAGGCGGTCCATCCGTGACTCCAGCGAGCTGATGCCTTTCAAAAAGGCCGCGATAAACTCGTCGGCATGCGTCGTGCCGTAAAGATCGATGTAGACCGGCGTGATGTTTTTGAGCTCCCGGAACACTTTCAGGATAAGCGAGCTTTTGCCGTAGCGCCGGTGGGAGTAAAGCAGTACGTTCTGCGAACTTTCGATGTAGCGCCGCATTTCCCGGCGCTCTTTGAGCCGGTCGCAGAAAGCAGGCTCGGCGACAACTCCTGAAAAGCGAAACGGGTTCGGCATGTCCTTTCCTCCAATTTAATTCAACGTCGCATATACGGCGCGGCAATTCATGCGAAAAACAGCTTTACCGCCATTGGCCGGCTTGCCGTAGAGGGCCGCTGGCGGCTTAATCCAGTACGGCTTCTGTTTTTGCCCCTTGGGTTGACTCTGTGGGAGGGCCGACGGCACTGCCGTTATCACGACATAGTAGTAAAGGACGACAGCTACAGCCTCGATGCCCTGGCCTGCAGTACCCCGATTATTGTAACGTCAGCGTTTACGTAATGCCAGACTCATCTTGAAGGTAAATATATTACGTAATTAGCGTAATGTCAACCGGTGTTTGGGCGCCCGCCGGTACACCGAGAAGAGGGCGGCTTTAGGTGATTCTCGCGTGGCCGGTTTTCCCCGTCAGGTCTGAGCGTACTCTGATTTTGCTCCCCTGCTTTCAGCGGAATAGGGGCCTGTGGAAACCGGCGGAAGCGGTAGGGTTCGCGTGTGCAAAAGGCTGCAAACGGCTTTTGAAAATGCGCGCGTTACAGAAAAGTGGATCCGATCCAGGTGGCGATGCGGTTGCCGGCCACCACGAAAAGGGCGATGATAAAAGTTTCGACAGCCACCTTGGTGCTGACCGAAGTCAGGATGACGGCCGCCGCCAGGTCGGTGGCGACGGCAAGGCCCAGGCCGGCCATGAGGCCCCAGTGGCGGATCATCCAGGTCATCAGGATGAGCAGCGGGATGCTGGCAAAGGTCCCCAGGATCACCAGCCAGTAAATGGAAAAGGGCGCCTGCTTGTTGAGCAGGTTGGTCATGGCGCCCAGCCGGGGGCACACCACGAAAAAGGCAAAGGCGGACAGTGTGACCACGTAGGAAAGCAGACTTTCGTTCATAAGGGGGGTTGCTCCTTTTTGTTCCGGGTTTGATTTTTGCCGGCGAAGCGAATTATCGTTCGGGACGGGGTGCGGCGGCAGGTGCAAACTCCTGGATGCGGTTGTTGCCGAAATCCACTATGTACACCTTGCCGGCACCGTCCGCGGCGACGTCCACCGGGCGGTCGAAAAGGCCGGGCGCCGTTCCGCGGCTGCCGAAGGCCGTTAAAAAGCTGCCGTCGGCGGAAAACTTCTGGATGCGGTGGTTGTAGAAGTCCGCCACAAAAACATGGCTTCGGGCATCGGTGGCCACGGCCGTGGCCGTTTTGAACCAGCCGTTGAAGCCGCCGGAGATGTTCAGCGCCAGCGGTCCGCCCCATTTTCGAAGATAGGTGCCGGCTTCGGAAAACACCTGCACGCGGTCGTTGTACGCATCGGCTACGACCAGGTCGCCGGAGGGCAGCAGCGCGGCATCGGTGGGGTAGTTGAAGCGGCCGGCCGCAATTCCCTTTTTGCCGGTCGTACCGTACTGCCGGATGAACTTCCCGGCGGCATCCAGCACCTGCACGCGCTGGTTGAAAAAATCGGCCACATAGAGCCGGCCGGCAGCGTCCACGGACACACCGGCGGGGCCGTCGAAGCGGCCCGCCGCCTTGCCCGCGCCGCCGATGGAGAAAAGCGCGCGGCCCTTTGTTGAAAAGACCTGGATGCGGTCGTTTGAAAAATCCGCCACGTAGAGCCGCGGGCCGGATAGCGCCAGGTGCATGGGCCGCTGCAGTTGGCCGGGGCCGCTGCCGGATCTGCCGAACTGCCTCAGAAAGCGGCCCTTTAGGTCAAACACCTGGATGCGGTTATTGCCGGTGTCGCTGACAAAAACTTCGGAGGCCGATACGGCGATACCCACCGGCGCGTTGAACTGTCCCGGACCCTTTCCGGCCGAACCCCAGACCTGCACCAGGCGGTAGGGCGGCTCCTGCGGGCCTGGAAACCAGGTGCAGCCGGAAAGCAGGGACAATGCCAGCATGAAGCAGGGCTGCAGGCGGGTCAACAGGCGTTTCATCAGAAATTGACACGCACACTGAAGGTGCCGATAAAGTCATTTTCCAGCGCCTGGCCGTTGAGGTCCTGGAAAACCGGCAGTTGAATCGCGGCTTCCACGACCATGCGCCGCGTGACGTACTGCAGGCCGGGGGCCACATAGAAGGTCGTGCCGCCGGAGTCCGGATCGTCGATACCGGCCGACACGTTTTTGGCGCGCTGCACCAGGTTGCCTTCGAGCACCCCGTAAACAAAGGCCGGCACGCCCGTGCGCAGCGTGCGGGGCCACAGGCGGTACTGAAAGGATGCGTCCAGCCGAATTTCTTCGCCGAAGCGGAAATCGTCGGCGCGCGTATTGTACTGGTACGCCGCCGCAGCGTCAAATTCCCAGCCCAGGGTCTGCCACGTGGCCACGACACCCGCAAAAGGATCCCAGGACCCCGAGCCCGGCTGCAGCGGCCGGGGCAGGCGGCCGGAGTCGTCGGCCGCATCGTCTCTGCCGGTGGGCGTTTCCAGGCCTGCAAAGGGAGCGATGCGCAGGGTGCGCCCCGGCCGATCCCGCTGCCAGAGCGTGTAGCGCGCGAACAGCCGCAGGTCTCCAATTCCGGCAACACTGCGGCTGCGCCGTCCCGCCGGCAGGCTCGCATCGAGTTTTTTGTTTAGGATCGGCAGCACAGCAAAGGCTGCCAGACGGGGCGTCAGTCCGTACACCCCCACGATGGGGAAAGCCCACACATCGAGCCGGCGGTCCGCCGGGGTGGGGTCGTCGCCGGCGTGCAGGTATTTCGACTGCACGCGCATGACGGTCTCACCTTTGGCCACGGGTAGCGCCGTATTGAAGGTGATCGGTGCCGCCAAGGCAGCGGGTGCCGTCAGCGCCGCAGCCGCCGCCAGCACGGCGGCCAGCGGGATCCAAGATCCGCGGGGATGTTTTGGGGTCATCTTTCTGGCCATGGGCCCCCTTTCCGGACGCGCTGCGGTGTGATCGTCGGCCGGGCATCCTGCTGTGGCGGGTGAAAGATTCCCGTGATCCGGACATGGCCTTCTTTCGCAAGTCGATACAGTTGTTCCTGCAGATCTTTTCCGGGATCTTGCAGGCGATAGACTTCCTTTGAGCGGTCGTCTTCGACAAACCAGCCTCCCTGCCGGTCCATTTTAACCGGTCCGACGATGACGACTTCGATGACGCCGGGCGTAAATCCGGCCTGGCGGATGGCCGCGGGTATTTCAGAGATGCGGATGGTCTTCCCCGCGAGAGCGTCCATACGCGCCTTGCCGCCCTTGAGGTCCACGGTAACGGATTTGACGCCGGACACTTCCTTGAGCTTTTTTTCGACGCCGAAGGCGCAGAAAGGACAGGACATGCCGTCAACGGCGACAACGGCGCTGCGCACGCCGGCTGCGGCCGGAGCGGCCCTTAAGGCCGGCGCCAGAAAGATCGCCGTGATCAGCAGCAGTGTCAGTTTCAAGGGTTTCATGGGCGCCTTCTTTTCTGTGCAACGCTGCGGGTAAAGGGGCCAAGGCCCCTTTACCATTCGGCCTTACGGCAGCGCCTGGCCGAGTCCGGCGGCTTTCAGCGTGTTTTCGTCGGGTCCCCGGTCTGCACAGCAGCCGGCCAGTTTGCCGTCGATCACCACGGCCGGAACCGAACGGATGCCCAGCTTCCGGGCCTGTGCGGCCACCGCCGCATCGTGCATGTCGAGAACCTTAACCTCACAGTCCGGACAGGCATTGCGCCGGACCATTTCCACCGTTTCCGCGCACAGGCTGCAGCCGGCGCTGAAGACTTCAACTTTGCGTTTGGCATTCACGAGATCACCTCCTTTTTATAGCACTATGTATCCAGGGCCGCCAGAATGGGGCAGTTGCGCAACGGCCCGCGGCCCGGGCAGTTCGTTTCCAGCTGTTGCAGGACCTCCAGTATCTTTTGCAAAGCTGCGATTTTCTTTTGCACATCCGCCATCTTGGACTGAATGCGCTGCCGTACGTCGCGGCAGCTGCCGCCGGCTTCAGCCCTGATGGAAAGCAGGTCGGCGATTTCCGTAAGCGAGAAACCCAGCGCCTGGGTGGATTTGATAAACCGGAGGCGCCGCAGGTCGTCCGGGGCGTATTGCCGGTGGCCGCTGGGATTGCGTGGCGGTTTGGGCAAAACCCCCCTGCGTTCATAGTAGCGCACCGTCGCCGGATTCACTTGGGCCGCTTGGGCCAGTTGAGCGATGGTGTAAACTCTCATGACTTCTACCCTCCCGTAAAGACTATAAGGTCTGCACCTGAGTGCAGGTCAAGGGGGAAACGATATTTTTTTTAAACTTTTTTTAAACATCGCTGAAATTGGTGGCAGGCGGGATGGGCGACGGGCCGCGCAGGTGCGGCGGCGGAGCGATATCGATGTCAGCGGTCCGCCAATTTTGACAAATGCGATGCACGGCATGTTTGCCTGTGGGAGGACCGGCCGGCTTGGTTTGGGCGGTGGTCGGGTCAGCGGCGCTCCAGTTTTGGGTTGAGTTCTTCACGCAGCCAGTCGGCAAACAGGTTGATGCCCACCACCAGCATCACCAGGGCAAGACCGGGGAATACGATCATCCACCACATGCCGGCGTAGATGTAATTCTTGCCGATGGCGATCATCATGCCCAGCGAGGGCTGGGTCATGGGGACGCCCACGCCCAGAAAGCTCAGCGTGGCTTCCAGCATGATGGCCACGCCCAGGTCCACGGCGACCACCACCATGACCGGGGGTATGGCGTTGGGCAGCAGGTGGCGCAGCAGCAGGCGCCAGTCGCGGGCGCCGGTGGCCTTGGCCGCCATGATGTAGGCCGCCTCCTTGACCTCCAGCACGCTGCCGCGCATGGTGCGGGCGTAGCGCACCCAGTCGGCCAGGCAAATGGCCAGGATCACCGTGACGATGCCGCGCTGTTTCAGCACTCCCATGAGCAGGAAAGCCATCAGGGTGGTGGAAAAAGAAAACAGGGTGTCGGCGCAGCGCATGACGACGATGTCCAGCCAGCCGCCGTAGTAGCCGGCCAAAAGCCCCATGGTCACCCCGAAACTGCCGGCCAGCAGCACGACCCCGAAGCCCACGATGATCGAGGTGCGGCAGCCGTAAACGATGGTGGAATAAATTCCGCGTCCCTGGTCGTCGGTGCCCAGCACGTACGGGGTCTGTCCGCCTTTCATCCAGATCGGCGGCGTCAGGAAGTGCTCGAGGCTGACCGCTTTGAGATCATAAGGGTTCTGGGGCGTAATCCAGGGGGCGGCCACGGCGGCAAAGATGAACAGCGCCACGATGACGCTGCCGAGCATGGCCGACGGGTCGTGCAGAAAGCTGGACAGCAGCTTGGATTTGATGCGGCGCTCACGCATAGCGGATTTTCGGGTTTAAGATCGCGTACAGAATGTCCACGATCGTGTTGATGGAAATGATCATGAAAGCCGCCAGCATGATGTAGGTGACCACCACGGGCTGGTCGGATTCGAAAATGGATGTCAGGATCAGGTTGCCCATCCCCGGCCACTGGAAAATGGTCTCGGTGACGATGGAGTAGGCGATCACTTCGCCGAACTGCAGCCCGGCCACGGTGACCACCGGAATCAGGACGTTGCGCAGGGCGTGTTTGAAAATCACTTTCAGGGGCGGCAGGCCCTTGGCCCAGGCCGTCTTGATGTAATCTTCGGTGAGCACCTCGCGCATGCCGGCACGCGTCAGGCGCAGCAGCACGGCCAGTTGGAAGGTGGCCAGGGTCACGGCCGGCATGATCAGGTGCTTCCAGCCGTCGACGGTCAGCAGGCCGGTGCGCCAGAACCCGATGGTGACCGTCTGGCCGCGCCCGAACGGCGGCAGCACGCCTGCGTAAACGGCAAAGATCATGATCAGCAGGATGCCGATCAGGAAGGTGGGCATGGAAATCCCTCCCAGGGATCCGGCCATGATCAGCCGGTTTTGCCAGGCGCGCGGTTTCAGCGCCACCAGCACCCCCAGGCCCACGCCCATCAGAAAGGCCAGCAGCGTGGCGGTGGTGGCCAGTTCGAAAGTGGCCGGAAAGCGCTCCAGGATCAGGCCCAGGGCCGGCACCCGGCTGATATAGGACTTGCCGAAATTGCCGTGGGCGGCATTCCAGATGAAGCGCGCGTACTGGACATAGGTGGGCTTGTCCAGTCCCAGGGCGCGGCGTACTTCCTCACGCTCCTGAAAGGTGGCGTACTTGCCGGCCATGGTCAGCACGGGATCGCCCATGTAGCGGAAGATGATAAAGCAGATCATCGACACGCCCAGCAGGACCACCAGACCCTGAATCAGACGTTTTGCAATATAAGTTGCCATCATGCCGCCGGCCCCGGGACACCGCAGCGGCCCGGGGGGTTGCGGGAACGCAGCTTGGAAGCTGCGCGCCCGCTGAGTCAGCAGGTTTCAGGTTATCTGGAAATCTCCTTGTAGACCATCCAGCGATCCGGGCGGGGCGTAAAATGGATGCCTTTGCCCTTTTGCATGGCGTACAGGTCTTCCTGGTAATGCAGTGGAATCCAGACGATCTGGTCCACCATGGCCATCTTGTTGAGTTTCATGAGGGCCTGTCGACGTTTCTCCGGATTGATAATGTCAGCGGTGGCCTCGAGGGCCCGATCCAGTTCGGCATTGCTGTAAGCCGCGCCGTTCAGCCCGCCGTAGCCATGTGCATGATCCCGGGTGTGGGCGATCTTGAAATAGGTACGCCCCATGTCGAAGGTGCCGTCGAACCAGCCGATCAGGTAGAAATCGAGCTTGCCGCCAGTGACTTCCGGGAAAAAGATCGCTTTGGGCTTGACGTCCAGCTTGACCCGGATGCCGACCTTGGCCAGATAACGGGCCACGGCTTCGGCAATTTGCGCGTCCTGGACATAACGGTCGTTGGGGCCGGTGAGGGTAATATCGAAGCCCTTGGCGTAGCCGGCTTCTTTGAGCAGTTTTTTGGCCATGGCAGGATCGTAGGCCAGGCGATGAATGTCCGGGTTGTAGCCGATGGTGGGCGGGTCCGGGACCTGTGATGACGGGCTGGCATGGCCGCGCATGATCTTCTGGATAATTTCTTTTTCATTGATGGCCATATACATGGCCTTGCGTACGCGCAAATCGGCCCAAGGTGCGCCGGTTTTATTGCCCAGCGCCAGAAAGATGCACCGGCGGGCCGGCCGGCTGATCACCTGCAGTTTGGGGTTGCTCTTGATTTTGGCATACAGGGCCACCGGCACACCGGTGACGATGTCCGCCTGGCCGGAGACCAGCGCGGCGAAGCGTGTGGAAGGCTCCTTGATGGGGCGTACCTCGATGTTTTTGATGGACGGCGCGCCCTCCCAGTAATTTTCGTTGGCTGTCATGCGGATGTAGGAGCCCTTGACCCATTCCACCAGTTTGTAGGCACCCGTGCCGATGGGACGGGTCATGACATCTCCCGGCTTGCGGGATTCGGTGGATTCCTTGTCCATGATGAAAATCTGGTGCATGTTGTTGGCAAACCAGGGAATGGGGACCTTGGTCTTGATCACCACGGTGTAGTCGCCGATGATTTTAATCGAGGCGATTGTCTTGCCGGTGTTGAGAAACTCGGACACTTCCGGGTTGCTGAGGCGTTCGAAGGTGAACTTCACATCCGCGGCCGTAAAAGGGTTGCCGTTGGAAAACTTGACGCCCTTGCGCAGGTAAAATTTCCAGCTCAGCTTGTCGGGGTGTTCCCAGCGCACGGCCAGTGCCGGCGCCAGCTTACCTTCCGGCCCCTTGCGCTGCAAAAGGCCGTCGAAAAAGTTGGCCATGTAGGACAGGCCGGCATCGGAGTCATCGCCCTGGGGGTTCATCATGCGCGGAGGTGTGTCCACGGCAACCACCAGCGACGAAGCCGATGAGGCGGCCGGCACTAGGCCCGTGCCAAAGACCACAACTGTTGCACACAGGCAAATCAGACTTCGCAGAATGTACTTTTTCATTTTTGCTCCTCCTCGTGGTTGCTGGGGCTCGGGGCCCCGGTTGTGTACAAAAAACAGCGCACGGCATGTCCGTCGCCGTTATCCTCGAGTGTCGGCACCTGCCGGTCGCAGATCGGCATGCGGTGAGCGCAGCGGGGGTGGAAATGGCAGCCCGGCGGCGGTTGGATGGGGCTGGGCACATCGCCCCGGAGAATGATGCGTTCTTTCTTGCGACCCGGTTCGGGAACGGGGATGGCGGACAAAAGGGCCTGGGTGTAAGGGTGCCGCGGGTCGGCGTACAATTGCCGGTAGCTGCCGGTTTCAACGATCCTGCCCAGGTACATCACCGCGATGCGGTCGCAGATGTATTCGACCACCCCCAGGTCGTGGGCGATGATGATGTAGGACAGGTTGAATTCCTGCTGCAGATCGATGAGCAGGTTGATGATCTGCGCCTGGATGGACACGTCCAGGGCCGAAACCGGCTCATCGCCTACGATGACCTGCGGATTGAGCGCCAGGGCGCGCGCAATTCCCACCCGCTGGCGTTGCCCGCCGGAAAACTCGTGGGGGTAGCGACGTCCGTGTTCGGGCGACAGGCCGACCTTTTCCAGCAGAAAAGCGATGCGCTCCCCGCGTTGGGGCCCCGGATAGAGGCTGTGGATCTGCATGGGGTCCGCAAGAATCTGGTTGACCGTCATACGGGGATTGAGCGAGGAATAGGGATCCTGGAAGATCACCTGCATATTCCGGCGCAGCGGCCGCAGCCGGGACGCGGGCAGCTTGCTGATTTCGGTGCCCTTGAAGCGCACCGCACCGGCCGTGGGCCGAATCAGCTGCAGGACCGCCAGGCCGGTGGTGGTCTTGCCGCAGCCGGACTCGCCCACCACGCCCAGGGTTTCACCTTGTTTCAGGGAAAAGCTCACCCCGTCCACGGCGTAGACATAGCCCACGGTTTTCGACAGCAAGCCCCTTTTGACGGGAAAGTGCACTTTTAGATTTTCGACTGTGAGCAGCGTCTTCAAGAGCCGGGCATCCTTGTTCATCAGGCTGACAGGTACAACCAGCAACGTACTTTGTGATGCGGTTCCAGCAGCTCCAATGCCGGCAATTGCCGCCGGCAAACCGCCATGGCATCCGGACAGCGGGGGTGAAAGCGGCAGCCTTCGGGAAGGGCCAGCAGCCCGGGCACCATTCCCTGGATTTCGGAAAGCCTCCGACGCTTTTTTTCCGCCCGGTCGCCGATGCGCGGCATGGATTTGAGCAGGCCCCGGGTGTAGGGGTGCCGCGGGTGATTGAAAATAGATGCCGTGTCGGCTTCTTCCACCACTTTGCCGGCATACATCACCACCACGCGCCGGGCCATCTCGGCGATGACGCCCAGATCGTGGGTGATCATCATGATGGCGGTGTCGATTTCGTGTTTGAGCCGCGTCATCAGGTCCAGGATCTGGGCCTGTACGGTGACGTCCAGCGCCGTGGTGGGTTCGTCGGCAATCAGGATCTGCGGTTGGCACGCCAGGGCCATGGCGATCATCACCCGCTGACGCATACCGCCGGAAAGCTGGTGGGGGTATTCGTGCACGCGTTTTTCGGGTGCCGGCACCTGGACTCTGGCCAGCATCTCCACTGCCCGTTCCAGGCTCTCGTGGCGGGAACAGTGTTCGTGCAGGCGAAACATTTCGGCGACCTGGTCTCCCACGGTGAACACCGGATTTAACGAGGTCATGGGTTCCTGGAAAATCATGGCGATGCGCTTGCCGCGGATGCCGCGCATCTGTTCCATGGAAAGCTGCACCAGATCCAGCCCGTCGAAAGTGATGCGGCCGGACAGGATTCTGCCGGGCGGATCCGGGATCAGCCGCATGATCGACTGGGCCGTCACGCTCTTGCCGCAGCCGGATTCTCCCACCACGCCGAGCACTTCGCCGCGGTCCAGGTAAAAGGAGACATCATCCACCGCCCGCGCCACCCCGTCGAAGAGGTAAAAATAGGTTTTTAACTGCTGTACATCGAGCAGATGGGATGAATGGCTCATCAGCAGACCTGGTATCCTGGGTGTAGGCGGCCGGAGACGGTCGTCACACTGTAAAAATCACCTGCCGGCATGTCAATAACATTGTGCCGTGACTGTACATGGCGTGTTGCAGAAAAAGATGCGAGCCCTTATCGTTACAGCTCGTTTGAGCCAGTGTTCGATACCTTGCGCAAAATTGGTCTCCAAAGCCGTTTCACTTGCCAAAATCCGGCGCGGCGACCTGCGCCAGGAAGGCTTCCAGTATGCGGTAGAGGGTGCCGGCACTGTCGATGCACAGGTGTTCGTCTGCGGCGTGCTGGCTCATTTCGCCGTCGGCTCCCCAGACCACCGCCGGAATACCATGGGCGGCCAGGTAACGGGCATCGCTGGCGCCGTGCTCGCAACCGGTGCGGGTTTCTGGACCGGCCAGGGCCAGCAGGGCGTCCAGGTAGCGGCTGGGTGCGGACGTGAAAAGAGGCTCTCTGGCCTCCACGATCACTTCGCCGTTGACTGCCGATCGGAGCTGTTCCAGCAGGGCATCGATGTCGTCGTCTTCGGTGTAGCGGATGTCGAAAACCGCCTCGGCGCGGTCCGGCACCTGGTTGGCGGCCTGGCCGGCGTGCAGCATACCGAAATTCAGCGTCCGGTGCCAGTGTTCCCCGTTGTCGTCCGGCGGCGTGCTGAAAAGTGGACGTACGGCAAGATAGTCCCCGATCAGCCGATCGATGGCGTTAATCCCCAGCCAGGGGCGCGACCCATGGGCGGTTTTCCCATGGCAGACCAGCCGCAGGCGCAAGATCCCCTTTTCTTTGACCACGATTTTGGCCGGACTGCCACCATCCAGGGCAATGGCAAAATCGGCGCGAATATTGCCGAGCATCCGGGCAGCGCCGTTGGCCCCGCCGCTTTCTTCGTCGCCGGTGATCAGGATGCCGAAGGGCATAGCCGCCGGGTCGCGGTCCGGCAACCGCCCCATCCAGTTTTTCGCCAGCGCCAGTGTCAGGGCCACCGCGTATTTGTCGTCGATGCTGCCGCGGCCGTAAAGTCGGCCGTTGCGCACAACGGGCTGGAAAAGCGCGTCCGGCCCCTCGACGACATCCATGTGCACCATGAACAGCACCGGCGCATGGCCGGCTTCAGGCATTACCAGTATATTGGGGACACCCGCGTGGTTTTCGCGGCGGTAAGCGATGCCGTTTTGTTGCAGGTAGGATTCGATGAAATCGGCACAGGCCCTGATCTGTTCCGGCCGGGAAGCGGTGGAGCGAAAGCGGATCATCGATTGGGTCAGGGCGACGATCTCGTCTGTGTTTTTTTCGAAGGCTGCCGGGCCGTCGGAACCGGCCGGCCGGTCGTCGTAACAGGGGCCGGGCAAAGTTTCGTCTGTCATTGAAGCCTTCCTGTTGTCTGGGTGCGCAGTATGCGCAGCGGCACGCCGCCGCGGGCGGCAACGGCCCGGCTGTACCGGCTGAAGGTGTAGTCCACCAGGTAATGCCCGGGCGAATACTGGCTCCAGGCACCGCCGGCGTGCAAGGTGGCCGGCACGTCGGCGCCCTTTCCAGCGGCCAGGCGGCCGCCCGTGTATCAGGGCCGGCATGGCGGGCGTTTACGTCCTGTGGCGCCGCTTTCAGGATGGCCGGTGGTTCATAGACGACTCTTCTATCAGATTGTCGCGCAGCAGGCAATACAGCCGCCGCTTTTAAGGCCCCGGATGCGAATTCCGGGCCCAAAAAAAGGGCATCGATAAAACGATACCCTGAATCAAGGGGGGAGGATATGTGAAAGGCACTCGCCTGTTGGCAATATAATAATGCATGCAGCCTGGACGTCAACACTTGCGCACTTTTTTTTGTTGGCGCCTCCGGCCTTGCCCGGGGCTGGCGCGCACCTGCCGGGAGTTTTTGCATGCGTGGGAATTCGGAAAGCTTGCAAAATTGCGATGAATCCGCAAAGATCGGCCCACCGGCGGCCGGTGAGCCGGGCATTGTGTAGCGCGGTCGGTTCTTCCGGCATATCTGAAAAGAAAACGGTTCGACATGGTCGTTATTTTAATGGGGCTGGACAAAGATCAGGCGGAGACGTTCAGCATCGTGCTGGCCTCTGCGGGCATCGACTGTCATCTGCGTTCCGAAGAGCAGGGTTGGGAATTGTGGACAGAAGCCCTGAAACACGAAGAAGCTCTCACGGTTATCGACCGGTACATTGCCGAAAACCGGGACAAACCCATTGTCCGGGGTTCCGCAATTGTCGAATACGGGCGGACCTTTTCCGGGCTGTGGGGCGCGCTGATTCTGCTGGCCTGCCAACTGGCCGTGTGGCACAGCGGCATGGGCGATGCGTATGTGGCGGCCTACGGGGCCTCTGCCGAAAAAATCCTGCAAGGGGATTGGTACCGCAGTGCCACCGCGCTGCTGCTGCATGCCGATGTGCTGCACCTGGCCGGCAACATCCTGGGGATAGCCCTATTTGCCACCGCGGTCTGCTCGGTGGCCGGGTGGGGCGTGGGATGGCTGATGATCCTTTTGTCCGGTATTGCCGGCAACCTGGCCAATGCCCTCTTTTTTCAAAGTGCGCATTGGTCCATCGGCGCCTCCACCGCTGTGTTCGGGGCTGTCGGCATTCTGTCGGCCGTCCAGTTCGTCAGGAAGATCCGGGAGGCCGGCCAGCGATTGAAGGCTTTTCTGCCATTCGGCGGTGGCCTGGCCCTGCTGGGGCTGCTGGGATCGGCGCGCCACGCCGATCTGACGGCGCATCTGTTCGGTTTTTCGGCGGGAATCCTGCTGGGCGCGGCCTACTGCTCGTTTTTTAAACGTGCCCCCGGCCGGCGGGGCCAGACCGCCGCCCTGCTGCTGGTGGCGGGCGTGATGACGGCGGCCTGGCTGCGCGCTTTCGGCCCGTGAGAAGCACCGCCAGCGCCCTTGACAACCGCTTAAACTTTATTATGTTCAGGGTTTAAAATACATTTTGAAAGGATGCCGCCCGTTATTCCCGTGGCAAGAGCGCTGGGATGACGCTGCGGCCCATCATCCAATATCCCGACCCACACAACAGGAGAGCCTGTGCGATTCAGCGTGCCGGTTAAAGATACCCGGACGGTTTGCGAGCTGCTTGCGAAAATGCTGCGCGGCCACGAACTGGACGGGAAGGTCTCCGTAAATGCCCGCAACGGAATCGTGGCCGTCGAGATTCGCCATATGGGAACCTCCAGCCTGGTTTTTGAAGCCCGCTCCGCCGGCGGCAGCACGGCCTTTCGCCTGAAGGAGAAGAAAATCGCCTATCTGCATCGGCCATTTATGGAAATCTTCGAAGGGCGTTTCCGCCGGGTCATCCGCGATCTGGGTGGAGAGATCCGGGAAGCTTGATCTTTTGCGACCGGCCGCTTTTGTTTTTTGGACAGGATGCGCCTGCTTTTGAACGGTCTATATTCGAAAGCGGGGTTTCCAGAAGGCTTTACAGCCTAGCCGATGGTCGACAGGGAAACGGAGCAGATATGCAGCCAGACATAAAAGACGCCTATGACGTGATCATCCTGGGTACCGGACCGGGCGGCCTGCAGGCCGGTATCCATGCCGCGCGCAGCAAGGTTTCGGTCCTGGTCATGGGACGCGCACAGAAATCGAGCCTGTACCGGGCCCACGTGGAGAATTTCTGCTGCCTGACCGGCGTGGCCGGCGAGGACATTCTCCAGCAGGGGATGCAGCAGGCCCGGGATGCCGGTGCGGATTTCCTGTATGAGGACGTGGTTAAAACGGGGCACGCGGACGGCGGGTTTGTTATCCAGACCGAAAGCGGGCGCGAAATTCATGCCCGGGCATTGATTCTGGCCATGGGAATTTCGCGCAACCGTCTGGGGGTGCCCGGTGAAAAGGAGCTGCTTGGCAAGGGGGTCAGCTACTGCGTGGACTGCGACGCCAATTTTTACAAAGATGCCGCCGTGGCTGTCGTCGGCGATGAATCCGCGGCGGTAAGCGGTGCGTTGACGCTTCTGTTTTACGCCTCCGAGGTACACCTGGTGGCCGCGAAACTGCAGGTTTCAGAGCGTCTCGAACACCAGCTGCGGCTCTCCGAGGTCAAGCTGCACCATGGCCGGCGTGTCAGGGAAATCGTGGGTACGCAGCAGGTGGAGGGGCTGGTTCTCGACGATGGCCGGAAACTGGCTGTGCAGGGCGTGTTCATCGAAACCGGCGCCAAGGGGGCCATCGAACTGGCAGCCACGCTGGGAGTCGCCTTGGACGATGAGAGCTTTCGTTTTATCGTGACCGGTGATGACCAGCAGACCAACGTTCCGGGCATATACGCGGCCGGCGATATCTGCGGGCCGCCCTGGCAAATGGCCAAGGCGGTGGGTGAAGGCTGTGTGGCCGGACTGGCGGCGGCCAAGTACGTCAAAAAACTGGCGCGGAAAAAAAACTGAGCAGATGGCGCGGTCCGTTGCCCCCAGATGCCAAAGCTTTCCGCCGATGCGTGTTGACATTCGTTCAGGCAGGCTTATTTTAAGTCTGGATTGAATTAGCACCGTTTATTCATATCCTCCTTTCTGGGGCGGCAATTCCGAATTTTGGAATTGCCGCCTTTTTGTGTGCCGGCGTCTCCGGCCGCTTTGGAAAAATGGGTAGAAGATTTCCCTGTTTTTCGGAAGCAAAATTCCCATTTACCTTCTTTCCCGTTGCCCCGGCGATTCTGAAAGGCCGCACAGTATTTCATAACGCATGGTTATTAAATGGTATATTGTGGTCATCGAATTTATGGCACCCATTTTGCTATTACTCTTGGCATTGAATTGGATCACGGTGGACAGAGACCCGCTGTGAAAAAACAAACGAACGCAAGATGTTCGAACAACCAAAACCGGGGAATAAGCGATGCCGAAGGCAACTCATATGGTAACCAGAAAAGTCGTGCGCAACAACAAGGGCGGCGCTCTGAGAGTGCGCCGGGCATCATCAACGATGCAGTCAACGCGGCCGCAGGGGCGCCAGAGATCTCATAAGCGCATGCGCTACATGGTCGAAGTGATGTTCGGTACCCAGTTCGGGTCCTTTAAGGGCCTTTTGCACAACCTGAGCCGTAGTGGCGCTTACATCGAAACTGCAGGTGCCATTCCCGTCGGCGCCAGAGTGCTGGCGACCATTCCTTTTCGTCAGAAAGTCGGCTGGGTTTCCGTTGCCGGCAGGGTGGTCCGTCGGGACAACGGCGGCATCGGCTTAAGATTTTCCCGTTGAGGCCAGCGCCTCTTCCGATACGTTGCAAAAGTTTTTTGTCCCGTCATCGAAATCGGCTAAAGGCTTCGATCCGGCCGGCCGATAATATCAACCAAAGACCGGTCTTAACAAAAAAAGTTCCAGACACGTTGCCCCCATAGATATTGCGGGCGCTTCCCCGGAAAGGAATCCCGCAAGTTCTCAGGATAGCTCCCGGAAAGAGCGGATCCTGGGAGTCTCTGAGGTGAGGTGATGAAATCCGACACCGGGATTTCACCGCCGATGACAGGGGGTGGTGGCCCCATCGCAAATCGTGGACTGGGAGAAAAATGTCAACCAGACGGTTTGGTTGGCGTTTTTTTTGCGCGCCTACCCAATAACCCAATAACCCAATCAACCCGCTAGCGGGCGGCCACGAGCTTGATGAGGGTGATTTCCGAAGGGGCCCCCAGGCGCAGCGGCGGGCCCCAGTAGCCGGTACCGCGGCTGACGTAGATCTGGGTGTTTTTGTAGCGGTGCAGCCCGGCAACGAAGGGCTGGAACAGCCCGATCACCATGTTCCAGGGGAAAAACTGGCCGCCGTGGGTGTGACCGGAAATCTGCAGGTCAACGCCGGCGGCGGCCGCATCGAATATGCTCCTGGGTTGATGGGCCAGCAGGATCCTGGGGCCGGCGGCCGGTACGGCCCCAAAAGCCCTGAACGGATCGGAGCGCTGGTCGGGCACAAAATTTCCCGCCCGGTAGTCGGTCACGCCGGCCAGGAAAAGGGACGCCGAACCGCGTCGGATCACACGGTGTTCATTCATGAGCACGACAAACCCGAGTTCGCGGACTTTTTGCACCCAGGGCGTTACACCGGAATAGTATTCGTGGTTGCCGGTGACGAAATAGTTCCCCCGGGCCGACCGCAGATGTTTCAGCGGCGCCACATCGTGCGCCAGCTGGCCGACGGTGCCGTCGACCAGGTCCCCTGTCAGCACGACAATATCGGCCTGCAGGCCGTTGGCCATTTCCACAACCCGCTCGACGTAGGGCCGCCGGATGGTGGGGCTGACGTGCAGATCGGTGATCTGCACGATCCGGAAGCCGTTGAAAACCCCCGGCAGCCCGCTGATGGCAACCGGCACGGTCTTTAGTGCCGGGGTTTGCCTGGCGGCGGTGATGCCGTATCCGGTGAGCAGCGTGGCGGCGGCCGCGACACCGTAATTCGAGGTGACGACCAGGAAGCTCCGGCGGGATGGATCTTCGGGAAGGCGGGTGTCGCCCATCCGGCGGCTGTGGACGGCCGGACATGTCCGCAGTTTTTTGACAACCGCTGCCAGCAGCAGGAAAAGGTCGCGCAGGACCAGCAGGGTGACGATAAAGCTCAGCAGGCCCAGCGCCAGGTATCCGGCCCACACGCACAAATCGATGACGGGGTTTTCGACGCCCGCCCGCCGCAGCATGATGGTCAGCGGGATGGAGAGAAAAAGGGCAACGACGCCGGCGGCGATCAGCGCTTTGCGGCGGCGGCGCAGTCTTGTGCGGACAAAGAGGCGGGTGGCAACATACACCCCCACCAGTGCCGCGAAAACCGTATAAAGACCGAAAAACAGCGCAAGTTTCATTGGCGATGGCCGTGCTGCCCGGCGGTGGTGCAACCGGCCGTGCAGATTGCGCAAGACAGGCCCGCCGCCGGAAACGTCATTTTGAATACGCCCCCAGTGTTTTTAAAGCTTCGGGGATCGTCTTTTTGGGGCTGATTTTATACCAGGCGGCCAGTACGCGGCCGTCTTCGGCGATCAGAAACGACGACCGCACGATGCCCATAAAGGTCTTGCCGTACATTTTCTTTTCTTCCCACGTGCCGTATTGCACCGCGGTCGCATGGTCCGGGTCCGAGAGCAGGGGAAAGTTCAGCTGGAATTTTGCGTCGAACTTTTTCTGCTTGGGCGGCAGGTCCGGACTGATGCCAACGGCCGCCACACCCAGAGCCGTTAAGTCGGGCAGCGCATCCCGTACGCTGACAGCCTGGGCGGTTCATCCCGACGTGTTGGCCTTGGGGTAGAAATAGAGCAGCAGCTTCCGGCCGCGGTAGTCGGCCAGACGCACCGTGTTTTCATGCTGGTCCGGGAGGCTGAAGTCGGGGGCGGGATTTCCGGGTAACAGGCGGGCCATGATTTTCCTCCTTGTTTTTTAAAAGCGTGTGAGACGGAAAGGCGCCGGATCGATGTCGGTGGGATGGCCGGTGAGCAGGTCGGCGGCCAGCTTTCCCGTTCCGGTTGCCATGGAGACACCCATCATGCCGTGGCCGGTGGCGATCAGCAGGTTGCGATGACCGGGCGCGAAGTCGATAATGGGAAGATCGTCGCTGCACATGGGGCGTATGCCCACCCACTTTTCCTGTACCGGCGATCCCAAAGGTTCCCGTAAATACAGGCGCGCGGCGGATTCCAGCTGCACGATGCGTGCTGCTTCGACGGTGGTGTTCAGCCCCGAAAACTCCAGGGTGCCCCCCAGTCGGTAGCCGCTTGACCAGGGGGTTGCCACCACGCCGCGTTCAGCGAAGTAACAGGGGATTGCAGGGCATAGTCGGGGGCGCTGCATGGTGATGCTGTACCCCTTGGCCGGCTCGATGGGCAGTCTGAGTTTCAGCCGGGACGCGATGGCCGGTGACCAGGCGCCGGTGGCCAGGATGTAGTGATCGGCGGTGAACCGGCCGCGGGAAGTGCGGGCGGCTTCGATCCGTACCGCGCTGCCAACCAGGCCTTTAAGTGTGCAGTGCTCCTGGAAAAGAACCCCGCGCTCACACAGCAGCCGTTTCCATGCACTCATCAGACGGTCGGGCCGGAGGTGGGCATCCACGGGGTGATACCAGCCGCCGCAAAGGTCGTTGCGCAGGGCGGGCTCGCGTTTGACCAGCGCTCGGGAATCCAGAAAGCCGGCTTCCAGGCCGTAGGGCTCCAGCAGGGCATTGATGCGGGCGTAGCGGGCCAGGGCGCGTTCATCGCTGTGGACCAGCAGCACCCCGCGGGTCTCCCAGTCGCAGCCCAGACGGTGTTCGGCCATCAGATCCAAAAAAAGCATCCGGGAGTACTTCAGGATCTGGGCCCTGCCCCGTATGGCGCGCTCAAGGTGCGCCGGGTTGCATTTGCCGGCAAATCTCAGAAACCAGAGCAGGCGGCCGCAATTCAGCTCCGGCTTGATGTAAAGCGGAGAGGTGCGCTGCAAAAGGCGGAAGAATTCCCGGCGCAGGACACCCGGCTGGCACAGCGGCGGCAGGTCGCTGGTAAAAACCAGGCCGCAGTTGCCGTGCGATGCGCCTGCGCCGACCGTTTCGCGGTCGATGACCCGCACATGACGGCCGGTCATGGCGAGGTAGTGGGCGCAGGCCAGCCCGATGACACCGGCACCGATAATCAGCACGTCACTGTGGTTTGCGGGCATATTCACCGGAGACTGTCAGGTTATGGGTGGCATAAAAAATTTTTATCTTGGCAGGTTTTGCCATAGAAATAAAGGCCAATGTCGGCACACAAGCTCCGCGCCGTCCGATGGCCGCCGACTGCGGCTCCGTTGTGGTGACGCTTCTCTCAGCGAAAGATGATTTTCCAGTTGGCGTTTCCCTGGCCGACAATGATGGCTTCCCTCTGGATCTGGCGGATCACTTTGCCGTCGATGCCCTGGCCTTCGTGTAAGATCTGGCTGTTGACCACCACAAAGCGTTTCTGTGGATTCGGGTCCCAGGCGATGGCCTGCAGCGTCAGTCCGTGTCCGCTGACCTTGAAGACCGCCTGGGGCTGCGGCGGCAGACCCTTCTTGGGACGCGCCCTTGGGGCACGTGTCGCAGGGGCCGGGCGGGACGGCGGGTGCTTCGCTTTTGGTGCCTGCACAGCAGCGCGTTTCGGCACAGGTGCCGCCGGCGCCTTCGCGGAACGTCTGGCCGGGGCCTGTTGTCGGGCACGCGGAGAACGACCGGCCGGGCGCGCGACGACGGCCCTTCTTCCGGCCCGGGCCCGCTGCACGGCCGCCGGTGCGTGGTTCGGTGCCGGCGCAATGCGATAGGATTTCACCGGCGGTGTTACGGGCGCTTTTGAGAAATGCCGCATCAGCCAGGCACCGGCGGCCAGCAGCAGGATGGCGCAGACCAGGATGGCCCAGCCGATGGATCGGCGCGGGTGGCGCTCGACACCCCGGCGCAGTTTGAGCCTGCCGGACCGGATCTGCACCGTTTCGGCGGCTGCAGATTCGGTTTCGACTTTTTTCAGGGCATTTAAAATCGAACTCAAAACGTGAGACCCTTATTGTTGCGAGGCGCCGCCGCCGTGGGGCGGTTCCGGCAGGCGCTGCGGCATTGGTGCCCCTTTGCCGGAGACGATGTGCGGTATAAAAAAGGTTTTGGCCCGATTGTAGATCAGGATGCTGACGATCGGGTCCAGCACGCCGTTGGTTTTGAGGCCGGCGCGGCGCTGAATCTGTAAAATGGCATGGCTGCTTTCAGCGTCGAAAACCGGCCCGCTGTCCAGACCCGCATAGCCGATTTTCGCCAAAAGCCTCTTTAAAGCGGCTACCGAGGGGTCGACGGCGTTCAGCGCAAGATGCTGTGCCAGGCCGTCTGCATTTTTCCAGAAAACAAAGGCCTCGTTGCGCCAGAAGGGGTGGAAGGCATCCATGGAAACCAGCAGTAGCACCTTTTCGGGGCCTGCCACGATCGTCAGTGACTTTTCGGTGAGCTGAACCACGGCGGCATATACCGGCCGCTTTGCCGCAGGCGCCGAGAGCGTGATGACCGCCGGCAGGTCCAGGCGTCTGACGAGGCCGAAATTCGTGCTGATGCGCAGCGTCGACAGCCCGTTCAAGCGTGCGCTGCGCCTGAAGAAAACCTCGTCGGAAACCTTTTCCGGGGCCGGGATTCGGATATGCTCCGGTTGCCACAGGTCCAGTACGGCCGCCAGTGCACTGCGCCGGGAGGTTTGCTCATCCAGTGTCTCCACGATTGTCTGCAGAGAGGCCCGCGAGGATGCCCGGTGCGCTTGGACATCCGGTTTTGGCGGTGCCTTCTCCGGCGGCATCCGGACGGCAAAGCGTTGCACCGCTGTGCCGGCGGCGGCCGGTGCGGCGCCGGAACGACGCCGATCCGGCAGGCGGCCGGAGAAAACGAACACCAGCGACATGGCCGCCGCCAGGACGACAGCCAGCAGCGCGAGCCACAGCATTTTTTTCGGGCGGTAACGGGGGCTGCAGCTCCTGGTCGAAAGCTCGCGGATGGATTTTCTGGCAATCTGCCGGGTGATGCGATAGCGACCCAATCCGTAGGCCGTCAGCAGGCAACGGCTGCAGGCGATGTTGACCAGCCTGGGGATGCCGCAGGAATAGCGGTAGATCGCCCGCAGCGCCGCGCCGGTAAACCGGGCGCGTGGCTGTTGCCAAGAAGCCACCTGCAGGCGGTGGAGCACATAGCTGCAGGTTTCCCTGAAGGTAAGCGGCACCAGATGGGCGGTCAGCGTGACGCGCTGGGCCAGCTGGCGCAGCTCGATGGAGTCCAGCATGTCCGCCAGCTCCGGCTGGCCGACCAGGATAATCTGGATCAGTTTGCTGGTGGTGGTTTCCAGGTTGGAAAGCAGCCGCAGCTGCTCCAGCACGGGTTTGGAGAGGTTCTGGGCTTCGTCGATGAGCAGAATGACTTTTTTGCCCTCTGATTTCTTGCGCATCAGAAAGGCATTCAGGCAGTCGATGAGGTCCTTGGTGTTGTCCGCCTGCGAGGGCAGGCCGAATTCGTCGTTGATGGCCTTCAGCAGCTGCAGAGCGTCCAGCTTGGGGTTGAAAATATAGGCCGCTTCGGTGTCTGCGTCCAGGTTCTCCAGAAATACACGACAGAGGGTTGTTTTGCCGGTTCCGACCTCGCCGGTGATCTCAACGAAGCCGTCTCCCTGGATAGCGGCGAAGGTGAGGTGGGCCAATGCCTCCTCGTGGCTTTTGCTCAAAAAGAGGTATTCCGGATTCGGGACCAGTTGGAAAGGCCGTTCTTTGAAGCCGAAAAACTTTTTGTACATGCGTGTAAGTTTCCCGAAAAGGCGTTTTGGGGCTTTGGGGTGGTCTTTTTTCCGGATTCAGCGCGGCAGTTTGACGTCCATCTCTTTACCACCGTATCCATGCACCGAATCGTGCGCACGAATGGTCACATGCTTGACGCCCGGCGCTATTTTGACATTCTGCAGGCGGCGCGTAAAGGGTTGCTCGTCTTCGTGGGGGTGGTGCAGGATGCGGGTCGCCAGAACGCTGCCGTCCGGCGCGATGACATCCCATTTGTCGGCGAAATGTTTCCAACCGGTGTCATGGTGTGCAACGGTCACCGAGAAAACAAAGAGGTTTTGGCCTTGGTACAGCACCTTGACACCGACCACATCAGCCTTTCCGGCCATGGCCGGCACGCTGCACAGCAACATCCATACAAGCGCCAGTCCGGCTGCGGTTTTCATCTATGCCTCCGCTGCGCGCAGCAGGTGCTCGGGCGCCTGCACCGCCACCACGCGGCCGTTTGCACACAGCGTGCCTTCGGCCAGCAGGCGGATGTCGACGACGACCTTGCGCGCCTTGATTTCGCTGACTTTGCCGCGCAACTCCAGTGTCGGTCCCAGCGGCGTGGGCTTCAGGTAGTCCACATGCAGCGCTGCCGTGACGTACCGCAAGGGCGGCAGCGTGTCCATGGGGCGCCCGGCGGCGCGGTAGGCCGCCGCTGCGGCCGTGCCGGTGCCGTGGCAGTCGATCAACGATGCGATCAGTCCGCCGTAGACATATCCCGGCATGGCTGTGTGCCGCGGTTGCGGCGTGAAATAACACACGCTCTCGTTTTCGTCATCCTCGGACCAACGGCTCTTGATCTGCAGGCCGTGGACATTGAGCCGGCCGCATCCGTAGCAGTGGCTCATGCCGTCCGTATAGTAGTCCTGGAATGCCTTTTCTGTCATGGGTTCCTCGCTCTCATGGGTGATTGTCTATCCCTGGTCAGATACAGCCTGTCGGCTTGATTCGGGGGGGCCGGGTTTTGCCGTAAACAGGGTGCAACATCCCGCAGCCTGTTCATCCATAGCACAAAAAGTGGATATTGAAAGGGTCAAAGTCCATGTGCAGAATCCGGATACGCTCAAAGCCCGCTTCGGTGAGCATGGCCTGCGCTTTTTCGCGGCCCCACATCATGCCCAACCCCATGCCGTCGTCCTGCAGCCCCACGGGCATGCAGTGCATCAGGCTGACCGTGTAGAGAAAAGGCCCCATGGGGTGCTGCAGGTTGTCGGCGGGTTCGCTGTGCGCGTCGATGTCCACCATGGAAAAAATGCCGCCGCCGGCCAGCAGCCGGCGGATGCCGCGCAGCACCCGCAGCGGTCTCCGCTGATCGTGGATGGCGTCAAAAGCCGTCACATAGTCAAAGCGGCCGTGAAGGCGGGGGGTGTCGTCGATAAGCGCTGCGTCCAGGTCCATGAATTCCAGGTTCGCAAGGCCCCGCGCCTGGAGCGTCGAACGGGCGGCTTTGAGGGCTTCGGCAGAGTTGTCGATGCCCACGAAGCGGCTGGCCGGGAAGGCTTCGGCCATCAGGAGCAGGGCAACGCCTTCTCCGCAGCCCACGTCACACACGCGGATGCCTTGCTGCAGCCGGGAAACCAGGGCGCCGTCTTCGATGGAAGGTAGAAAGGCTTCCACCAGCAGTTTCTCGTGTTTGGCATTGGCCAGCTCGGACATGAAGGCCTGGAATTGCGGGTAGTGCGAATAGGGGATTCCGCGCCCGCTCTTAAAGCCTTCGATCACCCGCTCCATGGCCAGGACCGTCAGCAGCGGCATTTCCTGGGCATAGACCGCCAGATTGTCGCTGCCGGCGCTGCGGGTCAGACAGGCGGCCTGATCCGGCAGGAGGCGGTAAAGGCTCTCGCCGGTGTCCTGGCGGGAAATCTCCAGGATGCCGCCGGTGGCCATGGCCGCCAGCCATTCGGCCACGTAGCGCCGGCTCAATCCGGCACGCGCGGCGATCACCGCCGCCGGCTGGGGGCTGTCGAAGACCGCCAGCGTGTCGAACAGCCCGGTGCGGTAGCCGATGGCGACAGCCAGGTTCAAGGCGCCGCCGTTGAGGATGTCGATCATCTTGTTTGCAAAAGCGCGCTGTCGGGTTGCCATGCCACCTTTTTAGAAGGTTTGGCCGGAGCTTGTCAAACGCAATTTTCGCTCCCGCAGCCGCCGGCTGACCGCTTTTTCCGGATTTGGACTCCGGATGCAGGCAATCTGAAAATACTTGTTTTTATATTTCGAATCGCATAGATTGCAAATGCATCGGCGCATATTTGCAACGCAATTCCATCCACCGCAGGACAATGTCATGCAAACTGAATCAATGGCTTCACTGAAGGGACATTTTTTAATGGCCATGCCCAGCCTGCGCGATCCGAATTTTTCCGAAACGGTGACCTGCATTTGCGAGCACACCGCCGAGGGCGCGGTGGGTGTCGTGATCAATCGCCTGCATACTGCCATCAATGCCGGGGACATATTTGAAGAATTGGGCATCGCGTGCCGGGCGGAGGCGGCGGATATTCCCGTCTACTGGGGTGGGCCGGTGCGCATGGATGAAATTTTCATTCTGCACGGCCAGCCGTCCGACTGGGCCGGTTCGCTGGTGGTGACGGCCGATGTGGCGCTGAATAACTCGCTGGACGTACTGCAGGCCATTGCCGCCGGCAGAGGGCCCCGGCCGTCTTTGCTCTGCATCGGTTGTGCAGGCTGGGGACCCGGCCAGCTGGAGGCTGAAATCGGGGAAAATGCGTGGCTGACATGCCGGATTTTCCGGGACGTGATGTTTGATTTACCGGTTGAAGAGAGATGGAATGCCGCCGTTCGAAAGATGGGAATCGATCCGGCCCTGCTCTGCGATGCGGCGGGTCACGCCTGAACTACATTTTAGCTTTAGCGGTTTTGCGGTTCTTTTTTTTCTTCAGGCAGACTTTGTCTTTTCTGACGAAGGCGCATATTTTGGGATTGTAGTACTCTTTGCAGTTCAGCGGATTGTACAGTGGACATTCGGGGTGTTTTTCAGACATAAACCCACTCTCTCTTTCAGCACCGGCGTTGTCTGGGGACGGATCTTATTTTGCCGGCGTCTTGCAGACATGGTGGCATGCGTTGCGATCTGAAATTGCTAAGTTCAGCTTCCTTGCTCCCCTTGAGCAGATTCAAAAACTCTGGTTTGCAGACTTAAAATGAGATGATTTCGTAAAAAGTCCGGCTTTCCCGCTTGCGCAAGCCTTTCCCGAAAAGCCTTGCGATCCGCCCGCAACCGGCTTTTTACGAGCCTGTTAAATAAAACGATACCACAACAGCGCTGTTTTTTCAAGGCTGCTGTGCCGGCTGCGTGGCAACGGCCGGCGGCGGTGGCCGCAAAAGAGTCTGTGGGACGGACCGGCGCTTTTTCAGACAGGTGGCGAAGACGTGGAGAAAATGCAGGACTATGAAACGGTGAAACGTGAAATTCTGGAAATCAAAAACCAGGCCGGGTCGCTGCTCGCATCGGCCGCCACGGTGCCCGGCCTGTCCGGAGAGCAGTTTGATCGTTGGCGGCGGACCCTGGACGTCATCGCCGCGCAGATGTCCGAGGATGTCGTCCGTGTGGCCGTGGTGGGTGCCATCAAGTCCGGCAAAAGCACGTTGATCAATGCGCTGCTGGGCGGCGACTACCTGAAACGCGGCGCCGGCGTCGTAACCTCGATTGTCACCCGCATTCGCAGCGGCGCGAATCTGAAGGCGACGCTTTACTTCAAGTCGTGGGATGAAATCAACGCCGATGTCGAACAGGCCCTGGTTCTGTTTCCGGCAGGGGAGTGGCGCAGCCGGAAGGCGGCCTTCGATCTGCGGCAGACCGGCGACCGGCAGGCGCTGGCGCAGGCGCTGAATGCGTTGGATGCGGATCTGCTCATCCGTGACGGCCGGCGCAACGAAAACGCCGTGCTGCTCTCATCGTACCTGGAGGGATATGATGATGCCCAGGCGGTGGTCTCTTCCGGAACCGGGGTCAAAATCTTCCAGGGGCCGCATTTCAGCCGGCATCAGCATTTTGTGGGAAACGATGCTCTGGCGGTCTACCTGCGCGATGTGCTGCTTGAAATCAAGGCGCCCGGCCTAGATGGCGACGTGGAAATTGCGGATTGCCAGGGGAGTGACGCCCCCAACCCGCTGCACCTTGCCATGATTCAGGACTACCTGCTGATGACGCATCTCATTGTCTATGTCATCAGCAGCCGCACCGGACTGCGCCAGGCAGACATCCGTTTTCTGTCCATGATCCGGGAAATGGGGATTCTGGACAACGCCCTTTTTGTGGTCAACTGCGATTTCAGCGAACACGAATCTGTCGACACGCTCAAAGATCTGGTGGCCAAAACCATCCGGGAGCTGGCACTGCTCAAGCCGGCCCCGAAGGTTTACACCTTTTCATCGCTGTTCAACCTGTTTCAAAAAGCGGCGTCCGGGCTGAACGCCAAGGACCGGCTGCGGTTCGAACAGTGGCAGGCGGATGCAGCGCTTGGCAGCTTTTCACGGTCCGAAACGCGTCGTTTTGATGAAGATTTCCGTCGTCAACTCACCGGTGAACGCTACCGTCTGCTGCTGGCCAACCACCTCGAACGCTTAAGCGGCGTGGTCTCCGGTTTGAAGCGCCGGGCCCGCATCCGGCACGACCTGCTGTTCCGGGATGTGGAGAGTACCCGTGCGCTGGCGGCCCGCGTCGAGCGCCACCAGGAGAAGATCGGGCAGCTGGCCACCATGGTGGAAAGCACGCTGGATGGGGCGGTCGAAACCGCCAAACGCGACTTGAGAGCCCGTCTGGACCGGCTTTTCGATGATCGCCCCGGCGGTGTGCTGGGCGATACGCTGGCCTTTATCCGGGACTACCAGGTGTCTTTCAGCGCTTACCGGGAGCACCTCGAAAATAGCGGGTTCAACCAGACGCTGTACGTGGTTTACCAGGACTTCAAACAGGCGCTGGACACCTTCATGGCCCGCAAAATCAATCCACGGGTGGTCAAGTTCATCCGTAGCCAGGCCCTGCAGATTAAGGCGTTCCTGGAATCCGTGGTGGCGCCTTTTGACGATACGGTGGCGGAAGCACTGGCCGCCTACAGCCAGACCATCCAGAGATTCGGCATCGCGCTGGATGTCACCGGCCGGGAGAAGTTCCAGGTGCCGGACATCGAAATCGTGCGCCAGCAGGCCGGGCTGAAGCTTCCGGCGGCCGATATCGCCATGCGCTACAGCGCGCGCATCAGGACCGAGGTGATCGTGCATTTCGGGCTTTCAGCCGCGATGCGACTGATGCGCAGGGTGTTTAAGCGCCAAGTGCAGGAAAAGGACCGTGAAACGCTGTCGGCACTGAAGCGCAGTGTGCGGCGCATCAAGCACGAAACCGTGAAATCCGTCAGCGAGTACTTTGTCGATTACCGCGAGAACCTGAAATTCCAATACCTTTTCCGTTTGCTGGACGCCTTCCGCGGCCACCTATCAGAAGAACTGCGGACGCGGTTGCAGAACTATGCCGGCGATTTAGGTGCGCTTTCAGAGCAGGCGACGGGACGGCGCATGGACAAGCAGAAGGCCGCCATGCTGCTTCAGGAGATGGTGGCGGCCTGCCAATCGCTGGAACAGCGCATCCTGGTGGTCAGGCAGGAAATATCGCCGTCGGCGGACGAACGCGCCTCCTGAAGCAAGTGCCCGCCGGTTAGCACGTCAGCGCTGCCAGGCCCCGGCGGGCAAACTCAATGCCCGGATCCAGTTCGAGTGCCATCCGGTAGTATTGGATCGCCTGCTCGCGATCTCCCAGCTCCCGGTAATTGACGGCGATGTTGGCGTAATCGATGGCCGAGGAAGGGTCAATGGCGGTCAGCTGTTTGAAGCACGCAATGGCATCGGCATGCGCTTTCAGCTTGAAATGGCAAAACCCCATCAGGTTTAAGATCTCCGTCCCTTCAGGATCGTAGCGCCGGCCCTCGGCGAGCACCGTGAGCGCCCGGCGGTAGTCCTGCATCTCCTTGTAGCAGACGCCCATGTAGGCGTAAATGCTGGCCATGTCCTGGGGCTGCGGATCAAGCGCCAGCGCGCGCTCGAAATGGGCCAGTGCCTGCCGGTGGTCGGCCTGCTTCAGGTGGCAGTCCCCCAGGTAAAACTGAACGAAGTATTTGCCGGGCAGGCGCGCGTCGATTTCCTGCAGCCTGGCGATGGCGCGTGCGGGCGACGGGCCTGCGGCCACGAGCTTGGCCGCGAACATGGCCACGCTGGTCGCCGCCGCGCGTTCTCTGAAATGGGCGCCCGGAATGATGGTGTAAAAGGCCGGGACCTGCAGGCGCGGATGCGTGGTGTCGATGGTATAGACGGGCAGGTTCTGTTTTGCCAGCGTCTGCAGACAGCGTTCGATCTCCACTTTGATGTTGTCGTCGGAAAGATCGGGCAGGCTGTCGATGTCCACCTGCCGGGGGGCGTGCGTGATGAAGTCCATGTCGGCAATGCGGTCCGGCTTGGGGAGGCCGCTGGCCACGTAGCGGCCGGCGCTGTTGAAGTCTCCGGCCAGCTGCGCCACTTCGGTCAGCGCCCGGCTCAGCGCTTTTTCGGGAGACGGCGTGGTGCCGGCCGTCCACACGATTTCGCTGGCTTTGGGAAAAGTGGCCGGGTCGTAAGCCAGGATGCCTACGGTCGGAATGCCCGTGTCCAGTGAAAAGTCGGAGAGGTACAGCACGATGCCGGCGCGGCGGTACTTCTGGATCATGTCGCGCACCACGGGATCTTTGGCTGAATCCGGACGGATGAGGGGAACTCTCAGACGCTTGCGGCTGACCAGTGCCGACACGTGGCGTTCGACGATTTCGCAGATCCCCTGCAGCAGGGCTTCTTCGGCGCAGTTGCCGGCCGAGGGGCCGTTGAATTCGTTGATGGCGAAAAACCAGTCGAAGGGCAGCAGCACCGGTTGTCCGGCCGTCAGATCCCACCCCCGGGCCCACTGCATGGGCAGCGTCTCGAAAATACCGCGGGCGGCCTCCAGGTCACCGGAAGTGTCATGCACCGAGGCGGCGATCTGCTCGAAGGGGATCGACTGGCGCTTGAACTGTGCCCATGTGCCGCGCTGAAAATTCTCCGGGTTGCTGCGAAAACTGAAAAAAGAGAAGCGTTCGGCAAGCTCCATTACGGCGGAGGCTTCGGACTGCTCAGGCGTGGCGCCCTTGCCCATTTGTTTACGGGTGCCGGTGAGGTTGGCGGCATCCCGGCCGCAAAAGCTGAAAAAAACGGGGATATCCAGCCGGCCGTTGTCGATGCGCACCGTGCGCTCCAGGATGTCCAGGTCGAGGGTTTTAAGCTTCTGTTTGAACCGCCGGACCGTCTCTTCCGGGGACAGCACTTTGTCCTGGTCCAGTGTAAAGCGCTTAAACGCGTCTTTGAGAATAATACCAGGTGCCATATAAGCATTGCCTCCTGTGGGCGATTGCCGCGGCGCTAGGCCGGCGGTGAATTTGAGCCCTTGTCGCCGAACCGGTGCCTGCACGCCCGCCCGGCATGCAGGCGCGCGGCGCATCGGTTCTAATTGCAGTTGCTGTGCTGCTGGCTTTCACCGAGGCGGCGGCCTCCGTCCGTCTTCCCGGTCGGCGGCGTGGCGCAAACCACGACAGATCCGCGCTATTGCGCCGCTCCCGGCCTTGCCGGCCAGGCTTTGCCGGGACAGGCTGGATGGCCTCGGCCCATCACCGTATTTTCAGTCCGGCCATCTCCGTATCGCTGAAACGCGGTTGACCGGCCGGTGAAAGTCTGCTACAAGTTTTGGCCGCAACACGGAAAACAGGAACCGGAAGGTTCCTTAAACCTTGTGGGGATGTAGCTCAGCCGGGAGAGCGCAGCGTTCGCAACGCTGAGGTCAGGGGTTCGATCCCCCTCATCTCCACCACAATTAAATCAATAAGTTGGGCCGATTTTAAAAAGTCGGCCCAAGTCTTTTTTGGTCCTACCTAGAGGCCACCCGTTCAAAATCTCCGCCCAAGTGCTGATGATATCAGGCCGGGGAAGCCACGCCCCGGCCGTTTGTTTTTATGCCATCCCTGCGTATGTACTATACCTTCCGGGGCATGAAAAGGCAATGTTCATTGGAGACGTTGGGAACGATTCGGTGCGGTCTGCGGGCGGCTGCCCTTTTTGGGAATCCATCTGTCGGCGGAACAACTTGTGGAATCTTTTTCCCATTTTAGGGCGGCGGCGAAACAACTTTGGGTATAAAAGGTAACAATCGGCCGGTCTTATCCAGGCACCCCATGTTCCGGCGGCGTACTTGCACCTGTGTTTGTGCCTTCTGTGGAAATACGCCGAAACTGGCATTTTTGTTGCTTGTGCAAGCTAGAGAGCTGGTGTCATGTCTGGCCGGCGGCCGAACCGGAAGCCGGCGATGGCTTGAAACATGTATCTGCCAACCAACCTGTAACCTGAGGAGTCAGCATACAGTGGGTGCTTCATTTGCGGATAACGGCGGGCGGCGGTCCGGTATTGAGCGGCGCGAATTTTCCTATGCCGGATACCTGCCGGAACGTCGGAAGGGAAAAGACCGCCGCAGTGGACAAGACCGGCGGGCGCATGTACCGGTCCGCCGGCAGGACGAACGCCGGGCTGTTTTTCTAAAAGATGCCTGACGGCCTTGCGCAAGACCTTTTGTGATTACAGGCAGGCTCGCCGGTTGCCGGCAAACCTGCCTCTTTTAACGGGTTGCGTTTTGCGGACGGCCGTCAGCTTCCGCTTGACTTCGAGCGTTTTTGTGGTGTAAAAACAATCGCGGGCAGGGTTTTCGCAACAATTCCCCCCACAGATATTTGCGTTGGGCCATGCGACCGGCAGGACACGAAACGCTGGGATGTCAAACATATTCCGGGCGTTGGCGGCACAGCCGGAGCAGATGCGTGGGCGTTTATCATGTGGTGCTGTTTTAAGCGGACCACTTAGCTGCAGAAACGAGAACTCAGGTGCCAAACGCGACCAAGCGCAGAGAGGCAATCCGAAAAGCTCTGCGTTTTTTTCGTTACGACCACCAGCCGGGCGGCAGGGCTACGATACTTGAAAAAGTTTGGCCGCCGCAATGCGGAGAATCAACATGCCGCGAACAGCCAGTGTATCCCGCCAGACCCGGGAGACGGATATCCGGGTAACCTTGAACCTCGACGGTGCAGGGCAGGCCGATATTGACACCGGGATTCCCTTTTTCGACCACATGCTGACCCTGTTTGTGGTGCACGGTTTCTTCGATGTGCAGCTTACCGCGCGCGGCGACTTGGCAGTGGACTTTCATCATACCGTGGAGGATGTGGGCCTGGCGCTCGGGGATGCCCTGCATCAGACCCTGGGGGACAGAAGCGGTATCCGGCGTTTCGGACATCGTGTGACCCCCATGGATGAAGCGCTTGCCGCCGTCAGCATCGATCTCTCCAGACGCCCCTTTTTGGTGTACCACCTGCCGCTGGAGCTGGGAAACGGAAGCCGTTTTGACGGCTTGCTGGCCAAGGAATTTTTCCGGGCGTTCAGTCAGCGCGCGGGTATGAACCTGCACATCAATGTCCAGTACGGCGAAAATGAACATCACGTGCTGGAGGCCGTCTTCAAATCAACCGGCAGGGCGCTGGCCCAGGCGGCGGCGCTGCAGCGCCGGACTGCGGGCGTGCGCTCATCCAAGGGAAGTTTGTAAATCATGGCCGTGGCCGGGCGGTCCTTCACACGGGGATTTCGATGAAGCCAAATCAGAAAGTGCTGTTTGCATGCGGATCCACCCTGCTCGCGCTGTTGCTGCTCGCCGGCTGTACACCGAAGGTCGTGCCGGTTGCTTCGGGCGCCGCATCGTTTAAGGTCCGCAAAATCCTGATCCTGCCTTTTACCGACATGGCGTCGATCTACGGCCAGGGCGAAAGCGTGCGCTGCCCGCTGTGCGGCAGCATGTTGACGACCGGACCGGTGAAGAAAGGCGGTGTCGCCTTTTTGACCGCCAAGCTCAAAGAAATGGTGGAAAAAAAAACCGGCATTACCCTGATTCCCACCCAGCGGGCACTGGGTGTATATACCACGCTGCTGAATCAGAACGGCCTGCCGTATCCCGAGGTCGATATCGTCGCCAAGACCGGCCGACACTTTGGCGCCGACGCTGTGCTGGCGGGCAACCTGTACCGCTTCAAGGAACGTGACGGAACGGATTATGCCGTTAAAACACCGGCTTCAGTGGCTTTCACACTGGTGTTGGTGCGGGTCAGCGATGGACGTGTCATCTGGAGCGGCATGTTCGACGAAACCCAGCAGCCGCTCTTTGAGAACATTTTCAAGCTCGGTCTTTTTTTTAAACGCAAAGGGAAATGGGTTACAGCGGAGGCGCTTGCCGTCCAGGGGCTCGGGCAGGTGCTTGAGGAGCTTCCCCTGAAGCCCGCCTTCCCTTCCGGCGACAGCTCATGATCGTCATTCCGGCAGTGGATATCAAAGGCGGGCAGTGTGTGCGCCTGCAGCAGGGCCGCAGCGAGGCAGCAACCGTTTTTTCCGATGACCCCCTGGCCATGGCCCGGCGCTGGGTCGCGGCGGGTGCGCGCCTGATCCACGTTATTGACCTGGACGGCGCTTTTTCGAAATCCCCCCGAAACCTGGCCGGCATCCGCCAGATCGTCGCTCGCACGGATGCCGCTATTCAGGTGGGCGGCGGAATTCGAAACGCCCGGACCATCGCCATGTACCTCGAATTGGGGGTAGAGCGGGTCATTATCGGTACCGCCGCCATCGAAAATCCCACGCTGGTTGAACGGGCCTGCAGGGAACATCCGGGCCGCATCGTGGTCGGCATCGACGCGCGCAACGGGTATGTGGCCATCGAGGGCTGGACCCAGACCACTTCCATGCCGGCCGTTGACCTGGCCCGGCGGTTTGAAGACTGCGGTGTCTGTGCCATCAATTTTACCGATATTTCCAGGGACGGCATGCAGACCGGCCCCAATCTCGAAGAGACCCGCCGGGTTGCCGAGGCGGTTTCCATACCGGTGATCGCATCCGGCGGCGTATCCACCCTGACCGACATCCGGAACCTCATGGCCCTTGAACCGCTGGGAGTCAGCGGCGTTATCACCGGACGGGCCATTTACAGCGGTTCGCTGGACCTGGCGGAGGCGATTGCATTGACCCGTAAAACATCCAAAGAGGGGTAGGTGTTTTTGATATGGCGGCCGGGACGTATTTTGATCCAGCGCACCATCTGGCCATGTCCGCCGGCTGCTGTGATGCGCGCGTCTTGCCGGAACATCTGCTTCGATCCCTTGACAACGATTCATTCCATAATTATTTTCGTTTACTTGATAAAAATCCAACGTAACGCATCGACCTTTCAACGTATCCGTGTGCGTGCGCTTTTCCGGCCGGCTGGCTCGAGAAGCCGGCAATCGTATCGTGTGGGTATCCCTTCCGTGGTTTGACGACAGTTCCGCTGCGGCTGTTTTGGAGGGTGCTTCTTGCCAAAGTTTATCCCCGAGGAAAAAATAGCGGAAATCCGGGACGCGGCCGATATCGTCGATTTTATTTCAGATACGGTGATTCTGAAAAAAACCGGCCGGAATTTTATCGGCCTGTGCCCCTTCCATGCCGAGAAAACCCCGTCTTTTACCGTCAGCCCGGAAAAACAGATTTTTCACTGTTTCGGCTGCGGTGAGGGCGGTAATGTGTTTACGTTTCTGATGAAGTCCGAGGGCCTTGCCTTTCCCGAGGCGCTCAAGAAGGTTGCCGCCCGCTGCGGCATCCAAATGCCGGCACGGACCATCGGCGGCGACCGCGGCAAAAATTCCGGAGAGCGTGAGCGTCTTCTGGCGGTCAACCGCCTGGCCCTGGATTTTTTCAGGCAGAACCTGGCGCATGCAGACAGGAGCCGCCGGGCGCGGGCCTATCTGCTCCGGCGCGGTATCGACGCCGAGGCCATGGATCGTTTCGGCGTCGGTTATGCGCCGCCGGGATGGGAAAATCTGGCCAACTACCTGGTGCGCCGCAAAGTGGCGGCCCGCTGGGGCGCCATGTGCGGCCTGCTGGTCGCAAGAAAGGAGCGCGACGGGTACTACGATCGTTTCAGGGACCGCATCATGCTGCCGATTTTCGATCTCAGCGGCCAGGTCGTCGCCTTCGGTGGCAGGGTCATGGACGACAGCGTGCCCAAGTACCTCAATTCGCCTGAGACGCCGGTTTTCAGCAAGGGGCGCACGCTTTTCAACCTGCACCGGGCGCGCAGCAAGTGCCGCCAGGCGGACAGCGTGCTGATTGTGGAAGGCTATTTCGATTTGATCTCCCTGGTTCAAAAGGGCATCGAAAACGTCGTGGCGACCCTCGGTACGGCACTGACCGGCGACCATGTGCAGCGCCTCAAAGGGTGCACCCGCAATATGGTGCTGGTTTTCGACGGCGACGCCGCCGGACTGCAGGCGGCCCGGCGCAGCTATGCCGTTTTCGCCAACCGGGGTGTCAATGCAAAGGTCGTTGTACTGCCTGCAGGCCACGATCCCGACTCCTACGTGCGCCAGTTCGGGCGCGACGGGTTTCTGCGCAAAGTCGAAACCGCCGAGGGCATCGTCACTTTTCTGATCGATGCCGCCATCCGCCGGCATGGGGACTCCATCGCGGGCCGGGTACGGGCGGTGGACGAACTGATGCCGGTGTTGGCCGCCATTGACGACCGGGTGGCACGTTCGCTGTACCTGCGGGAGCTGGCCGAGCGTGTGGGCGTGCCCGAAGCGGATATTCTGCAGCGCCTGCGGCGGACACCCGCCGGCAAGGTTGTTGGCAAGGGCGGCGTGGCCGGGGCAACGGCCGATGGCCGGCCGGCCGCCGGCTGGGTGGGCAGTTTGCGCATCGAAAGGCAGATCGTGGCCATGATGCTCCATTTTCCGGAAATCATACCTGAAATCCGGCGGCGGGGCCTGCTGGACCGCTTTCAGAGCGAAACTTTGCAGCAGGCCGGCCGCCTGGTGATGGAGAGCGACGCGCCGCTGGCGGCACGTATCGGTGAATTGTCACCGGACCGGGCGGATGAAGGTGTCTTGAAGGTGTTGACCTCGCTGGCGGTGGCCGATGAAAAATGGGACCACAATGCCTGCCTGCGCCTGATGGACCAGTTCGATGCCAGCTGCCGCCGACAGCAGGACGATCTGCTGAAACAAATTGCCGCGGCTGAGGAGCGCGGAGACCAGGAACTGCTCTTCAAGCTGCTGAAAGACCGGCAGACACAGGCGGGCGGAGGAACAACGTAGTATCTATCCGGAAACGGGCGCCGCGCTTCAGCATATCAAGACACACAAAAATGACGACAGGCGTCACGTGGATCTCGTGGTCCTGAGAAATGTTTTAAACGCAACCCTGATATCGGGCAAAAACCCTTTGTGGAGGGGTACGACCTGAATCTTGCACAGACAATTTTGAAAACTTATAAAATTGCAATGTTATCTCATGGTTGTCTATGGATGAAGCGCGATATTTTTTAGCGTCATTGGAATGTTCGGAAACCTTCCATTTTGACTTCAAAATTGTCTGCCCTGCGGGAGCGCCGATTTTACCGCCTCTACTGTGTTGCAGGGCATTTGCGTCTGTATACTACAGCTGCATGCCCTGCGCCTTGAATAGGCGGCAAACGCGACGCTTGCAAAATTCAGGTACGAACTGGGCACTTTCAGACGAGAAACAGGGGGAGGCTTGGGTGTATGGCGAAAAAAGATTCCAGCAAAAAACAGCATGATCAGAAAGAAGCCCGCAGGGCCATTGCCGAACTGATCAAGCGGGGCAAGCGGGAAGGTCTGCTGACTTACGAACAGATCAATGCGCGGCTTCCCGAGAGCATGCTGTCCGCCGATCAGATCGATGAGACGCTGATGGTGTTTGAAAAGGCGGGCATCGAAGTGATTGACGAAAAGAAAAGCAAAGCCGCCCACAAGGCGACGCCGGGGGGCGGGAAAAAATCCGTCAAGTCCGCTGCCGGGGCGGTGGATTTCGGCAGTGTGACCGATCCGGTCAAGATGTATCTTCGCGAAATGGGCATGGTCACCCTGCTCAGCCGCGAAGGGGAAGTGGAGATTGCCAAGAAAATCGAGGCCGGCGAGCGGGAGGTGTTGCGGGCCCTGGTGGACACCGCCTCTGCAGTGGAGGTGATTCTCAAACTGGGGCGGGGTGTCGAGAGCGGGGAACTGCGGCCGAAGTACGTGCTCCGTGATCTGGACGAGGGCGATACCTATGTCGATGAGGTCATGCAGACGGAGCGGTTTGTCAGGACCATCCATGCCATCGATGCCATTCAAAGCGAGAACAAGCGCCTGCGCGAACGCCTCTTCAGCTGCAACCTGAAGCCCGAAGAGGCCCGTCGGGTACGGCGCAGCATCAACCGGCGCAACAAGAAGATATTCGACCTGCTCAAGGACTGGCGCTTTGAGGGCAGTGTGCTCGACAAAATCGAAGCCATCGTCAGAGAACAGATCGCCTGGTTTGACAGCATGAACCGCATGGTGACGATGTGTGCCGAGAGCCTGAACGTGCGGGTGATGGAGCTGCGCGAACATCTTTACAGCCGCAAAGAGTTTGTCGCCTGGCTGAAGCCCAGGTGCGGCCTTTCGCCGGAAGATTTGGGGCTGCTCTTTGATGAGCTGAACCGCATTACGACGGAAATCAGCGAGCGGGAATTCTCCCTCAAGGCCAACAGCCGTTCCCTGAAACGCGTCGCCGCACTCGTCGATGAGGGCCGCCGCAGGGCAAAGCTCGCCAAAAGCGAACTGACCCGCGCCAATTTGCGCCTGGTGGTCAGCATTGCCAAAAAATACACCAACCGTGGACTCCAGTTCCTGGATCTGATCCAGGAGGGCAACATCGGGCTGATGAAAGCCGTGGATAAATTTGAATACATGCGCGGCTACAAATTCAGCACCTATGCGACATGGTGGATCCGCCAGGCAATCACGCGCGCCATCGCCGACCAGGCGCGCACGATTCGCATTCCGGTGCACATGATCGAAACCATCAACAAGCTCATTCGCACGTCGCGCTACCTGGTGCAGGAGCTGGGGCGCGAACCCAAGCCCGAAGAAATTGCCGAAAAAATGGAAATTCCGCTGGACAAGGTCCGAAAAGTGCTGAAAATCGCCCGGGAGCCCATTTCCCTGGAAACCCCCATCGGTGAAGAAGAGGACAGCCACCTGGGGGATTTCATCGAGGACAAGAAGTTTATGCTGCCATCGGATGCGGCTGTCAACCTCAACCTGGCCGAACAGACACGCAAAGTACTGGCGACCCTGACACCCAGGGAGGAAAAAGTTCTGCGCATGCGCTTCGGTATCGGTGAAAAAGCCGACCACACGCTCGAAGAGGTGGGCCAGGATTTTGCCGTGACCCGCGAACGCATCCGGCAGATCGAGGCCAAGGCGTTGCGCAAACTACGGCACCCCACCCGCAGCTGCAAGCTGAAAAGTTTTATCGACACCCAGTCCTGATCGGCTGTCCACCTGACAGACCGCCGTTTTGGTTCACCGCAAATGCCGTGCCCGGCCGGATGTATCTGTTGACAAAATGGGGCGCCGGCGATAGAAACAGGCGTTTTTGCGGATTTACGGGCCCATAGCTCAGCTGGCAGAGCCACCGGCTCATAACCGGTCGGTCCCTGGTTCGAATCCAGGTGGGCCCATACTTTGAATCTGCGTGGCGGGCTGCGGCCATGGGCCGTGCCGCGGCTTTTCCCGGCCGGGCGAAAACCGCAGTCCATCGCCGAAGGTGTGTGGCGTATATTCATGCCTGTAAGAATTTCAGATGTCATGGCCCTGATGGAGCAGATCGCTCCCGCACGGCTTGCCCAGCCATGGGACAACGTGGGGCTGCAGGTGGGCAGCCCGGCCTGGCCGGTGCGCACCATACGGGTGGCGCTGGACCCGGCGCTGGATGTCATCGCGGCGGCCTGCCGGGACCGGGTGGACCTGGTCATCACCCATCATCCACTGATTTTCAAGCCCTTGAAGCGCATCGATCCGGCATCGGAACAAGGCGCCGTGATCCGGGAGGCCGTGACGCACCAGACGGCTGTTTTTTCCGCCCACACCAATCTGGACGCTGCTGTGGGCGGCGTCAATGAGGTTTTGGCCTGCCGTCTGGGAATCGAACATGTGCGCCCGCTGGTTTCCGGTGAACCTTCCGGTGTGCGGTCACCGGCAGACGAAACCCAGGGTCTGGGGCGGATTGGCGATCTGAAATCCCCGCAGCTGCTGACCGACTTCGCGCGCAGCGTCAAAACGCGCCTGGGGCTTGCGCATGTCAGGGTGTCCGGTAGCCCGGAACTCGACGTAAAGCGTGTGGCCGTCTGTTCCGGGAGCGGGTCGGGCCTGCTGGAAGACTTCCTGGCTTCGGATGCCCAGGTGTATGTCAGCGGCGATCTGCACTACCACAACGCCAGGGATACCGTGGCCGCCGGCAGGGCGTTGATTGACGTGGGGCACTTTGCATCCGAAGTGGTTGTGGTCGAGGCCCTGGCCAAACGCCTGCAGGAAGCCTGCAGCCAAGCGGGCCTGGCCGTGACCGTACAGGCGTGCCGTCTGGAACGTGACCCCTTTCGCACCCTGTAATTCCTGAAATCCTGCCGGCCGTGCGCCAGGCATCAGACCGGAAAACCCCGGGAGATGGCACCATGATGGAACAGATCGATCTTTTGCAGAAGCTGCAGCACAACGAGAGCCGCTGCCGCCGCATACAGGCGGACATGCGGAAACGCACCGCGCGTCGGCGGGAACTGGAAGACGCACTGCAGCGCTTCCGGGTGTCGGTTTCGGCCGAATCCGAAAGAATCGACGAAATCGGAAAAAGGTATCGCAGCCTGGAATCCGACGCCAACCAGATCGTATCGCAGATCGCAAAGAGCAAGGCCAAATTGCGGGCGGTTAAAAATAACAAGGAATACCAGTCGCTGCTCAAAGAGATCGATGAGCTCAAGAGGAAGCATTCGAGCGTGGAAGACGAGATGCTCCAGTGCCTGGAATCCACCGATACGGCGAAGCAGGCCGCAGATGCCAAAAAAGAGGAGCTTGCAGAGCTCACGCGCCGGGTTGCGGACGAAGCTGAACAGATCGAACAGCAGCAGGCCCGGGCAAAAACTGAAATCGCGGCATTGAAAACGCAGTGGGAAGAAATCGCCCGGCGTGTCGAACCGCCGTTGATGGAGACTTTTGCGAAAATCAAGGCCAAGCAGGCCGACGGGGTTGCCATTGTACGGGTGGAAAATGCCGTCTGCCTGGGGTGCAATGTCAATATCCCACCGCAGATGTACAACGAGCTGCAGCGCAAGGACAGCCTGAAATTCTGCCCCAACTGCCAGCGGATCATCTTCTGGCAGGCCGACAGCGCCTGACCGGAATCTTTTTTGGCGCCCCTTGATATCGAAAGCCCGGGCAGCTTTACGAACGGGCCGCGTTCCGGTATAATACATTGTCTGTGCAAGATTGAGGTAATACAGCCACATGCCGGCCGGAGTAGTCCAGACGGTCGCTGGAGCCCGAAGGGCTCCGGAGGAAAGTCCGAACACCACAGGGCAGGGTGCTCCATAACGTGGAGTCGCGGCGACGTGCAGGAAAGTGCAACAGAGAGCAGACCGCCCCGCCGCAGGCGGGGTAAGGGTGAAACGGTGCGGTAAGAGCGCACCAGTTCTCCGGGTGACCGGAGAAGCTTGGCAAACCCCACCCGGTGCAAGACCAAATAGAGGAGCGTTTGAGGGCGGCCCGTCCGAGCTCCCGGGTAGGTCGCAAGAGATGCCGGGCAACCGGCATCCTCAGATGAATGACCGTCACCCGCTGCGGGGCAACCGGCGGCGGGTACAGAATTCGGCTTACGGGCTGGTCCGGCCGGCTGTTTTTTGGGCGCCGCGTCTGTTGGGTTCGTGGACACGGTAAATCGGAAAGGCATCGCGTTGGTCTGCAATCGGTGCTTCGGCCAACGTCCGCTTTTGCAGGGTCAGGCAGGTTTTTTAACAAGCATGGAACGTTTGAACAACCAGAAAGCCGTTACGTCGACAACGGCTTGTAAGATTTCGTTTGACGAAAAAATTCGCATTTTTTCACACGATTTCTTAAAGTGCTGCTTGTACGTTGCCGATGCGCCGGCGCATGGCTTTGCCTTTACCAAGATGCTCTATTCCAGGTTCATCGGCACTTCCCAGGTGCTGGAAGATTTCCTGGACTTCCACGGTGCCAAGAACAGCCAGAAATGGTATTTCTACCGCGAATTGACGGCTGCCGTGCGGCACATCAGCCTGGCGAGCTATTCGCTGAAACACATCAACAACCGCCTGGTGTTTTACGATCTGCCGGATACCGGGGCCTTTGCACGTGAGGGAGAAAAGACCCACGCTTTTTTCAAGACCTGCCTGCACCGGCTGGCGCCCGTAATTCTGGAAGAGGCCCGGCGCCTGGAGGTCGATATCCCGGACGGCACCTGCGATCCGGGCGAATTCCCGGCGATCACCACCGGCGAGATGCTGCCCTACGATATTGACGATGAGAGCAAGGATCTGCAGAAGGAAAACATCGTCAAAATTGCCAGCCAGTTTCTGAACATTGCTGAAAATTTCGAAAAATTCGGCTTTTACGAACCCTTCCCACTGGAAAAAATCCGGGCCATCATTCCCGCCAAGGTCAATGAGGTTCAGATCCGCAGATTCGAGATGCTGGTTCACAATCTGCAGTCGCTTTTCGACACCTATGTCATCCACGGTGGATACCGCTACGGCAACCGCAAGCTCAAGCAGCTGCGCAGCTTTTTTTCGGTGGTGTTCCACCTGCTGCAGATGATCGGCCGCCTGTTGCATTTTTATGAACGCCACCTGTACGAAGCCGGGTACAAGCATGTCTACCGCAAGGCCCAGCAGCAACTGCTGGATATCATCGATGCGCCGATGCTGGTGGACCGCACCATCAATTTCGGACTTTACTACGTATGCCACTTTCTGAACACCGGCAGGGCCCTTGCCAGCGAGATCCTGAATGAAAATATCGAGCGTTCGCGAATCACCGTGGGTATCCCGGTCAAGCTGGGTTTTCACAGCCGGCCCAGCCTGCTGGTGGCCAAAATTGTTCAGCACTACGGCGGCAAAGTGGAGCTGGTCGTCAATGGCGACCGGTTCGATGCCAGCAGCGTACTGGATATCCAGTGGGCCGGGGGCAAGATCAGCAAGGAGAAAATTGAACGGGTGGTTTTCGAAGGTGACAGCCGAGCCCTGCGGGACATTAAAATCCTGGCCGGCGTGAATTACGGCGAGGACAGCATGGGAAAAGGTGTGCCGCTGCCCAAGGAGCTGCGGTACCTGCAGTGAGCACGATGCTCTCAGAGTCCCGGGCACCGCATGCCGCCGCCGCCGTGGTCGCCGCCGGCCGCGGCCGGCGCATGCAGTCCGCCGGACGCAAACAGTACCTGCAGCTGGCGGGGGTCCCTATTTTGAGGCGCACGCTGGAGGCTTTCGCCGCCTGTGCGCTGATCCGGCACATCTATCTCGTGATTCCGCACGACGATTTTGCCTATTGCCGGCAGGAAATCCTGCCGCCGGGCGCTAAAGCGCCGATTACCCTGGTGGCCGGCGGTGCCGAGCGACAGCACTCCGTGGCAAACGCCATTGCCGCCTGCGATGCGGCGGTGGAGATTCTGGTGGTCCACGATGGTGTGCGCCCCTTCGTCACGGCCGGGCAGATCGCTGCCTGCATCGGGGGCGCCTCGGAGACCGGTGCCTGCATCCTGGCGCTGCCCGCCGTGGAAACCGTCAAGCAGGTGGACACCTCGGGCCGCATTCAAAAGACCCTCCCAAGGGATACACTCTGGCTGGCGCAGACGCCCCAGGCCTTCCGGCTGGCGCTGCTCCGGCAGGCACACCGGCAGGTGGCCGGAGAAAAGCTCGCCGGCACCGATGACGCCATGCTGGTGGAGCGTCTGGGCGTATCGGTCAAGGTGATCCCCGGAAGCCGTTACAACCTCAAGATCACGACCCGGGAGGACCTGCTGCTCGCCGAAGCGCTGTTGCAAAGCGGCCAGCTGCCCCTTTAAAAGCCCCCCGGCCGCCGGCCGCGGTTGACATGCGTACTCCGCTTCCTTAGTTTAGGACAGAACTTGCCATGGCCCGCCGAAATGGCCTTGCAGCCCAAGGTCCGGGGAAAACCGCCCGGCGGGGTTAAGGCCTGCGGCCGTTTCCGCCCGGGAAAACCCGAAACGGGAAATACCAACAGCATCTGGACGCCCCGGTGCCCCACCGGCAAACGCCGCCGATGGTGCAGGGTTTTAAAATGATCGACGCGTAAAAAGTCGGTTTATAGCGCCCTTCGGGATTTTTCGGCAAAAGGCGCGGTGCCCATGCGCATTCGAAAATGCCGGATTATTTGAAGCGCGTAGCGACAACGTTTTCGGAATTTGGCGCAACGTTGCACAGTTCCCGGAAAGGCTTGTGCAAGCCTGACATACTGACTTTTAATAAAATATCGAGAATGCACGGAGATTTTGAAAATGGAAAATGCAATCAACCGGGAGGACCAGCCGGCGGCCGAAACCAACGAAGCCTATCTCAAGCAGCTCAGGGCCACCTTCGAACGCCTGCCCAACGATATTCATCTCTACCTGTTTACGCAAAGAGGGAAGGACGATGTGTTCTGCGACGCCGCGCGGCAGACAGTGCGCGCTTTCCGCCAGCTGACCGAGAAGATTCAGTTCAGGGAGTTCAACCTGGACCACGAACTGGCCGGCAAGTGGAACGTGACGTCCTCTCCGACCCTGCTGGTAGAGCCCGAGCGCTACGCCATCCGCTGGCTGGGGGCCCCCATGGGTGAGGAGGGGCGCAGTTTCCTGGAGACCCTTCTGCTCGTGGGCCTGGGAGAGAGCAACCTCACCGAGCAGTCCAAAAAGGTCATCGCCCGGGTGGATGCGCCGCGCCGGCTCAAAGTCTTTGTCAGTGCAACCTGCCCCTACTGCCCCCAGCAGGTGGTCAACGGCGTCAAGGCGGCCATCGAAAAACCGCAGCAGGTTTCGCTTGAAATCGTCGATATCCAGTGCCACCCCGAACTCGCCGATCAATACGCGGCGCACAGTGTGCCCCAGGTGTTCGCCAACGAGATGCTCATCGGTATGGGCGCCCAGGCCGAAGAGGTCTTTGCGCTGTCTTTGCAGAAGATGGAGCCGCAGACGGTTTTTATCCCCGACAGTGATGCCGAGCGGGTCGAAACCGACCTGCTGATCGTGGGCGGCGGGCCGGCCGGTCTGACGGCCGGCATCTACGCCGTGCGCAGCGGTCTCAAGGCGGCCGTGGTGGAGCGCGACGCCCTGGGCGGGCAGGTGGCCACCACACCGGTCGTCGAGAACTATCCGGGCTTCACCCAGGTGGGGGGTAAAACACTAGTCGATATCATGGTGACCCACGCGCTGCAGTACGTGCAGATTTTCCAGGGGGAGGAGGTTCTGGAGGTGGACCCGCGGCCACCGTTCGAGGTGCAGACCAGCCGGCGGCGCTTCACAGCCAAAACCATCCTTTTGGCGACCGGCGCGCGGCACAAGCACCTGGAGGTTCCCGGGGAAAAGCGTTTTGCCGGGCGCGGTGTGAGTTACTGTGCCACCTGCGACGGGCCTTTGTTCAAGGACCGCCGGGTGGTCATGGTGGGCGGCGGCAACAGTGCGGTTACCGAGGCGCTGTACCTCCACCACATGGGCGTTGCCGTGACGCTGATCCACCGCCGGGACAAACTGCGCGCACAGGAGTTTCTCGTTTCCCAACTGGTCGAAAACCACATTCCCGTTTTGTGGAACACCGAAATCAGGGAAATCCGCGGCGGCCAGCGCGTCGAGGAGATCCAGGTGGTCGACAACCAGAACGGCGAGGTGCGCGCGGTGAAAACCGACGGTGTCTTTGTGGCCGTCGGATATACGCCGGCCGTGGGGCTCGCCCGCAAAATCGGTCTTGAACTGACGCCGGACGGCTATATCCGGCACGACGGCAAGCACCGCACCAGCATACCGGGGATTTACTCCGCCGGGGATGTGGAGGGCGGCTACAAGCAGATCGTCACGGCAACGGGTATGGGGTCTGCGGCCGCCATGACCATCTTCGAAGACCTGATCAACCCCTACTGGCAGAAACGCACCGACCAGGTCCGGCATGCGCGCTGAGAAGTTCCGGCACGCGGGGCCTATAGGCGCGAAAACGCCTGCTGTAGAGTGGCAGCCGTTCTGCCGCCGTGTCTTTGCCGATGCAGGAACGTAATGACCGCGTCCAGGCCGGGCAGGCCCGGTCGGGCGCCGGTTTTCAGGCAGGTCAGCGCAGCGGCCGCACTGGCAAAATCCAGCAGCGCAGGCCAGGGCAGGTTGCGCGCCAGTCCGGCGGCAAAGGCCGCGTGAAAGGCATCGCCGGCACCGGTGGTATCCACGGCGCTGATTGGAAAAGCCGGCAGATGCCCCTTGCGGCCCCCCTTTTTCCAGACCAGACCTTCCTTGCCGCATGTGATGATTACCGACCGGTTTGCGCGGCTGCCGATACGGTCCAGCGCAGCTTCGGCATCATGGCAGCTGCTGAACTGGCGGGCAAAAGTCTGTGATGCCACCAGGTGGTCCACACGGCCGGCGAGCTGTCGGGTCCCGACGTTAAGCGAACCCGCATCCAGCACTGAAATTGCGCCTGCGGCCGTCCTCTGCAGCAGATCCAACGAGGCGTGCGGCTCATGGCCGTCCATGAGCAGAACCCGCGGCGCCGGGTCGGCGGTGCCGGGCGCGGCGGTGAGCGGCGGCGTGTCCCTGCGGTAGTTGACCACCGAGCGCAGACCGTCAGGTGTGACGAGGATGGCCGACAGCGGTGTGGGGTGTTCCCCGCGTACCAGCAGGCGGGTGTCGACGTTGTCCGCTTGCAGTTCTGCCGCGTGGCGCCGGCCGAACAGGTCGTTGCCAAGGTAACCGCAGAAGGCCGCCCGCAGGCCCAGCCGTGCAACGGCTACCGCGGCATTGGCCGCCGGTCCGCCGCCGCTGGCGGTCAGAGTGCGGGCCAGCATCTTTTCATCGGCGCCGATCAGGTGATCGACGGAAAAGATCAGGTCGAAACAGGCGTGGCCGGCGCACAGAACGTCAATGGGATGTGAAAACGGCTGCATGCCCGTGTTTTATTGCGTGACGCAATATGCCTGTCAACGCTTTTTTAGGCTCCCGCCGGCGCCGCGCATTGCAGGCCCACGGGATTGACAGCTGTTGCGGCGCCGTGATAGGCTTTTAACAGGGTGTTCTCAGGACGTTGTCTGCAGGTGCGTGCGATTGATCACCAGGTTCAGATCCGGCTGGATGAACTCCAGGCGCCCGGTTTCAAAGGGGAGGTAGACCAGCAGGTAGCGTTGTGGATCGATCAGGATGTCGGATAGTCGGGGCAGCAGGCGGCGCGCGGGCTTGGCAAATCCCGCCAGGATGATCTTCAGGCTGTCCAGGGCTTCTGCCACCGGCAGGGTGACGGGGGCAACCTCACCGTGCGGCAGACTGCGGGTGAAGTTGTCGCGCGGTGGTGCCAGGGTGGCCTGGGTGGCGGCACGCAGGAAGGTTTTGGGGCGCAGGCTGAAAGCCGGTGACCAGAAACGGAAAGCACGATGCTGCCAGTCCGGCTGCATCGCCACGGGCAGATTCGCAAGCCGGGCCAGATCCGCATAGGAGGAGAGTGCGACGCCGGAGACGCGGGCGGCGATGCGCCAGAAGGGGAAGTAGCGCAGCCCGTCTCGCGACGCACTCTTGAGCGTAGCGAAGTTGATTTCTTTAAAGCCATCGGCCGTGGCCTGCCACATGCTGTCGCAGTTGCGGCAGGCCAGTGCCAGCGTGTCGCGTTCTCCGGCCAGGTCCCAGCCGCAGGACGGGCACAGCGCCGGCAGAAAATGCAGCGGCCAGTGCGATTTGACGCTCGGCAGCCGGCCCAGCGGCGTTTCGTGTCCTGCAGAGGTCGGCAGCGGCTGGTTTAAAACCGCGTCGTAGAATCTGCCTTTTTCGTAAAACGGCGCGTAAATCAGACTCAGCGCATCACCGACGTAGGCCTGGTGAAAAACCGGCCGGGGCAGGGATTTGTGGAACTGCTCCTGAAAAGTCTTCACCACCTGCCCGTGGGCCAGGCGGGGTTCGATAAAGCCGCCGCTTGCCGCCGGTGTAACGAATTTCATCTTCAGCGCCTGGGTGCGCAAACCCACGGAGATCGGCAGTGTGGCCAGCTCCAGTGCCTGGTGGCTGACGTCGATGCAGCGATGGCGCACGCCCGCTTGGGTTGCGGAAAACAGCGTCCCCTTGTAGCGCCAGTAGGGAACGTATATCAGGTCCGCGTTTTCGGGGGCATGATGCGGCAGCAGGTAACGGAAGTAATCGCTGCGGGTCAGGTAGGATTTGACCCGGCAGAAGCTGCAGGTGAAGAGACGCTCGGTTTCCTCTAAGATGGCCGGTGCACCGCATTGCGGGCACTGATGTTCGATAAGCAGTTTCATACGGCGCAAGAAGGACCCGCCGCGGGACTTTTCCGCCCGGGGGTGGGGGTGACATTAAGCGATGGCATGCGTACCGCGGGGGGCTGAATGATGAAACGTTTGCTCAGGGCCTGGATTGTCATATTTGCGATACTGTTTCTGGCGCCGCCGCTTTGGGCCGCCTATTACAGTTACAGGGACACCAACGGGGTGCTGCACTTCACCGATCGACTGGACAACGTGCCTGACGACCTGCTGCCCCGGGTGAAATTCCATCCGGACGTACCGTCCGCCGCCAGCCCGCCGGAGCCTGCCGGCAAAGCGGCGCCGGCACCGTCCGAAAACCTCAATCTGCCCCCCGTGAAAACGCCGCGGGACCACACCATCGAAGCACTGAAGCGTCAGCGGGCGCAGCTGTTTGCCCGCTATCGCCGGTTGGTCGAAGAGCGGAAACGGCTCACAAAAATGTACGCCGCCATTCCGCATCGCCCGCGCATCCGTTCGCGCAAGCGCCACAAGGTCTTCAACAAGAAGGCCCTGGACTTCAACCAGCGGGTGGCGGCCTATGAGAATGCACGCCGGGCCTTCAACAGCCGGCTTCCGGGGTACGGTGTGGAACCTCTGCCGGCGGTGCCCCGGCTGGCAAACAGGGTCCAGCGCTAGGTCGTCGGATCTGCCGGCTTTTCCCCGGTCTGTCGGGCCTGATGTTTTTCGCCGCACTGGTTGCAGAAAAGCGCATCCGGCAGGTTTTCGTGGCCGCACTGCGTGCAGGCCCAGGGTGCCTGCTGACGGTCTGCAGGATGGCCGCAACGCGGGCAGAACTTGGCCGTCGGCGTCAGGTTCTTGCCGCATTGTGTGCAGCGCTGGAACACCAGTTGCTGGTGGCCGCAGTGCGGACAGAATCTGGCCTGCGGCGGAACCGGTGCGTGACACTCTTCACAGGCAAAACCACCCGGGCTTTCATCGCCGGGTGTGCCCGATTTGGCGACGGCGCCTGTTCCGGTGAAGTACTGGGCGAACATGGCCGGCATCATGAGCCCCATACCGGCGCCCATACCCATGCCGGCTCCGGCGCTGCCCTCGTTTTCAGCCGCCTTTTCCATGGCCATGGCGGTTTTCATCTGCATCAGCTTGTTCATGTCCTGAAAGACGCCCATGCGGCTGCGGTCGTCGATGGCCTGCTGCACTTCCGGCGGCGGCGTCACGCTGTTGATATACACGTGATTCAGCCCCAGACCGAAACGGCTGAAATCCTGTTTCAGGCGTCCGGCCAGGCCCTCGGAGAGCTCGTCGTATTTGGCGGGCAGGTTCAGCAGCGAATCGATGCGCTCCCCCATAAAGTCGTTGAAACGGGAGACGATCACGCGGTTCAAGTACTCTTCGATTTCCTCGGTGGTGAAAACCCCCTGCGTCCCCACCAGAGAGTTGACGAACAGCACGGGCTGAACAACCTGCAGGTTGAAGACGCCGAAAGCCCGCAGGCGCACCAGGCCCAGCTCGGAATCTTTGAAAGCCACCGGATCGCGGGTGCCCCATTTCAGATTGGTGAAGACCTTCAGGTTGATAAAGTAAACTTCGGCCCGCAGCGGACTGGTCATGCCCCAGGGGGCGCTGAGGATCTTGGTCAGAATCGGGATGTTGGCGGTTTTCAGCGTGTGCCGTCCGGGGCCGAAAGCGTCCAGAGCGCGGCCCTGGTAATAAAAGACCGCGGCCTGATTGTCGCGTACGGTCAGCTGGGCGCCATACTTGATTTCGCCGGAGCCCTTTTCAGGCAGGCGGTGGACCAGTTCCTTGCCGGTATTGTCAAACCACTCCAGAACTTCCAGAAAAACCAGGTTGTCGTTTCCCATCTCAAAACTCTCCCGTTGTTTGCGGTAGGTGCCGGTTGTCAACGTTCACGTATCGATATGCAAACTTTGCGCCAGCACCCGGATGGTCCCTGTTAGAGGCCGCCAAGCCGTCAGTGGCGCCTGGAGAAAATCCGGCTGATGCGGACGACTTGCCGGCTTTCACTGTCTTGGCCGGTAGTTGCAATCAGGCAGCAGGGCTGCAAAAGCCCGCACGTTGATCCGCAACAATAACTCGGCAAGCAGGCATGTATGACAAAAAACGGCCACAAAGGTGCCGTTTATCGTCATGTGTTTGGCGGTGCCGGCGGACCGGCAAAGACCCTGAAAAGAGGTGGGATCGGTTTCCCGGCCGGCCACGCTTTGGCATTGACGTTGGCGGTAAATTAAGCTATATGAGAAAAGATAGGGATTTATGTATGCATTGGTGCGCAAAAAGAGGATCGCGGCCGATTTGTTCCGCTTTGCGGATGTTTTGGTACGCCTGACAGGATTCGAACCTGTGACCTACGGATTAGAAGTCCGTTGCTCTATCCAGCTGAGCTACAGGCGCATTTCGAAAAATTTCCCATACCATAGCAGGCCGAGGATGTCCATAGCGAAAACCGGCTACCGGCACCGTTCGTCAATCGCTTTGGGAAACTTCGCGGGCTGCCGACACGCCTGCAGCGCCATCCGGAAATGATGCTCTTCGCCATCGCTTCCCCTTTGCCCAGTGGTCAGATCTGGAAATGCGGTGCCACAACAAAGTTGTCATGGCAATCGGTCTGGCATGGGGCGTGAACCTGGAGGCGCGGTGGAAATGTGGCGTTGCTTTCGCCGCCCGCCGGGGGGATTGATTGACGGATGCATGCCGGCGGATATACAGAGCAGTACATTTTGGCACTTTAGCAGATGAATATGCATCCCGGCGGGTGAATTTCCGGGTTGCGCGTAACCATAAAGAAGACCCATGACTACAAAAACACGCAAAAAGAAACAGCCGCCGGCCGGCAATGTGAAGCGCGGCGCCCGGCCCAAGGCTGATCCGGCGGAGAAATTGCCGGCCAGCAAGAAAAAACCGGAAACCGCGCTGGTCAAATATGACCCGCTGCAACGATACCTCAGCGAGATCAGCAACTATCCCCTCTTGACGCGTGAACGCGAAAGGAAGCTGGCCGTAAGGGTTCAGGAGCAGCAGGATCCGGAGGCGGCCTATGAACTGGTGACCTCCAACCTGAGGCTGGTGGTGAAAATCGCCTTGGAATTCCAGCGGGTGTGGATGCAGAACCTGCTGGATCTGATCCAGGAGGGCAACATCGGGCTCATGCAGGCGGTGAAAAAATTCGACCCTTATAAGAATGTCAAGTTCTCCTATTATGCGTCTTTCTGGATCAAGGCGTATATTCTGAAATTCATCATGGACAACTGGCGGCTGGTCAAAATCGGCACCACCCAGGGGCAGCGGAAACTGTTTTTCAAGTTGAAGAAGGAAAAGCAGCGCCTCATCGATGAAGGGTTCGATCCCAAACCGAAACTGCTCTCCCAGCGGCTGGGCGTCTCGGAGCGTGAGATCATCGACATGGACCTGCGCCTCGACGGTTGGGATGTTTCGCTGGATGCACCCCTGAAAGAGGATTCGGACACGGAGAGGATCGATTTTCTGAGCACCGAGGCCGAGTCGGCGGAAGACCAGATGGCCAAAAAGGAAATGGAAGCGCTGCTGCATACCAAGATCGCCGAATTCAGGAAAAAGATGACGCCGCGTGAACTGGAAATTTTCGATATGCGCATTTTTTCAGAAAATCCGGCTACCCTGCAGGAAATCGGTGACCGCTACGGGATTTCACGGGAACGTGTGCGGCAGGTTGAAAAAAACATCCTCAAGAAAATGCGCGAATATCTGAAAAATGAAATACCGGATTTTGCCGCCTACAGCGAGGAAGGCGAATCCGAGAGCTGATGCGGCCCCGGAAACCGGGCACCAGGTGCCGCTCCGCCGCCGGAGCGGACCGATGGAGCGGGAAAAGCCCCTGAATGCGGATATATCGAAAAGGTTGGAGATGGATGCCTGTTAAACGAATCAAATGGATGCTCGTGCCATGCCTGCTGCTGGCCCTGGCGGGCTGCGCGGTCCATGCACCAGCTTCATCAAACCCCGGAGCGTCGCCGCAACCCGGGTCGCAGACGGTTTCAGCGGCACAGGTGGCGCAGCCCGAGGCACTGTCGCCGGACGCGGCGCGCTACTATTATTTCATTCGGGCGCAGATGTACCGCCGGCAGGGCAAAATCGACCGCGCCATCTCCTATCTGCACAAGGCGCTGGCGGCGGACCCGCGGTCGGCCTATATACGGCAGGAGCTGGCGCGTATGCTCCTGCGGCAGCGGGAAACGGACCAGGCCCTGACGCTGACCCGTGAACTTCTTGACAAGAACCCCGAAAACATCGCAGCCCTGATCACCTACGCCGAGATCCAGGAGGTGCGCAAGAACCTTGACGAAGCCCGCAAAACCTATGAGAAGGTGATCGCGGCGGACCCGCAGCGCAAAAACATCTACATCCATCTGGGCAGCCTTTACCGCCAGGCCGGTGACAACCAGCGGGCCCTGCGGGTGTACCGCAAGCTGGTTAAAAATTTCCCCGATTCGTATGTGGGCTACTTTTTCATCGGCAAGATTTACAAAGAGATGGGCAAAGACCAGCTGGCACTGAAATCTTTTCAAAAAACACTGGAACTGGAGCCGGATCTCGAGGAACCGCGTTTTGAAATCATAGCGATCTACCGCAAGGCTGCACGCACCAAGGATGTGCTGTCCCAGTACAGGGAAATATTAAAACGCAATCCGGACAACATCCGGGCTGCCATGGGATTGGGGCTTTTCAATACAAAAATCGGCCACCGTGAACAGGCCGCGCGGATCTTTGGGGATCTGGGCAAGCGCAGCCAGTCGGATGTCAATGTCGTTGCCAGACTGGTGCGCCTCTACGTGGATACCAAGGACTACGCTTCCGCCATGACGATTTTAAGGGGTATGCTGGCCGCCGCACCCCAGAGCGACCAGCTGCACTATGTGGCCGGTGTCGTGTGCGAGGCGCAGGAAAAGACGGCGGCAGCCCTCTCCCATTTCGGTCAGATCCAGGCGGATTCCCGCTTTTTTCAGGCGGCCGTGCAGCACCGGATATACCTCTACCAGCGTCAGCAGCGCAGTGCCGAGGCGCTGAAAGTGGTTCGGGATGCCATTTCCCGGCAACCTGAGAACGCTGTCTTTTATCTTTACCTGGGCAGTATCTACGAGCAGGCGAAAGAATTCAAAAAGGCCGAGACGGCCTTGAAACAGGGTCTTGCAAAAGATCCTGAAAATGCACGGCTCTATTTCCGCCTGGGGGTTGTCTATGACAAGTGGGGCCGCCGGCAGGATTCCATCGCGGCCATCAGGACCGCCGTGCGCCTGGACCCCAAGAATGCCAGTGCACTCAACTACCTGGGTTATACCTATGCCGATATGGGCATTCATCTGGACGAGGCGGAACGTCTGATACGGCAGGCCCTCCGGTACAAACCCAAAGACGGCTATATAACCGACAGCCTGGGGTGGGTTTTCTACAAAAAGGGAAACTACCACGAGGCCCTGAAATATCTCCGGAGCGCGGCCGGCCTGGTATCGGACGACCCGACCATCCTGGAGCATCTCGGCGATGTCTACAGGAAGCTGAATGATCGTGACAAGGCGCTTAAATACTACCAGCGGTCGCTTCTCAAAAGAAAAAAGGATAAAGACAAGATCGAGAAAAAAATCAGAGAACTGCGTGAAAAACCAGCGTCATAGGCCGGCTTGCGGCGTTCTGGCGCTGATGGCGGGCATCCTCTTTTGCCTGCCGTCCTGCAGCCAGTTGGCTGTGCGGCCCACTGGGATTGCAGGGCAGGCGGCCGGTGACTGGCTGGCGGTGATTCGTTCCCGCGGCAGCGGGCTGAAGACTTCCAAGGGGATCGGCCGGTTTTCCTTCCGCGACGCCCGCCGACGCCAGAGTGCACGTTTTGCCTGGGCGGCCCAGTACCCGTCGAAAATCCGTCTGCAGGTGTTTACCGTCACCGGACAGCCGCAGTTGATACTGGCGGCCGACGGTGCGTACGTACAGGTTTTTTCCGTACCGGAGAACCGGGTTTACCGGAAGTCCGCCGGCGACCCGCTGCTGCAGAAAATCATCGATCTTCCCGTGAGCCTTGAAGACGTTATCCAACTGCTCTTAGGGCGCATTCCGCTGCGGCCATATTTGCGCGCCGATGTACGTCCCGCTGCCGCGGGAAAGGGATGGGTCATACGGCTGAAAAAATCCTGGGGCAGCATCGGCGAAGAGATTTATCTGGATGCGCAGCGCCGGGTGCAGCGGCTGCAGTTTTTCAGTTTGAGCGGGAAACCGGCCTACGGGGTGCGGCTGGCCGAAAGCCGCCGGATCGGAGGATTCGACACCCCCAGACGTCTTGTCCTGACGGGGCCGGGCCCAAAATACATACAGCTGGTGGTGGAAAGGTTCTGGGTCAACCCGGAGATACCGCCGGCTGTTTTCCGCCTCAAAGTGCCCGCGTGATGCAACGCCTATGCAATCGCAAACTGTGGAACAGGCACCTGCCGGGATACGGTTTACGGCCGAGGCCACCCTTGGGAGGCTCGCCCGCTGGCTGCGCATGCTGGGCTTTGACACCTGTTACGCGTCCGGGCTTTCAGCGCCGCAGTTCGCCGCCCTGGCGGACAGCGGCAGGATACTGCTGACGCGCACACGTCGGGTTAAGGAGCGCCTGCCGGCGGAATGTTTTGTCTTTATTGCGGACGATGACCCTTTTCGTCAGATGGCCCGGGTACGGCGGCAGCTGGGCATCCAGCGGCATCAGGCCCGTCCGTTTTCGCGCTGCGTGCGCTGCAACCGGCCGGTGCAGCCCATAGACCGGGATGCGGTTTATGCGCGGGTGCCCGATTACGTTTGGGAAACGCATACCCGTTTTTCCACCTGTCCGCAGTGCGGCAGGATTTACTGGCAGGGAAGCCACCGCCGGCGCTGCCTGGAAATTATAGAGAAACTGTTTAGCGCGTGAACAACACACCTATAGCAGTGGCGCTGGAAAAGCGGCTGCGCCGCTGTCGCAACGTGCTGACACTGGGCGTTAGGCCCAATTTCAGCGATTACGGCCCCGAAGATGTGCAGCGTATCCTTGCCGCACCCAGGATCTACTATCCGTCCGCTTTTTACGCCGGCCTGTTTGACGCCCTGGGCAAACCCACCTTCCCCAGTTACCATAATTACAAGTGTGCCCAGGACAAGATCCGCCAGAGCACCCTGTTTGCCATGGCCGGGATCCCGCATCCGAAAACGCGGTTTTTTTACGGTAAGCGGCAAAAGGGTCGGATCGGTGAATTTTTCGATTTTCCCCTCGTGGGCAAGATCCCGCGCGGCTCCTCCATGGGGCGTGGTGTTTTTTTGCTCAAAGACAAGTCGGCGTTGGATGCCTACTGTGAAAGGACGCACGTGGCCTACATCCAGGAGTATCTTCCCATCGACCGGGACATACGTGTCGTGGTCATCGGCCGAAAGGCGGTGCATGCCTATTGGCGCATCGCGCCGCCGGGGAGTTTTTATACCAATATCTCCGCCGGCGGCCGGGTGGGGGAAGATGCCGTGCCCCGGGCGGCTGTTGAACTGGCGGAACGTACCGCCCGGCGCTGCGGCTGGGACGACGTGGGCATTGACATCTGCCGTGTCCACGGCGAATACTACGTTCTGGAGGGCAACATGAAATACGGCAAACAGGGGTTTGCACATTTTGGCATGGACTATGACCGCCTGATGGAGAAGATGATTGAAGACGGCCGCATCTGACCGACCAGACCTGGGGAGCATTCAGCGGCTGCTCAACCAGCGGGAAGCGCAGGGATTTTCCCCCTATGCCACCTTAAGTGCCGCTGCGCTGCGGCGCTTAGAGGAAAAACGGCTGGATGCCGGCTACCGCCAGTCGTTCTCAGTGGATGTCGACCGCATCCTGCATTCCCTGGCCTACGTGCGTTACGTGGACAAAACGCAGGTGTTCTACCTGGTCGAAAACGATCATATCACGCACCGCGTGCTGCACGTGCAGCTGGTTTCCAAGATCGCCCGCACCATCGGCCGTTTTCTGGGATTGAACGAAGACCTCATCGAAGCCATTGCCCTGGGCCACGACATCGGCCACGCCCCTTTCGGCCACGACGGTGAACGGTTTTTGTCCCGACTCTGCCGGCAGAGCGGCATCGGCTATTTCCACCACAACCTGCAGAGCGTTGAATTCCTGGAACGGGTTGAGAAGAAGGGCCGGGGGTTGAACCTGTGTCTGCAGACCCTGGACGGCATCATGTGCCACGACGGCGAAGTGCACGACCGCCGGCTGACACCCGAAAGCGGCAAAACCTTTGCGCAGCTGGACCGTGAATTCGGCGCCAAGAAGACACACAAGACGTTGGACCTGCCGCCCATGAGCATGGAGGGGTGCGTCATGCGCATGGCCGATACCATCAGCTACATCGGCCGCGATCTGGAAGACGCCATCCGGCTGGGCCTGGTGCGGCGGTCGGAACTGCCTGCAGAATGCGTCCATACCCTGGGCCGCACCAACGGCACCATCGTGTACAACCTGGTAACCGATGTGATCCGCAACAGCTATGACCGGCCGTATGTCAGTTTCAGCCAGCCGGTTTCCCAGGCCTTGAAAACGCTGAAGCAATTCAACTACGAACGCATCTACCTGAGCCCCGTAATCAAGCGGCATACCGCGACCATCGGCCGTCTCTTCGAAATGCTCTTCGAACGCTACATGCGCGATCTGGAAACGGGGGATGTGCGGTCCCCGGTTTTTACGCGTTTTCTGGAAAACATGTCCCCGTCCTACATCAATGGCCGACAGCCGGCCGAGATCGTGAGAGATTTTATCGCCGGCATGACCGATCGCTACTTCCTGCGCCAGTGCGGCGCGGAGGCCGCCGGGTTGCTGAACAATGGATGAGTCCGGGAGATGACGCCCGCGGGCCAGCGACGGGACTATCGGCAGGATGTGCGCTGTGCACACCTGGCGGCCTACCGCGTACGTGTCAGGGAAACCGACGTGCAGGTACAGGCCGAAAAGGCGCTGCCCGCCCTGACCCGAAATGTGATTTTAGAGTGCCGCGGATATATCGAGCGCTATATCGAGCGTTTTCCGGAATTCGGCACCACGCTTTCCCCCTGGCGGCTGCGCGGTCCGGCGCCGGCCATCGTGCGGGACATGGTCCGTGCGGCGGCTGCGGCCGGGGTGGGGCCCATGGCCGCGGTGGCCGGCGCGGTGGCCGAATACACCGCGCGGCGGCTGCTCTCACACAGCCGAGAAGTGATCGTTGAAAACGGCGGCGATATTTTCCTGAAAACGCGTACGCCGCTTACCGTGGGGTTGCTGGCTCCGACTTCGGCGCTCAAAATGCACCTGGGGATCCGGCTGCCGGCCGGCGATCCGCTGGCGGTGTGCACCTCCTCGGGCCGCATCGGGCATTCCTTCAGCTTCGGGCGCGCCGATGCGGTCTGTGTGGTGTCCGCATCCGGCGCCCTGTCGGATGCGGCGGCCACCGCCATCGGCAACCGGGTCCGCGGCAGAGCCGATATCCGGGCGGCCATCGAAAGCGGGCGCCGTATTCCGGGCCTGGACGGTATTGTCGTGGTCTGTGGCGGCGGGCTCGGGATGTGGGGGGCGCTTGAGCTGGTCGAGTTGGGAAAAAAGGGTTGAGTTTTGGAGGCCAAACCAGTAAACTGCGCCAATTCGTTCCGCGGAAACCGAAAAAATCGGAGGACTTCGGCGTTGAAAACCATGTGGGCGCCCTGGCGCATCGAGTATATTCTGGGGGAAAAGGAAGAGGGCTGTGTCTTTTGCAAGGGGCTTGCACCCGACGCGGAACTGACGCTTTACAGCGGCCGCCTGAGCATGGTGATGATGAACAAGTTTCCGTACATCAACGGGCACCTGCTGGTGTCTCCGCGCCGTCATGTGGCGGGCCTGGATGAGCTGGAGGCCGATGAGATGGGGGACCTGATCGCCACCGTCGAAAAGGCGGTATCCACTCTGAAGCGCGCCATGCACCCTGACGGGTTCAACATCGGGCTGAACCTGGGAAAAGTCGCCGGTGCCGGGGTTGCGGAACACCTGCATTTCCATATCGTGCCGCGCTGGTTCGGCGACACCAATGCACTGACGGTTTTCGCCGAGGTGCGCGTGATTCCCGAACACCTGAAAGCAACCTTCGAAAAACTTAAGCCGCACTTTGAAAAGTTAGACGCGTCTACTTGATTTAAATAGGAGAAGAGTATGAAGAAGTTCAAGCTGTTTGTCTGGCTGATCATTGCATTCTGCCTGGCCCTGTTTATCTTTTCGAATAAGGAATTTTTCTTTGCCGGCACTGACCTCAGCCTGGATCTGGTATTCAGAGAGTACCATCTGGGCACATTCCCCAACTGGCTCCTGTTTATCTGCTGGTTTGTGCTGGGTATGATTATCGCCTATCTCTTTTCCGTGCCGCACCGCCTGCGCGCCAAACGTGAGATCAAGAATCTGCATGCCACCGTCGATTCTCATCTGGAAAAGATTTCCACGTTAAAAACTCAGGTTGAGCGTACGGCCGATGCCGCCGAGACGCCCCGATCCGAAGACCACCACGATGCGCCGGCCGCACCGGACCAGCCGCAGGAAGCCTGATCCGGCACCCGGCGGCCTGGCGCCTTGCGGGCCTGTGGTTTTATTTTAATATCGCCAGAAGGTTTTTTAAGGGCGCAATCTGACCCTTGCGGGATAAAGTGAAATTGGCTCGTCCGGTTAAAGCGACCCCCATGATCAAGCAGTACCTGTCCATCAAGGACCGGTACGCCGATGCCATCCTGCTCTACCGCATGGGGGATTTTTACGAGATGTTTTTCGAGGACGCCGAAATTGCCGCGCGTCTTTTGGACATTGCACTGACCTCGCGCAACAAGAAGGATGTTTCGCCGGTTCCCATGTGCGGTGTGCCCCATCATGCCGTGCAGGGCTACATCGCCAAGCTGCTCGAACACGGACACAAGGTGGCCCTGTGCGACCAGGTCGAAGATCCGGCTGCGGCCAAAGGCCTGGTGAAAAGGGAGGTCGTGCGTGTAATCACACCGGGCATGATCGTCGAAAACGCCTTTCTGGACGAAAAAGCGGACAACTTCCTGCTGGCCGCCACCCGTTTCAGGGCGGTTTACGGCCTGTCCTACCTGGATCTTTCCACCGGCATTTTCCGCCTCTGCGAAACGCCGGACGCCGATGCGCTGGGCGATGAAATCCGCCGCGTGGCGCCCAGCGAAATCCTGCTTCCCGAAACCCTGACGGATGACGCCCTGGCGGCGTCGCTGCAAGAGGTCTTCGAAAAAACCGCGGTGACCTATCTGGAAGACGAAGCTTTTGAACCGCAGCGCGGCCGGCGGCGGCTGCTGGAGCAGTTCAACACCCTTTCGCTTGAGGGTTTCGGCTGTGAAAGGCGCCATGCCGGTGTCGGGGCCGCCGGCGCCCTGCTGGCCTATGTCCGGAAGACTCAGAAACAGCGGGCGCCGCACCTTACCGGCATAGAGAGCTACGCGCTGGATCACTACCTGTGGATCGACGATGTGTCCGTCCGCAACCTGGAATTGTTCGCAAACCTGCAGAATGGCAGCCGGCGCCAGACCTTGATCCATGTGATCGACCGCACGGTCAGTGCCATGGGCGGGCGGCTGCTCAAACGCTGGCTGCGTTACCCGCTGATCGATGCCGCCGAGATTCAGCAGCGCCTGGATGCCGTGGCCGAGGCCCGCCAGCAGAAAGCGGCCTGCGATGCGATCCGCGGAGGCCTCAAGGCGGTCGCCGACCTGGAGCGTCTGGGCAGCCGGATCGCCATGGACCAGTGCCATGCCAGGGACCTTTTGGCCCTGAAACGGTCGCTGGAGGAGCTGCCCGGCATCTGGGAGCACCTGGCGACGCTCAGCAGCCGCCTGTTTCAATGGGATCCGGATTTCAGCGCGCTGCACGCCGTTTCGCACCGCATCGGCCGGGCCATCCGGGACGATGCCCCGCCGGTGCTCAACAAGGGTGGGATCATCCGGCGCGGTTACCACGCGGAGCTGGACGAGCTGCTGGATATCGGCCGCGAGGGCCGCGGCTGGCTGGTGCAACTGGAGCACAAGGAGCGTGAACGGACGGGTATCAACACCCTGAAGGTGCGCTTCAACAAGGTTTTCGGCTACTACATCGAAGTGCCCAAATCGCGGGCCGCCGACGTTCCCGGCCATTACGTGCGCAAACAGACGCTGGTGAGCTCCGAGCGCTACATCACCGATGAACTCAAAACGTTCGAGCAAAAGGTCATGGGCGCCGAACAGCGGCGCATCGCGCTGGAATATGAGCTTTTCAGACAGGTGCGTGCCGAGGCCGCCGCTGTGCACGCGCTGATTGCACAGACCGCGCGCTTCCTGGCACGCCTGGACTGTATCCTGGGGCTGGCGGTGGTGGCTGAAGAGCGCAATTTCTGTCGGCCGGTGATCAATGCAGCGGATCGTATCGAGATCGAGGACGGGCGCCACCCGGTGGTCGAAACCCTGGTGGCCGGTGAACGCTTTGTCCCCAACTCCATCACCTTAGACAACGATAGCCAGCAGGTGCTGATCATCACCGGGCCCAATATGGCGGGAAAATCGACGGTGCTGCGCCAGGTGGCCCTGACGGTGCTCATGGCCCAGGTGGGGTCCTGCGTGCCGGCGCGCCGGGCATCGCTGTGCATCACCGACCGGATTTTTACGCGTGTGGGCGCTTTAGACAACCTTTCAGGCGGCCAGAGCACCTTTCTGGTGGAGATGCAGGAAACCGCCAACATCCTGAACAACGCCACCTCCAGGTCCCTGGTGGTGATGGACGAAATCGGCCGCGGCACCAGCACCTTTGACGGTCTGAGCATTGCCTGGGCCGTGGCGGCCCACCTGCACGACCTTCACGGCCGCGGCGTCAAAACGCTGTTTGCCACCCATTACCACGAATTGACGCAGCTGGCCGCAAGCAAAGCGCGGGTGAAAAATTTCAACATTGCCGTCAAGGAGTGGAACGACGAGATTATCTTTCTGCACCGCATCGTGGAGGGCGGCACCAACCGCAGCTACGGGATTCAGGTGGCGCGTCTGGCCGGCATTCCGCATGCGGTGATCGACAATGCGCGCAAGGTGCTGGCGCGTATCGAAAACGGGGACCATTGCCTGACGCCTGTGGATGCGGCACCGCCGGAAGGGACCGCGCAGCGCCAGATGCCGCTTTTTGAAAAACCGCAGACCAAACTGATCGAAAAACTCAAGCAGCTGGACATTGCCCGTATGACACCGCTTGAAGCCATGAACTGCCTGCACGAGCTGCAGCAGGGAGCCGCCGCACTGTGAGTCCGTCGATGCCCCTCGGCCGAAATGCGGCCCCGTACGCCGCCGGGTGTGCGCCACGGCCTGACGTCCGGCGCCGCGGCGCGGGCGATGCGGCCGCCCGGCTGAAGGGACGCGCGCGGAGTGCTGCCCGGCGGTGCGCCGTCGTGGGCCTGGCATGCGCGCTGATGCTGCTGGCCGCCGCACCGGCTGTGCGGGCGGCAACCGCCCGGCAGCAGTACAATGCGGCGGAGAAATGTTACAAGGCGCTGCGGAATCATCCGGCAAGACAGAAGTACCGGCAATACTGGCTGGCATGCATCGAAAAGTTCGAAGGTGTCTATCGTGCCGATCCCGTTGGCCCCTGGGCGGCGGCCGGCCTCTACATGGCGGCCGATCTTTACCTGAAGCTCCACCGGCGCTCGTTTCTAGAGGCCGACCGCCAGGAAGCGGTCGATCTGTACCAGCGCATCGTGCGGCATTTCCCGCACAGCGTCTACCACAAACGGGCCCAAAGGGCACTGCGGGCCCAGAAAACGGCGCGCTCCCAAGAGGTGCAGCGCGGGCCGTCGGCCGGTGCATACGTTGCACGACCTGATCCAATTGCCCAACTCGTGGGCAAAAAACCTGCTGCAGCTGAAAAGCCGGTTGTAAAGGCGCGCCCGTCGCCGGCCGGACCGTCCCTGGTGACCGGCCTGCGCTTCTGGTCCAATCCCAATTACACCCGCGTGGTGATCGATGCCGACAGTGAAACGGCCTATCATCAGCGTCTCCTGAAAAAAGATCCCTCGCTGCACAAACCCCGGCGGCTGTATATCGATCTGGATCACTGCCGGCTCGGCAAGACCATCCAGCGCAAGATCCCCATACACGACGATTTGCTCAGCAGCGTGCGCGCCGGCCAGTACACCCTGGATTCGGTGCGGGTGGTCATGGATATCAAGTCATTTAAGCGCTACAAGATTTTTTCGCTGCGCAACCCTTTTCGCATCGTGGTCGATGTCTGGGGCAGCGAAGCCGCGGCGGCACCGCCGGCTGCCCGGTCCAGGCGCCGGCCGCACCGCGGAAAAGGGGTGGGAGACCTGGCACGCCAGCTGTCTCTGGGCGTCAGCCGCATTGTCATCGATGCCGGACACGGCGGTCATGACTACGGTGCGCCGGGGGTTATCAAGGGCGTTTACGAAAAGAACATTACGCTGCAGATTGCCCGGCGCTTGGCCGCGAAAATCCGGAAAAAGCTGCATTACCAGGTGATCATGACACGGACCAGCGACCGCTACCTCACCCTCGAGGAGCGTACCGCCATTGCCAATACCAAAAACGCCGATCTGTTTATCTCCATTCACACCAATGCCGCCAGGAACCATCTGGCCGCCGGCATCGAAACCTACTTTTTGAACCTGGCCACCGACGAGGACGCCATCCTGGTGGCGGCACGTGAAAACGCCACCTCCAGGAAAAACATCAGCGACCTGCAGACGATTTTAAACGACCTGATGCAGCACGCCAAGATCAACGAATCTGCCCGCCTGGCCCAGGACGTGGAAAGCGCGCTGGTGCGGCACATGCGGGCGCGTTACCCCCGCATCCGGAGCAAGGGCGTCAAGCAGGCACCCTTTTACGTCCTTTTGGGCGCCCAGATGCCGGCCATTCTGGTGGAGACCTCTTTTATCAGCAACCCGCGCGAATGCCGGCGGCTGACCAGCCAAAAGTACCAAAACGACCTCTGCGACGGCATCATCATGGGGATCCGCGCTTACGTGCGCCAGATGCATCCGAAAATGCTGACGCTGGCAAGCCCTGCCCAATGACATTGCCCGCCGCTGTCGCCCCCCCGAAGACGTCTCCTGCCGCGATCCTGACCCTGGGGGTGCTGGCCGTTTCCACCGGCGCCATTTTCGTGCGTACCGCCCATGCGCCGGCGCTGGTGACCGCCGCCTACCGCGTGGGGATCGCGGTTGCCGTGCTGCTGCCGGTGGCTGCGGTAAAGGCCCGCGGGGAGCTGCTCGGCCTGACGCGCGGCGAACTCCGCCTGGCCGTTTTGTCCGGTGTTTTCCTGGCGCTGCACTTCGCCCTCTGGATTTCGTCGCTGGATTTCACCACGGTGAGCAACAGCGTGGTGCTGGTGGACACCAATCCGTTGTGGGTGGGCATCATGACGCCCTTGGTCACCGGCGAGCGGCTGCGGCCGCTCATGGTTGTCAGTATCGCCCTCAGCGTGATCGGAGGTGTGCTCATCGGTGCGGGCGACTTCTCGATCGGCCCGCAGGCGCTTCTGGGCGACGGCTTGGCACTTTCCGGCGGGATATGTTCGGCCGCCTACCTGCTGCTGGGCCGCCGGCTGCGGGCACGGCTTTCACTGTTGGGCTATATCGTGGTGTGCTACGGCAGCGCGGCGGTTCTCCTGTGGCTGGCCGTGTTGCTGCTGGGATTGCCGGTAAGCGGTTTTACGCCCGCCACCTGGAGCAGTTTCCTGGGGCTGGCGCTGGTGTCGCAGATTCTCGGACACAGCAGTTACAACTGGGCCCTGCGCTGGTGCAGCGCCGGCCTGATTGCGGTCAGCATGCTGGGTGAGCCGGTAATCAGCAGCATCCTGGCTTATTTTCTGCTGGACGAGGGGCTGACGTTGATCCAGTTCGCCGGCGGCGGCAGCATCCTGATAGCGATATACCTGGCGGCGGTTTCCGAGCGTTGAACGGGAACGACGGCTTAGGGCCACGGAAAGAAATACCTGAATTTTGCAAGCGTCGCGTTTGCCGCCTATACAAGGCGCAGGGCATGCAGCTGTCGTATACAGACGCAAATGCCCTGCGACACAGTCGATGCGGTAAAATCGGCGCTCCCGCAGGGCAGATAATTTTGAAGTCAAAAGGGAAGGTTTCCGAACATACCAATGACGCTAAAAAATATCGCGCTGCATCCATAGACAACCATGAGATAACATTACAATTTTATAAGTTTTCAAAATTGTCTGTGCAAGATTCAGGAAATAAATCCACTGACATCACGCCGGACCAAAAGACAAGTTAGAACGGGGATTTTATTTTTTCCGGGCTCCTTAGGTTTGCCGGGCTGCTCGGGCTGATGGGGTGGGGGATTTTCCGGGATTATTGTCGGTAGACGAACACAAACGTTCTTCTGATCCGCTATGTCCCAGTTTTTTGCAGGGCGCCTACGCTCGATAGCGGATCGACGTGCCGCGGCCGCAACGGGCTGCCGCTTGACAAACCATGCCGCAGGTGGTTTATTCTGCCCGTCGCGGCGGAGACGAATTCGCCGCGCCGATGGCATCAACAGACAAACCGTTCCTGAAGCGGAAAAGCGAAGGAGGATCGAAAATGGCCTTTCAGCATATGCTCTTTGAAGTTGCCAATGGTATCGCCACCGTCACGTTCAACCGGCCCAAGGCACTCAATGCATTAAATGCCGAGCTGCTGGCGGAATTCGGCCAGGCGCTGGCGGAGATCGACGCCGACGAAGCCATACGCGTGCTGGTCCTGACCGGCAGCGGTGACAAGGCCTTTGTGGCCGGGGCCGACATTACGGAGCTCGCCACCTTCAATGCCTTGCAGGGCAAGCAGTTTGCGCGCACCGGGCAGACCGTGATCAGCCGCATTCAGGAGCTTTCCATCCCGGCCATCGCCGCCGTGAACGGGTATGCACTGGGCGGGGGCATGGAGATCGCACTGGCCTGCGACTTTATCTATGCCGCTGAAAATGCCATGTTCGGCCTGCCTGAAATTACGTTGGGCATTATCCCCGGATTTGGCGGCACCCAGCGGCTGCCGCGTCTGATCGGACAGAACATGGCCAAGGAGATGATCTTTACCGGGAAGATGATCCCGGCGCAAGAAGCCCTGCGCCTGGGAATCGCCAACCGGGTCTGCCCACCGGACCAGCTTCTGCCGGAAGTCTTGAAGACCGCGGGCCAGATCGCCTCGCGCGGCAAGGTTGCGCTGCGAGCGGCCAAACAGGCCGTCAACCGCGGGCTGAATGTGGACCTGGCCAGCGGTTGCCACATCGAGAACGATGCCTTTGCGCTCTGCATGGCCAGTGCCGACGCCCGCGAGGGGACCACGGCCTTTCTGGAAAAACGCAAGCCGGTGTTCAAGGGGTCTTTAAACGGCTGAAGCCGGCAGATGCGCCGGTTGGCCGTGCCGCGGCCTCCAACGTCCGGCCGATTTTCGGCGGCCGGCGCCTCCCGCTTGTCTGCGGGCCTTTTGCCTAACATGTTCGCAAACGACCGCGGATCGTGTGCCGTGAAGCCATGACCCAGAGAAAAACAACATTGCAGCTGCTGTGGGGGACGGTGCTGATCCTGGCCGGAATCGGCGTGTTTTACCGGATCCCGCAGGTCATGCCGCGCATCCGGCGGATTCACCAGTTTGCCGGTATCCTGCCCTTTGTGTCCTTCTGTTTCTATTTGCTGGGGGTGTTGCTGATCGGCGGCGGCCTGCAGCGGATCTTCCGGTATTTCCGCGGAAGCAGCGGCCCCGGGGCCAAGTAACCGCCTGCGCATTTCGTTTTTCCACGGTCGCCTTTGTTTTCTGCACCGCCCGTCCGCCAACTGCCAACCTTTTTAAAGGCCAAACCAGCCGGGGGCCTGTTGTGTGTAATTGTCTAAAGCTCTGGAGACAGCTGACCGATAATAGCAAACAGCCACAGGCGGATATGAACGACAATTTTTCCAGCCGTCGCCGGCCTGACCGACAACAACCTGTTTTAAAACTAAAGTACGCTCGTTTCGGCAATCAGATGACCGCTGTCGCCGGTATCGAAGCACGGTCTTGAACTGCGGCACGACCGGCACTGCCCGACGTCCGGTCACGGTGTTGCACCTCGGGCTGAACACGGGCAATGTACACAGGGAAAAAATATGCTCAGCAATTCCGGCAGCCAGCACCTTTCCAGCAATACGCACGGACTGAAAACCCACCAGAACCAGCAGCCGGCCGAGCCCCCCACCGGAGGTCAAGCGGCCCAGGGACTGAGGGCCACCAAAGCGCCGCTGGTGCGCAAACTGGAAACCAAGGTCGCCAGCGTCAAGAAGATCCAGGACATCACCAACAATGTCTATGCGGCCTCCAACATCCAGGAAATTCTGACCGATCTGTCCGACGAGATCACCGGGCTCTTCGATGCCGAACGCCTGACGGTGTATGTCGTCGACGGCATCAAACGGGAGCTGATTTCGCAGGTCAAATCCGGCAGCGAGATCAAAAAGATCCGTCTGCCCATTTCCACCGACAGCCTTGCCGGCTACGCGGCCCTGAAACAGAAACTGCTCAATATCAAAAACGTCTACGATGCGCAGGAACTGGCGGCCATCGATCCCGAACTGAAGTTCGACAAAAAATGGGATGTGCTGACCGGCTATGCCACCCGTCAGGTGCTGGTCTATCCCATTGTTTTCCGGCGCTACCTGCTGGGGGTGCTGCAACTGGTGAACTGCAAAAACGGCGGGGCTTTTACCAGCGGCGATGAAGAGGTCATCAAGGAGATGGCCGAAGTCCTGGGCATTGCGCTGTTCAACCAGAAGCGGCTGGCCAAGTCCAAGTCCAGCAAGTTCGATTATCTGCTGGAAAACCACCTGGTCACCCAGAAAGAGCTCAACAAGGCCATCGGCTATGCCCGCCAGACCAAGGAACCCATCGAAAGCCAGCTCATCAAGAGCCTCAAGATCCCCAAAAAAGAGGTCCTGAAATCCTTAAGCAGCTATTACCGGGTGCCTTACGTCGAATACAACGCCAAGATGGCCATTCCGGGGGAACTGCTGGTCGGCCTCAAGGTGCCCTTCATGCGCAACAACCTGTGGGTGCCGCTGGGAATCGAGGACGGCAAGATCCTGATCGCCGTCGACAACCCCTTCGACCTCCAGAAAATCGACCAGATCAAGGCCCTGTTTCCGGGGCGGCTGATCTCTTTCCGCGTGGCGCTGAAGCAGGACATCCTGGAAACCATTACACTGTTCACCCAGGACGACAAAGAGCTGGCCGAAATCGATGATATTCTCTCCCAGCTCCAGGAGGAGGCCGAGGACGTCCAGGAAGGCGAGGATTTCCTGGACGAGGGCGACAGCGCCGTGGTCCAGCTGGTCAACAAGATCATTATGGATGCCAAAAGCCGGGGTGCTTCGGACATTCACATCGAGCCCTATCCGGGCAAGCAGAACACCCAGGTGCGTTTCCGGGTGGACGGCAACTGCTACGTATACCAGACCATTCCCTACAACTACAAGAACGCCGTGATCTCGCGCATCAAGATCATGTCCGATCTGGATATCGCCGAAAGACGCCTGCCACAGGACGGCAAGATCAAATTCAGGAAGTACAGCGGCAAGAACTTCGAACTGCGCGTGGCCACGGTCCCCACCCAGGGCGGCCTCGAGGATGTGGTGCTGCGGATTCTGCAGTCCGGGGATCCCATTCCGCTGGACAAGATGGGCTTTTCCAAGCGCAACTACGAAAATTTCCTCAAGGCCATCGTCAAACCCTACGGCATCATTTTCTGCTGCGGCCCCACCGGCTCCGGGAAAACCACCACGCTGCATTCGGCTTTGGGGTACATCAACAAGCCCGAGACCAAGATCTGGACCGCCGAAGATCCGGTGGAGATCACCCAGAAGGGGCTGCGCCAGGTGCAGGTCAAACCCAAGATCGGGTTCGACTTCGCGGCTGCCATGCGCGCCTTTCTGCGGGCCGATCCGGATGTGATCATGGTCGGCGAAATGCGCGACCGCGAAACCACCCAGATCGGCATCGAGGCTTCCCTCACCGGCCATTTGGTCCTGTCCACCCTGCATACCAACTCGGCCCCCGAGAGCATCACGCGGCTGCTCGACATGGGCATGGATCCCTTCAACTTTGCGGATGCCGTTCTCTGCATCCTGGCCCAGCGGCTGGTGTTGACCCTGTGCCCGGACTGCAAGCAGCCCTACCATCCCACACGCTCGGAATACGACGAACTGGTGCGCGAATATGGAACGGAGTACTTCGACAAAAGCGGCCTTTCCGCCTATACGCAAGAACTCCAGCTCTACCGCGCCGAAGGCTGCGACCACTGCAACAATACCGGCTACCGCGGCCGCATGGGCCTGCACGAGCTGCTCATGGGGAGCGATGAAATCAAACGGCTGATCCAGTCCAAGGCCTCGGTGGAAGACATCCGCAACCAGGCGATCGCCGAAGGCATGACCACGCTGAAACAGGACGGCATCGCCAAGATCTTTGCCGGCCATACCGACATGCTGCAGGTGCGCAAGGTCACGATCAAGTAAGCGTACTTTTGCAGGATACTTCCGAAGCAGCAGCCAAAGCTGCAAACAGGGGTCAAATTCACGACTGTTTGAAACTCAGGTGTCAGGGCGTTGCGGCCGGCTATACGCCGTCATTCCTGAAACCGGCGTATCTTTGCGAGACACCCTCCGGCGCTTTTATCAAGATTCTCAGGCCCCCTGC